>Ga0209909_100017_pt1 | contig 416559 bp, 381 predicted proteins | sample FECB22metaG_FD_188302 | JGI IMG/M metagenome (GOLD analysis project Ga0209909, IMG submission 188302) | Cyanobacterial communities from the Joint Genome Institute, California, USA - FECB-22 (SPAdes) (version 3) | ecosystem: Environmental > Aquatic > Thermal springs > Hot (42-90C) > Microbial...
GCCGCGCTCCTTGATCAGCCGCACAGCCTCAAGCTTGAATTCCCGCGTAAATTTTCGACGCTCCATGACGCACCTCCCGTTCCATTAAAACACCTAACTTGGTGTCTTCGGAACCGGGTGCAGGCCAGTCTTCTTCGACCGGGCGGTGGACGAGGCGTTCGGGCTCGTCGGCCTCGGCCCCGGCTATGTCGAGGAGCGCAAGGCCTCCTTCTTCGTGGTCGAGAGCCATATCCGCTACCGGCGCGAGCTGCGCGAGAACGACCCGGTCCGCGTCACGCTGCAACTCCTCGCCTTCGACGAGAAGCGCATCCACTATTTCATGGAGCTGCATCACGCCGCCGAAGGCTGGCTGGCGGCCTCCTGCGAGAACCTGTCGCTGCACGTCGACATGCGCACGCGCAAGGTAGCGGCCTTCCCGCCGGACATCCTGGCGAACCTCGCCGTCATGCGTGCGGCGCATGCCCGTCTTCCGCATCCGGAAGACGCCGGCAGGTCCATCACCATGCCGGAGCGGGGCGAGGACGAGTACGAGCCTCAGATCGCCTCCGGCACCCGCCACTGAGCGACATCAGCAGCGCGGGCATTCCATCGTGCGCAGGGGCTGCTGAAAGCGGTCGATCTGCTGCTGCTGCCGCATCTGGTTGAATTCGAACTGCTGCTGCTGCCGGTCCTGCGAACGCTGCAGCTCGCGCGTCACATCGCGGTCAGACTGGCGATATTGCCGCTCTACGCGGTTGAGGGCCCCTTCCTGGCCGTGCGCCGGCAGCGGACCGGCGGCGAGGCCGATCATGAGCGCCGCGCCCGCGGCAAGGGCCGGCGCGAGCAACACCATTCTGCGGGGCATCCTGTCCACTCCTCTCATCATGCCCCCTATATAGGGGCCGCGTGCCTCCCCTCCTAGGCCGGCGAGTGACCGCGACACTCGACGCCGTTCGCCTTTTGGTCCATGGTCCGACCGATGACTCGCGTACCCACACAGGGCCCTGCGTCCGGCCCCGACGATCTCGCCCACACGCCCCGCCCCGGCTCGCTCGCCGCCCGGGCGCGCGCGGCCGCCGCGCCGACGCCCTACCTCTCCGGTCTCAATGCCGAGCAGCGTCGGGCGGTGGAGGCGACCGAAGGCCCGGTCCTCGTGCTCGCGGGCGCCGGAACGGGCAAGACGCGCGTCCTGACGACGCGCATCGCCCATCTCATCGCGACCGGGCTCGCCTGGCCGTCAGGCATCCTCGCCGTGACCTTCACCAACAAGGCCGCGCGCGAGATGAAGGAGCGCGTCGCCCACCTCGTCGGCCCCGCGGCGGAGGGCATGCCCTGGCTCGGCACCTTTCACGCCATCGGCACCAAGATCCTGCGCCGTCACGCCGAGCTCGTCGGGCTCAAGTCCGACTTCACCATCCTCGACGTCGACGACCAGATCCGGCTGCTGAAACAGGTGCTGCAGGCCGAGAACATCGACGACAAGCGCTGGCCGGCCCGCCAGCTCGCCAGCCTCATCGACGGCTGGAAGAACCGCGCCCTGCAGCCCGCGAAGGTACCGCACGGCGAGGCCGCCGCCTTCGCCCACGGGCGCGGCGCGGAACTCTATGCGCTCTATGAGGAGCGGCTGAAGATCCTCAACGCGGCGGATTTCGGCGACCTGCTGCTGGAATCGATCCGGCTCTTCCAGGAGCATCCCGACGTCCTCGCCGACTACCAGCGCCGCTTCCGCTACATCCTCGTCGACGAGTACCAGGACACCAACGTCGCCCAGTACCTGTGGCTGCGCCTCGTTGCCCAGGCACACCGCAACCTGTGCTGCGTCGGCGACGACGACCAGTCCATCTACGGCTGGCGCGGCGCGGAGGTGGACAACATCCTGCGCTTCGAGCACGACTTCCCCGGCGCCACCGTGGTGCGGCTCGAGCGCAACTATCGCTCCACCGGCCATATCCTTGCCGCCGCTTCGCATCTCATCGCGCATAACGAGGGTCGCCTCGGCAAGACCCTGCGCACCGAGGACGAGCCGGGCGAGAAGGTCACCGTCACCGGTGCCTGGGATTCGGAGGAGGAGGCCCGCCTCATCGGCGAGGAGATCGAGGCCTTGCAGGGAAAGGGCCATCCGCTCTCCGAAATGGCCGTGCTCGTGCGTATCTCGGCGCAAATGCGCGAGATCGAGGACCGCTTCGTCCAGCTCGGCCTGCCCTACCGCGTCATCGGCGGCCCGCGCTTCTACGAGCGCATGGAGATCCGCGACGCCCTCGCCTATCTGCGCTGCGTCGTGCAGCCGGCCGACGACCTCGCCTTCGAGCGCATCGTCAATACGCCGAAGCGCGGCCTGGGTGATGCCACGCTGCAGGTGCTGCACGCCCATGCCCGCGCTGCGCGCATCCCGCTCATGGAGGCGGCGCGCTTCATCGTCGAGACCGAGGAGTTGAAGCCGAAGCCGCGCAGGACGCTGCGCGACCTCCTCGCCAATTTCTCGCGCTGGTCGCAGAGCCTCGAGGCGACGCCCCACACCGAGCTCGCCGAGACGGTGCTGGAGGAATCGGGCTATACTGAGATGTGGCAGAAGGACCGCTCGGCCGAGGCCGCGGGCCGGCTCGAAAACCTCAAGGAGCTCGTCCGCTCGCTCGAGGAATTCCCCGACCTGCCGAGCTTCCTCGAACATGTCTCGCTCGTCATGGACGCGGTCGAGAGCGACAGCGACGACCGCGTCAGCATCATGACCCTGCACGCCGCCAAGGGGCTCGAGTTCGACACCGTCTTCCTGCCCGGCTGGGAGGAAGGGCTGTTCCCGAACCAGCGCGCCCTCGACGAGAGCGGCCGTGCCGGCCTCGAGGAGGAGCGGCGCCTCGCTCATGTCGGCCTCACGCGGGCGCGGCGCCGGGCCAAGCTCTATTTTGCCTCCAACCGCCGCATCCACGGCCTGTGGAATTCGACCATCCCGAGCCGCTTCATCGACGAATTGCCGGAGGCGAGCGTCGAGGTGACCGAAGCGCCGGCTGCCTATACCTACGGCAGCTACGGCCAGAGCCGCTTCGACATGGCCGAGCCCTTCCGCTCCTCCTATGCGACGCCGGGCTGGCAGCGCGCGCAGGCCAACAGCGCCGGCTGGGGCGGTGGACGCGGCGGCCAATCCGGCAGCTTCGCGTCGGGGCGCGGCGCCGGCGCGAGGCGTGGCGGACCGTTGATGATCGAGGGCGAACTCGTCGCCAAGTCGACGGGAACAGCCTCGGCCTTCGGCACGGGCGACCGTGTGTTCCATCTCAAGTTCGGTCCCGGCACGGTCGCGGCTGTGGACGGCAACAAGCTCACCGTCGATTTCGACAAGGCCGGCCGCAAGATGGTGCTCGACAGTTTCGTCGAACGCGGCAGCTGAGGGGAGACGAGCCAATGAGCTTTTGGAAGGGACTTTTGGGCGGGCTCTTCGGCGGCGGGCGGGAGGCCTCGCCCGAGGATGCGCCTGCGGGCGAGGCCGTGGAATACAAGGGCTTCCGCATCCGCCCCGCGCCCTACCCCGCCGGCGCCCAGTTCCAGACCGCCGGCATCATCGAGAAGGAGATCGGCGGCGAGACAAAGGAATATCGCTTCGTGCGCGCCGAGACCCACGCGAGCCGCGGCGACGCGGAGAATTTCGCGCTCACCAAGGGCCGGCAGATCATCGACGAGCAGGGCGAGCGCATCTTCAAGGATTGAGATCGCTTGCATCACTTTTGTTCAAGACCGGCCTCGAGCGCTTTCGCGTATGATGGCGGCATGGATACGGTGACTCAGGAAGAGGCTGTTGCGGCGACGCCGCTCGCGGATGACGAGCGGGCGCGTTTCTTCGCGGCTTCGCCCTTCGGCGGGCTGGAGTGCCTGACCGCCACCTTCCGCTTGCATCGCTACGCTCCGCATGCGCACGAGACCTATGCCGTCGGCGCCATCCTCGCGGGCTGCGAGACCTTCTCCAGCCGCCGGGGCCGCGGCTATGCGGGACCGGGTGAACTCGTCTTCATGAACCCGCACGAGGTTCACGACGGCGCCCCGCACGACGGCGGCTATGCCTACCGCATGAGCTATCCGTCCATCGAGACGCTGGGCGCCGTCGCCGCGGAAGTCAGCGGGCGCTCAGACGTGGGCATCCCCTTCTTCCCGCAGCCCGTGGTGCACGATCCGGCCGGCTTCGCCCTCTTCGTGGAGGCCCATGTGGCCCTCCAGGAGGATGAGGACGCCCTCAAGGGCGCCGAACTCCTCTACAGGTTCCTGTCCCTCGTCATCGTGCGCCATGCCCGCCTGCCCGCGCGCGAGCCCGGGCGTGAGCACGGCCCCGTCGCGCGCGTCAAGGCGCTGCTCGGCGAGCGTTTCGCCGAGCCCCTCACGCTGGAAGACCTGGCAGCGGAGGCGCGCCTGTCACGCCATCATCTCATCCGCGCCTTCGCGCGCGAGACGGGGATGACCCCGCACGCCTTTCTCGTCAATCGCCGCATCAATGCCGCCGAAACCCTGCTGCGCGCCGGGCTTTCGCCGGCCGAGGTGGCGCAGGCGACAGGCTTTGCCGATCAGAGCCACCTCACCCGCGCCTTCAAGCTGCGCCGCGGCGTCACGCCCGGCGCCTACCGCATGGCCTTTGCCCGATGAACAAGCCCTTTGCGCCCTCGGCGCCGGTCGACATGGCGCGCGAGCGCGCGGCCGGCATTCGCGACATCATGCCCGTGATGGTCGCCGCCGCCCCCATCGGCCTCCTGTTCGGCGCCCTGTGCGCCGGCAAGGGGCTGAGCCCGGCCGAGGCCGGCCTCGTGTCCGTCCTCGTCTTCGCCGGCGGAGCCCAGTTCGCGGCGCTCGAACTGTGGACGTGGCCGGTGCCCATCGCCACGCTCGCCTTCTCGACCCTGCTCATCAACGCCCGCCACATCCTCATGGGTGCCTCGCTGGCGCCGAAGATGCGCAGCTTCTCCCTCGGCCAGAAGCTCGCCGGCTTCTACGTCCTCACCGACGAATCCTGGGCGCTGGCCGAGCGGCGGGCGAAGGACCGGCCGCTCACCCCGGCCTACTGGTTCGCAGTCGCGGGACTGCTGCCCCTCTGCTGGGTGGGCGCAACCATCGCCGGGGCCGTCCTCGGCTCGTTCCTGGGCGATCCGGCGCGCATCGGCGCGGATTTCGCCTTCACCGCGCTTTTCATCGGCCTCATCGCCGGCTTCTGGAACGGCCGCGTCAGCGCCGCCGCCATCGGCGCGAGCGCCGCCGTCTCGGCCGCCACCTATTTCGCCTTCGGCCCGCCGTGGCACGTGGCGGCCGGCGCACTCACCGGCATCGCCGCCGCCTATGTCGCCGCCCCCGCCGGCGAGGAGCCTCCGGAGGCCGCATGACCATCGACCCGACCACCCTCGCCGCCATCCTCGCGATGGCGGTGATCACCTACCTCACGCGCATCGCCGGCATCTTCCTCGTCGGACGGCTCGCCCTCTCCGGCCGCGCCAAGGCGGCCTTCGACGCCATCCCGCCGGCGGTGCTCGTCGCCGTCATCGCACCGACCGCGCTCGCCACCGGCTGGCCGGAGACGCTCGCCGCCCTCGTCACCGCCGTGGCCGCGACGCGCCTGCCCCTCCTCGCCACCATCGCCGTAGGTGTCGCGAGCGTGGTCCTGCTGCGGATGATCGCGGGATAGGCACGGCAGCCGCGATTTTCAGCCGTCATGCCCGTGCTTAGCACACGAAAACGGGGAACAGCGGCGCGCAACCTCCTCGCCCGCCTTGGCCGGGCTTGTCCCAGCCATCCACGCCTTTCGGCCGAGTGCAAGCATGGCGTGGATGCCCGCGACAAGCGCGGGCATAACGGAAAGCCCGCGCTCAGCCCCCAACCGTCCGTGTCGCCTCTACCAGCCACGCCCGGTCCGCGCCCTCGAGCGCCGGCATCAGCGCCTCGCGCACGCGGGCATGGTAGGCGTCGAGCCACGCACGCTCTTCGTCGCTCAGCAGCGAAGGCTCGACCAGCGCGAGGTCGATGGGCGCCAGCGTCAGCGTTTCGAAGCCGAGCATCGGCCGGTCGGCGCCGGGCATGTCCCGCTCCTCGACGAGAACGAGGTTCTCTATGCGGATGCCGTATTCGCCTTCCTTGTAGTAACCCGGCTCGTTGGAGAGGATGACGCCCGGCTCCAGCGGCGTCGTGCCCAACTTGGAGATGCGGTGCGGCCCCTCGTGCACCGAGAGGAAGGCGCCGACGCCGTGGCCCGTGCCGTGGTCGAAGTCGAGCCCCGCCTCCCACAGCGGCCGGCGCGCGAAGCTGTCGAGCTGCGCGCCGCTGGTGCCCTTCGGGAAGACCGCCGTGGCGATGGCGATATGACCCTTGAGCACGCGGGTGAAGCGCTCCCGCATCTCGGCACTCGGCGTGCCCACGGCGAGCGTGCGCGTGATATCCGTCGTGCCGTCCTCGTATTGCGCGCCGGAATCGATGAGGAAGATGCCCTCGCCGATGCGGCGGTTGCTCGCCATCGTGACATGGTAATGCGGCAGGGCCGCATTCGGCCCGGCGCCGGCGATGGTGTCGAAGGAGATGTCGACGAGCGCGTTCGTCTCGGCGCGGAAATTCTCCAGCGCGACCGCGGCGTCGATCTCCGTGAGGCTACCGCCGGGCGCCTCGCGGGCAAACCAGGCGAGGAAGCGGGTGACCGCCACGGCGTCGCGGCGCTGTGCGGCACGGGCGCCGGCCTTCTCCGCCTCGTTCTTGACCGCCTTCATGAGGCTGATCGGATCATCGCCCACATCAGCCGTGCCGCCGGCGGCGCTCACCGTCTCGCGCAAGGCCGCCGCCGCCGTCGCCGCGTCGAGCCGCACGCGCCGCCCGCCGGCGGCCGCCGTGGCGAGCGCGGCGAGCAAAGTGTCAGGCGAGGCAATGTCGGCGAGCGGCGCCAGCGCCTCGCGCAGCTCCGTCCCGATCTTGTCCTCGTCGATGAAGATTGTTGCCCGGCCGCCGCGCGGCACGAGCGCATAGCCGAGGGCCAGCGGCGTATGGGCGACGTCAGCCCCCCGCAGGTTGAAGAGCCAGGCGAGATTATGCGGATCGCTGACGACGAGGGCATCGCTGCGCGCCTTCGCTAGCTTCTCGTTGAGCTGCGACAGCTTGTCGGCAGCGGAGACGCCGGCGAAGATGAGCGGATAGGGCCGCGCCGGGGCTCGCGGCGGTACCGGACGGTCGCTCCAGATGGCATCGACGGGATTGTCGGCCACCGGCACCAGCGTGCCGCCCGCGTCCTCGGCCGCGCGGGCGAGCCTGTCCACCGCCGCGGGGGTGTGCAGCCATGGATCGTAACCGAGCTTCGCCCCCTGCGGCAGGTTCTCGCCGATCCAGGCCGCTGGCGGCATTTCGTTGCTCGCAACCGGTGCGAAAAGCTCGGTGTCGACCTGCTCGCGCACCTGCAGCGTATAGCGCCCGTCGACGAAGATCGCCGCCTTGTCCATAAGCACCACGGCCGTGCCGGCCGAGCCGCCGAAGCCCGTCAGCCAGGCGAGCCGCTCCGCATGGGGCGGCACGTATTCGCCCTGGTGCTCGTCGGCGCGCGGCACGACGAAGCCGTCGAGGCCCCGGCGGCGCAATTCATGCCGCAGCGCAGCAAGATGCGGCCCGCAGGCGGCCGGGTCGCGATCGTTGTCGAAGGCCTGAAAGCGGCTCTGCCTCATCAGCTTCGGGCTCCCTCATGCAAATGTTTCATATGTAACCGGTTTTTGGCATCGCGCGCCCAATGCGGCGGCAGCGTCGCACAATTGTCATGCACCTCACGCTGCTCTGGCAAGCATCCCGCAAACAGGCCCGCTCAGCATGCATAGGTCATATGCGCTGACCCATCTTCTTCGCACATGCAGCATTCCCTATATTGCGACCATAAACACGCGAGGAAGCGTTCCCGGGGCTGTCCTCCAACGTGCGGAGATGGACCCATGGCTTACGTTACGACCGACATCGCTTATGTAGCGCCCAAGAAGACCGGAGTCTTCAAGCGCATCCTCAATGCCCTCGTCGAGGCGCGCATGCGCGCTGCCGACCGGGAAATCCGCCGCCTGGAGGCGATCTACGGCCCGCTGACCCTGAAGGACGCGGACCTCGACAAGGTCAGCCTCGGCAAGTCCGGCGCCCTGCCCTTCGCCCGCTGAGGCGAGGGACCGCGCAGCCGGTTCACATCGATCGAAAGGCAACAGACATGTTCATCGTGACCATCCTGAGGGCAATCGGCCGTTTTACGGTCACGATGGCCGAGATCGTCGCTGAGGCGCAGGCCATGCGCCGCGAGATGCGTCGCCGCTACCCGGCCATCGATTACTGACAGCGGCCTTTCATCGACGCGGGCGGGGGGCAGCGCCTCCCCGCCTCAGAACCAGCGTCGCCCAGCCTTCACGCTCGGCACGCCTGACGAGCGCCAGCCCCTGCGAGGCATAGGCGCTGACGACCCCCGGCACATCGCGGATCAGCAGCCCCGAGAGCACCAAGGTGCCCTGCGGGGCAAGCACTTTGCGCAGGGACGGCGCGAGAAGCCTGAGCGGCCGGGCAAGGATATTCGCAAAGACGAGATCGTAGTGACCCTTGCGGGCAGCGAAATGGTGCTGCACGCCCGGCGCTGCGTAAAGCCGCACGTGGTCGCGCGCGCCGTTCAGTCTCGCGTTGGCGCGCGCGACCGCGACGGCCACCGGATCGATGTCACCCGCCACGACCGGCCTGTGCAAAGCCCGCGCCGCAGCGATGGCAAGGATGCCAGTGCCCGTGCCGACGTCGAGCACATGGCGGGGCCGTCCGCGCTTCAGCTCCGCGACGAGTTCCAGGAGACAGCCGAGCGTCGTGCCATGGTGGCCCGTGCCGAAGGCGAGCGCCGCGTCGATCTCGACGGCGATGTCATTCGCCCGCACGACGGCCCGGTCATGGCTGCCGTGCACGAGGAAGCGCCCGGCCCGCACGGGCTTCAGGCCCTCGAGGCTCGCCCTCACCCAGTCCTTCACCTCGATCGGCGCGAAGACCGCGCCGTCCACCGCATCGCCGACGATGGGGCGCAGCAGGTTCAGGATCGCCGCCTCGTCCGGTGCGCTCGAGAAATAGACTTCCAGATGCCAGCGCCCGTCCGGAGCCTCGAAGGCTGCCACCGCCGTTTCGGCCGGATCGAAGAACTCCCCGAGAAGCTCGACCATGGCCTGGGCAGAGCTCTCGTCCGCGGCAAGGCGCATGGAATGGGTGGGCTTGTGCGGCGGCAGGCCTTCGAGCATGGGGCTGGCTTTCAGTAACGAATGGCGCGTGTCTTAGACCGTGTCGCCGCCCGGGGAAAGGGCGGGAGCGGTTCACGCCCCAACGAGCGTGAACCAGCCGTCCTCGTCGATGACCTCCACACCGAGCTCCTGCGCCTTGGCGAGCTTGGAGCCAGCGCCCGGCCCGGCCACCACGAGGTCGGTCTTCTTCGATACCGAACCCGCTACCTTGGCGCCGTAGCGCTCGGCCATGGCCTTGGCCTCGTCGCGAGACATGCGCACGAGCGTGCCGGTGAAAACCACCGTCTTGCCCGCGACCGGACTCTCGATAGTCACCGTCCGTTCCATCTCCTGCGGCGTCACTTGTGTAAGCAGCGCGTCCAGAGTCGTCTCATTGTGCGGTTCGGCGAAGAACTGCACCAGCGCCTCCGCCACCACCTCGCCGATGCCGTCGATGGCGTTGAGCTCCGCCCAGGCTTCCGATGCGCGGTCGCGGGCGGCGATCAGGGCCGCCCGCAGCGCCTCGAAGGTGCCGTAGTGGCGGGCGAGGAGCTTCGCCGTCGTCTCGCCCACATGGCGGATGCCGAGCGCGAAGATGAAGCGGTTGAGTGGCACCCGCCGGCGCGCCTCGATGGCCGCGAAGAGGTTGCGCACGCTCGTCTCGCCGAAGCCCTCGCGGTCCTTCAGCTTCTTCAGGCTCGCCGCATCGCGCTCGGCCAGTGTGAAGATATCCTGCGGGCCGTGCACCAGTCCCTCGCGGAAGAAGAGCTCGATCTGCTTGTCGCCGAGGCCGTCGATGTCGAGCGCGTTGCGCGACACGAAGTGCTTCAGGCGCTCCATGGCCTGCGCCGGGCAGGTAAGCCCGCCCGTGCAGCGCCGAACGGCGTCCTCCCGCCCCGTGCGGGGGTTGATCTCGCGCACCGCATGGCTGCCGCAGGCCGGGCATGTGGCCGGGAAGCGGTAGGGTTCGGAGCCGGCCGGGCGCCTCTCCATAACGACGCCGAGCACCTGCGGGATGACGTCGCCGGCGCGTTGGATCTCGACCGTGTCGCCAATGCGGATATCGATGCCACCGCGGATCGGCTGGCCGTCGCCGCCGATGCCGCGGATGTAGTCCTCGTTGTGCAGCGTCGCGTTGGCGACAACGACGCCGCCCACCGTGACGGGTTTCAGCTTCGCCACGGGCGTCAGCGCCCCCGTCCGCCCCACCTGGATCTCGATGTCGAGCAACTCGGTCATCGCCCGCTCGGCGGGGAACTTGTGAGCGATGGCCCAGCGCGGCGACCGCGAGACGAAGCCGAGGCGCTCCTGTAGAGCCAAACTGTCCACCTTGTAGACGACGCCGTCGATGTCGTAGCCAAGATTGGCCCGGTCGGCCTCGATGGCGTGATAGCGGGCGAGCAGATCCTCGACGCTGTGGCAGCGCTTCATCAGCGGGTTGATGGGAAAGCCCCAGCGCCCCAGCGCCTCAACCACCCCCATCTGCGTGTCGGCCGGCAGGGCCGACACGTCACCCCAGGCGTAGGCGAAGAAGGCGAGCGGCCGGCGTGCGGTGACTGCCGGGTCGAGCTGGCGTAGCGAGCCCGCCGCGGCATTGCGCGGATTGGCGAAGAGCGGCTTCCCGGCCTCTGCCTGGCGCTGGTTGATGGCCGCGAAATCCGCATGGCGCATGTAGACCTCGCCGCGCACCTCGAATACCTCGGGCATGTCGGCGGCGTCGATCTCCTTGGGGATGGCGTCGACGACGCGGGCATTGGCCGTCACGTCCTCCCCCTCCTCCCCGTCGCCGCGCGTCGCGGCCGTGACGAGGCGACCCTTCTCGTAGCGCAGGCTGATGGACAGGCCGTCGATCTTCGGCTCGGCGGTGATGACGAGCGGCGCGTCGGGGGCGAGGCCCAGAAAGCGGCGGATCCGCACGACGAACTCCGCGACGTCCTCGTCGGCGAAGGCATTCGACAGCGACAGCATGGGCACGCGGTGGCGCACCTTGGCGAATTTCTCGCTCGGCCGGGTGCCGACCTTCTTCGTCAGGCTCTCGTCGGTGGCAAGGTCGGGAAAGCGAGCCTCCAGCGCCTCGTAGCGGCGCCGCAGGGCATCATAATCGGCATCGGAGATGGTAGGCGCATCCTCGCCGAAATAGCGGCGGTCGTGCTCGGCGATCTCGGCGGCGAGGGCCGCGTGCTCGCGCTTCGCCTCCCGCGGCGTCAATACCTCGACGGCGACGTCGCGCAGGGAAGCACCCGCTGTGGAGGACGAAGAACGTTCGGACATGGGCGTCGCGCTCATGGATTCGGGGAGCGCAGACTATATGACAAAGCGGGCCGTCTTCACCTACCTCGTCATCGCCACCCGCCCTTCGCCGTTCAGTCCGCCCGCAGGACCATTCGCACCGCTCGTCCGTACCGGCAGCACGGGCAGACCCTCCACAAGCACGCCCACCGCGGCGTCCACGACCGCCGAGCGCCGGTCGCGGGCATAGAGGCCGTACTGGACCGTCAGCGGCTCCGGCACGCCGGCGGCGGGCTTCAGCACCCTGAGCGCGCCCGTGCGCAGGCTCTCCGGCGGCAGGAGGCCGATGCCGAGCCCGTTCTCGACCGCCGCCGCAAGGGCCGTGATGCTCTGGCTGGTGAAGGTGATGCGATGCTCCCTGCCGAGGGCGACCAGGGCCTCCAGCATGCGCTGGCGCCACAGGCACGGCGCCGCGAAGGCGACGAGATCGAGCGGGCGCGACGGATCCGGGGTGCAATCCACGGCGCACATCCATTCGAGCGCGACGTTCCACGTGACCACGGCATCGCCGGCGACGGCGGAGGTCGGCGCGATGGCGACGTCGAGCTCCCCCTCCCCCCAGAGCCGGCCGAGCGCGAGCGCATGCTCGACCACCACGTCGAGGCGTATGTCGGGATAGGCCCGGTTGAGCCGGCCGAGCGCCGCGGGCAGCGTCGCGGTCGCGACCTCCTCGGCGAGGCCGATGCGCACCACGCCGCTGATCTCCGCCTGCCGCAGGCGCGACAGGGCCTCCTCGCTCAGGGCGAGGATGCGGGTGGCGTAGCCGAGAAGGACCTCGCCCTCGGCGGTGGGCACCACGCCGCGGCCGGTGCGCTGGAACAGCTGCCGTCCGACGAGGCTCTCGAGCCGGCGCATCTGCATGCTGAGCGCCGACTGGGCGCGCCCCGTCTGCGCCGCGACCTTGCTGAGGCTGCCCTGCCGGCACACGGCGACATAGGTGCGCAGCAGGTCGAGGCCGATTTGCTCAGGTATCATTCCAGCTGAACTCTGATCTCATCGTCATCACTCTACAATGATGGCTCGCGTCACGCTATCTCGCTGTCGAGCCCGGGCGAAGCTTCAGCGCAACCAGACGAGACAGAACGATGCAAGCGATCCGTGTCCACCGCCACGGCGGGCCTGAGGTGCTCACCCGTGAGGAAGTCGATATCGGCCTGCCGGGCCCCGGCGAGGTGCGCGTGCGCAACCGCGCCGTCGGCCTCAACTTCACCGACGTCTACTACCGCTCCGGCGCCTATCCCCCGCCCGCGCTGCCGTTCACGCCGGGCAATGAGGGCGCCGGCGAGGTGGTCGCCGTCGGCGAGGGTGTCGGCGAATTCACCCCCGGCGACCGCGTCGCCTATTACGTCGACACGCCGCGCGCCTATGCCGAGGAGAGCATCGTGCCGGCGCGCCTCCTCGTGCACCTGCCCGAGGCGATCGGCTACGAGACGGGCGCGGCGATGATGCTGAAGGGCCTGACGGCGCAATATCTGCTGCGCCGTACCGTCCGCGTCGCGCCCGGCGATACGGTGCTCGTCCATGCCGCGGCTGGCGGCGTCGGGCTCATCCTCGGCCAATGGGCGAAGCATCTCGGCGCGACGGTCATCGGCACCGCCGGCTCGCCGGAGAAGGCGGAACTCGCGCGGGCCAACGGCTGCGACCACGTCATCGACTACCGCCGCGAGGATTTCGCGGCCCGCGTCAGGGAGATCACCGACGGCCGCGGTTGCGACGTCGTCTACGACGGCATCGGCCAGGCGACCTTTCCCCTGTCGCTCGACTGCCTGCGGCGCTTCGGCACCTTCGTCAGCTTCGGCGCCGTCTCGGGGCCGATCGAGCCCTTCGACATCATGCTCCTGGCGCGGAAGGGTTCGCTCTTCACCACCTGGCCGCTGCTGCCGGACCATCTCGCGACGCGGGAGGACGTGCTCGCCATGAGCCGGGAGCTGTTCGAGGTGGTGGCGAGCGGCGTGGTCACGATCCCGGTCCACGCCCGTCTGCCCCTGAGCGAGGCCGCAGAGGCCCATCGCCGGCTCGAATCCCGGCAGACGACCGGCGCCACGGTGCTGCTGCCTTAACCTTGCGGGAGGGATTGGAGCGGCTGCGCGCCTGGCCTTCAGGCGCTCAGCCTTCCGTCTCCAGCAGCCGCGCCGCGGCGGCGCGCGCCTCGTCCGTGATGGTTGCCCCAGCGAGCATGCGGGCGATCTCCTCCTGGCGCATGCGTTCGGCGAGTGGCGTCACGCGCGTCGCCACCTTGTCCGCGGTTGCCGCCTCCTTGGCGATGAGGAGATGGTTCGCGGCGCGCGCGGCGACCTGCGGGGCGTGGGTGACCGCGACGACCTGCACCCGCGCCGCGAGGCGCTTCAGGCGCTGGCCGATGGCATCGGCCACGGCGCCGCCGACACCGGTGTCGATCTCGTCGAAGATCAGCGTCGGCGCCGAGCCCTTGTCCGCCAGCACCACCTTGAGCGCCAGCATGAAGCGTGACAGCTCGCCGCCGGACGCGACCTTCATCAGCGGGCCCGGCCGCGTGCCCGGATTGGTCTGCACCCAGAATTCCACCCGGTCGAAGCCTTCCGCCGCCTCGGCGCTGTCGTCGCTGTCGATGCGCGCGATGAAGCGCGCCCGCTCCAGCCTGAGCGGCGGCAGTTCCGCATTGACGGCTGCTTCGAGCTGCGCCGCGGCCTCGGCCCGCCCGGCGCTGAGGTGCGCCGCCGCTGCGCGATAGACCGCGCTCGCCTCGTCCACTGCGGCGGAGAGCCGATCGAGTTCCGCCTCGCCGGCATCGATAGCGGCGAGATCGGCGAGGAAGCGCTGGCGTAGGGGCGCGAGGTCGTCCGCCGGCACATCGTATTTGCGCGCGGCGGCCCGAAGCGCGAACAGCCGCTCCTCCACGCGCTCCAGTTCACGCGGATCGAAGGCCGCCGCGCGCAGCGCCTCCTCCAGGGCGGCGCGCGCATCGTCGAGCGCGACGAGGGCCGCGTCGAGCGCCGCGACACTGGGCTCGACGAGGCTCGGCGCCTGCTGCGCCCGCCGCTCCAGCCGGCGCACGGCGGCCGACAGGACCGGCACGGGCGAGGCATTGCCGGCAACCGCGTCGAAGGCCTCGTTCAGGTCGCTCGCCACCTTCTCCGCCTGCATCATGAGCTGGCGCCGCTCAGCGAGCGCCTCTTCTTCGCCGGCGTCGGGATTGAGCGCCTCAAGCTCCTCCGCCGCATGGCGCAGGAAATCGGCCTCCTTGCGCGCCGCCTCAATCCGAGCACGATGGCGCACGAGCGCTGCCCGCGTCTCGCGCAGGCGCGCATGGGCCGTCTCCACCTTCGCAGCCTCCTGCTGCAACTCCCCGAAGACGTCTAGGATGGCGCGGTGGGTGGCCGCATCGACGAGCGCCCGGTCGTCGTGCTGGCCGTGGATTTCGACGAGCGTGGCGCCGATCGTCTTCAGCGCCTGGACGCTGACCGGCTGGTCGTTGACGAAGGCGCGCGTGCGCCCGTCCGCATGCTGGAGGCGGCGCAGGATGAGCGCGCCATCCTCGGCGATGCCGAAGCTGCGTGCCGCCTGCCAGGCGGGATGCTCGCCCGCCACCTCGAAGACGGCGGTGACTTGCCCCTGCGCCGCGCCGTGGCGCACAAGGCCGCCGTCGCCACGTCCGCCGAGGGCCAGCGCGAAGGCATCGAGCAGGATGGACTTGCCGGCACCGGTTTCGCCGGTAAGGACGCTGAGGCCGCGATCGAAGGCGAGATCGAGCCGGTCGATCAGAACGATGTCGCGGATGGCGAGCTGGACGAGCATGCCGCCCGCGCCGCGATCAGCCGCCGAGCCCCACGGACCGCGTGAAGCCGCGGAAGGTCCGGCTGATCCACGAACCCGTGTCCTCGCGCGGCTCATGCCCGCCGCTCTGCAGCAGCTTGTACGCGTCCTTGTACCAGGGGCTGTCGGGGAAGTTGTGGCCAAGCACGGCCGCAGCGGTCTGCGCCTCGCTGACAACGCCGAGAGCGAGATAGGCCTCCGTCAGGCGCTGTAGCGCTTCCTCCACGTGCCGGGTCGTCTGGTACTTGCTGACGACGTCGCGGAAACGGTTGATGGCGCCCGTGTAGTTCCGCCGCTGAAGGTAATAGCGGCCGATCTCCATCTCCTTGCCGGCAAGCTGGTCGCGCACCACCTGCAGCTTGAACTTGGCATCTTCGGCATATTCGGAGCGCGGATGACGCTCGACGAGTTCCTGGAAGGCGGCGAGCGCCTTCTCGGTGCGCTCCTGGTCGCGCGTCACGTCCGGAACTTCGCGATAGTACGACATCGCCAGCAGGTACTGCGCGTAGGCCGCATCCTCCCCGTTGGGATAGAGCGTCAGGTAGCGTCGCGCGTCGTTGACCGATTCGCTGAACTCTCCGCCCTCGTAGGAGGCGTAGGTCTTCATGATCAGCGCCTTGCGCGCCCATTCGCTGCGCGGATAGGTCTTGTCGATCTGGTCGAACTTCTTCGAGGCGTCCGGGTACTCGTTCTTGGCCATCAGCGCGAGCCCCTCGTTGTAGAGGTTCGCGGCCGGCACGTCGGGGACGAGCTCGGGCTTGTACTTCTCGTCCTTCTCGAAGGGATTGAGCGAGGAGAGCGTGTCGCACGCCGTCAGAGAAAGGCCCAGCGCCGCGCATGCGAGCAGCCTGCCGATGTTCGGCATCAGCGCGCCGGTCCGGGCGGTCTTGGACGAAAATGCAGAGCGCATTACCTCACCTTCCTCCACTGCGGCCCCACGGCCACGGCTTACCATCGCTCGACGGTTGGGCTGTTTAACCCAAAGCCACCGGTTCCGCCAAGGTCTGGAAAAGCGTTGCGAGCCGTTTTCGACGCCGGCAACCTGCGAGGCTGAAAACGGCGTTTCGATGGCGTCGCAGGTAGACGTCAGTGAATGTCCGGTGCGAAGGCCGGCACCGCGATGCCGCCTGCGATCTCGGCGTGGCCCTGCTCGCGCCGGGCCTCGCCCTCGACGATCGCGTAGTTCGCGCGATCAGCGAACAGAGCATCGAGAACCATGAAGTTCAAACGGTGCCCGCCGCAATAGGAGTGATAAGCGCCGATCAGCGGCAAACCGGACAGAGCAAGATCACCGATTGCGTCGAGCAGCTTGTGGCGAACGAACTCGTCGGGATGGCGCAGGCCCTCCTCATTGAGGATGCGGTCCTCGCCGAGCGCCACCGTATTCTCGAGGGAGGCGCCGAGGGCAAAGCCCGCCTTCCACAGCCGCTCCACGTCGCGCATGAAGCCGAAGGTGCGGGCATTGGCGATCTCGCGCCGGTAGACCGTCGCCGACAGGTCGACGATCTTGCGCTGGCGGCCGATCAGCGGCGTGTCGAAATCGATCTCGACATCGAGGCGGAAGCCCTTGTCGCGCGGCCTGAGATCGGCGAAGGCCTTGCCCTGCTGCACGCGCACCGGGCGCAGTACCTTCACGTAACGGCGCGCCGCCGACTGGGAGGCGAGGCCGACGCGGTCGAAGGCCTCGACGAAGAGGGCGGCGCTGCCGTCGAGAATCGGGATCTCCGGACCGTCGACCTCGATCAGCGCATTGTCGATGCCGAGGCCGGCGAGCGCCGACATGAGATGCTCGATGGTGGCGACCGCGCCCGAGTCGCTTTCGCCGATGACGGTGCAGAGTTCCGTCGCACTCACCGCGATGTGGCGCGCCTCGATCAGCCGCTCCCGCCCGTTGGCAAGCCCAGTCCGCAGGAAGACGATGCCGTGGTTGACGTCCGCAGGATGGATGGTGAGCCGCACAGGTTTCCCGGAATGAACGCCGTTGCCCGTCAGGGTCACGGTATCACGAAGCGTCGTCTGCCCGTTGGCTTTCATTCTTTCGGTCCCGTCGCCCGGAGCGGGCGGATGCACCCAAGACAGTGCAAGGCTTGCGGCCCTTGCCAAGGCACGTGATTCGCGACATCGACGTTTCGAATCCCGCGCGAGTTGCGTGGACCATAGTCGCGCCGCCAAACGCGGCCAAATCACGCTTTCTTACTGTCTGTTACACTGATCGTCGGGCCCTCACGATACATGTAAACCTTTGAAAAATATTAACGAAAGAAAAACCCCGGAAGCTCGTGCCCCCGGGGTTGAGTCATGGCCTCGAGAAGGCGGCGCTCAGTTGGCCTGACGGCGCAGGAAGGCCGGGATCTCGAGCTGGTCGTCGTCGATCGTGCGGCTCGGCGCCGGCGCGCGGCCGTGCGGGTCGAGCGCCCCCTGTGCCGGCCGGTAGCCCTGCGCCTGCGGGCGCTTGGCATATTCGGCGTGCACCGGCGACGGCGCCGGCTGCGGCGCCTGCTGGCGCACCGGCTGTGGCGCGGGCGCCGGGGCGGCCGGCTGGTGGTCGTCGCGGCGGCCAAGGCCGACGGAGGCGATGCGCTGCAGCAGGGACATGCGCTTGTGGTCGGCGCCGTGGTCCTGATGCTCCGGCCGCGCGGCGCGGATCTGGTTCTGCACCGGCAGCGGCAGCTCGTCGACGCGCGGCATGCGCGTCGGGCGCACCACGGCCCGCTCGGGCTGGGGCGGGATGAAATGCTCCTGCATCTCATGCGGCGCCGGCTCGTGCATGACCGGAGCCGGAGCTGCGGCCATCGCCGCCGCCGTGGCCGCGCGCGGCGCCGCGGCCGGCGCGATCATGACGTCGTGACGCACGTGTTCCGCACGCGGCATCTCCTGGCGAACCGGCGCAGCGACGGGAGCCGCAACCGGGGCAGCGACCGGCGCTGGCTCGGCGACCGGAGGGACGAACTCGGCGGCGGGAGCCTGGGGAGCCGGCATCGGCTCCACTGGCGCCGCGACGGGAGCCGGGGCAGCGACCGGCGCGGGAGCTGGCATCGGCTCGGGCGCGACCGGCGCGGCGGCGACACGCGGCGTCGTCTCGATGGCCACGGGGCGCGGCGCCACGGGCGGATGCGCCGCCCGTTGACGGGCCTCCGAGCGCAGGCGCTCGGCGACTTCGGCGATGCGCTGCTCCGTCAGCGACAGGTCCTGCGCGTTGTGGATCAGTTCCTGGTCGATGCCGGTGGCGACGACAGAGACGCGGATCGTGCCCTCGAGGCTTTCGTCGAAGGTGGCACCGAGGATGATGTTGGCCTCGGAATCGACCTCCTCGCGGATGCGCGTCGCGGCTTCGTCCACCTCGTAGAGCGTCAGATCCGGACCGCCCGTGATGGAGATGAGCAGGCCGCGTGCCCCCTTCATCGACACGTCGTCGAGGAGCGGATTGGCGATGGCGGCCTCGGCCGCCGTGATGGCGCGGCCGTCGCCGGAGGCTTCGCCCGTGCCCATCATCGCCTTGCCCATGCCCCGCATGATGGCGCGCACGTCGGCGAAATCGAGGTTGATGAGGCCTTCCTTCACCATGAGGTCGGTGATGCAGGCGACGCCCGAGTAGAGCACCTGGTCCGCCATCGCGAAGGCATCGGCGAAGGTGGTCTTCTCGTTGGCGACGCGGAAGAGATTCTGGTTCGGGATGACGATCAGCGTGTCGACAGCCTGCTGCAGCTCGCCGATGCCGGCCTCCGCCACCCGCATGCGGCGCTGACCCTCGAAGTGGAAGGGCTTGGTCACGACGCCAACGGTCAAGATGCCCATGTCGCGCGCGGCGCGGGCGATGACGGGGGCCGCCCCGGTGCCGGTGCCGCCGCCCATGCCGGCGGTGATGAACACCATGTGCGCGCCCGACAGCTGATCGCGGATCTCGTCGATCACCTCCTCGGCGGCCGCGCGGCCCACCTCCGGCTGCGAGCCGGCGCCGAGGCCTTCCGTCACCTGCAGACCCATCTGCACGATGCGCTGGGCGCGGGCGCTGGTGAGCGCCTGGGCATCGGTGTTCGCGCAGACGAACTCGACGCCCATCAGCCCCGACTCGATCATGTTGTTCACGGCGTTGCCGCCGGCGCCGCCGACGCCGAACACCGTGATGTGGGGCTTCAGTTCCCGGATGTCCGGGGCTTGCAGATTGATCGCCATGGTCGTGGCCTCTTCTTCTCAAACGGCGCCCGGCTGCGCGCCCCTCTCACTCCGGTTCCAGACTGTCGCGGCCGCCGCGCCGCACCAATCTCAGAAGCTTTCCCTGAACCAGCGTCCCATTCGGGACAGATAACCATCCGTACCTGTCGCGAGCATGGTCCGGGCCGCCTTGGGCTCGAAATGCTCGATATGGGCGACCTGCGGGTAGACCAGCAGACCGACCGCCGCCGCGAAGGCGGGTCCCTTCGCGGCTTCCGGCAGCCCCTTGATGCCGAGCGGCCGGCCGATGCGCACCTGGGCCGAGCCCTTCGGGCCAGCGAGGATGCGCCTGGCGACTTCCGGCAGGCCCGTCAATTGGGAAGCCCCGCCGGTCAGGATGACGCGCCGTCCGTCGGCCGGGGCAAAGCCCGCCGCCTTCAGCCGGTCGCGCACCAGCTCCAGGATTTCCTCGACACGCGGGCGGATGATCCGCACCAGATGCGACTTCGGCATGTGGTTCGGCACGTCCCGCTCGCTCTCGTCGACGAGCGGCACGGAGATGATCTCGCGCTCGTCCGACGCGGAGGGGAGCGCACCGCCGTAGAGCGTCTTGAGGCGCTCGGCCGCAGCGAGGTGCGTCGACAGGCCCCGCGCCACGTCCATGGTGACATGATGGCCGCCGACCGCGACCGCGTCGGCATGGACGAGATGGCCGGCGAAGAACGCGCCGAAGCTCGTCGTGCCGCCGCCGAGGTCGACGACGAGCCCGCCCATCTCCGCCTCGTCGTCGACAAGCGTGGCGATACCCGCCGCATAGGGACTCGCTACGATGGCCTCGACGTCCAGATGGCAGCGCTCGACGGCCAGCATGAGGTTGCGTGCGGCGGAAGCTTCGCTCGTCACGACACTGAGGTCGACGCCGAGATTCTCGCCAATCATGCCGACCGGGTCGAGCACGCCCTTCTGCCCGTCGAGCGCGTAGCCCGTCGGCAGGGCGTGCAGCACGACGCGGCCCGGCTTCAGGCTGTGGGCGCTCGCGGCATCGAGCACACGGTGCACGTCCGCGCTCGTCACCGTGCCGCGCGTCGCGACATTGGCGGCGAAGCTTTGCGCCGCGAGCCGCCCGCCGGTCAGGTTGACGATGACCGACTGCACTTCGACCTTCGCCATCCGCTCGGCCGCGTCGACCGCTTGGCGGATCGCCTGCTCCGCGGCCTCGAGGTCGACGACGATGCCGCCCTTGAGGCCGAGCGAGCGCTGGTGGCCGATGCCGAGCACGCGCACCTGGTGGGTGCGGCGGCGCAGCACGTCGCTTTCGCTCGCCGGCAGCAGCTGGGCGATGAGGCAGACGACCTTGCTGGTACCGACGTCGAGCACGGACAGAAGCGTGCTCTTGCGGGCGGACAGGGGCTTCAGGCGCGGCGTCAGGCCATTGCGCAAGGAGCTCATATATCCGCCTCCCTGGCGCTCGTCGGCTTCTTCTTCGCCGCCTCGGCACGGGCGGCTGCGGCCTCGACGCCGAGCCGCATCACGACCCTGTCGGACTGGCGCATGTCGATGACGAGAATGTCCCGCTCCAGGATGCGGTCGCTCTCCTCGAGCTCCGCCAGCCGGGCGACCGCCGCCGTCGGGTTCGCCTCCGGCAGGCGAACCTCGAGGCCGTTGTCGAAAATGAGGTTCCAGCGCCGGCCGGCGATGAGCGAGCCCGCCCTGATTCGCTCGCGCAGCGTACCGGCGGCGTCCAGGAGTTCGAGATAGTCGGCCGAGTGCACGTTGGCGCGGTCGCCGACGACGAGCGGCAGGCGCGTGTAGCGCGCATCGTTGAGGAAATCGATCACCGTTCCGTCGGCGGCCACGACGAAGACCTCTCCGTTGCGCTGCCAGAGAGCAAAGGGCTCCCGCTCGGTGATCGTGATGGCGAGTTCGTTAGGATAGAGCTTGCGCACCGAGGCCTCGCGGATCATCGGCACGGCCTCGAGGTTCTGGCGCACCGCGGCGGGATCGATGAAGAGCACCGAACTGTTCGGCGAAATGCCGCCCGCGGCGAGTATCTCCGCCGGCCTGAGCTCCGCGAGGCCGGATATGACGACCTGCCGGATGCCAAAGCCGAAAGCGCGGGCGACGGCGTCGCTCAGGGTGCCGTTCTCGGCCCTGAACCGGTCGACGTGCCCACCGGCGAAGGCGCCGTAGAGACCGATGCCGGCGAAAAGGGCGAGGGTGAGCGCGCTACCGAGCCCGCGCGGCAGCCGTCGGCGGCCGCCGACGCGGACGTAGCCGCGCCGGCGCCATCCCCGGAACAGCCGAAGGCGCGGCCATTCCGGCGCGGCAAACAGCGCGCCGGCGGGCATGGCCGCAGCGGCCGAGACAGCCCCGCGGGGGCTTCTCGTTCCTACCGGTCGCAGGAGGCGTCCTCCACCATCCATCGCATGAGCTCGCCGAATGAATACCCCGCATGCGCGGCCAGTTCGGGCACCAGGCTGGTCTCGGTCATGCCGGGCTGCGTGTTGACCTCGAGACAGACGAGCTTGCCAGATCCCTCTGGCCGGTCGTCGTACCGGAAGTCGGCGCGGGAGACGCCACGACAGCCGAGTGCTTGATGCGCCGTTAACGCCAACTCTTCGATCTGTTGGTAAATTTTTGGTTTAATTTTTGCCGGGAGGATGTGGATCGAGCCACCTTTCGCATATTTCGCATCATAGTCGTAAAAGGCGCCCGCCGCGGGCCGGATGTCTATGACACCCAAGGCTTTGCCGCCCATCACGGCACAGGTGAGCTCGCGCCCGGCAATGTACTCCTCGGCGAGCAGCCAGTCGGTGTGCGGCCAGTCGGGCCGCGTTAACTCTTGCGGCGGGTGCGAGCGCTCCTCGCGCACGATGATGACGCCGACCGACGAGCCCTCGTTGACCGGCTTCAACACGTAGGGCGGCGGCAGCACGTGGCGCTCGGCTGCCTCGCGCCGGTGCACCACGATGCCATGCGCCACCGGCACGCCGGCCGCTGCCATCACGAGCTTGGCCCTGGCCTTGTCCATGGCAAGCGCCGACGCGAGCACGCCGGAATGGGTATAGGGCAGGCGCATGATCTCGAGGATGCCCTGGATGGTGCCGTCCTCTCCCGGGCTGCCGTGCAGTGCGTTGAAGACCACGTCGGGCCTCAAGCGGTCGAGCACGGCCGCGATGTCGCGGCCCACGTCGATGCGCGTCACGCGGTAGCCCTCCGCCTCGAGGGCGTCGGCGCAGGCCTTGCCCGAGTTGAGGGACACTTCGCGCTCGGCGGACAGGCCGCCCATCAGCACTGCAACGTGTTTGGTCATGTTCCCGCATCCTTATCCAACGAGGTGCGGCACCGGCTCGCCAAAGGAGCGCCGGGCCGCGGCTCGGCGCGGCGTCAGGCCACGCCCACCCGCTTGATCTCCCACGCGAGCATCACGCCGGAGTGTGCCTGCACACGCCGACGAACTTCCTCACCGAGATTCTCGATCTCCGTCGCCGTGGCGCCACCGAGATTGACGAGGAAGTTGCAATGCATCTCCGACACCTGCGCCTGGCCGATCCTGAGCCCGCGGCAGCCGGCGGCGTCGACCAGCTGCCACGCCTTCGCCCCGTCGGGGTTCTTGAAGGTGGAACCGCCGGTGCGCGTGTTGACCGGCTGAGTGGCGGCCCGGGCTTCGGTGATCTCGTTCATGCGGGCGAGGATTTCCGCCGGATCGCCGGGCCGGCCCTCGAACAGCGCCTCGACGAAGACGAACTCCTCCGGCACGCCGGCATGGCGATAGGAGAACTGCATGTCCGCACAGGAGAGCACGTGTCGCCGGCCCTTCCGGTCGAGCGCCCGCGCCTCGACGAGCACGTCCTTGACCTCCCCGCCATAGGCGCCGCCGTTCATGCGCAAGGCCCCGCCGACGGCACCGGGAATGCCGCGCAGGAAGGCGAGCCCGTCGATGCCGGCCTCGGCGGCGGCCCGCGCCACCTTGACGTCCGGCGCCCCGGCCCCTGCCCGCACCCGGCTGCCCCCCTCGACGCTCACCTCGGCGAAGGCCTTGCCGAGGCGCAGGACGACACCGGGCACCCCGCCGTCACGCACGAGGAGGTTCGAGCCGAGGCCGATGACGGTGAGCGGCACTCCCTCAGGGAGATTGGCCAGAAAGAGCGCCAGATCGTCCTCGTCCGCCGGCGTGAACAGCACTTGGGCCGGCCCGCCCGTGCGGAACCAGCTGAGCGGTGCAAGCGGCGCATTGGCCAGCAGCGCGCCACGCAAGCCCGGCATAGCGGCGGCAAGCTCGGCAGTGATGTCGGGAAAGCTCATGGCGTCGCCTCGTGCAGGTCGTGGACAGGGCGCTTCCCTGTCACGCGCCCTCCCCTGCTTCGAGTTCGCCGGGCAGGGCATAGGCCCAGTTGGTGATCGTGCCGGCGCCGAGACACACGACATAGTCGCCCGGTTTGACGAGGCGGCGCACGATAGCGGCGAGCGCCTGCGGCCCCTCAAGAGCGATCGCCTGGCGGTGGCCGCGGGCCTTGAGGCCGGCCACGAGATCGTCACGCTCGGCCCCCGCGATCGGCTGCTCGCCGGCGGCATAGACAGGGGCGACGATGACCGCGTCGGCATCGTTGAAGCAGGTGCAGAAGTCGTTGAACAGGGCCTTGAGCCGCGTGTAGCGATGCGGCTGCATGACCGCGATCACCTGCCCCTTCGTCGACGCGCGGGCGGCGCGCAGGACGGCGGCGATCTCCACCGGGTGGTGGCCGTAGTCGTCGAAGATGGTGACGCCGTTCCACTCGCCCGTGCGGGTGAAGCGCCGCTTGACGCCGCCGAAGCCGGCGAGCGCTTGGCGGATCGCCTCCGGACTCATGCCCAGCTCGTGCGCGACGGCGATCGCCGCCGTGGCATTGAGCGCATTGTGGTGGCCGGGCATGGGCATGACGAGATCGGGGATCACCGTCTCCGCGCCCGTCTTGCGGTCGCGGATCAGCACCTTGAAGCGGCTCTTGCCGCCGTTGAGGTCGATGTCGATGAGGCGCACGTCCGCCTGCGGGTTCTCGCCATAGGTGATCACGCGCCGGTCCTCGATCTGGCCGACGAGGTCCTGCACCGTTGGGTGGTCGATGCACATCACCGCGAAGCCGTAGAACGGCAGGTTCTCGACGAAGGAGCGGAAGGCCGCCTTGATGGCGTCGAAGGTCTTGAAATGGTCGAGGTGCTCGGGGTCGATGTTGGTGACGATGGCGACATCAGCCGGCAGCTTGAGGAAGGTACCGTCGGACTCGTCCGCCTCCACCACCATCCAGTCACCGGCCCCGAGGCGGGCGTTGGTGCCATAGGCGTTGATGATGCCGCCGTTGATGACGGTCGGGTCGAAACCGCCGGCATCGAGCAGCGTCGCAACGATCGAGGTAGTCGTCGTCTTGCCGTGCGTGCCGGCGATCGCGACGCAGGTCTTGAGCCGCATCAGTTCGGCCAGCATCTCGGCCCTGCGCACCACCGGCAGGCGCTTTTCGCGCGCGGCAGCGAGCTCGGGATTATCGCGCTTGATGGCGGTGGACACGACGACGACTTCGGCATCGCCGAGGTTCTCGGTCGCATGCCCGATGGAAATGGATGCCCCCTTCTCGCGCAGGCGCTTCACATTGGCGTTGTCGCTCGCATCCGAGCCCTGCACCGTGTAGCCGAGGTTGAGGAGCACCTCGGCGATGCCCGACATGCCGATGCCGCCGATGCCGATGAAGTGGATGGGACCGAGCTCGCGCGGCAGCTTCATGGTGTCGTCTCCGTTTGCGAGGCTTGTTCTTGGGCGAGTCTGCCGATGCGTATGACGAGCGCGGCGAGACGCTCCGCCGCGTCGACGATGCCCGCGCTCTTGGCTGCTTCGGCCGCCCGCGTCAATGTCTCGGGCGCATCGAGGCGCGCCTCGATCTCCGCCGCGAGGCGGGCGGGCGTGAATTCGCCCTGCGCAATGACGCTGGCCGCGCCGATTGCCCCGAGGCTCGCGGCATTGGCCGCCTGGTCCTGGTCGAGCGCGCCGGGCAGCGGCACGAGGATGGACGGGCGGCCGATGACGGAAAGCTCGGCGACCGTGGAGGCGCCAGCGCGCGAGACCACAAGATGCGCCGCGGCCATGCGGCGCGGCAGGTCGTTGAAGAAGGGCTCGATCTCGCAGGAGACGCCGAGGCGCGCATAGATGCCGCGCACCCGCTCGAGATCCTCCGGCCGGGCCTGCTGCACGATGTGGAGGCGCGCGCGCGCCGCTTCGCCGAGCTGCTCGACCGCAACTGGCACCACGTCGCTCATCACCCGCGCGCCCTGGCTGCCGCCGAAGACGAGGAGCGACAGGCGCTCGCCGGCCGCAAGCGGCCGGAAGGGCGCGGTCGCCGCCTCGATGACGCTGGGGCGCACCGGGTTGCCGGTATGCGTCGTCTTGGCGCGCGCCGCCTCGCTCAGGCCCTTCACCGCGGCGAAGCCGGTGGCGATGGCCGTGACGCGGCCCATGAGGAAGCGGTTGGCGCGGCCGACGACGGCGTTCTGCTCGTGGATGACGCTCGGCACCATCGCCATGGTGGCGGCGAGCACCGGCGGCACCGTCGGATAGCCGCCGAAGCCGACGACGACGGCCGGCCGGCGCTCGCGCATCAGGCGGCGCGCCCGCCAGACGCCCCGCGCCAGCGTGACGAAGGACTGCACGGCGGCGAAGGGCGAGCGCCGCGACGGCGTTGCCGAAGGGATGACGAAACGCTCGCTGGCCGGGAAATGATGGGCATAGGCGGCCGCGCGCTCGTCGGTCGCGAGCGCCACCGCCACGCCGCGCCGGCCGAGCGCCGCCGCCAGCGCCTCGGCCGGGAAGAGATGGCCGCCGGTGCCGCCGGCGGCGAGGAGGACGAAGCCTTCCCTGCTCATCGCGTCTCGCCCCACCGGCGCGGCCCGGCATCGTAGATTTCGGCCCGCGGCCTGCGGCGCGTCAGGGCGATGAGGAAGCCCATGCCAATCGCCAGGGAGAACAGCGAGGAGCCGCCGTAGGAGATGAAGGGCAACGTCATGCCCTTGGCCGGCAGAAGATGCACGTTCACCATCATGTTGATGGAAGCCTGGATGCCGAAGAGCGTCGCAAGCCCCGTCACCGCGAGGCGGCAGAAGGGATCGTCGTCGCGCTGGGCGAGAACGAGGCTGCGGATGACGATGAAAGCGAACAGCAGCACGATGGCGATGCACACGACGATGCCGAATTCCTCCGCCGTGGCAGCGAAGATGAAGTCGGTGTGCGCATCGGGCAGGATGCGCTTGACCGTGCCCTCGCCCGGTCCCTTGCCCAGCCAGCCGCCCTGGGCGAAGGATTCCATCGCCATGTCGACCTGGAAGGTGTCGCCGACGTCATCGTTGAGGAAGCGCTCGATGCGGCCGCGCACGTGCGGGATGAACTCATAGGCGGCGACGAGCCCGGCAAGGCCCATGCCGCCGATGCCCGCCACCCAGAAGATGTGCAGCCCCGCCGCGAAGAACACCGCCGCCCATACCAGCGTCACGAGCATGGTCTGGCCGATGTCCGGCTGCAGGATGAGCGGCACGATGGTCGCGGGCAGGATGAGGATGGCGAAGATCGTCCCCGGCATGTCCCTGCGGCGCCCGCCTTCCGCAAAGAGCCACGCGATGAGCACGACGAAGGCCGGCTTCACGAATTCCGACGGCTGTACGGTGATGCCGGCAAGCGAAATCCAGCGGCGAGAGCCCTTGACCTCTGGGCCGACGTAGAGCGCCGCGACGATGAGCGCCATGCCGACGATGAAGACGAGGAGCGCGACGCGCCTCACCTGGCGTGGCGTCAGCAGCGACGTCGCGATGAGCATGAGGATGGCCGGCACCAGATAGAAGACCTGCCGGTTGACGAAGTGGAAGGTCGGCAGCCCGAGCCGCTCGGCCACCGGCGGCGCGCCGCCCATGAGGAAGACGATGCCCGCCACCATGAGCACGCCGAGCGCGCCGAGAGTGAAGCGATCGACCGTCCACCACCAGTCGGCGAGCACTGTCCGTTCTGCGCGCGACACCATGGCTCACTCCTTCGCGAAAGGCTCGAGGCCGGGCAGGGCCAGGACGAGATCGCGGAACCTGTCGCCGCGAACCTCGAAATTGCGGAACTGGTCATAGGAGGCACAGGCCGGTGACAAGAGCACCACCGGCTCGGCATGTTTGGAAATGGCCGCATCCTCCGCCGCCCGTGCCACGGCGACTTCGAGCGTGCCGCAGCGCTCATAGGGCACTCGGCCATCGAGCGTCGCCGCAAAATCATCGCTTGCCGCGCCAATCAGGTAGGCCCTGGCGATGCGCGGGAAGAGCGGGGCGAGCGGCGTGATGCCGCCCTCTTTGGCCTTGCCTCCCGCGATCCAGTGGATGCCGCCGTCGAAGGCGCAGAGCGCCTTTTCCGCAGCATCGGCATTGGTCGCCTTGGAATCGTTGACGAACAAGACCTTGCCGGCCCGTCCCACTTGCTCCATGCGGTGGGCGAGGCCGGGAAAGCGCGCGAGTCCCGCCCGGATGACGCCGAGATCGATCCCCGTCGCCATCGCAGCGGCTACGGCCGCCGCGGCATTCTGGGCATTGTGTGCCCCGCGCAGGGAGCCGATGCCGGTAAGGTCGATATGCGCAGCCACCGCAATGGCATCATCGGGGCCTGCCACCCGCAGCGTCAGGCCATGCGGCTCCCAGGACCAGCCCTCCTCTAGCCTGCGCTCCACCGAGATGGTCTCGAGCGGCCGGCCGAGCGCGACGCGCCGGCCCGCAATGGCGCGACAAAAGTCGTCGTCCACGCCGATCACGGCAAGCCCGGAGCCGGCGACGAGCCGCTCCTTGATGGCGGCGTAGTTCGCCATCGTGCCGTGACGGTCGAGATGATCGGGCGTGATGTTGAGAAGGATGCCGACGCTCGGTGCGAGCGAGGGCGCAAGGTCGATCTGGAAGGACGAGCACTCCACGACATAGGCGCGGCCGGCCCCGAAAGGCTCCAGCGCCAGCACCGGCGTGCCGATGTTTCCGCCCATTTGCACGTCGAGCCCGCCGACCTTGAGGAGGTGGGCGACGAGCGCCGTCGTCGTCGACTTGCCGTTGGTGCCGGTGACGGCGATGAACGGCGCCTCCGGCATGTGCCTCGCCCGCTCGCGGCAGAAGAGCTCGACGTCGCCGATGATCTCGATGCCGGCCGCACGCGCGAGCGGCACCGTCCAGTGCGGCTCGGGATGGGTCAAGGGTACGCCCGGCGAGAGCACGAGCGCGGCGACGCCGTCCCAGGCGATGTCGTGCAGGTTCTCGACGGCGATGCCCCTCGCGGCCGCGGTGACGCGCGCCATCTCCCCGTCGTCGTAGGCGACGACGTCGGCGCCGCCCGCCACCAGCGCCTCGGCCGTGGCGAGCCCCGAGCCGCCGAGCCCGAAGAGCGCGACCCGCCTGCCGGCGAAGGAGGTGACGGGGATCATCGCCTCACCTCAGCTTCAAGGTCGAGAGGCCGACGAGCGCGAGCACCACCGAGATGATCCAGAAGCGGATCACAACTTGCGGCTCCGTCCAGCCGAGCTGCTCGAAGTGATGGTGGATCGGCGCCATCTTGAAGACGCGCTTGCCCGTGAGCTTGAAGGACGCGACCTGGATGATCACCGACAGCGCCTCCACGACGAAGAGGCCGCCGACGATGGCAAGCACGATCTCGTGCTTGGTCGCGACCGCGATTGTGCCGAGAAGGCCGCCGAGAGCAAGCGAGCCCGTGTCGCCCATGAAGATCTGCGCCGGCGGGGCGTTGAACCACAGAAAGCCGATGCCCGCCCCCATTACCGCACCGCAGATGACGGCGAGTTCGCCCGTGCCCGGCACGAAATTGATCTGCAGGTAGTTCGAGAAGATGGCGTTGCCGACGAGATAGGCGATGAAGCCGAAGGTCGCGGCCGCGATCATGACCGGCACGATGGCGAGGCCATCGAGCCCGTCGGTGAGATTCACCGCGTTGCCGGCGGCAACGATGACGAAGACACCGAAGGCGATGAAGAACCAGCCGAGGTCGAGGAGCAGATCCTTGAAGAAGGGGATGGCGACGGAGGTGGCGAGAGCGTCCCGCGTCGGCGGCAGATCCCCCCGCGCCACGAGGACGATGGCGATGCAGGCGATGCCGGCGATCAGCGCCTCGATGGCGAGACGCGAGCGGCCGGAAAACCCCTTGTGGGACTGCTTCGTGACCTTGAGATAGTCGTCGTAGAAGCCGATGGCGCCGAAGCCGAGCGTCACCAGCAGCACGATCCAGACGTAGGGATTGGCGAGATTGGCCCACAGCAGGGTGGAGACGACGAGCCCGGACAGGATCATCAGGCCGCCCATGGTGGGCGTGCCCTTCTTCGTCAGGAGGTGCGACTGCGGCCCGTCCTCGCGGATCGGCTGGCCCTTGCCCTGCTTGATGCGCAGGGCCGCGATGATGGCCGGGCCAAACATGAATACGAAGAACAGCGCCGTCGCCGTCGCGGCGCCCGTACGGAAGGTGATGTACCGGAAGACGTTGAGCCCGGGGATGATGTCGCTGAATTCGGCGAGCCAGACGAACATGCTCTTGTCTTCTCCGCTTACATGTCCGCTTCGGCTCGCGCCGCTTCACGGGGGTAGCGATCCTTGAGGGTGGCGACGATGCGCGAGACGTAGGTGCTCTTGGAGCCCTTGACCATGACGACGTCGCCGCCGCGCAGCGCGCCGACGAGTTCCGGCTCAAGCTCCGCGGGTGTCTGCGCATAGCGCCCGCGCATCTCCTGCGGAAGGGCCTGCCACAGGTTTTTCATCAGCGGACCGCACGCGAAGACGAGACTGACGCCGCTTTGCGCCACGAACTCGCCGAGAGCGCGGTGCAGCGCCGGGCCGTCCGGCCCGAGCTCCAGCATGTCGGCGAGAACCGCGATGCGCCGGCCGCGCAGCCCCGCGTCCGCCTCGGCGAGTGTCTCGACGGCCGCCCGCATGGAGGCGGGGTTGGCATTGAAACTCTCGTCGACGAGCGTGATGGTGCCGCCCGGTCCCTTCATCAACGTACGCTCGCCGCGGCCAGCGATCGGCTGAAGCTCGCCGAGGCCGAGTCCGGCGAGGGCGATGTCGGCCCCAAGCGCCTTGACAGCCGCCATGACGGCAAGGCTGTTGAGCGCGACGTGCCGGCCCGGGCTGCCGAGCCGGTAGGTGATGGCCTCGCCGAAGACCCGGGCCTCGACGATCGTCATGTCGGACTTGAGAAGGATGCGCTCGGCCCGGACATCCGCCCCCTCGTGCTCGCCGAAGGAGACGATGCGGCCGGCGGGAGACGCCGCCGCATGCAGCTTCAGCCGCTCGAAATGGGGATTGTCGCGGTTGATGATAGCCGTGCCGCCGGGCTCGATGCCGGAGAAGATCTCGCCCTTGGCATCGGCGATGGCTTCGACTGAGGGAAAGAATTCGAGATGCACGGGCCCGACGGTGGTGATGATGGCGACGTGCGGGCGCACCAGCGCCACGAGCGCGGCGATCTCGCCGGGCGCGTTCATGCCGATCTCGAAGATGCCGTAGGCGCTGTCGCGCGGCATGCGCATCAGCGTCAGCGGCACGCCCCAGTGGTTGTTGTAGGAGGCGACGGCCGCATGCGTCCTGCCCTGCTTGCCGAGGGCGAGGCGCAACGCCTCCTTGGTGCCGGTCTTGCCGACGGATCCCGTGACAGCGACGACCTGCGCCTTCGTGCGCGCGCGCGCCGCTCGCGCAGCCGCGCCCATGGCGGCAAGCACGTCGGGCACCACCAGCAGCGGCCCGAGATGCGACAGGGCATCGAAATGCGCCTCGTCGACGAGCGCCGCTGCCGCGCCCTTGGCGAGCGCATCGGCGACAAATTCGTGCCCGTCGCGGCTGCCGGCGAGCGCGCAGAAAAGATCGCCCGGCGCGAGCGTGCGCGTGTCGATCGACACGCCGGAGATGGTATCGGCCAGGCCGCCGTGCGCCCGGGCTCCGAGCGCGCCGAGGATTTCGAGGCCTGTCCAGAGGGCGTTGTTCATCGTTCAAGGTCCGCAACGGCCGCGAGCACGGCCTCGTGATCGGAAAACGGTATGGTCGTTGACCCGACGATCTGGCCCGTTTCATGGCCTTTTCCGGCGACGACGAGAACATCCCCAGGCCCGAGCTCCGCAACCGCGGTGCGGATCGCCGCGGCGCGGTCGCCGATCTCGCGCGCATTGGGGGCCGCAGCGAGGATGGCGGCACGGATCGCCGCGGGGTTCTCGGAGCGTGGATTGTCGTCGGTGACGATGACGACGTCCGCCTTCTCGCTGGCGATAGCACCCATCATCGGCCGCTTGCCCGGGTCGCGGTCGCCGCCCGCACCGACGACGACGAAGAGCCGCCCGGTGGCATAGGGCCGCAGCGCATCGAGCACATGGGCGAGCGCATCGGGCTTGTGCGCATAGTCGACGACGACGAGCGCGCCGTTGACCTCTGCCACCCGCTCAAGGCGCCCCTTGACGCCGGCAATGCCGGCAAGCCCGTGGATGATGTCCTCCATCGCGCAGCCGGCCGCGAGGGCGAGCCCGGCCGCGACGACGGCATTTGCCGCCTGAAAGTCGCCGGCGAGCGGCAGCAGCACCTCGTGGAAATGGCCTTCATGCGCCAGCTTGAGCCGCTGCGAGAAGCCCTCGCGCGCAACATCGGCGATAGCGATGTCGCGGCCGGCCCGGCCGACGCTGATGAGGTCGAGCCCCCGCGCCTCGGCAATCGTCTCGATCCGCGCGGCCTCCGGCGCGTCGGCATTGACCACGGCGATCGCCCCTTCGGGCAGGAGGCGCTCGAACAGCCGGAGCTTGGCCGTGAGATAGGCCTCGACGGTCGGGTGATAGTCGAGGTGGTCACGGCCGAGATTGGTGAAAGCGGCGGCCGCGAGGCGCACACCATCGAGCCGCCGCTGGTCGAGCCCGTGCGAGGACGCCTCCATGGCAAGGTGCGTCACCCCCTCGCCGGCGAGACGATCGAGCGTCCGGTGCAGGGCGATCGGATCCGGCGTGGTCAGGGAGCCGTAGTGGGCACCCGACGGCGCGACCACGCCGATGGTGCCGAGGCTCGCGGCCTCGTGGCCGCAGGCCGCGAAGAGCTGGCGCGTGAATTCGGCGACGGAGCTTTTGCCGCTCGTGCCCGTGACGGCGACGATCGTGGCTGGTTGGCGGGGAAAGACCCGTGCTGCGGCCAGCGCCAGCGCCCGGCGGGCGTCGATGACCGAGCCGAAAATCACCTCCCGCGGAAAGTCCTCTGGCCGACCTCCCTCCGCCACCACGGCGGCGGCGCCGCGCGCCAGCGCATCCGTTATATAGCGCCGGCCGTCCTCGCGCGCGCCCGCGAGCGCGACGAAGACGTCGCCCGGCTGCACCTTGCGGGAATCGAAGGCAAGGCCTCGCACGCGCACGGTTGCATGGAGCGTGCCGGCGAAGGCATCGGGCAGAATTTCGCCGAGTGCAAAGCCGTCCGTGCGGGCAGCGTCCGTCATTGGATACCCCAGGCACCAGCCTGCGCCATGGCCGGGAATGGCCGGTACGGCTTCTCGAACCGCGGCGGCAGGCCGAGCAGCGGCGCGACGCGCTCGATCACCTTGCCGGTCGTCACGCCTGCATTCCAGGCGGCGGTGGAATAGCCGTAGGTCTCCGGCAGGCCCTGCGGCTCGTCGTACAGCACCACGAAAAGATACTTCGGGTCGTCCGCCGGCGCGATGGCCATGAAGGTGGTGAAGTTCTTGTTGCGGTCGTAGCGGCCGTTGATGACCTTTTCGGCGGTGCCGGTCTTGCCGCCTACGTAGTAGCCGCGCACCGCCGCCTTGCGGGCGGAGCCGCGCTCGGCGTTGAGCCGCATGATATAGCGCATGGCCTCGCTGGTCTTGGGGCTCACCACCTGACGGGCGCCCGCGAGCGCCTCCTCTTCGTTACGCTTGAGGAAGGTCGGCGTGATGAAATAGCCGCCGTTGACCAGCGCCGCCGTGCCCGCCGCTGCCTGGATCGGCGCCACAGCAAGGCCATGGCCGTAGGAAATGGTGATGGTGTTGAGCTCACCCCAGCGCGGGGGAAGGATCGGCTCCGCGCTCTCCGGCAGTTCCGTACGCAGGCGTTCGAGTTGGCCGAACTTCCTGAGCGTCGCCTTGTGGCCCTCGACGCCGACAGTCAGGGCCATCTTGGCCGTGCCGATGTTGGACGAGTGGATGAAGATCTCCGGCACGCTGAGGATTCGGTTCTGGCCGTGATAGTCGCGGATTGTGAAGCGGCCGTAGCGCATGACGCCGCGGGCGTCGAAGGTGGAGTTGATGTTGACCTTGCCGGAATCGAGCGCCATCGCCGTGGTGATGGCCTTAAAGGTCGAGCCCATCTCGTAGACGCCGACATTGATGCGGTTGATCCGGTCGGGATCGAGCGCCTCGACGGGATTGTTCGGGTCGAAATCCGGCAGGGAGGCGAGTGCGACGACCTCGCCCGTCTTGACATCGAGGATGAGCCCGGCAGTGGCCTTGGCCTTGAACTTCTCCATGCCCTTGACGAGTTCGTCTCGCAGCGCGTGCGTCGCCCGCAGGTCGATCGAGAGCTTGATGGGCTCGAGGTCGGTCGCCTGGGTCGCAAAGCCCGCTCCGGCCAGCGCCCGCAGGCCGAGGCCATCGATGTATTTCTCGATGCCGGCGATGCCCTCGTTGTCGACATTGGCGAAGCCGAGTACGTGCGCGGCGATCGGCCCGTTCGGATAAACGCGCTTGTTCTCGATGAGGAAGCCGACACCGGGAATGCCGAGGCGGTGCACTTCGGCCTGCTGGCGCGGCGTGATCTCGCGCTTGACCCAGACGAAGCCGCGCCGTGTGCCGAGCTTCTCGCGCAGTTCCCGGGCGTTGAGGTCCGGCAGCACCGCCGTCAGCAGCTCTGTCGCCTCGTCCTTGTCAATGATGTTGCGCGGCTCGGCATAGACCGACACGGTTTTCACGTCGGTGGCGAGCAGGATGCCGTTGCGGTCGACGATGTCAGGCCGAACGATGGAAATTTCGGCCGAGGCGCGACGCAGGTCGCCCGGTGCATCCGGCGCCACCGCCAGCATGACGAGCCGGCCGGCGATCACGGCAAACAAGCCGGCGAAGGCGAGCGTCACGACGCCGACCCTCGCCTGCGACTTCTCCGCCCTGAGGCTGAAGACACCCGCGATAAAGCGGCGCAGGCGCGCCGCCCGTGTCTCGGTGGAGGAGCTCACGAGAGGCTTCTGATGCGGAGCGGTCGGATCCGTGTCGTGCATGGCATCCATTACCGGCTGGAGGTCGAAGGCGTGCGCGCGTCGGCATCGCCGGCGCCGGGGGTCGCGGTCGGCGCCGAGAGGCCGAGATCTTCGAGCTTGCGCCCGATGGCATCGACCTGCGCCTTGCGCTCCGGCACATCCTGCAGGCGCACGATTTGCTGCACCTGGAGCGGCTGCAGATCGAGATGACTGGCGGCGAGCGCCTGCACGCGGTCCGGCCGGCTAAGCAATTGCCATTCCGCGCGCATCACGGCAATCGCATCCTTTTCGCGCTGCACCTGAGCCTTGAGCTTGGCCACCTGCTCCGACAGGTAGATGGTGTCGTACTTGATCGAATAGGCGTAGCCCGCCGAGGCGACGAGCGCACCGATGGCGGCGATGTGCAGAAACCGGACAATCATCGCCCGCCCCTCCGTTTCGGTGCCGGCAGGCGCGCGAGCAGCGCAAGCGCCTCGTCCTCGCCCTGCGCCGGTGCTCCCGTCCGTTCCCCCGCGCGCAGCTTGGCCGAGCGGGCGCGCGGGTTCGCGGCCACCTCGGACGCCCCGGGCGCGACGGCACCGCGCGCCACGAGCGTGAAGGACGGCTCCGGCCCGACGAGCCCCGGCATGTGCCGCGAGCCGCCGCCGGCGCGGCCGCTGCGCCGCGCCAGGAACTGCTTGACGATGCGGTCTTCCAGCGAATGGAAGGTGACGACGACGAGCCGGCCGCCCGGTTTCAGGATGCGCTCGGCCGCGACGAGCGCGCGCACAAGTTCACCGAGTTCGTCGTTGACGGCGATCCTGAGCGCCTGGAAGGTCCGCGTCGCCGGGTGCGGGCCATGGGGATCGGCTCTGACGACGCCGGCGACGAGTTCGGCGAGCCGGCGCGTCGTCTCGATGGGCGCGCCTGTGCGCGCCGCGACGATGGCCCGCGCCACGGCGCGGGAGCGCCGCTCCTCGCCGTAATGATAGATGATGTCGGCGAGCACCTGCTCGTCGGCCGTGTTGACGATGTCCGCCGCGCTCTCGCCGCTCTGCTCCATGCGCATGTCGAGAGGGCCGTCGAAGCGGAAGGAGAAACCCCGCCCGGCCTCGTCGAGTTGCATGGAGGAGACGCCGATGTCGAGGACAACGCCGTCGGCCGGCGCAAAGCCGGCGTTCTCGGCCAGCTTGTCGAGCTCGCCGAAACGGCCATGGGCGAGCACGAGCCGCCCGCCGCTGGCCGCCACGAGATCGGCCCCGCCGGCAATGGCGTCGGGATCACGGTCGATGCCGAGAACGCGAACGTCGGGTGCCGCCGCCAGAAGGGCGCGTGTATAGCCCCCCGCCCCGAAGGTGCCGTCGACATAGGCGCCGCCGCCGCGCGGCGAAAGATGCGCCAGCACCTCCCCCAGGAGCACGGGAACATGACGGGCCGGTCCGCCAGCGGCGTCGGCCGAGCCGTCGCCGCGGCCCGTCATCACTCCCGTGCTCCGGGAGGCATGCCGCCCGGCCTCGATGCGAGAGGCGTGGCCAACCCCCTCGCCGCGCCGAGCGACTTCTTGAGATCCCGGACCTTGGCGCGCGCCTCTTCGAGATGCGCACGGAAGCGCTCCGGCTCCCAAAGCTGAAACTTGTGCCCATGGCCCACGAAGGTGACCATATCGGCCAGACCCGCATGCTCCCGGAGCGTGTCGGTGAGGATCACGCGCCCCTCCGGATCGACCTTGAGCACCTCGCTGGTGCCCAAGAGTGCGGTCGAGAGATGGTCGCGCTCCTCCGAATAGGGCGAAAGCGTCGACAGAAGCCCGTCGATCTCCGCCAGCAATGCGTTGCCACCCGCATCGAGCGCCGGCGCATCGAGCGCCGGATGAACGTAGAGACCCTCGAAACCGTCCCGTGCCAGCACGGCCCGGAACGACGCGGGGATCGACACACGCCCCTTCGCGTCCACCCGGTTCGTGAAATTGGACACGAAGCGGTCCATGGCCCCCTGCCCTTGCGGCACCGTTCGCTTCCACCGGAGCTGCAGCCGCCCCGCCGCACTCCAACCCGCCGCCACCGCTGAATCCGATCGGCCGCGAGCCCCGCACCGCCCTGGCGCCGGCCCCGCGAAGCTCGAAACAGACGTCCAGCGACGGGATGATTTGGGATAGCATGGGAAATTATGGTCGTCAACGGAATCGGACGCCTCGACGGTAAGCGTCGAAGCAGCCACGATGACAGCGCGACATGGTTAACGAAGGGTTTCGGGCGCCCGGATGCCACCGCCTCAGCCCGCGAATTTTCGCAAACGGGGCAACGGCTTCCGCAAGATGAGGCACGCGACGGCAAAGCCGGCAGCCACGCCAGCGACAAGTACAGACGGCAAAGGGTCAGCGGCCGTTGCCCGGCGCCCATGCGCGCGGCGCGCCGTCGGACAGCCACGCGGCAACAGCCGGGATGTACTGCCCGGCGCCATCCGATGCCGTTGATCGATTGAGAGGAAAGAAGTGCCAGTCGGCCTGTAAGCCGGGTTCTGTATGGCCCGGGTCGCCCCGGACGTGACGGCCATTCATCTGGGACGGTCGTTGCCGACCGCCTCGAGCAACCAACCCGGACGACCGGCCTGGAAACCGGCCCGGACGCTTGCGCGCCCCGTCGTCCCTATTCGGTTTTGCTCCCGGTGGGGTTTGCCGTGCCGCCGACGTTACCGCCGACGCGGTGCGCTCTTACCGCACCCTTTCACCCTTGCCCTTCTCCACCGGGGCTTCGAAGGGCGGTTTGCTTTCTGTGGCACTGTCCCTGGGGTCGCCCCCGCCGGACGTTATCCGGCACCGTGTTTCCTCGGAGCCCGGACTTTCCTCCGCACACGGGTCACCCCGCCTGCGGCGGCCGTCCGGCCGACTGGCGCACCCGGCATATGGGATGGCGCCCGCCGGGGTCAAGCGTCACGCGCAAGACACCCGGCGGAATACATCGCGAGAGCGCAGGACAGGCGAGCGATCAGGATTCCTGCGAGCCGAGGCTCGCGACGATCGTGCGCACCTTGGAGCAATAGGCGCGGTTCGCGCCATTCATGCGCTTGGCGTAATGGCCGCTCTGATAACGCATCACCGTGGCGCAGGTGTCGCCGCCCGACATCTGGTAGGCCTGGGCGAGATACTTCACCGCATAGCGCAGGTTGGTGTCCGGATCATAGAGCCCGGCCGCCGACCCGCCGTAGCCGAGGCCGCGGGCAGTCTGGTGCTTGATCTGCATCAGGCCGTAGGCGCCGCCGTTGTAGGCACGCGGATTGTAGCGGCTCTCGACCCGCACGACCGCATCGACGAGAGCGAAAGGCAGACCATGCGCCTTGGCGTGCTTGGCGATGAGGTCACGGTACCGCTCGCGGCTCGCATGGACATAGCCCAGCGCGCGCCCGTTCTTGACTACCTTGCCGCGCTCGGCCTCAACCGGCGCCTTGTCCCGCGCAGCTTCGGCCCGGGCGACCGCGGCCTCGTGCGAGCGCGCACGCGCCTTGACAGTCTTCCGGGCAGCTTCGCGCGAAGGCTCCGACGCAGTCTGCTCGATCTTCGTGATGTCCGTGCGCGGCTGGAACAGAACCTCGTACTGGTCGGACTGATCGGCCAGAGCCGGCGCGGCGGCAACGATGAGGATGGAAGAAACGCCGAAAACGGCGGAACGCAAACTCTTCAAAACGCGTACTCCTTGACCCTTACACACACAAAAGGACATCCCGTCCGGGGCAGGCACCCCGGCCACGCTTCACTCGGCACTGTTTCGGGATACGTCCGTTACCGGCTCGTCCTGCTGTTTCTCCTCAAGATCGAGCCGCCAACAGGGGTCGCACCCTGGCGCAATAGCGCCGCGCGGCAGTCGTCATCGACCGGGCGCGATGGCCGGCCTGATAACGCAGGATCGTGCCGCAGGTGTCCCCGCCCGCGAGGCGATAGGCCTCGGCGAGATAGCGAATTCCGAAGGTCAGATTGGTCTCGGGGTCGAACAGTCCCTCGCGGGCACCGCCGTAGCCATAGGCCCGCGCCGTAGCGAAACTGATCTGCGTGAGCCCCAGGTTGCTGCCGTTGCGCGCCTCGGGATTGTAGTTGCTCTCAAGCCGGACGACGGCATCGGCAAGATCGGCCGGGACACCTCGCTCGACCGCGTGGCGGGCGATCAGCGCGCGAATGCGGTCGCGGCCAGCCGGCGCTGGCAGGGCCCGCGCGACCTTGCGCCCGCCGACGCCCGTCGGACGCGGAACCGGCATGACAGACCCGGCAACGGCCTCACCCGCCGTCCCCGCTGCGTCACCTCCCGTTTGGGCACAGGCCGAGGCCGACATCGCCAGCGCGACGCAACAGACCGCCAGTCGTCCCACCATGATGGCCCCCATCCCTGAGGCAACAGCCATTGAATAGATGGACGACTTCACCCAAGAATGAGGCACATATCGGGCAATGTCAGGGAATTTGAATGTTAAAGTAAACCATATACACCATTCACGAGTCATGAATTGCTGAATACATGGATATGATATACTATTATTTGCTATAATAAGAAATTATCAACAGGAAATCATGCGCACACACGGCGAACAAAGAAACCGCCGCGTGGCGAGCAGAAATTGTCGTGGCAGCCTACCGCGCGTAAAATGGCATTCTTGGCTGCGCCGCCAGACGGCGAGCCCAGTGGAACAGGAGCAAAATCATGAAGCGTCATCTCAGGCAGGGTGCCGTACTTGGGCTGATGGCGCTCGGCCTCGCAGCCTGCAACACACCGGAGGAACGGGCGGTCGGCGGCGCGCTGATCGGCGGCGCGGCTGGTGCGGCCATTGGCGGCGTGGCGACCGGCGACGTCGGCGGAGCGCTCGTCGGCGGCGCTATCGGTGCCGCCGGAGGTGCCGTGGTCGGCGCAGCCACCGCTCCGCGCTGCGACTACTATTACTATCGCGGTCGCCGCTATCGCGAGTGCTACTGAAGGTCTGCGCGCGGCCCTGCCCGGCCGCGCGCACTTTCCCGTCGCTTCAGCGCCTTGCCAAGGCCCTCACGCCTCGCTAGCTCTCTCGTGCCTTTGCTGATGAGACCGGCGTCGAGCCATTGGGGCGCGAAACGGACGTGCGGGCGCGGCATCGGAGCGGCAAGAGCAGGGAAGCGGTCTCGACCCATGTGGGGCAAACTCGGCTGGGGCAAGCTCGGCGGCGCCAGCATCGGCCTGGCTATCGGCGGCCCCCTCGGCGCGCTGCTCGGCGCTCTTGCAGGCCATCTCCTCATCGACGACGCCAATGCGCTGTTCCGGCCGCCGCCGCGGCAGGTGGTGTTCACGACCGGACTCGTGGCGCTCGCCGCCAAGATGGCGAAGGCGGACGGCGTCGTCACGGGCGCCGAGATCCGCGCCTTTCACGCCATCATCGAAGCGCCGGCCGAGGAATTTGCCCAGATCGCCCGCCTCTTCAACCTCGCCAAGGCGACCACGGCCGGCTTCGAGGCCTATGCCCGCCAGTTGGCCACGCTGCTTGCCGACGAGCCGGCGCTGCTCGAAGACGTGCTCGACGGCCTCTTCCTCATCGCCGCCGCCGACGGCGCCCTGCACGATGACGAACTTGCCTATCTCGCGACCGTCGCCCGCATCTTCGGCCTGAGCGAAGCGGACTTCGCGCGCATCGAGGCCCGCCACGTGCACCGCACGGACGATCCCTATGTCATCCTCGGCGCGGACCGCGGCATGAGCGACGCGGAGCTGCGCCGTCTCTACCGCCGGCGCATCGCCGAGAGCCATCCCGACCGGGAGATCGCCCGCGGCCTGCCGCCCGAGGCCGTGCGCATCGCCACCGACCGCACCGCCGCCCTCAACGCCGCCTGGGACGAGATCGTGCGCCAGCGCCGGATAAACGAGAAAGAGTCCGCGAAGGTCACGTCATGAGCGAGCAGCCCAAACCCGACAGCCCCGTCGCCGCCAAGGTCTTCCCCTCCCCGAACCACGGCGAGCGCTTGGGCGCGGACGGCACGCCGCGCCGTCCCGACATGCTGGTACTACACTACACCGGCATGCCCGATGCGGGCGACGCGCTGCAGCGCCTGTGCAACCCCGCGGCCGAGGTCTCGGCGCATTATTTCGTCTTCGAGAACGGCCGCGTGCTGCAGCTCGTCCCGGAGGGACGCCGGGCCTGGCACGCGGGCAGGGCGTCATGGGCCGGCGAGCGCGACATCAACTCGGCCTCGATCGGTATCGAGATCGCCAATCCTGGCCACGAAGGCGGCCTGCCGCCCTACCCTGCGGCGCAAATCGCCGCCGTCATCGCACTGAGCCGCGACATCGTCTCCCGCTGGGCGATCCCGGCGGATCGCGTGCTCGGCCATTCCGACGTGGCGCCCGAGCGCAAGCTGGACCCCGGTGAACTTTTCCCCTGGGAGGAGCTCAATCGCGCTGGCATCGGCCATTTCGTGCGCCCGGCCCCGGTGCGCGGCGGGCGCTTCCTCAGCCCCGGCGAGAGCGGCCAGCCGGTCGAGGCGCTGCAGGCGATGCTCGCCATGTACGGCTACGACATTGCGCTCACCGGCCGCTACGACGAGGCGACCACCGCCGTCGTCGCCGCCTTCCAGCGCCATTTCCGCCCCGAGCGCATCGACGGCATCGCCGATGCGTCGACCATCACGACCCTGCGCGATCTCATCGCCAGCCGGCCGGCGGCAACCGTAATCGTGTGAGTGGGCATGCGAAATAGCTGCCGGTAGCACAAGACCCACACGGCGTTGGTGCTTCCAGGCTGCCCCTTTCCGTCGTCATGGCCGGGCTCGTCCCGGCCATCCACGCCTTTGAGGTTGCGCGACATGTCAAGGCGTGGATGCCCGCGACAAGCGCGGGCATGACGACGAGGAGCGATGCTTCTGGTCTGCTGATTACTCCGCCGCCTGGCGCGCGTAGGTCGCCGGCTCGTAGTTGAGGATAGGCGCGAGCCAGCGTTCCACCTCGGCGATCTCCATGCCCTTGCGCAGGGCATAATCCTCCACCTGGTCGCGCTCCACCTTGGCGACGCCGAAGTAGAAGGCATCCGGATGGGCGATGTAGAGTCCGGAAACGGATGAGCCCGGCCACATGGCGAAGCTCTCGGTCAGCTTCACGCCGATGCGTCGCTCCGCCTCGAGCAGGCGGAAAAGCGTGCCCTTTTCTGTGTGATCCGGCTGGGCCGGATAGCCCGGCGCCGGGCGGATACCTGCATATTCCTCCCGGATGAGGGCCTCGTTGTCGAGCGCCTCGTCCGGGGCATACGCCCAGAACTCCTTGCGCACACGCTGGTGCATGCGCTCGGCGAACGCCTCCGCGATGCGGTCGGCAAGCGCCTTGACCATGATGGAGGCATAATCATCGTTGGCCCGCTCGAAGCGCCGGGCGATGCGCTCTTCCTCGATTCCCGCCGTCACCACGAAGCCGCCGACATAGTCGGGCTTCACCCCTTCGGGTGCGACGAAATCGGCGAGCGCCACATTGGGCCGTCCGTCACGCCGCGCGAGCTGCTGGCGCAGCGTGAAGAAGGTGGCGAGCTTCTCCTGCCGGCTCTCGCCTGTATAGAGCGCGATGTCGTCGCCGATGGCATTCGCCGGCCAGAAGCCGATGACCGCCTTCGGGTTGAACCAGCGCTCCTCGACGATGCGCTTCAGCATTGCATGCGCATCTTCGTAGAGCTGCCGCGCCGCCGCGCCCTGCTCCTCGTCCTCGAGGATCGCAGGGAAGCGGCCCTTCAGTTCCCAGGTCTGGAAGAAGGGCGTCCAGTCGATGCAGCGGACGAGTTCCCCGACGTCGTAGGAGCGGAACACGCGCGTGCCGAGGAAGGTCGGCTTCGGCGGCGCATAGCCCGCCCAGTCGATCTTGACCGCATTGGCGCGGGCCTTCTCCAGCGGCACCCGCTGCTTGTCGGCCTCGCTGCGCGCGTGGGCATTGGCGACCTTGGCATATTCGCCGCGCACCGTCTCGATATAGGGGCCGCGCTGCTCGGCGGACAGAAGGGCCGAGACGACGCCGACGGCGCGGCTCGCGTCGTTGACGTGCACCGCCTGCCCACGGGCATAGTTGGGGTGGATCTTCACCGCCGTGTGCACGCGGCTGGTCGTCGCGCCGCCGATGAGGAGCGGGATGTCGAAGCCCTCGCGCTCCATCTCCGAGGCGACGAAGCACATCTCGTCGAGCGACGGCGTGATGAGGCCGGAGAGGCCGATGATGTCGACCTTCTCCTTGCGCGCGGTGTCGAGGATCTTCTGGGCCGGCACCATGACGCCGAGGTCGATGACCTCGTAGTTGTTGCACTGCAGGACGACGCCGACGATGTTCTTGCCGATGTCGTGCACGTCGCCCTTCACCGTCGCCATCAGCACCTTGCCGGCGGCCGGCCGGTCGGTGATGCCCTCGGCCTCCTTCTCCTGTTCCATGTAGGGCATGAGATAGGCGACCGCCTGCTTCATGACGCGGGCGGACTTCACTACCTGCGGCAGGAACATCTTGCCCGCGCCGAAGAGGTCGCCGACGACGTTCATGCCGGCCATCAACGGGCCTTCGATGACGTGCAGCGGCCGCGCGGCGGCAAGGCGCGCCTCTTCGACATCCTCCTCGATATAGTCCGTGATACCGTTGACGAGCGCGTGCTCCAGCCGCTTGTCGACCGGCCAGGTACGCCAGGTGAGGTCCTGCTCCTTGGCCTGCTTGCCCTTGCCCTTGAAATTCTCGGCGAGCGCCAGCAGCCGTTCGGTCGCATCCTTGCGGCGATTGAGGACAACGTCCTCGCAGGCCTCGCGCAACTCCGGCTCGATCTCGTCATAGACGGCGAGCTGGCCGGCGTTGACGATGCCCATGTCCATCCCCGCCCCGATGGCGTGGTAGAGGAAGACGGCGTGCATCGCCTCGCGTACGGGCTCGTTGCCGCGAAAGGAGAAGGAGAGGTTCGAGACGCCGCCCGAGACATGCGCGTGCGGCAGGCTCTCACGGATGCGGCGCGTGGCGTTGATGAAATCGACGCCGTAATTGTCGTGCTCCTCAATGCCCGTCGCTACGGCGAAGATGTTGGGATCGAAGATGATATCCTCAGGCGGGAAGCCAACCGTCTCGGTCAGCAGCCGGTAGGCCCGTGTGCAGATCTCGACCTTGCGGTCTTCCGTGTCGGCCTGGCCCGTCTCGTCGAAGGCCATGACGACCACGGCTGCGCCGAAGGCCCGGCAGGTGCGCGCCTCGGCGAGAAACTTCTCCTCGCCCTCCTTGAGCGAGATGGAGTTGACGATAGCCTTGCCCTGCACGGATTTGAGGCCGGCCTCGATCACCTCGAACTTCGAGGAATCGATCATCACCGGCACCCGGGCGATGTCGGGCTCGGCGGCGATGAGGTTCAGGAACTCGACCATGGCCTTCCGGCTGTCGAGCAGGCCCTCGTCCATATTGACGTCGATGACCTGGGCGCCATTCGCCACCTGGTCGCGCGCGACGTCCAGCGCCGCGGCGTAGTCGCCGGCCGTGATCAGCTTGCGGAACCGAGCCGAGCCGGTGACGTTCGTGCGCTCGCCGACATTGACGAAGGGAATGTCGGGCGTGAGCACGAAGGGCTCGAGCCCGGCAAGACGCATGCGCGGCGCGATTTCCGGGATGGCGCGCGGGGCCTTGCCTGCTACCGCCTCGGCGATCGCCCGGATATGTGCCGGCGTCGAGCCGCAGCAGCCGCCGACGAGGTTGACGAGACCGGCCTCGGCAAATTCCGCGATCATCCCCGCCATCGCCTCCGGGCTCTCGTCGTAGAGGCCGAATTCGTTGGGCAGGCCGGCGTTCGGATAGGCACAGACGAAGGTGTCCGCGACCTTGCCGATTTCCTGGATGTGGGCGCGCATCTCGCGCGCGCCGAGCGCGCAGTTGAGACCGACCGAGAAGGGCTCGGCATGGCGCACCGAATACCAGAAGGCCTCCGGCGTCTGGCCGGAGAGCGTGCGACCGGACAGGTCCGTGATCGTGCCCGAGACCATGACAGGCAGATCGACACCTTTCTCGGCGAAGACGCGTTTGGCTGCGACGATGGCCGCCTTGGCGTTGAGCGTGTCGAAGATGGTCTCGATGAGGATGATGTCCGAGCCGCCGTCGACGAGGCCCCGCATCTGTTCGGCATAGGCGTCGCACACCTCGTCGAAGGTGACGGCGCGGAAGCCCGGGTTGTTGACGTCGGGCGAGATGGAGAGCGTGCGGTTGGTCGGCCCCACGGCACCGGCGACGAAGCGGCGCCGTCCGTCCTCCGCCTCGGCGATGCGGGCCGCCGCGCGGGCGAGGCGCGCGCCCTCGACGTTGAGCTCATAGACGATCGCCTCCAGCGCGTAGTCCGCTTGGGCGATCGAGGTGCCCGAAAAGGTGTTCGTCTCGACGATATCGGCCCCGGCGCGGAAATAGGCGAGGTGCACGTCGCGCACCGCGTCCGGCTGGGTGAGGATGAGGAGGTCGTTGTTGCCCCGCAGCTCCCGGTTGTGGCCGCGGAAACGGTCGCCGCGAAAGTCCTCCTCCGAGAACCTGTAGGCCTGCAGCTCGGTGCCCATGGCGCCGTCGAGCACGAGGATGCGCTGGCGCGCGGCTTCGGTGAGGGCCTTGCGCACCTCGGCGCCATCGGCGGGGCGAACGTCTGTCATGTCACAACGACCTTTGAATGGGTTACGCCACCGCCGCGGCTGCCACGGGCTCGGCCACCGCCGTCCCGGCCCTGAGGCCGAGCAGATGGCAGATGGCATAAACGAGGTCGGCGCGGTTCATCGTGTAGAAGTGCAGGTCCGTCACGCCGCGGTCGACGAGGTCGATGACCTGCTCGGCCGCGACCGCCGCCGCGATGAGGCGCCGCGTCTCCACGTCCTGGTCGAGGCCGTCGAAGCGACCCGCGAGCCAGGCCGGGATGCTCGCCCCCGCGCGTGCGGCGAAATTGGCCGCCTGCTTGAAGTTCTGGACCGGCAGGATGCCGGGCACGATGGGGATGTCGATGCCGCGCGCCCGCACCTTCTCGAGGTAACGGAAATAGACGTCGTTATCGAAGAAGAACTGGGTGATGGCCCGCGTCGCGCCCGCATCCACCTTGCGCTTGAGAAGCTCGATATCGGCGTCGATGGAGACGCTCTCCGGGTGCTTTTCCGGATAGGCCGAGACCGACACCTCGAAATCGGCGACGGCGCGGATGCCCGCAACGAGCTCGGGCGAGCCGTCATAACCTCCGGGATGGGGTGTGTAGACGGCGCCGATGCCCTCGGCCGGGTCGCCGCGCAGGGCCACGATGTGGCGCACGCCCGCCGCCCAATAGGCGCGTACGACGTCGTCAACCTCCGCGCGCGTCGCCGAGACGCAGGTGAGATGCGCGGCCGGCGCGAGCGGCGTCTCCTCGACGATACGCTTCACCGTGGCATGCGTGCGCTCGCGTGTCGAGCCGCCTGCTCCGTAGGTGACGGAGACGAAATGGGGCCCGAGCGGCGCCAGTCGTTCGATGGAGGCCCACAGCGTCGCCTCCATCTCCGCCGTCTTCGGCGGGAAGAACTCGAAGGAGACGCGCACCGGGCACGCGCCGCGACGGCTGGGGCGGAAGGGAGCGTGCGACATCAGGCCACCTCTTTCTCGGGTGCTTGCAAGGGCCAGTCAGTGACGACGCGCCTGTCGCGCGCCAGCCACAGGCAGACGGTGAGCTTGTCGGTGTCGCTGCGCGGCGGCTTCAATTCGCGCGTTGCCACGAGATCGAGCCCCGCTTCCGCGAACCACTGGGCGATCTGCTCATGGGCAAAGCCGAGGCGGCGGTGGGCGTGCTCAGCGCGCAGAAACTCGAGCTCGTGTGGCGCGAAATCGACCACGAGCAGGCGCCCGCCCGGCGCCAGTACCGCGGCCGCCTCGCGGATGGCCCGCGCCGGATCGTCGAGGTAGTGCAACACCTGGTGCACGAGCACGAGGTCGAAGGCGTTGCGCTCCACCGGCAGGGCGTAGATGTCGCCCTGGCGCAGCTCGATGCCGGAGAGCCCGGCCCGCTCGATATTGGCCCGGGCCACCGACAGCATGGCATGGTTGGCATCGACAGCGACCGCCCGGCGGGCGAGCGGCGCGACGAGCTGCAGCATGCGCCCGGTGCCGGTGCCGAGATCAAGGAAGGCGTTGAGCGGCTTCTCCCCGATGGCCTCGCGCACCGCTTCCTCCACCGCCTCTTCCGAGACGTGCAGCGAGCGGATGCGGTCCCAGTCCGCGGCAAGACGCGCGAAGAAGGCCTGCGCGCTCTCAGCACGCGCCTTGCGCACGGCGGCGAGCCGCGCCCGATCGGCAGCGAGTTGCTGGTCGTCGTGGTCGAGGCTCTCCAGAACCGCCCGGATCGCCGCCGCGGCCCCGTTGCGGTGATCGAGGCGAAAGAACGCCCAGGCGCCCTCGCGATGGCGCTCGACGAGCCCCGCCTCGGTGAGCAGCTTCAGATGCCGCGAGATGCGCGGCTGCGACTGGCCGAGGATGTCGGTGAGATCGGACACGTTGAGCTCGCCGTCCGCCAGCAGCGCCAGGATGCGCAGCCGCGTCTCCTCCGCCGCGGCCTTGAGCCCGGCGAGCAATGTCGTGAATGGCAGTGACAGCGGCTGGCGCATCGCTCTCGTCCGGCAGATATAAACATATGTTTATATGAACCTGAGAGAGATGCAAGAATGAACGTCTTCGGTGCAGACAAAACGCATACGGGCAGCAAGCATGAGGGCGGCCGCGATCCTCCCCCGCGCTGAGGGTGGCGGCGCCGCGAAGCGGTGACGGCGGGGGCCGTACGGCTGAGATTGCGAACACCGTTCCCGGCCCTCACCCCCACCCGTCTCGGTCCTGCGGACCGATCCACCCTCCCACGGACCTCGGGCTTGCCCGAGGTCCGCACTTATGCGCAAGTCGGGAACACCCGACTTGCGGAGGGGAGGGATCAATAGCGCTCTTTCACGTGCGATAGCGCCCTTCCCTCCCAGGATACGGGCATCAGCCCGGTTGCCCTTCAGCGCCATCCCGGCCTCATCACACCGGCACCGGCGCCTTCATCCTCGCCGCCATCGCCCGCTCGTCCTGGGTTCGGCCGCCGTAGCCATAGGCGAAGCCGCAGGCCTCCATCACGTGAATGTAGCTCTCCTCGTGCAGCGGCCCGAGCAGGCGGCCCATGGCAGCGAAGGTCGCGGCAATGAATTCGGTCATCTCCGCGCGCGTGTTCGTGCCCTCCGTGATGCGGATGGACAGCCAGAAGCTCGCAAGCCCGCTCTCGGCGAGCGCATGGCCGCCGCAGAACCAGTCCTCCGCCGCGATTTCCTCCACTACCACCGCCGTGACGGTGGGAGACTTGCCCAGAACGTCGGCCGCAAGCGCGCTCGCCGTCCCTGCAATCTCGCGCCGCGCGACGTGGCGCCCCGGCGCAGCGGCAAACTTCACCTCGATGATCGGCATGGCCTTGTCTCCTGAAATTTCGGATGCAGCAGGCTACCGCGGCGGCATTGATTGAAGAATCGCATCATTAGCGATATCAATGATTTCGATCTGAAATGAATTGCGAGATCACCATGGCGTCTCTCGACATCGATGCCGTCGAAGCCTTCGTGCTCACGGCCGATCTGCGCAGCTTCACCCGCGCTGCCGAAGTGCTGGGCACCACGCAATCGGTCGTGAGCCTGAAGCTGCGCCGGCTGGAGGAACGTCTCGGCCGCCGCCTGCTGGAACGCACGCCCCGACTCGTCCGCCTCTCACCCGACGGCGCGGCCTTCCTGCAGCCGGCGCGCGACCTGCTCGCCGCCCACGAACGCGCCCTCGCCTGCGAGGCACCGCAGGAGCGGCGCCTCGTGCTCGGCATCAGCGACCATGTCGCCGGGCCGGACCTACCCCGCCTCCTCGCCCGCCTCGGCGCGAGCGACCCGGCTCTGCGCATCGAGATCCGCTCAGGCTTCTCGCGGCCGCTGCTTGAGGCCTTCGATAAGGGAGAGCTCGATGCCGCGATCGTGCGGCGCGAGGCGGACCGGCGCGATGGCGAGGCGCTTTTCACCGACGATTTCGGCTGGTTCGCCGCCGGAAGCCTTGCGAGCAACGCGCCGGTGGAGCCCCTGCCGCTCGCCTCGCTGGCGCCGCCCTGCGGCGTGCGGGGGCATGCGCTGCGCCTGCTGGACGCGGGCGGGATCGCCTGGACCGAGGCCTTCGTCGGCAGCGGCATCGCCGCCGTCACCGCGGCCGTCGAGGCCGGCCTCGCCGTCGCGCCGCTCGCCCGCCGCATCGCGCCGCCGGGCGCCGTCGATATCGGGCCGAACTGGGGCCTGCCGGCCTTTCCCTCCTCGCCTGTCATCCTGCACAGCCGGTCTAGCGATTCCCGCACGCGCACGGCCCTGCGCACCCTCGCCGCGGCCTTTCGCGCGCGCCGTTGACGGGATCAGAGCATCACCACCGGCGTCGCATGGTCGGCGATGGCGACGCGGCAATGGCCGCCGCAATGGGCGGCGACGAGGGCGCCGAAATCCGCGACCGCCGCCTCGAGGTCACCGACGCCGTTCGCCTGGATGGTGGCGACGGCGCGCGTGGTGGTTGGACCGATGCCGGTGCGCGCATCCTGCCGCCAGTTCCAGCGCCGGCACAGCACGTGGCGGGCATCGGCATAGACCACCTCGCCTGGCTTCGGCGGATCTTCCGGATTCTCATCGGGGGCGGCTGCCGATCCTCCGCCGGCCATGTCGCGAAAGCTGTCGCCCTCCCGAGCGTAGCGGAAGGCGAGCGGCGGGGCGAGCTTGTCGCGGTCGTCCGCCCCGCAACAGAAGACGTGGGTCAGCGATACCGCGTTGTAGAGGTCGACGAAGCTGTTGACGGCGGGCAGTCGTTCGCCGGCGACGACGCGCTTGACGAGCCGCTCGACCGACGAGCGGTAGCTCGTCTTCTTGATGCCGAAGCCCTTGTAGGCCTCGCGCCAGGCGGCAATGCCCGGCACCTGCGACAGTTCTAGATGACCCCAGCGCTCCCGGCACGCTGCCTCGCGCTCGGCGATGAGCGTATCGAGCGCCTGCGGGCGCGCAGCGGTGATCGCAAGATCGTCGACCGCCACCACCGCCACGCGGAATCTCGGAAAATCCGCTGTGATGTCGGCGATCGACAGTTGCACGGTAGGCCTCGCTGCTCGTCGGGGGCCGCGAGCTTGCACCAATGGCCACAGCCGAAGCCATGCCGGTGGCGCATCGCGGGTCTGCGTGGAATCAGCGGAAGGGGGGCTCGTCGAAGCTGCGCAGCTTGCGTGAATGCAGCTGCGCCCGCTGGCTGCGCAGGAGGTCAAGCGCCTTAAGGCCGATCTCGAGATGCTCCCCTACCGCCCGCTCGTAGAAGGCGTTGGCGGCGCCGGGCAGCTTGATCTCGCCGTGCAGCGGCTTGTCGGAGACGCAGAGCAGGGTGCCGTAGGGGACGCGCAGGCGATAGCCCTGGGCGGCGATGGTGCCGCTCTCCATGTCCACCGCGATGGCGCGCGAGAGATTGATGACGCGCCGCTCCTGCGACCAGCGCAGTTCCCAGTTGCGGTCGTCGTTGGTGAGGACGGTGCCGGTGCGCAGGCGCCGCTTCAGCGCCTCGCCCTTGTCGCCGGTCACGATGGCCGCCGCCTCCTGCAGGGCGACCTGCACCTCGGCGAGCGCCGGGATCGGCACATGCGTCGGCACCGCTTCGTCGAGGATGCGGTCCTGCCTGAGATAGGCGTGGGCGAGCACGTAGTCGCCGATCATCTGCGACTGGCGCAGGCCGCCGCAATGGCCAATCATCAGCCAGCAGTGCGGGCGCAGCACGGCCAGATGATCGGTGATGTTCTTGGCATTGGCCGGTCCGACGCCGATGTTGACGAGGGTCACGCCATGGCCGTCGCGCGCCACGAGATGATAGGCCGGCATCTGGAAGCGGTGCCAGGCGACGCCGGTGACGCGCGCGATGGCCTCGTCCTCCGCGAGCCCGCGCGGGATGACGACATTGCCCGGCAGCACCAGCCGTTCGTAGCGGTCGTCGTCGTTGAGCCGCGCCAGCGCCCAGCGGACGAACTGGTCGACGTAGCGATGGTAGTTGGTGAGCAGCACCCAGGGCTGGATGAGGCGCCAGTCGGTCCCCGTGTAGTGCACGAGCCGCCTGAGCGAGAAATCGACGCGCACGGCATCGAAGAGGGCGAGCGGGCGCGCCCTGCCCTCCTCGACATCCCACAGCCCGTCGGCGATCTCGTCGCCGACCGCTGCCAGCATGGGCGTCGGGAAGAAGCGCGCGAGTTCGGCCGCGCTCACGCCGTGTCCTGCGAGTTCGTCCCCCCGGTCGACGATGTAGGGATAGGGAATGTCGAGCCCGCTGACACCCACCTCCACCCGAGCGTCGAAATCCTGCATGAGAAGGCCGAGTTGCTCGACGAGATAGGGCCGGAAGGCCTCGGGCTGGGTCACCGTCGTCGAATAGACCCCCGGGCCCTGGAACTTGGCATAGGCGCGGGCCGAGACCGGCATGACGCCGTCCGGGCGATAGGTCACGCGCACTTCCGGGTAGCGGAAGGTAGCGCGCTCGGCCGGTGTCGGCGGCTTGTGCTCCTTCAGATAGCGTTCGAGCGCGCCGCGCAGGGACTGGCAGGCCGCCCCGTGCAGTGCTGCGAGCCGATCGACCGCTTCGCTAGCGCTCGCAACCTGCTCGAACCCGCCTGCCTTCATCACGTTCACGCGCCGTCTCCCTTGGCCCCGGTCCGCACCAGTACCGTGGCGCCTCCTCATCAAGGTGGCGCTTGCGCACCCGCTCGTCCAGCCGGGCGACCGGATTTGCCCGAACCGGGCATCTTTTGCCGAGCTCGCTGCCGTGCTATTTGAGAGCATATCTGTAGCGGCGCGTCGCGCCGAGGGGGGCGTATCATCTTGCACAATGTGTTGCGACTGACGTCGGCAGCAGTGCGTCGTGCGCCTGCCCGTCTGGGGTGTATCCTTCTGGCCGCAGCCGGGTTTCTCCTGTCGCCGGCCGCGCCGCGGGCGCAGGACGATGTCCGGATCCCGGCCCATGCAACGGCAGCGGATGCAGGCACGGCCTGCGCTGCCCATCAGCCGATGCTGAAGATCAACGACACGCTGGAGCGCACGGCCGAGCGCATCGCGACCGGAGCGCCACTCACCATCCTCGCCATCGGCTCCTCGACCACGGCCGGGGTCGGCGCCTCGGCTCCGGGCGCCGGCTACCCGCTGCAACTCGAACGGCTCGTCGAAGCCGCCCTGCCAGGCATCGAGGTGCGCATGCACGTCTCCGGCGTGGGCGGCGAGACAGCGGCGCAGACGCTCGTTCGCCTAGAGCAGCAGCTCGCGATCGTGCAGCCCGACCTCGTGCTCTGGCAGGTTGGAACCAATGACGCCCTGGCCGACGTGCCCGAAGATGCCTTCCGTCAGCTGGTCGAGCATGGCGTCGCAAGCGTTCTCGCCACCGGTGCCGACCTCGTCCTGATCGACCAGCAGTTCTATCCCACCATCTCGCGACCCGCGCGCTACGAACGCTTCGTGTCCATCGTCGACGACGTGGGCACCCGCATGAAGGCCTGCGTCTTCTCCCGTTACGGCCTCATGAAGACCTGGGCTCTGCAAGCGCCCGGCGGCCTTCGTCCGATGCTGGCGGCAGACGGCTTCCATATGAGCGACCGCGGCTACGCCTGCCTTGCCAGCAGCCTCGCCCGTGAGATCATGGACGCGGCCCGCAGGCCGCACGTCGCGGCGGATGTCCGCATCCGGCCGGCCCTTGCCCCCCAGATCCTCCTGACCGCCGGTGGTGCGAGCGGTCTCTGAAGCATCCCGGAGCACCTTCGGAAACAAGTCGGCGCTCGAATTGTTAGCCGGTTATGATATATTCGATTCGTTCGGTTTCCGTTTCGCTTCCGCAGCAAACTTGCGGCAGGCGCGAGCATAGCAGCCGTAGCCGACATGACAGTCCGCACAAAGGGGCGTATGACTGTCATGGCGCCGCTATAAGCGCTGCTTGCTCCCGCCGCTTCGATCGAGCAGCGCCCCTTCGCGAAGGGGCGGAGTTTTCGTTTTGCGGAGTGGCACAAGCCGGGCAGGCCCGGTAAGACCAGCGAGGTTCACGACAAGAAGCGATGTATCAGGAGCCCATGGGCAAGTCCCGCCGCAAGCAGTTCGGAGCCATCCCGGTGCGTTTCACGCCGGAGGGCCAGCTCGAGATCATGCTGATCACTTCGCGCCAGACGCGCCGCTGGATCGTGCCCAAGGGCTGGCCTATGAAGGGGCTCGACGGCCACGACACGGCGGCGCGCGAGGCGTTCGAGGAAGCGGGTGTGGCCGGCTCCATCGCAGCCCAACCGATCGGCTCCTATGTCTATGCCAAGCGCTTGAAGCGCAACGCCACCGTCGATTGCGAGGTCGAACTCTTCCCGCTGACGGTCGAGAAGGAGCGCCGCCGCTGGCCCGAGATGGATGAGCGCGAGCGGCGCTGGTTCTCCCCCGACGAGGCGGCCCAGCTCGTCGACGAGGAAGATCTCGCCATCATCATCGAGAGGTTGCCCGATACCCTGGCTCCCGGCCGGTCCGGCTGACGCTGACCTCGCTCAGCCGTAGCGGCTCATGGCGAGGTCCGCCGTCTCGATATCGGCCTTGCGGCCACTGATGATGTCGGCGATGACGCGGCCGGAGCCGCATGCCATCGTCCAGCCGAGCGTGCCGTGGCCGGTGTTGAGGTAGAGATTGGACAGACGCGTTGGCCCGATCACCGGCGTGCCGTCCGGCGTCATCGGCCTCAGTCCGCACCAGAAGCTCGCCTTCGTCAGATCGCCGCCGTCCGGAAAAAGGTCGCCGACGGAGTGATCGAGCGTTGCGCGCCGGGCCGGCCGCAACGTCATGTCGTAGCCGCAGACCTCCGCTGTGCCGCCGACACGGATGCGATCGCCGAGCCGGGTGATCGCCACCTTGTAGGTCTCGTCCATCACCGTCGACACCGGCGCGGCTGCCTCGTCGATGATGGGCGCGGTGATGGAATAGCCCTTCACCGGATAGACCGGTATGGACAGGCCGAGCGGCCGCAGCAGCAGCGGCGAAAAGCTGCCCAGCGCCAGGACATAGGCATCGGCGGTGAGAAAACCCGCATCGGTCGATGCGCCGGCGAGCCGCCCGCCCTCCACCGACAGGGCCTTGATGTTGACGCCCTGGCGGAAGACCACGCCCATATCCGCGCACAGGGCCGCCAGCTTCTGCGTGAACAGGTGGCAATCGCCCGTCTCGTCGTCGGGCAGACGGAAGCCGCCGACGAACTTCTCGCGCACCCGCGCAAGGGCCGGCTCGGCCCGGATGCAGCCTTCGACGTCCAACACCTCATGCGGGACGCCTGACTCGGCAAGGATGGCCGCATCCTTGGCCGTCGCCTCCAACTGCGCCGCCTCGCGGAAGAGCTGCAAGGTACCGCGGCTGCGCTCGTCATAGGAGATGCCCGTCTCGGCGCGCAGAGCCCGCAATAGGTCGCGGCTGTATTCGGCGAGTCGCACCATGCGGGCTTTATTGACGGCATAGCGTGCGCTCGTGCAGTTGGCGAGCATCTGCGCCATCCAGATCCACATCGCGGGATCGAGCCGCGGCCGCACAACGAGTGGTCCGTGCTTCATCAGGAGCCACTTCACCGCCTTGACCGGCACGCCGGGCCCGGCCCACGGCGCGGAATAGCCGGGCGAGACCTCGCCGGCATTGGCATAGCTCGTCTCGAGCGCAGGCGCCGGCTGCCGGTCGACGACCGTGACCTCATGCCCAGCCTTGGCGAGGTAATACGCGCTGGCGACGCCGATCACGCCGCTGCCGAGAACGAGCACCTTCACGACATTCCTCCGCTCACGGGCCCAGCGCCGCCGCGTCATCCGCCGGGCGTTGCCTCAGGCGCAGGATACACGCAATGATCACCTCATTTCCTTGCATGATGTCGAATTATATGCGAATAATGGCCTAATTATTGCAAATTATATTGAGGTTTTCGGAGAAAATTGCATGCGCGAACTTGATGCGACAGACCTGCGCATCGTGCGTCTCCTGCGCCAGGACGGCCGGATGAGCAACGCCAAGCTCGCCGCAGAGGTGGGCCTCTCGCAGTCAGCCTGCCTGCGGCGGCTGCATCACCTCGAGGAATCCGGCGTCATCCGCGGCTACACGGCGATCGTCGACGAGGGGCCACGCAGCGACGCGACCGTGGTCATCGTGCAGATATCGCTGGAGCGCCAGACCGAGGAATTCCTGCGCCGTTTCGAGGCCGCAGTGCGCCGCTGCCCCGAGGTGCAGGAATGCTACCTGATGACGGGCCTCGCCGACTATCATCTGCGCGTCTCGGCAAAGGACGCCACCGATTACGAGCGCATTCACACGGACGTTCTGTCCCGCCTTCCCGGTGTCGCGCGCATCCAGTCGGCCTTCGCCATCCGCAGCGTCGTCCGCGCCGCCCGCCTTTAAGAGACGACCGCCTACAGCACGCGGGCGAGCTTCCAGGCCAGTTCGACCTGGCTGGAGGTGCCGGTCTTCTTGAACAGGTTGTGCAGATGCACCCGCGCCGTATTGGCCGTGATGCCCATCATCGCGGCGATCTCGTTCAGCCGCAGGCCCGAGCAGAAGAGCTCGGCAAAGCGCGATTCCTTGTCCGATAGGGAGAACAGGCAGGCGAGTTCCTCGTGGTTGGCGCGCAGCCGGCTCTTCAGGTCGATGATGAAGACATAGGCCGTGCCCATGCCGGTGCCCTCGCCACGCCCGCATGGCGCGATCTTGAGTGCGAAGCGGCACTCTCCGTCGGCATTGGGAACGGCGATGACGCGCGAAGGAGGCGTGGCGCCCGCAAGTGCGGCCTTCGCCATCTCGCCGACAGCGGCGGTGAGCGTGCGATCCACCACTGAGCGCAGGGCCCTGAGGCGGCCGCCGCGACCTTCGATGCCGCAACCGGCGACGATCGCCGCCCGCGCCCGCTGGTTGGCGAACAGGATGAATCCCTCCTCGTCGACCACCACATAACCCCAGGGCACGCACCGGTCCACGACCGAGGCGCTCATGAACGCTCCTGGCGGGCGTGGCGGTGTCACCTCCTGCCGGAGGGTATCCGCGATTCCCTGAAGAAGCGTCCCGAAGGCGCGACGCTCCTGCTCGAGGACGATGAAATCTTGCTGCGCCGGCAACAGGACCGAGGCCAGCGCGAACGCGGTCGGATCGGGAGCGATGCGCATGGTTCCCGTCAGCAGGCGTCCGTCGAGGAAACGCTCGAGGACGACCAGCGGCCCGTCTGAAGGCGCGGCCAGGAGGGAGGATTCACGAACGCCGACATCGCTCGTCACCGGCTGCAGGAGGGTCTGGCAATGGCTTGCGATGGCGCTCGCCTCGCGTCCTGCCACATGCAGCGGTGCTGCTGTCCGGCTCACCGCGTTGAGCTGCGCGGCGATGCTGCTCCGCGCGCCGGCGAGGCGGCAAAAGACGCCAACCATGCTGGTGATGATCTCGCGCCCGCGCTTCATGCCGCTCGCGGCGGATGGCTGTGGCAGTGCAGCGATACCTTCCGGCGCCCGCGCCGATCTTCGCTGCACTGTTTCCCGCCCTCCTCTGGAAGTTTGGCTTGAATGCATCGACGCCCTCGTTCTTGGTGTTTACTGACGATCACCTTCAACAGGACAAAAGCATCCCCCCACCGGCCGGAGAAGGACGACCAGTATCATTAAAAATACATTAAACAGAAAATTTTCGCAATATTTTTGATGAAAATTTTGCCTAATGCGAAACATTCATGCACTCGCCGATACCTGCGCGTGCAGGCCGCGGACGCCTCTTCACCTAGCGCTCCCTGAAGGCTCTCGCGAAACTGTCGGTCAGCGGCCGCAGCAGGTAGGCGAAGAAAGTCCGTTCGCCGGTCTTGATGAAGACTTCTGCAGGCATGCCTGGTGTCGGCCGGAACTTCGGCAGCTCGGACGCGGCCGCCTTGTCAAGGGAGATCCGGGCGATATAGGCGCTGCTGTGGGTCGTGCTGCGCTGCTCGTCTGGCAGCGCATCGGCGGAGACATAAATGACCTCGCCGGGGATCATCGGGGTGACACGCTGGTTGAGTGCCGTGAGGCGTACCAGCGCCTCCTGGCCGCTGTGCAGGCTGTCGATGTCCTGCGGGCGCACGCGCGCCTCGATGATCAGTTCGTCATTGACGGGCAGAAGCTCGAGGATGTCCTTGCCGGGGGCCACGACGCCACCGGCGGTGTGGAACATGAGCTTGACGACGATGCCCTTGACCGGCGCCTCGATTGTCACACGCTCGCTGACCCCTTCGGCCATCCGCATCCGCTCGCGCACATCGTCGAGCTCGCTCTGTGTGTTCCGCAGTTGCTCGGTCGCCGACTGGATGAGCTGGGAGCGCACATGCGCAATCTTCTGCTCCTCGCGGCTGATGCGCTCGCGCGCATCGCTGATGCCGGCGGTCAGCTGACCGATCTGCCCCTCGAGGCCCGCCTGGGCACGTTCGAGCGCCAGCACGTCCGGCTTGCGGACATAGCCTTTCTTCAGGAGCTCGCGCTTGCCCTCGAGCTCCTGCGCCACGAGGCCGAGTTGCACCTGGACGGCGCGGAGCTGTGCGCGCCCGCCGTTGATGCTTTCGCGCAGGGCGGCGATGCCCTGCTCGAGGATGGCCACCTCGCTCGTCACCCGCTCCCGCCGTGCCTTGAACTCGATCTTCTGCCCGTCGATGATCGCAGCGACTTCCGGGTCCGTGGCCCGGGCCAGCAGTTGGGGCTCGAACCGGACGTCCCCGGCCCCCGCCACCTCCGCCTCGAGGCGTGCCTGGATCGCGAGCAGGCGGTCGTGCCGCAGGGTGAGGCGCCGCAGGTTGGCCTTGGCATCGGTATCATCGAGCAGCACCAGCGGTTGCCCGGCTTCGACGATATCGCCCTCGCGCACCATGATCTTCGAGATGATGCCGCCCTCGAGATGCTGGATGATCTTGTTCTGTCCGGTGGCGACAAAAGTGCCGGAGGCGACCACTGCCCCGTCGATGGGGGCAACGCTCGCCCAGACGCCGAAGCCGAAGACTCCGAACACCAGGATCATTGAACCGAGCAGGAGCGGCCAGCGGGTGGCACGCGGCACCTCCTCGCACCATTCCTCGCCGGTGATGACCGCATGCGGCATCGCTCCCTCCCGAATGTCCCGGCCTATGCCTGCGTCTGGGCAGCAACGCCCGGCGCTGTTGCCGGTGCCGCAGCGAGCGCCTCGTCCTGCGTCTGCGCCATCAGGCGCGGCAGGATCTGGTCACGCTCGCCGAAGGCCGCCACCTGGCCCTCGCGCAGGATCAGGATCTTGTTGACGCTCTGCAGAACGGCCGGCCGCTGCGTGACGAGCACGATCGTGATGCCCTGGTGCCGGGCGCGCGCCAGAGCTGCGGCGAGGGCGCGTTCACCCATCGTGTCAAGGTTGGCGTTGGGCTCGTCGAGGACAATGAGCCGCGGATCGCCAAAGAAGGCGCGCGCGAGCGCGATCTGCTGCTTCTGTCCGCCGGAGAGCGGGCTGCCGTCCACGGCGATCTCCGTCTCGTAGCCGTCCTGAAATCCGGAAATCATCTCGTGCACGCCGGCAAGTGCGGCCGCCTTGGCGATCTCTTCGTCGGTCGCATCCTCCCGCATGCGGGCGATGTTGGCCTTGATCGTGCCCGGAAAGAGCTCGATGTCCTGCGGCAGGTAGCCGATACTCTCGCCAAGCTGACGGCGGTCCCAGTTGCGCAGGTCCATGAAGTCGAGGCGCACGCTGCCGGCCGTCGGCGCGATGCAGCCGACGAGCATGCGCGCCAGGGTCGACTTGCCGCCGCCCGAGGGCCCGATGATGGCGAGCGAATCCCCCGCCTCGAGCGTGAAGGAGACGCCGTTGAGCACCGTGCGCCTCGTGCCGGGCGGGATGTAGAGCAGCTTGTCCGCCTGCACCCGCCCTTCCGGCTTCGGCAGCAGCATGCGCTCGGTGTCGTTCACCGGTGCGTCGAGCAGCGAGCGGACGCGGCGGTAGGCGGACTTGGCTTGCACGAAGCCGCGCCAGCCGTCGATGGCGCCCTCGATCGGCGCCAGCGCGCGGCTGGCAATGAGCGAGGCGGCGATCATCATGCCACCGGTCACGCTGCCCCGCACGGCGAGATAGGCGCCCCAGCCGAGAATGCCGATCTGCGTCACGAGGCGCACGTAGCGCGACACGCTGGCCAGATAGATGTTGCGATCATTGGCGTGGATCTGAGCCTTCATGGAAGCGGCGTTCTCCCGCCCCCACAGCAGGATGGCCTCCTCAAGCATGCCCATCGCGCCGATGACCTGCGCGTTGCGCGCCTGAGCCGAGGCCTGGATGTTGGCGCGCATGGCGAAATTGCCGGCAACGCCATAGTCCTTCGCCGTCATGCGTTCGTTCAGCACGGCGATGCCGAACAGCACGACGCCCGCTCCCGTCGCGATGACGCCGAGCGCCGGATGGATCAGGAAAACCGCCAGGAAATAGAGCGGCGCCATGGGCGCGTCGAACAGCACGAGCATCACCGGCCCGTTGATGAAGGAGCGAACCTGCTGCAGGTCACGCAGGGCCTGGATGTCTCGTGTCGCCCCGACATCCGCGGAACGAAGGGCGGCGGACATCACGGGGGCGCCGAGCAGACTCTCGAGCTGCACGGCGATGCGTGTCAGGACGAAGCGTCGCAGGGCATCGAGCACGACGAGCAGGGTCAGCGCGCCGATGGCGATGATCGACAGCATGACAAGCGTATCGATGCTGCGACTCGTCAGGACACGGTCCGAGAGCTGGAAGAGATAGAGCGGCACCGTCAGCATCAGAAGGTTGATGACGACGGAAAAGGCACCGACCTGCAGGATGCCGCGGCGGCAGGCGTGCAGGCCATTGCGGATGACGTCGGCCCGCGGCTGATAGGCGCGCCGGCTCGTTGCCTTGCCCGTGCCTGCTCCGCCTCCGCTGGCGCCGCTACGGCGCAGCGGTGCGATGACCTCGTCCTGTGTCTGCTGCCGCCCGGCAAGATCGACCGGCGATGGAGCCTCCTGGGAAGTGGCGCCGGTCCCGCCGGGCCGCCGCTCGCCGCAGCGGGCTTCAGCACTGCCCTTGCCGGACGTTGCGGCGGATGGTGGGCGCTCCGCGGTGAAGGCCGGCGGCCAGGTGGCGCGCGGCAGCCGCGGCGGCTCCCTGCCGTTCGTCTGACGGCTATCGCCCGGCTCCCGCACACGGCCGGCCGCGGCTCCGGAGGCAGTCATTTCGTCACGCGTCGGATCTCGCATCTGCCGCCTCCCGGCCTTCGTCCTGATGCCGTGGCCATTGCTGGTCAGCCCGTCAGCGTGTGCAGGGCATCGCCGCTCGATGCCGCTGGCGCCTGAGCCAGGACTTCCGCCAGTTCGTCGTGGGCTATCTGTTCGACGGCGCCGGCGACCTGGGTCACAACGTTGGTGTCCCCGTCGAAGAGGACGTTCTGCTGCACGATGACGTTGAACTCTGTGTAGTTACCGGCCACGACCTGGGCGCCAAAACCGCCGTTGTCGTCGATGATGACGGCGTGGTTGACGGTTGTGTTGCCGCCGGATCCCGCGAACTGGTCGAAATCGAAGGCGCCGAAGCCATCGCCCGAGAGGTTGTGCGCGCCGGTTGCCGTGGCATCGACGACATTGCTGTCGCTGTCGTCTATAATGTTCACCTGCACGATCAGATTGATGTCGTGGTAGTCGCCGTCGACGAAGAGCACGTTGATCGGTTTGCCGTCGGCATCGACGAGTTGCATGACATAGGCGCCACCGGCGAACGGATTGGCCAGGAAGTCGAGCCAAGCCGCCGCGTCCCCGCACGCACCCTCTGCCTCCTGAAAGCCGAACATCGCCATGTTGATCTGGACGTTGCCGCCGCTCTGGGCGAACTGGCCGGAGATGGCGGCCGCGATTCCTTCGGGGCCGAGCAGGGCGATGAGGGCGTTGATATCGCCGTCGAACAGGATCGACGACTGGACGGCGATGAAATGCTCGCTGTAGAGCCCGCCGATCAGTTGCACGCCGCCGCCGCTGTTGGTGTCGATGATGGCGGCATCGTTGACCTGCAGGTTGCCACCGCTCGCCAGCACCTGCTGAGAGGACTGGCCCTCGCCAACGACCCCCTGCACGAAGGCCTGGTTGAGGTCGCGGTCGATGATCAGGTTGAACTGCAGGATGATGTTGTATTCGTAGTAATGGCCGCTGACGACGATGAGGTCATAGCCGTCGCTGCCGGAGACCAGCACGGCCTCGTTGCTCAGACTGTTGCCCCCGCTTGTCGTCTGCTGGGTCACCGAGCCCACACTGTCGGGCCCTGCCTCGGTCATGGACAGACGCGCCGCCTGCACGTTGAGGTCGCGGTCGGTCAGGCCGTTGATCTGCATCACAGCCGTCTGCGACAGCGCACCGCCCAGATGGCTGTCTACGGAGAACCCGTGCAGCAGCTGCTGACTGCCCAGGCTATCGAACAAATGCTCTATCGGACCGGCGGTGTAAGGCGTCGACACGTTGCCGTTCGCTGCATTGTCGGCCGTGCCGGGCACGTCGATGACGACTTCGTTGATCTGGACGTTCTGGCCGCTTGCCACCGCCTGCCCCGCCTCCGCATCGGCAAGGTCGGGCAGGTCGGGCCGGGTGGCCAGGGGGGCGGGGTCGGCGTCGTCCACGGCCTCCATCGGGTCGGCGGAGCCGACGGTCCCGGACACCTTGTGTGGCGTGCCCGACGCCGTCGACAGCGCCAGCGACCCGGCGCCGTGCATCGGAGCGGCCGTTCCGCCGAAACCGGCATCATCGAGGTTGCCGGCCTGCGCTCCGGGATGCGTCGCGAGGCTGCCAGCCCCGACATGCGCATCGAGCCAGGAGCGGGGCAGGTCGACCGCGCCGGCGAGCAGATGAAGTCCACCCAGGAACGCAGGCTCGACCGGAAGGCTGCTCACCCTCGCGCCATCGATCTCGCCGATGCGGGCGGCGAAGACGGGGTCGGGGCCGAGTTGCACCACCTCCGGCTCCTCGCCGTCGGTGCGAACATAGGCGAGGGAGACGCTCGGCCGTTCCCCCTCATGCACGACAGGCACCCGAAGATAGTTCCACAGCAACTCGGTAATGCGATCGACCGGCATGGTCCCGTCCCCTCCGCTGGCGCCGGAAGTGCGGGCCCGGCTGGCCTGCCGGGTCCGCACCCCGTCCGCATCCGTCGGTTCGTCGGGCTATGCGTCGTCGATGGCGCTCGTGTTGCTCTGGCCGTTGCCGCCGCTGACGATATCCTGGTCAAAGCCGGCGAAGTTGAAGGCGAACGCCTGGGAGACGCTGGCAGCGTTGGTATTGCTGTCGTTGTCCATGAGGTAATTGGCCTGGCTGACGCTGTAACTGTCGTTGCTGTTGCCAAAGCCGCCAAAACCGCTGTCACCGATCCACGACGTATTGCTCTGGCCGTTGCCGCCGCTCGTGATGCTCTGGTCGATCGCGGCGACATTGCCGAAGCCGAGTTGTGCCACCACCCCGACATTCGTGTTGATGTCGTTGTCGAACATGATGTTCTGCTGGCCGACATCGAACTCGTCATTGTTGCTGCCGGCGCCGAAGCCGAGGCCAAAGTCGCTGATGTTGGAGGTGTTCGACTGTCCGTTGCCGCCGCTTACGATGCTCTGCCCCACGCCTGCGACATTCCCGAACCCGGCCTGCTGGATGGTGGTCAGGTTCATGTTCTGGTCGTTGTCGTAGAGACCGTTGAACTGGCTCACCTCATAGTGGTCATTGTCGCTGAAGGCCCCGAGACCGAGGCTGAAGTCGGAGATGTTGGAGGTGTTGGACTGGCCGTTGCCGCCACTGTCGATGCTTTGCCCCACTCCGGCGATGTTGAGGCCGCCGAACTGCGCGATACCGGCGCCGTTGGCGTTGGCGTCGTTGTCGTACATGTTGTTGGTCTGGCCGGTCCAGTAGCTGTCGTTGCCGTTGCCGAGGCCAAACGAGAAGCCCGTGTCGCCGATCCAGGTGCTGTTGCTCTGTCCGTTGCCGCCGCTCGTGATGCTCTGATCGACGCCTGCGAAATTCAGCCCGCCGATCTGCGTAATGTTGCCGACCTGCATGTTCTGGTCGTTATCGGCCATGCCATTGTACTGGTCCACCCGGTATTCGTCGTTGTTGTTGAACCAGCCGCCGGCGAAGCCGCTGTCCTGAATGGCGGACGTGTTGGACTGTCCGTTGCCGCCACTCGTCGTCTGTTGCGCCAGGCCGCCGAAGTTGAACAGCCCGGCTTGGTTGAGCGTGCCGACATTGGCGTTGGCGTCACTGTCGAGCATCTCGTTGTCCTGGTCGACGGAATAATAGTCATTTCCGTTGAACCAGCCGCCAGCGCCGCCGGCATCCGTGATCCAGGACGTGTTGCTCTGGCCGTTGCCGCCGCTGCTGATGCCCTGCACGGCACCGCCGAAATTGAAGAGGCCGACTTGGTTCGCCGTGCCGACATTCATGTTGAAGTCGGAATCGTTCAAGCCATTATTCTGGTCGACTTCGTAGGTGTCATTGTCGTTCAGGGGCATATCGTCTCTCCCTCGCAGAATAGAAACGCAGCACTTTTCTCTATGAATACGAGACAGGTTCGATTACACAGCGTCGACGAATGGCACCGAGGTTGTCGAAGCCCGAAGGTTTCAACCAAGCCATTGTGTCGCTTCTTCTTGACCCCGCGAGTATGTCATTCCGGGAGAGGAGGAGAAGCCTATCAACTAATGCGTTTCGATTAGCGCAGATGAAAGAAGCCCAATCGAGAGTTCACCGGCGCGGGTGCGAGAATGCGTTCCTCGAACGTCCGAGGCGGCACGACGTCCGCCCCTCCCGCAGGGAACGGCAGGCCGAGCGACAGAGCGGAAGTTGCTGATGGATCGCCGCTATCAGGCGCCGAAGGCCACCGCGCCCGCGGCCACGAAGCGTTCGCCCGCGCGGGCGATCTGCTCAAGCGTCATGCCCGGCTTGTAAAGGGCCGAGCCGATGCCGAAGCCATCGGCGCCGGCCCGCGCGAATTCGGCCATGTTCTCCGGCGAGATGCCCCCGACGGGCAAGATCTTCAGATCCCGCGGCAGGACCGAGCGCAGCGCCTTGACCCCCGCCATGCCGACGACTTCCGCCGGGAATATCTTCACCGCCTCGGCGCCGGCCCGGCGTGCCGCAAAGATCTCCGACGGGGTCATGCAGCCCGGGAGCACGTCGAGCCCGCGCCCGAGCGCCATCGTCACCACCGCCTCGTCGAAATGGGGGCTGACGACGATGCGCCCGCCCGCGTCGGCCACCGCCTTCACCTCCGCAGTCGTCGTCACCGTACCGGCGCCGATCAGTACGCGCTCGCCGAAGGCCTGCGCGAGGCGCGCAATGCTGTCGAGGGGCTGAGGCGAGTTGAGAGGAACCTCGACGATGGAAAAGCCCGCATCGACCAGCACCTGGCCGACGGCAACGGCCTCGTCCGGCGCCACCCCGCGCAGGATGGCGATAAGCGGGCGGTTTGCCAGAGCTTCGACGAGACGCATCGCTTCCTCCCAGGGCCGGCTGCGGGGTCCGCCGCCTCATGCCGCTCCGTTTAGCGCAGACCGGCGCCGCGAGCCATGCCGATCAAGCTGATCATGCCGGCTCGCCATGCGCTGACATTTGCGCTTTCACGGATCTCCGGCCGGATCGGGCGCGTCGACGAGCCCGGGCTGCTGCTCGGCCTCATCCATGGGCTGGCGTGTGAAGCCGCGCACCGTCGGGCTCGTTTCCTCCGCGTCGCGGCGGATCTCGACCGGGCTCAGCACATAGGCCGTCACCAGTTCGGCGATGGAGCGCAGTGCATGCATGTGGATGCGCTCGTAGCCGTGCGAGGCGTCGATGCCGAAGGTGATGAGGGCTGCGCGCACATCATGCCCCGCGACCACCGCCGAGGCGGAATCCGACCTGTAAAAGCGGAAGATGTCCTTCTGATAGCGGATGTCGTTGTCACGGCACAGACGCACCAGCTTCTGCGTCAGGTGGAAGTCGAACGGCCCCGTCTGGTCCGCCATGGCGATGGTAACGCCGAACTCGTCCGAGTTCTGCCCCGGCCCCGTCGTCCCGTTGTCGATGGCGACGATCGATGCAACGTCGTTGGCGAGCGCCGCCGAGGCACCGACCCCTGTCTCCTCCGCGATGGTGAAGACGAAGTGCGTATCCACCTCCGGCTGCGCGCCTTCGGCCTTGAGGGCCTTGAGCGCAGCCAGAAGGATGGCGACGCCTCCCTTGTCGTCGAGGTGGCGCGAGACGATGAAGCCGTTGTGCAGGAACTCCGGCTGCGGGTCGATGGCGACCGTGTCGCCGACGTCGATGCCGAGATGGACAAGGTCGCGCGGGCTGCGGGCCAGCGCGTCGACGCGCAGTTCCACGTAGGGCCAGCCGGTGGGCTGGCTGTCGACCTCGTCGTTGAAGATATGGCCCGAGGCCTTGAGCGGCAGGATGGTGCCGCGATAGGCGCCCTTCTCGGCGAAGATCGTCGCGCGCGCGCCCTCGGCGAAACGGGCCGACCAGGTGCCGATCGGCACGAGCTCGAGCCGGCCGTTCTCCTTCAGCCGTTTCACCTGTGCGCCGAGCGTGTCGACATGGGCGATGAGGGCCCGCGCCGGCTTGCTCTCCCGTCCCGGCAGGACGGCGCGGATGGCGCCGCGGCGCGTCAGCTCGTAGGACAGGCCGAGCCGTTCGATCTCGAGGCAGACCTCGCGCACTATCGTATCGGTGTAGCCCGTCGGGCTCGGGATGTTCAGGAGCCGTGCCAGCACGGCGGCGAGATAGGCCGTGTCGATGGTCAGGCGCTGCATCGGTCCCGCCCCTCGAGAAGCGCCGCCTGCCGCACCGCCGTCGGCACCGAGAGCGGGAACAGCAGGTCGACGAAACGTTCGGCCGTGGGCTGCGGCTCGTGGTTGGCGAGGCCGGGCCGCTCGTTCGCCTCGATGAAGGCATAGTCGGGCTCGCGCGGCGAGCGCACCATGAGGTCGATGCCGACGACGGGGATCTCGATGGCCCGCGCCGCCGCCACCGCCGCCGCAACGAGGCGCGGATGCACCTCGCCGGTCACGTCGTGGATGGTGCCACCGGTGTGCAGGTTCGCGGTGCGCCGCACGGCGATCTCCTCGCCCTGGTCAGCGACATCGTCGAGACCGTAGCCGGCCGCCGCCACGCAGCGCTCCGTCTCGGCATCGAGCGGGATGGTGGATTCCCCGCCCGTCGCCGCCGCCCGCCGGCGGCTCTGGCGCTCGATCAGCTCGCGGATGGTGGCGCGCCCGTCTCCCACGATCCGCGCCGGCCGCCGCACGGCGGCGGCGACGAGACGATAGTCGATGACGACGAGACGCAGGTCCTCGCCCGCGACGCGCTGCTCCACGAGCACGCGGTCGCAGTAGAGCTTGGCCGTCGCGATGGCCTCTTCGAGATGCTCCATCGTCGCCACACCGACGGCGATGCCCCGGCCCTGCTCGCCGCGCGCCGGCTTGACGACCAGCGAGCCATGCTCGGCGAGGAAGGCCTCCAGCGCCTCCCGGCCGTCGGCCTCGATCTGCGCCGGAACGGTGAGCCCCGCCCGCTCGACGACCCGGCGGGTAACGGCCTTGTCGTCGCAGATGGACATGGCGACGCCGGTCGTCAGCTCAGACAGGCTCTCGCGGCAATGCACCGTGCGCCCGCCGTAGGAGAGGCGGAAGAAGCCGCCCGGCGCATCCGTCACCTGCACGTCGATGCCGCGGCGGCGCGCCTCGTCGACGATGATGCGGGCGTAGGGGTTGAGCTCCGCCTCGGGCCCGGGGCCGACGAACAGCCGCTCGTTGATCTGGTTCTTGCGCTTCAGGGTGAAGAACGGCACGCGATAGAAGCCAAGCTTCTCGTAGAGCGCGATGGCCTGCTCGTTGTCGTGCAGCACGGACAAGTCGGTGAAGGCGGCGCCGCGCGCCTTGAAATATTCGACGATGTGGCGCACCAGCGCCTCGCCGATGCCGGGCCGAGTCGCCTGGGGATCGACCGCGAGGCACCAGAGCGAGGAGCCGCGGGCCGGATCGCCGAAGGCCCGGCCGTGGTCGACGCCCATCACCGTGCCGATGACGTTGCCCGTAAGTTCGTCCTCGACGACGAAGCAGGTCACAGCACGGCTGTCGCGCTGCGACCAGAAGAAGTCGGGCCGCACGGGCACCATGCCGCGCGTCGCGTAAATGCGGTTGACCGCATCGGCATCGCCGGCCGAGGCGAGGCGCCGGATGAAGAAGCCGGCCGGGCGCCGGCGGGCCGTCTTGTAGGTCGCGAGGTCGAGCCGGTAGGTGTGCGAGGGATCGAGGAACATCTCCTGCGGCGCGAGCGACAGCACCACGTGCGGGTCGCGCACGTAGACGGCGATGTCGCGCCGCTCCGGCGCCTCGGCGCGCATGGTCTCGACGAGCGCCTCGGCGCTCTCGAAGGTCTGGCCGAAGAGGAGGCGCCCCCAGCCGCAGTCGACCGCGGCCCCTGTCTTCGTCTGTTGCGTATCGCTCTCGCGCCCCTCGCCGAAGGGCGGCACCATGGCCTGGTTGCGCATGCGCTCGAGGCGGTGGGCATAGGCGCCGCGCCCGCGCCGCGATGTCGAACCCGTCATGCCTGTCTCCCCGGTCAAAGCCCGTGCGTCTGCAGCCACATCTCGAGCAGGGCGACCTGCCACAGCTCGGAGCCCCGAAGGGGCGTGATGGCGCTCTTGGGGTCGGCGAACAGCCGCTCGAGATAGCGCTGGTCGAACAGGCCGCGCTCGCGCGCCTTCTGCGAGGTCAGCGCCGACTCGACCATCTCGAGCGTCGATCCTTCGATGTATTTGAGGGCCGGCACCGGAAAATAGCCCTTCTTGCGGTCGATGACCTCGTGCGGGATGACCTGCCGCGCCGCCTCCTTGAGGACGCCCTTGCCGCCCTGGCTGAGCTTGTGCTCGGACGGGATGCGCGCGGCGAGTTCCGCCAGCTCGTAGTCGAGGAAGGGCACCCGCGCCTCGAGACCCCACGCCATCGTCATGTTGTCGACGCGCTTCACCGGATCGTCCACCAGCATCACGGTGGAATCGAGCCTCAGCGCCTTGTCGACGGGATCGTCCGCGCCGGGCATGGCGAAGTGCTCTTCGACGAAAGCGCGTGCCTCGTCCCGCGTCAGGTGCCACTCGGGATTGAGATGCGTGCCGAGCCGCCCGTTGTCCCGGTCGAAGAAATGGCGGGCATAGTCGTCGACCGGCGCGTTGGAGCTGGCGAGCGGTGGATACCAGTGATAGCCGCCGAAGATCTCGTCCGCCCCCTGCCCCGACTGCACCACCTTGATGTGCTTCGCCACTTCCTGCGACAGGAGGAAGAAGCCGACATTGTCGTAGGACACCATCGGCTCGGACATGGCCTCGATGGTCGCCGGCAGCGCCTCCAGCATGCGCGTTGAGGGGATGAAGATCTTGTGGTGGTCGGTGTCGTAGTGCCGGGCGATGAGATCCGAATAGACGAACTCGTCGCCCTTCTCCCCGTTCGCCTCCTCGAAGCCGATGGAGAAGGTCATCAGCCCCTTCTGCCCCTCCTCGGCCAGAAGGCCGACGATGACGCTGGAATCGACGCCGCCCGAGAGCAGCACGCCTACCGGCACGTCTGCCACCATGCGCCGCCTCACGGCCTGCCGCAGGGAGGCGAGCACCATGTCGCGCCACTCCTCGGCCGAGCGCGCGACGTCCGCGGGCGTCCGCGTGAAATCGAGGCGCCAGAACTGCGTATCCTTCTGCGTGCCGTCCGGCTCGATCACCCGCACGGTCGCGGGCGGCAGCTTGCGCACGCCGTTGAGCATCGTGCGCGGCGCCGGCACCACGGCGTGGAACGTCATGTAATGCTGCAGCGCCACTCGGTCGATCGTCACGTCCACCTTGCCCGTCGCCACCAGCGCCGGCAGCGAGGAGGCGAACATCAGCGCGCCGTCCGCCTCGGCGAGATAGAGCGGCTTGATGCCGAAGCGATCGCGGGCCAGGACGACACGGCCGCTGTCGCGCTCGTGGATGGCGAAGGCGAACATGCCGTTGAAGCGCTTGACGCAATCGATGCCCCAGGCGTGATAGGCCTTGAGGATCACCTCGGTGTCGCCGTGCGAGAAGAAGCGGTAGCCGAGGCCGGCGAGTTCCTCGCGCAGTTCGGGGTAGTTGTAGATGCAGCCGTTGAAGGCAATCGTCAGGCCGAGGTCGGCGTCGACCATCGGCTGTTCGGCCTTGTTGGTGAGATCGATGATCTTGAGGCGCCGGTGGCCGAAGCCGACCGGGCCGCGCGCCACGACGCCGCCGGAATCGGGTCCGCGCGGTGTCATCACCCCCGTCATCCGCTCCAGCATGGCGATGTCCGCAGAGCGTCCGTCGAACCTCAGCTCACCACAAATTCCGCACATCGATCCGTCGATCTCCCCGATGACCGGCGCTTCAGGCCGGCGCCTCACGATAGATAATTTGATATCTAATCTTTACAAGGCGAATGTTTTGATGTCAAATCAATGGCGGAGCAAGCCATGAAAGTTGATGAACGTCAGACAGTCCCGGTGGGTTCCGGGCTGGGGGAAGCCGGATCGAGCGCCGGTGGTTCCATGCGCATCCTGCCGGCGCAGGACGACCTGCAGGCCCTGTTGAAGGCCATCCGCCGCATCGTGCATGTAATGGAGACGCGCTCGAAGGCGATCTCGCGCTCGGTGGGCCTCACCACGTCGCAGATCGTCATCCTGCAAGGTGTCGCCGACCTCGGCGAGGTGACGACGAACGCCCTCTCCCGCTATGCCGACCTGACGCCGGCAACCGTCGTCGTGACCCTGGAGAAGCTCGAGGGGCGCGGCCTCGTCGAGCGCTACCGCAACGTCGTCGACCGGCGCATCGTCCACACCCGGCTGACCCCGGCGGGGCGGGACGTGCTCGCGGCAGCCCCGTCCCTCCTGCCCGACGAGGCGGCGGCCATGCTCGCGGCCCTGCCCGCCGGTGAACGCGCCGGTCTCGTCAGCGCCGTGCGCAACCTCGCCGACATGATGGAGAAGACAGGGAGCGTGGTGCCCGCGCCCACCGGCTCATGAGCCCTTGGGCGCCCCCGGCGCGCTCACGCCCGGCGCCGGCGCAAGCGCCCTGAGCGCGTTCATGATGGCGGCTACGTCGATCACCTCCTGCAACAGCGCGCCCTGCACCGGCGCGAGGAAGCCGGCGGCGGCCGCGAGCATGCCGAGCCCTGACAGGCCGATGCCGACATAGACGCTCTGAAGCGCGATGCGCCGCGAGCGCTGCGCGATGACGAGGGCATCCGCCACCGGCGCAAGGCCTTCCACCAGCAGCACGACATTCGCCGCCTCGGCCGAGGCGCTCGCCCCACGGGCGCCGACCGCGATGCCGACATCCGCCTCCGCGAGGGCCGGCGCATCGTTGATGCCGTCGCCGATCATCATGACCGCGCCCGTGGCCCTGCGGCGCTCCTGCCGCACGATGCCGAGCTTGTCCTGCGGGGACAGGTCGCCGCGGGCCTCCGCCAACGGCAGGCCGGCGGCGATCTCGGCGACGATGTCGCTGCGGTCGCCGGAGGCGAGGACGAGCCGGGAGACGCCCTCCTGCTCCAGGCGCGCGAGCAGGCCCGCCGCATCCGGCCGCAGGAGATCGGCGAGCAGCAGCACCGCCGCGAGGCGCCCGTCCACCGCGACCGCGACCGCCGCCGTGCTGCCGTCCATGCCCTCGATCGGCGGCACGGCCCCGTCGAGATATTCGCCGACATAGGACAGGCTGCCGACGGCGACCGGCCGCCCCTCCACCCGGCCAGCGAGCCCCCGCCCGGCCGTCTCGCTCACCTCATGCGGCGCCGACAAGGCGAGGCCGCGCTCTCCCGCCGCCTCGATCAGCGCCTCCGCGACGACATGCGCGGAGGCCTGGTCAAGCGAGGCGGCGAGCCGCAGTGCCTCGTCGGCATCGACGTCATCATCCCCGTTCGCCCCGGCGAAGACCCGCACATCGACGAGGCGGGCGCGACCGAAGGTCAGGGTCCCCGTCTTGTCGAGCACGGCGGTGCGCGCCTGCGACAGGGCTTCCAGCGCCCCGCCGCCCTTGATCAGCACGCCGTGCCGCGCCGCCTGCGACAGGCCGGCGACCAGCGCGACGGGCACGGCGAGGATGAGCGGGCACGGCGTCGCCACGACGAGCACGGCGAGCGCCCGCACCGGGTCGCCGCTGACGAGCCAGGCGGCGCCGGCGAGCAGCACGGTCACGGCGAGGAAGGCGATGGCATAGCGGTCGGCGAGGCGCGCCATCGGCGCCTTGGCCTTCTGCGCCTCCTCGACGAGGCGGACGATGCCGGCATAGGTGCTCTCGGCCGCCGGCCTCAGCACGAGGAGATCGAAGGCAGCGCCGATGTTCGTCGTGCCGCTCAGCGCCTCCCGCCCCGGCAACAGCCGCACCGGAACGGATTCCCCCGTGATGGCGGACTGGTCGACCATCGCCGGCTCGTCGACGACGCGCCCGTCCACCGGCAGCACGTCGCCCTGGCGGATCAGGAGGCGCTCGCCGGGGTGGATGTCGGCGAGCGGCACCTCGGCGATGCGTCCCTCCCCGTCGTAGCGCAGGGCGCTGCGCGGCACGCGCGAGAGCAGCGCCCGCATCTCCCGCCGGGCCCGCCCCTCCGCGTAGAATTCGAGATACTGCCCGCCGGCATACATCAGCGCCACGACGGCGCCGGCGAGCGTCTCGCCGAGAACGAGCGCCCCCGACATGGACAAGGCGGCGACGATATCGAGCCCGACGTCGCCGCGGCGCAGGCTGGTGATGATCTCGACGACGAGCACCGCGAGCACCGGCGCCGTCGCCGCCGCCCAGACATAGGGCGCAGCCGCACCATGGCCGGCCATGCGCAGCGCGAACCCGCCGGCGAGCCCGAGCATGGCGAGGAGCACGAGGAACGGACGCAGTCTGGCAACGCTCTCGGACAAGGCGAAGGCCCGGCACTGCCGCACGGCGCGGCAGCACCACTATGCAGCGCGATGCATCAAGGACAAGCGCGGCAAACCGTCCGAACCGCAAGCTTTCTATCGGGAGACGAGCGGCGAAGAGCTGCCACGTATCACAGGCCTCCCTTCCGAACCCCTCTATCAACCGCTTGCTCACCTGGAAAGCAGATCGATGAGTTTACGGCCCAGATCACACCTTGTAGATTGCACATATGGCGCTCAAACGGATGGACAACGTAGGAATCGTCGTCGAAGACCTCGGCGGAGCGATCGATTTCTTTCGCGAGCTCGGTCTCGCGCTCGAAGGGCGGGCCACGATCGAAGGAGAATGGGCCGGACGTGTCACTGGGCTCGCCGGCCAGCGCGTCGAGATTGCCATGATGCGCACGCCGGACGGCCACAGCCGGCTCGAGCTATCCCGCTTCCTCTCGCCGCCTGTGGCCGCGGATCACCGGACCGCTCCGGTCAACGCTCTAGGCTATCTCCGCGTCATGTTCGCCGTGGACGATATCGACGAGACGCTTGAAAAGCTTCGCAACCGCGGCGCGCAGCTCGTCGGCGAAGTCGTCCAGTACAAGGACGCGTATCGGCTCTGCTACATCCGCGGGCCTGAAGGGCTTCTCATCGGACTCGCCCAGGAACTCAGTTGAGCGCGCCTGCAGTTCGCCGACCTGCGCTCCGTCTACCCCTCCAGCTCCTCGCGCAGCATCTCCAGCTCGAGCCAGCGCTCCTCCGCCGCCGACAGCTCGCCCTGCACCTCGGCGAGTTTCGCGCTCACCCGCGCGAAGCCGTCAGGATCGCGGGCATAGAGCGCCTCGTCGGAGAGCCTTGCGGCCAGTTCGGCGACCGTCTTTTCCAGTTCGGTGATGCGGGCGGGCAGCGTCTCGAGCGCGTGCTTGTCCTTGAAGCTCAGTTTTTTGCGGGGCGCCGGCCCGGCCGGCTTCTCGGCCGCCGGCTTCGGCGGCTTCTGGGCCTTCGCCTTCTCCACCGCGCGCGCGTCGACGCCGCTGCCGCGCTGGGCGACCATGTCGCTGTAGCCGCCGGCATATTCGACGAAGCGCCCCTGCCCCTCCGCCATCAGGACGGATGTCGCCGCCCGGTCGAGGAAATCGCGATCGTGGCTGACGAGGAGGACGGTGCCGGCATAGTCGGCCAGCATCTCCTGCAGCAGGTCGAGGGTTTCGAGGTCGAGGTCGTTGGTCGGCTCGTCGAGCACGAGGAGGTTCGAGGGGCTGGCAAGGGCCTTGGCAAGCAGCAGCCGCGCCCGCTCGCCGCCGGAGAGCACCTTGACCGGCGTGCGCGCCTGCTCCGGCGAGAAGAGGAAGTCCTTCATGTAGCTGACGACGTGCCGCGACTGCCCGTTGACGACGACGCTGTCGCCCGCTCCGTCGGTCAGCACCTCCGTCAGGCTCGCCTCCGGATCGAGGGCCGAGCGCGTCTGGTCGAGCCGCGCCATGGCGACGTTCGCCCCGAGCCGCACCGTGCCGGCATCGGGCGCGAGCCGGCCGGTCAGCATCTCGACGAGCGTCGTCTTGCCGGCGCCGTTCGCGCCGACGATGGCGACGCGCTCGCCGCGGAAGATGCGGATGGAAAAATCCTCCACGATGCGGCGCTCGCCATAGGCCTTGGCGATGTGCTTCGCCTCGATGACGAGGGTGCCCGACAGCTCCGCCTCGCTCACCGTCATGTCGACATTGCCGAGCACGCGGCGCTGCTCGCGCCGCTCCCTGCGCATCGCACCGAGTTCGCCGAGGCGCCGCTGGTTGCGCTTGCGCCGGGCGGTGACGCCGTAGCGCAGCCAGTCCAGCTCCATGGCGATCTTGCGGTCGAGCTTGTGGCGCTCGCGCTCCTCCTGCTCCAGCACCTCGTCACGCCAGGCTTCGAAGGCGGCGAAGCCCTTGTCGAGCCGACGGGTGATGCCGCGGTCGAGCCAGACGGTGGCGCGCGAGAGGCTTTCGAGGAAGCGCCGGTCGTGGCTGATGAGGACGAGCGCCGAGCGCATGTTCTTGAGCTCGCTCTCCAGCCATTCGATGGCCGGCAGGTCGAGGTGGTTGGTCGGCTCGTCGAGGAGGAGGATGTCCGGTTCCGGCGCGAGCACGCGCGCCAGCGCCGCCCGGCGCGCCTCCCCGCCCGAGAGGTTCGCGGGTGCCTCCTCACCGGTGAGGCCTAGCTGCTCGAGGAGATAGCGCGCGCGGTAGGGCTCGTCGCCCGGCGCGAGCCCCGCCTCCACATAGGCGAGCGTCGTCGCGAAGGCCGACAGGTCCGGCTCCTGCGGCAGGTAGCGGATCGTCGCCGTCGGCTGCGCGAAGCGCTCGCCCCGGTCCTCTTCGACCAGACCGGCGGCGATCTTGAGCAGGGTCGATTTGCCCGAGCCGTTGCGGCCGACGAGGCAGAGCCGCTCGCCCTCGCCGACGCTGAGCTCGGCGCCCGTCAGGAGCGGCGTGCCGCCGAAGGTCAGGTGGATGTCGGTCAGTTGCAGGAGCGGCGGGGCCATGGTGCTCAAATGCTTTCGGCGCGGGATGGTTCGGCCCGCCATCTAGCGCAGCCGGGCGCCGCTGCCAAATGCGGCCCTCAGCCGGCCCGCTCGCGGAAGAAGGCGTCGATCGTCACCGCCGCCGTGTCGAGATGGCCGAGGAGGACGGCCACGGCCCGCTCGGCATCGCGCTCGCGCGCCGCCGCCAGCATCGCCAGATGGTCCTCCTGGGCCGAGCTGCTGCCCGGTGAGCGCGAGCAGCCGCGTCCGCTGACCGTGCGGGTCGGCTCCGGCGAAGAATCGGTTAGACTCCGCCGAAGAGGCAGGACACGCACAGGAGGAAGACGCATGCGATCGACGCTGCTCGGGGCCGCACTCGCCGTGACGCTGGCCAGCCCCGCGGCCGCCTCGTTCCAGTCCTGCGTCGCCGGCCTCAAACAGGAGGCGGCACAGCAGGGCGTCAGCCGCGCCATCCTCGACCGCGCGCTCGACATCTCCGCCCCGGACGAGAAGGTGCTGCGCCTGTCAACCGTCCAGCCCGAGTTCAAGACGCCGATCTGGGACTATCTCGCCTTTCTCGTCGACGAGGAGCGTGTGACCCAGGGGCGCGCCATGATGCGCCGCTACGATAGCATCCTGCGCGCCGCCGAGCGCCAGTTCGGCGTTGACCGCTTCGTCATCGCGGCCGTCTGGGGGGTCGAGACAGACTTCGGCCAGGAAGCGGGCAGCTCTTTCCTGCCGCATGCGCTCGCGACGCTGACCTGTGCCAGCAACCGGCGCACGAGCTTCTGGAAGGGCGAGCTGATGGCGGCGCTCAAGCTCGTCCAGCGCGGCGACCTCTCGCTCGACAAGCTCTACGGATCGTGGGCCGGCGCCTTTGGCCAGACGCAGTTCATCCCCTCCACCTACCAGCGCCTCGCGGTCGATTTCGACGGCGACGGCCGCCGCGATCTCGTCAGCTCGGTCGCGGACGCGCTCGGCTCCACGGCCAACTATCTCAAGCGGGCGGGTTGGCGCCAGGGCGAGTCGTGGATGTTCGAGGTACGCGTGCCGGCCGGCTACAACGGTCCCACGGGCCGGCGCAACAAGGCGCCGCTGTCCACCTGGGCGCAGCGTGGCATCACCCGCGCCGACGGCTCGCCGCTCTCCGGCGGGGCGCAGGCCGGCCTGCTGCTGCCGGCGGGGCCGAACGGTCCCGGCTTCCTCGTCTTCCGCAACTTCGACGCCATCTATTCCTACAATCAGGCGGAATCCTACGCCCTCGCCATCTCCCACCTCGCCGATCGCATGGCCGGCTACCCGCCGCTGCGCACGCCCTGGCCGACGGACGATCCGGGCCTGTCACGGGCCCAGCGCCTGCAGCTGCAGAAGCTTCTCATCGCGCAAGGCTACGATATCGGCGAGGCGGACGGGAAGATCGGCCCGGCGACGCGCGAGGCGATCGCCGCCGCCGAACAGCGCCTCGGCATGCCGCCGACGGGCCGCGCCGGAAATAGGATCTACCGGGCTCTCGGCGGGCGCTAGAGACCGCCGTCCGCGCCGGCCTCTGGCGAGCGGCCGCATCGATGCCCACATCGGGAGAATGGAGAGCCTCGCCCCTTCGGACGATCGCGAGCCCCGCTTCCATGCCCCGCCCGTTCCGCTGACGGCCGATGGCCGCCCGCGCAGGGTCGGGGTGGAAGTGGAATTCATCGGGCTGCCGGTCCGCGCCGCCGTCGATGCGCTCGCCGCCGCATTCGGCGGCTTGGTGCGGGAGGAGGATGCCCACGCCTGGCATCTCGAGGCGAGCGCCATCGGCGACCTCACGGTCGAGCTCGATGTCCAGCATGTCCATCCGCATCGCGCGCAGCAGCACTCGCTGCCACGCCTTTCGCCGCCCGTTTCGGCGCGGCTCGGCGCAGCCCTCTCGCCCTTCGTGCCGCGCGAGCTCATCACCGCTCCCCTGCGACTCGACGCGCTGCACCTTGCCGATCGTGCCGTCGACGTCCTGCGGCGAGCCGGCGCTCGCGGACGCGGCATCACGCCCTTCGGCGCGCTCGGCCTGCACTTCAATATCGCCCTGCCGGCGCTTGGCCCGCACAGTCTGGTGCGGCTCCTCAAGGCCTTCCTCGTTCTCGAGCCGCAGCTGCGCGAAGAGATCTATTCCGACGTCGTCGCCCGCCTCTTCGCGCCGCCAGCCTATCCGCCGGCCTATGTGGAGAAGGTACTGGCGCCGGACTACTGGCCGGACGCGGAAACGCTGGCCGAGGACTACCTCGCCGACAATCCCACGCGCCGGCGCTCGCTTGACCTCCTGCCCCTCCTCCTGCACCGCGATCCGGAGGGCATCGCCCCTCGCCTGACGGACAAGGTGAGCAAGCGCGAGGTGCTGCACTACCGCCTGCCGCTCGCGTGGGTCGGCGAGCCAGGCTGGAGCATCGCAGCGGATTGGAAGCGCTGGGTCGGCGTGGAGAGGCTGGCCGCCGACCTCGCAAAGCTCGATGCCGCGTGCCGCAGAGCGCTGGCCGGCAGCCCCCTCCTTGCGACAGGCCCGTGAGCCTTAGGGCAGGTCGCCGCCGTCGATACCGATGACATGGCCGCTCACATAGGAGCTCTCATCGCTCGCCAGGAACAGCACCAGGGCGGCCACCTCCTCCGCCGTGCCGACGCGCCGCATGGGGTAGGGAGCGACCAGTTGCTCGGTCGTTACCTTCCAGTCGCGCCGCACCCGCTCCAGCATCGGGCTCTCGACCGGTCCCGGCGCAATGGCGTTGATGCGCATGTCGCGTCCATATTCCTGGGCAGCGGCGCGCGTCATGTGGATGACGGCGGCCTTGGATGCGCCGTAGGCAAGGATGTTGGGAAAGGCATGCCGCCCGCCGATGGAGGCCATGTTGATCATGGCCCCTTTCGCGCGCACGAGATGAGGCAGTTCGTATTTCATCGACAGGAAGACGCCGCGCAGGTTGGTGGCGATCTGGTCGTCGAAGCCGGCGATGTCGGTGTCGGCGATCGGGGCGGGCGGCAGGTCGATGCCCGCGTTATTGAAGGCAATGTCTAGACCACCGAAGCGCGCCACCGTGTCGGCGACGAACCGCTCCATCTGGCCGGCGTCGCGCACATCCGACCTCAGATAGACGACATCGCCGCCACTCGCGCGCACGCGCTGCTCGACCGCGCGGCCGAGGTCCTCCCGCCGGCCGTTGAAGGCGACCCTGGCGCCGGCTGCTGCCAGAGCACCCACGGTCACCGCCCCGATGCCGGAGGTGCCGCCGGTGACGATCGCCACCTTGCCCGCGAGCCGCCCGGCCACCTGCGCCGCCGCCGGTCCCGCGACAAATCCGCTGCCGCCGACGGCTCCGGCCGCCAGCATGCCGCCGAGCAGGCTCCGCCGTGGCAGCCCGCCTTCCTGTGATTGAATGTCCATGGGATGTTCCTCGCTTGAACACGGAGGAATCTACCGATGCAGATTAGGGCGAAAAATCCGGTTCAACTTTGTGAACCGTTAAGCAACGCTTTATAATTGGTCATGACCTCGTCGGATCCCTTCTCGGGCCTTGCCGCCTTCCTCGCCGTCGCCGAGGCTGGCGGCTTCACGGCTGCCGCCGCGAAGCTCGGCGTGTCGCCCGCAGCCGTGAGCCAGGCGGTGAAGGCCTTCGAGGCGCGGCTCGGCACACCACTCTTCCTGCGGACCACCCGGCGGGTGGGCCTGACCGAGACGGGCGCCGCCCTACTTGCCCGCGCCGGGCCGGCGGCGGCCGAGATCGCCCGGGCGATCGAGGCTGTTGGGGAGATGGGCGAGGAGCCGGCCGGCCTGCTGCGTCTCACCGTCCCCCGCATGGCCGTGCCGCTCGTCGTCGAGCCCGTCATCCCGGCCTTGCGGCGGGCCCATCCCAAGGTGTCCGTCGAGGACGCGACGGTCGACCTGCCGGCCCACGGCTATGACGCCGGCATCCGCATCGGCGAATTCGTGGAACGCGACATGGTGGCGGTGCGCCTCACGCGCGACATCGCCTGGTCGGTGGTCGCAAGCCCGACCTATATCGCCGCCCGCGGCACACCAGAGTTGCCCGACGACCTGGCCGGGCACGAGGCCATCCGCTACCGGTTTCCGACATCGGGCGCCGTCTACCGCTGGGAATTCGAGCGCGAAGGCCGCTCAGTGACGATCGACCCGCCGGGCGGCCTCCTCGTCAACGATGGTGCCCTGCTCGTCGCCTTCGCCGCGGCCGGCCTCGGCCTCGCCTATGTCGCCGATATCGCCGCCGAGGCGGAGATCCGGACCGGCCGGCTGGTACCGGTGCTGCAGCCGTTCCTGCCCCGCAGCCCGGGCCTCTTCCTCTATTTCCCGCGCCGGGCCGGGACGCAACCGAAGCTGCGCGCCTTCATCGACGTCGCCCGCCGTGTGCTGCGGCCGGCCCGGCGGGCGGAAGGCGCGGCTGCGGCCCAACCTTGGTGTTGTCCCTCATCGCCGGCCTGCTATCGGTGACGGCCGCGGCGACGATCCTGATGTAGCTCACCACGGTGCCCAGGCTATCCCAGTGCTGGGCATCCTTCCGGCGCAACCATCCGGACGCGCGAACGGAAGGATCATCCGGGCTGTCCAGCTTGCCACGCCGGAGAGAAAAGCAATCACCTGTCGGTCCCGGTGCGGGACAGCCGCCACGGGGCGCGAGCGAATATCCTCGCCACCGTGCGTGGTGAAAGGGCCGAAGCCGGTCTTGTCCACCAAGTCCCATAGGCGCGCAACGTCGTCATCGGCCATCGTTCAACGCCTTCGTTCGATGACCGCCGGACGAAGACGGCAGGCGCGAGTTTCCTCCGGCCAGATCAGGATCGTCGCGGAATCTCGAGGCCCCTTTGCACGGCCGGACGCGCCAGACCCCGCTCGAGCCAGGCCGGCACATGTTTCAGCCCGTCGAAGCCGACGAGGTCCCCCGCACCATAGAAGCCGATGAGGTTGCGCACCCAGCCGAGCATCGAGATATCGGCGATGGTGTAGTCCTCGCCCATGATCCAGGCGCGGCCCTCCAGCCTCGTCTCGAGCACGCCGAGCAAGCGCCGCGATTCATGGACATAGCGCTCCAGCGGCCGCTTGTCGGCGATCTCGCGGCCGGCGAACTTGTGGAAATAGCCGACCTGACCGAACATCGGCCCGATGGCGGCCATCTGGAAGAAGACCCACTGGATTGTTTCCCAGCGCCGTGCGGGGTGCTGCGGCAGGTGCCGCCCGGTCTTCTCGGCGAGGTAGAGCAGGATGGCGCCGGATTCGAACAGGCCGAGCGGGGCGCCTCCGGGGCCGTCGGGATCGATGATCGCCGGGATCTTGCCGTTGGGATTGAGTGACAGGAATTCCGGCGTCCACGTCTCGTTGGCGCCGAGATCGATGGCGTGCGCCTCGTAGGGCAACCCGGTCTCCTCCAGCATGATCGATACCTTCACCCCGTTCGGCGTCGGCGCCGAATAGAGCTGCAGGCGCTCGGGATGGGCGGCGGGCCAGCGCTTCGTAATCGGGAAGGCGCGCAGATCCGGCATCGTGGGCTCCCTCAGGAACGGACATCACCCCACAACCGTAGCCGATGGATGAAGGCGCTCAAGCCCGGCTGCAGCCATGAGCCGATGGCCTCCGCCGCATGCGTGCCGAGGAATTGCCGGCCGACACCGCAGGCGCTATCCGCAGATTCAGGACCCGCCACTGCATGAGCTGAGGACGAATCACGATGCCGCCGACGGCCTTTCCGCTGAGGCAGCCGCGCCCGTCGAACGGTGAAGGACGACCCGGGGGGCAGCGCGCGTGACCGGCCCAGTCGCACTCGCCCTCGTGCCCGTCGCCCTCATGATCGCGCTCGGCTACGGGCTGCGCCGTTCCGGCTTCATCGCCGAGGCGTTCTGGCCACAGGCCGAGCGGCTGTGTTATTTCGTGCTGCTGCCGGCCCTGTTCCTCAACAGCCTCGCGACGGCGGACATTGACGCCCTGCCCGTGCAGGAGTTGGCGCTCGTGCTCGTCGGTGCCACCGTCACGGTGGCCCTCATCGTCGTCCTCGCCCGCCCGCTGTTCCGCACCGACGGCGCCGCCTTCACCTCGATCTTCCAAGGCAGCATCCGCTTCAACAACTACATCGGGGTGAGCCTCGCCGCCGGGGTCTTCGGTGCGCCGGGCATCGCACTGGCCGCCGTGTGCAACGCGGCCATCGTGCCCACGGTCAATCTGCTGTGCATCCTCGTCTTCGCGCGCTTCGGCACGGCGCGGGTCGCAGCCCTCGGTGTCCTGCGGCTGATTGTCACGAACCCGCTGGTCGTCGCCTGCCTCGGCGGCATTCTGCTGCAATGGCTCGGCATGCGTCCGCCGGCCGGGATCGAGCCTGCGCTGCGAGCCCTCGGCGCCGCCTCCATGCCGCTCGGCCTGCTGTGCGTCGGCGCGGCACTCGACTTCGGCGCCGCCCGCTCTTGGATCGGCCCGGTCATCGCCTCTTCCGTGGCGAAATTCCTTGTCATGCCAATGGTGACACTGCTGGCCGTGCGACTCACCGGCCTCGGCGCACCGGCTGCGACCATCGCGCTGATGTTCCAGGCGCTGCCGACCGCCTCCTCCTCCTACATCCTCGCCCGGCAGCTCGGCGGCGACGCGCCGCTGATGGCGGGGATCACGGCCACGCAGACCGTGCTCGCGGCCTGCACCATCCCCGCTGTACTCGCCCTGTCCGCACTTGTTCCCTGACCGGCGACAGCGCTTCCGATCACATTATGGAAGAGAACAATTTCAGAAGGGCGGCGGAGCCCTATATTATTCTCGGGTGAGTCGGCAATCGATCGCTCCGGAGGTGTGATGTGACAGCCCGAAGGTGACTGCTGGGGCGCCCGCCGGTGCCCATTCCCGAAGAGGGAACAGTGGGTGTGCAAAATCGTTCACCCCGGGAGCAGGAGCCGATGGCCATCCCGTCGCAACAGACCGGGCCTGCCGCGGGAGAGCACGATGCAAAGGAGAGAATCCGACGTCTTCGATCTCTTTTCGGAGATTTATAGAAGTACGGCGCAGGAGGAGATGAGTCTGCAGGACTATCTTCTTGCATGCCGCGACGACAAGAGCATGTATGCCACCGCTCAGGAGCGGATGGTCGATGCAATCGGAGAACCGACGCTCGTCGATACGAGTGCAGACGAACGCCTCGGTCGCATATTCTCCAACAGAACGATCAAGATTTATCCGACCTTCGCCGACTTCTACGGCATGGAAGACACGATCGAGCGGATCGTGGGCTACTTTCGCTATGCGGCCCAGGGTCTCGAGGAGCGCAAGCAGATCCTCTACCTGCTCGGCCCCGTCGGCGGCGGCAAGTCGTCGCTCGCCGAGCAGCTCAAGAAGCTGATGGAGCTGCGCCCCATCTACACCCTCGCTATCAACGGTACCGTGAGCCCGATCTTCGAGTCGCCGCTCGGCCTGTTTCACCCCGAGCGCATGGCCGACCTCCTCGAGGACAAGTATGGCATCGCCCGACGGCGCCTGACCGGCCTCATCTCGCCCTGGGCGGCGAAGCGCCTCGATGAGGTCGGGGGCGACATCTCCAAGTTCAGCGTCGTCAGGCTGATGCCCTCGCGCCTGCGACAGATCGCCATCGCCAAGACCGAGCCGGGGGACGAGAACAACCAGGACGTATCCTCGCTCGTCGGCAAGGTCGATATCCGCCAGCTCGAGAACTACAGCCAGTCGGATCCTGACGCCTATTCGTACAGCGGCGGCCTCAACCGCACGACGCAGGGGCTGCTCGAGTTCGTCGAGATGTTCAAGGCCCCCATCAAGGTGCTGCATCCGCTGCTGACGGCGACCCAGGAGGGCAACTACAACGGCACCGAGAACTTCGGCGCCTTCCCCTATCAGGGCATCGTGCTCGCCCATTCCAACGAATCCGAATGGCTGCAGTTCAAGAACAACAAGAACAACGAGGCCTTCCTCGACCGCATCCTCGTGGTCAAGGTGCCCTATTGCCTGCGCGTGACCGAGGAACGGCAGATCTATGAGAAGCTGCTGCGCGAAAGCGCTCTCGCCAAGGCTCCGTGCGCGCCGGAGGTGCTGGAGATCCTGAGCCGCTTCACCGTCTCGACCCGGCTCGCCGAGCACGAGAACTCGCCGCTCTATACCAAGATGCGGGTCTATGACGGCGAGAACCTGAAGGATATCGACCCCAAGGCGAAGCCCGTGCAGGAATACCGCGATGCGGCCGGCGTCGACGAGGGCATGACCGGGGTGAGCACGCGCTTCGCCTTCAAGGTCCTGTCGGAGACATTCAACTACGACACCAAGGAGGTCGCGGCCGACCCCGTCCATCTCATGTACATCCTGGAGCAGGCCATCAGGCGCGAGCAGTTCCCGAAGGAGACGGAGACCGCCTATCTCGACTTCATCAAGTCCGAGCTCGCCACGCGCTATGCCGAGTTCATCGGCCACGAGATCCAGAAGGCCTATCTCGAATCCTACAGCGAATATGGCCAGAACCTGTTCGACCGCTATATCGCCTATGCCGATGCCTGGCTGGAGAACCAGGACTTCAAGGATCCCGACACGGGCCAGATTCTCAACCGCGAGATCCTCGACAGCGAACTGTCGCAGATCGAGAAACCGGCGGGCATCGCCAATCCGAAGGACTTCCGCAACGAAGTGGTCAAGTTCACGCTGCGCGCCCGGGCGAGGAACCACGGCCGCAACCCCGCCTGGACCAGCTACGAGAAGCTGCGCGAGGTCATCGAAAAGCGCATGTTCGCCCAGGTTGAGGACCTGCTGCCTGTGATCAGCTTCGGCTCCAAGAAGGACAGCGCCACCGAGAAGCAGCACGACGAGTTCGTGCACCGCATGGTCGAGCGTGGCTATACCAGGCGGCAGGTCCGGCGCCTCGTCGACTGGTACATGCGTGTCAACAAGGCAGGGTGAGGCGCCAATGGGCGAGGTCAGCGGATGCCGAATTTCATCGATCGCCGCCTCAACCCGAAGGACAAGAGCCTCGGGAACCGGCGGCGCTTCCTGCGGCGTGCCCACGAAGAGCTGAAGCGGGTCGTCAAGGAACGGATCAGGGCGGGCAAGATCGCCGATGTCGATGCCGAGCAGGGCGTGCCGATGCCCGCGCGCGGCACGGATGAACCGACCTTCCAGCCCGCTCGTACCAGCGGGCAGCGACAATATATCCTGCCGGGAAACAAGGAGTTCACGCCAGGCGACCGGATTCCGAAGCCCGGCGGAGGGACCGGCGGTGCCGGCTCCCGGGCCGGCCGCGGCCAGGCGGAAGACGACTTCCAGTTCGTGCTCTCGCGCGAGGAGGTGCTCGACCTGTTCTTCGAGGACCTCGAGCTACCCGACATGATCAAGCTCTCCCTCAAGGAGACCGTGTCATACAAGCCGCGCCGGGCGGGCTTCGCGACGAGCGGTGCGCCGACGAACATCAACGTCGGCCGCACCATGCGCAACAGCTACGGACGGCGCATTGCCCTGCACCGGCCGCGGCGCGCGGATGTCGAGGCACTTGCCAGGGAGATCGCGATGCTCGAGACCGCCGCTCCCGCCGCCGGCCGCGGCCAGCGGCTCGAGGAACTGCGCGCAGAGCTGGAGCGGCTGGAGCGTCGGCGCCGGCGCATTCCTTATGTCGATCCCGTCGACATTCGCTACAACCGCTTCGAGCCGCAGCCGCTGCCCAACGCCAATGCGGTGATGTTCTGTCTCATGGACGTGTCGAGTTCCATGGGCGAGCGGGAGAAGGACCTCGCCAAGCGCTTCTTCGTGCTCTTGCACCTCTTTCTCAAGCGCCGCTATGACCGCATCGACATCGTCTTCATCCGCCACACCGACGAGGCGCGGGAGGTGGACGAGGACACCTTCTTCTATTCCACCCAGAGCGGCGGCACGGTGGTCTCCACCGCCCTCGAGGAGATGCTACGCATCATCGAGGAGCGCTATCCGGCACGGGACTGGAACATCTATGCCGCGCAGGCATCGGATGGGGACAATATCGCCGGCGATTCCGAGCGCTGCGCGTCCCTGCTCAACGGGCCATTGATGCGCCTTTGCCAGTATTACGCCTATGTGGAGATCATCGACGAACGCGAGACCGAGATCTTTGGCGCGACCGACAACGGCACTTCGCTCTGGCGAGCCTACCGCACTGTAAACGAGGCATGGCCCAACTTCCAGATGACGCGGATCGCGCGGCCGGCCGACATCTACCCGGTCTTCCGCAAGCTCTTTGCCCGCCAGCCCACGACGCCGCAGCGCAAGTGAACGGGGATCGGGATGACGAAACGGCCAACCTCACCGCTCCTCTTTTCCGGCTCCGACTGGAACTTCGCCACCCTCTCGCGCACCTATGACGCCATCGAGGCGATCGCGCTCGAGGAACTCGGGCTCGACGTCTATCCCAATCAGATCGAGATCATCTCATCCGAGCAGATGCTCGACGCCTATTCCTCGGTCGGCATGCCGCTGATGTACCAGCACTGGTCCTTCGGCAAGCGCTTCGTCTTCGAGGACCATCTCTACCGCAAGGGCCTGCGCGGCCTCGCCTATGAACTCGTCATCAACTCCAATCCCTGCATCAGCTATCTGATGGAGGAGAACACCATGGCCATTCAGGCCCTGGTCACCGCACACGCTGCCTTCGGGCACAACCACTTCTTCAAGAACAATTATCTTTTCCGACAGTGGACCGACGCCAACGCCATTCTCGGCTACATGGAATTCGCCAAGAAATATGTGACGAAATGCGAGGAGCGCTACGGTACCGCCGCCGTCGAGGAGATCCTCGATTCCGCCCACGCCATCATGGACCAGGGCGTGTTCCGCTATCGCCGCCCGCCGCGTCTTTCCTCGGAGAAGGAGCGCGAGCGCGCCCGCGAGCGGCTGGAATACGAGGAACAGACCTACAACGACCTGTGGCGGACATTGCCGTCGTCTGCCGACAGCATCGACGGAGAGAACCTCTCCAAGGCCGAGCGGGAGGCAGCCGAGCGCAAGAAAGCCCTCAATCTGCCGGAAGAGAACCTTCTCTATTTTCTCGAGAAGAACAGCCTCATACTGGAACCGTGGCAGCGGGAAATCCTCCGCATCGTGCGCGTCATTGCCCAGTATTTCTACCCCCAACGCCAGACCAAGGTGATGAATGAAGGCTGCGCCACCTTCGTTCATTACTTCATCATGAATCGCCTTTACGATCAGGGAAAGATCAACGAAGGCACCATGCTGGAGATACTGCAGAGCCATTCGAATGTCGTCTTCCAGCCTGACTTCGACGATCCGCGTTTTTCCGGCATCAATCCCTATGCCTTGGGCTTTGCCCTGATGCAGGACATCGAGCGCATCGCGACGGAGCCGACGGCGGAGGACCGCGACTGGTTTCCCGACCTTGCCGGCAGCGGCGACTGGCGCGCCACGCTGATCGACGCCTGGGCCAACCACCGCGATGAGTCCTTTGTCCTGCAATATCTGAGCCCGGCGCTGATCCGGAAGTTCCGGCTCTTCCTCCTGTCCGACAGGGCGGGCGACAATTTCTGCGAGGTGGCTTCCATCCACAACGAGCGCGGCTACGAAGCGATTCGCGCCGCACTTGCCCGCAACTACGAGACCGGTGCCAACCTGCCCGACATCCAGGTGGTCGACGTCGACCTGCTCGGCAACCGGCACCTGCGACTCGCCCATTACATCAAGAACGGCATCCTCCTGGAGGAGGAGAATCGCGACGCCACGCTACGCCATGTGCGCCGCCTCTGGGGCTACGACGTCAGCCTTTGCGGCATCGATGCGTCGACCGGCGAGACCCGCTACGAGCGTTCGACGGCGCAATTGTCCCAGTAGGCAACCTCATTGTGCGAAGAGGTGTCGCGCCATGAAGTCGACGAAGACGCGCAATTTGGGCGACATGTAACGGCTTGACGGCCACAGCAGCCGGAAGGTTCCTTCATGTTCCGTGTGCTCCGCGAGCACCGCGCAGAGTCGCCCATCGGCGAGTTGTCGGCGAATGGCGAAATCCGGCAGGCAGGCAATGCCAAGCCCCGCCTCTGCCATTGCGATCAGCGGCTCGATGGTGTTGGCGACGGCCGCCACCGGGATATCCGGCTCGCCCGGTCCACGCCGGAGCGGCCAGGGTTCGAGCTTGCCGCTCGTCGCATAGCGATGGTGCAGACAGGCATGGCCGGCGAGATCCGCGGGCGTGCGCGGCGTGCCCCTTTGCGCCAGATAGCGGGGCGAGGCAACGAGCCCGAGCCGGAAGCTGCCCAGGACGCGCATCATCAGGCGGGAATCGCTCACCGCACCGGCCCGCACCACCACGTCGAAGCCCTCCTCCACCACATCGACCAGCCGGTCGGTGAAGTCGAGGTCGAGCGCGATGGCCGGATGGGCCTGCATGAAGGCCGTGAGCGTCGGCATCATTAGCATGCCGGCGAGGGGCAGGCTCACGCGCAGCTTCCCGCGCGGCGTGCCCTGCGTCTGCGCCAGCTCCAGCTCCGCCGCCTCGATCTCGCTGAAGATGCGGCGGCAGCGCTCGAGAAAGCGCGCCCCTTCCGCCGTCAGCGTGATCGCGCGCGTCGAGCGATGCATCAGACGCACGCCAACCCTCTCCTCAAGCCGCGCGATCGCCTTGCCGATGGCGGACGAAGACACGCCGAGTTGCCGGCCGGCGACCGTGAAGCTGCGCGCCTCGGCGGCACGCATGAAGGCGTTGAAGGCGTGCAGGCTGTCCACGGGCGATTCCCCTATTTCGGACATTTTAGTCCGAAATCTTCGTCACTGAAGCCTGATTATTCTATCCTGCGAGCGGCTCTATAGCGCTTGCGACCGGCCGAGTGCGACCTCGGTCGAGGCGAGCAAGGAGTCCATTCATGTCACAGACTGCAGCAGTACCGCAGGAACACGGCCGCTTCCCCTATTCGGCCATCGTCGACCGCCCGCCCCTGCGCTGGCCGCACGGCGCGCGGGTCGCTGTCTGGGTCATCCCGAACATCGAGCACTTCCTGTTTGATCGGCCGGGCGCGGCGATCGTGCCGGCCACGACCGCCTTCGTGCCGGACGTGCTCAACTATTCCTGGCGCGACTATGGCGTGCGCGTCGGCATCTGGCGACTGATGGAGGTCATGGAACGGCACGGCATTCGCGGCACGGCCGCCCTCAACGCCGACGTCGTTCGGCACTACCCGCGCATACTGGAAGCCGGCAAGGCGCTCGGCTGGGAGTGGATGGGGCACGGCACCAACAACTCCACCATGATCAACGCCCAGTCCGAGGAGGAGGAGCGGCACCTCGTCACGACGGTGCTCGACACCATCACCGAGGCCACGGGCACGCGGCCACGCGGCTGGCTGAGCCCGGGCCTGAGCGAAACCCACCGCACGCTCGACCTCCTCGCCGAGGCGGGGGTCGGCTACGTCGCCAATTGGGTCAATGACGAGCAGCCCTATCCCATGCATGTCAGGAACGGCAGCATGCTGTCGCTTCCTTATTCCGCCGAGATCAATGACTACGCAGCCTTCATCGAGCGCGGTCAGACGGGCGAGGATTTCGCGCGGACCATTCGCGACCAGTTCGACGGGCTCTATGAGGATGGCGCGGTGACCGGGCGGGTGATGGCCATCGCGCTGCACCCGTTCCTGATCGGCCATCCGCACCGCATGCGGGCCTTCGACAGCGCCCTCGCCCACATCACCGCGCGACAGGAGGTGTGGCTCGCCACCGGCAGCGAGATCGCCGACTGGTACGTGCAGCACCGTCAGGCGCGTTAAGTCCCGCTGCCCCGCACGCGCCACAACGTGAGCGAAGACGCCGCCCGCAGCCGATACACGCAACAGTGGAAATTGCGCCCGATCCGGCCGATGATCGGGGGGGCGGCGCCTGTGCAGTTGCGTCGTCCCGATAGGCGGTGTCGCGATCGGACCGGGCCGGCGGCCATGGGCCCCGCGCCCGCGACGGTCGTGTTCTGGTAGTCCCGGCGAGCACATAGGCTTTCATGATGGACGACTTTCCCCCTCTCAGCCTGCACGTCCCCGAACCGGCAGTGCGGCCGGGCGGCACGCCAGATTTTTCCAACGTGCCGATCCCCAAGGCCGGCTCGGTGCCGCGGCCGCCGGTGGACGTCGATCCGCGCGACATTCGCGATCTTGCCTTCTCGATCATCCGCGTCCTGAACCGGGAGGGCGAGGCGGTCGGCCCGTGGAGCGGCCTGCTCTCCGACGAGGCCCTGCTCGAAGGCCTGCGCCACATGATGACGCTGCGTGCCTTCGACGCCCGGATGCTGATGGCGCAGCGCCAGGGCAAGACCTCCTTCTACATGCAGCACATGGGCGAGGAGGCCGTGAGCTGCGCCTTTCGCAAGGCGCTCGAGCCTGGCGACATGAATTTCCCCACCTATCGGCAGGCCGGCCTCCTGATTGCGGGCGGCTATCCGATGGTCGACATGATGAACCAGATCTTTTCCAACGAGGCCGATCCGCTGAAGGGGCGGCAGCTTCCCATCATGTACTCCTCGAAGGAGCACGGCTTCTTCTCGATTTCCGGCAATCTGGGGACGCAGTTCGTGCAGGCCGTCGGCTGGGCAATGGCGTCTGCGATCAGCAACGACACCCGGATCGCGGCGGGCTGGATCGGCGACGGGTCGACGGCCGAGAGCGATTTCCACGCCGCCCTCGTCTTCGCCTCGACCTACCGGGCGCCGGTCGTGCTCAACATCGTCAACAACCAGTGGGCGATCTCGACCTTCCAGGGCATCGCGCGCGGCGGGGCCGGCACATTCGCCGCTCGCGGACTCGGCTTCGGCATCCCGGCGCTACGGGTCGACGGCAACGACTATCTCGCCGTCTACGCCGTCGCCCGATGGGCGGCCGAACGGGCCCGGCGCAATCTCGGTCCTACGCTCGTCGAATACGTCACCTACCGCGTCGGCGCGCACTCGACTTCGGACGATCCTTCGGCCTACCGGCCCAAGGACGAATCGGAGGCATGGCCGCTCGGAGACCCCGTCATCCGGCTCAAGAACCATCTCGTCCGGCGCGGCGTCTGGAGCGAGGAGCGGCACAGGCAGGCGGAGGCCGAGGTCATGGACAGTGTCATCATGGCGCAGAAGGAGGCCGAGAAGCACGGCACGCTGCATTCGGGCGGCAAGCCGTCCGTACGCGACATGTTCGAGGGCGTCTATGCCGAGATGCCGCCCCATCTCAGGCGCCAGCGCCATCAGGCCGGAGTCTGAGCCATGCCGCGCATGACCATGATCGAGGCCATCCGCTCGGCCATCGACATATCCATGGAGCGGGACGGCAAGGTCGTCGTCTTCGGCGAGGATGTCGGCTATTTCGGCGGCGTCTTCCGCTGCACGGCCGGACTTCAGCAGAAATATGGCAAGACGCGCTGCTTCGATACACCGATCAGCGAGCTCGGTATCGTCGGCACCGCCATCGGCATGGCGGCCTACGGCCTCAGGCCCTGCGTGGAGGTGCAGTTTGCAGACTATGTCTATCCGGCCTACGACCAGATCGTCTCGGAAGCGGCCCGTATCCGCTACCGCTCGAACGGCCAGTTCACCTGTCCCATCGTCGTGCGCATGCCGTCGGGCGGCGGCATCTTCGGCGGCCAGACCCACAGCCAGAGCCCTGAAGCGCTCTTCACGCACGTCTGCGGCCTGAAGGTGGTGGTGCCCTCGAACCCGCGCGACGCCAAGGGGCTACTGATCTCCGCGATCGAGGACCCCGACCCGGTCATCTTCCTGGAGCCGAAGCGGCTCTACAATGGACCGTTCGACGGCCATCACGAACGGCCGGTGACGCCGTGGTCCGGGCATCCGCTCGGCGAAGTGGATGCTGGCCATTTCACCGTCCCGCTCGGCAAGGCCGAGGTGCGCCGGCAGGGCAGCAGCGTCACGGTCCTCGCCTATGGCACGATGGTCTATGTGGCGGAGGCCGCCGCGCAGGAGACCGGCATCGATGCCGAGATCATCGACTTGCGGACGCTGCTGCCGCTCGATCTCGACGCAATCATCGAGTCTGTCCGCAAGACCGGGCGTTGCGTGATCGTGCATGAGGCAACGCTGACCTCCGGCTTCGGTGCGGAGCTCGCTGCCCTCGTCCAGGAGCATTGCTTCTACCAACTCGAAGCGCCCGTCGGTCGGGTCACCGGCTGGGACACGCCCTACCCCCACGCCCAGGAATGGGACTATTTCCCCGGCCCGGCCCGCGTTGGCGAGGCACTGGTGCGAGCGATGGAGGCCTGAATGGGCGAGCGCATCGTCAAGCTGCCCGACGTCGGCGAGGGGATCGCTGAGGCGGAACTCGTCGAATGGCATGTGAAGGTCGGCGACCTGGTGCGCGAGGACGCCGTTCTCGCCGCTGTGATGACCGACAAGGCGACGGTCGAGATTCCCTCCCCCGTCGAGGGTGAAGTCGCCTGGATCGGCGCGGAGATCGGCGAGAAGGTGGCCGTAGGCGCACCGCTCGTGCGGCTCCGGACCCCGGGTGAGGACGACACCGACGCACCGGCGACGGCGGCAACCGGCCAGGGTGCGCAACCGGCTGAGGCGGAACCGTCCCGGTCGCCCGTGCCCGGGACGGTGGCGGAAGAGGCGGAGCCGAAGCCTGCCCGGGCCCCCGCAGCGCGCGCCACGCCCGCGTTAGGAGTGGCCCCGAGGCCATCGGGCGCGAAGCCGATCGCCTCGCCTGCCGTCCGCGGCCGTGCGCGGGAGGCGGGTATCGACCTGCGCCAGGTGCCGGGAACGGGCCCCGCCGGCCGCATCACGCACGAGGACCTCGACGCCTTCCTGAGGGAGGGGCCTGTCGGAACCCCGCGTTCAAGGCTCGCGCCGGACAATTCGGTCGAGGAGATCAAGGTCATCGGCCTGCGCCGGCGCATCGCGGAGCGGATGGAGCTCGCGCATGCCCGCATCGTGCCGATCACCTATGTGGAAGAGGTAGACGTCACCGCGCTCGAGGAGTTGCGGACCAAGCTCAACGCCGAGAAACGCGGCGACCGCCCGCGTCTGACGCTACTGCCCTTCCTCATGCGCGCCATGGTCACGGCCATCCGCGAGCAGCCGATGATCAACGCTCACTACGAGGACGAGGCCGGGCTTCTCCGCCGCTTCGGCGGAATCCATATCGGCATCGCGACGCAGACCGATGCCGGCCTCCTCGTCCCCGTCGTCAGGCACGTGGAAGCCCGCGACATCTGGGACTGCGCAGCCGCGCTGAACCGCCTCGCGGAGGCCGCGCGCACGGGCACGGCGACGCGTGAGGAGCTCACCGGCTCGACGATCACCATTACCTCCCTCGGCGCCCTCGGCGGCATCGCCACGACGCCGGTGATCAACCGGCCGGAAGTCGCCATCGTCGGGGTCAACAGGATGGCGGTCCGGCCGCTCTGGGACGGCAAGGAATTTGTTCCGCGCAAGGTCATGAACCTGTCGTCATCGTTCGACCATCGCATCATCGACGGCTGGAATGCCGCCGTCTTCGTGCAGCGCATCAAGGCGCTCCTTGAGACCCCTGCCCTGATCTTCGTGGAAGGCTGAGGAAGACGATGAATGAGATCGTTTGCTCGCTGCTCGTGATCGGCGCCGGCCCCGGCGGCTATGTCTGTGCGATCCGTGCCGGCCAGCTCGGCATCGATACGGTGATCGTCGAGAGCGGCAAGCTCGGCGGCACCTGCCTCAATGTCGGCTGCATTCCCTCCAAGGCGCTGATCCACGCGGCGGAAGAATTCGAGAAAGCCGTCCATTGGTCGGGCGCCTCGGCCCCGCTCGGCATATCCGTCTCTGCGCCAACCCTCGACCTGAAGAAGACGATCGCCTGGAAGGACCACGTCGTCGGCCGCCTCAACAACGGTGTCGCGAATCTCCTCAAGAAGGCTGGCGTGAAGTCCGTCCACGGCCGGGCCTGCTTCCGCGACGGCAAGACGGTCGCCGTTGAGACCGAGACGGGGGTGCAGGTCATCCGCGCGCAGGCGATCGTCATCGCCACGGGCTCCGAACCGGTTGCGCTGCCGAACCTGCCCTTCGGCGGAACGGTGGTCTCGTCCACCGAAGCGCTGGCCCTGACGAAGCTGCCAGAGACACTCGTCGTTGTCGGCGGCGGCTATATCGGCCTCGAACTGGGCATGGCCTTCGCCAAGCTCGGCACCGCCGTCACCGTGGTGGAAGCCGAATCCCGGATCCTGCCGCTTTATGACGCGGAGCTGACGCGGCCGGTCGTCAAGCGGCTGAAGGAGATCGGCGTCTCGGTGCTGACCGGCACCAAAGCGCGCGGCCTGTCGGGCAAGGGCGATGCGCTCATCGTCGAGACCGCAAGCGGCGAGAAGCGCGTCCCGGCCGAAAAGGTGCTGGTAGCGGTCGGCCGCCGCCCGGTCACCGACGGCTGGGGCCTCGAGGAGATCGATCTCGACATGGCCGGCCGCTTCCTGCGCATCGACGATCAATGCCGCACCTCGATGCGCGGCATCTATGCGATCGGCGACGTGACCGGCGAGCCCTTGCTCGCGCATCGCGCCATGGCGCAGGGCGAGATGGTCGCCGAGATCGTCGCCGGCAGGCGCCGCAGCTGGGATGTCCGCGCCATCCCCGCCATCTGCTTCACCGATCCCGAGATCGTCGCGGTCGGGCTGTCACCGGAAGAGGCGCGCGCCGGAGGCCGCGAGATCAAGATCGGCCAGTTTCCCTTCAGCGCCAACGGGCGCGCCATGACGCGCCTCACCGAGGACGGCTTCGTGCGCATCGTCGCGCGCGCCGACAACCACCTGGTGCTCGGCATCCAGGCGGTCGGCCAAGGGGTATCCGAACTCTCGACGGCCTTCGGCCTCGCCATCGAGATGGGCGCGCGGCTCGAGGACGTGGCCGCCACGATCCACGCCCACCCGACGCAGGGCGAGGCCTTCCAGGAAGCGGCCCTCAAGGCGCTCGGCCATGCGTTGCACATCTAGCCGGCCACCTTGCCGCCGCTGGCGTCTCAATGAGCAGGATCAGCCAGTATCTTGGGCACTCGAACACAACCGTCACTGAGCGCGTCTACACGAGGTTTGCCCCGGATCACTTGCGCGAGGAAGCCGGCATCCTCGACTTCACGCGCGTCCGCAGCGCAGGCCGATAGGTTCGATGAACCTTAGGCAATCCGTTTTTGGGAAAGAAAATTCCGTTATTCCAAGATGTTAATTGGTGGGCCAGGCAGGACTCGAACCTGCAACCAGACCGTTATGAGCGGCCGGCTCTAACCATTGAGCTACTGGCCCGTCAAGGACGTGGCGCCGCCGGCACGGTGTGCGGCACAAAGACATTCCGCAGCGCCGAGCTTCCATGGCACAGGCGGCGGACGCTGACAATACCGTCCGCCGCTACATGCATGCGATGGCCCGCCGGCTTCATTCGGCGATGCGCAACGCACCGATGTTGCGTGCGATCTCTTCGAAGACGGCGATGATCTCGTCGGGCGTGGCCGCGATATAGGCGAGCCGGTGGCTCGAATCCGTCGGGTCGACGGATGCGCAACTGGTCAAGAGCGAAAGGCCCGCCTTGCTGATGGGCGCATCGGGCGTGGAGAAGGCCACCGTATAGACGATGATGCCCTTCTCCTTGGCATTGGAGCAGGCCTCCAGCGTCTTGCCGTCCATCACCGTGGTGGCCTTGGCAGCAGTGGTCACCCCGCTCGCCAACCGGTTGTTCGTGTAATAGCCGAAGGGCGAGTAGATCGACCTGTTCAGCGTATTGCTCGCCGAGTTCCAAACATTGTCGCCGTCCGTCATCAGGATGATGATCTTGCGGTTGTTCTCCGTGCCATAGGCGCGGCCGTCGGCGAAGGGCGTGTTCGGCGAGATGGTGCGCCAGCCCCACATGAAGCCCTCGAACAGATTGGTATTGCCCGAGGCATTCATGCCATCGATGGCGCTGCGGATCGTCTGCGCGGTGCCGGTGAGGCGCGTCAGCTCGCGCGCGTCACAGCTCGCGTTGGGGCCGCGCGAGTTGCTGCGCTTCGACGAATTTCCACCGATCCTGTATTTGCACACGCGCTGCTGTGCATCGACCTCGGAGCTGGGCGACGACGGCTGACAGGCACTGTTGCTGTCATCGATGTAGCTGTTGGTAAAGCGCCCGCTGTAGATGGTGCTGGTTTGGTCCTTGGTCCCAGGTTCGTCCGGTGCGAACTGCGGCACGAAATAGCTGTTGCCGTCGCTCTGGCTGACCGGCGTGTCCTTGACCCCATGTTCACCGGGTCGTGTTTCGACACATCCAGCCCAATCGACGCCGAGTTCCTTGAAGAGCGCAAAGCGTGTCGCGGGGTTCCAGGCGCCCGACCTCGTGTCGAGCTTGATGTTCTCCCAATGGATCGACGACTTCGCCCCCAGATCCAGCCAGGAGGCCGAGGCCGACGGATTGGTCTTGTTGTAATACTGTGCCCCAACCTTGACCGATAGCGTGAAGGGCACCACCGACATCTTCGTGCGTTCGGCAATGGCCGGGCTGGCGTACATCGTATCGACCAGCTTCTTCGCCGCGTCCTTCGTCGCCGCCATCTTGGTGCGCCCTCCGACATAGGCCCCCATGGAGCCCGAGTTGTCCATGACGAGAGCGATCTCGAAGGTATCGTTGGAAATGACGGTACGGGTATAGGCGCTGATCGGGATGGGGTCCTTGCTGAGCCGCCCGATGTTCATGATGATCGGCGGGTAGGCTGCCGAGGTGTAGAGCTTCATCTCCGTCTGGGCGTTGCTGATCCATATGTCGTCGATACGCGCGGCCGAGCCGCCCATCTTGGCGAGATCCGGTCCCATCATCGCGGCGAAATAGGTTTGCGCAATCGCGAGCAGTTCCGCCTTCGATTTCTGTGAGGCGAGCGGGGCAATGGCCACGATCGTCGCGTCAGTGGCGCGCTGCAGCTTGGTGCGCAAGGTGGCGGCGCGCGAGTAGTCGACCGCGACGCCTATGGAAAAGACAAGCGGCAACAGGGCGAGCGCGAACCAGATGGCGATGTTGCCGCCCTGATCGGCAGAGAACCGGAACAGCAGGTTGGACTTGGACGTCATCCGCGAACCTCGATGGCAACAGGATGACAATGCCACAGAGCCGTAAAGTGCTGGTTTCGCCCGATCCGCGCGTTTCACCGAGCGGCTTAACCGGACGGTAGCGATATTGGCGCCTTTCGGCCCTGCAGGGGATGCGCGGCAGCCGAGCGTCCAGGCCGGTTGACAGGGCGCGAGCCATGCCGGCTTCTCGCGATCTGCATGAGGAAGGACCCACCATGAACGCGCACGGCGCGCCCGCACGGACAACCCGAACGGCGACACTGACCCTGCGCGGGGTCGTCGATGGCGCGCGCGAGATCGCGCCAGTCGCCATCTTCGTCATTCCCTTCGGCATCGCCTTCGGCGCCGCAGCCATCGAGAAGGGGCTATCAGCGCCCCTGTCCGTCCTCATGAGCACTTTCGTCTTCGCCGGCGCCTCACAGTTCGCAGCGCTCGACCTGTGGGCCTCGCCGATGCCCTATCTGATGCTGGCGCTGACGGTCTTCGCGGTGAATGCCCGCCACATCCTGCTCGGCGCGGCACTCGCCCCCTGGCTGCTGCACCTGCCGATGGCCAAGCGCTATGCGGTCCTCAGCGTGCTGAGCGATCCCAACTGGGCGCAGGCCACCCGTGCCCTGCAGCGGGGCGAAACCGACGCGGGGCTCGTTCTCGGCAGCGGGCTGCTCATGTGGATCGCCTGGATCATCGCCACCGCGATCGGCACCGTGCTCGGCTCGAATCTAGGCGATCTCACCCGTTTCGGCTTCGATGTCCTGATGATCGCGTTCTTCGCCGCGGCCGTCGTCGGCCAGTGGCGCGGCCTGCCGGACCTGGTGCCGTGGCTGGTTGCGGCAACCGTTGCCCTCGCCGGCGCTTGGATCCTTCCCTTCGGCTGGCACGTCGTCGCAGGGGCGCTCGCCGGTGGCATCACGGGAGCGCTCAGGCATGGTTGACGAGACGACCGCCCTTCTCGCCATCGCGCTCATGGCCACGGTCACGTTCCTGACCCGGATCGGCGGCGTCGTCATCATGAGCTTCGTGCCGATCACGCCGCGCATCGAGGCCTTCCTACGGCATCTGGCCGTGTCGGTCATCGTGGCGCTGGTGGTGCCTGCCGCCGTCAAGGGCGGACCGACGGCAATGCTGGCGGTGGCGACGGCGGGGCTCGTGATGGTGCTGACGCGCAGCGCCGTCGGCGCCATGCTGGCAGGGGTCGCCTGCGCCGCCCTGCTGAGGGCGCTGCCGATCTGACCTCTCAGGGCCGGTAGACCTCGACCGCGTCACTCAGGCCGTCGAGTTCATATTGGCCAAGCCGGCGTGGATCGGCCCAAAGGCGTTCGACGAAGGCGCGTGTCATCAGCAGGGGCTCGCCGAGCTGGCGGTTGAGCTTGGCGACCCGGCTCGTCACGTTGACGTCCCGCCCCACAACCGTGAAATCGAGCCGGTCGCCTGAGCCGACATTGCCATAGGCTGCCTCGCCATGGTGAAGGGCGATGCCGGCGGCGAGCTGGATGCGCAGTTCGCCCGCCTCATTGGCCGCGGCAAGACGGGCGAGCCCCGACTGGGCGGCATCGAGCGCCGACTGGGCAGCCGCGCCCGTATCGTCCCCCCGGTCGCGGAAGATGGCGAGAAGCCCGTCGCCCATGTATTTCAACACCTCCCCACCCTCGCTCTCGATGGGCGGCACGAGGCAGTCGAAGTAGCCGTTGAGCAGGTCGACCGTCTCCTCCGGCGCGAGATTCGAGGTCAGGCGCGTATAACCGCGCATGTCGGCGAACAGGATCGCCGAGCGGATGCGCGTCACCTCGCCACGCCGCACATCGCCGGACAGCACACGCTTATGCGGCTCATCGCCGATATAGGTGCGCAGCACGTGGCCAAGTGTGATGTAGCCGGCGGTGATCTCCATCACCGCGCCGATGGCCGGCATGACGGCCTCGATCAGCGCCCGGTGCTCAGGCGAGAAGCCTTCGGGGGACTTGGTGGCGAAGGCGATGCCGTTCGCATCGCCGTTGGCGAAGAACACCGGGAAGCACAGATAGTGCGTGTAGCCGGCCTCCTTCAGCTCCGGCACGATGCCGTAGCAGTCGTCCGCGGTCTTCGGCAGCCACAACTGCAACGGCCGGCGAGTCTGGTGCACGGCATGGAAGGGGCTGCGCCGATAGCCGTCGTGCGATTCAACCCGGTATGGGAACGCCTGCAGGGTGACGCCCGCCCCCTTGATCCAGGTGCGCGAAATGGCGGCGTGCAGCGAGTGCAGGGTCTTGATGGTGAGCGACACGCGGTCGATGGGCAGACCCGCGGCCAGCATGCGCTCGCACATGCCGGCGACGATGGCGACGGAATCGCGCATCTGCCGGGCCTCGCTCAAGAGCCAGTCACGCAGCGCGATGCTCGCCCTCAGACCGTCGGGCGACAATTGGCCGGCGAGCATGTAGGTACTGTCGCACTGCGGGCAGTCGAAGAGAGATTGCCCCTTCGGTCGGACGGCGATCTCCGCCTTCTCCATGGCGATCGGCACGCCCGCGCCGACCGGTGCCGCCACCTTTCCCGGCACGGCATCGACCATGGGGGAATCGGGCGCATCGACATGGGACGCCGCGAGAGGTGGGCGGGAGGTGATCTCTTCCGTGGTCATGGCTTCGTATATTGGGATCGGCGGGCGCTCGCGCCAAGGGGCACGGCATCGAATTCCTCCCTTGCCGCAGTTTGTGCTTGGCAAGCGACGGCTCTGCGGCTAGCAACACGCCGCACCGCACAATAACGCGGCGCCGTAAGCGTCCGACGTCAGGCAACGCATCACATGAGCCGCCGCAGGCGGGGTGATGCGTTCGCAGACCCCTGATCGCCTCCGGTGGCAACCGGATTTCAGACCATGACCGAAACCACGCAACCGCGGCGCGTCAGGCTGCCCGCCCGTTACGCCGGAATCGTGATGCCTTTCGTGCTCTCGATCATCATGACCTTTATCGTCTCGGGCATCTCGACCCTGATGAACGTCGGGCTGCGACCGGAATTCCTTTCACTCTGGCCCGCCGCCTGGGGCCTGTCCTGGCTCGTCGCGTTCCCGACGCTGCTCCTCGTGACGCCGGTCGCACGCCGCATCGTGGGGCTTCTCGTCCATCCGCCGTCAGCCCCCTGACGCGGAAATGCCCGGCCCGCCTCCTCCGCGGAAGAAGCGCCGGACATTCCGCCGTCGCAGGTCAAAAGAAAAGGGCGGCCTTTCGGCCGCCCTTCTTCCCCGTCCGGGACGATCAGTTGTCGAGGAAGCTGCGCAGCTTGCGCGAGCGGCTCGGGTGCTTGAGCTTGCGCAGCGCCTTGGCCTCGATCTGGCGGATACGCTCGCGCGTCACCGAGAACTGCTGGCCGACCTCCTCGAGGGTGTGATCGGTGTTCATGCCGATGCCGAAGCGCATCCGGAGCACGCGCTCCTCGCGCGGCGTGAGCGAAGCGAGCACGCGCGTCGTGGTCTCGCGCAGGTTGGACTGGATCGCCGCATCGATGGGCAGGACGGCGTTCTTGTCCTCGATGAAGTCGCCGAGGTGGCTGTCCTCCTCGTCGCCGATGGGCGTCTCGAGCGACACCGGCTCCTTGGCGATCTTCAGCACCTTGCGCACCTTCTCGAGCGGCATGGCGAGCTTCTCGGCCAGTTCCTCCGGCGTCGGCTCGCGGCCGATCTCGTGCAGCATCTGCCGGCTGGTGCGGACGATCTTGTTGATGGTCTCGATCATGTGCACCGGGATCCGGATGGTGCGCGCCTGGTCCGCGATGGAGCGCGTGATGGCCTGGCGGATCCACCAGGTGGCGTAGGTCGAGAACTTGTAGCCGCGCCGGTACTCGAACTTGTCGACCGCCTTCATGAGGCCGATGTTGCCCTCCTGGATGAGGTCCAGGAACTGCAGGCCGCGGTTCGTGTACTTCTTGGCGATGGAGATGACGAGCCTGAGGTTCGCCTCGATCATCTCCTTCTTCGCCTGGCGCGCCTCGCGCTCGCCCTTCTGCACCATGGCGACAATCTTGCGGAACTCGAGGATCTCGAGCCCCGTCTCAGAGGCGAGCGTCTGGATCTCCTGGCGCAGGTCCTTGATACGGTCCTTCTCGTTGGCGACGAAGTCGCGCCAGCCGCGCGTGCCGAGCTTGGAGACGCGCAGCACCCACTTGGGGTCGAGCTCGGCGCCCTGGTGCTGGCGCAGGAAGTCCTCGCGCGCCACGCCATAGCTTTCGGCAAGGCGCATCAGCCGGCCCTCGAGGCCGATCAGCCGCTTGTTGATGTCGTAGAGCTGCTCGACCAGCGCATCGATGCGGTTCTGGTTGAGCGACAGCGACTTCACGTCGACGATGATGTCGTCCTTGAGCTTCTTGTACTTGCGCTCCTGGGAAGGCGACAGCTTCAGGTTCTGCAGACGATTCTCGATGTCCTGGTCCTGCAGGCGGCGCAGCTTCTTGTAGTTCTCGGCGATGTTGTCGAAGATCTCGAGGACGCGGGGCTTCAGTTCCGCCTCCATGGCCGACAGGGAGACGTTGTTCTCCATGTCGTCCTCGTCCATCTCGCCTTCCGCCTCGGCGATGGCGCTCTCGTCCTCGCCGGCCGCTTCGTCGCTGTCCTCGCCGTCCTCGGCGACGCGCGGGGCGCCCTTGCCTTCGGGATCGGCATAGGTCGCCTCGAGGTCGATGATGTCGCGCAGGAGGACGCGGCCTTCGACGAGTTCGTCGCGCCAGATGATGATGGCCTGGAAGGTGAGCGGGCTCTCGCACAGGCCGGCGATCATGGCCTCGCGGCCGGCCTCGATGCGCTTGGCGATGGCGATCTCGCCTTCGCGCGAGAGAAGCTCGACGGAGCCCATCTCGCGCAGATACATGCGCACGGGATCGTCGGTTCGCTCGGCGGGCTCGCTCTTCGTCTCGACCTTGGCCGGCAGGGCCGAGCGCGTCGCGTCGACGAGGTCGCCACCGTCGACCTCCTCTTCCTCGTTCTCGCCGCCCTCGGCGTTGGCGTCGTCCGCCTCTTCCGACTCGATGACGTTGATACCCATCTCGTTGAGCTGGGCGAGCACGTCCTCGATCTGCTCGGAGGAGAACTCCTCCGAGGGCAGGACCTCGTTCAACTCGTCATAGGTGACGTAGCCGCGCTTCTTGGCGAGCTTGATCATCCGCTTGACAGCGGCGTCGGTCAGGTCGAGCAGCGGGCTGTCGGTTTGCGTTTCCGCCGTTTCCTGCGTCTCGTCCCGTTCCGTCGTTTTCGTCGCCATATCTGACTGCTCCACTCGCCCCGGTCCATCGCGCCCGGCAGGCTCTCCAGCTGCAACAGACGAAAAGGCAGCGCCGGCACGGGCCGGGCCACCCGATCACTCATCTGCCGATCAAGCCAAAGATCGTTTGCCTAACCGTTAACCATCTCCCGGCTTCACCTGTCGACCACAACTTTCGTGGCCGGTGCATCTTGCCTGCGGCCCGCATCATGAGGTACGTCCCGGTACGAGGTTTCCCGCCTGCGTCCGGACCGCCTCCACCTCCGCCTCGGCACCGTCGAGCGATGTTATCTGCGCCTGCAGGTCGCACAACAGCACGAGGTTGGCCTCGCTGTCGTCCTGCGCCAATGCGCGCTCGGCCGCCTTCAACTCGCTATGTAGCGAGCGGCGGCGCCTTTGCAAGATGATGGCCTGACGCAGGGCATTCTCCACATCCGACAAATCGGCGCCAGATTCAAGTACCCACGCGTCACCGGGCCGCACCGCACGGCGGAACTGCTCGACAACGGGACCGAGCCCTGCCCGCTCCAACCGTCCGACGATGGCCGCGCCGTCGCTCGTTCCCTCGGCCGCCGCATCGACGAGCGCCGCCCTGAAGCGCGCCGCCTGGGCATCCGAAAAGTCGAGCGTCGCAATGGCCTCGCAGTGCTCCTCGAGCAGGCGCGGATGCACGAGGAGCGTCATGAGGATCAAGGCCTCACGCGGCGAAACCGCGGGTGCGCTGGCGGCGAACAGCGGATGCCGGGCGAGCAATGGGCTCGCCTTCGGCACGGACGCAACGGCGCCGCGCTGGCCCGCACCGCCGCGCCAGTGGCCGGGCGCGCGGCCGTAGCCGCGCTGCCCCCCGCCGTCACGGCCGCGCCAGGAACCGCCGCGACCGCCTGCTGCTGCCGGCATCGCGCCGGCGGGCGCCATCTCGCCGAGCCGCGCCATCAAATCTGCGCGATAATGCCGGCGCAACACTTCGTCCCGAACCCGGCCAAGCACCTCGCCGATGCGCCGCTCCAGCGCCGCCCGCCGCTCGGGCGTATCGAGCGGCCCGGCCTCCAGTTCGCGCGCCCACAGCATGTCGGACAAGGGCCGCGCCTGCGCCAGCACCGCCTCCATCGCCGCCGGCCCGCGGCTGCGCACGAGGTCGTCCGGATCCTGTCCCTCCGGCAAGAGGGCGAAGCGCAGCGACTTGCCCGGTTGCAGGGCCGGCAGCGCCACGTCGATGGCGCGGAAGGCGGCGCGCTGGCCGGCCTTGTCGCCGTCGAAGCACAGGATCGGCTCATCGGCCATGCGCCACAGGAGGGTGAGTTGCTCCTCCGTCAGCGCCGTGCCGAGCGGTGCGACGGCGTGGTGAATGCCTGCGGCGCTCAGCGCGATGACGTCGACATAGCCCTCGACGGCGATGACCGCGCCCCTGTCGTGCGCCGCCTTGCGGGCCTGATGGTGGTTGTAGAGGAGCCGCCCCTTGTGGAAGAGCGGGGTTTCGGGCGAATTGAGGTATTTCGCCGGCACATCGGCGCTCATCGCCCGCCCGCCGAAGGCGATCACCCGCCCGCGCACGTCCGCGATGGGAAACATCACCCGGTCGCGGAAGCGGTCGTAGGGGACGGCGACGTCCTCGCCCGTCACCAGCAGCCCCGCTTCGACCATCCTCTCCGACGGCACGCCATTGGCCGCGAGATGGTCGCGCAGCGCGAAGCGGTCGGCCGGCGCATAGCCGATGCGGAAGCGCCGCTGGATGTCGGGCCCGAGGCCGCGGCCGGCGAGATAGTCCCGCGCCTTCGCCCCCTCGCGCGCGGCGAGCGCCGCCTCGAAGAAAGACGCGGCGAGCTCGAGCACGTCGTGCAGGCTCTTGCGCTTCTCCTCCTCGGCGGCCGCCTCGCGCGAGACCTTCGGCAGCGTCACGCCCGCCTCGGCCGCGAGCCGCTCCACCGCCTCGGGGAAGGAGAGCCCGTCGACCTCCATGAGAAAGGTGAAGATGTCGCCGTGCTTGCCGGAGGAGAAGCAGTGATAGAAGCCCTTCTGGTCGTTGACGTAGAAGGAAGGCGTCTTCTCGGCGTTGAAGGGCGACAGGCCCTTCCACTCGCGCCCCGCCTTGATCAGGCGCACGCGCTTGCCCACCACCGCCGTCACCGGCAGCCGCGCCCTGATCTCCTCGAGGATGGAAGGCGGAAAACGCATCGTCCTGCCTTTGCTCTAACGCATCCTAGCCGAAAGCGCACCGCGTGCGTGTCACCCCGGCGCAAAGCAGTTGGCGGACGAGCTTATCAACGCAATCCACAGGCTTCTCCGAATCCGGGCCCGGGTTCAACCGGCTCGCCAGAGTATCACGCAGCGGCGCCCGCCCGGGCGGGGATCGTTTGACATGCCCCGTCAACCACTCGACAATTGGTCATGGCCGAGGGATCGGACAACATCATCCTGCGCTACCTGAAGCGCATCGACGAGAAGGTCGATGCGCTACGCGAGGACAATCGCGAGATCAAGCAGCGCCCCGGCCTTCTCGAGCAACGATACGGGCTGCTCGAGCAGCAATACGCCTCGTTGTCATCCCGCATCGACCGTATCGAGGCCCGCCTCGACCGTATCGAGAAGAGGCTCGATCTCGTCGAGGTCTGACGGCTCACCCCGCGAGCTTGGCCTTCACCATCGCGCTCGCCTTGGCGAAATCCATGCGCCCGGCATATTTCGCCTTCAGGGCGCCGATGACCTTGCCCATGTCCTTGATGCCGGCGGCCCCGGTCTCGGCGATGGCGGCGTCGATCGCCGCGCCGACCTCGGCCTCGTCCATCTGCTGGGGCAGGAAGGAGGTGATGACCGCGATCTCGCCCCGCTCCTGCTCGGCGAGTTCCGGCCGGCCGCCCTTCTCGTAGATCTCGGCCGATTCCTGGCGCTGCTTGATCATCTTCTGCAGCATGGCGAGGATCTCTTCCTCGCTCGCCTCGCCGCGGCCGGCGCCGCGGGCCTCGATGTCCTTGTCCTTGAGGGCGGCCTGGATGAGCCGCACGGTCGCGAGCCGCGGCTTGTCGCCCGCCCGCATGGCTTCCTTCATGGCTTCGGTGAAGCGTGCGCGCATGACGATCCTCTCGTTGTTATGGCTTCCATCACGACAAGTACATTGACGCCGGCGCCCGCGCTTCTTAGGTTCCGCCGCCAGTGGCGCGGACGGCCGCAAGCGGCCGGCCCGGTTTTTCATGGCCGGACGTGATGGCGTCGGCCGAGGGCTTAAACTGATCATGGCGATGCTGCAAGACGACGCAATGGCGGGCGGTTGGCAAGAGCCGCGCGCAACCGCTGTCCTCGTCCTGGCGGACGGCACCGTGCTCGAGGGCTTCGGCCTCGGCGCAACAGGCGAATCGACCGGCGAGGTCTGCTTCAACACGGCGATGACGGGCTACGAGGAAATCCTCACGGACCCCTCCTACGCCGGGCAGATCATCACCTTCACCTTTCCCCACATCGGCAATGTCGGCGTCAACGACGAGGACATCGAGACGGTCAACATGGCCGCCTCGGCCGAGGTGCGCGGCATCATCGTCCACGCCAACGTGACGGAGCCCTCGAACTGGCGCGCAACGCGCCACCTCGACGCCTGGCTCAAGGCCCGCGGCATCGTCGGCCTGTCCGGCATCGACACCCGCGCGCTCACCGCTCTCATCCGCGAGAAGGGCATGCCCAATGCCGTCATCGCGCATGATCCTGCCGGAGATTTCGACATCGAGCGCCTGAAGAAGCGTGCAGCCGAGGTACCATCGATGGACGGGCTTGACCTCGTGCCCCTCGTCGGCACCACGCAGCGCTACGAATGGGACGAAACGACGTGGGTGCTCGGCCAAGGCTATGGCCGACGCGAAGGCGAGGCCAGGCACCATGTCGTCGCGGTGGATTACGGTGTCAAGCGCAACATCCTGCGCCTGCTCGCGGCCCGCGGCTGCAAGGTCACCGTCGTGCCGGCGACTGCGACCGCCGAGGACGTTCTCGCCCTCTCACCTGATGGCGTCTTCCTCTCCAACGGCCCGGGCGACCCCGCCGCGACCGGCGAGTACGCCGTGCCGCTAATCCGCACGCTGCTTGACAGGAAGGTGCCGACCTTCGGCATCTGCCTCGGCCACCAGATGCTCGGCCTCGCCGTGGGGGCGAAGACGGCCAAGATGCACCAGGGCCACCACGGCGCAAACCATCCGGTCAAGGACCACATGACCGGCAAGGTCGAGATCGTGTCCATGAACCACGGCTTCGCCATCGACCGCGACAGCCTGCCGGAGAATGTCGAGGAGACGCATGTCTCGCTCTTCGACGGCTCCAATTGCGGCATCGCGCTGAAGGACCGCCCCGCCTTCTCCGTCCAGCACCACCCGGAAGCCTCGCCCGGCCCGCAGGACAGCCATTATCTCTTCGACCGCTTCGTGGAGATGATGGACAGGCACAAGCCCGCCACCGAGCGGGCCTGAGGGAACCGGCGCCGGCGGTGCCGAACGGGCTCTTGCCGGACCGGCTGCGATCCGCGAGCCTTGTCGGCGCCACCGCTGCGCCGGCCATATGAGCGCGCGGCTCGGGCGCGTTCGCGCGCAGGGCGCACAACCCTTTCCACGTCGACGATTCTCGTCTAAGAGGGCCGGAACGTGGACGGAGCAAGCTCCCCGCCACGCACTCACGGGGACGCGCTCCGGCTCTCAGAAGGCCGATGGCGCGGCCTTTTTTTATGTGCCCGGCCGATCCCGTGCCGGGCGCCCCAGGTCACGACGAAGACGCGAGCGACACGCATGCCCAAACGCACCGACATCGCCTCGATCCTCATCATCGGCGCCGGGCCGATCGTCATCGGACAGGCGTGCGAGTTCGACTATTCGGGCACCCAGGCCTGCAAGGCGCTGAAGGCGGAAGGCTACCGTATCATCCTCGTCAATTCGAATCCGGCGACGATCATGACCGATCCCGATCTCGCCGACGCGACCTATGTCGAGCCGATCACGCCCGAAATCGTGGCGAAGATCATCGAGAAGGAGCGCCCCGACGCCCTGCTGCCGACCATGGGCGGCCAGACGGCGCTCAACTGCGCCCTGTCGCTCAAGAAGATGGGCGTGCTCGAGAAGTTCGGCGTCGAGATGATCGGCGCCACGGCCGAGGCGATCGACAAGGCTGAGGACCGCGAGCTCTTCCGCGAGGCGATGACCAAGATCGGCCTCGACACGCCGAAGTCGCACCACATCGACAATCTCGCCGACGCCTTGAAGGCCCTCGACGACATCGGCCTGCCGGCCATCATCCGCCCCTCCTTCACGCTCGGCGGCACTGGCGGCGGCATCGCCTACAACAAGGAAGAGTTCATCGACATCGTCGAGCGCGGCATCGACGCCTCCCCGACCAACGAGGTGCTGATCGAGGAGAGCGTGCTCGGCTGGAAGGAGTACGAGATGGAGGTCGTCCGCGACAAGGCGGACAACTGCATCATCGTCTGCTCCATCGAGAACATCGACCCGATGGGCGTGCATACGGGCGATTCCATCACCGTGGCACCGGCGCTGACGCTGACGGACAAGGAATACCAGATCATGCGCGACGCCTCGCTCGCCGTACTGCGCGAGATCGGCGTCGAGACCGGCGGCTCCAATGTCCAGTTCGCCGTCAATCCGGCGAACGGGCGCATGATCGTGATCGAGATGAACCCGCGCGTCTCGCGCTCGTCGGCCCTGGCGTCAAAGGCGACCGGCTTCCCCATCGCCAAGGTCGCGGCCAAGCTCGCGGTCGGCTACACGCTCGACGAGATCGCCAACGACATCACCGGCGGGGCGACGCCCGCCTCCTTCGAGCCGACGATCGACTACGTCGTCACCAAGATCCCGCGCTTCGCCTTCGAGAAGTTTCCCGGCGCCGCGCCGGTGCTGACGACGGCCATGAAGTCGGTCGGCGAGGCGATGGCCATCGGCCGCACCTTCCAGGAAAGCCTGCAGAAGGCCCTGCGCTCGCTGGAGACGGGCCTCACCGGCCTCGACGAGATCGAGATCCCCGGCCTCGGCCAGGGCGACGACAAGAATGCCATCAAGGCCGCCCTCGGCACGCCGACGCCGGAGCGCCTCCTCAACGTCGCCCAGGCCTTGCGGCTCGGCGTCGATGCCGACCAGATCCACGAGACCTGCAAGATCGACCCCTGGTTCATCGCGCAGATGCAAGGCATCGTCGAGACGGAGGCCAAGGTCCGCAAATACGGCCTGCCGGCGACGCCCGGCGCCTTCAGGCAGCTGAAGGCCATGGGCTTCTCGGATGCGCGCCTCGCCGTCCTCGCCGGCAAGAGCGAGGAGGAAGTCAAGGCCCTGCGCCGCTCGCTCGGCGTGCGCCCGGTCTTCAAGCGCATCGACACCTGCGCAGCCGAATTCGCATCCCCGACCGCCTACATGTACTCGACCTATGCGGCCCCCTTCGCCGGCACCCTTGCAGACGAGGCGCGGCCTTCGGACGCGAAGAAGGTCGTCATCCTCGGCGGCGGGCCAAACCGCATCGGCCAGGGCATCGAGTTCGACTACTGCTGCTGCCATGCCTGCTTCGCTCTCGACGAGGCGGGCTACGAGACCATCATGGTCAACTGCAACCCGGAGACGGTCTCGACCGACTACGACACCTCAGACCGGCTCTATTTCGAGCCGCTGACGGCGGAGGACGTCATCGAGATCATCGACACCGAGCGGCAGAATGGCACACTGCACGGCGTCATCGTGCAGTTCGGCGGGCAGACGCCCCTGAAGCTGGCCCGCGCGCTGGAGGAGCACAAGGTGCCGATCCTCGGCACCTCGCCCGATGCCATCGACCTTGCCGAGGACCGTGACCGCTTCAAGCGCCTGCTCGACCGGCTCGGCCTCAAGCAGCCGAAGAATGGCATCGCCTATTCCGTCGAGCAGGCCCGGCTCGTCGCCGCCGAGGTCGGCCTGCCGCTCGTCGTGCGCCCGTCCTACGTCCTCGGCGGCCGTGCGATGGCCATCATCCGCGACGAGGACACCTTCGGCGACTACCTGCTCGGCACGCTGCCGGCCTTGGTGCCGCACGACATCAAGGCGCGCTATCCCAACGACAAGACCGGCCAGATCAACACCCTGCTGGGCAAGAACCCTCTGCTCTTCGACCGCTACCTGTCGGACGCCATCGAGGTGGACGTCGACTGCCTCGCCGACGGCAAGGACGTCTTCATCGCCGGCATCATGGAGCACATCGAGGAAGCCGGCATCCACTCCGGCGACTCGGCCTGCTCGCTGCCGCCCCGCTCGCTCTCGCCCGAGACGCTGGAGGAACTGGAGCGCCAGACGAAGGCCCTCGCCCTCGCCTTGGACGTCGGCGGCCTCATGAACGTGCAGTACGCCATCAAGAACGGCGACATCTACGTGCTCGAAGTCAATCCGCGCGCCTCGCGCACGGTGCCCTTCGTCGCCAAGGTCATCGGCGAGCCCATCGCCAAGATCGCTGCCCGCATCATGGCCGGCGAGAAGCTGGCCGCTTTCGGCCTGAAACCCAAGGAGCTGGCACATATCGGCGTGAAGGAGGCCGTATTCCCATTCGCCCGCTTCCCCGGCGTCGATGTGCTGCTCGGCCCGGAGATGCGCTCGACCGGCGAGGTCATGGGCCTCGACACCTCCTTCGGGGTTGCCTTCGCCAAGAGCCAGCTCGGCGGCGGCACCAAGGTGCCGAAGAACGGCACAGTCTTCGTCTCCGTCCGCGACGCCGACAAGGACCGGATCCTGCCGGTGGTCAAGACGCTCGCCGAGCTCGGCTTTGCCGTGGTGGCGACGAGCGGCACCCAGCGCTTCCTCGCCGAGAAGGGCGTTGCAGCCGAGCGGATCAACAAGGTCCTGGAAGGCCGGCCGAATGTCGTCGATGCCATCAAGAACGGCTCGATCCACCTCGTCTTCAACACGACGGAAGGCGCTCAGGCCCTGCACGACTCGCGCGAGCTGCGCCGCGCGGCCCTCTTGCATAAGGTGCCCTATTACACCACTCTTGCCGGTGCGGCCGCCGCCGCCGAAGGTATCAGGGCCTATCTCGCCGGCGACCTCGAGGTGCGAGCGTTGCAGGAGTACTGGCCGGCCGGCTCGAAGAGCGCCTAGGCGAGACGCAGGCCGCAACACGTCGAGTTTCATCACGCGTCACGGGGTACGATTGCGGCCCCGGACGGCGTCTTTGTTGTGAGAGAACGTACGCGATGGAAAAGATCCCGATGACCGCCTCAGGCTATGCGGCCCTCGAAGCGGAGCTCAAGCGCCGCCAGCAGGAGGAGCGTCCGCGCATCATCCAGGCGATCGCCGAGGCGCGTGCGCTCGGCGACCTCTCGGAGAACGCGGAATATCACGCCGCCAAGGAAGCGCAGAGCCTCAACGAGGGCCGCATCCAGGAGCTCGAGAGCCTCCTGTCGCGCGCCGACGTCATCGACCTCAGCAAGCTCAACGGCAAGACAGTGAAGTTCGGCGCCACCGTGACCCTCGTCGACGAGGACACGGAGGAGGAGAAGGTCTACCAGATCGTCGGCGAGCCCGAGGCAGACGTCCATTCCGGCCGCGTCTCGATCACCTCCCCCGTGGCCCGCGCCCTCATCGGCAAATCCATCGGCGACAGCGTCGAGGTGGTGACCCCAGGCGGCGGCAAGTCGTACGAGATCATCAACGTCCGCTTCGGCTGATCCGCATTCGGAGGCCTTCCATGGCAACGGTGTCGCGTCGTCACCTGCTCGGCATGGCCGCGCTCGCCGGAACGCTGGCGCTCGGCGCCTGCGTTGCGCCGGCAACGACGCCGCTGCCGGCGGGCGAGGCCGGAGCGCTGCGCCTCTCGGCCATCTCGGTCGACATCTCGGCGCTGGTCGCCCAGGGCCAGGGCCCCTTCGCGACGCTCGTCGGCGACAGCCTGTCGGATGCGCTCACGAACGCCTTCGCCGACCGGCTCGCGCCGCGCGACCGCACGGCACCGCGCCTCGTCGTGCGCCTGAAGAGCCTCACCTTGTCGGCCTGGTCAGGAGGCTCCTCGATCCGCATCGACGGCAGGGATTTCGCCGAGGGCGGCTCCGACAGCGACTATCTCGACGGCGAGGCGCTCATCGTCGGCCGCCGCGGCGAGATCGAGGCGCGCTACCCGATCCTCTTCGCCCTGCCGTCGAGCTATTCCGGCCCGTGGTATCTCGCCGACAACGAACAGCGCCGCGCCGCCACCATAGCCCAGCTCTACGCCGACTGGGTCAAGCGCAAGATCGTCGGACGGTAGGCCCGGGCGCCTCTCTGGCACACCGCGACATCGCGCCGGTCGAGCCGATCCAAATAGCGCCCGCAGCGCTCGTTCGATCCTCACCGTCGTCATGCCCGCGCTTGTCGCGGGCATCCACGCCTTAGAAAATTCCTGCAAAGTCAGAAGGCGTGGATGGCCGGGACAAGCCCGGCCAAGACGGCGGGGGATGCCGGGCCAGCGATCCCGACGCCGACCGGTCGATAACCCGACCCTCCAGCCCGCCGATCCGCCCCTACCCCACCCTCGATCCGTCCGCCATGGGCACGATCGGCTCGTCCTTGACGAGGTCGAGCGTCAGCGCCGTGCGCACGTTGCGCACGTTCGGCATTGCTGTCAGTTCCAGCACGAAGGACTGGAACGAGCGCAGGTCTGGCGCCACGCATTTGAGGAGGAAGTCCGTCTCGCCCGACAGGGTCCAGCATTCGCGCACCAGCGGCATCTGGCGGATGCGCGCGGCGAAGGCCTCGAGGTCCGCCTCGGCCTGGCTCGCGAGATTGACCATGGCGAAGCAGGTGACATCATAGCCCAGGCGCCGCTGGTCAAGGATCGCCCGGTAGCCCCGGATGATGCCTGCTTCCTCGAGCGCCCGCACGCGGCGCAGGCAGGGAGGCGCGGAAAGTCCGGCGCGGCGCGCCAGTTCCACATTGGTGATACGGCCGTCTGCCTGGAGCTCCTTCAGGATCTTCCAGTCCGTCGCGTCGAGTTCCACGCGCAAGCGCGATTATCCTTCTCGCAGGTGCCGGACGATTGCGTCATGCGACGTGGCACGGGCACGGTGATCGCCTGATTTAGTATGATTCGGGCGCCAAATTCGCAAGAGAGTCTCACGATGTTGCACGCCGATAGCGCCTGGATTCTCACCGACGGCAAGGCGGGCGACGAAACCCAGTGCCTCGGCCTCGCGGCCGCGCTCGGCATCGAGCCGCAGTTGCGTCGCATCGCCCCCCGGCCGCCCTGGTCGTGGCTGATGCCTTGGGGGCCCATCGATCCGCGCGAGGCGTCCGGGCAGCCCGCGAGCCCCATCGCACCGCCCTTTCCCGACCTTGTCATCGCCTCCGGCCGCCGCGCCGTGCCTTATCTGCGCCACGTCAAGCACGCTTCCGGCGGACGCACCTTCACCGTCTTCCTGAAGGATCCCCGCACCGGAACCTCCGCCGCCGATTTCATCTGGGTCGGCGAGCACGACCGCCTGCGCGGCGAGAACGTCATGGCAACGCTGACGCCGCCGCATCGCATCTCGGCTGCGCGGATCGCCGCCGCCAGGGCTGCGCCGCCGGCCATCCTCGCTGCCCTTCCCCTGCCCCGCGCAGCCGTCCTCGTTGGGGGCGACAGCCGGCACCACACCTTCACGCCTGCCGACATCGCCGGCTTCGTCACAAATCTCAAGTCACTGCGGGCGAGTGGCGTCTCGCTGATGATCACGGCCTCGCGGCGCACGCCGCCGGCGCTGCGCACCGCGCTCGCTGATCTCGCCGAGGAGGAGAATGTCTATCTGTGGGACGGCCGTGGCGACAATCCCTATGTCGCCATGCTCGCCCTCGCGGACGCCGTGGTCGTCACGGCCGATTCGACCAACATGGCCGGCGAAGCGGCGGTCACGGGCCGGCCGGTGCTCGTCTTCGAGCCGAGCGGCGGCCATCCGCGCCTCAAAGCGTTGCTGGAAGGTCTCAGGGGCGCAGGAATTGTGCACGCCTTTCGGGGGAGACTTGAAGGAAGCGCATACCAGCCCTTAGATTCAACGCCGAGCATTGCAGAGGCTGTCGCCCGGGCCTACGAGGCCCATCGTAGGCGCTTCCTCTCTTCACCCCGCGACGCTCCTGTCGCAGACGCCTGAAAGGGCGAACAGTCGATCGGTCCGCCATGACGCACACGCATGCTAAGGTCCTCATCCTGGGCTCCGGCCCGGCCGGCTATACCGCTGCCATCTATGCCGCCCGCGCCATGCTGGAGCCGGTGCTCGTCACCGGGCTGCAGCAGGGCGGCCAGCTCACCATCACGACCGACGTCGAGAACTATCCCGGCTTTGCCGATGTCATTCAGGGGCCCTGGCTGATGGAGCAGATGCGCCTGCAGGCCGAACATGTCGGCACGCGCATCGTGAGCGACTATATTTGCGCCGTAGACCTGTCGCAGCGGCCTTTCCGTCTCACCGGCGACGGCGGGGACACCTACAGCTGCGATGCGCTGATCATCGCCACCGGTGCGCAGGCCAAGTGGCTCGGCCTGCCGTCGGAGGAGGCCTTCCAGGGTTTCGGCGTGTCGGCCTGTGCCACCTGCGACGGCTTCTTCTTCCGTGGCAAGGAGGTCGTCGTCGTCGGCGGCGGCAACACGGCCGTGGAGGAGGCGCTCTACCTCGCCAACATCGCCGCCAAGGTCACGCTGGTACACCGCCGCGACGAGTTGCGCGCCGAGCGCATCCTGCAGGATCGCCTGTTCCAGCATCCGAAGATCGAAGTGGTTTGGGACACAGCGCTCGAGGAGATCTGCGGCGAGGGTACGCCTCCCTCGGTAACGCACGTGCGCCTCAGGAATCTCAAGACCGGCGCTGTCAGCCAGCGCCGCACGGACGGCGTCTTCATCGCCATCGGCCACAAGCCGGCGAGCGAGCTCTTCATCGGGCAACTCGACATGAGCCCGAGCGGCTACATCCGGACCGAGCCGGGCACGACGCGCACGAACGTCGAGGGTGTCTTCGCCGCTGGCGATGTCACCGACGATGTCTATCGGCAGGCGGTCACGGCCGCCGGCCTCGGCTGCATGGCCGCACTCGATGCCGAGCGCTGGCTCGCTGCCCGCGAGGCCACCCTCGAGGCGGCCGAATAACCAACGAGGAAACGCGACGGCGGCCCCCCGGGTGCTGCCGGCACAACAGGCGGAAGGCCAGCGGGGGCGGCCGTGGATTGGGACAAGATCAGGATTTTCTACACTGTCGCGGAGGCAGGCAGCTTCACGCGTGCCGGCGATGATCTCGGGCTCAGCCAGTCGGCCGTCAGCCGGCAGGTGAGCGCGCTCGAGCGCGAGTTGAAGGCCCCGCTCTTCCACCGCCATGCCAGAGGCCTCATCCTGACCGAGCAGGGAGAACTGCTCTTCCGCGCCGCGCGCGACATGACCATGCGGCTCGATGCGACACGGGCTCGCCTTGCCGAGTCGCGCGAGCGCCCGTCGGGCACCCTGCGCGTGACGACGACGCTCGGCCTCGGCACCAACTGGCTGACGCCTCGCATCGGCGAGTTCTTGGATCACTACCCGGACGTGCGGGTGGAGCTCATCCTGTCGGACGAGGAACTCGATCTTTCGATGCGCCAGGCCGACGTCGCCATCCGCCTGCGCCAGCCCGTGCAAGGCGACCTCATCCAGCGCCGCCTGTTCACGGTGCACTTCCACGTCTATGCATCCACCGAATATCTCAAGCGCTTCGGCCAGCCTGAGAAGCTGGTGGACCTCGACAACCACCGCATCCTGTCCTTCGGCGGCTCGATGCCGCATTACCTTCTGGCCGTGCACTGGCTGGCGACAGCGGGCCGTGATCCGAAGGATCCGCGCCCCTACCATCTCGTTGTCAACAATATCACGGCGCTGAAGAAGGCTGTCGAGCGGGGCGCCGGCATCGCAGTACTGCCCGATTACATCGTCGAACCTGGCCTCGGGCTCGTGCAGATTCTGACCGATGTCGAAATGCCCTCGCTGGAGAGCTATCTCGTCTATCCGGAAGAGATGAAGAACGTTGCGCGGGTGCAGGTCTTCCGCGATTTCCTGATCGGCAAGGCGCAGCGCTGGACCTACTGAACCGCTGAATCGGTGCGGGATATATTCAGGCTTTTGAAGCGGAATTATGACATATGACCTGCATAAACATGCGGCATCTGCATAGCTGACATGCCCCATGTTGCATTGCAAAAAGGCAGGAAAAGGCCGATATCAATTGTGGCTGAAGGCGATGGGCTCCGCACCTCCTCCCGGCGTAGAGCCCATTTCGGCCGTTCCCCTCTGGAAGTGTTCCGACCTTGGTCGGACATGACTTAGGCCGGGTTCCCTCAGGAACCCGGCCTTTTTTCTTGGCATTTGCCGCGAGCGACTCGCGCGCCGTGCCCCTGGACGATGCCGACGCTGGATGCATGGCTGACATGTCCCCGCCTGCGTTGCGGAAGCGCTGCCGAAGGACCATATCACTCATGGCTGAAGGCGATGGGCTCCGCACCTCCTCCCGGCGTAGAGCCCATTTCGGCCGTTCCCCTCTGGAAGTGTTCCGGCTTCGGTCGGACATGACTTCAGGCCGGGTTCCCTCAGGAACCCGGCCTTTTTCTTGTGCACCTCAAATCTTGCACAATCTTTGACGGCAAAGGGCGCAAGCGCATTGCATCTCCTGCGCGGGGACGCTCGCAATGCTGCAGGAGCGGATCCCGGTCCACCTAGAGGAAGAGTTTTTCGCCCACGAGGCCGCTATAGAGCCCGGCCACGAACGCGCCATAGCCGTTGTAGATCTGCGTGGGGAACATCTCGCCCGTACCGATCATCTCCTCTGCGGCCTGGCTCCAGCGCGGATGCGGCACCGCGGGATTCACATTCGCCCAGAAGCCGTATTCGGAGGGCTGCAGCGCCTCCCAGAAGCTCGTCGGCCGCGTCTCGGAGAAGGAAATGCGGTTGATCGATTTGATGGACTTGAAGCCGTATTTCCACGGCACGGCGAGGCGCAGCGGCGCGCCCATCACTTTCGGCAGTGGCTTGCCGTAGGCGCCAGTGACGAGGAAGGCGAGTTCGTTCGTCGCCTCGGCGATGGTCAGGCCCTCGGTATAGGGCCACGGATACCACGTTTGGCGCTGCCCGGGGGCGATCTTCGGGTCGTGGAAGGTCTGCATGACGACGTATTTCGCCGAACCGAGCGGGCGCGCGCGCTTCACGAAGGCGCTGAAGGCAAAACCCGTCCACGGCACAGCCATGGCCCAGGCCTCCACGCAGCGGTGCCGATAGAGCCGCTCCTCCAGCGGCATGGTCTTGAGGAGTTCGTCCAGGCCGATCTCGAAAGGCCGCTCGACGAGCCCGTCGACCTTGATGGTCCATGGATCGCTCACGAGCGCCTCGGCCCCGGCGGCGACGCGCTTGTGGGAGCCGAACTCGTAGAAATTATTGTAAGCGGTGTTGATCTCCTCCGGAGTCACGCTTCGGTCGAGCACGAAACGCTCGTTGCGCGGCGCGGGATAGAGCCCGGCGGCCGCCTCTTGGGCCCGAGCCGTGCGACCGGCGCCCAGCATGACAAGGCCCGCAGCGCCGGCCAGGAAGGATCGGCGGTCGAAGAAGATGGCTTCCGATGTGGCCACCGATTCCGGCAGGCGCCAGCCGGGTTGTGTCCTGATCAGCATGGATGCGCTCCCGAGGCGGATCCGCCCGTCGTGAAAAGGGGTAGAGCCGTGCGCGGCCGGCGACAATTCACGCCTTCGGGAGCGCGCGCCGGATCAGGGGTGTCCGCCGGCCTGCGCCTCGTCCCTGAGGGCCCGGCGCAACACCTTGCCAACATTTGTCTTCGGCAGGCTGTCGCGGAAAACGATGCGGCGCGGCACCTTGTAGGAGGTGAGGTTCTCGCGCGCGAAGGCACGCAATTCCTCCTCCGTCAGGCTCTCGTCCCGCTTGACGATATAGGCGAGCACCGCCTCGCCCGAGTGCTCGTCCGGCTGCCCGACAACTGCCGCCTCCAGTACCTTCGGATGGCGGACGAGGACATCCTCGACCTCATTGGGATAGACGTTGAAGCCGGAGACCAGCACCATGTCCTTCATGCGGTCGACAATGCGGAAGGACCCCTCCTCCGCCTCGACGGCGAGGTCTCCGGTGCGGAAATAGCCGTCGGCGGTCATCACCTTCGCCGTCTCGTCGGGGCGCTGCCAGTATCCTGCCATCACCTGCGGGCCACGCACGCACAATTCCCCGACTTCGCCGAAGGGAACATCAGTGTTGTCGAGGCTGCGGATGGCGACATCCGTCGACGGCAGCGGAAAGCCGATGGTACCGGTGAACTCCTCGATATCGAGCCGGTTCGCTGAGACGACCGGCGACGTCTCGGACAGGCCGTAGCCCTCGATGATTGGCTTGCCGCTGATGTCCTTCCAGCGCTTGGCCACCGCTGCCTGGGTCGCCATGCCGCCCGCGATGCACAATTGCACGGGCGAGAAGTCGACCTCCCCGATACCGGAATGATGGGCAAGCGCGTTGTAGAGCGTGTTGACGCCGCTGATCATGGTGAAGGGCCGCGATTTCAGCGTCTTCACGAAGCCGGCGATGTCGCGCGGATTGGCGATGAGCAAGCCGCAGGCCCCGATGCGCATCATCATCATGCAGCACACGGTGAGGGAGAAGATGTGATAGAGCGGCAGCGCCGTCACCATGATGTGGCGGCTTCCGTCGGTCTTCACCCAGCCCTCGAGCCAGGCCTTCATCTGCGCGACATTGGCCGTGATGTTGCCGTGGGTGAGCACGGCGCCCTTGGCGACTCCGGTCGTCCCGCCCGTGTATTGCAGGAAGGCCACGTCCTGCGGCGTCAGGGCAACCGGATCGGGCGCCCGCCGCCGCCCCTCGGCAAGGACCGCCGCGAAACGGACGGCGCCCGGAATGCTGAAGGGCTTCACTGCCTTCTTCACGTGCCGGGACACGAGATTGACGATGGCGCCCTTGAGGCCCATCAGGTCTCCCGGCGTGGCGATGACGACCTGATCGAGCTTCATCTGCGGCAGCGCCTCGGCCACCGTGTGGGCGAAGTTCTCGAGCACCACGAGCACGCGGGCCCCCGCGTCGTTCACCTGGTGCGCCAGTTCGCGCGGCGTATAGAGCGGGTTGACGTTGACGACCGTGCAGCCGGCGATGAGCACGCCGAACATCGCCGCCGGATAGGCGAGGACGTTCGGCATCATCAGGGCCACGCGATCGCTCTTGTTGATGCCGCGGGCCTGCAGCCACGATGCCATTGCCTCGGCGGCGGCGCGCAGTCCGGCGTAGGTGAGTTCCTTGCCGAAGCTCTCGAACGCCGGCCGGCCGGCGAAGTCGCGCGTCGCGTCGTAGAAGAGGTCGGCGAGCGTGCCGAGATGGCTGATGTCGATTTCCGCGGCGACTGTCGGCGGATAGGACCGCAGCCATGGCCGCCTCGCCATCAGTTGCTCGTTGGTCCCGTGTCGCGTCTCGATCGCCTCCACCATGACGTTCTCCCGCTCATGTTCCCGGCCGGTTGCACCGGCTCTTCGCACATTGTCTTTCAGGCGGGAAAAACTGTCGATAGAGGCGGGATTCGGCGTCGAAATGCCCCCATGAAAGCGCCTGCAGCCGCCCACCGGCCGCATCGACGCGACCACGCAGCGCAGGAAACTGCGCAAAAGCGGGGAGAATCATCCCTCGCCCTTTTCGCGCGGGCGAAGAGGGCGAGGGATGATCGAACCTGCGCCTCCTCAGCCGCCGGTTGCCGCTGCGCGGGCCATGACGACCTGATCGGCCGCTTTGCCGCTGAGTTCCGCCAGATGGTCGAACCGCGCCGAGAAGCTGCCGACACCAGCAGTGGCCGAACGCAACTCGACGATGAGGTCATCCATCTCGGCCTCCGGGATCATGGCGTTCACCAGGTCCCAGCCGAGCCAGCCCGGTCGCCCGTCATAGCCGAGGATCTGCCCCCGCCGTGCCGAGATGATCGCCGTCGCCTTGGACATTGCCTCCGTCGGCACGGCGATCTCCACGGCCAGCATCGGCTCGAGCAGCACCGGCTTGGCATTCGGCAGCATCTCGGCCATGGCGAGTCTTGCCGCAGCGCGGAAGGCCATGTCGGAGGAATCGACCGTATGGTACGAACCGTCGGTGAGCGTCACCTTCATGTCGACGACGGGAAAGCCGAGCGGTCCCTTCTCCGCCGCCTCGCGCACGCCGATCTCCACTGAGGGAATGTACTGCTTGGGCACGACGCCACCGGTGATCGTGTCGGTGAAGACGATGCCTTCGCCGCGCGGCAGCGGCTCGACATGGAGCACGACGTCCCCGAACTGGCCGTGACCACCCGACTGTTTCTTGTGGCGCCCACGGGCTTGGGCCGCGTGGCGGATGGTCTCGCGATAGGCGATCTGCGGCTTGCGCACGTCGACCGTAACGCCGAAGCGCGACGCGAGCCGCGCGATGGCGACGCGCAGGTGCATCTCGCCCTGGCCGCACAGACGCATCTCGCCGAGGTCGGGCCGCTGCTCGAGCACGAGCGAGGGATCCTCCTCGACGATCTTTCCGAGCGCCGTCGTCAACCGCACGTCGTCCTTGCGGTCGCGCACGAGGAGCGCCAGCGAGAAGACGGGATCGGGCGGAGCGACGGAGACGATTGCCGTCGGGCGTTCCTTGCCGACTGCGAAGGCATCGGAGGTCGCGACATTGTCAAGCCGGGCGAAGGCGACCGTCTCGCCTTCCTCCGCCGTGGTCCGGCGGCTCTGCCCCTGGCCCTTCAGGTCGACAATGCCGGCAACGCGCGCCTCCCCCCCGCGCGATGATACGACCGTGTCGCCCTCGGAGATAGGGCCGCGCAGCACGCGCGCCAGCGTCAGCTTGCCGCCCTGGCCGTTGTGGCTCGTCTTCATCGCGAAGGCGAGCGGCGGCCCTTCCTCGGGCACGCCGAGGCGAGCCCGCGTCGCGGCGAGGCGCGGCGCTTCGTGGCGCAGCGCCTTGAGCAGGCGCGTGACCCCGTTGCCGCGCTCGGCCGAACCGAAGAGCACCGGCACGACATGCATGTCGCGCAGTTCGCGCGAGAGATCGTCGAACACCCTGTCGCGCGGCGGCTCGATCTCCTCGACGAGATCCTCCATGAGTTCGTCGTCGTAGTCGGCGAGCCGCTCGAGCATCGAGAAGCGCGCCTCCTTCTCGCGACCGACCTCGGTGACGGGAAGGTCGATCACCTCGCTCGCGGCATATTCGCGATAGACGAAGGCTCGCTCCAGGGCGAGGTCGATAAAGCCGATGGCTATGCCATCCTTCCATATGGGAATCTGGCGCAGCAGGAGCGGCGTGCGCGAGGCTCTCTGCAGGCTGGCGAGCGTCTCGCGCACGCGCCGGCTCGCCGCATCGATCTTGTTGAGAAAGAGGAAGCGCGGCACATCCGCCTCCTCGAGCTCGCGCATGACGAGTTCGAGTGCCGGCACCTTGCGGTCGTCCGCCTCGCAGACGACGACGGCCGCATCACAGGCCGGCAGGACAGTGCGCATGTCGTGCAGGAACTCGATCGAACCGGGGCAATCGACGAAGGTGAAGCGCTCGCCGAGGAAATCGCCGCTCGCGACGTTCGGCTCGATGCTCATGCCCTGCGCCCGCGCTTCGGGCGAGGCATCGCCGATCGTGTTCCGGTCCGCCACCTTCCCCTGCCGGTCGATCGCCCCCATGCGGGCGAGACAGGCCTCCATCAGGCTGGTCTTGCCACTCTGGTAGGGGCCGACGATGGCGATGCACCGGGGCCCCGCTCGTTCTCTACCGCTGGCATCCATGGCCGCCTCTCCCTCGCATGACGGCCACGAAGGCCGTCATGTGATCGTCACGCCGTCGGGCGTGCGAATCAAGGGTGGCGGTGAGGTGGCACCCGCAGCCGCTCGGGCGGCGAGGCTCAACGCCAGGCGAGCAGGCGCTTTTCGACGGCCCCGATGACGCCGGCAACCGTCAGGCCGAGCAGCGAGAGCACGACGACCCCGGCGAGCAGGCGGTCAGACTGCATGAGATTGCCGGCGGCCAGCACTAGGGCGCCGACCCCCTCGTTGGCGCCGATCATCTCGGCGGCGATGAGCAGGACGATACCGATGGAGGAGGCGATGCGCATGCCTGACAGGATGCCGGGCAGAGCCCCCGGCAGGATGATCTTCGAGATGATGGCGAAGGAGGACAGGCCGAAGCTGCGACCCATGCGCACGAGCGAGCGGTCGACATTGTCCACGGCCCCATAGGTCGCGATCACCATGGGGAAGAAGGTGCCGAAAGCGATGGTCGCCACCTTGGAACTTTCGCCGATGCCGAACCACAGGATGAAGAGCGGCAGGAGCGCGATCTTCGGGATGGGGAAGAGCGCAGCGACCAGCGTCGCGCCAGGCGAGCGCACCAGGCTCGACAGGCCGATGGCCATGCCGAAGGCGATGCCCGCGGTGCCGCCGATGGCGAAGCCGCCCGCAAGCCGCACGAGCGAGGCCGAGAGATGGGTGGCGAGCTCGCCGCTGAGGGCCATGCGCCTGAGGGCGTCGATCACCTCGCCCGGGCTCGGGGCAAGGACCGGGCTCATCCAGCCGAAGCTGGAGGCGGCCTGCCACAGCAGGATGAGGGCGACGAGGGCGGCGAAACCGACGAGCCGATGGGTGCGCGGCAGGAAAAGCCCGCCGCGGAACGTGACGGGACGCTTGTCAGCCGTGGCCGCCGGGCACACGTCATGAGCCACATCAACCATTGATCGCCTCCCCATCGGCGAGTTCCCGATCCGCCTCGGCGGCATCAGCCCGGATCAGATCCCACAGCTCGCGGGCGCGGCGCACCAGTTCCGGATCGTCCGAGCGACGCGCCCGCCGGTCGCCGGCGATCGTGACCGTCTCGCGCACGCGCCCGGGGCGACGCGACAGGACGAGGATGCGGTCGGCAAGCCGCACTGCCTCGTCGAGATTGTGCGTGACATAGACCATGCCCAGCGCCTCGGCGCTGCCTTCAGCCGAGACGAGTTGCACGAGGTCATCCATCAGCAGTTCGCGCGTCTGCGCATCGAGAGCCGACAACGGTTCGTCCATCAGCAGTACCGCCGGCCGCGCCGCGAGAGCGCGGGCGATGCCGACCCGCTGGCGCATGCCGCCGGACAGCTGCTTCGGATAGGCCTTGGCGAAATCGGTGAGGCCGGTACGGGCGAGAACGTCGCGGACCGTATCTGCCACGACGGCCTGCAAAAGGCCATGCCCCTCCAGCACCAGGCGCACATTGCCCTCCACGGTGCGCCAGGGCAGCAGGGCGAAGTCCTGGAAGACGAAGGTCAGCGGGTTGAGCGAGGCGGCAGGCGGTGCGCCGGCGACGAGCGCCGCCCCCGCCTGCGGCTTCTCCAGTCCGCCGAGAATGCGCAGCAGCGTCGACTTTCCGCAGCCTGACGGGCCGACGATTGCGACGACCTCGCCCGGCCCGACAGTGAAGGAGATGTCGTCCAGCACCGGCAGGGGGCCGTAGGCATGGGCGATATGGTCGGCAATGAGCTGCATATCCGGTCTTTCAAACAATAGCTGCGGCGGGAGCACCGCCGCAGCTGGAACGCCGCACCTCGTCAGGCGCTTCAGTTGGCGTTGATGTGCCCGTCGATGAAGCTGAGGTCGAGGATCGACTTAGCGTCCACCGACGCATCGACGAGGCCTTCGTCCTTCAGCCATTGCACCTGGGTCAGGATGTCGGCGACGTCGAGCCGGGCCTTCTCGTCCACGAAGAAGGCCGCACCCTTGACCTTGGCGGCTGCCTGGGCCGACTCTTCCGACGGATAGACGTGTTTGGCGACGAGCGCGGCCGTCGCGTCGCTGTCGGGCGCATAGGCGATGTTGCCCGAGGCATCCTTGGCGAGGAACGCCTTGGCGTAGTCTGCGGCGCCTTTCTGGTACGCGCGCACGAACTTCTCGACCGTCGCCCGCTTCTCCGTAATCATCTTGGTGCTCGTGAACAGGCCGCCGAACTGGTATTCGGTGACGTCGGAGACGCGCCCGATCAGCTTCGCCTCGCCCGAGGCGACAAGCGGCTTGGCCAGATGCGGCGCGATGATGATGGCGTCGACCTGCCCGCTCTTGATGCTCGCCACCATGTTGGGCAGCGATTGCAGCGGCTTGAGTTCGACGCTCTTGAGCGCAAAGCCGTTGGCGGCGGCGATCTGCCCCATCTGGTAGTGGAAGGACGAGCCCACCTGCGTGATGCCGACCGACTTGCCGGAGAGCTTGTCGAGGCTCGTCAGCCCCTTCTCGTAAGCGGCGTTGGAGGCGAGCACGAGGTTGCCCTCGTAGCCCTTCTTCTCACGCGCCTGGGCGGCGATGACCTTGAGCGCGCCCTTGCCGGCGAGGTTGTAGAAGCCGGCCGTGAAAGCGGTGACGCCAAATTCGGTGTCGCCGGAGACGACGGCAAGCGCGATGGGCTGCGCGGCCTCGAAGAACTTCAGCTCGACATCGAGCCCCTCGTCCTTGAAATAGCCCTTCTCCACGGCGAGGAAGAGCCCGCCCGAAGAGACGAAGCGCAGCACGCCGACCGTCACCTTCTCCTGCGCCGCGGCGGACAACACGGATCCTGCGAGGCCCACGACGACGAAAGCCGCCACCGCGGCCTTGCGCCCGATCGATGCCAGGCGCCAGCGCGCCGACGGTCGAGAAGCAACCCCTGTCATTGAGCATACCCCGTTTGATGCGCCTTCGGCGCTGATGCGTTGGGCAAACCAATACGGGGCCGGCCGGCTGCCGTAAACAAGGAAAACCCCGGCTTGTGCCGGGGTTTGCTCCGGTTGTGGACGCGGCTCCTCAGCGAGCGAGTTCGAGCCGCATGTCGGCGACGCCGAGCGCGAGGTTGAGGCCGGTCTGGCCCTGCACCGAAAGGGGCTGGAGGCTGACGGCACGGTTGGAGCCGCCGACGAGGACGTTGGCGCCGACACCCGCGCCAACCGTCGCCTCGCCGCTCGCGCCGGCATATTCGCCCTGCAGGGCGCCACGGCCGAGCCGGCTCGTCGAGGCTGCGACGGCCCAGACAAGCACGCCGCCCGTCGTCGCACCGATGTCGAGCCCGAACTTGCGGATCGTGCCGACATACTGCTCCGTGCGGCCGCGGTTGTCCGTGAAGCGGCAGTTCAGAGCGCGCTGGGAGGTGATGATGAAGCCGACCCCGCCGGAGACGTTGCAGGCGAGGCGGCCCACCTCCGTCTTGGGTGACGCCCGCACCGGGCTCGATTGTGCGAAGGCATGATGCGCGCCGAAGACCCCTATGCCGACGATCGCGATGGCGGCCAGGGTTGTGGCCGCTGTGGGTCGCTTGCTCACGGCTTGGCTCCCATTGTCTGAGGACAGGATGGGACAACAACGCGCGGCCCGAGCGACTGTTCCCTCACCTGCCGCCTGTGCTGAGCCGATCATCGGCCGAAATGACAACGGGGCCCGAAGGCCCCGTCGCATTCCTGCTCGACGAGCCGCGTTCAGCGCAGGCTGGCGCAGAAGCGCTGGACGCGATGGCAGGCCTCCTCGAGCTTCTCGTTCGAGGTGGCGTAGCTGATCCTGAGGTTGGGACCGAGGCCGAAGGACGAGCCGTGCACGGCAGCGACCCCCTCGGTCGCCAGCAGCTCGAGCACGAAGTCCTCGTCCGTCTCGATCTTCTTGCCCGAGGGCGCCGTCTTGCCGATGAGCTCGGCGCAGGAAGGATAGACGTAGAACGCGCCCTCCGGCGTCGGGCAGGAGAGGCCCCTGGCCTGGTTGAGCATGGACACGACGAGGTCGCGGCGCTCCTCGAAGGCCTTGCGGAAGCGTGGCAGGTGGTCCTGCGGGCCGGCAAGCGCCTCGACCGCCGCCCATTGCGCGATCGAGCAAGCGCCCGAGGTCTGCTGGCCCTGGACGAGGTCCATGGCCTTGATGAGCTGCTCCGGACCGGCGGCATAGCCAATGCGCCAGCCGGTCATGGCATAGGCCTTGGAGACGCCGTTCATGGTCAGCGTGCGCTCGTAGAGCGCCGGCTCCACCTGCGCCGGAGTAACGAAGGTGAAGTCGCCGTAGACGAGATGCTCGTACATGTCGTCGGTCAGCACCCACACATGCGGATGGCGCACGAGCACGTCCGTCAGCGCCTTCATTTCCGCGAAGCTGTAAGCCGCGCCGGAGGGGTTCGACGGCGAGTTGAGGATGACCCACTTCGTCTTCTTCGTGATGGCGCGCTCCAGCGCCTCCGGCCGGAGCTTGAAATTGTCCTCGAGCCTGGCTTCGGCAAAGACGGGCGTGCCGCCGTTGAGCGCCACCATCTCGGGATAGCTCACCCAGTAGGGTGCCGGGATGACCACCTCGTCGCCGGGATTCAGCGTGGCGAGCAGGGCGTTGTAGATGACCTGCTTGCCGCCGGTGCCGACGATGGTCTGCGAGGGCTTGTAGTCGAGCCCGTTCTCGCGCTTGAACTTGGCGACGATGGCCTCGCGCAGCTGCGGGATACCCGAGACGGGCGTGTACTTCGTCTCGCCCCGCTCGATGGCGGCGATGGCAGCCCGCTTGATGTTCTCGGGCGTGTCGAAATCCGGCTCGCCCACGGACAGCGAGATCACGTCCCGCCCTTCGGCTTTGAGATCCCTCGCCTTCTGCGTGAGCGTGATGGTCGCGGACGGCTTGATGCGGGACAAAGCGTCGGCGAGGAAGGCCATGGAGCGTCTCCGGATTGGATGTGTCGGGCCCGCGCGCGCGGGCGCCGTTCGTGTAGTGCCGCGAGCCGTCGAGAGCAAGCCAAACGTGCTCATGGCATCGATGAATTGGCCGAATGTGTCGGCACCGGAGAAACCTGGCGGCGGGAACAAATGCGCCCCGCGCGGCATTTGACAAGCACGGAACAATCGAGCCCGGCGGGAAGATTGAATTGCTGAAGCCCTGTGCGCCAACGCACTGCAGCCCCGTGTATACGGCAGCAAAATCTTACCCGTCCACAGGTCGTGGACATGGAGTAACGCGCCATGAACGTCAACGATCCGATCCGCCTCTCGGACATCCGCCGGCCACGCGCCGTGGCGGCCTCCGTCACGCGCGTCGAAGCGGAACGCCAGTTTAAGTTCTCCCTGGTGCTTCTTGTCATCCTGACGCTCGGCACCGCGGTGGTTGCCATCGGCACCGGGATCGGCACCAGCCAGACCATCGCCCGCGAGCCCGCCGTCATCGTGCACTCGGTCTCCTGACGGAGCCACCCTGGTCGATCCGTTGCTGAAGGCCTCGCCTCGCAGCAACGTGACCTTGCAGCCATTGACCGCCCGTGACCGCTTCTTAGCCTGACAGGCAACCTTCCCGGCCCTTTGGCCTTGCGCGATCACGGAGGCGACCATGTCAATCGGCTTTTGCGGCCGGCTTTCAACGGCAGCGGCGCTGATCTTCCTGCCTGCGCTCGATGCAAGGTCCCAGAATGCCGAGCCCTTGCGCGAGAAGACCCGGCACGGCGAGATTGTCCTCGAAACCGTCGCATCGGGCCTGGAGCATCCCTGGGGCCTCGCCTTCCTACCGGACGGCGCGATGCTCGTCACCGAGCGGCCGGGCGACATACGCCTGGTATCGCCGGAAGGAGCGGTGTCGCCCCCTCTCGCCGGCACGCCTGACGTCGCGGACCGGGGCCAGGGCGGTTTGCTCGATATCGCGCTCGATCCTGACTTCACCACCAACCGCACGCTCTACATAACGTACGGCGAACCGCGCGCGGCGGGCGGCGCAGGCACCGCGGTCGCGCGCGCCCGGTTGAGCGACGATGCTGCGGCGCTCGCCGACGTCACTGTCATCTTCCGCCAGGAGCCGGCCCACACGGGCGCCAACCATTACGGTTCCCGCCTTGCCTTTGCCCCGGACGGCACGCTTTTCGTGACACTCGGTGACCGCTACGACCTGCGCGACAGCGCGCAGGACCTTTCCACCCACCTCGGCAAGGTGGTGCGGATCAGGACCGATGGCTCCGTACCCGACGACAATCCCTTCATCGGCCGGCAGGATGCGCGACCGGAAATCTGGTCCTACGGCCACCGCAACCCGCAGAGCGCCGCCATCAATCCCGACACGGGTGAATTGTGGACCATCGAGCACGGCGCCCGCGGCGGCGACGAGATCAACATCACCCGCAAGGGCCTCAACTACGGCTGGCCGGTCATCACTTACGGCGTCGACTATTCCGGCGCCAAGATCGGAGAGGGCACTGCGAAAGAGGGCATGGAGCAGCCGCTCTACTATTGGGATCCCTCCATAGCCCCCTCCGGCATGGCCTTCTACACTGGGGAGGCATTTCCACAATGGCGCGGCAGCCTGTTCATCGGCGCGCTCGCCGGCCGGATGCTCGTGCGCATCGAGCGCAAAGGCGACCGCATCGTTGGCGAGGAGCGGATGCTGCGCGATCTCGGCGAACGTATCCGCGACGTGCGGCAGGGGCCGGACGGCTTCCTTTATCTCCTGACGGATGCCCCCGACGGCCGGGTGCTGCGCGTGCGCCCGGCGGGCTGATCAGCCGAGGGGTCCGCGGAAGATGAAGAAGGCGCCGGCGGCGATGAGCGCGAAACCGACGAGGTGGTTAAGCGTCAGCGCCTCCTTGAGGTAGATCACGGAGAAGAGCGCGAAGACGACGAGGGTGATCACCTCCTGCATCGTCTTGAGCTCGGCCGCCGAATAGACCTCGTGGCCGATGCGGTTGGCCGGCACGGCGAACCAGTATTCGATGAAGGCGATGGCCCAGCTCGCACAGACCGCGATCCACAGGGGCGAGGTCTTGAATTTCAGATGCCCGTACCAGGCAAAGGTCATGAAGACATTGGAGAGGACGAGGAGCGCGACCGGCGCGACGTGCGGAGCTGAGACGGCTGGCAGCATGAGTGGGGCCGAACGTGATTGGAGCGCGTCCTCATGCGCCATCCGGCCGCCCGGCGCAAGGATATTCGCCGGGCCTCATCCGCCCGGCCGGAAGATGAGGTTGAGCCGCGTCCTCGCCGACAGGCCGGACGCATTTGCACCGACGGGCAGCGCATAGCCGACAGACGATTCCAGATAGAGCTTGAGCCGGTCGTCGGCCGATGTGAGCACATCCACCTTGGTCTTGACCTGCGGCGTCAGAGTGGTTCTCCAACGCTCGCCTCCATAGCTCGTGTAGACAGTGTTGACGGCGAGTTCCGGCATCACGGACCAGTTCCCCTCCCCACCGCGGAAGCGCCGCCCGAGCACGACGTCGAGCGTCTGCGAATATGGCGCGTGACCGACGGGAAGTCCGCCGCCGAACCCGGCTGCCCACACCCAGCCTTCGTCTGCCGGCATCGGCCGCGCGACACGCCAGGCAAGGCGGGTGTCGACGGGTTGCCAGGTGCCTTCCCCGCTGGCGAATTCAGTGGAGATCGACATGCCCTGCTCGGTCCTGAGTCGCAGGCCGAATGCTTTTTCCTGTGGCATGGCGAGCGGCCCTGTCAGCCGCGCCCCGGCATCCGCATATCCCCTTGCCACCGGCGCGAGCGTCAGTATGGGCGCGATGGCACGCCGGCCGCCACGCCGGAGCAGTTGCGCAGCGACTGCGGACATTTCGGCCCAGATCGGCTCCTGCGGACTGTCGGTCCACATGTCGGCGTTGAAGGAGAACGACTGATCGAAGGCCTGCCATTCCCCAAGTGGCATGGTCTCCTCGTCGGGCGCGGGCCGCTCCGGTGGCAGCGGTGCCGCGGGAGCCAAGGCTTCGAACGCGAAAACGGGCCCGCAGGCGGCGACTAGGGCGAGCGCAGCGGCCGCAAGCGGGCACAGCCGGTGCGACGCGCCCGGCGGGCGCATATGCGCAATGCGGCCTTGTCCGCAGCTTCGGATTCGCCGTGTCATATCCGTCATCTCGTTGGCAGCACGACACCGGCCATCGCTTCGCAGCCGGCGGTCTCCCTTTCGGGCAGAGCGGAACGGTCTCGAACCGTTACGCGTCGTGATGAACGAAACCTTAACGCCTGGACGGCGCGCCGTCACCCGTAACGCAGCTTCATCATCAGGATGACACCGAGCAGGATGAGAGTGACGGCATTGGAGCCGATCAGCGGCCAACTGCCGATGAACAGGCCATAGACGAGCCACAGGACGACGCCGCAGGTCAACGCCACCTGCGTCGTCAGCGAGATCGCCCGCGTCTCGCGCGTGCGAATGACCCGGGCCGCCTGCGGAATCCAGCACAGCGTGGTGAGCACGGCGGCAACGGCGCCGATGGCTTCGATCGAAAGAAGGGAAAGCAGACCGTCGGCCATCGCTGCGGCACTTTCGAAGAGACTATTCTGATGCTGCCAGCCTCGTCTTGGGCATGCCCGTGCAGCTTCGTCCAGTCAACGGCGCGCCGCGCATGACGGTGCGCCGATATCGCATGGCCGTACGCCGCTGGCGCGAAGCCATGGCGCCGCCGCCAGGGCTAAAGTCCCTCAAACGGATCGAGGCCGTGATGATGACGACACCACCTATCTCTCGACGTTCGTTCACGCGCGGATGGATGTTGCCGGCAATCGGCGCTGCCGTGACCCATGCGGCGCCCGCTATGGCATCGGGCGGCGGGCCGCGGGTGCGGCACGTCGTCCTCGTCAGGTTCGCCGCCGGAACGGAGCCGGTTGAGATCGAGGCGGTGTTCGACGCGCTCGCCAATCTCCGGGCGGTCGTCCCGGGCATGCTCGGCTTCGATGCCGGGCGCAATACCAGCCCGGAAGGGCTGGCGCGCGGCTACACGCACGGCTTCGTGGTCGATTTTACCGACGCCGCGGCGCGCGACGCCTATCTCGCCCATCCCGATCACAAGGTCGCGGGTGCCGCCCTGGTCGGCCTGTGCGAGGGCGGCATCGACGGCATCCTCGTGCTCGACTTCGAGCTGTCGGACGGTTGAGCGTCACACGCGCAGGTCGCGCCGCCGCACGACGAAGATGCTGGTGCCGGTGAAGTCGTGCCAGTGATGCTCGGGGATATTGGCCTCGCGCAGCACCTCGGGCGGAAAATCCCTTGTCAGGTCATAGTCCGGGGCCATGTCGAAGATCATGCCGAGGGTCTCGGCGATGAACCTGCGGCCGAAATGGCGGTAGTGGCGGAAGGCCCCGAAGCGCGCGGCCTTCTCCTCGTCGCTCGCATCGACGATGGCATCGGTGAAATCGCCCCCGACGATCGGCACGCTGAACAGCATGGCTCCGTTCTCGCTCAACGACTGGGCGAGACGGATGAGCACGACCGAATAATTGCACTCGATATGCTCGAGCACATGGTTGTGCACGATGAGATCGTAGCGGCTGCGCGGCAGGGTGAACACGTCGCGGCACAGGTCGAACGGCTCGACGTCGAGGCCGAGATGGGCATAGCGCGGCGGGTCGATGTCGACGGCGCGGTAGTTCTCTCCGGCGATGCCGCGCAGGAGCTGCGACAGCCCCTGTTCGGGCGCGAAATGCAGTACGTGCGCGCCCGGCTGCGGCCGCACCTGTTCCGTGATCTTCAGAGCCGCGACCCGTGTGCGCTCCAGCGAGCGGCAGGTGGTGCAGCGCGCCAACGGGCGCTTCGGCATGTCCTCGAAGGCGGTGCCGCCGCAGATGTTGCAACGCATCGATCATCAATCTCCCTGCCCCACGGCCGCCTTTGTGCACCGGTCCTGTCGCAGGGGCAACGGGAAGGCCGGCAGCGGACGGATCGCACAGCGCCATTGTCCAGGAGCAGCTTCGTTTCCCGGGCGGATGCAGCGAAACGGAACGCAGCCCGGAAACGAGCGGCGGCAACAAGCCGAAGGCTCCATACGAGGCGCCTGCCTCCGCTCGCCGCACGATCCCTCTTCCGCCAGGCGCAGACTCGTACCATATTCGTTCTCATGGCCCGCAAACCGTCTTCTCCCCGCTCCAAGGCCGCAAAGCCGGAGCTGAAACCGCTCGACCCGTTCCTCGCGGATCTGCTCAACCCGGCCCTCAACAAGGGGACCGCCGGGCCGGGCGGCGCCGCCGGCTTCGGCGAGGCGCCGCAGGCGCGCTTCCTCCCCGAGGCTGACGAGGCGCCGCCGCGGCGCGCCGGCAAGCGGCTGGATATGCCCGCCGAGGCCGAGGCCGCACCGAGCGGCGTCTCGGCAACGGTCGCGGCGCTCTCGGCCCTGCTCGAAAGTGGCAATCCGCTGTTCAAGGACGGCAAGCTGTGGACGCCGCACCGCCCGCCCCGACCCGAGAAATCCGAAGGCGGCATCAGCTTCCGCATGAAGTCGGACTTCGCGCCGGCCGGCGACCAGCCGCAGGCGATCAAGGAGCTGGTGGCCGGCGTCGAGGCCGCCGAACGCGACCAGGTGCTGCTCGGCGTCACCGGCTCGGGCAAGACCTTCACCATGGCCAAGGTCATCGAGGAGACGCAGCGCCCGGCGCTCATTCTCGCCCATAACAAGACCCTGGCGGCGCAGCTCTACGGCGAGTTCAAGTCCTTCTTCCCGGACAATGCCGTCGAGTACTTCGTCTCCTACTATGACTATTACCAGCCGGAGGCCTACGTCCCGCGCTCGGACACCTATATCGAGAAGGAATCCTCGATCAACGAGCAGATCGACCGCATGCGCCACTCGGCAACACGCGCATTGCTGGAGCGCGACGACGTCATCATCGTCGCCTCGGTCTCGTGCATCTACGGTATCGGCTCGGTCGAGACCTACACCGCCATGACCTTCTCCGTGAAGGTGGGCGAGACGATCGAGCAGCGCCAGCTCATCGCCGATCTCGTGGCGCTGCACTACAAGCGCACGCAGCTCGACTTCGCGCGCGGTACCTTTCGCGTACGCGGCGACGTCATCGAGCTATTCCCGGCGCACTACGAGGACCGGGCCTGGCGCATCAGCCTCTTCGGCGACGAGGTGGAATCGATCGTCGAGTTCGATCCGCTCACCGGCGAGAAGACGGCCGAACTCTCGTTCGTCAAGGTCTACGCCAATTCGCATTACGTGACGCCGCGCCCGACGCTCATCCAGTCCATCAAGGGCATCAAGGAAGAGCTGAAATGGCGCCTTGCGGAACTCAATCGCATGGGCCGCCTCCTGGAGGCCCAGCGGCTCGAGCAGCGCACCACCTTCGATCTCGAGATGATGGAGGCGACCGGCTCCTGCGCCGGCATCGAGAACTATTCACGCTATCTTACCGGCCGCAAGCCGGGCGAGCCGCCGCCGACCTTGTTCGAATACCTGCCCGACAACGCCCTCATCTTCGTCGACGAGAGCCACGTCACCGTGCCGCAGATCGGCGCCATGTACCGCGGCGACTTCCGCCGCAAGGCGACGCTCGCCGAATACGGCTTCCGCCTGCCCTCGTGCATGGACAACCGCCCGCTGCGCTTCGAGGAATGGGACGCCATGCGGCCGCAGTCGATCTATGTCTCGGCAACGCCAGGCACCTGGGAGATGGAACGCACCGGCGGTATCTTCGTCGAACAGGTCATCCGCCCGACCGGCCTCGTCGATCCGCCGGTCGAGATCCGCCCGGCGCGCAGCCAGGTGGACGATCTACTCGGCGAGGTGAAGGCGGTCGCCGCCCAAGGCTACCGTGCCCTCGTCACGGTGCTGACCAAGCGCATGGCCGAGGACCTGACGGAATATCTGCACGAGCACGGCGTGCGCGTGCGCTACATGCACTCGGACATCGACACGCTTGAGCGCATCGAGATCATTCGCGACCTGCGCCTCGGTACCTTCGACGTGCTCGTCGGCATCAACCTCTTGCGTGAGGGCCTCGACATTCCCGAATGCGCCCTCGTCGCCATCCTCGATGCCGACAAGGAGGGTTTCCTGCGCTCGGAGACCTCGCTCATCCAGACCATCGGCCGCGCCGCGCGCAACGTCGACGGCCGCGTCATCTGCTATGCCGACGCCATGACCGGCAGTCTGGAACGGGCCATAGCCGAGACCAGCCGGCGCCGCGAAAAGCAGCTCGCCTACAACGCCGAGCACGGCATCACGCCACAGTCGGTGAAGAAGAACATCGCCGACATCCTCGACTCGGTCTACGAGCGCGACCACGTGCGCGTCGATACCGGCCTCGCCGAGAAGGGAGCCGTCGGTCACAACCTCAAGGCCGTGATGGCCGACCTCGAGAAGCGCATGCGCGAGGCTGCCGCCAACCTCGAGTTCGAGGAGGCGGCCCGCCTGCGCGACGAGTTGAAGCGCCTGCAGGCGACCGAGCTCGCCATCGCCAACGATCCGCTGGCGCGGCAGGAGGAGGTGGCCGACAAGGCCGGCAGCTATGCCGGCCAGCGCAAGTATGGCGCCAGGGCCAACCTGCCGCCGCCGGGGGGCGGGTCCCGCGCCCGCAAGCCAACGCTCGACGAGATGGGCCCTGGCCGGGAAACCCTGCCCCGCGTGGTGGGCCCCGCGCCGCATCTCGACGAACACTGGGCCGGCTCGACCAAGGTCAGGAAGGGCGGACGCCGCCGCAAGGACTGACCGACCTGCAGCGGCATAGGAACAGGTGACGCCGGCCAGCCAGCCGCCGGGCCTTCCCCGCCCTGCCTTGCCCGAGTCGCGGGTCGGACTTAATCCTGTCCGCAGCCGTGCTCACGGCCGAGCCTCCACCCATCCTCACCATGGGAGACCTCATGCTGCGTCTCAACGTCATCATTGCCAGCACCCGGCCGGGCCGCATCGGCCCGTCGGTCGCGAAGTGGTTTCATGGGTTCGCCGTCAAGCAAGGCGCGTTCGACACCCATCTCGTCGATCTCGCCGATTTTCATCTGCCCGTCTACGACGAGCCACACCATCCGCGGCTGGGCCAGTACGAGCACGAACATACGAAGCGCTGGAGCGAGAGCGTCACAGCCGCCGATGCCTTCGTTTTCGTCACGCCAGAGTACAACTACGGCCCGACGCCCGCGCTTCTCAACGCACTCGACTACGTCTACAACGAATGGGGCTACAAGCCCTGCGCCTTCGTGAGCTACGGCGGCGTCTCCGGCGGCCTGCGCGCGGTGCAGATGACGAAGCTGACCATGTCCGCCATGCGCCTCGTGCCAATTGTCGAGGCCGTCACGGTCCCGATGGTCGCCCAGCACGTCAAGGACGGCGTTTTCCAGCCCAACGACCTGCACATCAAGAGCGCCGAGGCGCTCCTCGTCGAGTTGAAGCGCTGGGCGGAGGCGCTGAAGCCGCTGCGCGGCTGAGCTTAAACCCCGAGGCCGGCGAGTTGCAGGACGACGCCGGCGACGGCGCTGAGGCCGAGCACCGTCATCATGCCCCATCGCAGGCGGAAGACGGCGAGGACGGCAAGGACCGACAGGGCCGCCGCCACAGGCCGGGCGCTCTCGAGCTCCGGCACCGCGAGCTTCATGCCGAAGCGCTCGAACGTGCCGACCTCGCCGAAGACGACATGCAAGGCGAACCACATGGCGAGATTGAGGATGACACCCACCACGGCGGCCGTGATGGCGGACAGCGCTGCAGCCAGCCCGCGGTTGTCACGCAACCGTTCCACATAGGGCGCGCCGAGGAAGATCCACAGGAAGCACGGTGAGAAGGTGACCCAGGTCGTCAACAGCCCGCCGAGGATGCCCGCCGTGAGCGGCGAGAGGGTGCCGGGATCGCGGAAGGCTCCCATGAAACCGACGAACTGGGTGACCATGATCAGCGGCCCTGGCGTCGTCTCGGCCATGCCGAGCCCGTCCAGCATCTCGCCGGGCGCCAGCCAGCCGTAGGTGCCGACCGCCTCCTGCGCCACATAGGCGAGCACCGCATAGGCCCCGCCGAAGGTCACCACGGCCATCTGGCTGAAGAAGACCGCGATGTCGGCAAAGACGTTGCCCGTTCCGAAGGCGGCGAGGAGCGCTGCGGTGGGGGCGAGCCAAAGCACGAGCAGCACGCCCGCGACCGTCAGCGCCCGCGTGCCGCCGGGCCGGGCATGTGCGGGAATGGTCTCGCCGAGCACCGTCCGCGCATCGTCCACGCCCGCCTTGGCGGCCGGGCCGTGCCCGCCGCCGGAGAAGGCCGCCACCCGCCTCAGGCCGCCGATGTAGCCGATGAGGCCGGCCGCGGCGATGATGAGCGGGAACGGCACGGCGAAGACGAAGATGGCGATGAAGGACGCCGCGGCCAGCGACACCATCGTGGCGTTGCGCAGGGCCCGCCGGCCGATGCGCAGCACCGCCTCGAAGACGATGGCGAGCACCGCCGCCTTGAGGCCGAAGAACAACCCCTGCACGAAGCCCACATTGCCGTAGAGCGCGTAGATCACGCTCAGCGCCATGATGGCGACGAGCCCCGGCAGCACGAAAAGCACGCCGGCGACGATGCCGCCGGCGGTGCGGTGCATCAGCCAGCCGATGTAGACGGCGAGCTGCTGCGCCTCCGGCCCCGGCAGCAGCATGCAGAAGTTGAGTGCATGCAGGAAACGCTTCTCGCCGAGCCAGCGCTTCTCCTCGACGAGAATGCGGTGCATGACCGCGATCTGCCCCGCCGGCCCGCCGAAGCTGAGCGCCGCGATTCGCGCCCAGGTGCGCACGCCTTCCGAGAAGCTTGGAAAGCGGCCGGCGGGCGCCGCGTCCTCGTCCCGCGCGGTCCGCAATGTCTCGGTCATGACGTGCCCTTCATCTTGTTCGTCGGCCAGTTGTGCGTCTCGTCCGTCGCGTCGCGGCACCAGCGGTAGAGCGCGTCATAGAGAACGAGGCCCGCCTCGAGCTGTTCGTTGTCGTCCGCATACATGCGCGACAGGCCGAGGGAAACCGCCAACAGCCCCGCCGCCTCCGGTGCAAGGTCGAGGCGGGCCGTGTCGGCGCCGCGCACGATGGCGGCCAGATGTGACAGCGGCCCGACGGTGAGACCAAATTCCTCGACCATGACGTCGAAGCTGCACAGGGGCCCGCGGTGGCTCCAGAACACCTCCTCCACGTCGAAGGGTGTGGCGCCGAAGCGGTCGGCGACGGCCAGCACCTCGGATGGTGGAACGAACAGGAAGACGGCGGCGGGATCGACAAAGCGACGGATGAGCCAGGGACAGGCTATGCGGTCGATCTTCGGCCGCGAGCGCGTCACCCATAGCGTGCGGCCCTGCGCGTCCGCCGTCGGCAGCTTTGCAAACGGCACCATCGGCAGGCCCGCGGCGCTCCAAGCCTGCGTGCCCCCCTCCAGCACCTCGGCGGCGATGCCGGCCTGGCGCAGCCAGGCTGCCGCGCCGTGGCTGAGCTTCAGCCCCTTCTGGCAGATGACGACGACCTGGCAGCCGATGAACTCCTGCGCCCATCGGGCCACCTCCGTTCCGGGCCGGCGCGTCGCCCCCGGCACGAGGCGTGGCTCGGCGGCGAAATCCTCGTCGGTGCGCACGTCGACGAGGACCGGGCACTTCGGCGTGCCCACGAGACGGAAGAGCTTGTCCGGAGAAATAGCATTGAACGACGGCATGACAGCGTCCCTTCTCGATCAGGAGGAGCGGAACGCGATGCTTCGGCCTGTCGCCTCGTGAGGGGATCGCAGAACCCCCATGCCCAGATGAGGCGACATGATCCGCGACTTGTCAATGTCGCCGGCGCATGCCGTCACATCTGCGTGATGAGACGGCCGGACTGTCGCGGCGACGGCACGCACGGCATCGTTGCTGGATGACGCCGTTCAGAATGCGGCCCATCTTCCCGCAGGGGGACGGAACAGCGCCCCCTGGGAGATCCCGATGCCGCAGCGAAACCTGTTCGCCGCGTCCGTGCTCGTTCTGGTCGCGGCCGTTCCCGCCTTCGCCCGGCAGAGCCCTGTTCCTGCCCGCAGCCTCACCTGCGCCGAGCTGCAGGCGCTGGTGCAGCGTCAAGGGCCGCGTCGGGATTTCGACCGCACCCTCCGTGTTCGGCACCTACGCCAACAATTGCGCGCCCCGCGATATCCCGAGCCCCGCCTACGTGCCGGCGCGCGACAATCCCCAATGCCTGATCGGCTACAGCGGCCGCAGCAAGTAGCGTCGCGGGCTCCCCCACATTCACCTGCAGCTTCAGAAGCATTCGACCGGCGCAGCCCGCCATGCGGGGCGGGCATGGCTTGCGCTCGTGACGTCGCAGCCGCGACACCCCATGTGAGGCGGGGCACCGAGGCACCTGAGAAACGCCAAGGAGACGGCGCAATGAACTTGCGTAACGTATTGATTGCTTCGGTCCTTCTCGCCGGGGCCGCGACGCCCGCCCTTGCCCAGCAGACCCCGATCCCCGCCCAGGCGCACAGCTGCGCCGAGCTGCAGGAGATGGTGCAGCGGCAGGGACGCGTCATGATCTCGCGCGGCCCCCACCTGTTCAGCACCTACGTCAACAACTGCTCTGCGCGCGACTTCCCGGTACCGGAGTACCTCCCGACCAGGGACAACGCCCAGTGCTTCGTGGGCTACAGCTGCCGCTGATGGTCAGCCGCCCCCGAGGCGAGCGATGAGTTCGGCGGTGGGGAAGGAATCGGCCGGCAGGCCGAGCTCCATCTGGGCCTTCTTCACCGCCGCGCGTGTCGCCGCGCCGAGCTTGCCGTCGATCGGTCCCGGATCGTAGCCGCGCTGCGCCAGCAGGCGCTGCAGCCGCGCGATCTCTTTGGCACCGAGCATGGCCACCTCGCCGTTGCCGCGCGCTACCGCCGGCGCGCCGGCGAGCCGCGCGGCGAAATAGGCAGCCGTCGTCGCATAGACGAAGGACTGATTCCATCGCAGGAATACGCCGAAATTGTCGTAGGCGAGAAAGGCCGGGCCGTTGCGGCCCATGGGCAGCAGCAGCGAGGCGTTGCCCGGCGGCAGCGCGCCCGCCCGCGGCGTCACGCCCCAGTTCGCCCATTGCGAGGTCGAATGGCGGATCTCGAGATCTGCCTCATGCCAGGGCAGGCTCGCCGGCACCCGCACCTCGACGAGCCACGGTTCGCCGCGCCGCCAGCCGAGGCTGCTCATGAAATTGGCGGCCGAGGCGAGCGCGTCCGGCGTCGAGCGCAGCAGGTCCACGCGCCCGTCGCCATCCGCATCGACGCCGTACTTGTAGTAGAAGGACGGCATGAACTGCATCTGGCCGAGCTCGCCGGCCCAGGCTCCGCGCATCTCCGACGGCCGCAGGTCGCCCCGTGCCACGATGCGCAGCGCATCCATCAATTCGCCACGGAAGAGTTCGGGCCGCCGGCAATCGTAGGCAAGCGTCGCCAGCGCCTTCAGCGTCGGATCCTTGCCCATGTTGGCGCCGAAATCGGTCTCCAGCCCCCAGAAGGCGACGATCGGCTCCGCCGGTACGCCATACTGACGCTCGATGGCGGAGAACAGGCCGGCTTGCTGGCGGATGCGGCTGGCGCCCGTCTTCAGGCGGTAATCGGCCACCATGCGCCCGGCGAACTGCAGGAAGCTCTGCTGGAAGACGCCCTGCCCCCGATCGCGCGAGATGATCGCCCGGTCGTAGGAGACGTCGTCAAGGCTGGCCGCCACCACCTCCGCCGGAATGCCCTGGGCCACCGCCTGCTGGCGGAATGCCGCGAGCCAGGTGGCAAAGCCGCTGCCGTCCCGTCCGCAACTCTGCGCCTGCGCGGGTATGGCGCCCAGCGCAAGGCCAAGCACCGAAACGACGGCGATGGCGGCCGCCTGCATCTGTCGCGGGACACACCGGAATGCCTGTGGCATCGCTCCCCTCCTTCTCGGCGAAGGCGATGCTACGGCCACAGGCGACCGGCGCCAAGGCGCCGGTCGGTTCGCGGCGGTGCGCTCAGGCCTGCTGGATGGCGGACAGCAGCCACGGACCGCCGCGGCTGCGCCGGAAGGTCCACAGTTCCGTCGCCTCCACGGGCTCGCTCGTGCTGCCCTCGACGACGGCACCGGTCGTGCGATCCGCCTTGTAGTCGATCAGCGAGAAGCGCATGGCGACGGTTGCGTAGTCGTCCGACCCCTCGCGCCAGGCCTCCGCCAGATCACCCTGCAGGAGCTTGGTGTCAGCAAGGCGGTTGACGATACCGGCTCTGGCATTGTCAGCAAGGTCCTCGGCAAGGAAGGAGACCATTTCCGGCGTGGTCAGGCGCCGGAGCGCCGCGAGGTCCTCATCCGAAAAAGCCTTCTGGACATCGTGCAGGGCTTGCTCGAAGGCGTCGAAGTCCTCCGCGCCAAGGGCGAGAGAGCCGTCCCCTCCACCGGCGGCCATGCTGGCGCCGGTCATGCCCCCGGCCTGCCCACCGCCAAGGCCGGAAAGACCTGGCAACGACGAGCGGGCGGCACCGTTCGCGGGACCGGCGCCTGCGCCTGCGAAGGCCGGCTGCTGGCGGCGGCGGAAGAACGACAGCGCGAGCCAGGCGAGGCCGCCGATGAGCGCGATCTGCAGCAGCATGCCGAGGATCGAGCCGAGACCGCCGAGGCCGCCGAAGAAGCCCGCACCGAAGAGCGCACCGAGAAGGCCCGCGCCCAGGAGGCCGGCGAAGAACCCCGTGCCGAAGCGCCGTTGCGGCGCGGCCTGGGCGGCGGCGCCGGGGCGCTGCGCGGCGACGCCGGGCGTCGTCTGGCCGGGCTGGGTCATCGACCGCTCGATGGGCTGGGTCGGACGCGGCGCCGTGTTGGTCGGCGGCGGGGCGCTGAAGGTGCGTACGCCACGGCTGCCGAAGCTGCCTCCCCGCCCCGCCCTGGCCTCGACCAGTTCGGCCGTCGCAAAGACGGCCGCCACTGCAATGGCGGCAACGCGGGCAAAACGCGCGAAAGAAGAAAGCATCGTCAGGATGGCCTCCCGTTCATCATGGTGCCCGCAATATAGGCACGGCCTGCCGGGGCCAACAGGTCCGGCGGTATTATTTCGGCGCGTGGGAGCGGTGGACATCTTGACCCGGGGGCGGGTCGGCGCGACGCTCGATGCCGGGCTGCAAGGCGAGAGAGCGCCATGGCTCTGTGCTCCGTCGGCCATCTGGGACAGGCACCCGGCATGGGGGGCCCGCCAAGGGCGGGCCTGTGCCGCCTCGGCCGCCACTTTGCCTGCAGCCTGATCCTCGGTTGTATCGTGCTTCCGGTGCCTCTCGCCGGGGCGCAGGACATGTCGAGACCGCCCGCGCACGGGGCCGCCGGCCATTCGGCCGCCCCTGGAGCGGCGGCTCCTCTGCCGCTTCCTTGCACCTGCCGGGCCAAGGGACGCGACTACGAACTCGGCGAGGTCGTCTGCCTGCCCACCAGCGCCGGCCCGCGCCTTGCCACCTGCGGCATGGAACTGAACAACACCTCCTGGCAGTTGACGAGCGAGCCCTGTCCCGACAGCTGAAACGGCCAAACATCCGAAATGGCGCGCTGCGTCTCCCTGGCGGCGACCGGATTATGAACCGGAAAGAGGTCGCCGTCCGGGAGGCGGCGGCCGGATCCCCCAAGTGAAAGGGTCGCCGTCGGGAGACGGCGACCCTTGGGCTTGGCTGGGGCTTGATTGCACGCACCGCCCGAAAGGGAACGGTCACGAGGCTTTTCGAAGAAGGAAGATCCCTCGCACCTGGATCTCCGTTCTCGATGGCTTGTCTTGAACGCTAGGCAACGGGAACACTATCGACAAAGGCGGCGAAGCCGCCGGTCAGAAAGCCCCGATGATGATGGCGCCGACAAACAGGAAGGCGGCGCTCATCGCCACGATGTTCAAACGTGACAGCAGCGTCAGGCCCATAGGTGACCTCCATGGGTTTGACCTAGGGGACGGAATCTAGCAGCAACAGGCGGCCTTGCGAAGCGCCAAATGTTGTGCAACGCGGCATGGCCTCGGTACAACATCCTTTATCGTTCGTTAAATGGTTCATTCCCTTTCGCTTTTCGCCAGCCACAGGCTGGGGATTACGATACCCCGGGAAGGCACTCCATCAGCTCGATTCCAGTAATTCTGAAAATCACTTCGAGCAAAGGCAGCAATATTGCTCCGCAAGGCCGTCATACGAAACGTCGCACGTGCCGGCCAAGGTTTTGTCAACGTTGAAGAAACGTTAGGACTTTCCCTGCATCCTCCGGCGCAGAAGGGGGCGCGCGGAGAGTTGCGTTGATGGCGCGCAGGTTTGCGACATTCGCCGCGGCGATACTGGCCTGTGCCGGCGTCGCCGGTTGCGGGCTGATGACATTCGAGAAACGCGAAGCCTGGCGCAGCGAGGCGGAATCGGCCTGCCTCGCGCAGAAACTCGTGCAGCCGTCGGCCTATGTCGAGCCGATGAAGTCGATCTCCGGACCCGGCGCCTGCGGCATGGATTATCCGTTCCGCGTCAAGGCTTTCGCCGGCGGCGAGATCGGCCTGACGTCCAAGGCGGTGCTCGCCTGCCCCGCGATCTCCACCTTCGACACCTGGCTGATCGAGGTCGTCCAGCCCGCCGCCTCGCTCTATTTCGGCGCGCCGGTGACCGAGCTGCGGGCCGGGTCCTATTCGTGCCGCTCGATGAACAACCAGGCGGGCGCGCGCAAGTCGGAGCACTCCTACGGCAACGCCGTCGACGTCATGGCCTTCCACCTGTCGGACGGACGCAAGATCACGGTCGCCAAGGGGTGGAAGGGCGATCCGGTGGAGCAGGAATTCCTGCGCGAGGTCTTCGTCGGCTCCTGCCGCTATTTCTCGACGGTTCTGGGTCCCGGCTCGGACGCATTCCACTACGACCACTTCCATCTCGATCTCGCCCGGCACGCCAAGGGCCGTACGATCTGCAAGCCGGTCATCAAGTTCACGCCGCGCCTCGTGCCCGGGCAGTATGACGCGCGGCCCCGGCAGGCCGCTCCCTATGGCGGCGAGCCGGCCTACACGCCCCGGCCGGCCGGGCCGGTCTACAAGGGCTACGACCGCCCTGGCGGCAGCCCCATGACCATCCACGACCAGCCGCTCGGCGAGGGAGAGGACGAGGGCGGCGCCGTTATCGACGAGGAATATCTCGGCATGTCGTCCACCAGGACGCCGCCGGGATGGCAGGTCGGGCCGGCGCCGGCCAGCGCGCCGCCGATGGCGACGAGCCACGCCGCGCCGGTCTACGGACAGCAGGACCGGCCGGCCACCTATCAGGCTCCACCCGCCTATCCGACGCAGAGCTATGCCGCCCCGCCTCCGCGCCCGCGGACCGACGGCACGCTCGGCGTGCTGCGGCCGCCGGGCCTCGTCGGCGGCTCCTGATCAGTCCATGATGCTGTCGAGGCCGCGCCTGAGCCCCGGCTTCTCCGCCACCTTCCGCACGGCGAGCAGCGTGCCGCCGACGTAAGGAGCGGCCGAGGACCCGGCGTCGTGCCGCAGCGCCAGGCGCTCGTCATCGAGTCCGAACAGGACCTCGCAGGACAGGCGGTAGCCGGGCATGCGCACCGAATGCACCTGCACCGGCGTCGACAGGCCGATGGCGCCGCCGCGCGTCTCGCGGATGCCGGTCAGATCGTCGATCGGCCGAGAAGTCGGATGCTGGCGCTCGAAGGACAGCGTCTCTGCGAGTTCCCGTGCCGTGCCCGACGGCACATCCGGCTTCTGCGCCGCCGCATAATCGATGATCTCGACATCCGGCACATACTTGGCCGCGTCGAGCGCGAAGCGCTTCATCAGCGTGGCGGTGATGGAGAAGTTGCCGGCGGCGATGACGCCGATGCCCCGCTCCTCCGCCGCATCGTCGATCTCGGCATAATCCTCAGCCCCGAGCCCCGACGTTCCGACGACGACGTGGCAGCCGGCGGCGATCGCCTTCAGGGCATGCTCCTTTACCGCGCCCGGCTTGGTGTAGTCCACGAGCACGTCCGCCTGCACCGCGAGCGCCGCGTCGACATCGGGTACGATCTCGACTCCGATCGGGCCGATGCCGGCCACCTCGCCCGCATCGCGCCCGGCGGCCGAGCGCGCCACCGCCGCGACCAGCGCAAGGTCGGGCGCCTCGTGCACGGCCGCGACGAGCGCCCTGCCGACCCAGCCGGTCGCGCCTGCAATGATGACCCTGATCATGCTCCGGCTCCTCCTTCTCGGATGGGCGCCCGCTGCGCCTGCCCCAGCCTTCCTCCTTGCCGATTCGCGCCGGCCCGGCATCGTTGCCCGGACGGATCACGCCTTGCCATAGCCGCCGCCGGTCGGCGTGACGATGGTGATGGCCTCGCCTGCCTCGATCAGCGTCTGGTCGCAACCGCCGAGTTCCTCGATGCGCCCGTCCCTGCGGCGCACGAGGTTGCGGCCCGCCTCGCCCGGCTCTCCCCCCAAGAGCCCGAAGGGCCGCACACGGCGGTGGCCGGAGAGGATGGCGCAATCCATCGCCTCGCGGAAGCGGATGGTGCGGCTGGTGCCGTTGCCGGCATGCCAACGTCCCTTGCCGCCCGAGTTCGGCCGGATATGGAAGTCTTCCAGCACGACGGGAAAGCTCGTCTCAAGGATTTCCGGATCCGTGAGGCGCGAGTTGGTCATGTGCGTATGCACGCCGTCGGCTCCGTTGAAGCCCTCGCCCGCGGGGGCGCCGGAGCAGATGGTCTCGTAGTACTGGTACTGGTCGTTGCCGAAGGTGAGATTGTTCATGGTGCCCTGGGCGGCCGCCAGCGCACCGAGCGCACCGAACAGGCAGTTCGTCACGGCCTGGCTCACCTCGACATTGCCCGCGACTACCGCCGCCGGATAGCGCGGCGACAGCATCGAGCCTTCCGGCACGACGATATTGATGGGCCTGAGGCAGCCCGCGTTCATGGGGATCTCATCATCAACCATGACGCGGAAGACATAGAGCACGGCCGCGCGCGTCACCGGCGCGGGCGCGTTGAAATTGTCGTCCCGCTGCGGCGACGTGCCGGTGAAGTCAACGGTCGCCTCGCGCTTCTCCTTGTCAACCGTGATCTTCACGCGGATGAAGCAGCCTTGGTCCATCTCATATTCGAAGGAAGAATCGTGCAGCCGATCGAGCACACGGCGCACGCTCTCGGCCGCGTTGTCCTGCACATGGCCCATGTAGGCCTCGACCACGTCGAGCCCGAAATGAGCAATCATCTTCTTGAGTTCGGCCACGCCCTTCTCGTTGGCGGCGATCTGTGCCTTGAGGTCGTTGACGTTCTGGACCACGTTGCGCGCGGGATATTTCGCGCCGAGGAAGAGGTCGATCAGTTCCTTCTCGCGGAAACGGCCCTGATCGACGAGCTTGAAATTGTCGATATACACGCCCTCCTCCTCGATGGTGCGGGCGCGCGGCGACATGGACCCCGGCGCCGTGCCGCCGACATCGGCATGATGCCCACGGCTCGCCACCCAGAAGAGGATGTTCTCGCCCTTGTCGTCGAAGACGGGCGTGCACACCGTGATGTCCGGCAGATGCGTGCCGCCGTTGTAGGGCGCGTTGAGCACATAGACGTCGCCGGGGCGAATGACGGGGTTCTGGCGGATGACCGTCTCCACCGAGCGGTCCATGGAGCCGAGGTGCACCGGCATGTGCGGCGCATTGGCGACAAGCCGTCCCTCGCGGTCGAAGACAGCGCAGGAGAAGTCGAGCCGCTCCTTGATGTTCACCGAATAGGCGGTGTTCTGCAGAGTCACGCCCATCTGCTCGGCGATGGACATGAAGAGATTGTTGAAGATCTCCAGCATCACCGGGTCGGCCTCGGTGCCGATGGCGGCGCGCTTGGGCAGCGCCTTCACCCGCTCGAGCACGAGGTGGTCCTTGCCGGTCAGCTGCGCTTCCCAGCCGTCCTCGACGACCACCGTCTGGTTGGGCTCGATGATGATCGCCGGCCCCGGCATACGAGCACCCGCCCTTAGATCCTGCCGCAGGAAGACACCGGCATCGTGCCAGCGGCCCTGGCTGAAGAAGCGCGTCGTGCGGTGCGGCCTCGCCGGTGCGGCCTGCACATCACCTGCCGCGTCCTCCGCGAAACGCGCGCCGCCGCCGACGGTCTCCACCTCGACGGCCTCGATGACGAGCCCCTTGGTATCGTCGATGAAGCCGAAGCGGCGGCGATGCGCATCCTCGAAGGCGGCCTGCATGGCGGCCACATCCCCCGCCGCTACGGCGAGCGCGGTGTCGGTGCCGGCATAGCGCACATGGGCGCGCACGAAGGTCTCGATGTCGGAGCGCGCGATGCCCTGCCCCTCGAGCTCGGCGAGGCATTCGGCGGCGAGCGCGTCGCCCAGCGCGGCGACCGCAGCCGGGGCGGCGGCATCGAGCGGCACATCGAGCGCCTTCTGTCGCGTGGCGCGCACGTCGGCAAGACCCATGCCATAGGCGGAGAGAAGGCCCGAGAAGGGATGCATCAGCACCTTCGTCATGCCGAGCGCATCGGCCACGAGGCAGGCGTGCTGGCCGCCAGCCCCGCCGAAGGAGTTGAGCGCATAGGTCGTGATGTCATAGCCGCGCTGCACCGAGATCTTCTTGATGGCCTCCGCCATGTTGGCGACCGCGATCTGGATGAAGCCGTCGGCCACCTCCTCGGGGCTGCGCCCGTCGCCGACCTCGCCGGCCATGGCCGCGAAGGCGGCGCGCACCGCCTCGGCATCAAGCGCCTCGTCCTGCGCGGGGCCGAAGATCTTCGGGAAGAATTCTGGCATCAGCTTGCCGAGCATGACATTGGCGTCGGTCACGGCGAGCGGCCCGCCGCGACGATAACACTTGGGGCCCGGATTGGCGCCGGCCGAATCGGGCCCGACGCGGAAGCGCGAGCCGTCGAAATGCAGGATCGAGCCGCCGCCCGCAGCGACCGTGTGGATGAGCATCATCGGCGCACGCATGCGCACACCGGCGACTTCGGTCTCGAAGGCGCGTTCGTATTCGCCGTCGAAATGGGCGACGTCCGTCGAGGTGCCGCCCATGTCGAAGCCGATGACGCGGTCAAACCCGGCGGACTTGCCTGTCTCGGCCATGCCGACGACGCCGCCGGCCGGCCCCGAGAGGATGGCGTCCTTGCCCTGGAACAGATCGGCGGCCGTGAGACCGCCCGAGGACATCATGAACATGAGGCGCGCCCCAGTGCGGGCAATGTCGAGTTCCTCCGATACCTGCGCCACGTAGCGTCGCAGGATCGGCGAGAGATAGGCGTCGACCACCGTGGTGTCGCCGCGCCCGACGAGCTTGACGAGGGGCGAGACCTCGTGGCTGACCGAGACCTGAGTGAAACCCAAGCGGCGGGCGAGTTCCGCCACCGCCTGCTCGTGGGCCGGATAGCGGTAGGCGTGCATGAAGGCGATGGCGAGCGCATCGATCCCCTCGGCCCGGATGCCGGCGAGCTGCACCTCGACCTGCGTCAGGTCCGGCGCCATCTCGACCGTACCGTCGGCGAGCACCCGCTCCTCGATCTCGACGACGCTCTCGTAGAGCTCTTCGGGCTTGATGATGTTGCGGGCGAAGATCTTCGGCCGCGCTTGGTAGCCGATGCGCAGGGCATCACGAAAACCCTTCGTGGTGATGAGCGCGACGCGGTCACCCTTGCGCTCGAGCAGCGCGTTGGTGGCCACGGTCGTGCCCATGCGCACGTCGCCGATGAGGCCGGCGGGGATCGCCTCGCCCCTGGCAAGGCCGAGATGGTCGCGGATGCCCTGGACGGCGGCATCGCGGTAGGCTTCCGGATTCTCGGAGAGGAGCTTGCGCGCGTGCAGCCTGCCCTGCGGGTCACGCGCGATGACGTCCGTGAACGTGCCGCCGCGATCGATCCAGAAATCCCACCGACCTGCCATCATGCTCTCCCGATGTCCGAAATTGCGCTGGGCTTCGTGCCGGCCTCGCGGCGCGTCGGCCGCTGCCGAGACGCTCCCGCCGACGCCGTCGGGCCCCTCCCGGGCCGCAGCGCATGAGATGAGAGAAGCAGGACGATGACAAAACGTCAACAATTTGTTGACATGAAATTCGACGCCGCTAGCATGCGAAGATCGGCGCGCGAAGGGGCGCGCGCCGCACGGGAGAGATTGTCATGAACGTTTTGACGCGCGCTGCCGCGGGCCTCGGCCTTGCGGCGCTTCTTGCCTCACCGGCCGTGGCTCAGACGAAGTGGGACCTGCCGACGCCCTATCCGGACGGCAACTTCCACACCAAGAACATCGTCCAGTTCGCCGAGGACGTGAAGGCGGCGACCGGCGGCTCGCTGCAGATCACGGTCCACGCCAACCAGTCGCTGATCAAGCACCCCGACATCAAGAACGCCGTGCGCAGCGGCACGGTGCCCGCCGGTGAGCTGCTCGTCTCGCGCCTCGCCAACGAGAGCCCGATCTACGAGGTCGATTCGGTTCCTTTCCTCGCCTCGAGCTATGATGCCGCGAAGAAGCTCTATGCCGCTCAGAAGCCCATCCTCGAGAAGAAACTCGGCGAGCAGGGCCTGATGCTGCTGTTCTCCGTCGCCTGGCCGCCGCAGGGCATCTTCGCCAAACAGGAGCTCAACACCCTCGCTGACCTCAAGGGCGTCAAGTTCCGCGCCTATTCGAAATCGACAGAGCGCGTCGCCCAGCTCGCCGGCATGGTTCCGGTGCAAATCGAGGCCTCCGACATCGCCACGGCCTTCGCCACCGGCCGCGTCGGCGCGATGATCACCTCGCCTTCCACCGGCACCGATTCCAAGGTGTGGGATTTCCTCAGCCACTACTACGACACCCAGGCCTGGCTGCCGCGCAACATGGTCATCGTCAACAAGGCAGCCTTCGACAAGCTGAGCGACGCCGAGAAGCAGGCGGTACGCGAGGCGGCCAAGAAGGCCGAGGAGCGCGGCTGGGAGATGAGCGCCATCGAGACCAAGGAGAAGACGGACCTGCTCGCCAAGAACGGCATCAAGGTCACCGCCCCCTCCGACGACATGAAGAAGGGCTTCGCCGAGATCGGCGCCACCATGACCGCCGAATGGGAGAAGGCTGCGGGCGAGGACGGCAAGGCCATCCTCGACGCCTATCGCAACTGAGGACAGGGCCTTCCCGCGTCGGAGCCCATCGCGGATCGATCGCTCCAAGGGCTCCGGAAGCCACCCCCTCCCCCCGCTTGCGGTGGGAGGGGACAGCACCACCGGTTTGCATCTCACCGCCGCATGACCCGGCGCCCTCGATGCAATGATCCGCACCGCCCCGGCGGCGTTGACGCCTGTCTTTCATCATCCTGCCGGCAGGAGGAGGCCTCATGCGCGCGGCCCTCGACCGTCTCTATTCATTGTCGCTCTGGCTCGCTGGCCTCTGCCTCGTCGCCATCGCTGTCCTCGTCGGCCTGCAGGTCGGCGCCCGCCTGCTCGACAGCGCTCTGCGCACGCTTGGGCTCGAGCAGACCGGCTTCATCGTGCCCTCGCTCGCCGAGATCGGCGGCTTCCTGCTCGCGGCGGCGAGCTTCCTTGCGCTCGGTGCCAGCCTCAAGGCCGGCAGCCATATCCGCGTGACCATGCTGCTCGCCCTCGTCGGCGAAGCGCGCCGCAGACCGATGGAGCTGTTCGCACTAGGCGTTTCCGCCCTCGCGAGCGGCTACGGCACCTGGTACACGGCCAAGCTCGCCCTGGATTCGTGGACTTTCAACGAGAAATCCTATGGCATCGTGCCTGTGCCGCTCGTCATCCCGCAGGCGAGCCTCGCCATCGGCCTCGCCATACTGACCATTGCCATCCTCGACGAACTGCAAGAGACCGCGGTGCGCGGACGTCCGTCCTTCCGCTCGGCAGAAGACGCCATCGCCGTCGGCAAGGAGGCCTGAGCGATGGACGCCGTCACGCTCGCGAGCCTGCTCATCGTCGTCCTCTTCCTCGTCCTCGGCACCGGCACCTGGATCGCGCTAGCTCTCGGCATCGTCGCCTATGCCGGCATGGTCATCGCCGTCTCGGCGCCGCCAGGCCAGGTGCTCGCCACCTCCGTCTGGGGCGCGGCGACGTCGTGGGACCTCACCGCCCTGCCGATGTTCATCTGGATGGGCGAGATCCTCTACCGCACCCGCCTGTCGCAGGACATGTTCTCCGGCCTTGCGCCGTGGATGCGCGCCCTGCCGGGCCGGCTCCTGCACGTCAACGTCGTCGGCTGCACGATCTTCGCTGCCGTCTCCGGCTCCTCGGCCGCAACCTGCGCCACCATCGGCCGCATCTCGCTGCCGGAGCTGAAGAAGCGCGGCTATGACGAGCGCCTCGCCATCGGTACGCTCGCCGGCGGTGGCACGCTCGGGCTGCTCATCCCGCCGTCGCTGATCATGATCGTCTACGGCGCGGCAACCGAGCAGTCGATCGCGCGCCTGTTCATCGCCGGCATCGTGCCGGGCATCGTCGTTGCCGGCCTCTTCATGGCCTATGTGGGCGGCTGGGCACTCCTCAACCCCGGTCGCATGCCCGAGCGCGAGCCAAGCATGCCACTGCGCGAGCGCCTTGCTGCCGGCTGGCGGCTCATCCCCGTCATCCTCCTCATCCTCGGCGTCATCGGCTCCATCTACGGCGGCTTCGCCTCGGCGACGGAGGCGGCGGTCGTCGGCGTCGCGCTGTCGCTCGTCATGTCGCGCGCCATGGGCACGCTCGACTGGGCAAGCTTCCGCGACGGGCTGCTCGGCGCCACACGCACCTCCTGCATGATCGCCTTCATCCTCGCCGGCGCGGCCTTCCTGACCACGGCGATGGGCTTCACGGGCATCCCGCGGGCGCTCGCCGAATGGATCGGCGCCATGAACCTCAGCCCGTGGCAGCTGCTGCTGGCGCTGACGCTGTTCTACATGGTGCTCGGCTGCTTCCTCGACGGCATCTCGATGGTGGTGCTGACGACGGCGGTCATCATGCCGCTCGTCCAGGCCGCGGGCTTCGACCTCATCTGGTTCGGCATCTACATCGTCATCGTCGTCGAGATGGCGCAGATCACGCCGCCCGTCGGCTTCAACCTCTACGTGCTGCAGGGCATGACCGGACGGAGCATCTTCCGCATCGGCCTCTATGCCCTGCCCTTCTTCCTCATCCTCGCCGTTGTGGTTGCCCTGCTCGCGATCTTTCCCGATCTCGCGCTATGGCTGCCGCGCACCATGCTCGAGGCCGGCTGAGAGCTTGCGGAGGTCGCCATGACGAAGAACAGCACAGACAATGCCCCAGCGGAGGCCCGGGAGTGGCCCGCACTCGGCCCCATCGTCTCCTCGGCCCATCTCGCCTCAGGCGCCCTGCCGGCCTTGTCGGAGTTCGAGTTCGGTCTCATCCTCGTCAGCCATGCCTTCCATCGCTGGATGGTGCGCGGCATGGCCGCCGCGGGGGTGCCGGACCTGTCGCCACTCGACGTGCTCGTGCTGCACTCCGTCAACCACCGCGGCAAGGGCAAGAAGCTCGCCGACATCTGCCTCGTCCTCAATGTCGAGGATACCCACCTCGTGACCTATTCGGTCAAGAAGCTGGAGCGGCTGAAACTCGTGAAGAGCGGCCGCACCGGCAAGGAGAAGACGGTCGCCGTTACCGCCGAGGGCGAAGCCGCCTGCCTGCGCTATCGTGCCATCCGCGAGCAGTTGCTCGTGCGCGCGGTCCGCGGCCTCGGCCTCGACGAGAGCGCCCTGTCGCAGATCGCGAGCAACATGCGGGCGCTGTCCGGCCATTACGACCAGGCCGCCCGCTCTGCCGCTTCACTCTGAGGCAGGGGTGCGCCGCTTGACCTTCGCGGCCGCGCCGCGCATCGTCCGCCACACGACCTTCACTCGATACGTGTGGGGAGAGCGATGCGCGCCTTATTCGCCTTGTCCGTCGCAGCCGTTATCATAAGTCCCATGGCCATTGCCGCCGACTACGACCGGACCATCGCCTATCGCGCCGGCCCGGCTCATCCTTACGACACCGTCCCGGCCGAGCGCCGGGAGGTGCCGTGGACGGGCCGCGTACCCGCCTGCGACGACCCGGCCGTGCTCTCCGACATCCGGGAGCGCTTCGCCACCACCGAAGCGCGCTACTGGGCCTCCTCGCTCAGCATCACCAGCTTCGAGCACATCCGCTCCCTGGGCTATCGTCCCTGGAGCGCGAGCTACATTCCACGCCGCTTCTGCGCGGCCCGGTCCTGGACGTCCGACGGGCGCAAGCGCACGGTCTATTACTCCGTGCGCGAGGATCTCGGGCTTGCCGGCTGGGGCTGGAACGTCGAATGGTGCGTCAGCGGGCTCGACCGCTCCTATGCCTATGGCGGCCACTGCCGCGCCGCCCGCCCCTGAACGCGCGCCGATGCCGAGATCGAAGGGGCGGCCCCGCCTCACCGGCCGCAGAGCGGGGCTGGCCATCTGCGCGAGCCTGAGCGCCCTTCTGCTCGCGGGCGGTGCCGATGCCGCCGGGCCCGAGCGGGGCGGCCGCCCAGGCGCGTTCGACTTCTACGTGCTTGCCCTCTCCTGGTCGCCGGGCTTCTGCGCGCTGTCCGACAAGGCCGACGAGCGCGAGCAGTGCCGTGACGGGGCTGGCCTCGGCTTCGTCGTGCACGGCCTGTGGCCGCAGCATGAGAGGGGCTATCCGACCGACTGCGCCAACGTGCCACGCAATCCCTCGCGCGCCGCCGTCGCCGAAGCCGCGGGGCTCTATCCGGACGAGGGCCTCGCGCGCTATCAGTGGCGCAAGCATGGCACCTGCTCCGGCAGGAGCCCGAGCGACTATTTCGCCGACGTGAAGCGCGCGCGCGACATGGTGACCATTCCGCCGCAGCTGCAGAGCCCGGCCGGGGACCAGGCCTTCACGCCCATCGACCTCGAACGCGCCTTCGTCGCCGTCAACAAGGGCCTCAGGACCGACATGATGTCGATCGTCTGCCGGCGCGGCGTGCTGCAGGAGGTGCGCATCTGCCTGACGAAGGACCTGCGCGGCTTCCGCACCTGTCCAGAGGTCGACCGCAGCGGCTGCCGCTTCGGCGATCTCAAGGTCGAGGCGCCGCGGTGAGGGCCTTACCGACATGAACTACCGTCACGCCTATCACGCCGGCAATTTCGCCGATGTGATGAAGCACGCGCTGCTTGCGCGCATCCTCGTCCATCTCCTGAAGAAGGACGCGCCGTTCCGCGTCATCGACACCCATGCCGGCATCGGGCTGTACGATCTTGCCGGCGAGGAAGCCGAGAAGACCGCGGAATGGCGCAACGGCATCGGCCGGCTAGAGGCGCCGCTGCCCCAGGAGGCCGAGGCGTTGATCGCTCCCTACCGGGCCGCCATCGCCGCCGTGCGCGCCCGCCACGGGGAGAGCACTTATCCCGGCTCGCCGATGCTTGTCTCGGCCATGCTGCGCCGGCAGGACCGCGCCATCGCCGTCGAGAAGCACCCGAAGGACGCCCAAACGCTCACCCGCACCCTGACCTACGACCAGCGCATCAAGGCCGTCGCGCTCGACGGCTGGACCGCGCTCCACGCCATGATCCCGCCGCCCGAGCGGCGCGGCCTGGTGCTCATCGACCCGCCCTTCGAGGAGCCGGGTGAACTCGGACGGCTGGCAGAGGAGATCGCCCGCGCCTGGAAGAAGTGGCCGACCGGCCTCTTCGCCGGCTGGTACCCGATCAAGGACGTGCGTGCCATCGACGCCTTCGCCGCGCGCCTCGCCGCGAGCGGCACACGCAAGGTGTTGCGCCTTGAACTGATGGTGACGGACGGGCGCGACGCGGCGCGCCTCAACGGCTCCGGCCTCGTCGTCGTCAACCCGCCGTGGACGCTGAAGGAGGAGGCCGAGGTCCTGCTGCCGGCCCTCGCCAGGCGCCTCGCGCAGGGCGCCGGCGCCGGCTTCCGGGCCGAGTGGATCGCCGGCGAGTGACGGCCCGCACCGGCCCCGTCCCCCTGCCATGCGTCACGGGCGCTTGCCCGCACAAGGCCGGCCCGTCACAAAGCTTGCCACGGCTGACGACAGGTCAGCCGCTGCCGATTCGCCTTCAGACCACACGAGGAGAAGCCTCGCCCATGCTCGTCCTGCGTTCGTCTCCCGCCTCTCCGTTCGGCCGCAAGGTTAAGATCGCCGCCGCCATTCTCGGCCTCTCCGACCGCATCGAGATCGTGCCGGCCGATACGACCGACCCGAGCGATTCGCTGCGCCGGCAGAACCCGCTCGGCAAGATCCCGGCTCTTGTCCTAGAAGACGGGCGCGTTCTCTATGATTCTCGGGTGATCGCCGAATATCTCGACCACCTCGCCGGCGGCGGCCTCCATCCGGCCGGAGAGAAGCGTTTCGATGCGCTCACGCGCCAAGCGCTCGCCGATGGCATCATGGATGCGGCCATCCTGCAGGTCTACGAGGGCCGCTTCCGCGGTCCGGACAAGCACGAGCCGAAGTGGGTGGAACACCAGGCCGGCAAGGTCGCGCGCGCCCTCGCCTCGGTTGCCGCCGCCCCGCCGAGCCTCGGCGCCGGCCTCGACATCGGCCATGTCGCGCTGGCCTGTGCCCTCGGCTATCTCGACCTGCGCTTCGGCGGCGCCTGGCGCAACGAGCATCCGGCACTCGTCGCCTGGCTCGACGACTTCGCGGAGCGCGTCCCCGCCTTCGAGAAGACGAAGGTTTCGGCGTAACGCACGCCACGGTCCGGCCTGGACGCTCCGGGGCCGGGCGTTTCACGCTGTGGGTGCGCTGCCGCCCCGGCCAATAAAAAACCCGGCGACCGAAGTCGCCGGGTCTTGAGGAACCGGTTTGAACCGGAAGCCGATTAGAACTTGTAGTTCAGACCGGCGCGGACGACCGAGAACTGGGTCTCCGCCTTGTTAGCACCGTAGTAACGGTTGTCGCCGAGGTCGACGTAGAGGTATTCGGCCTTGGCGGTGATGTTGTTGGTGAAGGCGTACTCAAGGCCGGCGCCGAGCGTCCAGCCGACGTTGGTCTCCGACTTCGAGAAGGCGAGGCCAGCCGTGGCGTCGATGCCCGAGAACTTCGTCTCGCCGTAGGCAAGACCACCCGTCACGTAGATGAGGGCGCGGTCGAAGGCGGCGCCGACGCGGGCACGGACGGTGCCGAAGTACTCCACCTCGCCGCGGCCGGTGCCGATGTTGCCGTTGGCGAACGTCGTGGCAGCGGTCTTGCCCTTGAGGTCAGCGTACTGGATGTCCGTCTCGAGACCGACGACGAACTGGCCGATCTGGTAGTTGTAGCCGATCTGACCACCGCCGACGAAGCCGTCCGGATCATCGAAGCCTGCAGCCTTCGAGAACTCGCCCCAGCCGTAACCGGCATTCACACCGACGTAGAAGCCGGTCCAGGTAAAGATCGGAACGACCGGAGCCGGAGCGACGGGAGCGACGTTGCGGCTCGGAAGGTCGGCAGCGAACGCCGCGGCGCCGGAAGCGATGAGGCCGGCAGCAGCAACACCCGCGAGAAGAATCTTTTTCATCATTTAACTCCTTCATGCTTCCCGCGGACCAGGGCCCGCCCGGAAGTTGCACCCTTCTAACCGAACCTCTGCCGGCTGTCTGTTGCGGCACCGCCACAGGCCCCTTTGGCGACTATGGCTGAAAAGTGACGGAAGCCGGGAGAAATGTGGGACCACCTTCAGGCAGGCGGCGCAAGAGCGGCTGGCACCTTCCGCGCGAGCGTATTAAACTGTTGTTTTTATTTCTTTTTCCCTCTTCGCTGCAGCATTAACCAACCGTTCATCATGCCCTTCTCGGCCTCGTTCCGGGCGTTATGGCGCAGCCTTCGCGGCGTGCCTGCCCGGTTGCTGCATTGCAGCTATGCCTAACGAACACTTAAGAGGCCGCCGCGCGACACTTGCTGCCGGATTGCGAACGCGCGAAGCGAGGGTGGAAGCGCGATCAGTCGCCCATCCCTCCTGCGATACCGGAGGGCCGCTTTGCAGGCTCGCGTTGCGCTGAAAAGGGGCCCCGCGCGGCGGCCTTCCATGGCGCGAGAGTCTTGCCGCGGGCCCACCCGCATGCCAAAGGCAGGCGAGAACTCAGGGTGTGATACGTGAGCCTGCCTCTCTCCATCTTCGTCATCGCGCACAACGAAGCTGACCGCATCGGCCGGACCCTCGAGGCGGTGCGGCACCTGACGGATGACCTCGTCGTCGTCGATTCGGGCTCGACGGACGGGACCGTCGCGGTTGCCGAGGCACACGGGGCCCGCGTCGTCTTCAACCCCTGGCCCGGCTACGGCCCGCAGAAGCGCTTCGCCGAGGACCAGTGCCGACACCCCTGGCTGTTCAACATCGATGCGGACGAGGTCGTGCCTCCGGATCTCGCGGCAGAGATCGCCGCCCTGTTCGCCTCCGGCGATCCCGCGGCCGATGCCTATGAGACGCGGATCGCCGAGATCTTCCCGGGCGAGGCGGCGCCGCATCGTCTCGCCTACGCCCTGGCGCCGGTCCGGCTCTACCGGCGCAACATCGGTCGCTATTCCGATTCGACGGTGCACGATCGGGTCGTGCTCGCCCCCGGTGCGCGCGTGCGTCGGCTCAAGGGCACCATTCACCACTTCTCGGTGCGCTCGCTCGGTGACCAGCTCGCCAAGCTCAACAGCTACACCGACGCCCAGGCGGACAATCTCGATGAGCGTGGCGAGCGAGTCTCGATGCTGCGGCTCTACCTCGAGTTTCCGGCAGCTTTCATCAAGGCCTATTTCGGCCGCCGGCACTTCGTGCGCGGGGTCTACGGCTTCATGACGGCGATGAACTTCGCCTTCTACCGCTATCTGCGCGTCGCCAAGCACGTCGAGCGGCGCCTGCGCACCGAGGCCACCGAAAAGGGCCGGCTTACGAAGTGAGCGTGATCGCCGCGATCAGCCGGCCGTAGTCCGCCTCGCCACGGTGGGTCGCCCGCCGATAGCTGTAGAAGCGTTCCTCGTCGCCATAGGTGCACAGGCCGAGGTCAATGAAACGACCGACGCCGGCCGCCGCCATGCGCGCACCGATGAATCCCGGCAGGTCGAACATGGCATGGTCCGCCCGCTGCGCGGGCGTAAAGAAGCGCCCACAGGCCGGGTCGGCCGCGCGGAACTGGGCGACGAATTCCGGCCCGACCTCGTAGGCCGATGCACTGATCGTAGGCCCGAGCACGGCGGTCATGCGCCCGCGCTCCGCGCCGAGCGCCTCCATCGCCACGACCACCGCCTCGACGATGCCGGAAAAGGCACCGCGCCAGCCGGAATGGGCGGCGCCGATGACTCGCGCCTCGGGATCGGCGAAGAGCAGCGGCCCGCAATCGGCCGTGGAGATGGCGAGGCCGATGCCCGCCACCCGGGTCACGCAGCCGTCGGCCTTCGGCCGCGCATCCGCCGGCCACGGCGTCTCGACGGTCACCACGTCCGGCGAATGGACCTGGTGGAGTCCGAGCAGGCTCTCGGCCGGCAGCCCGAGCCGGGCCGCCATGCGGCGGCGGTTCTCGCGCACGGCGGCCGCGTCGTCGCGCGAGCCGGTGCCGCCGTTGAGCGAGCCGTAGATGCCACCAGAGACGCCACCACGGCGCGTGAAGAAGGCGTGGCGGATGCCGCCGAGCGCGGCGAGCGCCTCCGCCTCGATCGCCTCCGCCGTCGCACTGTCCGCAAAGGCCCTATCCGGTGCGTTCATGGTTCTTCCCCGCTTGCCTCGGCCGGTGTCGTCAGGCGGTCGAAGCCCGGCAGCATCGGCAGGTCCGGATGCGTCACCGCCATCACCTTGAACAATTCCCCCATCCCGGTGCGCCCGCCCTCTACCAGCCGCTCACGCTGACCGGCGATGGCCCGGGCCTGATCGGGACTGCCCGAGCGCTGCAGCCGATCCGCCCGCGCGCCAAGCCCGAGCGCCTCGAGGAAAACCCGCTGCGTGACAGGCCCCTGCAGCACGGCGCCGGCGGCGAGCGCCGCCCGCCCGAGGGCGGCGAAATCCACATGCGCCGTCAGGTCCGCCTCGCCCGGCTCGGCCAGCGGATCGACCGGCTTGTGATTCTTCATCGCCTGCAGCGTGTCGCCCGGCGCCGTCGCGAGATGGCCGTAGTCGATGGCGAGCAGCGCCCCGCCGTCGGCCGCGAGCCGCTGGGCGAGGGCGCGCACGATGCCGTGACCGACGAGCGGCACCTCCAGCACCGCCCCCTCCCCCGCCTGCTGCGTCAGCCGCGGCTCCGACTCCGCCGCAAGGCCGAAGACGAGACGCCCGTCCGCTCCGAGGCCGACGAGCCGCTCGCGCCAGACGCCGCCCTGGCGCACGAACTGGCGCACCGGCAGGGCGTCGAAGAACTCGTTGGCGACGATGACGGCAGGCCCCGGCGGCAGGTCCTCGACCCGGTCGTGCCAGTGGAGCGCCGCAACACGCCCGGCGAGCGAGGCCTTCTGCGCGGCACGCAGCACCGGGCTCGTCTCGACGAGATGCACGTCGACCGCCTCGGAGAAGCCGGGCAGCACGCGGCCGGCGCGCAGGAGATCCGCCATCAGCGTGCCCCGGCCGGGGCCGAGCTCGACGAGGCGGAGCTTGTCGGGGGCGCCCATCGTCTGCCAGACGGACGCCGCCCACAGGCCGATGAGCTCGCCGAACATCTGCGAGACTTCCGGCGCGGTGATGAAATCCCCCGCCCGGCCGAAGGGGTCGCGCGTCATGTAATAGCCGTGGCGCGGGTGGCCGAGGGCGAGCGCCATGAAGCGCTCGACCGAGATCGGCCCCTCGGCGGCGATGATGGCGGCGATCTCGCTCTTGAGCTGGCTCATGCCGCTGCTCCCGTTCCGCCGGCCGGCAGCGGCTCGCGCCGCAGGGCCCGCCAGATGAGGAAGAGTCCGGCAGCGAGCAGCGGCAGGCTGAGCAGCATGCCCATCGTCACCCCGCCCTCGAGCGCCGAGACCTCGCGGCCGAAGAGGAAGCCGAGCTGCGGATCCGGCTCGCGGAAGAACTCGCAGACGCTGCGCGCCACCGCATAGCCGGCGGCGAAGACACCGGCGACGAGGCCGGGCCGGCGAAAGCCCGCGACGCGCACGACGAGGGCCAGCAGCGCGAACAGGAGGAGCCCCTCCGAAAAGGCCTCGTAGAGCTGGCTCGGGTGGCGCGGCACGGGACCGCCACCGGGGAAGACGACGGCATAGGGAAAGTCCGGTGCCGGCCGCCCCCACAGCTCCGCATTGATGAAATTGGCGATGCGGCCGAAGAAGAGGCCGATGGGCGCCACCGTCGCGGCAAGGTCGAACATGGTCAGGACCGGAAGCCCGCGCCGGCGCGCCAGCACGACGACGCCGAGCGCCGCCCCGAGAAGGCCGCCGTGGAAGGACATGCCCCCCTTCCACACCGCGAGGATCTCCGCCGGCTGCGCGAGATAGTGCGGCAGGTTGTAGAAGAGGACGTAGCCGAGGCGCCCGCCGACGACGACGCCGATCGCCGCATAGACGAGCAGGTCGTCGAGATCGGTCTGTGTCGGCTGCGGGCCCGCCCCGCTCCAAAGGCCCGGCCGGCGCACCAGGGCGCGCGCATACCACCAGCCGCCCAAGAGCCCGGCGATGTACGCGAGCGCATACCAGCGGATGGCGAGCGGCCCGATGCTGATAGCTACCGGATCGATCGTGGGGAAGGCGATTGCAAAGGTTGGCATCTCGATCTCGTCGGCGGATCGTCCGGGCGGTCTTCGCGCGACTTTCCCGACCACGGATGCGGCGTCAACCCCACACCGCGTCAGCCTGCGACGACAGGACCGGCCATAGCACGGGAAACGGGCCCGAGTGCGACAATCTTTTCGTGAGAAGGGGCCACCCGCCTGCCGCACTTGTGCTATAGCCAAGCCGAACTGCGCGAGGAGGCAGCCATGACCCAGACCACCGGCCGGATTTTCGACGACATCGCCCGCCTCGTCACCGACGCCGCCGGCATGGCCGAGGGCGCCCGCCGCGAGGTGGAAGCTGTCGTCCGCGCCCAGATGGAACGCATGCTGCGCAGCATGGACGTGGTCAGCCGCGAGGAATTCGACGCCGTTCGCGACATGGCCGCAGCCGCCCGTGACGAGAACGAGCGTCTCGCCGCCCGGATCGCCGAGCTTGAGGCGCGCCTCGCCCGCGACGAGCAGGACGCGGCGGAGCGGGAATAGCAGGGCGCAAGCCGAACGCGCACCCGAACCCGGCACAAGAAGCCACCGGCTGTGCTGGCGTGCCCGTACCGGAGACCGATTCTGCCAGCGGATCCACGGGGCGTCGAGCGAGCCGGTGAAGCTGATGAGGCTGTCGCTCGCGGAGGGCGCGGTCGGTGTTTCCGCCATTGCGGCATGCATCGCCGCCTGCCATGAAGGGTTCATGAAGCTCCATCCCCGCCATGGCTGGGCCGTGACACCGCGTGACGCCGTCGTCCTGCAGCAGGACTTAAGGGGCGAGATCGATACGAGCCGGCCGCTGTCCCTGCCCGACGTCCGGCTCATTGCCGGCGTCGACGTTAGCATCAAGAACGGCCTCTCGCGTGCAGCCGTCGTCGTCACCAGTCTGCCGGACTTCGCCGTGATCGAGACGGTGCTCGCCACGCGGCCGACACCCTTCCCCTACGTGCCCGGCCTGCTCAGCTTCCGCGAAGGACCAGTGCTGGAAGAAGCCTTCAGTAAGCTCGGCACCGAGCCGGACGTCTTCATCTTCGACGGCATGGGCATCGCCCATCCACGGCGCATCGGCATTGCCAGCCACATGGGCCTGTGGCTCGAGAAGCCGACCATCGGCTGCGGCAAGACGCTGCTCGTCGGCCGTTTCGAGGCGCTCGGGCTGAAGAAGGGCGCCGCCGCACCGCTTGTCGACAAGGGGGAGACGATCGGCGTCGCCTTGCGCACGCGCGAGCGCGTCAGTCCCGTCTTCATCTCCCCGGGCCACCGCATCGACCTCGCGAGCGCCGTCGCCGTGACGCTCGCCGCGACGACACGTTTCCGGCTGCCTGAGCCGATCCGCCTCGCCCATGCCGCCGCCGGCACGCTGTGAGCTAGCGCGGGCGCGTGCATTTGGCCAAGGGCAGAATTGCTCCGGCGCCCGTCGTCGAGGCGCGGCCTTTCCGCTATAGCCCAAGTTGGGGCCCGCTGCCCGGCGCGACCTCGTCTGCCGGGCTCACGATCGGCGAGGTGTTCATGGCGCTCACTCATTACGAGGATTTCGAACCCGGCATCCGCCTGTCCCTCGGCCCCCGCCCCATCACCATGGACGAGATCGTCGCCTTCGCGCGGCAATACGACCCGCAGCCGATGCACACGGACCCCGAGGCGGCGAAGGAGAGCCTCGCCGGCGGGCTGATCGCCTCGGGCTGGCACAGCTGCGGCATCGTCATGCGCATGATCGCAGACGGCTTCATCCTCGCCTCCACGGGCCAGGGTGCCCCGGGCATCGAGGAAGTGCGCTGGCTGCGGCCGGTGCGGCCGGGCGACGATCTCACGCTCACGGTCGAGGTGCTGGAGCGCCGCCCCCTGCGCAGCCGGCCGGAGATCGGCATGGTCCGCTTCCGCATGGTGCTTGCCAACAGGGCGGGCGAGGACCTGCTGCAGCAGACCAACTGGGTCATGTTCCGGCGCCGCGATCCCGGCCGGGAGGCCGAGCTCCCTGCTTCGACCACCGCGCGGGGCCACCAGGGCGCGACGCCGGATCTGCCCGAAGCCCGGCCCTCCCCGGACCATGCGCGTTTCCTGGACGATCTCGTGCCCGGCGAGACGGCTTCGCTCGGCACCTATCAGTTCACCCCCGAGGAGATCGTCACCTTCGCGCGCGCTTACGACCCGCAGCCGTTCCACGTCGATGCGGAGGCGGCCCGGCGCTCCCTGTTCGGGGGGCTCTGCGCCTCCGGCTGGCACACGGCCGCCGTGTGGATGAAGCTGATGGTGGCGCACTGGGAGCGGCAGCGGCAGGCCGCCCTGTCCCTGCGCTTGCCCGTCCCCAGCCTCGGCCCCTCCCCCGGCTTTCGCGACCTCAAATGGCTGAAGCCGGTCTTCGCCGGCGACGCGCTGACCTATGCGGTGCGCATCGTGGAGGCGCGGCCCTCCGCATCCCGCCCCGGCTGGGGCCTCGTGACCCAGCACAGCACGGCCGTGAACCAGCACGGCGAGCCGGTTTTCGCCTTCACCGGCACCGTCATGTGGCAGCGAGCGCCAGCCGGCTGACGCTGATCACCATGGCCGGCGTTGAAAGCCAGCGCCCGATGTGATCCCCTTAAGGCGGCGCAGCCGGCTGCGCATCAGCCTTTCAACAGGGGACCTTCTCCGGGATTCATGAAACATTTCATCGCGCTCGTCTGTCTCTGCCTCGCGTCCTTCCTCACTGCAGCCGGCCCGTCGTCCGCCCAGACGACCCCCGCGCCGGCGGCAAGCACGGGCGAGGCGCCGGCGAACACGAGCGTCGATGCGCTCATCAGGATCCTGGAGGACGATGCCGCCCGCCAGGCGCTGATCGACCGGCTGCGGAGCGCAGCCGCGGAACCCGCGCCGCCGGCCGAGGCGCCGACCTTCGCCCGCTGGCTGGCCGAGCACACGACCCAGGCGACGACCGCCCTCAAGGAGGCGCTCGCCTCCGCCTGGGCCTTCACCGAGCGGCTCGGCGAGGTGCTGGCGGGCACAGCATCGCTCGACCTGCCCCGGCTGTGGGACGTCATCGCGAGCCTCGGCTCCGTGATGCTCGTCGCCTTTCTGCTGCTCTTCGCCGCGCGGTTGATCGCCAATCGCTTCCTCGATCGGACGGCGCTGCGGGCCGCAGGTGCCCCACTCGTGACACGCCTCGCCCTCGCGGTCGTCGCGGCGCTGATCGATGCGCTCGCCGTGGTCATTGCCTGGGGCGCCGGCTATCTCATCGCGCTGCAGCTCGGCAGCGAGGCGGCGCTCAGCTTCGGCGAGACGCTGTTCCTCAACGCGCTTATCGTGCTCGAGCTCGGCAAGGTCAGCCTGCGCTTCCTTCTGGCGCCCCGCCATGCCGCTCTGCGGCTGCTGCCGCTCGACGACACCGACGCAAACTACTGGTACTTCTGGCTGAGCCGCCTCGTCAGCCTCGTCGGCTACACCTTCCTGTTCGTCGCGCCGCTCGTCGCGGTCGCCACCACCTTCGCCGCCGCCCGATCCGTGCGCGTCATCGTGCTTTTGGCGGCGCTCTTTATCGGTATCGCCATCATCCTGCAGAACCGCGACGCCGTGCGCGCCCGCCTGTCAACGGCCGGGCGCGAATGGGGCCATGCAACGCGGCAGGTCCTCATCGTCCTCAGCCGCATCTGGCATGTCCTCGCCATCGTCTATCTCGTCGCCCTCTTCGCCGCTTGGCTGTCGAACCCCTTCACCGTCCTGCCCTTCATGCTCAGAGCGACGGTGGAGACCGGCATCGCCGTGCTCGTCGGCAGCCTCGTCACGGCCTTCATCACGCGGGCCCTGCGGGGCGGCATGTCCTTGCCGGACGATGTGAAGGCGCGCCTGCCCCTGCTGGAGGCCAGGCTCAACGCCTTTATTCCCTCGGTGCTGCGCGTTGCCCGGACGCTGGTGCTCGTCCTAGTGCTGCTGGCCATCGCAGACGCCTGGGCTGTCCTTGACCTCGGCGGGTGGCTGGCGAGCGAGACAGGCCGCAACCTCGTGGGCGCCCTGATCTCCACCTCGCTCGTGCTCGTCATCGGCTGGCTCGTCTACGTCGCCGTGTCGAGCTGGGTGGAGTACCGGCTGTCGAACGATTTCGGCCGCGTACCAAGCGCGCGCGAGCGCACCCTGCTCTCCCTCTTCCGCAACGCCTTCACCGTCGTGCTTCTCGTGCTTGTCGGCCTCCTCGCCCTGTCTGAACTCGGCGTCAATATCGGTCCGCTGCTCGCTGGCGCCGGCGTCATCGGCCTTGCCGTCAGCTTCGGCTCGCAGAAGCTGGTGCAGGACATCATCACCGGCGCCTTCATCCAGATTGAGAACGCCATGAACGAGGGCGACGTCGTCAATCTGGGCTCGGTCTCGGGCGTGGTGGAGAAGCTCACCATCCGCTCCGTCGGCATCCGCGACCTCGACGGCATCTATCACCTCGTGCCGTTCAGCGCCGTGACAACCGTGTCCAACTTCATGCGCGGCTTCGCCTTTCACGTCGCGGAGATTGGCGTCGCCTACCGCGAGAACATCCCGCAGGTGAAGGAGGCCATGCACGAGGCCTTCGACAGGCTGTCAAAGACCGAGCATGGCAGCGCCATCATCGGGCCACTCGACATGCAAGGTGTCACGGGCTTTGCCGATTCGGCAGTGAAGGTACGGGCCCGCATCCGCACTCTCGCCGGCCAGCAGTGGAATGTCGGCCGCGCCTACAACGAGATCCTGAAGGCCGTCTTCGACGAGCGGGACATCGAGATCCCCTATCCGCACATCACCGTCTACATGGGACGCGACAAGAAGGGCCATGCGCCGCCCCTGCATATCGTGAACGACCGGCCTGTCGAAGCGGGCGCGGGCGAGGACGCGGCTGCTGCTGCGGCGAAGAAACCGCGCCGGTCAAGGCCACAGCGCCACCGCCCCGAGCGGGCTTCCTCCGGACCGGAGAGGCTGGTGTCCGGCGAACCAGACGATACCGGCAAGCCCTGAGGCTCAGTGCCCTTCGAAGGACATGAGCGTGCGCACGGTGACGCCCATGTCGCGCAGGCGTCGGGCGCCCCCGAGATCCGGCAGGTCGATGACGAAGACGGCTGCGACCACCTCCGCGCCCATCTTGCGCAGCAGCTCGACGGCCGCCGTCGCTGTGCCGCCGGTGGCGATGAGGTCGTCGACGAGGATGACGCGCTCGCCGGGCGCGATCGCGTCGCGGTGCATCTCCATCTCGTCGATGCCGTATTCGAGGGAATAGGCGATCGTCACCGTCTCGTGCGGCAGCTTGCCCTTCTTGCGGATGGGCACGAAGCCGGACGCGAGCTGGTGCGCCACCGCGCCGCCGAGGATGAAGCCACGCGCTTCGATGCCTGCAACCTTGTCGATCTTGGAGCCGGGCCACGGCTGCACCAGTTCGTCCACGGCGCGGCGGAAGGCGCGCGCGTCTCCGAGCAGCGTCGTGATGTCGCGAAAGAGGATGCCGGGCCTTGGATAGTCAGGGATCGTCCGCACCGCTGCCCTGAGATCGCTGCGCTCGTCCATGTCGCTGTTCCACCGTCGGGTTTCGTCAAGTCATCAACCCGGCCGCCCCGCGCGTCAAGAAGCGTCGGAAGCCATCCGCCAATGAAAAAGGCGCCCGAAGGCGCCTTTCCTGGCAGGACGCGGACGCTCAGCCGTGTGCTTCCTCGGCATGTGCACGGGCCCAGATCTTCTTCTTGGTGAAGTAGAGCAGCGCCGCGAAGACGATAAGGAAGATGATGACCTTGAAGCCCATCGCCTTGCGGGCCTCGAGATGCGGCTCGGCCGCCCACATCATGAAGGCCGAGACATCGCGCGAGTACTGGTCGACCGTCTCCGGCACCACCGGGTTGCCGGCCTCGTCCTTCGGGTATTCCACCTGCCCGTCGCTGAGCGGCGGAGGCATGGCGATGGCATGACCGGGCATGTACTCGTTCCAGTACTGCCCCGGCTGCAGTGTGGTTCCCGCCGGCGCCTCGCGGTAGCCTGTCAGCAGCGCGTGGATGTAATCGACGCCGTGCTCGGCATATTCGAAGAAGGGGATGGCATCGACGATGAACAGCGGGAAGCCGCGCTCGTAGGTGCGCGCCTTCGCGAGCAGCGAGAAATCCGGCGGGTAGGCGCCGCCGTTGGCCGCGCGCGCCGCATTCTCGTTCGGGAACGGCGACGGGAAATGATCGGCCGGGCGGCCCGGTCGCTCGAACATGTCGCCCGCCTCGTTCGGCCCGTCCTGGATCTGGTATTCAGCGGCGAGCGCCTTGACCTGACCCTCGGTGAACTCGGGCCCGCCCGGCTGGGAGAGGTTGCGGAAGGCGACACGGCTGAGGCCGTGGCAGCTGGCGCAGACCTCGCGGTAGACCTTGAAGCCTCGCTGCAGCTGGGCACGGTCGAAGGTACCGAAGGGACCGGCAAAGCTCCAGCTCTCGCGCGGCGGCTTCACCTGCTCGGCCGCGGAGGCCGGCACCGCCGCAACGACAGCGGCTGCGAGGAAGCCGGCGATGAGAAGGGTCGTCTTTTTCATGTCGTCATTTCTCCCGCGCCGCAAGGCGCGATCAGCCCCAATCTCAGCCCTTGGAATTCGGCTCGGCACTGGCGCCCGAGGCGAGGCCCACTGGCGCACCGCCATGCTTGCGCAGCACGTCCTCGGCGATGCTGCCTGGCATGGCGCGCGGCTTCTCGATGAGGCCGAGGATGGGCAGGATCACGATGAAGTGCAGGAAGTAGTATGCGGTCAGCACGCGCGAGGCGATGACATAGCCGCCCTCCGGCGGCTTGGCGCCCAGATAGCCGAGACCAATGCAGCACAGCACGAAGACCCAGAACAGCTGCTTGTAGAGCGGCCGGTAGGTGGCCGAGCGCACCCGCGAGGTGTCGAGCCACGGCAGGAAGGCGAGCACCGCGATCGCCGCGAACATGGCGATGACACCGGCGAGCTTGTCCGGGATGGCGCGCAGGATGGCGTAGAACGGCAGGAAGTACCACTCCGGCACGATATGCGCGGGCGTCACCGCCGGGTTCGCCTCGATGTAGTTGTCCGCATGGCCGAGATAGTTCGGGATGTAGAACACGAACCAGGCGAAGAAGACAAAGAAGCAGACGACGGCGAAGAAATCCTTGATCGTCGCGTATGGCGTGAAGGGCACCGTGTCCTTCTTCAGGTTCTTGACGTCGAGGCCGGCCGGGTTGTTCTGCCCCACGACGTGCAGCGCCCAGATGTGCAGGGCCACCACGCCGACGATCATGAAGGGCAGCAGATAGTGCAGCGAGAAGAAGCGGTTGAGCGTCGGATTGTCGACCGAGTAGCCGCCCCACAGCCAGGTCACGATCGGCTCGCCGACGATGGGCAGCGCCGAGAAGAGGTTCGTGATGACGGTGGCGCCCCAGAAGCTCATCTGCCCCCACGGCAGCACGTAGCCCATGAAGGCGGTGGCCATCATCAGGAGGAAGATGATGACGCCGAGGATCCACAGGATCTCGCGCGGGGCCTTGTAGGAGCCGTAGTAGAGGCCGCGGAAGATGTGGATGTAGACCGCGATGAAGAACATCGAGGCGCCGTTGGCGTGCAGGTAGCGCAGCAGCCAGCCGTAGTTCACATCGCGCATGATGTGCTCGATGGACGAGAAGGCCAGCGTCGCATGCGGCGTGTAGTGCATGACAAGCACGATGCCCGTCACGATCTGCGCCACGAGCATGAAGGACAGGATCGCCCCGAACGTCCAGAAGTAGTTCAGGTTGCGCGGCGTCGGGTAGGCGACGAAGGACGAATGGACGAGGCCGACGAGGGGAAGCCGGCTCTCGAACCATTTCGCCACTGCGCTCTTCGGAACGTAGGTGGAATGTCCGCTCATGGTCTTGGGTCGCCTGATGTTGCTCGGTATCGCGGGCGTGATGCTGGTGGGCGCGTCAGCCGATCTGAATCTTCGTGTCGTTCACGAAGGCATAGGGCGGGATCGGCAGGTTGGTCGGCGCCGGCCCCTGCCGGATACGCCCGGATGTATCGAACACCGAGCCGTGGCACGGGCACAGCCAGCCGTCATAGGCGCCCGCATTGCCGAGCGGGACGCAGCCGAGGTGGGTGCAATTGCCGTAGACCACGAGCCACTGGGCGTGACCTTCCTTGACGCGGGCCGAATCGGCTTCCGGATCCGGCAGCGAAGCGACGTTGACGTCCTCCGCTGCCTTGATCTCCTCCGCCGTCCGATGGCGGACGAAGATGAGCTTGCCGCGCCAGAACAGCTTGACGATCTGCCCTTCGGCGATCGGCGTCAGGTCGACCTCGACCGGCGCGCCGGCGGCAACGGTTGCCGCATCCGGGTTCATCTGCGCGATGAAGGGCCATGCCACCGCGGCAACACCCACGGCGCCCACGGCGCCAGTCGCGATGAAGAGAAAGTCTCGCCGGGTCGGTTCGGCGGTAGCGGTCTCAGCCACGTTGGCTCCCCAGTCTCACAATCCTGGCTCGACGTTTCGCCACCGCGACGGTTCCCTTCCGCTCCCGCATCCTGCGGGGTCCAGCCGAAACCGTCGGTCATAGCGGCGCGCCGACTTCAAAGCACGGACGCGACAGCCCCGCAATGCGACCGGGAGTCGCCGCGCGGCGGCTGTTTGGCATGGTTCCAGAACCATGTCCATACTTTCGGCAGACAAAGCCGTGCGCTACGTGCATTGCCCGGCCATCCGGCCTCATGCCCTCGAACCTGACGCCCCCATGCACCCGCTGCGCCTTGCCCTCTATCAGCCCGACATTCCGCAGAACACCGGCACCATGGTCCGGCTCTGCGCCTGCCTCGGCGTCGCCGTCGACATCATCGAGCCGGCGGGCTTTCCTGTGTCCGACAGGGCGTTCCGCCGGGCGGGCATGGATTATCTCGATGCGGTCGAGATCGTCCGGCACGCGAGCTGGCGCGCCCTCGCGGCCGATCTCGCGAGATCGGGCCGCCGCCTCGTGCTCGCCACCACACGCGCGGCTTTGCCCTATCACGCCTTCTCCTTCGCGCCCGGCGACGTCGTCCTGATGGGGCGGGAATCGGCCGGCGTGCCGGAGGAGGTGCACGACGCCGCCGATGCGCGCATCCTCGTGCCCATGCGGCCTGGCCTGCGCTCGCTCAATGTCGCCGTCACGGCCGCGATGATCCTCGGCGAGGCCCTGCGCCAGTTGGACGCCTTTCCCGGCGGCGGGGAGGCTTCTACACCGGCGGGCAGTTGAACGGTCCCCAGCCGCATGCCGCAGCACGCCACCAGGAGCCGAGGAAGGACAAGCCATGACCGACGCCCCGCCCATCGATCCCGCCCTGATCGCGCGCCTCAAGGACGAGGCCGGCACCTGGTTCGCGGCCCTGCGCGACGCCATCTGCGCCGATTTCGAGACGATCGAGGACGAGGCGCCGGGCCCGTTCTTCCCCGAGGCGGGCGGGCCGGGGCGCTTCGAGCGCACGCCCTGGCAGCGCACCGACCACAGCGGCGCGCCGGGCGGCGGCGGCACCATGGCGATGATGCGCGGCCGCGTCTTCGAGAAGGTCGGCGTGCACGTCTCGACGGTCTTCGGCGAGTTCGCGCCCGAGTTCCGCGGCCAGATCCCCGGCTCGGCCGAGGACCCGCGCTTCTTCGCCACCGGCATCTCGCTCATCGCCCACCCCTGGAACCCGAACGTGCCGACGGTGCACATGAACACGCGCTTCGTCGTCACCACGAAACCGTGGTTCGGCGGCGGGGCGGACCTGACGCCGGTGCTGGAGCGCCGGCGCGAGCAGAAGGATAGGGACGCCGTGGCCTTCCACACCGCCATGCGCGGCGCCTGCGCGGCCCATGCCGCCGTCGCGCCCTACGAGAAATACAAAGCCTGGTGCGACGAGTACTTCTTCCTCAAGCACCGCAACGAGCCGCGCGGCATCGGCGGCATCTTCTACGACTATCACTGGTCGGGAGACCCGGACGCGGACCTCGCCTTCACCCGCGCCGTGGGCGAAGCGTTTCGCGAGGTCTACGGCCGCATCGTGCGCGCCAACTGGGCGACGCCCTGGACCGACGAGGACCGGCACGAGCAGCAGGTGCGCCGCGGCCGCTATGTCGAGTTCAACCTGCTCTACGACCGCGGCACCATCTTCGGCCTGAAGACCGGCGGCAACGTCGCCTCCATTCTGTCCTCGATGCCGCCGACGGTGCGCTGGCCCTGACCGGTAAGCGGCCGGCCCGCCCGACGTCCGGAGCCGGCCATCATCACGCCTGTCGCGCACGCGGGCTGGCGTTTTGCGCGAACCGCTAGATAGCAAGCTCCCGATGGGCAATGCAGCTGCAAGCTGCCAGCACTGGGCGCAACCGGTCATCGTCGCGTGCCCGCGTGGTTTAGCTCGGGCAATGCCACACCCCCCTCAATCCGCGCTCGGCAGCCTACGCATGGTGAATTCGATGCGGCCGTCGCCGAGGTCGCGCCAGCTCTCGACCTCGGTCATGTAGGCCGCCTTCGGGAAACGCCGGAACCATTCGCGCGCCTTGGCCCGGGCGGCCTCGCGCTCCAGCACAAAGGTCTCGCGCCGCCAGGTGGCGCCGGTGTCGTCGCCCGCGCGGCCGGACTGCGCCTTGTCGCGCCGTTGCGCCAGGCGCTCGGCCACATCCGCCGGTCCCCGCCCTGCCCGTGCCATCGCGATCCCTCTCAGAGAGCGCCGGCAAGCGATGCCGGCAAGTGATGCCAGCGGGTCCATGCTAGAGCAGGAATGCGGGCGAGGAAACGGTCAGCCGGCTCGCCCGGCGGCAACCGCCTGTTGCAGGATGCGCTTTAGCGCTGCCGCGTCTGCCGGACAGTCCTCGTCGAGCCAGCGCTCTCGCGCCGCCGCAAGCACGGCGCCGACCCGCGGCCCCTTCGGCACGCCGGCGGCGACGACCTCTTCGCCCGACAGGGGGAAGACCGGCGCGATTGCCTCGCCGCGCGCCATGGCGGCGAGGAAGTCGCGACCGCGTGCGTCGATATCCGCCAGCGGCGCGGCCGCCGCGAAGGCGGCGGCGACGATCTCGGGCGCGAAGGACAGTGCGAGCGCCCTGAGATCCCGCAGGCTCCAGGGGCCGGCGGAGCCGTTGAGGCGTTCGACAAGCGCAGCGAAGGCGTGGATGCGCCGCGTCTCGACATTGGACAGCCGCAGGCGGTCGCGCAGGCGGGCCGCATCCTCCGGGATGTCGGTGCCGAGCGCGGCGAGCCGCAGCACCGGATCCGGCCTGCGGCCGCAGGCGGCCTCCCAGGCGATGAGTCGCGCAAGGCGCATGTCGTGCGTCACGCCGGCGAAGATGCGCTGCAGGAGGCCGGCATCGATCATGATGCGGCAGGTCTCGAGCGCCCGGGCGGCGCCGAGCAGCTTGGCGATCTCCGTCCGCAGCCGCTCGTGCGACAGAAGGTCGAGCCCGGCCCGCGCCCGGACCGCGGCCGTGAAGCCGGCCGCATCGATATCGCCCGACCCGTAGGCCGCATGGAAGCGGAAGAAGCGCAGAATGCGCAGATAGTCCTCGGCGATGCGCTGGCCGGGATCGCCGATGAAGCGCACGTGCCGCGCCGCAAGGTCCGCGAGCCCGCCGACGAAGTCGTGCACCTGCCCCGTGCGATCCGCATAGAGCGCGTTCATCGTGAAGTCGCGCCGGCGCGCATCGGCCGCGAAGTCGCGGCCGAAGGCGACCTTCGCCCGCCGCCCATCGGTCTCGACGTCCTCGCGCAGGCTCGTCACCTCGAAGGGCGTGCCCTCGACGATGACGGTTACGGTGCCGTGGTCGATGCCCGTCGGCACCACGCGGAATCCCGCCTCTGCCGCGCGGCGCATGGTCTCCTCGGGTGTCGCGGTCGTCGCGCAATCGACGTCGCTGACGGGGCGGCCGATGAGCACGTCGCGCACGGCGCCGCCGACGATCCAGGTCGTTTCGCCGCCACCGTCGAGCACGGCGAGCAGCCGCTGCAGCGCGGGCCGCGCGACGAGCGAGGCGACGGCCGCCCGATCGATGGTCATTGGAACTGTCCCGGCACGAGGCGGCCGTTTTCCAGATGCGTCGGCACATAGGCGCCCGAGTGCCGCTCGGCCGTGATGCCGAGATAGACGAAGGCACCGATCGCCAGCAGCAGCCCGGCGATGACGAGCCACGGCACATGCCCGTCCCACTCGTGCCGGGTGAAGGGATTGCGCCTGCGCAGCAGCAGATAGACCCCGAACAGGAGGAAGGGAACGAAGAAGAGGACCAGTTGCTGGAGGATCGCCCGCGTCATGGACCGTAGAGCCTCTCGTAGAGGTTGCGGATGATGCCGGCCGTCACGCCCCAGATGTAGCGCTCGCCGAAGGGCATGGCGTAGTAGTGGCGCAACGTGCCGCGCCACTCGCGCGAATGGCGCTGGTGGTTGGCCGCATCCATGAGGAAGTCGAGCGGCACCTCGAAGGCCTCATCCACCTCCTCCCGGTTGACGGTGAGGGTGAAGCCGGGCGTCACGTGGCCGACCACAGGCACGATGCGATAGCCGGTCGCGGACAGATATTCGTCGAGATAGCCGAGCGGGCGCACATGGTCCCGGTCGAGGCCGATCTCCTCCTGCGCCTCGCGCAGAGCCGTCGTCAGCGGCGTCGCGTCCTCCGGGTCCATCTTGCCGCCGGGAAAGGCGATCTGCGCTGAGTGCTGGCGCAGGTGCGCCGCCCGCTGGGTCAGGAGCAGGTTGACGCCGGTGGAACGGGTGACGATGGGCACCAGTACCGCCGCCGGCCGGGCGATATCGGCGGCAACGTCAGGACGGACGCCGGCAAGGTCGTGGTCGCCACGCAGACGCACCGCCCCGACGGCCCCGTGCGGCTGCGGATAGAGGCACCGGCGCGCCCGGTCGAGAAACGTCTCTTCGTCCACGAATGTCTCTTGATCCACCAATGTCTCTCGGTCCACGCGAGCCTTGTCGATCGTCGCCGTCACGTCCCGCCGTCCTCTCCATCGCCTGCGGCCGCGATGGCGAAGAAGGCACCGGCCGAGGCGACGCCCATGATCTGTCCGCCCGCGGCATCCGGGCGCACCTCGACGAGATCGGCGAGGTCGAGCGCCAGGGCGCGCGTCAGCCGCGCCCACAGGCCGCCGCGTATATGGACATAAGGCTTCATCCCGCCTTTCGCATCCGTCTCGAACCGCAGGGGATGGTTCGGCCCCGCCTGCACGATGTCGTCGACATTGGTGCGGAAGGTGAGCACGCGCCCGCCCGCGGCCTCGCTCGCCGCCATCTCGACGGCTATAAAGGGCACGTCCTCGACCGTGATGCCGACACGCTCCACCGGCGTCACCAGCACGTAACCCTCCGGGTCGCGCCGCAGGATGGAGGCGAACAGCTTCACGAGCGCCGGCCGGCCGATGGGCGAGCCGCGGTAGTGCCAGGAGCCGTCGGCCGTGATTCGCATGTCGATCATGCCGCAATGCGGCGGGTTCCACTTCTCCACCGGCCGCGCCTTCGCCGCCGGGCCGGCGGAGGCGAACAGCGCGGCGAGGCCAGATGGGAGGCTCTCGGGCGTGGCATGGGTCCCGACGCCCGCCGTTTCGCGCTTTTTGCCCTGCTCGCCGCTCACGTGTTTGTGTCCTCGCAACCTTGGCAGCCGATTTCGGCGCGCGCCGCTTGTAATCTGGGTCCCGGCACCACTATCGCAAGAATGGGCACGCTGGGGAACCGAAGGTGTCCGGCCTCAAGCGGCTTGAATAAGACATGATCACCGATGCAGACTGCTCCGACGGGGGCACAGAAGGAGAGTTGCCGATGATGAGCGGCACTGACCGTACCGCTGTGGCCCAGACGCCGACGACCATCGACGATGCCGTCATCAAGGCGGCCGAGGCGGCGCTCGACCATGTGGCCAGAGCGCGCAGTGCCATCGGCTCCGTCATCTTCGGCCAGGCGCACGTCGTCGAGCTCGCCCTCGTCACGGTGCTCGCCGGCGGGCACGGCCTGCTCGTGGGCGTGCCCGGCCTCGCCAAGACCAAGCTCGTCGAGGCGATGGGCACGGTGCTCGGTCTCGACGGCCAGCGCATCCAGTTCACGCCCGACCTGATGCCCTCGGACATTCTCGGCACCGAGATCCTCGACGAGAGCGCCGATCGGCAACGCAGCTTCCGCTTCATCAAGGGGCCGATTTTCGCCCAGCTGTTGATGGCGGACGAGATCAACCGCGCCAGCCCGCGCACCCAGTCCGCTCTCCTGCAGGCCATGCAGGAGTATCACGTGACGGTGGCCGGTGTGCGCTACGACCTGCCGCGCCCATTCCACGTACTCGCAACCCAGAACCCTATCGAGCAGGAGGGTACCTATCCGCTGCCCGAGGCGCAGCTCGACCGCTTCCTTCTCGAAATCGACATCGGCTATCCCGACCGCGATGCGGAGCGCCGCATCGTCCTTGAGACGACAGGTCTTGAGGAGCATCGCCCGTCAGCTGCCATGAACGCGGAAACGCTCATGGGCATCCAGCGTCTCGTGCGCCGCCTGCCGATGGGTGAGAGCGTGCTGGAGGCCATCGTCTCGCTGGTGCGCTCGGGCCGTCCCGGCGAGGGGCCGGAGGAATTGACGCGAGACCTGTCTTGGGGCCCCGGCCCCCGCGCCAGCCAGGCACTGGCACTTGCCGTGCGTGCCCGGGCCCTCATCGAGGGGCGCCTCGCGCCCTCGCTCGACGACGTGGCGGCCCTCGCCGAACCGGTGCTGAAGCACCGCATGGCGCTGACCTTCGCGGCGCGCGCGGACGGCCGCACCATGCCCGACGTCATCGCTCGCCTCGTGGAGCGGCTCGGCTAGGAGCGTCCATGGCCCGCGTTCAAACCCTTTCCGAGGCCGAGCGCTCCCCTGGTATTCCGCACGCCCTGGCGGCTCAGGAACTGACGGCCCGGTTGCCGCATATCGTGCTGGAAGCAAGGCGCGTTGCCGCCTCCGTTAGCCACGGCATCCATGGACGCCGGCGTGCCGGCCCGGGCGAGAGCTTCTGGCAGTTCCGTCCCTTCATGTCGGGCGAATCGGCGACGCGCGTCGACTGGCGGCGCTCGGCGCGTGACGGGCGCCTCTACGTGCGCGAGCGCGAATGGGAAGCGGCGCACAGTATTTATCTTTGGGCCGACCGTTCGGCCTCCATGGGCTTCGTCTCCTCCCTCGCCGCGCAGTCGAAGGTGGAGCGCGCCCTCGTCCTCACCCTCGCCTTGTCGGAAACCCTCGTCGATGCCGGCGAGCGTGTCGGCCTCATGGGCCTGGTGCCGCCGCGCGCCAGCCGCAACATCGTCGAGCGTTTCGTGGAGCTCATCGCCAAGGACGCCGCCGGGCACAACGCCGACCTGCCGGCTGCCGAGGCGCTGCCGCCGCTGAGCGAGGCCGTGCTCGTCAGCGACTTTCTCGTGGAACCGCCCGCCTTCGATGCCGTTGTGGGCCAGCTTGCCGCCCGCGGCGCCCGGGGCCATGCGATCATGATCATCGATCCCGTCGAGGAGACCTTCCCGTTCACGGGCCAGGCGGAGCTGGAAGATCCTGAGGCGGGCCTGCGCCTGCGCATCGGCGATGCCGTCCTGTGGGGCGAGGACTATCGCCGACGCATCGCCATCCACCGCGACGCCATCGGCGCGGCGCTCAAGCGTCGCGGCTGGACGCTGACGCTCCATCACACCGATCGCCCGGCGAGCGAGGCGGCGCTGCGCGTCCTGACGCAGCTCTCGGCCGCGCGCGGCGGCCGCAGCGGCCTCATCGGGGCACGGGGAGGCTGACATGTTCGCTGGCCTCGGCTTCGGAGCTCCCCTCGTTCTCATCGCCCTCGCCGCCTTGCCGGCGATCTGGCTCATCTTGCGCATCACGCCGCCGCAGCCACGCCGCATCCCCTTCCCGCCGCTGCGCGTCATCGCCGACCTCATGCCCCGGCGCGAGACGCCGGCACGCACGCCCTGGTGGCTGCTCGCCCTGCGCCTGGCGCTCGCCGCGGCCCTCATTCTCGCCGTCGCCGGGCCTGTTTGGAACCCGATCACCGGCGGCGTATCCGCCCCAGGCCCACTCGTCATTGCCATCGACAACGGCTTCGCCGCCGCGCGCGACTGGGACGAGCGCACGGCGCTCGCCGAAGAGCGCATCATGTCGGCCGAGCGCCAGAACCGGCCCGTAGCCATCGTTGGCCTCGCCGACCGGCCGGACACCGTCGAGGCTCTGGCTCCCGGCGCCGCCATGGACCGGCTGCGCGCCCTCGCGCCTCAGCCGCACGTGCCCGACCGCGCGAGCCATCTTGCCACGCTCGGCGCCTTCCTCTCGCAGCATGGTGAGGCCGAGATCGCCTGGATCAGCGACGGCATCGCCTTCGGCGCAGACGGCTTCGCGGACAGCCTCGGCGAGGCGTTCGCGGGGCGCACGGGCGCCGTTACCATCTATCGCAATCCTGTGGCCGAGCCGCTCATGATCGCCGATGCCCACAACGGCCCGAGCGGCATCGAGGTGCGGCTGGTACGCGCAGGCCCGAACGGCCGCGACACCGGCACGCTGCGCGCCCTCGACACCAAGGGCCTGCTCCTCGCCGAGATGCCCTTCAGCTTCTCCGCCGGCGCCAGCGAGACGACGGCGCGCTTCGACCTGCCGGTCGAGCTCGACAATGCCGTGGCGCGGCTCGAGATCGCGGGCGAGACTTCCGCCGGCGCCGTCGGCCTCATCGACGAGAGCGGCAAGCGCCGGCGGGTCGGCCTCGTCTCCGGCGGCACGGTCGACACGGCTCAGCCGCTCCTGTCGCCGACCTACTATGTGTCGCGGGCGCTCGCCCCCTACGCCGAGCTGCGTGAGGCGCGGCGCGGCATCCCCGATCCCGTCGGCGACCTCGTCGACCAGGGCGTCAACGTCCTCGTGCTCGCGGATGTCGGCTCGCTCGACAGCGAGACGGAAACGAAGCTCGCCCGCTTCGTCGAGGAGGGCGGCCTGCTCATCCGCTTCGCCGGTACGCGCCTCGCCGCCGGCAACGACGAACTGGTGCCGGTGCGCCTCAGGCGCGGCGGGCGCAGCCTCGGCGGCTCGCTCTCCTGGGATGCTCCGAAGACCTTCGCCCCTTTCCCGGAGACGAGCCCCTTCGCTGGTCTGCCGGTCCCTGACGAGATCACCGTCTCGCGCCAGATCCTGGCCGAGCCGGACGGCGAGCTCTCGCGCCGCACCTGGGCGGCGCTGGCAGACGGCACGCCGGTCGTTACCGCCGCCAAGCGGGGCGAGGGGCTGATCGTTCTCTTCCACGTCACTGCCGATCCGGGCTGGTCGAGCCTGCCGCTCTCCGGAGTCTTCGTCGACATGATGCGGCGCACGATCGCGCTCGCCGGCCGGAGCGTCGCGGCCAACGGCGGCGAAGGGAAGAACGGCGCCGACATGGCCGCGCCCCAGCGCACGCTCGACGGCTTCGGCATCTGGCGCTCGCCGCCGGCGACGGCCAAGCCCATCCCCCGCAACCACACCAGCCGCGCCACGCTCGACCACCCGCCCGGCTTCTACGGGCCGAGCGAGGCGAGCATCGCGCTCAACACGCTGTTGCCGGACGACCGGCCGATGGCGCTCGACTACGGCCCGTTCGCCGGCAGCCTCGTTCCCATCGCGCGGGCCGCGACCGTCGACCTGAGGCCGTTTCTTCTCCTCATCGCGGCCCTCCTCCTCATCGCCGACACCATCGCCTCGCTCCTCCTCGGGGGGCATCTCGGGGGACTCGGCGGCTTGCGCCGGCGCCCGAGGCCGCGCGGCGCCACCGCGGCGATCCTTGCCCTCGCCACCCTCGCCGCCATTGCCCTGCCGGCCGGACAGGTGCGCGCCCAGGGGGCGACGGGAGAAGCGCCGCAGGAGACCGCACGCGAGCTGCCGCCAATCTCGGCCGAAGAGGTGGAGCGCGCGGCGATCACCCGCCTCGCCTACGTCGTCACCGGCAATCCCGACATCGACGGCACGAGCCGCGCCGGGCTCGACGGCCTGACGCGCGCCCTCGTCATGCGCACCGCGCTGGAGCCGGGCGAGCCCGTGGGCGTCGACGTGGAGCGCGACGAACTCGCCTTCTATCCCCTGCTCTACTGGCCCGTGGTGGCTGGCAATGCGCTGCCCTCGCCGGCGGCCTTGCGCCGGCTCGACGCCTACATGAAGGGTGGCGGCACGGTCATCTTCGACACCCGCGACGCCATGGCGCTGCGCTTCGACGGCGCGGTGACGCCGGAGGGGCAGCAGCTGCGCCGCATGCTCGCGACGCTCGACATTCCCGAGCTCGAGCCGGTGCCGCGCGACCATGTGTTGAGCCGGGCTTTCTACATCCTCGACTATTTCCCGGGCCGCTATGCCACGGGCGAGACCTGGGTGGAGGCGCTGCCGCCGGAGGACGAGGCGAGCCGCCGCCCGGCACGCGCCGGCGACGGCGTGAGCCCGCTCATCATCACCAGCAACGACCTGGCCGCGGCCTGGGCCGTCGGCGGCCGGGGCGAGCCGCTCTTTCCCGTCGTCGGCCCCGATCCGCGCCAGCGCGAGATCGCCTATCGCGTCGGCATCAACATCACGATGTATGCGCTGACCGGCAACTACAAGGCCGACCAGGTGCATGTCCCGGCGCTGCTCGAGCGGCTGGGGCAATAGGGTCACGGCATGCTGAGCCTCTCCTTCACCCCGCTGGTTCCGACCCTCGTGCTCGCGGCCGTCGCCGTGCTCGCGGCGGTGGCGGCCCTCGTCTCCATCCTGACCCGCGGCGTCACCGGCATCGTGCGCACCCTCGCGCTCGCCTGCCTCGTCATCGCCCTTGCCAATCCCTCGCTCGTGCGCGAGGAGCGCGAGCCGATGAAGGACATCGTCGCCGTCGTCATAGATCGTTCCACCTCGCAGACGCTGGGCCCCCGCGCCACGCAAACAAACGCCGCGGTGGAGGAGTTGCGGAACCGCCTCGGCGCCATGGACCGGCAGATCGAGGCGCGTTTTGCCACGGTGACCGACAATGCCGGCGGCGGCGACGGAACCCGTCTCTTCTCCGCCCTCTCCGACCTGCTCGCCGACGTGCCGAGCGAGCGCGTCGCCGGCGCCCTCCTCGTTACCGACGGCGTGGTGCATGACATCCCGGGCTCGACCGCCCTCCTCGGCTTCAATGCGCCGCTGCACGCCCTCGTCACCGGCCATGAAGGCGAACGCGATCGGCGCATCGCCCTCCTCGAGGCGCCGCGCTTCGGCCTCGTCGGCAAGGACCAGACCATCCGCCTCATGGTCGAGGAGCGCGGCGGCACGGGCGATGCGACGCTCACCGTGCGCCGCGACGGCCAGCTCTTGCGCACGCTCACCGTCGCGACCGGCCGCCCCTTCGCCTTGCCGATCACCATCGACCACGGCGGACCGAACGTCGTCGAGCTCGAGGTCGACGGCCTCGACGGTGAACTGACCAACGCCAACAACCGCGCCGTCCTTACCATCGAGGGCATCCGCGAGAAGCTGCGCGTGCTGCTGATCTCGGGCGAGCCGCACGCGGGCGAGCGCACCTGGCGCAACCTCCTGAAGTCGGACGCCAATGTCGATCTCGTCCACTTCACCATCCTGCGTCCGCCGGAGAAGCAGGACGGCACGCCGATCAACGAACTGTCGCTTATCGCCTTCCCGACGCGCGAGCTCTTCCAGCAGAAGATCAGCGAGTTCGACCTGATCATCTTCGACCGCTACGCCAACCAGAGCATCCTGCCCAACATCTATTACGACAACATCGCCCGCTATGTGCGCGAGGGCGGCGCGCTACTCGTTGCCGCGGGGCCAGAGTTTGCCACCGCCGGCAGCATCGCCCGCACCGCACTCGGCCCGGTCCTGCCCGCGGCGCCCGACGGGCGGGTTCTGGAGGCGCCCTACAAGGCCGAGGTGACGGAAACGGGCCACCGCCATCCGGTCACGCGCGCCCTGCCCGGCAGCGAGACCAACCCGCCTTCCTGGGGCGAATGGCTGCGCCTCGTCGGCGCCCATGTGGACACCGGCTCGGTGCTGCTGTCCGGCTCGGAGGAGCGCCCACTCCTCGTGCTATTGCGCGAAGGCGAGGGCCGCGTCGGCATGCTGCTGTCGGACCACGCCTGGCTGTGGGCGCGCGGCTACCGCAACGGCGGCCCGCATCTCGACCTGCTGCGCCGCCTCGCCCACTGGCTGATGAAGGAGCCTGCTCTCGAGGAGGAGGCGCTCAGGGCCAACGCCCGCGGCGGCGAGATCCTCATCGAGCGCCAGACCATGTCGGACGCGCCCGGCCCGGTTGTCGTGACGAGCCCGGACGGCACAACGCGCGAGGTCACGCTCTCCGGCGGCGAGCCGGGCCTGTTCAACGCCGTCACACCCGCGGAACAGCACGGCCTCTATCGCCTGACGAGCGGCGACCTCGCGGCCTTCGTCAATGTGGGGCCGGAGAACCCGCGCGAGTTGACTGACGTCTTCAGCGACACGGAGCGTTTGCGCCCGCTGGCGGAGGCGACGCGCGGCTCCGTGCGCCGCATCGCCTCCGGCATGACGGACGCCGTCGACCTGCCGCGCCTGACACTGGTCTCGAGCGGTTCGCGCTTCTCGGGCGGCGACTGGATCGGTCTTCGGGCCAGCGGCAGCGCCTTGGTGCGCGGCGTCTCGGTGATGCCGCTCGGCTACGGCTTCCTTGGCCTTGCACTCCTGCTCGGCGCCGTGCTCGTCGTCTGGCTCGTCGAGGGCCGGCGGCGCGGCCTCAGCGAGCCGGACGCAGCGCGGTGACAGGCCCCCGCGCACGCTCCATCACCCCGTCCTGCAGCGGGCAGGCGAGGAAGCGGCGCGGATCGACCGGCCCCGGCAGCGTGAACTGCCCCGGGGGCACGGGCGCGAAGCCGAAGCGCGCATAATAGGGCGCATCCCCGACGAGGAGGACGAGGCTGTGGCCGGCCTTGCGGGCCGCGTCGAGCGAGGCGTTCATCAGCGCCGCGCCGATGCCGCGGCTCTCGAAGGCGGGATCGACCGTGAGCGGGCCGAGCACGAGCGCCGGCTCCTCGCCCGCCATCACCGGCGAGACGCGCACGGAGCCGACGATGAGCGTGCCGACGAGGGCGGTGAAGGAGAGGTCCGCGAGCGGGGGCACGCCCTCGCGCAGGCGGAAGGCGGTGCGGGAGAAGCGCCCGGGCCCGAAGGCGCGCTCGTGCAGCTTTTCCACGGCCTCGGCATCGGCGGGCAACTCACGCCGGATGGTGAGCTTGAGATCGGTCATGACGGGTCTTGCGGAAGGATGTTTCCATCGAAGCCGCTCCCGGGGGGAGCGGCGGCGCGCATGATGCTGCGGCCGCTTTGCGCGGCCGTGCCGTTATCGTCGTCGCTGGGCAGCAAAGATGCGCACGTCGCCATCCGCTCTCGTGAGGATTGCCGCTCTACCACAGACCTCGCCGCACCGTCCATGGCCTTGGTAGGGCCGCCCTGCTTCTTCCCATCCGTGCAAGACCGGTCTTGCACGCCTGCCCCTCCCGCCCGGTGCCGCCTATGTCATGGTGGAAGCGAAGGACACGCGAAAGGAAGACGTCATGGGTCTGCTCGTCGATGGGGTGTGGCACGACGAATGGTACGACACGAAGAGCACCGGCGGGCGCTTCGTGCGCAAGGATTCGGCCTTCCGCCACTGGGTGACGCCGGACGGCGCGCCGGGGCCGAGCGGCGAGGGCGGCTTCAGGGCCGAGGCCGGGCGCTACCATCTCTATGTCTCGCTCGCCTGCCCCTGGGCGCACCGCACGCTCATCTTCCGCAAGCTGAAGAAGCTCGAGGACGTCATCTCCGTCTCGGTCGTCGATCCCTGCATGGGCTCGCAAGGCTGGGTCTTCGGCGACAGCCCGGGCACCGTGCCCGATACCGTTAACGGCGCCAGTCGCCTCTATGAGATCTATCTCAAGGCCGACCCGCACTACAGCGGCCGCGTCACCGTGCCGGTGCTGTGGGACAAGCAGCGCGGGACGATCGTCAACAACGAATCGAGCGAGATCATCCGCATGTTCAACGCGGCCTTCGCGGCCTTCACCGACGTTGCGGACGACTATTATCCCGAGCCGCTGCGGAAGGAGATCGACCGCGTCAACGAGCGCGTCTATCACGCTGTCAACAACGGGGTGTACAAGGCCGGCTTCGCCACAACGCAGGAGGCCTATGACGAGGCCTTCGACACCCTCTTCGGCGCGCTCGACGAACTCGACACCCGGTTGGCGAGGAGCCGCTATCTCCTCGGCGACCGTCTGACGGAGGCGGATTGGCGGCTGTTCACGACGCTGGTGCGCTTCGATGCCGTCTATGTCGGCCATTTCAAGTGCAACCTGCGCCGCATCGCCGACTATCCCAACCTCGGCCCCTATCTGCGCGATCTCTACCAGGTGCCTGGCGTCGCCGGGACGGTGAACATGGAGCACATCAAGCGGCACTATTACGAGAGCCACAAGACCATCAACCCGGCGGGCATTGTGCCGCGCGGCCCGGCGCTCGACCTCGATGCACCGCATGGCCGCGAGCAGTTCGGGGCCGGCTGAGCCTCACCAGTCGGCGGACGGCGGCCGTTCCTCGACGATCTCGACGATACGGGCTCGCGTGCCAGGCGTGACGCCCTCGGGCAGCGCTGCAACCGGAAAGAAGCCCGTCTCCACGATTTCCTTGTCGGGCGGGCGCGGGCCGGCCACAAACTCGCGCACGACGTAGATGGCGACGTGGTCGCGCCGCGACACCTTGCGGTTGAAGAAGATGCCGTGCAGCACGATTTCGCCGCTCGGCACGATGTTGCCCTCCTCCGCAAGCTCGCGGCAAAGCGCTTCGAGCATGCTCTCGCCGGCCTCCACCCCGCCGCCGGGCAGGTGCCAGCCGGGCGTGTAGCTGTGGCGCACGAGAAAGACGCGCTCGTCGTGGTCGATGACGGCGGCCCGTACGCCGAGTGTCATCGGCCGCGAGAAGCGCCACCAGGTGTGCATCATGCGTCGGGTCACGGGCTCCAGCCCGTTCATCCGCCGCGGAAGCGCGATGCCGCCCATCGGAAGGATCTCCTGAACAACTCGTTAACGCCGCCCGCTATCCTCATGCGTCCGACGCATATCTCTGTTGCTGCTTTGCCCGACGATATGACGTGCAGACACGAAAGAGAATCGCCATATGAGACAGGAAGCCATACGGCAAGGACAGGACAGATGCTTCTCACCTTCATTCTCGCGCGGCTCTCCCGGCTCCACGGTTATGCTTGGCAGCCTGCGGTCGAACTCGACGATCCCCAGCTCATCTCGACCCTCATTCCCGACGCGCAGCACTGACGGCGGGTCACAACCACGCTTTGTCGGCCCCTGCGGCTTGACGCGCGGGCTCTGAGCGGCGATGCCTTGGCAATCCACCTGGAATGCCAATGTATCTCATCGCCCACCTGTCCGATCCGCATATCGGCCCCATTCCACAACCCAGGCTGCGCGAGCTCGTCGGCAAGCGCATGACGGGCTACGTCAACTGGCGCCGTGGCCGCAAGGTCGCGCATGACATGACGGTGCTGGAGCGGCTGATCGAGGACATGCGGGCGCACCGGCCGGACCACATCGCCTTCACCGGCGACATCGCCAACATCGGCCTCGCCTCGGAATTCCCCATCGCGCGCGCTTTCCTCGAACGTCTCGGCGCGCCGGATTTCGTCTCCTTCGTCCCCGGCAATCACGATGCCTATGTGCGCGGCTCGCTGAAGCCGCTGGCCAATGCCCTGTGGCCGTGGATGGCGAGCGACGGCGCCTCCTCCAGCGCCTTCCCCTATCTGCGCCGTCGCGACGGCATCGCCTTCGTGGGCCTGTCGTCGGCCGTGCCGACCATGCCTTTCGTCGCCAGCGGCACGCTGGGCAAGCCGCAATTGGCCGCCTTCGAGGCGATGATGAACGAACTCGACCGTGAGGGCCTGTGCCGCGTCGTCATGCTGCACCACCCGCCCCTGCGCAGCGGCACCGCCGTCGGTCGCAGCCTCACCGACGCCGGCGCCTTCGAGAAGGTTATCGCCCGGGTGGGCGCGGAACTCGTGCTGCACGGCCACAATCACCGCACGTCCCTCACTCACATCCCCGGCAAGCACGGGCCAGTGCCCATCCTCGGCGTGCCATCCTGCTCGGCGATCAAGGGCACGTGGACGCACCGTGCCGGATACCACCTTCTCAGCATCGAGCCGGACGGCGCCCGTTCGCGCATCACCGGCGTGACCCGCGGCCTGACGCGCGAAGGTGCCATCGCGGAAATCGGCAGCCTCGACTTCACGCCGGTCTGACGAGCAGCCTCGCGCCGACAGCCCTGCACAAGCGCGGCGATCTAGATTTCGTTCGTTTTCCAGTCGCGTCACGCTTTCGAAATGTCCAGCGCGCCATCCGGCGGGCCGGCCTGTCGTCGGACAACGGGAACACGTCATGGCGGAAGTCAACGGCGAGAGCTTCGTCCGTCTCAGCGACATCGCGACGCGCACGGCAACCGCGCGCGACCTTACCAACGCGAAGGTGGGGCAGATCCGCTCCGTGACGCAACGCTTGCGCATCCTTGCCCTCAACGCGCTCGTCGAGAGCGCCCGGGCGGGTGATGCCGGACGCGGTTTCTCCGTGGTGGCGCAGGAGGTGCGCGGCACCTCCTCGCAGGTCGAAGGCATCGCAAGCTCGCTCGAACGGGAACTTGCTGGCGAGATCGCTGTCCTCGAGCAGCTCACGCGGCTGATGGCTGGCGAGGCTCAGGGCCAGCGCCTCGTCGATCTCGCCCTCAACGCCATCGAGATCATCGACCGCAATCTCTATGAGCGCACCTGCGACGTGCGCTGGTGGGCGACCGATTCCGCCATCGTCGATGCCGCCGGGCAGCCGACCGATGCGGGCTGCCGCCACGCCGGCAAGCGCATGGGCGTGATCCTCTCGGCCTACACCGTCTATCTCGACCTGTGGCTCTGCGACCTCGACGGACGCATCCTCGCCTCCGGCCGGCCGGATCGTTTCGCCGTCGCCGGACGTGAGGTGCGCGACCGCGACTGGTTTGTCCGCGGCAAGGCGCTCGCCAGCGGCAACGACTATTATGCCGGCGACATCGCTGTCGAGCCGCTGCTCGGCGGCGCCCGCACCGCGACCTATGCGGCGAGCGTGCGCGAGGGCGGCGCTGCAAAGGGCCGGCCGCTCGGCCTCCTCGCCATCCATTTCGACTGGGAACCCCAGGCGCGCACCGTCGTCGAGGGCGTGCGCCTGCGCCCCGCGGAGCGCCAGCGCTCGCGCGTCCTGCTGCTCGATGCACACAACAGGGTGATCGCCGCCAGCGACGGCAAGGGCGTGTTGAGCGAGCGCTTCAACCTCGCCACAGGTGATCGGGAATCGGGCTTCTACAAGGAGCCGGACGGGGCCATGGTCGCCTTCCACAAGACCCCCGGTTACGAGACCTATGCCGGCCTCGGCTGGCACGGCGTCATCCGCCAGGAGCCCTGATCCTGCTTCGCCCCTATCCCAGAACCTTCCACCACAGCGCCAGGTAGAACAGCGTCGCCCCCACGATGGCGCCCATGACGAAGGCGAAGAGGAGACTGCCGCCTTGGCCGTCGGCCGCCTGCGGCCGGGGCCTTGCCGCAAGTTCGCCGTCGGCGGCCAGCGCCTTCTCACGTTCGACGAGGCGCCGCGCCACATAATCGGTCACCGCCCGCCGGATGGTGTCGACATCCTCGCTGGCGGCCAGCACCTGGCGGCCATGGCGCGTATCGACAAGGAAGCGGTAGGTGCGCCGGTCACGATCGACTTCGACGAAGGCGAGCACGTCGACATAGAAGCGCGGCTGATCGCCCGTGACGAGGCCGTGATCGAAGAGATCGACGTCCTCGGGCAGTTCTGCAAGAACCGGCGCCAGTGCCGCCGCGACGAGTTCGAGGCGTACCAACGCCCTGCTTCTCAGCTCCGCAATGACGTCGGAGCGCTCGGCATCCTCAAGACGTGCCCGGCGCACGGCCTCTCTGAGGTCGCTTTTCTCCTCTTGCCTTGACGGCGGGTGGTCGTTCATCTCTCGTCCATGCGCGGCGTCGGGCTGCCCGGCGACCATGGTAGACCATCCCCCCCGCCGCTGCGAATGCGGCAGAAAGCCGAGACGGGGCAAAGGAGGCGACGGGAATGAGCGAGACGACGCGGGAACTGCCGGCGAGTTCGGCACGCGTGGCCGAGGCGGCCCGCAGGCTGGGGCTCACCATCAGCATCGCCGTGCATGACCGGCCGACGCGCACGGCGGAAGAAGCTGCGGCGGCCTGCGGCACGGGCGTCGAGCGCATCATCAAGTCGCTGGTCTTCGAGGGCGCCGACACCGGTCGGCCCTACCTTCTCCTCGTCGCCGGCAACAACCGTGTCGACGAGAAAAAGGCGGCCGCAACTCTCGGCGAGGCGCTGCGCCGGCCGGATGCCGGCAAGGTACGGGCCCTGACGGGCTATGCCATCGGCGGCATCCCGCCGTTTGGCCATGCCGAGACGCTGCGGACCTTCATTGACGCGGATCTCCTCGCCCATGACCTGGTCTGGGCGGCCGCCGGCACGCCGACGACCGTCTTCCCCGTCGATCCGCGGCGCCTCGCCGAAGCGACCGGCGCCACGGCCATCACGGTCGCCTGATCCTCAAACGCAGCGCCCGCCGTCGACCTCGAGCACCGAGCCGGTGATCATCGACGCCTCGTCCGAGCACAGGAACAGCGCCGCATTGGCGATGTCCTGCGGCGTCGACAGCCGGCCGAGCGGGATCGAGGCACGAAAGGCGGCCCGCTTCTCAGGCGTGTCCTCGCCCATGAAGGTGGCGAGCAGCGGCGTCTCGCCGGCGACGGGTGCGAGCGCATTGACACGTATGCCCTCGGGCGCGAGCTCGACGGCCATCGACTTCGACAGGAGATTCACGGCGCCCTTGGAGGCGTTGTACCACGCAAGGCCGGGCCGCGGCCGGATGCCCGCCGTCGAGCCGATATTGAGGATGACGCCGCCGCCCTGCGCCCGGAATTGCGGCACGAAGGCCTTCGCCATCAGATAGATGGACTTGACGTTAACGGCGAAGACCTTGTCGAACTCCGCCTCGCTCACATCGAGCATCGGCTGGTTGCGGTGGCTGACGCCGGCATTGTTGACGAGAATGTCGAGCCGGCCGAAGGCGGCGAGAACCGTCCTTGCCGCGGCCTCGACCTGATCCCACCGCGACACGTCGGCCGCGACGCCGATGGCGCCGCCACCGATCTCGGCCGCAGTCGCTTCGGCCGACGCCAGATCGAGGTCGAGCACGGCGACGCGCGCGCCCTCACGCGCGAAGGTGGCCGCAATGCCCTTGCCGAAGCCCGATGCGGCGCCCGTTACCAGCGCCGTCTTGCCGTTCAGTCTCATGACGCCTCCGTTTGAGCACGAATGAATCGCTGCTGGCTAGCATTTTGCGACCGGCTTGTCTCGCCGCAGCGGTGATGCGCCGCTCAAGCGGCGTCGATCCTCCCCCACATGGGGGAGGTGGCGCTGCGAAGCAGCGACGGAGGGGGCTACGCGTTCAACATCAAGGCGTCGATCCCGGCCTCGGCCCCACCCGTCTCGGTCCTTCGGACCGATCCACCCTCCCCTGAAGGGGAGGGATCAGGACCGCTCGCGTATCGTTCTCAGCTCGTCAGCAGCCGGTCCTCAGCCAGTTCTTCGCCGCGTGCCTTGCGGAAGGCGTCGATGAGATCCTCCACCGACAGCTTGCTGCGATGCTCGCCGGAGACGTCGAGCAGGATCTGACCTTCGTGCAGCATGATGGTGCGCGTGCCAAGGTCGAGCGCCTGGCGCATGGAATGGGTCACCATGAGCACGGTGAGCGCGAACCGCTCCGCAAGCATGCGCGTGAGGTCGAGCACAAAATCGGCGTTGCGCGGGTCGAGCGCGGCTGTGTGCTCGTCGAGCAGCAGGACACTCGAGGGGGCGAGCGTCGCCATGACGAGCGACAATGCCTGCCGCTGCCCGCCCGAGAGCGAGCCCATCGGCTGGTCAAGCCTGTCCTCGAGGCCGAGCGCCAGTTCCCTGATGCGCGTGACGAGCATCTCGGCACGCTCGCGGCGCAGGGCATTGCCGAAGCCGCGCCGGCTGCCGCGGCCCGCGGCGAGCGCAAGGTTCTCGGCGATCGAGAGATTGCCGCAGCTGCCGGCGAGCGGATCCTGAAACACGCGGGCGACATGCTGCGCCCGCGCCTCCGCCGGCTGGCGCGTCACGTCCCGGCCGGCAACGAGGATGCGGCCCGCCGCGGCCGACACGTCGCCGGCAATGGCGCCAAGCAGCGTCGACTTGCCAGCGCCGTTCGAGCCGATGACACAGACGAATTCGCCATTGGCAAGGGCCAGTGACACGCCCCGCAGGGCCCGCCGCTCCAGCGGCGTGCCAGCATTGAAGACGACGGAGAGATTCTCGACGGCGATCATGCCCCGGCCCTCCGACCAAGGGTCCGGCCAAGCGCGCGCCCGCGCAGCTTCGGCAGCACCAGCGCGACGAGCACCAGGAGGGCGGTCGCGAGATTGAGGTCGGAGGCCTGCAGGCCGAGGAAATCGGCGCTGAGCGCAAGCTGTACCGCAAGGCGATAGATGACCGCGCCGACGATGCAGGAGACGAGCGCCACCCAAAGACGCCGCGACGGCATCACCGTTTCGCCCACGATGACCGCGGCAAGGCCGACGACAATGGTGCCGACGCCGGACGTGACATCGGCGAAGCCGTTTGTCTGTGCAAAGAGCGCCCCGGCGAGACTGACGAGCGCGTTCGACAGCATGACGCCGGCGATGACCTGTGCACCGACGCGCACCCCCTGGGCGCGCGCCATGCGCGGATTGGCGCCGGTGGCGCGCATGGCAAGCCCTGTTTCACTGCGCAGGAACCAAGCAAGGCCGATGAGCGCAACGAGAACGATCACGGCGAGGAATAGCGGGCGCACCCACAGGTCGTCGAGCCCAAGGCCGACGAAGGGCGTCAGCACCGTCTCCTGCGTCAGGAGCGCCACGTTCGGCCGCCCCATGATACGCAGATTCACCGAGAACAGCGCGATCATGGTGAGGATCGACGCGAGCAGGTGCAGCACGCCGAAGCGCACGCTGACGAAGGCCGTGGCAAAACCTGCGAGCGCGCCGGCGACGATAGCGACGAAGGTCGCGAGCCAGGGATCGAAGCCAGACACGATCATCGTCGCGGCCACGGCAGCGCCAAGCGGGAACGAGCCGTCGACCGTCAGATCGGGAAAATCGAGGACCCGGAAGGAAAGATAGACGCCGAGGGCGACGAGCGCATAGACGAGCCCCAGCTCGACGGCACCCACGAGGGCGATTTGACTCATGCGACGACCTGTTCAACCTGCGCCGGTGCGCCGGGACCGTCCCCGGCCTCTCGCCCCCGCAGGGCTCCTGACTGTGGCGTGCCGGGCGTCGCCCCGCAACGCTTTCTCGCAAATCGGGGCGCACGCCACAGCCGCGGCATGCGCCCCCGTTGAATTTGGCTGATGCTCCGCTTCGTCAGTCGACGACCTTGGCGGCCTTGGCGACGAGCGCCTCCGGCAGCGTGATGCCGAGCTTGGCGGCCATCCCCTTGTTGAGGTGGAGGTCGGTGCCCTGGGCGAAGACCACCGGCAGGTCGCCGGGGTTCTCGCCCTTCAGCACCTTCGCGACGAGCTCCGCCGTCTCGAGGCCGATCTGCTTGTAATTGAAGCCGACGGAGGCGAGCGCCCCGCGGGCCACGCTGTCCGTATCGGCGGCATAGACCGGGATCTTGCCCTGCTGGGCCGCGCCCACCGCCGCCTCGAAGGCCGAGACGATGGTGTTGTCGGTCGGCACGAAGAGGGCGTCGGCCTTGCCGATGAGCCCGCGCGCCGCGGCCTGCACCTCGGCCGACTTGGTCGCCGGCCCCTCGACGACGGCAAGGCCGAGCTTCTCGGCGGCGGCCTTGATCATGGCGAGCGAGGTGACGGAATTGGCCTCGCCCGGGTTGAACAGCACGCCGATGGTCTTCACGTTCGGCGTGATCTCCTTGACGAGGGCGAGCTGATCGGCGAACGGCGCCATGTCCGACACGCCGGTGACGTTGCCGCCCGGCTTCTCGGTGGATTTCACGAGTTGGGCGCCCACCGGGTCGGTGACGGCGCTGAAGATCACCGGGATCGACTTCGTCGCCGACGCCACCGCCTGAGCCGAGGGGGTCGAGATGGCAACGATGACGGACGCCTTGTCACCCACGAACTGACGCGCGATCTGCACCGCGGTCGGCGCTTGGCCCTGAGCGCTCTCATAGACGAAGGTGACGTCCTTGCCCTCGGCATAGCCAGCCTTGGCGAGGCCTTCCTTCACGCCATCGCGCACCGCCTCGAGCGCGGGATGGTCGACGATCGCCGTGATGGCTACCTTCGGCGTCTGGGCCTGGGCCAGACCGGCGCCCAGCAGCAAGCCGGCCAATGTGCCGACAACGGTTCTCTTGTGCATTCTCTCCCCTCCCGGTTCCGGAATGATCCTCACCGCGTTTGCTGCCGTGCCGCGCGTGCCGCGTCAAGACGCTCCTGCGCGAGATCGACGGCGACGAAATGCGGGGAGCGTCCTTCCCGCGCCGCGCGCAAGAAGATCTCGTCGAGCGTGTCACCAATCCGGTCCACCCGACGCATCACCGCGGCCCGGTCGTAATTGCCGGCGATCTCGGCGGCTACATTGACGATGCCGCCGGCATTGATGGCAAAATCCGGTGCATAGAGGATGCCACGCGCGTGGAGCGCATCAGCAATCGTCTCATCGGCCAGTTGATTGTTCGCCGCACCCGCGACCACCGGCGCCTCGAGCTGCCCGACGGTCTCGGCATTGAGGATGCCGCCGAGCGCGCAAGGGGCAAAGACATCGAGCCGCTCGCCGACGAGCACATCGACATCGACGATGCGCGCCCCGCACCGGTCCGCAACGGTCCGGCACCGCTCCTCGGCGATATCCGCCACGACGAGCCTAGCGCCGGCATCGCTCAGGAGGCCGGCCAGAGCACCGCCGACATGGCCGAGGCCGAGCACGCCGACCGTGATCCCCTCGAGCGTGTTGCGGCCGAGACGGTGGCGCACCGCCACCTCGATGCCACGCCACACCCCGCGCGCCGTGACGGGCGAAGGATCGCCGCTCGCCGCCGGGCCCTGGTCGAGACCGGCCACATGGCGCGTCTCGCCGCCGACAATGGCAATGTCCGACGGGCTCATGCCCACGTCCTCGGCGGCGATGTAGCGCCCGCCGAGGCACTCCACCGCACGGCCGAAGGCGGCGAGCAGCGCCGGCGTCTTGTCTTTTCCCGGATCACCGATGATGACGGACTTGCCGCCGCCCAGCGGCAGGCCGGCGAGCGCGCTCTTGAGACTCATGGCGGCGCTGAGGCGCAGGACGTCGTCGATCGCCTCCTGCTCGTTGCCATAGGCATGGAAGCGCACACCGCCGCACGCCGGCCCGAGCGCCGTCGAATGCACTGCTATGATCGCCTTGAGCCCGCTGTGCGGGTCGCGGAAAAACGCGACTTCTTCGTGATCGCGGAATGCAGTCGATGTCATCAGCACGATATTTTCCTCCCGATTGGTCGGAATAATAGCGCGCGACGGCGCGGAAGAACACAAAAAGAAGAAATAAAGCCGTTATATCTCAATAATTTACGGAAAATCGCGATCGAGCAATGATCGTACTTGGAAGCCGCCCGGCCCGACTTCATCGCTGCCGGCACGCTCTTGTTACAGCAATTTTATGACATGCCCGGCAGCTCGGCACTTCACAACATCACGACAATTGATGAATGGCACTCGCTCAACTCGTGAAGCGCGCGAGCGTCACGCTCGGCCGGCGCGTGCCGATGAGGCCGCGCGGGCGCCACACCATGACGAGCACCATGGCCGCGCCGAAGAGCAGCATGCGCAGTTCGGCGAATTCGCGCGTCATCTCCGGCAGCGCGACGACGATGATGGCGGCCAACGCGACTCCGAGTTGACTGCCCATGCCGCCGAGGACGACGATCGCGAGCACCAGGGCGGATTCGATGAAGGTGAAGCTCTCCGGGCTGATGAATCCCTGGCGCGTGGCGAAGAACGTGCCCGCGAAGCCGCCGAACATCGCCCCGATGGCGAAGGCGGAGAGCTTGACGCGCGTCGCATTCACGCCGAGTGCCCGGCAGGCCACCTCATCCTCGCGCAGCGCCTCCCAGGCGCGGCCGATGGGCAGGCGCCGCAGGCGCGCCGCGATCACCGCCGTCAGCACCACCAGCACCAGGATGAGATAGTAGAGGAACAGGACCCGGTGCATGGAGGAGAAGGAGAGGCCGAACAGTTCGTGGAAGGGCACCTCGCCCTCCGCCGCCGTACGGGTGAAGGGCGCGCCGAAGAAGCTCGGCCGCGGAATGTTGGTGATGCCGTTCGGCCCGCCGGTCAGGGCGCCCCAATTGATGAGGATGATGCGGATGATCTCGCCGAAGCCGAGCGTCACGATGGCGAGATAGTCGCCGCGTAGGCGCAGCACCGGAAAGCCGAGGATGATGCCGAGAAACGCCGCCATGACGCCGGCAATCGGCAGGCACATCCAGAACGAGAAATCGTAATGCGTTGCAAGGAGAGCGAAGGAATAGGCACCGATGGCGTAAAAGGCGACATAGCCGAGATCGAGCAGCCCGGCGAGGCCGACGACGATGTTCAGCCCTAGGCCGAGCATCGTATAGATGAGCACCGTCGTCGCTGTATCGACGATGTAGCGGTCGGCGATTGGCAGGAAGGGGAGCGCGAAGGCCAGCAGGCAGGCCGCGATCCCGATGGCCGTCTGCGACACGCGCCCGCCACGCACCGTGCGCGCGCCCCCCTGGGCGAGGCGCCCGCGCAATTGCTGAAGCTCGGGCCGGAAGAGCGCGACCAGGAAGCGGCCGATCGCCACGACGACCCCGGCGATCACCACCTGATCGAAACGGTAGGCGATGCCGAGTCCCTGCCCCGGCGTCTCCTGCAGGCGAAAGCCGACAAGCGGGAGCGCGATGCCGATCATGATGATGCCGGCGATCGCCGCCTCGCGCAGCGCTGCGCGCAGCCTGTCGGTGACCGGGGAAGCGGAGGAGGCTTGCATCGCGGGCTCTCGATGCCGACGGATTTGGGAAGGCGGCAGATGACGGAAAAATGGAGCGGGCCGCCGGCCCGCTCCGGCAAAGGATCAGAGCTTCGTCGGCGCATAGGCGCCGTCGCGCCACTCGAAGATGACATATTCGGGGTCGATGAGATCGCCCTTGGCGTCGAAGCGGAAGGTGCCGACCACCGTCTCGAAGCCATTGGCGCGCAGGTCTGCGGCCACCGCCTCAGGCTCCTTGCCGGCCCGTGCGACGGCGTCGGCCAGCGTCTGCACCGCCGCATAGTAGTAGAAGGCAAAGTTGTCCGGCTCGCCCTTCTTTTTCAGTTCCTCGTAGACGCTCTGGGCCGAAGGCTTCGCCTTCACGTCGGCGCTGAAGGTGAAGAGCGTGCCCGCCCCGCCCTCGCCGGCAATGGACCAGAACTCGTTGGTGGCGAGGCCGTCCGCGCCGACGAAGCGCGTCTCGAGGCCGGCTTGGCGCGCCTGGCGCACGATGAGGCCGAGTTCGGTATGATAGCCGCCGTAATAGACGATATCGATGCCCTCCTGCTTGAGGCGAGCGACGAGCGCCGAAAAATCACGCTCGCCGGCATTGACGGAGCCCTCATAGGCCGGCGTCACGCCCGCGTCGGCGAGGGTCTTCTTGGCCGCCTCGGCCAGGCCCTGGCCATAGACCTGCTTGTCGTGGACGATGGCGACTTTCTTGCCCTTGAACTTGTCGGCGATGAACTTGGCTGCGACGACGCCCTGCTGGTCGTCACGCCCGCAGGCCCGGAAGACGAGCTTCATGCCGCGCTCGGTCAGCTCCGGCGAGGTGGCCGAGGCGGTCATCATCAAGATGCCTTCCTCGTCATAGACGCCGGAGGCCGCGATCGAAGCGCCGGAGCACAGGTGGCCGACGACGAAGCGGATGCCCTTCGACACCACCTGGTTGGCGGCGCTCACCGCGCTCTTGGGGTCACACTGGTCGTCAGCGATCTCGAGCACGAGCTTCTCGCCCTTGATGCCGCCCTTGTCGTTGATGGCCTTTACCGCGGCTTCGGCGCCGAGCCGCGCCTGGGCGCCGATGGCGGCGATCTGCCCGCCGGTGGCGGGGATGCCGAGGGCGAAGGTCACATCCGCCCGTGCGGGCGCCGCCGCCAGAAGCGCGGCGGCACAGGCGGACAGCATCAGTTTCGTCATCGCATTCATGGTCTTTCCTCCCTTATCCGCCCCGTCCGGCAGTACCGGCGGTGCGATAGGTCTCGCGCTCACACCTTCTCCACCTCCTGCCGGCCGAGCAGTCCCGTCGGCCGGAAGAGGAGGATGAGGACGAGGATGGCGAACACCGCCACGTCCTTGTACTGGATGTCGGAATAGGCCGACCACAGCGCCTCGATGAGGCCGATGAGCAGCCCGCCGAGCATGGCGCCGGGCAGCGAGCCGATGCCGCCGAGGACGGCGGCAGTGAAGGCCTTGAGCCCGGCGAAAAAGCCGATGAAGAAGTCGATGGAGCCGTAGTAGATCGTATACAGCAGCCCGGCGACGGCGGCGAGCGCGGCTCCGAAGACGAAGGTCAGCGAGATGGTGCGGTCGACATTGACGCCGACCAGTTCGGCCATGCGCCGGTCCTGCTCGCAGGCGCGCTGCGCGCGGCCGAGCGCCGTGCGCGAGACGACGAGGCTGAAGCCGGCCATCAGCACCACGGTGACGACCACGATGACCACCTGCACCACGGCTACTGACAGCTGATGGTCGCCGATCGAGCCGAGCGGAATGCGCCCCGTCAGCACCGGAGGCAGCGGCTTCACCCGTGCGCCCTGCAGCAATTGCACGAGGTTCTGCAGGAAGATCGACATGCCGATGGCCGAGATCAGCGGTGCGAGGCGGAAGGAGCCCCGCAGCGGCCGGTAGGCGATTCGCTCGACGACGAAGCCCCACAAGGCCGTGAAGACCGCCGTGAGCACGAGCGTCACGAGGATGGCCAGGGGCACCGCCGCGACCCCGAGTTGGGCCAGCAGGAGCAGCACAATGAGGGAAATGAAAGCGCCGATCATGAACACCTCGCCATGGGCGAAGTTGATCATGCCGATGATGCCGTAGACCATCGTGTAGCCGATGGCGATGAGGCCATAGACAGAGCCGAGGGTCAGCCCGTTGATGAGCTGGTCCACAAAATAGCCCACGGCATTCCCCCCTTTTATTATGCGGCCTTATGAGCTGCCACGAGACTACTCGCGGCCCGCGCTTTTGCAAGGGGATAGGTCAGTGCAACTGACCAACACCGCATGTGCAAGGCACCGGCCGGTTCCCTAAAGGAGCACTCCCGCCGTCACGAGGCAATGGGCGCAGGTGCCTGGCGCAGCCTTCGCCGATCGTCCTCAGGCTCCATCAGGCGAAGATGGCTGGGTGATCGTCACCGTCAGCGGCGTGAGGCCAGCAATGGTCGCCTCGATGACGTCCCCCGGCACCACCGCCCCGACGCCGGCCGGCGTCCCCGTCATGACGAGGTCACCAGGCTCCAGCCGGTAGAAACGCGAGAGGAGGGACAGCATGGGCGCCACCGGCCAGATCATGTCCGCGATATCGCCGCGCTGGCGGGTCGTGCCATTGACCTTGAGCTCCATTGCGGCACGATCGAACGGTCCGGTCTCGGCGGCCGGCGTGATGGCGCCGACCGGCGCCGACTGCTCAACGTTCTTGGCGAAGTCCCACGGCCGTGCCAGATCCTTCGCCGCCGCCTGCAGGTCGCGCCGCGTCATGTCGAGGCCGACGGCATAGCCGAAGACGATCCTTGCCGCCGCTTCCTCGTCGAGGTCCTGCCCCGCCCCGTCGATGGCGACGACCATCTCAAGCTCGAAGTGGTAATTCTTCGTCTGCCGCGGATAGGCGATCTCGCCGCCCCCAGGCATCACCGTCTCGGCCCATTTGGTGAAGAAGAAAGGCGGCTCGCGGTCCGGATCCCGCCCCATCTCGCGCGCGTGCTCGGCGTAGTTGCGCCCGACACAGAACACGCGGCGCACCGGGAAGCCGGCCTCGCGGCCGACCACGGGAATGACGGGCGTCGGCGGCAGGGCGAACAGCGTCTTCATCGGCGGCCTCTCGGAATCGTCGCAACGCCCCTGCTATAGGCCATGGACAAGAGCGCGTCGACGCCAGACGGCGGCCGTCCTGCCCGCAACCAAGAACACTGGCAGGCCGTGGGCCGTCGGCCCCGTTGCTCCCGGCGAAGTGCCCTTCCCGATCAGTCGCGCGGCGGCAGATGCGCCGACAGCGCATCGATGTCGATGAAGTGGCCAGCACGCTCGCGCTTGGCCGCGAGATAGCGGATGTTCTCGCTGGTCGGCCGGCCAATGACGCGCTGCTCGTCGACGACGGCAAGGCCCGCCGCCTTCAGGGCCGCGATCTTCTCCGGGTTGTTGGTCATGATGCTGACGCTGGCGACGCCGAGCTGGCGCAGCATCTCGGCGGCAAAGTCGAACCGGCGCTGGTCGAGCCCGAAGCCGAGGATCTCGTCCGCGTCATAGGTGTCGAAGCCCTGCGCCTGCAGCTTGTAGGCGCGCATCTTGTTGGCGATGCCGTTGCCGCGCCCTTCCTGGTCGAGATAGAGCAGGATGCCGCCGCCGTTCTCCGCCATCCACTGCACGGTGTTGCGCAACTGGTCGCCGCAGTCGCATTTGAGGCTGCCGAAGAGGTCGCCAGTGAGGCAGGCCGAGTGCAGGCGCACCGGCACCGTCTGCACGAGGTCCGGCCGGCCGACGACGATGGCCACCTGGTCGCGCAGCCCCTCGCCGCCGCGGAAGACGACGAACTCCGTCTCGCTGGCCCCCTCGAGCGGCACCGGCGCGCGCCCGACGATGCGCAGCGAGCGCACCTGGCTCAGGCGAAAGGCGGCGATGTCGTCTTCAGAGACGGCCACCACATCGGCTAGCGCCGGGTCTTGCGGCGAGACCGACACGGTGACGACCGCCGGCAGGACGAGCGACAGGCGCGCCAGCTCGAGCGCCGCCTCGTCGAGCGGCTGCAGGCAGCCGACGGGCGCGTCGAGCCGCGCATCGCTGGCGAGCGACAGGTGCATGACCCGGCGCAGGTCGATCTCCGGTAGGGCGATGATGCCGGCGCTCGCCCGTTCCGCCCCGAGACGCCGCAGCCGCGCCGTCGGCAGCACGAGCCGGGCCCGATCGGCCGCCTTGCGCTCCAGCGCCGCCGCGAGTTCCTCGTCGAGGCCCTCGATCCCCACGGCCAGCACGGAGACCCCGCGTCCGGTAATGCGGACGGGGCGGCCTGCACGGAACTCCGCCAGCGCCCGTTCGACGCTGATCTGGCCGCGATCCTTGATAAAATCTGAACTCATCGGCGGTGAACTCTCGTGGGCCATAGTTCTGTGGCCGTGAAACCTGCCGGTCCCTACGAACCGCAAAACATGCGACACATGTGTATCGAAACGATGTCCGGCAAGGCTCTTCCTGTGGCGCGACGGCTGATATGTCTCCTGCGGCGCCGGCCATGCCATGGCGGCACGCCCGTTGCCGATGTATGAACAGGGCATGCCTTCGACGAATGACGATGCCCTACCCGGCGGGAAACCATGCAGCAGCAAGAGGGCCCTGTGACCACACCCGACGAGATGGACGGGCGTTCCACGCCGGTGGATTGCTTAACACATCGTGCGCTGGCGCGCATAGCCGATGTGCCGCAGGGCAGCACCCTCGTGGTCGCACAGCTCGGACAGTCGCTTGACGGGCGTATCGCCACGCCCACCGGTGATTCCCGTTACATCAACCGGGCGGCGGCGCTCGACCATCTCCATCACCTGCGAGCGGCCGTCGATGCGGTCGTCGTGGGTGTCGGCACGGTCATCGCGGACGATCCGCAACTCACCGTGCGGCGCGTTGCCGGGTCGAACCCGGCCCGGGTCGTGCTCGACCCGCGCGGGCGCCTGCCGCCGGACGCCCGCTGCATGACGAGCCCTAATGCGCGGCGCCTCGTAGTGAGCGGCGCCTCCGTCCCACGCCCGGCGGGGGTCGAGGAGGTTGTCCTGCCGCTCGCCGGCGGCCGGCTCGATCCGCATGCCATCATCGCGGCTCTGGCAGCCCGCGGGATGCGCCGCCTGCTGATCGAGGGGGGCGCGCGCACCATCTCGGCCTTCCTCGATGCCGGCTGCATCGACCGGCTGCATCTCCTCGTCGCGCCCATCATCATCGGCTCGGGACGGGCCGGGCTCGAGCTAGCGCCGATCGGCCCTCTAAGCGAGGCGCTCAGGCCGGCGACCGACATCTATCCGCTTGCTGACGGCGACATTCTGTTCGACTGTGACATGAGGCGCCGCAACGGGGAGGCCAGCCTTGTCGCCGAGACCGATGCACGAGGGCTACGGCCCCACGGCTAAGTGGCTGCACTGGCTCATGGCGCTCGCCATCCTGACCACGATCCCGCTCGGCATCGCCATGGTCAATGCGACGCCGGGGCCAACCCAGAACGCCCTCTACGACCTGCACCGCTCCTTCGGCGTCACGGTGCTCGCCCTGGCGGCCGTGCGCCTTTCGGTCCGCCTCGTGCGCGGAGCGCCGGCGCCCCATCCCTCGCTCGGCCGCCTGCTGCAGGCGCTGTCCCTCACGGTGCACCGGGCGCTCTACGTGCTCATCTTCCTGGTACCGCTGCTCGGCTGGGCCGGGACTTCGGCCTTCGGGGCGCAGATCACGGTCTTCGGCCTCTTCGTGCTGCCGCCGATCCTCCCCAAGGACGAGGCCCTGTCGGAGACGCTGCTCGGCCTGCACAAGCTCGCCGCCTTCACGCTGGCGGCGCTCGCGACCCTGCATATCGGCGCCGGCCTCTGGCACGGCTTCGTGCGCCGCGACGGGGTGCTGGAGCGGATGCTGCCCGCCCGCCGCTACTGATCGCCTGACGTCGGCACGGCGAGGAGATCGGCGTGACCGACAAGGCAGCGCGATGCCTGAGCACGTGCAGCGCGCCAGGCGGCGAGCCGGTCCGCCGCCACCTGTCCGGTCTCGCCCACCGCGGCAGCCGTGCCGTCGGCAAGCATCGCGACGAGCGCCCGTTCGCGCTCGGTCAGTCGCCACGGGCTCGCCGCCTCGCTGACGGTATAGCCCGCACCACGAAAGCCGTCCGCGAGAAGCCCGGTTGCACGCGGCCCGGCCGCCGGACCGAAGCCCTTGTCGCGCTGCTGGTGGGCGAGGAAAGCGCCGTGCACCGCCTCATCGTCCGGATGCGGCGGCTCCCAGGACTCCCGGCCGTCGTATGTCAGCGCCGTATAGAAGGGCAGCCTTGCCACCGCGACCGCTTGCACGAAGGTCTCGATCCACGCCGCCGATACGAGATCGAACAAGGCGGCCGCCGTCACGAGATCGGTCGGCGCCGCGAGGAGCGGCCCGATACCGCCGGAGAGGTCATGCGCGATGAAGGAAACCCCGATGCGGCGCCCGGCGGCGGACAGCACAAGGCCGCCGGTGTCCTCGGCGAAGGTCGCATCGGCCCAGCGGCGCAGCTCCTCGCGCGCCTTCGCGAGCAGGAGGGCATCGTGATCGACGAGCCGCCAGTACTGCTCCGGGCCGAGCTGTGGCGCCATCGCCCGGAGGTTGGAGCCGGTGCCGCAGCCGAGATCGAGGACATGCACCGGCTGCCGGTCCGCCACCGCCGCGGCGGTCGCAGCCAGGAGATCGCGGTTGCGCGCCGCATGGTCGGCCGGCTCGCGCAGGGCGAGCCATTCGGCGGAAAAGCCGCTCACGCCGCCCTCCCCCGTCCGGCCAGCGAGCGGACGACGCCGGCGATCGCGGCCGCGGCATCGTCCCAGCGCGGCAGCGCCTGTCCCGCATGCCAGGCGGCATCCGCCATCGCCGAACGCCTCTCCCGGTCGCCGAGGACCGTCTCGAGCGCTGCGGCAAGGGCAGCCGTATCGCCCGGCGGCACCTTGAGCGCGGCGGTATCCGGTACGCGCTCGTCCGCCGCCCCGACGCGGGTCGTCACGATGGGCAGGCCACGCGCCAGCGCCTCCGTGAGGACCATGCCGTAACCTTCATAGTGCGAGGCCATCACGAAGAGGTCGGCCGATGCATAGGTGCGCTCCAGCGCCGCATCGTCACAGGCGCCTGCCAGCGCGACGCGACCGGCAAGCCCCGCCCCGGCGATCAGCGCCCGCAGCCGCGCCGCCTCCTCCGGCGCACGGTCGAGGCTGCCGACGATGGTGGCGCGCCACGACAGCGTGGAAAGGCGTGCGAGTGCCGCGACAAGAACGTCATAGCCCTTGCGCGGCGAGACGGCCCCGACGGCGATGAGATGCGGCGGCTCGCCATCGGCGGGCGCGCGAGAGGCCGGATCGGTGCCCGGTTCCGCGATCGTCAGCCGATCGGCGGCAACACAGAATTCGCACGCGAGCACCCGGCCCGTCGGCACGCTCGTCGCGACGACGGCATCGACCGCCGCAAGCGCCGCACGCTCGCTGGCGAGGAGCTGCCGCCGCGCCGCGTCGGAAAGGCCGGTCTCATGGCCGAGCGGATGGTGCACCAGCGCCGCGCATCGTCTGCCGCACCCGCGCAGCAAGACGGCCGGCAGGGCGCCGCAGGCAAGCCCGTCGATCAGGAGCACGGCGTCGCGCGGTGTATCCGCGAAGGCCGCCGCGGTTGCCGCAAGCTCGGCATCGGTCGGAAAAGGAAAGCCCGCCGCCAGCGTCAAATGGGCGATGTCGATGCCCTGCGCCGGCAGGTCGTTGAGCATCCGTCGCGCATAGGCGTAGCCGCCCGTCGGGCTGGCGAGGTCGCCCGGAATGGCGAAGACGACGTCAGGCACGGGCCACGGGCCCCTCGAACCACGCCCGGGCCACATGGCTCTCGTGCAGCGTCACGCGGATGTGATCGATGCCCTCCCCGCCCGGCCCGAGCGCGCCGCCGCGAGCCGCCTTTGCCATCGCATCGAAGATGTGACGGCTCAGGAATTCCGTCGTTGTATTGCAGCCGGCAAACCGCGGCAGGTCGTCGAGATTGCGGTAGTTGAGCGGCGAGAGCACCGCCTTCAGCGCCTCGTGGGCGCGGCCGATGTCGACGACCACCCCCTCCGCCGTCAGCTCCTTCCGGAAAAAAGCCACATCGACGATGAAGGTCGCCCCGTGCAGGGCCTGCGCCGGCCCGAACAGATCACCGCGGAAACTGTGGGCGATCATGACGTGGTCACGAACCTCAACGGCATACATGGCACCCTCCCTCGATCGGGCCTGTCATTGATAGCGCACCGCAGTCATCAGCCCGCCCGTCTCCCCGTCGAGGATCGCGGGCAGCGCCTCCGGCAGATCGGTGAAGGCGACCTCGCCGGTGATCAGGTCGTCGAGCCGCGCGTCGGCGAGCAGCGAGAGCGCCTTGGCGAGGCGCCGCCCCGCCTCCCAGCGCGGGCGGCGCGAGGCCGCGACCTGCCCGACCTGCGAGGACACGAGCCTGAGGCGGCGGGCGTGGAACTCGCCGCCGAGATGAACCGGCACCGCCTCGTCGCCGTACCAGCTCAGTTCGACGAGCATGGCCTCGTCGCCGCACAGCGACAGCGCTGTCGCGAGGCCGGCCGCCGTGCCGCTGGCGTGAATGACGACATCCGCCTCCCCCGGGGCCGCGCCCGGCAGGGCGAAACCGGCGCCGAAACGCCGCACCACCGCCGCGCGCGACGGGTCGGTATCGACGACGGTCACCTCCGCGCCGGGCAGGCCGGCACACAGGAACGTGACCAGGAGGCCGACGACGCCGGCCCCCACCACCGCAATCCTGTCCCCCGGTCCCGCCCCGGCGTCCCAGACGGCGTTGAGCGCCGTCTCCATATTGGCGGCGAGCACGGCGCGGCGGGCGGGCACGGCTTCCGGCACCGCGGCGACGGCGGCGGCCGGCGCGGCGAACATCTGCTGGTGCGGGTGCAGCACAAAGACCGTGCGGCCGACGAGATTTGCCGGCCCGGCCTCCACCAGGCCGACGGCGCAATAGCCGTATTTCACCGGGAACGGAAAGGTCCCCTCCTGCATCGGCGCGCACATGCGCCGGCGATGGCTCCGGCGGCACAGGCCGTTGAAGACGAGGCGCTCCGTGCCGCGGCTGATGCCGCTGAACAGGGTGCGGACCATGACGTCTCCGGGCCCGGGCTCGATCGGCGCGACGGGACGCAGTTCGGTGCGGCGCGGCTCCACGTACCACAGTGCGAAAATGCCGGAACCCTCGCGGTTCCTTGCGTTAATGCCCATCGCACTTCTCTTCGTTTTGCTCTATATCGCCGCGGCGCGACAGCGGACGGTGCCAGATGACGGAACGGCTCGATCCTGTGACCCTCACCCTCATCGAGGGGGCACCCTCCTCATCTACGACACCGGGCGGAATGCAGTCCACCACGACGCTGCGGCGGCGACGGACCGTGGTCGGTGCGCTGAACCTCGCCACATGCGGCGCTCTCGCCGCGGCCATGGCATGGATCCTCTCCGCCGGCGGATGGAGCCTTCTCGACGGCCTCCTCCTCACCTGCTTTCTGCTCGTCACGCCCTGGACCGTGCTCGGCTTCTGGAATGCCATCATCGGCCTGTGGCTGCTGCACGGCCGACGCGAGGGACTTGCCGAGGTCGCGCCCTTCGCCAGCGCCGGCAACTCGGGCGAGGCCGTATTCCTGCGTACCGCCGTGCTTATGACGTTGCGCAACGAGGATCCGGCGCGCGCCTTCTCGCGCCTCTCGGCTGTCGCCGAGAGCATCGCCCGCACCGGTCACGGGCACCACTTCGCCTATTTCGTCCTGAGCGATACCTCCCGTCCCGAGATCGCCGCCGCCGAGGAGGAGGCCTTCGCGGCCTTCCGCGCCACGCTCGCGGATGGTGCCAGGGCCGTCTATCGCCGGCGAGAGGACAATGTGGGCTACAAGGCCGGCAACCTGCGCGATTTCTGCGCCCGCTGGGGCGGCGAGTACGAGCTGATGCTGCCGCTCGATGCCGACAGCCTGATGGCGGGCGAGACGATCGTCGCCATGGTGCGCATGATGCAGGCCTACCCCCGCCTCGGCATCCTGCAGAGCCTCGTCACGGGCATGCCGGCCGCGAGCGGCTTCGCGCGCATCTTCCAGTTCGGCATGCGCCACGGCATGCGGCCCTACACCATGGGAAGCGCCTGGTGGGCTGGCGATTGCGGGCCCTTCTGGGGTCACAACGCACTCGTGCGCATCGCGCCCTTTCGCGACGACTGCCATCTGCCGGTGCTTCGCGCTCGCCCCCCGCTCGGCGGCCCCATCCTGTCACATGACCAGGTGGAGGCTGCGCTCATGCGCCGCGCCGGCTACGAGGTACGCGTCCTGCCGGTCGAGGGCGGCACTTGGGAGGAAAACCCGCCCACGGTCGTGGATTTCGTCCGCCGTGACCTGCGCTGGTGTCTCGGCAACCTGCAATACATCAGGCTTCTCGGCCTGCCGGGCCTGCACCCCATGAGCCGCTTCCAGCTCCTGTGGGCCATCCTGATGTTCGTTGGCCTGCCGGCCATGACGGCGATGATCGCGCTGTCGCCCTTCGCGGTGCGCGAGGCACAGGCGGCGGGCGCCTTCCCGACGGCCCTGGCGGCTGGCCTCTACAGCCTTTTCCTGTTCATCTGCCTCTTCCCCAAGCTCGCCGGCCTCGCCGACATCGCGCTGACGCGTGACGGGCTCACCCGCTACGGCGGCGGGGCGCGCTTTGCCCTTTCGGCCTTCATCGAGATCGTCTTCGCCTTCCTGCAGGGGGCGGTGTCCTCCTTCCGCACCAGCCTCTTCATGCTCGGCCTCCTCGCCGGGCGGGCACATGTGGGCTGGAACGGCCAGGAGCGGGATGCCCATGCTCTCTCCTGGGCAACCGCAGCGGCCGGGCTGTGGCCGCAGACCCTGTTCGGCCTCCTCGTCTGCGGCGCGCTGGCCTGGGCCTCGCCGGCCGCCCTCCTGTGGAGCCTGCCGCTCACGGCGGGCTATCTTCTCGCCATCCCCTTCGCCGTCGTCACCGCACGGCCGGCCTTCGGCGCTTTCCTCGCGCGGCATCGGCTCTGCGCCATCCCCGAGGAATTCGACGAGCCTGCCGAGATCGCGGCCCTCGCACGCCCGGCGCCGCAGCCGGTGGCCGTCGCCGCATGAGCAGGCTCGGCGCCACCTTGACCGAATGGCGCGGGCTCGTCCGCTCCCTCGTCCTCTATCACGGCAACCGCGCCCGCCATCGCGCCATGGATGCGCTCCATCGCCGCTTCCTCGCCCCCGGGGACCTTGCCTTCGACATCGGCGCCCATGTCGGCGACCGGACCTCGTCGTTCCGCCGCATCGGTGCGCGTGTCGTCGCGGTCGAGCCGCAGCCGGGGCCGATGCGCCTCCTGCGTCTCGTCCATGGCCGCGACCGGGACGTGACCCTCGTCGAAGCCGCCGTCGGCGCAGCGGAGGGGACCATCGAACTCCACATCAACAGCGCCAATCCCACCGTCACCACCGCCTCCGGCGCGTTCCTCGCCGCCGCGCGCGACGCCGATGGCTGGCGCGAGCAGCGCTGGGACCGCACCCTGTCGGTGCCGATGACGAGCCTCGATGCGCTGATCGCCCGCCATGGCTTGCCGGCCTTCGTCAAGATCGACGTCGAGGGCTTCGAGGACGCGGTCCTTGCCGGGCTGTCGCAGCCGCTGCCCGCGCTGTCCTTCGAGTTCACCACCATCGCCCGCGACGTAGCCGGCCGCTGCCTCGACCGGCTCGCCGATCTCGGCCGCTACCGCTTCAACCTGTCGCTCGGCGAGGAGCAGCGCCTCGCCTTCGCTGAGCCCATTGTCGCCGGGGCGATGCGGGACCATCTCGCCGCATTGCCCCAACGCGCCAACTCGGGCGATGTCTATGCGACGCTCGCTGCAACGAGGCCCTGAGCGGCAGGAGACCGCCTTTTTCACAGGACAACGCATGTCGAGAACCATTTGGGGCCTGCTCGCCGCAGGCCTTCTTGCCGCCGCCATACCATACGCCAGCGCCGCCGAACTCGCCGCCCGTGTCGACAACGACAGCGAGCCCGTGCTGTGCGCCGAAAAGGACAACGTCAGCCTCACCTTCGCCAATCCGGCCGTGAAGCACTTCCGTATCCAGGCGGTCCACCCAGTCTATCTCGGCATGCTCGACACCGACCGCTGGGCAGCCGACTGGACGAGCTGCGACATGACGGGCGACCCCGTGCATGTGGCCGAGCCGCGCCGGGTCACCTTCTATGAGGCGCCCGACCTTTGGCTGGTCGGCTATACCTATCCGTCCTTCTGGCGGCCCAACGATGTGCCGGTGCGCGTCGGCAATCGTGTCGAGCACGGCCTGCATCTCATCCAGGTCTGGGTGCGCTACAAGGAACGGGCCGAGGAAGTGCTCGTGCTCTACCCGCCGGACGGCTACTGGCGGGCTCGCCCGATACCGCCCGGCGACATGCGCTGGACGGCCTACGGCAGTTCCTTCCTCGTCGGCCCCGTCAAGGACGAGGGGCGCCCGGTGGTGGCGCTGAAGGACATTGCCTTCGATCCCGCGACGCGGACCTTCACGCTCGCCTTCGCCGACGGCGGCGAGGGCAAGGTCCGGCTCGCGGCCCTCGACGAGGAGCATCTCGCGCTCGATGTCTCCTTCTCCGGCGCCCTGCCGCAAGAAAGGCCTTTCGCAGCCTTGCGCTCCATGTATGTGATGGAGGCCAATGCCGACACGGCGCGCGTCGCCTGGCGCGCGCCCGGCGCCAAGGGGTGGGACGAATCCCCCGTCATGACCTTCCCGGGCGGCGAGGCGACGGAGCTGTGGACCGGACGCGTCGTGCCTTCGCGCCACAATACCAGCGCGCCGGACCTGATCTTCGGGCGCTTCTCGGACGTCCCGCCCAAGCCGGACAAGCGGGATACTGCTCCCAGGGAGGCCACGAGCACGCCGCTCGCTCAGTAGTCCCATTCCATGCCGATGCCGACGGCGCTCGAGCCGTCGGCTCCCGCCTCGCCCTGCAGCTTGATGCGGTCGGTGATGTCGATGTCGACGGTCACACGGCTCGAGTCCGGCGTCGCGCCCTGCTTGACGCCGAGATAGATGTTGTCGTCGATGCGCTTGCCGATGCCAACGGCCACATTGCCGCGAACGTCGGTGTCGATGTCGACCGCATCAACGCCGAGCGAGCGGCTGAGGTCGTCGAGCACCCGGTTGCCGCCGGCGAACTGCGCCACCGCCTGCGCCAGTTGCAGCGCCTGACCGGCCGTCAGGTTGCCTGACGGCTTGCCGAAGAGAAGCCGGGCCAGTACCTCGTCCTGCGGCAGCTCGGGCGAGGAGGAGAAGCGCAGGTCCGGACGCGAGGCGATGCCGTCGACGGCGACACGCGCCGTCACGTCACCTGCCGGCGCCTCGGCCACGAAGTCGATCTGCGGATCGAGCGTGCCGGGGAAGGTGACGTTGCCGCGCGTGAAGGTGAGGCGCCGGCCGAGAACCTGGAAGGTGCCGCGGCGCATGGTGAAGCCGCCGTCGACGATCGGATTCGACGACGTGCCGCGGATCGTGAGCGTGCCGCCGAGTTCGGCATTGATGCCCTGGCCGCGCACCAACACGCGCCCCGACGAGGCGTCCACCGTGATGTCGAGTGCGGCGTTGAAGGCCCCGCCCGCGGCGCGCGCCCGCCGCTCCCGCTCGGCCCTGGCGCGCTCGGCGACGCGCGGCGGCGCATTCCTGTGCCGCACCTCGATCGGCGTCACGGACGGCGGCAGGCGGTCCGGCACGAAGATCTGCAGGTTCTCGACCGTCACGCGGCCTGAAACACGTGGGGTCGTGGCCATGGGGCCGGAGACCGCGAGGTCGAGGCCGACGACGGCATTGGTCGTATCGTTGGAGATGAGCTGGGCATTCGTCGCCCGCAGGGTGATGTTGCCCGGAAAGCCTGCGGCCGGATCGAGCGCGATGCGCCCGCTGCCGGTGATCGCGCCGCCGTTGCGCGCCCGCGCCGTGAGGCTCTGGATGACGAGCTCGCGCTCGGAGCCGGTGATCGTCGCATTGATGTCGGCGAGGAGGACGCCGTTGACGACGTCCTCGAAACGGCCGCCGACGAGGCGCACCGTGCCCTGCGCCCGCGGCGCGGCCATGGTACCGGTGAGGCGCAGGTCCGCCGTGGCCGAGCCGGCATAGCGCTGGCCGTCGCCGGCTGCGAGCCGGTTGGCGATGGCAAGGTCGATGCGGCCGGCGACGGTGAGGTCGAGGTTGCCGTCTGGGGTCGTCGGCAGTGAGCCGGTGATGCGGATCGGCGCCTCCGATATGCCGCGCACCGAGGCGTCGATCCCCGCCCGGCCGTCCGCCAGCGTCCCGCTCGCCTCGATGGCGAGCGGCGTCAGGCCGGCGTCGCGGATCTGCGGCATGGTGAAGCCGCTGACCGACAGCCGGTAACGCCCGTCGGACCGGGTCGCGGTGCCGGCGATCTGCGCCTCGCCCGACAGTTGGCCGGTGAGGCCGAGGCCCGGCTTGGCGAGTTCGGCGACGGTGAGCGGCAGGTTGCGGGCCGTGACGGCAAGATCGAGCCGCTCGCCGGCCGAGCCGGAGACCTGGAGCGAGCCGCCGTCGGCATTGACCACGAGATCACGGATCGTGACCGCGCCCCCGCGCAGGGCGAACGCCGCCCCGCGGGCGACGGTGACGCGCTGGGCGCCGCGCGAGGCACTGGCGCTGTCCAGCGTCACGACCGTCTCGTCCGGGCGCATGGCGACCTGCGCGGTGGCGGCGACATCGACCCCGCGCACGACGCCGTTAAGGACGAGGCGCGTCGCCTCGCGCGTCCCTTCCGCCGAGATCTCCGCCCGCGGCATGTCCACGCCCGTAACCGCGAGCCTCTCGAGCGCGACCTTGCCGTCGGCCACGAACTGGCCGAGCAGGTCGCGCACGCGCACGTCGACGTCGGCCACAGCAAGCGAAGCGCCGAAGCCCGCGAAATCGGACACGCGCCCCTTGGCGGCAAGGTTCTGGCGGCCGGCCTCGACAGACAGGGTCAGGTCGAGGTCGACCGCGCCGGCCATCTCCATCAGCAGCAGCGGCGCGACATCGCCGAGGTCGCCGGCCCGGAGCGTCAGCCGCCCGCTCGCCAGCGAAGCCGGCGAGATGGCGAACGCGCCCTGCGCGCGGACGGAGCCGAGGCCGATGTCGAGATCCGATACCGCCACCGCCCCCGCCGCATCCCGCGCGAAGCGGCCGCTGCCGGTCGCCGGCTTGCCGTCGACGCTGCCCGACAGCGTGAGCTGGCCTGTGGCAGCGCCCGTGACATCCTGGGCCTCGATGACGGCCGTCAGCCGCTCGATCGGCCGGCCGAGCGCTCTCGCCTCGTCGATGGTCAGGCGCAGGCGCGCAGCGAGCGCATCGAGCGAGCCGGTCAGCGTGGCCTCCACATTGCCGCGTCCGGTGAGGCGCGCATCGAGCTGCGACAGGTCCGGCAGGTCGAGCTTGGCCGTGACATTGGCCCGGTTCGCCGTTGCCGAGCCGTCGGCGATGAGGCCGACATGGGCGCCCGAGACGGAGAAGCGCTCGAAGCCGAAGCTGCCGTCCGCATTGCGGCGGAAACCGCCGGACAGCCGGACATTGCGGCCGAGAAGGCCGTCGGCCTGCGCGACACCCGTCGCGAGGTCGCGCGCCATGCCGTTGAGCGTCACCGCGAGCCGCGTCAGGTCGAAGCTCGCGGAGACATCCCCGGTGAGCGCCACGACGCCGGCGAGCGGCTGGTCCGTGAAGGCGCGCAGCGCCGCAAGGTCGGCTCGCTCCACATTTACCTTGCCATCCACCGCATCGCTCGTGACGGTGCCGGAGAAGGTCGCGGCCAGCGGCGCCAGATCGAGCCGAAGGGCGGCGATATCGGCACCGCTCAGCGTGGCGGTGCCGTTCGCGGTCAGGCGCGCCTCATCGCCGATGACTCCGGCCAGTTCGGGCGCCTGCGGCGCGAGCCCCGAGAGATCGGCCGTGGCGTCGAAGGCAAAGCGCGTGTCCGGCTGCAACGGCGGTCCCAGCGCCTCGGCCTTGAGACCGATGACGGCGCGGCCGATGGCGTTCCCCACAATCGACAGGGCGTTGCCGGTGGCGGACAGGTCGAGCCTGGGTCGCGACAGCGGCCCCTCCACCGTGGCCGTCACCTCGAGGCCCTGCCAGGACAGCGCGACCGGCGCGAGCGCCGCATAGGGCATGGCCGACGGCAGGGAGAGGACGAGGCGGCCGCTCACGGCATCGCGGGCCTCGTCGAGGGCACCGGAGCCCCTCACGCGGCCGCCGGCGCCTTCGGCGAAGATCTCGCCGATCTCGATGCGCCCGTTGTCGAATCGTTTTCCCCGTGCCCGCAGCGTGGCCTCGCCGGTGGCGAGGGGTGCATAGCGGTCCGGCAGCAAGGCGGCGATGTCGGCCATGCCGTCGAGGGCGAGCACACGGCCGTCGTCGTCGCGCGTGATCGTCGCGGTGGCCCGTGCTTCGGCGCTCGCGCCGAGCGTCAGCACGAGGTCTCCGCGCCAGTCGTCGAGCGGGCCGTCGCCGCGCAGGGTGAAGTCGAGCGGCGGCAACTCCGGCAGGTTCGCAAGGCGCGAGACGATGCCGCCGGCTGGCTCCGCCGCCCTGAGGTCGACGACGAGCTGCTGGGTGTCAGGCACGAAGCGCAGAGTGCCGTCGACGGTGGCGGCGATCCCGTCCGTTCGCCGGACGGCGATCTCGCCGGACAGCCCGTCGGCCGGATCGACGAGCCGCGCGTTGCCGCTGACGGCGAGTTGCACCGGCTCCCCGATGAGCGCCTCGCCGAGGGCGATCTCATCGACGGCGAGCTGCTCGACGATGACGCCGACCGGCAGCCGCGGCAGGCCGGCGCTTTCGGCCGCCGGCTCGGTGCCGGGAACGGGCGTGCGGGTCACGGCGAGGCGCCCGGCCTCCATCGCCGTCACTTCGACCACCCCCGAGAGCAGCGACAGCGGCCGCCAGGCGAGACGCGCGCGGTCCAGCGTCAGCCACACACCGTCGCGATCGGCGACAGAGACGTCGCTCACGGTCATGTCGAAAGGCACCGGGCCGTCGAGTCGGCCAATCGCGAGACGCATGTCGGGGCTGCTCGCCAGGGTCTCGACGAGCCGCACGAGTTGCGCGCGGCCGGCATCGGTGCGCGTCAGGAGCACGGCAGCCAGGACGACGAGGGCGACCGCCCCGACGATGGTGAGGAGAATGGCGCGGGCGACGCGGCCCGCCTTGTTCGAGCGGCGCATCAGAAAGCCTGCCCCAGGCTGATGTAGAGGCCGAAGGGCGGGTCGCCCCTCTCCCTGTTGAGGCCACGGGCGATGTCGAGCCTCAGCGGCCCGATGGCGGTATAGTAGCGCAGGCCGATGCCCGCCGAATAGCGCATGGGTTCGTCGAAATCGGGATAGCTCGAGCGATAGGCCATGCCCGCATCGACGAAGGGCACGATGCCGATCGTGTCCGTCACCTTCATGCGCAGCTCGGCCGAGGCCTCCAGCAGGCTGCGCCCGCCGATGGGTTGGCCGAAGACGTTCTTCGGCCCGAGGCTCTGGTAGTCGTAGCCGCGCACCGACCCGCCGCCGCCGGCATAGAACCGGCGTGGCGGCGGGATGTCGCCGAGATCGGCCCCGATGAGGCTGCCGAACCCGACACGTCCCGCGAGCACGAAGCGCTCTTCGGCGTCGATCGGCCAGTAGCCGGAGAGGCTGGTCTTGACCATGGTCATATCGACGGTCGAGCCGAGGAAACTGGTGAACGGTTCCACCGTGACCGAGGCGCGGATGCCACGCTTCGGGTCGAGCTTGTCGTTGGTGTTGTCGTAGTCGACCTGCACAGGCACGCCGACGAGCGTGTACCAGCGGCCGGTATCGAAATCGGTATCGTAGCCGCGCAGGTATTTGGCACGCTCGATATCGAGGCCGATCTGACCCGACCATTCCCTAGTGAAACGCCGCTTGAGGTCGATGGCGCCGAGGAAGCCTTGGCGGGAATAGCTCTCCGTCACCTCGCGCAGGTAGGCCGCCTGCACGACGAGGTCGTCCTTCGCCGTGATGATGCCCGGCTTGGTGAAGGTGGCGCCGAAGCGGTAGCCGAGCTTGTCCTGCCACTCGGCCTTCTTGCCGGTCACGCCGATCGTGTTGATGTCGGTGCCCGACACCTGGGCGTCGAGGCGCAGCCGCTCGGCTCCGCCGAAGAGGTTGCGGTGCCCCCAATAGGCGTTGATGCCCGGCCCCTCGGTCGTCGAATATTTCGCGCCGAAGCCGATGAAGCGCCGCGCCCGCTCCTGCACCTCGATGGCGATGGGCAGGGTGCCGTCGGAATCGAGCGCATCGCCCTCGCGGATGCGCACCGAGCTGAAGACGTCGTATTCGCCGAGGTCGCGCCTCAGATCGGCCAGCGGCTCGGGCGAGAAGAGGTCTCCGGTCTTGAACGGCACCCGGTCTTCGACGAAGGAAGGGTCGAGCCGCTCGGTGCCCTGGACCGTCACCCGGCCGAAACGCGCCTTGCGCCCGGGCGCGACGAAGAAGGTCACGTCCATCGTGCGGGTCGCGTGGTCGACCACCGCCTCCCGCCGCGGCACGGCGGCGAAGGCGTAGCCTTCTTCTCGCAGGGCCGCGACGATGGCCCGCTCGCCGGCGAGCACGGCCGCGCTCTGGGCCGGCTCTCCCGGCACGAGCTTGGCCGCGGCCCAGCCGGCGGGCGGCGCGAGGGGCCGCCCCGTCGCTTCATCGACGACGGCAAGGCGCGAGAAGGTGAAGCGCGGCCCGAAGGTGATCGTGACGCGCACCGGCACCGAGCCGCGGGTGCGGATGGCATCGATGCGCTGCGGGGCCTGCGGCGAGGATACGTCGACGCCCGCCACAGTGATGTCGATGCGCGGCTGGTAATAGCCGAAGGCCGACAGTGCGCCGAGGAGTTGCTGCTTGTCGCCCTCGGCGCGCCTTTGCAGGCCGACGCCGCCCGAGGGTGGGTCGTTCTTCAGCTTCTCGAGGTTGGACAGTTCCTTCAGCCGGTCGCCGAGATCCTCGGTGTCGCCGCGGAAATCGAAGGTGACGTCGTAGGTGACCGGGTCGGGAACGGGAAAGGCCGGCCCATCCTCCTTCTCCTCAGTACCGAAGAGGCGCGCGAAGAAGCCGGGCCGTTCACCGGCCTGCGCCTCGGCCACCGTGAGGACGAGCACGATCGCAGTGCCGGCGGCGAACCAGCCGCACCACGGCGAACGGCCCATGCCGCCCCTCTCGTCCTGTGGCAACCGGATAAGCAATACGTCGCAGCCGCTTCGGCAGCCTCCTTCGCCTCCCTCAGTCCGCTATACCCGCCGGATTGCGCCGTTATCGAGGCATAAAGCCCGGCTGGACGGCAGCACGCGCATATTCCAGGGTATTCTGCACAATATCGTGCAGAATTCGCTAACGATGCTGGGCGCTCAGTTCACCCCTCGCCGCCGTTCGCCGCCAGAAAGGCCTCATAGCGGGCCTTGTTGGCCTCGTTCGGCGGATAGAGGCCCGGCAGCGCGGCGCCGCTCTCGACCTCCCGCATGATCCAGCCTTCCAGCCGCTCCTGTGCCACGGCGGCCTTGACCACGTCGTCGAGCAGCGCGCGGGGAATGAGCACCGCCCCGTCGTCGTCCGCCACCACCACATCGTCGGGGAAGACCGCGACGCCGCCGCAGGCGACCGGCTCCTGCCAGCCGACGAAGGTGAGGCCTGCGACGGACGGTGGCGCGGCCGCGCCCTGGCACCACACCTTGAGGCCTGTGCCGAGCACTCCGGCCAGATCGCGGACGACACCGTCGGTGACGAGGGCGGCGACGCCCCGCTTCTGCATGCGCGCACACAGGATATCGCCGAAGATGCCGGCATCGGTGACGCCCATGGCATCGACCACGGCCACCGCTCCTTCCGGCATCGCCTCGATGGCGGCGCGGGTGGAGGTGGGGGAGGACCAGGATTCCGGCGTCGCGAGATCCTCCCGCGCCGGCACGAAGCGCAGCGTGAAGGCGGGGCCGACGACGCGCTTCTGACCCGGCACGAGCGGACGCGTGCCGCGCATCCACACATTGCGCAGCCCCTTCTTGAGGAGAACGGTGGTCAGCGTGGCGGTGGAGACTTCGGCGAGGGCGGCGGCAACGGCGGGGTCGAGGCTCATGGCGGTCCTGTGCAGCTTCGCGAGGCCCGGCGTGCGGCGGGCGGGAGCGCGAGTCATAGGCCGGGCAGGAGCCTCCAGGCAACCACCGCAGCTCCGCACCGGATGCAGGGCGATCCACGCACGCCCGGCGTCGGAGGCAACGGAACCGCGCTTGCCGAGCTGGCATGCCCCATGCAGGCTGATGCCGCCCCGCCGGACGGGCGGGCGATTCACCGGGAGCTGGGCATGGGGGCAATCGTCTGGGAATGGCTCAATTTCGGCGTGCGCTGGCTGCACGTCATCGCCGGCATCGCCTGGATTGGCTCGTCATTCTATTTCGTGCACCTCGACCTCAGCCTCAAGCCGCGTGAGGGCCTGCCGAAGGAAGCCTATGGCGAGGCCTGGCAGGTGCACGGCGGCGGCTTCTACAACATGGTGAAATATCTCGTCGCGCCGCAATCGATGCCGGACGAGCTGACCTGGTTCAAATGGGAGGCCTATACCACCTGGCTCTCCGGCGCAGCGCTGATGGTGCTCGTCTATTACATGGGCGCCGAGCTCTATCTCATCGATGCCGACGTCCTGCCCCTGCCCGCCTGGGCGGCAATCGCCCTCTCCGTGGGCGGCCTCGCGCTCGGCTGGCTCATCTATGACGGCCTGTGCCGCTCGCCACTCGGCCGCAACGACACCCATCTCGCCCTCGCCGGCTTCGTCTTCCTCGTCGCGCTCGCCTACGGCTTCGGCCTCGTCTTCTCCGGGCGCGGCGCCTTCATGCAGATGGGCGCGCTCATCGGCACGATGATGGTGGCGAACGTCTTCCTCGTCATCATCCCCAACCAGCGCAAGGTGGTGGCGGCGCTGATCGCCGGCGAGACGCCGGACCCCACCCTCGGCGCTAAGGGCAAGCAGCGCTCGCTGCACAACAACTACCTGACGCTGCCGGTCGTCTTCGTCATGATCGGCAATCACTATCCGCTCGCCTTCGCCACGCAATATGCCTGGGCCATCCTCGCCTCGATCATCGTCATGGGCGCGCTCATCCGCCATTTCTTCAACACCATGCACAAGACAGGCGAGATGAAGACGTGGCCGTGGTTCGCCTCCGCCCTGCTCCTCCTCCTCGTCATGTTCCTGAGTGCGCTCGGGCCGAAAGGCCCCCTGCGCGGCACGATGGATGCAGCCGGGCCCGCGGGGCCGGTCACCTTCGCCCGCGTGGAGGAGATCGTCACCAGCCGCTGCAGCATGTGCCACGCGATGGAGCCGGTGTGGGACGGCGTCGTCGTGCCGCCGAAGAACGTGCTCCTGGAAACGGGTGACGAGATCCGCCTGCGCGCCCACGACATCGCCATGCAGGCCGCCTTCACCGGCGCCATGCCGCCCGGCAACGTCACGCAGATGACGCCCGAAGAACGTGCGGTGCTGGCGCGCTGGTTCGAGGGTGGTGCGGCGGGGCAGTAAGACCGGCGGCAATCACGCACGGCTGTCTCGCATGCACACACCAGTTCCCTCGCCCCGCCTGCGGCGGAGAGGGTGGAAATTCACCCCTGCCGCGGGCGGACGTCGGCCACGACGAGGTCGTGGTCGGAGATGGCGTTGCCGGCCGCATCGACCGCCGGCACCGTTGCCGGATCGGCCACGGCGACGCCGCGGCAGAACAGCCAGTCGAGCCGGGTAAACGGCGCCTCGGGCGTGCCGTCCGGCCGCGTGCGCAGGCTGACATGGCGCGTGTTGCAGGTCTCCCAGGCAAAGCCTGCGGCTCGCATCTCGGCAAAGAGCGGCTCGGCCTCCTCGACGGCTTCGAGCGGCAGTTCCGCGCCGGCCGGGCCGACGGGCAGCGCATTGGTGTTGAGGTCCCCGCCGATGACGACGGGCACCCCCAGCGCCATATCCTCCAACGCGGCGAGCAGCCGCCGCACCTGGGCTGCGCGGTCCGCGGCGTCGCTGTTGCTTTCGAGGTGGACGGACACGGCGAGCAACTCGCCCGCCGCCCCCGCGACGCGGGCCGCGATCGCCATGCGCCCACCGAGCCGCCGCTGCCCGACCTCGGCCCCCGCGAACCACCGCCCGCCCTCGTCGAGGCGGATCACCGCCACGTCACGGAACGGCAGCCGCGACAGGATGGCATTGCCGTGCAGGCCGACCGCATTGGTCTGCCCCGCGTGCCAGACGCGCTCGCGCGTGTCGCCGAGCCCGAGTTCGACGAATTCCGTACCGAAGACGTAGCCCATGCCGAGCGCATCGGCGAGGAGCCGCACGGTGTGGACATTGCCCGAGCGCGCCATGCCGATGTCCATCTCCGAGAGGAGGACGACATCGGCATCGACCTGCCGGAGCAGCACGACGGACGCCTCGTGATACTTGCAGCGCTCCGCATTCCAGGCCGCGATGCGCAGCGTCGCGGCGCCCCCCGTGACCGCCGCCACGGGCCGCATCTCGATGGCGTTGAGCGCCTGCAGGTTCGCGGCGATTCGGTCATGCTCCGCCTGGACGGCCGGCACGCGCCGGGCCTCGTCCAGGATGCCGTAGCCCGGCCCGCGCAGTTCGGCGGTCGTCGCGGTGACGAGACGCTCAAGGGTGGTGATGGTCATGATGGGATCACTTTCGGCGAGCTGTTACCGCAAAGCGCGGCACACCGGCTGATATCGGCTCTGGCGCGTCCTTATCGTCCGAGCGCATGCGTCGCACGGTATTTCCCAAAAGCAGACGCCATGGCAAGCGAACCGCCCGTCATGGCCGGGCTCGTCCTGGCCATCCACGCCTGGCGACTTGCGCGGCTTTCAAGGCGGGGATGCCCGCGAGGAGCGCGGGCATGACGGCAGGTGGTACCGCCCCTCACCACTTCACGCGGCGACGGCGGCCTTCTCGTCGGCGAGGGCGGCAAGGCCGCGGGCGCGGGCGAGGCAGGCCGGCAGTTCCGGTTCGAAGCGCTCGGTGATCTCCATGATCATGGTCGTGCCCGCCGGAAAAGTAAGTTCCGCGAAGATCTCCTCCCACGGGATGTCGCCCCAGCCAAGCGGCATGTGCAGGTCGCCGATGCCGAGCGCCATCGCCTCGCCCGGGTGGAAGAAGCGCGTCATCGTATAGGGGCGGCCGAAGGAATCGTGCACGTGCAGGTGGCCGGCCACGGGCGCCATGGCGCGGATCTCCGCCCGCCAGTCGAGGCCGCGGCGCTTCGATTCGATATAGGCGTGGCTGAAGTCGATCAGCGCGCAGAGGTTCGGATGGCCGATGGCGGCCACCGTCGCGGCAACCTCGGACGGCGTCTGGCGGTATTCGTCGTCGCCCATGGCGAAGATGTTCTCGAGCGCGATGCGCACGCCATAGCCGCGGGCAACCTCGGCCATCTCGGCGAGCGCCTCGCGCTCCATGGCATCGACGAGACCCATCTCGCCGCGCGTCTTCATGGGCGCCATGCCGGAGTGGTGCACGAGGACGCTCGCCCCGACGCGGTCGCAAAGCTCGAGCATCGCCCGCATCGCCGCCTTCTGGTACGGCAGGTTGACCATATCCATGAAGTTCGAGCAGACGAGGCCGTGCACCGTATAGCCGAGCTTGTAGCGCTTGGTGATCTCGACGAGCTTGCCGATCCGCTCGGGCAGCACGCGCCCGCCGGAGACGAGGTCCTCGCTGTAGAGCGACAGTTCGGCGATGTCGGCGCCGAGGTCCGCATGGCGGGCGAGCGCCCGCTCCAGCACGGAGAGGTCGCCGGTGCCGTTGCCCGTGCAGAAGCCGACGCCGGCGATGATGTTGCTTGCTTGCGACATGATGCGTTCCATCCTCCTCGGGAATTGTCAGGCAGCGGCAACCGCCGCGCGGCTCGTCTCGACGCTCTCGGCAAGGCCGAGGCGCAGCCCCGTCTCGCCGTCGAAGAAATGCAGGCTCTGGGGCAGGAGCTTGAGGCCGACGCGCTCGCCCGGGGCGAGATCCGTCTCCTCCGACAAGGTCACGGCGAAGGGCAGGCCGTCGATGTCGGTGTAGACGACCCGGCCGGCGCCGAGTTCCTCCACGAAATCGACCGTCGCCGGCAGGGCACCGGGGCTGTCGGCGGCAACGAGCTCCACCTGCTCCGGCCGCACGCCGAGCGCCACCGGCCGGCCGGCATGGGCGCGGGCGAACGGCCATTCGACGGCGACGCGCCGGCCGTCGAAGGTGAAGCTGTCGGCAGCCGTTGTGCCGTCGATGAAATTCATGGCGGGAGCGCCGATGAAGGCGCCGACGAAGCGGGTGCGCGGCCGATGGTAGACCTCGGCCGGGGCGCCCACCTGCTCGACGCGACCGCCGTTCATGACAACGAGGGTATCGGCCAGCGTCATCGCCTCCACCTGGTCATGCGTGACGAAGACCGAGGTCGCCGCGAGGCGCTTGTGCAGGCGGCGAATCTCGGCACGCATCTGCACCCTGAGCTTGGCGTCGAGGTTCGACAAGGGCTCGTCGAACAGGAACACCTTGGGCTCGCGCACGATGGCGCGGCCCATGGCGACGCGCTGGCGCTGGCCGCCCGAGAGCTCGCCCGGCCGGCGGCTGAGGTAGTTCTCGAGGCCGACCACGCGCGCCACCTCGGCGACGCGCCGCTCGCGCTCCGCCTTCGGCACGCCGGCGACCCTGAGCGCATAGCCGATGTTGCCGGCGACGCTCATATGCGGATAGAGCGCGTAGTTCTGGAACACCATGGCGCAGCCGCGCTCGCGCGGCTCCAGCCGGTTGACGACCTTGTCGCCGATACGGATCTCGCCCGCCGTGATCTCCTCGAGCCCGGCGATCATGCGCAGCAGGGTCGACTTGCCGCAGCCGGACGGGCCGAGAATGACGACGAAAGCGCCGTCCGCGAATTCGAGATCGACCCCGTGCACCACCTCCCTCTTGCCGTAGGCCTTGCGCACGTTGCGGATGGAAATGCTGGACATGTCCTTGAGCTCCGTCACTTCTCGGTGGCGATGAGGCCGCGCACGAACCAGCGCTGCATCAGCGCCACGACCACGACCGGCGGCAGCATGACGATGAGCGCCGCCGCCATGGCGACGTTCCAGTCCGGCAGGCCGCCGTAGGGGTTGGGCACCATCTGCTTGAGCGCGATGATGGCGGTGCCGTAGGTGCCCCGGTCCGTGGTGACGAGCAGCGGCCACAGGTACTGATTCCAGGCGTAGACGAACATGATGGTGGCGAGCGCCAGCATGTTGGTGCGCGACAGCGGCATCAGGATCTCGACGAAGAAGCGGAAGGCCCCTGCCCCATCCATCTTCGCGGCTTCCGCGAGTTCGTCCGGCACCGTCATGAAGAACTGGCGGTAGAGGAAGGTGCCGGTGGCAGTAGCGACCAGCGGCAGGATGAGCCCGACATAGGAGTTGAGCAGGTTCCACTGCAGCGACACCTGGACGCCGGACAGGACGGCGATGAGCGCGCTGATGCCAGTGACATCGAGGATCGCCTGCAGCGGCGCGAGCGCATTGGCCGCGATCGCATAGGTCGGCACGATGCGCACCTCGAGCGGCAGCATGAGCGTGACGAAGATGACCCAGAAGAAGATCGTCCTCAGGCGGTAGCTGAAATAGACGATGGAGAAGGCGCTGAGCGCCGCGATCATCACCTTGCCCAGGGTGACGCCCGTCGCAAGAATGAAGCTGTTGGCGAGCTTGGTGCCGAAGTCTCCCCGCTGCCAGGCCGCGCCGAGATTGGTGAGAAGCTCGTCGCCGAGGGCGAAGCTGAAGGGAATGCGGTTGACCGCCTCGACAGTCTGCGTCGCCGCCGTGAAGGCCATCCACACCGGCAAGAGCACGACGAGGAGCCCGCCGAGCATGATGGCGTAAGTGACGGCATTGAAGATGGGGGTGCGCTCGATCATCTCGCCCGCCTCACTTGTAGTGCACGCGCCGCTCCACCCAGCGGAACTGGATGAAGGTGAGCACCATGACGAGCAGCATGAGGATGATGCTCTGGGCCGCGGCGCCCGAATAGTCTAGGCCTTTGAAGCCGTCGGAATAGATCTTGTAGACGAGGAGGTTGGTCGCGTTGGCCGGCCCGCCCTCGGTGAGGATGTCGACGATGCCGAAGCTGTCTGCGCCGACGAAGCTCTCGGTGAGGTTGATGACGAGCAGGAAGAAGAAGGTCGGCGTCAGCAGCGGCAGCTGGATGTCGAGCATGCGCCTGAGCGGCCCGGCGCCGTCCATGGCGCTCGCCTCCGTCAGTGCCCGCGGGATCGACTGCAGCGCCGCAAGCAGGAAGATGAAGTTGTAGCCGATCCACTTCCACGCGAAGCACAGGACGACGAGCGTCATCGCCTGGGCGCCGTTGATCGACGGATTCCAGAGCCCCGGCCACCACTGGTTGACGAAGGCGACGAGCCCCGTCTCGGGCGCGAAGATGAAGCGGAAGGCGAGGCTCACGGCCGGCGCCGCAACGGCATAGGGCCACACGTAGAAGGAGCGAAAGCTCTTCGAGCCGCGCAGCTGCCGGTCGACGAAGAGGGCGAGCACCAGAGCCTGGGCGAGCGCCAGCGCCGTGGCCGCAAAGGCGAAGACGCAGCTCGCCGCGACCGACGACCAGTATTTGGCGTCGTTCAGCACGGCGCTGAAATTCTCGAGGCCAACCCACTGGTTGCCGCCGCCCCAGGGCATCTCCAGCGTGAAGGCCCAGTAGAGCGCGGCACCCGTCGGCCAGTAGAAGAAGACGAAGACGAGCAGCAGCTGCGGCAGAATGAGCAGGTAGGCGAGGCTGCCGGCCCTGAAGACGGCGCGCTTTTCCATCGGATCGGCTCCGGAGGCTCGACGCGGGACGCCGCGGCGCCGGAAAGGCGCCGCGGCCGTTCAGATGGCCTCAGAGGAGGCTCTTGCCCGCGTAGGTCTTCTCGAAGCGGCGCAGCACGGCGTTGGAGCGCTCGGCGGCCTCGTTCAGCGCTTCCTCGACGCCGACCTTGCCGGCGAAGATGCCCTGCAGCGCGTCCGTCACCTCCTTGCGGATCTGCATGAAGCCACCGAGGCGGATGCCGCGGGTGATCGGCGTCGTCGGCGTATAGGTCAGGCTCTCGATGGCGAGCTCGCGGCCCTTATAGGGCGCCTTGTCATAGAAACCCTTGGCCTTCATGGCCTCGAAGCCGGAGTTCGTCACCGGGATGTAGCCGGTGACCGTCGACCACCACTCAGCCGATTCCGGCGTGCCGATGAACTTGAGGAAAGCAGCGGCCCCCTTGTATTCCGGCTTCGACTTGCCGGCGAGGACCCACAACGAGGCGCCGCCGACGAGCGAGTTCCTGCGCTCGGTGCCCTTCCACACCGGCAGCATGGCAACGTCCCACCTCATGTCGGGAGCGGCCGTCTTGCCGATGGTGCCGTGGTCCGCGATCGAGGTCTGGATCATCTGGCAGGCGCCGGAGGCGAAGGACGGCACGATGTCCATGCCCGCCTCCTTCGTGCGCACCACGAAGACCCCTTCGTCCGCCATGCGCTTGAAGAACTTCACATGGTCGACGAACTTCGTCTTGTTGAACACGACTTCGGCGTCGAGCCCGTCATAGCCGTTGTTCTTGGTGGCGATCGGCTCGCCGTGGATGGCCGAGAACTGCTCCAGGATCTGCCAAGTGTCGAAGTTGAAGCCGAGCGGGCACTCGTAGCCGGCCTTCTTCAGTTCGCGCGCCACCTCTTCCACCTCCTCCCAAGTGGAGGGAGCCTTGTCGCGGCCGATCCTGGCGAAGGCGTCCCTGTTCCAGTAGAGCATCGCCGTCGAAGAATTGTAGGGGAAAGACAGAAGCTCGCCCTTCGCCGTCGCGTAGTAATTGGCGATGCCGGAGAAGTAGTCGTCCCACTTCACCTGGTAGCCGTTGTCCGCCATCAGCTTGCGCGCCGGCACATAGGCACCGGAGAGCATGAGGTCGAGCGTGCCGCCGTCATAGACCTGCACGACCGTGGGCTGCTTGCCGGCGCGGTAGGCGGCGATGGCGTTCTGCACCGCGTTGGGATAGCCGCCCTGGCCGACGCAGACGGCCTCGAATTCCTGCTGCGAATCGTTGAAACGCTTGCAGGTTTCCTGCACGCGCTCGCCGAGGTCGCCCGTGAGGCCATACCAGAACTCGAACCGGGCGCGCTCGGCGGCGGCCGGCGAAACGGCGAATGCGGCGACGAGCGCACCCGCGGCCGCAGCCATCTGCAGCTTGCTGACGAAGGACATTCCGCAACTCCCTGATGCTGGCGGGCCAGGCGGCCGGCCCTCATGCCGAGAGGTTGCTACGCCCTGTGTCTGACAGTTTTATTTCATTTCCACAGCGCTTAACTCAGCCGGCAAAGCGAACGACTGTCATTATTCTGTCAGGCGACGCGGCGGAAGGTCGATATCTCTCAGCCTTCGGCCTTTTCGTATGTATAGCGGAAATCGCAGTGGCTCGCGCCCTGCATGATGGTCTGCGAGCGGGCGAGCTTGAGCTTGTCGTCATAGCCCTCGCAGAAGGTGCCGTCCCGCTGGCACGACAGCAGGTGACCGATCTCGCCGAGGCCCATCTGCCGGTACATCTCCGCATAGCGGCAGCGGGTGACGTTGAAGGCGAAGGTCGTCTCGGTCTTCTCGATCACGTCGATCTCGAGCGCGTTCTCCATGGTCCACAGCGGCTGCAGCGCGGCAAAACCCTCGATGGAGGTCTCGCCGTTCTGCATGGCGGCGAATCGCGCGCCCTGCTCGATGGAGGAGCGGCGCACCGCATCGGCCACCGCCTTCTGCGCCACCGCGACGCCGTGGCTCTCCTTCAGCGTCTCGTAGACGTGCTTGAGGATCTCGGCCTCGATGCGCCGGCGCTCGATCATCGGCATCGGCGGAGGCGCCGCAGTATCCTTGGCTGTCGTATCCTTGGCTGAAGCCATTACCCTCTCCTCTACCCGGCGACGTGACCGCCGAGATAGGCCTCGACGATGCGCGGGTCGCTGGCGAGCTCGGCCGCCGGCCCGGCAAGGACGACGCGCCCCCCTTCCATCACCGCGGCCCGGTCGGCGACCCTGAGCGCCCCGCGCGCATTCTGCTCGACGATCAGGATCGACACGCCCTGCTCGCGGATCCGCGCGACGAGATCGAAGATAAGCTTGACGAGCTTGGGCGCAAGGCCGAGCGACGGCTCGTCGAGGAGCAGCACCCTGGGGCTGCGCATGAGGGCGCGGGCGATGCACAGCATCTGCTGCTCGCCGCCCGAGAGCGACCCCGCCGCCTGCCCCATGCGCTCGCCGAGGATGGGGAAGAGCGGCAGCACCTCGTCGAGGCGGGCAAGGCCCTGCGGGCCACCGCCGAGGACGAGGTTCTCGCGCACGCTCATGGTGGCGAAGATCTGCCGCCCCTCGGGCGCCTGGCAGAGGCCGCGCGCCACGATGGTGTGCGAAGGCGCGTTGGTGATGTCCTCGCCGGCGAGCGTGATCGTGCCGCCCCTGACGCGGTAGATGCCCGAGAGCGCGCGCATCAGCGTCGTCTTGCCGACGCCGTTGGCGCCCAGCATGGCGACGATCTCGCCTTCGCCGAGGTCGATGTCGATGCCGTGCAGGATCTCCTGCACGCCCATGGAGACGTGGAGGTCGCGGACTTCGAGAAGCGCCATGGCCCTATTCCTCCACGCCGAGATAGGCTTCGAGCACGGCCGGGTCCTTGCGCACGACTTCGGGCGCGGCATCGGCGATCTTGCGACCGGTGGCGAGCACCACGACCCGCTCGCAGATGCCCATGACGAGGCCCATGTCGTGCTCGACGAGGAGCACGGTCATGCCGTCGCCGTGCAGGCGCTTGATGAAGGCCGCGAGTTCGCGCGTCTCGGTGTCGTTGAGACCGGCCGCCGGCTCGTCGAGGATGATGAGCTCCGGCTCCATGGCGAGCGCGCGGGCGATCTCGAGATATTTGCGCCGGCCATAGGAGATGTTGGCCGCGAGCTCTCCGGCGAGACCTTGCAGGCCCACCTGCTCGAGCGCTGCCCAGGCGCGCCGCGAGATGGCCTCGCTCCGCGCCTTGCCGCCGAACACCGCCCCCGCCGCATTGACGCCGAGCATCCCCGCCGCCCCGACAGAGACGTTGTCGAAGACGCTCATGTTCGGGAAGATGCGGAGGTTCTGGAAGGTGCGGCCGATGCCGAGCCGGGCGATACGGAAGGGCTTCTGGCCGTCGATGCGCCGGCCCTTGAAATGCACCTCGCCCGCCGACAGCGGCGTGAAGCCCGAGATGAGGTTGAAAAGCGTCGTCTTGCCGGCGCCGTTCGGGCCGATGACGCCGACGAGCTCGCCCTTGGCGACGGTGGTCGAGACGCTGTCGACCGCGGTGAGGCCGCCGAAGCGGCGCGTCGCACCGTTGATGGTGAGAAGCGTTGTCATCGCCAGCCCACCTCCGAGCCCGCCTTCGTGCCTTCGCCGCGCCAGGCGCCGCCGAGCTGCCGGCGCACGAGATCGAGCGCCGAGACCTCGCCGATGATGCCCTTGGGCATCAGCAGGATGGAGAAGAACAGCACGCCGCCGACGATGATGTTGCGGAAGTCGCCGACCGGCCTGAGCACCTCCGGCAGGAGGATGAGGACGAGCGCCCCGATGACCGCCCCCGGCAGGCTGCCGAGCCCGCCGACCACCACCATCGCCAGGATGAGGATCGATTGCGGGAAGGAGAAGTCGGCCGGCGAGATATAGCCGGCCGTGTGCGCCCACAGCGCCCCGGCAATGCCGGCGAAGAAGCCGGAAACGGCAAAGCTCTCGATCTTCAGCCGCACGGTGTCGAGGCCCATCGCATCCGCGCACTGGTCATCCTCGCGCAGCGAGCGCAGCGCGTTGCCGTAGTAGGAGTGCGACAGGCGATGGATCACCCACAGCGAGACGAGCGTAACGACGGCCACGACGAAATAGGCCGAAGCCGGCCGCGACAGGTCGTAGCCGAAGAGCGTGAGGCCGCTGGTGACGAGGATGCCGTTCGGCCCCTTCGTCACGGGCACCCAATTGAGCATGACGAGATAGAGCATCTGCCCGATGCCGAGCGTCGCCACGGCGAAATAGATCGACACCAGCCGCATGGTCGGCAGCGCCACGAGGACGGCGACGAAGGCGGCGCCGAGCCCGGCGAGTGGCAGGGTCCAGCCGAAGGAGAGCCCGGCCTCCGTGGTAAGCAGCGCCGCCGTATAGGCGCCCACGCCGTAGAAGGCGGCATGGCCGAGCTGCAGGAGCCCCGCAACGCCGGTGACGAGGTGCATGGAGGCCGCGAGCAGCACGAAGATCAGCGCGAGATTGGCCACCTGGTAGAGATAGCTGCGGTCGAAGGCGCCGAGCACCGCCGGCACGACCCCGAGGACGAGGACGAGCACGGCCGCGACGACGAGAAGGGGGCGCAGACGGTCAGACACGGTCGCGAGCTCCGCCAAAGATGCCGCGCGGGAAGAAGATGAGCGTCACGATGAGGAAGCCGTAGGCCACCATGTCGGCCCAGACGGAGGGCACGAAGATGGTCGCGATGCTCTCGCTGAAGCCGAGGATGAGCGCGCAGATGACAGCGCCGGGGATGGACGAGAGCCCGCCCATGACCATGGCGACGAAGGCCTTGATGCCGGGGATGAAGCCCATGCTCGGGAAGATGGCCCCGTAGTAGAGCCCGACGAGGATGCCGGCCGCCGCCCCCATCATGGAGCCTACGGCAAAGGTCCAGATGATGGTGCGGTCGGTGTTGATGCCAACATATTTGGCACCGAGCGGATTGCTCGACACGGCGCGGATCGAGAGCCCGACATTGGTGCGCTTGAGGACATATTGCAGCCCGCCCAGCATCAGCGCCGCCACCACGAAGATGATGACGTCGCCCGAGACGATGGTGATCGGCCCGAGGCTGATCGGGCTGTTGAGCAGCCGGTCGAGCGGCACGGTCTGGAATTGCGAGCCGAAGCCGATCTCGACCGCCTCGCGCACGACGATGGACACCGCGAGCGACGACATCAGCGTCGCCTCGCGCATGGCGCGCGACTTGAGCGAGGCCTCGTCGCTGAAGCGCCGGAACGGCTTGAACGCTATGCGCTCCAGCCCGACGCCCGCGAGCGCCCCCACCGCCACCACGAGGAGCAGCACGACGATGAGCGGCGGCGCGAAGGCGGAGATGACCACGAGCCCGGTAAAGGCGCCGATCGTGTAAACCTCGCCGTGGGCGAAGTTGACGACGTTGAGCACGCCGAAGATCAGCGTGAAGCCGATGGCCATCAGGGCATAGACCATGCCGAGGGAGAGGCCGATGGCGAGTTGCTGCAGGTAATAATCCATCGCGACCGGGAGGTTGGGGCCGAAAAAGCCGCTGAACTCATGCCAATCGTCTTCGAGATCGACGCTCTCCAGCGTCATGGCCGGGCTCGTCCCGGCCATCCGCGCCTTTGACGCTGCGATCGTCTGAGGCGTGGATGCCAGCGACGGGCGCGGGCATGACGGCTGTGGACCGGACCGCCTCACCGGCGGCCCGCAGCTGCGTTCAGTCGGCGACCGCGACGAACTGGCCGCCCTTGACGACGGCCTTGGTCAGCTTCTTGGCCGGCTCGCGGTGGGCATCGAAGGTGGTGTCGCCGGTCACGCCGGGGAAGTCCTTGGTTGCGGCGAGCGCATCGCGCACCTTCTCGCGCGTCGGCTCCGGCCAGGCCTTCTCGAGCGCGGCGAGCATGATGTTGACGGCATCATAGGCCTGGGCCGGGAACTGGCCAGGCTCCGCCTGGCCTGTCTTCTCCTTCCAGGCCGCGACGAATTCCTGCACCTGCGGCGCCGGGTTCGACGGCAGGAAGGTCGCCGTCAGATGCATACCCTCCGCGTCGGCACCGGCGAGCTCGATGAGCTTCTGGTTGTAGGCGGCCGAGGTGGAATAGACCGGGATGGTGAGGCCGAGCTGCTTCATCTGCTTGAGGAACTGCGCCCCATCCTCGTAGAAGAAGCCGGTGTAGATCGCGTCCGGCTTCTCGCGCGCGATCTTGGTGATGATCGGGCGGAAGTCGGCCAGCCCGCGGTTGAAGAACTCGCTGAATACCACCTCGCCACCCTTCTTCTTCACCTCGTCGGCGAAGTTGGAGACGACGGTCTGGCCCCAGTCGGTCTGCTCGGCGATGACGGCAATCTTCTTGAAGCCCTGATCGACCATCCAGTCGGCATTATAGGGCCCTTCCTGCGCCTGGGTGGTGATGTTGCGGAACTGCCATTCCGAGATCTTGGCATAATCCGGATGCGAGGCCGTCTGCGACAGCTGCGGCATGCCGGCACTCTTGTAGACCTGGGCCGAGGCCATGGACACGCCGGAGGTGAAGTCGCCCAGCACGCCGACGATCTCCTTGTCGTCGACGAACTTGCGCGCGATGGCGATGCCTTCCTTGGCGTCCGACCGCGAGTCCTCGAAGACGATCTCCACCTTGAAGGGCCTGCCGGAGGCATTGAACTTGGCGAGCGCAATCTCGGCCGCGTTCTTGAAGTCCTGGCCGTATTGCGCCGTATTGCCCGTGAGCGGCAGCTGGTAGCCGATCTTGACGACCGGCTGCTGCGCGAGTGCCGCCCCGCCCGAGACGGCGAGCGCGGCAAGCCCCGCGCCGATCAAAAGATTACGTCTGTTCATCTCAGTCACTCTCCCCGATTGTCTTCGGCGCCTCAGGCCGCCGTGCCCGGCAGGACCCTGAGACGGCAGCAGCCGCTCTCGCCCGGCTTCCATGTCTCGCCGGCGAAGGTGAAGCCGGCCGCGGTGAACAGGCCCGTGTCGATGGCGCCCGCCATGCGGCACAGCTTGCGCACGTCCTCATCGGAGCGGCCCATCTCCTGCCAGGCTTCCTTCAGTGGGCAGCGGTGGAAGTAGATCTCCAGCTCCTCGCCGTCGCAGCGGCGTACCTCGGGCGAGAACATGCGCTCGCCCTCGATGATCCCGCCGAGGAAAGCGTCCTTCAGCCCGTTGAGGTCGCCCGGGCCGTAGTCCTTGAAATTGCGCCCCATGTCCTCGCCCATGCGGCGGGTCGCCTTCATGCCGAGCTCGAGCGCCTTCTCCTCGCCCAGCTCCTCGCGCAGCGTGTCGAACATGTAGGCATAGGCCGCCGCGCGCATGGCGAAGGCCCGGCGCAGGAGGTTGATGGTGTTGTCATCGGCTTTGTCCGCCATATCGTCCTCTTCCACTGCAGCCTCAAACCGATTCAAGCGATCTCGCGGGCATCGCGCCAGCGATAAAGAACGAGGTTGAGCGGCGCGAGGCGCCGCAGCAACCCGTGCGCCGGCAGGGGCCGCGGCTCGCTGAACGGCAAAGCAACTTCCGCGCCATCGACGGCGCGCGCCAGTTCGCGGCCGATGCTGAGCGACAGCGCCACCGCCCGGCCGTTGCAGCCAGCCCAGGCATAGGCGTCCGGCCCGAGGCGATGGAAGCGCGGGAAATAGTCGGTCGTCATGCCGATATAGCCGTTCCACACATGGCTGAAACGCACCTCGCCGATCTGTGGGAAGATGCGCTTGAGCCGCTCGCCGATGCGCCGCCTGAGCCGCTCCGCGCCGTTGACCGGAGCGATGAGCGCCCCTCCGGTCACGAGCCGGTGGCGTGCGTCGTAGCGCATGAACCAGAGGTCGCCGTGGGTGTCCGACACGGCCTGCCGGCCGGGAATGATCGAGGCCCGCAGATTGTCGCCGAGGGGCTCGGTGGCCATCTGCCACGACAGCACCGGCACCACCTCCTGCGCGATGGCAGGCGCGAGTTCTGTGGCGAATTCCCCGGTATAGGCATTGGTGGCGAGCACCAGCGCCTTGGCCCGCACCTCACCGTGCGGCGTCGCGACGCGCCAGCCGCCGCCCTCGCGGGCGAAGGAAAGGGCCGGCGTGCCGGCGAAGATGCTCACGCCCTTCGCCGCCACGGCGCGTGCGAGGCCGCGCGCGAGCGCCAGGGGATTGATGTGCCCGCCGCTGCGGTTCCAGAAGCCGCCGTGCCAGGCCTCGGAGCCGGTCATCTGACGCACGCGCTCCCGGTCGAGCAACTCGACCGGCGCCCCGTAGCGACTCCACTGCGCGACGCGCGCCTCGGCAATCTTCATGCGCCCCGGCGTATGCACCGGCTGGATCCAGCCGGTCTGTTCCGCCTCCGCCGGGATATCGAGGCGACGCACCAGGTCGAACAGCACGGACGCGCTGTCGCGCAATAAGGCGACGAAGCGCTCGCCGTCAGCGCCGTGCCTTGCGACGATGTCGTCGGGGTTCGGGCGCGTCAGGGTGGGAATGACCTGGCCGTTGTTGCGGCCCGAGGCGCCCCAGCCCGGAGCGGCAGCCTCGAGGAGCACGACGCGCTTGCCATCCTTGGCGAGATGGAGCGCCGTCGACAAGCCGGTGAAGCCGCCACCGATGACGACGACATCGCCGGTGGCCACACCCGCAAGCGACGGGTAATCGTCTCCCGGAGGCGTTACGTCCGCCCACAGCGACGGCGGCCAGGCCGACTTCATATGCTCCACTGCCCCCTCCGATCCCACCACGGGCGACAGCCCGAAGCGTCTCAAAAACGTAACTTATTGATTATTTCGCGACAGTCGCAAGCCCCCCAATTCCACAGCAGACAGGATAATATCCATAATTCCCGCATAAGAACGGGCATTTTCCGGCCGGCGGCAAATGAAAACGGCCGCCTGCGCAGTGCGCAGACGGCCGTGATGCCGCCTCGGAGAGGACCCGATCGATCAGAACTTGTAATTGAGACCGGCGCGGACGACGCTGAACTGCGTGTCGCTCTTGACCGTGAGGGTGTCGCCGGCGAGCGCCGGGTCCGTTCCCGTGTAGCCGAGCCGCGTGTTCTTGTCGCCGAGATCGACGTAGAGATATTCGCCGCGCAGGGTCAGGTTGTTCGTGATGGCATATTCGAGGCCCGCACCGAGCGTCCAGCCCCACTGCGTGTGGTTGCCGCGGCCGGACCAGGAATCCTCGCCGATATCGTCCGCCACCGTCATACGATGCTTGACCTGGCCATAGGCGAGACCGCCGGTGGCATAGACGAGGAGACGCTCGGTCGGGGTGAAGCCGACGCGCGCGCGCACGGTGCCGTACCAGTCCACCGTCGCCTTAGCGAAGACGGAGCCGCCGTCACCTTCGAAGTCGGCCACCACGCCGCTGATGCGACGGTTGACATTGAGATAGTTGAAGTCGGCTTCGGCGCCGAGGACGAATTGGCCAATCTGGTAATTGTAGCCGATCTGCGCACCGCCGGTGAAGCCGCCACTGTCCGACTCGCGCAGGCCGAGGGCCGCGCCGACGTTGATGGACTGGAACGTATCCTCGTCGCGGACGTGCAGAGAGCCATGCTCCCAGGCGCCGCCGACATTCACACCGGCGTAGAAGCCGGTCCAGGTGAAGATCGGCCCGACGGGCACGACCGGAGCCATCTGCCGGGATGGCAGATCGGCAGCGAGAACCGGGCCGGCGACGGCGAGCGCCAGGATTGAAATCGAAGTGCGAAGTGCACGCATCAGTACCCCCAGTGTAAGAGTAGCGACACCTTACTCACTGTGGGTAATCAATCAATTAATATAGGCACAATGTGCCTCGAAAACAGGCGCAACGGAAGAATTTTAGATAAAATTCCGTAAAAATTGGCAAACAACTCCCCCGACAGCCGACGTGAGGGCACGGCGCGCGCTCGCATGTGATGTTGCGCAGAGTCGCACGCGATTTTGCGCGCTACAGCTCTAAAGGTGAACATATGCTGTCCCACCGAGTGTCCCACCTTAGATTTTTTTGATGTTTTTCAGGCGCTTATGAGGCGGGTGGCGCTCCCAAGGGGACTCGAACCCCTGTTTTCGCCGTGAGAGGGCGACGTCCTAGACCGCTAGACGATGGGAGCGTCTCGCGTGAGGCCGCTTCTATATAAGCGCTTCGCCCCCTGTTCAAGTCCTGTCGCGGCACTTTGTGTCAAAAACCGTCCGTCTCCACAGTCTCAAGACGGTTCTGTTGCCGGGAGAGGCTTGACTGGACTGCCGCGACGGGCGACGAGCGCTCATGAGCGACAAGATGGCGGATGCCGGCCGAACCATCCATCTGACCGCCGGGGCAGATGATGCCGGCGTGCGGCTCGACCGCGCGCTCGCGCTCAGGCTTCCGGACCTGTCGCGCAGCCGCATCCAAGAACTCATTAAGGATGGTCACGTCAGCGTCGGCGGAAAGCCCGAAACGAATGCATCGCGCAAGCTCGCCGCCGGCCTCCCTCTCGCCGTCACCGTGCCTCCGGCGGCGGCGGCGGAACCGTCCGGCGAGGATATCCCCCTCAGTGTGCTCTATGAGGACAACGCGCTCATCGTGATCGACAAGCCGGCGGGTCTTGTCGTGCACCCGGCCCCCGGCAACGAGACGGGCACGCTCGTCAACGCCCTCATCGCCCATTGCGGCGCGAGCCTCTCGGGCATCGGCGGCGTCCGGCGGCCGGGCATCGTGCATCGCCTCGACAAGGACACGTCCGGCGTCATGGTGGTGGCGAAGACCGACGAGGCGCACAAGGGGCTGAGCGCCCAGTTCGCCGACCACGGCCGCACCGGGCCGCTTCACCGGGCCTATGTGGCGGTGGTCTGGGGCGTGCCGCAGCCGCTGGCCGGCACGATCAGTGCGCCGATCGACCGCGCCCCGCACAACCGGGAGAAGATGGCGGTCGCCCGCGCCGGCCATGGACGCGAAGCGGTCACGCACTATATGGTGGAGGAGCGTTTCGCCGCCGGGCACGCGGCGGATGTGGCGAGCTTTGTGCGCTGCCGCCTTGAAACGGGGCGCACGCACCAGATCAGGGTGCATCTCGCCCACCGCGGCCATCCGCTCCTCGGCGACGCAACCTACGGCAGCGGCTTCCGGACGAAGTCGGCCCTTCTCGGAGAGGCGGCGCGCCAGGCGTTGAGCGTGCTGTCTCGCCAGGCGCTTCATGCGGCCGAGTTGGGCTTCGCCCATCCAGTGACGGGCGAAGAAATGCGCTTTGCAAGCCCGCTGCCGCCGGAGCTACTGAGGCTCGTGAACGCGCTGCGCGCGAACACCTGAAAGCGCGGGTGCGGAGTCCGATGTGTGCGCTAGCGCACATGCCGGACGAAACCAACGGCCGAAACTGCGGTTCTGAGACAGTCGGATGCCCTCTTTCGGACAATGTGTTCCCGGATGTAGGGTGTTCAGGACGGCTGGCCAGGGGGCGGCCGTCACACGGCCTGCCGACAGGGGGCCGAAAGGAGGTGAAAATGGCTACCGGCGCACTTCCCACGCTCGCCAGCGAGGGCGGGCTTTCGCGCTATCTCGAAGAGATCCGCCGTTTCCCGATGCTGAAGCCCGATGAGGAATTCATGCTCGCGAAGCAGTGGCGGGAACACGGAGACCGCGACGCGGCGCACAAGCTCGTGACGTCGCATCTGCGGCTCGTCGCGAAGATTGCGATGGGCTACCGCGGCTATGGTCTGCCCATCGCCGAGGTGGTCTCGGAAGGCAACGTCGGCCTGATGCAGGCCGTCAAGCGCTTCGAGCCCGACAAGGGCTTCCGCCTCGCGACCTACGCGATGTGGTGGATCAAGGCTGCGATCCAGGAATACATCCTGCGCTCTTGGTCGCTCGTGAAGATGGGCACGACCGCGAGCCAGAAGAAGCTGTTCTTCAACCTGCGCAAGGCCAAGGGCCGCATATCCGCCTATGAGGAGGGCGACCTGCGACCGGAACAGGTCAGGGCCATTGCCAAGCGCCTGGGCGTGCCCGAGCAGGACGTGGTCGAGATGAATCGCCGCCTCGGCGGCGACACCTCGCTCAACGCTCCCCTGCGCCAGGACGGTGACGGGGAGTGGCAGGACTGGCTGGTGGACGAGAGCGACGACCAGGAAGCCAACCTCGTGGCCGAAGAGGAGGGGCGCAACCGGCTCGCTGCCCTGCGCCAGGCGCTCGGCGTGCTCAACGAGCGCGAGCGGCGCATCTTCGAGGCGCGTCGCCTGCGCGACGATCCGATCACGCTCGAGGATCTCTCCAGTGAATTCGGCGTCTCCCGCGAGCGCGTGCGCCAGATCGAGGTCCGCGCCTTCGAGAAGGTACAGGAGGCCGTCAAGCAGGGTCTCGCCCGCATTGAGGCGCCGAAGGGCGACGGTCAGGCGCTGAGCCCCGCCTGACGTTGCGGCCGAGTGGCCTCTGAAGAGCAACGGCGGCCGGGGGCCGCCGTTTTGTTGTGCGGGTCTGCCCGTCCGATGGGTGTCGCGGGGGCTGCCTCACCGGCGCCCCACAAGGCTTGCTATTGCTGGCCTGCCCAGACGCGCAGGGCGGCCTCGAGCGCCTGCTCGCCCGACAATCCCTTCTCGAAGGCGAGCACGGCGCGCCGGCCGGATGCATAGCGCAGCGGAATGTCCATCCACGACCGCGACCGCAGCAGCTCGGTGTTGCGCTCCACATCGCTGGCGAGGTTGGAGAGCCCGACCAGGAAGAAGTTCGACGTCACCGGCACCGGCAGCCCGGCGAGCGGCGTGCCGCGCGCCCCTTCGTCCGTCTTGAGCTGCGGCACGCCGACTTCCCGGACCGCCCGTTGGGGATCCGTTTCCTCGAACGTCATCTCGACGGTATGGGATGCCGGCAGCGTCGCGTCGGTGTTGCGGCGGAAGGTCAGATTCAGCGTGAAGCCTGCCTCGGGCACGGCAACTTCGGCACGTACCACCGTTTCGAGCGGCTGCCCTTCGCCGGGGTTGACGGTGTCGAGCCGCCAGACCGCACGCCCGCCAGTGGCCCGCGGCGCCTGGTTGGCATCGCCGGTCTCCTCATAGAGGATGGCCCGCTGCGAGACCGCCACCGCGCCGCCGGGCGGCGTCGCCTGCTGCGGCGGCTGCGGCTGCGGCTGCGCCGGCGGGGCCTGGTCGGACGGCGGACCGCCGATGCGGTCGTTGAACTTTGCCTCACCCTCCGTCGGCGTCTCGCCGGGCTCCGTCTGTGCCTGGTCCGGCACCGGTGCGGGCGCCTCCTGCCGCAGCCACAGGGCCGTGCCGGCTATTGCCGCGATGGCAAGGGCGAGGACGCCGGCAACGATCAGCGTGCGACGGCGCTCGCCACCGTCGCGAGCGCCGCGCGACGGAGACAGGCGCGGCCGCGCCGGGCGCTCGTCCTCGCCCCGGGGCAACGCTCCGTATCCGCCCGGCATGCCGGGCGGCTCGGCCGACTGGTCGTCGCCCGGCCCGTAGCGGTCAATCTCGCCATAGCCCCCGCCGCTCCGGTAGGGATCCCGGTCATCGTCGTGGCCTGCCGTCGCCCCTACCGCCTCATCGAAACGCGGCTCCAGCGGATCGTCATAGAGAGGCGGCGCATATTCGTTCTCGATCCGCGCGATGACATCATCGAGCGCGATCTGCTCGCGCTCGATATCGGCCTCCGACAACGGCGGGTCCACCGCCCGCAACTGCTGCAGCAGCACGACACGCGCCCGGTCGTAGATCGCGCGCCGCGTCTCGGGGGTGTTGTCCGGCAGGCCGGCCACGGCCCGCGAGAGCAAAGGATAATAGTCCGCCATCGGCTCCCGAATGTCCCGAAAACGTGGGGCCCGTCAACCTTCGAAGGGATTATGCACGAGGATCGTATCGTCGCGCTCGGGGCTCGTCGACAGAAGCGCGACGGGGGCGCCGATCAACTCCTCGATGCGCCGGACATATTTGATGGCCTGGGCCGGCAGGTCCGCCCAGGAACGCGCGCCCGCTGTCGTGCCGGGCCAGCCCTCGATGGTCTCGTAGACCGGCTCGACGCGCGCCTGAGCGCCCTGGCTTGCCGGCAGATGATCGAGCACCTCGCCGTCGAGGCGATAACCGACACAGACCTTGATCTCGTCGAAGCCGTCGAGAATGTCGAGCTTCGTCAGCGCGATGCCGTCAATACCCGAGGTGCGTACCGTCTGGCGCACCAGAACGGCGTCGAACCAGCCGCAGCGACGCTTGCGCCCCGTTACCGTGCCGAACTCGCGGCCACGCTCGCCGATGCGCTGCCCGATCTCGTCGTCGAGCTCCGTCGGGAAAGGCCCCTCGCCCACCCGAGTCGTATAGGCCTTGGCGATACCGAGCACATAGCCCACCGCCTTCGGCCCGAGGCCGGTGCCCGTCGCCGCCTGGCCCGCCACCGTGTGCGAGGAGGTGACGAAGGGATAGGTGCCGTGGTCGATATCGAGCAGGGCCCCCTGCGCGCCCTCGAAGAGGATGCGGCTGCCGTGGCGGCGTTCCTCGTCGAGCAGGCGCCACACCGTGTCCATGTAGGGCAGCACCTTCGGCGCCACGGCGGAAAGCTCGTCGAAGATCTCCTCGACGCCGAACTCGGCGAGACCGAAGCCGCGGCGCAGGGCGTTGTGATGCGACAGGAGGCGCTCGATCTTGGCGGGCAGCGTCTCGAGGTCTGCAAGGTCCATCAGGCGTATGGCGCGACGGCCGACCTTGTCCTCATAGGCCGGGCCGATGCCGCGGCGCGTGGTGCCGATGCGCGTGCCGGCGTTGGAATTCTCGCGCAGCGCATCAAGCTCGCGGTGCAGCGGCAAGATGAGCGTGGCATTGTCGGCGATGCGCAGGTTGTCGCGCGTGATGCTCACCCCTTGGGTGGCGAGGCGATCGATCTCGTCGACGAGCGCCTGCGGATCGAGCACGACACCATTGCCGATGACGGCGAGCTTGCCGGGGCGGACGACGCCGGACGGCAAAAGCGAGAGCTTGTAGACGGCATCACCGATGACGAGCGTGTGGCCTGCATTATGCCCGCCCTGGAAGCGCGCGACGATGTCGGCCTGCTCGCAAAGCCAGTCGACGATCTTGCCCTTGCCCTCGTCGCCCCACTGGGCGCCGACCACCACGACATTCGCCATTTACGTCCAGCCTCCGGCTGTTCCGGCCATCAACATGATAAACCCCGGCGCAAGCTCACCTTGGCCGGGGTTTCCTTGCACCCTCTCTTGGGCGATCGGGAGGCGAAAATCAAGCCCGGCGCATGCGCCCACTGCGATTTGCGACGGCTCCCGGGTCAATGCCGCATCGTGCCGCCGTTGCGGCAACGGGCGACGAAATTGCGGATTTCGAGCGTGCGCAACGCCTCCACGAGCACCTGCTCGTCGAGGCCGTGTCGCCAGGCGAGGTCGCGTCGGCTGCGGTCGGCATCGAGCGCCCTGAGGTCACCGACATAGCCGGCAACTTCGGCCGGGTCGCGGAAGAAGCCTTCGTCGGTCAGCGGCCCGGCCATGCGGTTCATGATCGCGGCGAGCTCGGTCAGCGAGAATTCCGGGTGATACTGCACGCCCCAGAAGACGCCTCGCCCGTGGCGGATCTCCGCCGCCTGCACGCCGGCCATGCCGTTGGACGCAAGCACGATGGCGTTCGCCGGCAGGCTGGCGACCACATCGAGATGCACGCAGGGCGCATCGAAGGCACCGGGGCGTCCCGCGAGCAGCGGATGCCCTCGGCCCACTTCGCTCGGCGTGATTCGCCGCGCGAAGCCGACCTCGCGCCCGAGCGGGTTGGGCGTCACCGTCCCGCCGGCTGCAACCGCCGCCACCTGCAGCCCCCAGCACGAGCCGAAGGACGGCACGCCGCTGTCGTAGACCGCCCGCATCAGCTCCACCTGCCGCCGCACCGGCGCCTCGTCATGGTAGACGTGCAGCGGCGAGCCCGTGAGGATCACCGCGTCATAGGAGACGAGCCCCGCGCCGGACGGCAGCTGCGCATCGGCATCGGCCGGCAACGCGATATCGCAGGCGGCGGCCGGAACGATGCGCTTCACGACGGCAGCATAGGCCTCGCCCGGCGTCAGGCCGAAGCCCGCACGGTGGCGTTCGCGAGCATCTTCGGGATAACCATCGACGATCAGCAACCGCATCCTGTGACACCTTCTGCCGCAATGCTCCCCTGCGTCTAGGCCCCTTACGGGCCGGCGGCAAGCACCCTAGTCTGCAACGCCATCTTCACGGAAGCCGCCCTTGACCCTGCAGCCGTTGACCGCCCGCCATCGCCTCGACCACGCCTACCTGCTCCTGACGCTCACCACGCTCATGTGGGGTGGCAATGCCGTCGCGAGCAAGCTTGCGGTCGGCCACATCACGCCGATGGTGCTGACGTCGGCGCGCTGGATCGTCGTCTGCCTCATCCTGCTGCCGCTCTACGGCCGGGCTCTGCGCGACAACTGGCGCATGATCGCCTCCCACCGGCACCGCGTAATCCTGATGGGTGCCTTCGGCTTCACCGGCTTCAACGCGCTCTTCTATCTCGCCGGCCACCATACGAGCGCGGTCAACATCGCGATCATGCAGGGATCGATGCCGATCCTCGTACTCGTCGGCGCGCTCATCTTCTTCGGCGTTCGGGCCACCTGGCTGCAGATCGTCGGCGTCATCGTGACGCTCGGCGGCGTCGCCATGACGGCGACCCACGGCGATATCGCCACCATCACGCAGTTCGCCTTCAACATCGGCGACGTGTGGATGTTGATCGCCTGCGTATTCTACACGGGTTACACCCTTGCCCTGCGCGGCCGCCCGGACGTGCCGGGGCTCGTCTTCTTCCTGGCGCTCGCCATCGTCGCCTGCCTCACCTCCCTGCCGCTGCTGGCCTGGGAGATCAGCGCCGGCGACGCCTACTGGCCGACCTGGCAGGGCTATCTCGTCCTCATCTTCGTCGCGCTGTTTCCGTCCCTGCTCTCGCAGATCACCTTCATGCGCGGGGTCGAACTCATCGGGCCGAGTCGCGCCGGCGTCTTCGTCAATCTCGTGCCCGTCTTCGGCGCCCTGCTCGCCGTCCTCATCGTCGGCGAGCCCTTCGGCTGGCACCACGCGGTCGCCATGGCCATGGTGCTCGGCGGCATCTTCATCGCCGAGCGCCTGGGGCGGAAGATCGGCTGAGCAGGTGCGGCAAGCTCGCCTCCGTGGCTTGCCCGAGCAGGGCCTATTGTGTACACATATGAGTGCACGCGAGGATCGCCATGGCTCAGGCACGGAAGGACAATCAGGTCAGGGTCGGCGTCCGTGAGTTGCGGGCCAATCTCAGCGGGCTGCTCCGGCAGGCCCGCCAGGGAACATCAGTCCTCGTCATGTCGCGCAACGAAATCATTGCTGAGATCGGCCCACCTCCCGGGGGAGAACGTCCGCGCCGGATGCCGGGGATGCTCAAGGGAAGCATCCGCATGGCGCCGGATTTCAACACGCTCCCCGAGGAGATCCTGTCCGCCATGGAAGGGGACGCTGATTGAGGCTGCTGCTCGACACGCATGCCCTCTTGTGGTGGCTGTCGGGCGACGCGCGGATTGAGAGTAGGGCTGAGGATCTCATCAGCGACCCAGCGAACGACATCTTCGTCAGCACGGCTTCGCTGTGGGAGATCGTCGTGAAGGTGCGTATTGGCAAGCTCGAAGCCGGCATCGGGGACATCCTTGCCGCGATTGACGCCCAAGGCTTCGAAATGCTCGACATCCGCCCGGATCACCTCGACGAGCTTGCCCGTCTGCCGATGCACCACAGGGATCCCTTCGATCACCTGCTCATCGCCCAGGCCATCGCCGAGCGCCTCACCCTCCTGTCGGACGACCGGCACGTGCCAGCCTACCCGGTGGCGCATGTCACGTGTCGCGACGGCGATCCATAATCGGCTTTGACACTGGTCCGTCAGATCGGATCAACATCGAAGACGGCTTTCCCCGAAACAAAAACCCGGCGCGTCGGTCGCGTCGGGTCTTGTTGCTGCAGCAGTCGCGTCGGGTCTTGTTGCTGCAGCAATTGTCTCACGCTGCCCCCGTCACGGCATGGCCGGGCTTGTCCCGGCCATCCACGCGTTGCTCGCTTCCCGGCGTGGATGCCATGCGACGAGCGCGGGCATGACGGCGAAGCGCGGCGCGGTTTGTCCCCCTCAGAACGTCAGCGCCTTGGCCTGCTTCACGCCCGGGATGGTCTGGATGTCCTCCAGCACCTTGGTGGGCACCTCGCCGTCCACCTCGACGAGCGCGATGGCGGAGCCGCCGGGGGTGTCGCGGCCGAGGGCGAAAGTGGCAATGTTGACACCCGCATTGCCCAGGATGCCGGCGAAGCGACCGATGAAGCCGGGCTTGTCCTCGTTCGTCACATAGATCATCGACGGGGCGAACTCGGCGTCGACCGTGATGCCCTTGATGTTGACGATGCGCGGCTTGCCGTTGGCGAAGACCGTGCCGGCGACCGAGCGGGTCTGCCGTTCGGTGACGACCGTTAGGGTGATGAGCGCGTCGTAGTCGTGCTCGGCCTCGCGCACGGTCTCCTCGACGACGATGCCGCGCTCCTTGGCGACGACCGGCGCCGACACGACGTTGACATCCTGCAGGATCGGCCGCAGCAGGCCGGCGATGGCGGCCGACGAGAGTGCGCGCGTGTTGAGATGCGCCACGGTCCCCTCGTAGGTGATGTGCACGCTCTTCATGCCGGTCTCGGTAAGCTGCCCGGCGAAGGAGCCGAGCTTTTCCGCAAGCGCGATGAAGGGCTTGAGCTTGGGCGCCTCTTCGGCCGTGATCGATGGGAAGTTCACGGCGTTCGAGATGGCGCCGCGCAGCAGGTAGTCCGACATCTGCTCGGCCACCTGCAAGGCGACGTTCTCCTGCGCCTCCGTCGTCGCGGCGCCGAGATGCGGCGTGCACACGACGTTAGGGTGGCCGAACAGTGGGTTCTCCGTCGCAGGCTCAACGGTGAAGACGTCGAAGGCGGCACCCGCCACATGCCCTTCGTCAAGCGCCTTGCGCAGCGCCACCTCGTCGACGAGGCCGCCACGGGCGCAGTTGACGATGCGCACGCCCTTCTTCGTCTTGGCGATGTTTTCGGCCGAGAGGACGTTCTTCGTCTTCTCGGTGAGCGGCGTGTGCAGGGTGATGATATCGGCCCGCGCCAGAAGGTCGTCCAGTTCCACCTTCTCGACGCCAATGTCGAGCGCGCGCTCGGGTGACAGGAACGGGTCGTAGGCGATCACCTTCATCCTCAGGCCGAGCGCCCGCTCGGCGACGATTGAACCGATGTTGCCGCAGCCGATGATGCCGAGCGTCTTGCCCGTGATCTCGACACCCATGAAGCGGTTCTTCTCCCATTTACCGGCCTGGGTCGAGGCGTCGGCAGCGGGAATTTCACGCGCGAGCGCGAACATCATGGCAATGGCATGTTCGGCGGTGGTGATGGAATTGCCAAAGGGCGTGTTCATCACGATGATGCCCTTGGCCGTTGCGGCCGGGATGTCGACATTGTCGACGCCGATGCCGGCCCGGCCGATGACCTTGAGGCGCGAGGCCTGCTCCAGAATCTTCGGCGTGACCTTGGTGGCCGAGCGGATGGCGAGGCCGTCGTAGTTGCCGATGATCTCGGCGAGCTTGTCCTTGTCCTTGCCGAGGTTCGGCTGGAAATCGACCTCAATGCCGCGATCCTTGAAGATCTGCACGGCAGCGGGCGACAGGGCATCAGAAATGAGAACCTTGGGGGCGGTCATGGGATCACCTCATGCTCCCCTGTCCTTGCGGGAAGGGGCTGGGGGTGGGCACCGTCGCAGCGCGACGGAAAACGGGAAATGCTCGGATTGGAGCCGGCCGGCTTGGAAGCGACCGGCTCCCGCGTCCCCCTGCGGAGGAAACGAGCCTCAAGCGGCAGCGGCGAGCTTCGCCTTCTCGGCGGCGAAGGCCCAGTCGAGCCAGGCCGTCAGGGCCTTGACGTCGTCTGTCTCGACAGTGGCGCCGCACCAGATGCGCAGACCGGGAGGTGCGTCGCGATAGGCGCCGATATCATAGGCGACGCCCTCCTTCTCGAGGGCGGCGGCGATGCCCTTGGCGACCGCGGCGACCGTCTCGGCCCCCTTCGCAACCACCTCGGGATCGACGATCTTGAGGCAGACCGAGGTGTTGGACGCCGTCGCCGGATCCTCGGCGAGATTGGCGATCCACGGGCTCGCCTCGACCCAGTCGAGCAGCGCCTTCGCGTTCGCGTCGGCCTTGGCGACGAGCGCCTTGAGGCCGCCGAGCGACTTCGCCCATTGGAGCGCGTCGATATAGTCCTCGACACAGAGCATCGACGGCGTGTTGATCGTCTCGCCCTGGAAGATGCCCTCGATGAGCTTGCCGCCCTTGGTCATGCGGAAGATCTTGGGCAGAGGCCAGGCCGGCGTGTAACTCTCGAGCCGCGCGACGGCGCGCGGGGAGAGGATGAGCATGCCGTGCGCCGCCTCGCCGCCGAGCACCTTCTGCCAGGAGAAGGTGACGACATCGAGCTTCTGCCAGTCGAGGTCCTGCGCGAAGGCGGCGGAGGTCGCGTCGCAGATGACGAGGCCTTCGCGGTCGTCGGCGATCCAGTCGGCATTCGGCACGCGCACGCCCGAGGTCGTGCCGTTCCAGGTGAAGACCACGTCGCGCGTCCGGGTGTCGACCTCGGCGAGGTTCGGCAGCGTGCCGTAGGGCGCCTTGATGACGCGCGCGTCGGTGAGCTTGAGCTGCTTGACGACGTCGGTGACCCAACCCTCACCGAACGACTCCCAGGCGAGCATGTCGACGCCGCGGGCGCCGAGCATCGACCACAGCGCCATCTCGACGGCGCCGGTGTCGGAGGCCGGCACGATGCCGATGCGGTAGTCCGCCGGCACGTTCAGCACTTCGCGGGTGAGGTCGATGGCGAGCTTCAGCTTCGCCTTGCCCACCTTGGCGCGGTGGGAGCGGCCGAGCGGCGCGTCGTTGAGGGCTTCAAGGGTCCAGCCGGGGCGCTTGGCGCAGGGGCCGGAAGAAAACTGCGCGCGCGCGGGCCGCGCGGCGGGAGCATTCGTCGTCATGTATCCATCCTCTCAGATGGGCGCTTCCCGTTGGGGGGAAGTGTCCCGCGGATGGGGATACGCGAGCCCCGCCCCCGCGTCAACGACGGAATTGGACAACGATGCCGCAGGGCCAGAGGGGCAGTCGGCAGTCGGCAGTCGGCAGTCGGCAGTCGGCAGTCGGCAGTCGGGCGATCACTCAGCGCTCGCTCACGAGCAACCTCGTTTCCCGGGCGCATGCAGCGAAGTGGAATGCGGCCCGGGAACCAGCGCATGAATCTGCCGAAGGCACCATGGAAATGGGCCCCGGCTCAGCACCGCATCATTCACATGCTGCGGTGTGTCCGGGGCATGAAGTTGCGTTGGGGACCAGAGGTGGACCTGTTCCGGGCCTTGCAGGCCCGCTCAGAACTTCGCCGCCACCGCGCCCCGCACGGTGTGGAGATCCGCGTTCACGTTCTCGAACGAGCCGAACCGGACATATTCGTATTCGCCGCGAAGGAAGAGGTTCTCGGTCAGGAGAATGTCGAGACCCAGGCCTGCGGCAATGCCGACCGCATAGGTATCCTTCTTGCGCTCGCTGGCCGAGCCGTAGAGCCCCGCCGCGCAGGCCGGCGGTGTGCTGCCCGTCGTGTCCTCGCACAGATAGACGTTCGCGCTGCGGGTCACATCGGCGCGACCAACCGCAAGACCGAGCGTCGCATAGGGCAGGAAATTGCCAAGATCGTAGCCGGCGCGTCCGCGGAACGTCAGATAGTCGGTCAGCTTCACCTGGGCGCTGGATTCCAGCCCGACATTATACGTGTAGCCGTTGCTGGTGGCCGTCCAGAACCTGTTGCTGTCCGAAGCCGTCGCATCGAGATTGAGTCGCGTGTAGCCGAGCTCGACGCCGAGGACCACATCCTCCCACTGGCTGTTGTAGCCGACGAGAAAGCCGTAGTTGCCGCCGCGCACGTCGCGCTCCGGCAGCACCGTTGCGCCCGAGATGCGGCGCTCCTGCTCGACGGAGAGATTGCGCAGGATATAGGCGATCTGGCTGCTGTTCGCCGTGCCGAAATCGATATTGGCGTTGGAATAGCCGCCCTGCACGCCGATGTAGAAGCCGCCCCAGGCGCCGGTCGGCTCGCTGTCGCCATAGGCGGGCATCGAGCCGCGCAGCCAGCTGTCGCCGAGATCGGCAGCATGAGCGGCCGGAGCCGCGAAAGCCCAGCCGAGACCAATGACCAGGCCCGGAAGAAGCGCGCGCATCGATCAGAACTCCCCAACCTCCAGTACAGCCTCGATCATTGCCCGTTAACCTTAATATTCCGTTGCGAATGCCGCTCAGTCGAAGGTGTAGCGCAGGCCGAAGCGCACCTCGTGGCTGCGCAGGTCGCCGACGCGCACCGCTCCGCCCGCCGCCCGCGCCTTGCCGAGATCGGCGAAGCGATAGCCGAGATCGAACTTGAGCGAGGTGGTGATATCGATGGCCGCGCCCGCCATCAGCGCCCAGGCGAATCCGGTGCGCGTGCCGCCGTCATAGGCGATGTCCGTACCGGTCGCCGTCGCGGTCTCCCGGACGGAGCCGAGCCGGTTGACCGCAAGACCGGCACCCGCGCCGACATAGGGTGTGATGCCGGACCACGTGCCGAGGTCGGCATAGAGATTGGCGAGCACCGCGACGGAATTGAGCTTGGCCGTGGCGGCAAGGCCCGGGGCGGAGGCCGAGAGGCTGCGCTCGGCGAAGACATCCCCCGTCACGTCCGCCCGCAGCCAACCGAAGTCGTAGCCGAGCCCGAGCCCGAAGGTGGCGTTCTTGTCCAGCCGCTCCCCGATGTAGCCGAGGCCGTTGATGGACAGCGCGGGGTCGATCGGCATGGCGTAGCCGACGTCGCCGCGCAGGTAGAAACCCTCCCCGCTCGCCAGCACCCCCGGCTCGGGATCGAGCACCGGCGCCGGCGGAAGCTCGGCCGCAGCGACGGGGGCCGCCACGACGAGGGACAGGGCTGCGACGAGAAAGGCATGACGCATCGAGAAATACTCCCGGGACGGACGCAATGGGCGTGGGCAAGGGAGGCACCACCATTTGCCGGGAGCTTGCCGCCAAGAAGTTAAGTGACCATTAACCTTAACGAATGTTGACCGAAGATCTCGGCTCCTTTCGCCGACGGCCGGCAAAAAGAAAGCGCGGCGTAGGACGCCGCGCTCCTAGAACTGCGATGATGGCCCGCTCTGCAGCCGATCAGTATTTGGCGATGATCGGCTCGTAGCTCTCGGCAACCACGGGGCCGCCGAACATCCAGCGCATGCCGAGCTTCACGTCGTGCGAGGACAGGTCCTTGAACTTCATCGGGTTGTACACGTTGTTCGTGCCCGTGTACGTGATGATGTCGCCGCTCTGCGCATCGCCCAGATTGACGTAGCGATAGCCGAGCTCGACTGTAAAGTTCGGCGTCACGGCATAGGCAAGGCCCGCATAGAGCGCCCAGGCGAAGTTCCACTTCGAGGCATCGCGCGCATAGGCCGAACCGAGGTTCGGCACGTTCTCGTCGCGGAAGCTGTGGATGGTGTTGTAGGAGCCGCCAACGCCGGCGCCGACGAAGGGCGTCACGCCGTGCCAAGTGCCGAGGTCGAGATAGGCATTGGCAAGGAACAGCCATTCGGACTTCGAGCCCGAATAGTTGTTGGAGCCCGCGGCATAGCCGGGGCCGGCCGGATAGACGTCGTAGCCGTGGAAATTCGCCCGGGCGCGATATTCGCCCGTGACGTCGAAACGTAACCAGCTGTTGAACTGGTAACCGAGGCCGACGCCGAAGAACGGTGCCGCATCGAAGGCCTTGTCGATGTTCACGACGGTGGCGTCGTAGAGCACGTTGTCGAGCTTGTCGACTTCCTGGTTGCTGAAGCCGATGTCGCCTCTGAGATACCAGCCGCCGAAAGCGACGGGTTCGGGCACCGGCAGGGGCGCCGGCGCAGGCAGAAGATCGGCCGCCCGGGCGCCGGAGACGAGCCCGGCGGCCATGAGGCCGGCGCACGCAATGAATTTCAGGCTGCCCATGAGTATTTCCTTCGTACCGGGCAAATCGTGCTTGCCCGCAAAACCGCAGACGAAGGCAATCTAGGCACTACTCGTTAAATATCGCTTAAGCCTAACGCTTAACCCTACCGATCCGTTAAGATGAATCGACAGCGGCGGCCGCCGGAACGGCGCTGGAGGACGGCCGGCGACCTTCCTTGCCCTCGACGGGTGGGACGTGCCGCCGCATCGCCGACCGCTCGCTCCTGTTGCCGGGTGCGCAGACCCTGCACGATGCCGGCGTCAGGCGGCGGCCCTCGTCAGCGCGTCGCAGACCTCGCCCACCACCTGCTCCACGAGGTCGCGGTCGTCGCCCTCGGCCATCACGCGGATCACCGGCTCGGTACCGGAGGGCCGGATCACCAGGCGTCCGTTGCTGCCGAGCCGCTCGCGCGCCGCATCGACGGCATTGGCGACGGAATCGTTCTTCAGCGGCTGGCCGTCCCGGTAGCGCACGTTCTTCAACACCTGAGGCAACGGCTCAAAGCAGTGGCACACCTCGCTCACCGGCCGGTCCTGCGCCTTGAGGACGGCCAGCAGTTGCAAGGCCGCGATGAGGCCGTCGCCGGTCGTCGTATGGTCGGACAGGATGATGTGGCCGGACTGCTCGCCGCCGAGATTGTAGCCGTGCGCCCGCATGTGCTCCAACACGTAGCGGTCGCCCACCGCCGTGCGGGCGAGTTCCAGTCCGCGGCCCGCGAGATAGCGCTCGAGGCCGAGGTTCGACATGATGGTGGCGACGATACCGGGCTTCGACAGGCGCCCGTCAGCCTGCCAGCTCGAGGCGATGACGGCCATCAGCTGGTCGCCGTCCACAAGATGGCCCTTCTCGTCGACGACGAGCACGCGGTCGGCATCGCCGTCGAGCGCGATGCCGATGTCGGCACGGGTCTCGCGTACCTTGCGCACCAGCGCCTCCGGTGCCGTCGAGCCGACCTCGTGATTGATGTTGAAGCCGTCCGGCTCGTCGCCGATGGTGATGACCTCGGCCCCCAGTTCCCACAGCGCCTCGGGCGCAACCTTGTAGGCGGCGCCATTGGCGCAGTCGACGACGATGCGCAGGCCCTCGAGGTCGAGCTGGCGCGGCAGGGTGCGCTTGGCAAATTCGATGTAGCGCGCGTGCACGCTCTCGATGCGCTTGGCCCGGCCGAGCCCCGCGGGCGGCGCCAGCCGGCTCGTCAGATCGCTCGTCATCAGAGCCTCGATCTCGCGCTCCACCTCGTCGGACAGCTTGTAGCCGTCCGGGCCGAAGAGTTTGATGCCGTTGTCTTCGTACGGATTGTGCGAGGCGGAGATCATCACGCCGAGGTCGCAGCGCATGGAGCGCGTCAGCATGGCGACCGCCGGTGTCGGCACTGGCCCGAGCAGCAGCACGTCCATGCCGACCGAGGTGAATCCGGCCTGCAGGGCGGATTCGATCATATAGCCGGACAGGCGCGTGTCCTTGCCGATGACGACACGGTGGCGATAGTCGCCGCGATGGAAGACGAGGCCGGCCGCCTGGCCGACGCGCAGGGCGAGCTCGGGCGTGATGGTGCCGTTGGCCCGGCCACGGATGCCGTCGGTTCCGAAGAAGCTGCGTGTCATGTGCGTAGAGCTCGGTGCGTGCAAGAAGAGGCCATTCTTATCTGAACCCGCGCGAATATATCATCCGGCATCGGCCAATGATGCGCGCGCTTTGTTCACAAAGTATGAGCGCAGATTACAGCCGCTCGATCAGAAAGACGAACGGCGCCCGACGGCGCCGTTCGGCCTGCGTTGAGGGTGAGCGTATCAGGCCTGCGGCTGCGGCTCGAGGCCGGCGTCCGGCTCGCCGCGCGGGCGGTTGAAGCCAGCCGACGGCACGGGCGAGTGGCGCGTGGGCGCCGCCGGCTCGCCGGCATCGCGCACGGGTGGCTTGCCGTCGAGCAGATCGCGGATTTCCTCGCCTGTCAGCGTCTCGTATTCGAGCAGCCCCTTCGCCAGAAGCTCCAGCTGATCGGCCTTCTCCTTGAGGATGCGGGTCGCCTCGGCGTAGCCCGCCTCAACGAAGCGGCGGATCTCGGCATCGATCTTCTGGGCGGTCGCCTCCGAGACGTTCTGCTGGCGTGCCACCGACATGCCGAGGAAGACCTCGTCCTGATTCTCCCCGTACATGACGGTGCCGAGCTCGTCGGAGAAGCCCCACTGCGTCACCATCATGCGGGCGAGCTTGGTCGCCTGCTGGATATCGGAGGCAGCGCCGGAGGTCACCTTGTCCTTGCCGAAGACGAGTTCCTCTGCCACGCGGCCGCCCATCATGATGGCGAGGCGCGAGGTCATCTGCTCGTAGCTCATGGAGAGCTTGTCGCGCTCCGGCAGCTGCATGACCATGCCCAGCGCGCGGCCGCGCGGGATGATGGTCGCCTTGTGCACCGGGTCTGTCGCCGGAACGTTGAGGGCAACCACGGCGTGGCCGGCCTCGTGATAGGCGGTGAGACGCTTCTCCTCCTCGCTCATGACGAGGGTGCGGCGCTCGGCGCCCATCATCACCTTGTCCTTGGCGTCCTCGAACTCGCGCATGGTGACGATGCGCTTGGAGCGGCGGGCAGCAAGCAGGGCCGCCTCATTGACGAGATTCATCAGGTCGGCGCCGGAGAAGCCCGGCGTGCCGCGGGCGATGACCTTGAGGTCGACATCCGGAGCGAGCGGCACCTTACGCACGTGCACGCGCAGGATCTTCTCGCGGCCGGCGACATCCGGGTTCGGCACCACGATCTGACGGTCGAAGCGACCGGGGCGCAGAAGAGCCGGATCAAGCACGTCCGGGCGATTGGTGGCGGCGATGATGATGACGCCCTCGTTGGCCTCGAAGCCGTCCATCTCGACGAGCAACTGGTTCAGGGTCTGCTCGCGCTCGTCATTGCCGCCGCCGAGGCCGGCGCCGCGGTGGCGGCCAACCGCGTCGATCTCGTCGATGAAGATGATGCAGGGCGCGTTCTTCTTCGCCTGTTCGAACATGTCGCGCACGCGGCTCGCGCCGACGCCCACGAACATCTCGACGAAGTCCGATCCCGAAATCGTGAAGAAAGGCACGTTCGCTTCACCCGCGACGGCGCGGGCGGTTAGCGTCTTGCCGGTGCCCGGCGGGCCGACGAGCAGGCAGCCGCGCGGGATGCGCCCGCCGAGCCGCTGGAACTTCTGCGGATCGCGGAGGAACTCCACGATCTCCTGCAGGTCCTCCTTGGCCTCCTCGATGCCGGCGACGTCCTCGAAAGTCACGCGCCCGTGCGCCTCGGTCAGGAGCTTGGCCTTGGACTTGCCGAAGCCCATGGCGCGACCGGCGCCGTTCTGCATCTGCCGCGACAGGAAGATCCAGGCGCCGATGAAGACAAGCAGCGGCAGCCAGTTGACGAGCAGGGCGATGAACCAGGGCGTGGAATCCTGCGGCGGCTTGGCCGTGATCTGCACGCCCTTCTGCGACAGCTTGCTGATCAGGTTGGGGTCGTAGGGCGCATAGGTGGTGAAGGTGCCGCCCCCGCCGATATAGGTGCCCGTGATGTTCTGGCCCGAGATCACCACGGAGCCGATGCGGCCGTTCTCGGCGTCGGCGATGAGCTGCGAATAGGGAATTTCGTTCGCGGCCTGCCGCTGCCCGGGGTTCTGGAAGAGCGTGACCAGTGCCAGCACCAGGAGAAAGATGACTACCCAGAGGGCGAAATTACGAAAATTGGGATTCATCGTTTCCCTGTCGCTTTGTTCTTCGGCACCGGAACCCGGGCCGCACTCATGTCCAAGCTAATTTAAGATCGCGCTAAACCCTTGCCAAGGGAAACCCAACCCGAGAGGCCCCTTAAGGGAATGTTCGTATCAGCGCCGTATCAGCCAGATGTCGGCGGCTTTTCTGGGGCGCGCCGGCCGCGCCGGCGTGGGGGCTCGGGCGTGATGCGCACGCGACCGCCGGCATCGAGCGCAACGAGCATCCCCGCCAGCGTCGCGCGCATGGTGCCGCCGGCTGCTTGCGCCCGCCGCAGCGACGAGGCCAGGGCCTCCAGCCGCTCGAGACGCAAGGGCACTGTCGGCGAGGTCGCTCCACCCGCGGCTTCCGCAATGGCACGCTCGAGCACGCGCAGCATCAACTCCTCCGGCAGGCGAAAGATCTCAGCCAATATTTCGACACCCCCATTTCCTTCCGCAAAGGGGTGGATGAGCCGGGCCGCCTCGGCCTGGGCGACCGACGCGAGGGCCTCATCCGCCCTTGCAGCCCGCGCCGCGAGGCGCACGAGCCTCTCCCGCGTCAAACCGAGCGTAGCGGCAGCAGCTCGCGCCGCGGAGCCGCGCAGCCGCGCCCGCGCGTAGGTCGGATCGCGGTTCGAGGGATCGTCCGTTGGCACCAGACCGGCTGCCGTCACCGTCGCCGCGAGACGCGCCTTGGGAATGGCGATGAACGGCCGCGCGAGGCACAGGCTTGGCGCGACCGCGACCCGCGGTCGCATGGCAGCCAGGCCGGCGATGCCGCTGCCTGCGGCAAGACGCATCAGCACGGTCTCGGCCTGATCGTCGCCGTGATGGGCTGTGGCGATGCAATCGGCGCCGATCGCGGCGGCATGGTCAGCGAGCAGGCGGTAGCGCGCCGCACGGGCCGCTTCCTGGATGCCGTGCGCCGGTTTCTCGCCATGCCAGCGTAGGGTCGCGTGCGCCAAGCCGAAGCCAGCCGAAATCCGCGCCACGGCCTCGGCCTCCGCCGCGCTTTCAGCCCTGAGGCCATGGTCGACGGTGGCGACGCTGACGCGCGGCTTGCGTCCGGCACGGTCCAGCCAGCCGGCAATGGTGATCAGAAGGGCAAGGGAATCGGGGCCGCCGGAAACGGCGAGAAGAAGATGGCGGCTGTCGACGAGTTTCAAGAAGGCCGCATCGACCTCGTCCGGAGCGAGAGGCTCATCTTTGGCGTGCGAGGACCCGTTCACGGGTCAGCAGCGCGCCCGCTCGCGCTCGGCCGCCTGACGCACGGCTCCGGGAGCCTGCGGATATTTGCGGGTGACTTCGGCGAAGGTGGCGCAGGCCTGCTCGCGGGCGCCGATCGCGTTGAGCGCCTGTCCGAGCTTGAGCAGCCCCTCGGGGGCACGGCCGGCACTGGGATAGTCTGTGGCGAGCTTCAGATACTGCTCGGCCGCCTCGTTGTAGCGTTTGCGCTGGTAATAGGTTTCGCCGAGAAAAAAGGTTGCGTCGGGCACGAGCCGGTCGCGTGGATGTGATTGGAGAAATTGGCGCAGGCCCATCTCCGCCGCATCATACTGGCGCTGCCGCAGCAGTGCCACGGCCGTTTCATAATCCTGCGCCGGGTTCGCCGATCCCGTCGCAGCGATGCTCGGTCCACTGCGCGCCGTCGGCGCAGAAGCCGCCATCGCCTCCCGCGCCAGCGAATTGATGTCCAGTGGCGTGCCGGCACCGGGTGCAGGATCGTCGCCGATGATGGCGACCCCGCCCGTGGCGCTGTTGGCCGTGTTCACCGGCGCCTCGCCGAGATTGCGCGGAGCCCCCGGCGCCGCAGGCGCGGCCGTGGGGTCGAAGGCATCGCCGCGCCGCTGCGGTGCAGGGGCAGGCGCCGGCTGGGTGCGCGGTGTCGTGGCGCCGGAGCGACCAGCCCCGCCCCCTTCCTGGAAGCGGAATTCCACGTCCTCCTGGAACCGCTGCAGCGTTTGCATGAGCTGCCGGTTCTGGTGCTGCAGCTGCTCGACCTGGCCCGAGAGTTCCCGCACCTGCCCTTCGAGGCGGTTGAGGCGCACGAACATGTCAGCGGCATCCTGCGCGCGTGCGCCTTCGGGCAGGACGATCATGACAGCGGCCGTCGCGAGGAGCGCGACGGCGATGCTTCGGAAGGTCTGGATCATGCGATGCATTCGGTTAGCCGCGTTTGTCGCGTCGGCCTAGCAGAACAGGCCGGTTGCGGCCACAATATGGCTGCAGCCCGGCCCTTCCCCACGCAGACGCGACGTCGGGCGAGGGCAGCACCTGTCAGGCGCCGGCCCCGGCATCGAGCACCGTGACGGCGCGGCGGTTCTGCGACCAGCAGGAAATGTCGTTGCACACCGCCACCGGGCGCTCCTTGCCATAGGAGATGGTGCGCATGCGTGAGGCGGGCACGCCGCGCGAGGCGAGATAGTCGCGCACCGTCTGCGCGCGACGGGCGCCGAGCGAGAAGTTGTACTCGCGCGTGCCGCGCTCGTCGGCATGGCCCTCGATGAGGAAGGTATAGCGCGGATACTGCGCCAGCCACTGCGCCTGCTTGTTCAAGGTCGCGATCGCGGTCGGCGTCAGATCGGAGGAATCGGTTTCGAAGAAGACGCGATCGCCGACATTCACCACAAAGTCCTGGGCAGTGCCGGGGGCCGCATAGCCGCCGGCACCCGCACCACCGGCGAGGCTGTCCTTGTTGGGATCGGACGAGCAGGCGGCCAACGTCAGGGCCGCAGCCAGGGCGGCCGCCACCTTGAGGCCGCCCGACGAGAAGAGCGAGGACATCATCTGACAACTCCTTGACGCACCTCCGGCTGTCGGCGACCACCGGACAGACGCGGAACGAAGCCTGATCAATGAGCCGTCAACCTTGACGAGAGGTTGACGACAGGGACCCGAAAGCGACAGGTGCCGTAAAGCTCGCTTTGGGGTTAACCGCCGGTAAACGTCGCCGTCAGCGCACGTCCGTCAGAAGCGGCGACCAAGCGGGATCGGAGCCGAAGGACGGTGTCGGCACCGGCACCTCCACGCGGCCGGTCACGTCCACCATGTAGAGCTTGCCGCCGCCCTGCCCGCCAGGATCGCGCCAGAACATGAGATACTGGCCGTTCGGCGCCCAGCTCGGCCCCTCGTTGTGGAAGCCTTCGGTCAGGATGCGCTCGCCCGTACCATCCGGCCGCATGATGCCGATGGAAAAGGTGCCGCCCTTCTGTCGCGTGAAGGCGATGTAGTCGCCACGCGGCGACCAGACTGGTTGGGCGTAGGAGCCCTCGCCGAAGGAAACGCGCTGCACGTCGGATCCGTCGACGTTCATCACGTAGATCTGCTGCCGCCCGCCACGGTCGGATTCGAAGGCGATGCGCGCGCCGTCGGGCGAGAAGGACGGCGAGGTGTCGATGGCGTTGGTCGAGGTTATGCGGGTCGTCGTGCGCGAGCGCAGGTCCATGATGTAGATGTTGGCATTGCCGCCCTGCTGCAGACTCATGACGATGCGCTGGCCGTCCGGCGAGAAGCGCGGGCTCGACGTCATGTCGGGAAAGTTACCGACGATCTCGCGCTGGCCGGTGTCGAGATTGAGCAACTGCACGTGCGGCTGCTCGCCCGTGCGCTGCGACATGAAGGTGATCTCCTGCGCCACCGGCGAGAAGCGCGGCGTGACGACGAGGTCCTCGCCACGCGTGAGATAGCGCAGGTTGGCGCCGTCCTGGTCCATGATGGCGAGGCGCTTGCGCCGCGCCTCCTTCGGCCCGGATTCGTCGACGAAGACGACGCGCGTGTCGAAGAAGCCCTTGAGGCCGGTGATCCGCGTGAAGATGGCGTCCGAGATGATATGCGCGATGCGCCGCCAGTTGTTTGGATCGGCGAAATACTGCTGGCCGGTGAGTTGCTGGCCGGCGAAGACATCCCACAGGCGGAACTCGGCCTTGAGCCGCCCGCCCCCCTCGCGCGTCACCCTCCCCGTCACCAGTGCCTGGGCGTTGATCGCCTGCCAGGCACTGAACTGGGGCGCGGCGTCGAAGGCCGGCGACGGCTCGACGAAGGCCTGCGCATCGATCGGCACGAAATAGCCGCAGCGGCGCAGGTTGGCGGTGATGACCTCGGCGATGCGCGCGCCGAATTCGACGTCACCGCCGAAATTGGTGACGGCGATCGGCAGCGGCTGAAAGTTCGCACGGTCGAGCGTGATGGTGATTTCCGCGCGCGCTGGCGTCAGCACCGCCGGCACCAGGGTCATCGCCGCGATCAGCGGCAGCGCGAGGCGCGCCATCAGGGTCTTCATCATCGGGCTTTTCTTGGCTCTTGCCGGGAGAGACATGACGTTCGTGGGGCGTTGGTTATGGATGAGGCTGACGGCGAAACCATGTCAGCCCAGGAATTCACTCGGGTCGAGGATGACATTCCACTCCTGCCAGTCGGCATAGAAGGGCTGGAAGCGCTCGGGAATGCGGAAGGGCGCACAGCGCCGCACGGCCCTGAGCGCGCTGTCCGCTACCGAGCGGAATGCGGCCTCGCCGGATGCGTTCGCCAGCGTCGGCGTTGCCCTCAGCGAGCCGTCCGGATTGAGGCTCATGCGCACGATCGGCTTGACCGCGGGATTGGCACCCGGTGGCGGCGACCAGCACTGGGCCAACTGCTCGCGCACGATCCCGCCGAGAATATCGGCGTCGGCGGGCGACAGCCTGGCGGCATTCCCGGTGCGTGTGCCGAGCGAGGCGGTGCGGTTCACCTCCTGCCCGGTCGCTGCGGCGTTCTGCGGCTTGTCCTTGCTCTCGAGCAGCTTGCGGATGTCGTTCGGGCTGAACTTGCGGTCCGGCTCCTGTGACCGCGCGGGCGCCGGCCTCTCCTGCGGCTTCGTGTTCTCGATGAGCTTGGCGAGGTCCTCGCGCTTCGGCTCGGGCTTGGGCTCGGGCTTCCTGGGTTCCGGCTGGCGCTCGGGCGGCTTGTCCGCGATCTCGGGCCGCTTCGGCGGCTGCGGCGCGGGCTCCGTCCGGGCGGGTTCGGGCTTTTCTTCGGCCTGCTTCTCGGCGGTCTCGGCAGTGGGCGCCGGCTGTGGCTTCGGCGGCGTGACCTGCTGGGGTGGAGGGGGCGGCGGCGGAGGCGGCGGCTTCGGCGTCTCGGGCTGCTCGGTCTCGGCTGTCTGCGGTCGCGACGGCGGCGCCGGCACGTCACGCGGCGCCTCGCCTGGCTTCGGCTGCTCCTCGACCTTCTCCGACTGCTTGTCGACCACCGGCCGCGGGTTCTCGGCGACCTGCTTTTCGGTCGGCGTGCCACGTGTCAGTTCGCGCAGATCGCTCTCGCTGATCACGTCTACGGCAATCGCCTCCTGCTGGTCGGCGAAGGGCGTCGCCGTCGAAAAGGCGACGAGCCCCGCCACGAGCACGGCGGCATGGCCGACGCCCGAAACGATCAAACCCGGTTGCTGGCGAAAGAAGCGCAGCGCCACGGTCCCGCCCTCAGCTGTGCTGCTCCGGCTCCGTCACCAGCGCAACGCGCTTGAAGCCGGCAGCGGTGACGAGCGCCATGACCTGGGCGACGCGGCCGTAGTCGACCTGGCGGGCGCCGCGGATATAGATGCGTTCCTCGGCCCCGGCCTTGGCCACCGCCATCAGCTTGGGGACGATCTCGCCGTCCTCGAGCGGCGTCTCCATCAGGAAGACGCGTCCCTTGTCGTCGATCGACAGCATCAGCGGCTTCTGCTCGACGTTGATCGGCTTGGCGGCCGTCTCGGGCAGGTCGAGCGGCACGCCAACCGTGAGGAGCGGCGCCGCGACCATGAAGATGATGAGCAGCACGAGCATGACGTCGATGAACGGCGTCATGTTGATCTCGGACATGGCGCCGTGGCGTCGGCGCCGACGCCGGCCGCGGCCACCTCCGCCCGCTCCTGCTCCGATGGACATGGCCATGGCAGTTCCCTCTCGTTCCTCGCCCGTCAGGCAGCCGCGCGCTCGTCGATCTGGCGCGACAGTATGGCGGAGAACTCGTCGGCGAAGCCCTCCAGGCGCCCCTGCGCCTTCGCCGCCTCGGCCTGAAGCCGGTTGTAGGCGATGACGGCGGGAATGGCAGCGAAGAGGCCGATGGCCGTGGCGAAGAGCGCCTCGGCGATGCCCGGCGCGACGACCGCGAGGCTCGTATTCTTCGAGGCGGCAATGGAGCGGAAGGAGGTCATGATGCCCCAGACCGTACCGAACAGGCCGATGAAGGGCGAGGCCGAGCCGATAGTGGCGAGCACGAGCAGCTTCGATTCAAGCCGTTCCACTTCGCGCTGGATCGACACATCGAGCACCTTGTCGATGCGCTGGGCAAGGCTCGCGACCGCCCGGCCGCTGCCCTCGAATGAGCGCTTCCACTCGCGCATGGCGGCGACGAACAGGGCACCCATCCCCGAGACCGGACGGTTCGCGAGCGAGCGATAGAGATCCTCGAGCGACTGGCCGGACCAGAAGACCTCTTCGAAACGGTCCATCTGCCGCTTGGTGCGCATGAACAGCAGCGTCTTGTCGACGATGATCGCCCAGGACCAGATGGAGGCACCGAGAAGGCCCAGCATCACGAGCTTGACGACGAAATGCGCCTGCCAGAACAGCCCCCAGAGGGATACCTCGTTCACAGCCTGCAGGGCACCTTGCGTCACTTCGGCGGGGTCCATTCGCTTGTCCTTTGCCCTCTCGCGCGCCGCATGCACCGCGGCATTCGCCGTCGTCAACGGCAAACGGCAGGCTGTCGAAATTCCGGAAGCGTCACGCAGATGCTCACTCGCTTCCGAATCTGTCGAAATGAGGGCGCCCCTGGCCCCCGCTTCCCGCGCAACGGGCAACTTGCCGTTGTCACAGTTAGTCCCCCGACACGGTTAACGCCGGGTTTCCGAGGCGCGCGGCATTGAGGGCAAGGCTGGTCGGCAACGGCAAATGAAAACGCCCGCCTGATGAGGCGGGCGTCCGCAAGGCAGCTGGCCTTTCGGCAAGGTAGGCGGCGTTACGCCGCGGGCGCCTCGGGCTGCGGGCGCTGGCGACGCTCGGCCATGAACTGGTCGAACTCGGCCTTGTCCTTGGCAAAGCGCAGCTTGTCGAGGAAGGTCTTGAACTCGCGCTGCTCCTCCTCGAGCCGGCGCAGCGTTTCCTCGCGGTATTCGTCGAAGGCGCGGTTACCGCTGGTGCCGCCCGTCCAGCCGCCATGGCCTTCCATACGGGCGCGCAGACGATCCATCTTCTCCTGCAGGCGCGACATCTTATGCTCCCAGCGGTCACTGCCTCTTCCGCACATCATGCGTCCGCTCCACATTGCATAAATCAGGACAAACAGGCCGAGAGGCCACCAGACGAGAAAGCCGAGGATCGTGAGCGCAATCCATGCCCCCCGTCCCATCTCGTCGAGCTTCGCCGCGATCGGCATGACTGGGCTCCATCGGTGAGTGTCGATCGGCTGTGAATGTAAATCACATTTACATAGGTAGGCAAGGGGCGTGGCCTTGTCAAGCGAAAGCGGTCGTTGGTCGGATCGGGCGCCCGCTGCCGCCGGGCGCTGCCTTGTGTTCTTGGCGTATCGCGCACGCCGACGGCAGCAGGACTCCCGCACGAGGGATCGGAGCGAATATCCGGGACCAGCATACCGGGGTGCCAGTGTGCACCCGGCGGCCATGGCGCGCGATCCGACGAAGCCCGCTTGCGGCCGCCATCGGGAGGCTTCATCGCTTGTGGACAGGCCGGTTGCCCCGGTTGTAGCCCGTGCCCGAATCTCCGAGCGTTCAAAGGTGTTCTGTGCGTCGGGACTCCGGCGCGCTATAGTCGAAGAGAAAGGTGATTCGTCGCAGGCCTCCGGTCTATTTGGATCAATGCCTGTAACGAATACGTCGTTGGCGCGATATCTCTTCGAAATATAGCGGCAACGGCGTGGTCGCGTCGCCCGTGTACTGCGTTGCTTCACGGCAGCCGGGGTCATGGCCGGTTGCCCGAACCGTCCGAGCGAGCCGAGGTATCGGCAATGACCCACGTCGAGTTTGATTACGAACGCAGTGAACACCCGCTCGATGTCGTCGAGCGGCTTGCCAATATCAACGACTGGACTTTCGACCGGGTCGAAGACGACGAGATGTCGATTTCGGTAGCGGGCATGTGGGCGGAATACCACATCGCCTTCACCTGGATCGAGGACGTCGAGGCGGTGCATGTCGCCTGCGCTTTCGACCTCAAGGTGCCCGAGCGGCGGAAGGCGGAGTTGCTGCAACTCGTCGCACTCATCAACGAGCAGCTCTGGGTCGGGCATTTCGACCTGTGGAGCGCGCAGGACGTCGTCATGTTCCGTCATGCCCTGCTCCTGAGTGGCGGCGCTGAACCGACGCGCAGCCAGTGCGAGAGCATGCTGCGGACCGCCCTCGAAGCATGCGAGCGGCACTACCAGGCCTTCCAGTTCGTGCTCTGGGCCGGCAAGAGCGCCCGCGAGGCGCTGGAGAGCGTCCTGTTCGAGACCGAAGGCGAGGCCTGACGCCGCAGCCCGACAGGTCGCGGTGGCAAGTTGTGCCCGCGCGGCCTACAACGGCGGGCATGGGCTGTGCCTTTGGCGCAGGTCGATCTTCTTCGGATAGGGCCCGATGTCTCTCGTATTTCCCGAAACCCTCGTTCTCGTCGGCGCCGGCAAGATGGGCGGCGCCATGCTCGACGGCTGGCTCGCCAATGGCCTGGCGCCGGAGGCCGTGACCATTCTCGACCCACACCCCGCGCAGGAACTGACGGCGCTGGCGCGCGAGAAGGGCCTCCGGCTCAACCCGCCACTCGCCGAAATCGCGCCGCCGGCCGCCCTCGTACTCGCCATCAAGCCACAGTCGCTCGATGCGAGCGCCGACACGATTGCACGACTCGCCGGCGCCGGGACGCTCGTCGTCTCGATTCTCGCCGGCAAGACCATCGCCAACCTGCGCGCACGCCTGCCCGCCGCCGGCGCCATCGTGCGCGCCATGCCGAACCTGCCGGCGGCCGTACGCCGCGGCGTCACCGCAGCCGTCACCGGCCGCGAGACCAGCCGCGAGCGGCGCCTCATTGCCGACAGCTTGCTGAAGGGCGTCGGCACCGTCGAATGGCTCGACGACGAGAGCCTGATCGATGCGGTCACGGCGGTATCCGGCTCGGGCCCAGCCTATGTCTTCCACCTTACCGAATGCCTTGCCGAAGCGGGCGCCGCCGCCGGCTTGCCGCCGGACCTCGCCGCCCGGCTCGCCCGCGCCACGGTGGTCGGCGCCGGCGAGATGCTGCGCCAGACGGAGCTCACCCCCGCCAAGCTGCGCCAGAACGTCACCTCCCCCGGCGGCACCACGGCCGCCGCCCTCGACGTGCTGATGGCGAAGGACGGGCTGCAGCCGCTGCTGACGAAGGCCGTCGCGGCAGCCAGGAAACGCGCCGGCGAACTGTCGGGCTGACAGAGCTGCCGGCCGCCATTCGCCGGCAGCGTCGACGGGCTGTCGGGGCGCGCAATCGCGCCCTGCCGGCACGATTCCCCTTCCGATGCCGGCGGCAATGCCTATCTTGAAGACAGACCGTGCATCGAGGAGGACGACATGGCAGCCAAGGGCACCGAAAAGGCGCGCGACATCCGCGGTGACATCGTCGAGGCCCTCATGCGCCTCGCCGCCGAGAGGGACTGGGACGCGATACGCCTCTCCGACATTGCCGCCGAGGCGGGCGTGACGCTGGCCGAGTTCCGCGGCGCCTTCGGCTCCAAGGGCGCTGTACTCGCCGAGTTCAGCCGCCGCATCGACAAGGCGGTGCTCGAAGCCATGCCGGCGCCCGAGGCGCCCGACAGCATGGCAGACCAGCCGGCCCGCGAGCGCGTCTTCGACGTCATGATGCGCCGGCTCGATGCGCTGACGCCCTACCGGGCCGCCCTCAAGCGCCTGTCCCGCAGTCTCCGGCGCGAACTGACGGCCCTGCCGGAGCTGGCGCGGCTGGCACTCAATTCCCAGCGCTTCATGCTGGAGGCCGCTGGCATCGACACGGAAGGCGCCATGGGGCGGTTGCGCCTGCAGGGCGCCGTCCTCGTCTACGCCCGCGTGCTCGACACCTGGTACGACGACGACGATCCGGCGCTCGCCGCGACCATGGCCCGGCTCGACCGGGAGTTGACGCGCGGGGAGCGCATGCTGCGCTGCGCCGAGGATGCCTACCGTCTTGCCGCCCCGTTCCGGGCCGCCGCACGCGTCTTCTGCGAGGGCCGCGCCCGCAATCGCCGCTATTGGCGCGAGCGGGCGCGCAGCCGCCGCGACATCGACGGCGACGACAACGAATCCTTCGCCCCGGCCATCTGACCCCCATCATTCGGGCCCGCCGCAGAATCTGCTGCGGCGGGCCCGGATGCGGCATCTTCTGTCATCATCGGTCGTTTCTCCACGCCGACGTTGGGATGCGTTGCGCGATGATCTTGCATTGGAGCGTCGCCGGCGGCACATGCGGCGACGCCCGCAACCGATGGAGAATTCCTGCCCATGTCGACGACGGACCTCGCAAGCGAACGCATCACCTTCGACGATTTCCTCAAGATCGACATCCGCGTCGGCACCATCGTCGAGGTCGCCCCCTTCCCGGAGGCCCGCAAGCCGGCATTCAAGCTCGTGATCGATTTCGGCGGTGACATCGGCCGCAGGAAGTCGTCGGCCCAGATCACCCAGAACCACGCGCCCGAGGATCTCGTCGGCCGGCAGGTGCTGGCGGTCGTCAACTTCGCCCCGCGCCAGATCGGCCCCTTCATGTCCGAGGTACTGACGCTCGGCGTGCCCGACGCGGCCGGCAACGTCATGCTCATCGGCCCCGACCGCCCCGTGCCGAATGGCGGGCGGCTGTACTGAGGCCTGCTAGACGGGTATGCGCACCATCGCCCGGAGGCCGCCGAGCGGGCTGTCCATCAGCGTCACGTCGCCGCCATGGGAGCGGGCGATGTCGCGGGCGATGGCAAGGCCGAGGCCGGTGCCGCCGTCGTCGACGTTGCGCGCCTCGTCGAGACGCACGAAGGGCTTGAACACCTCCTCGCGCAGCTCCTTCGGCACGCCGGGGCCGTCGTCGTCCACCGTGATGATGAGCCAGCGCAGGTCGCGCAGGGCATTGATGGCGATGGTCTTGCCATGTCGCGCCGCATTGGCCACCAGGTTGACGAGGAGGCGCCGGAAAGCGTCCGGCCGCACGGTGACGACGAGGTCATCGGCCACGGTCACGCTCGTCGCATGGCCCTGCCGCTCGAGATCAGCCTGCAGGTCCTCGAGCAGGTCCCGCATGTCGGTCGGTGCCGGCTGCTCGCCGGCATCGCCGCGCGCGAAGGCGAGATAGGCCTCGAGCATGCGTGTCATCTCGTCGACGTCCTTGCGCAGGGCCTCGACGTCCGGTGTGTCCTCCAGCATGGCGAGCGACAGCTTGAACCGCGTCAGGATTGTGCGCAGGTCGTGGCTGACACCGTTCAGCATGGTCGTGCGCTGGTCGATGGCCCGCTCGACGCGCTGCTTCATCTCGAGGAAGGCCTGGCCGGCCCGGCGCACCTCGCGCGCGCCGCGCGGGTGGAACTCGACCTCGCGCCCCTTGCCGAAGGCTTCGGAAGCGTCGGCAAGGCGCAGGATCGGCTTGATCTGGTTGCGCAGAAAGAGGATGGCGACGGCGAGCAGCACCAGCGATGCCGTCACCATCCACACGAGGAAGATGTGGGAGTTCGACGCATAGGCGAGGCTGCGCCGCGCGATGATGCGCATCACCGCCTTGTCGAGCTTGATGCGGATCTCGATGAGGTTGGAGCGCCCCACGGTGTCGATCCAGAACGGGCGCGCCACCTGCTTGCGGATCTCGTCGGAGAGCACGCTGTCGAGGATGGAGAAGAAGGGCTTCGGCCCCGGCGGCGGCAGTTCCTCGCCCGGCAGGATGTCTACGTCGAGCCCGAGATCCTGCGCCGCGATGCGCGTAAGGATCGTCGCCTCGGCATCCTGCGGATAGCTCTCGTAGACGTGGATGAGCGCCGCGACGTCGCCTGATACGGCGGACGACAGCCGCCGGGTGACGAGTTGCCAGTGCCGCTCCATGAAGACATAGGCAACGACGGACTGCAGGATAACGACCGGTGCGATGATGATGATAAGCGAGCGGGCATAGAGGCCCTTGGGCATCATCGAGCCAACCCAGCGCAAGGCCCGGTGGAAGAAGGCCGACGGTCGACCCATCGCACTGATCAGGCTCATGAGGTCACGTCATTCGTCCACGAGCAACCGGTAGCCTATGCCGCGGACGGTCTGCAGATGCACCGGGTTGGCCGGGTCACGCTCGATCTTGCGGCGCAGCCGGTTGATCTGCACATCCACCGTGCGCTCGCTGGCACCGGCCCCGAGCCCGGCGAGCGCCTCGCGCGGCACCTGCTGGCCCGGGCGCGAGCCAAGGATGCTCAGGATCTCCCGCTCCCGGTCCGTGATGCGGATGATCTCGTCGCCGCGGCGCAGTTCGCCCCGGTCGAGGCGGAAGGTGAACTCGCCGAAGCGGATGGCATCGGCCGGCGCCTGGGCGCCCTCGCCGTTGCCCGCCCGCTTGAGGATGTTGCCGACGCGCAGCAGGAGTTCACGCGGTTCGAAGGGCTTCGACAGATAGTCGTCCGCGCCGATCTCGAGCCCCCTCACCCGGTCGCCGGCATCCGCCCGCGCCGTCAGCATCAGGATCGGCATGCCCGACAGCAGCCGCAGGCGTCTGGCGAAGTCGAAGCCGTTCTCGCCGGGCATCATGATGTCGAGCACCATCAGGTCGAAGACCATGTGGCCGAGCCGTGACTCGGCCTCGGCCGCATTGGCGGCCGGCGTCACGCGGTAGCCGTTCTCGCTGAGGAACCGTGTGAGGAGATCGCGCAGGCGCCTGTCGTCATCAACCACGAGAATGTGCGGTGCATCGTCCGCCAGCGAGATCGCCCTTCGCATCCGTCAATCCCCGACAGGCGGCTCCCGCCCGTCACTGCCCCTTCCGTTGGCCCGCACCGTACACGAGGCGCGCCACGTGGTCGCGATCGTTTTCGTCGATCATGGCGAAAAGAAAGCGTAGCGCCGCCTGCCTGTCGTCCTCGCCACAGCGCTCGATCGCCCGGCGAATGCGCTCGCCCTGCAACCGGGAGAGCGCGAGCGCCAGGTCGCGGCCCTTGACGGTGGGGAACAGGAGGCGCTGGCGCCGGTCCTGCACGCCGGTGCGCTGCTCGACGAAGCCCTTTTCGACCAGCTCCTTGAGCACGCGGTTGAGGCTCTGCTTGGTGATGCGCAGGATGTCGAGCAGCTCGGCGATGGTGAGACCCGGCTGGCGGTTGACGAAATGCAGTACCCGGTGATGGGCCCGGCCGAAGCCGTAGTCCGTCAGGATGCGGTCGGGATCGCTGACGAAGTCGCGATAGGCGAAGAAGAGAAGCTCGATCACGTCGAAACAAGATTGCGTCTCGACGGAGTCGATCGCAGCCGCGGGCGGCGCCTCGGCAAGGGCTCCAGACAATGCGTCACTCCGTTACGTCAGCCTTATTGACATATCTCAAGCCGATTGTTACTCGTCAAGCGCGATCCGCGAAACGAATGAACTTTGCCGGGCTGTTTTGGGTAGCATTCTGACCCTCCGGCACCGAAGGCGGACGAGGTCGTGAGGAGAATCTCCCAATGTCAGTCATTCCGTTCGATCAGCGTGAAGGTGTCATCTGGTTCGATGGCAAGCTCGTCCCCTGGCAGGACGCGACGCTGCACGTACTCTCCCACGGCCTACACTATGCCTCCTGCGTGTTCGAGGGCGAGCGCGCCTATGGCGGCGCTATTTTCAAGTCTACCGAGCACTCGCAGCGCCTGAAGAAGTCGGCGGAATACCTCGATTTCGAGATCCCGTTCTCGGTCGAGGAGATCGACGCCGCCAAGCGCCTGGTGCTGGAGAAGAACGGTCAGGTCGACGCTTATGTGCGCCCGGTCGCCTGGCGCGGCTCGGAGATGATGGGCGTCTCGGCCCAGCACAATAAGATCCACCTCGCCATCGCCACCTGGGAATGGCCGAGCTATTTCGACCCGGCCCAGCGCCTCAAGGGCATCCGGCTCGACATGGCCGAGTTCCGCCGCCCGGATCCGGCGACGATCCCGTGCAAGTCCAAGGCTGCCGGCCTCTACATGATCTGCACGATCTCCAAGCACAAGGCCGAGCGCAAGGGCTATGCCGACGCCCTGATGCTCGACTGGCGCGGCCAGGTCGCCGAGTGCACGGGCGCCAACGTCTTCTTCGTGAAGGACGGTGCGCTGCACACGCCGACACCGGACTGCTTCCTCGACGGCATCACCCGCCGCACGGTCATCGACCTCGCCAAGCGCCGCGGCTTCGAGGTCGTCGAGCGCGCCATCCTGCCGGGCGAGCTCGAGGGCTTCTCGGAGTGTTTCATCACCGGCACCGCCGCCGAGGTGACGCCGGTCGCCGAGATTGGCCCCTACACCTTCGTGCCCGGCGCCATCACCAAGGCCCTGCTCGATGACTACATGGCCGAGGTGCAGCCGAAGGCCCGGGCGGCGTGAGGTATGGCGGCGGGTGCCTCCCGGCGCCCGCCCGCCTTTTGCGATGAACGATATCCAGCGCCATGGCCGGGCGTGTCCCGCCATCTACTTCTGAACGCGGCGCTTGCCTGTTGAAGGCGTGGATGCCCGCAGCAGGCGCGGGCGTGACGCGCCGGGATACGCTGTTCCCTCACTCCCAGCGTGTTGTCGCCTCGTGGTCCTCCTGCCGCGGCGCCACCCAGCCGCCGCTGGTGCCGTCGGCGAGATGCTCCTTCTTCCAGAACGGCGCGCGGGTCTTCAGGTAATCCATCAGGAACGACGCCGCCTCGAAGGCCGCCTGCCGATGATCCGAGGCGGTGACGACGAGCACGATGTTCTCGCCGGGGCGGATGAGGCCGTAGCGGTGGATGACGCAAAGGCCCTTCAGCGGCCAGCGCCGCTCCGCCTCCGCGGCCACGCGCGCGATCTCCTCCTCCGCCATGCCGGGATAATGCTCGAGCTCGAGCGCGGCGAGCCGCCCGCCGTCGTTCCGGCACACGCCGATGAAGGTGACGATGGCACCAATGTCATGAGGGCCGGGCTCCCGGGCACCCGCATCCCCGCCGGCCTGCAGCGCCGCCACTTCCGCCGCGACATCGAAATCGGCCGACTGGACGCGGATATCGGCCATGGTGTCAGCCGCCTGTCATGGGCGGGAAGAAGGCGATCTCGCCCGCTCCCGCGATGGGCGCATCGGGCCTGACGTGGCGCCGGTCGATGGCCGCGCGCACGATATCCGGCTCGGCGAAGGCATGGGCATATTCCTCGCCCCTGCCCCTGAGCCAGCCGGCGAGTTCGGCGACCGTGCGCACCTCGTCCGGTGGCGTCACGGTTTCCTCGGTCTTGCCGATCCGCTCGCGCACCCACGCGAAATAGACGATTTTCATGACCGCCGCGCGTCCTCCTCGAGGAGATGCTTGATCCCGGCCTTCATATAGTCCCACCCGGTGTAGAGCGTCAGCACCGCGGCGAGCCACAGGAGCACGATGCCGATCACGATCGTGCCGGGCAATACACGCTCCCCGGCCGGACCGGCCACGAGAAAGCCGATGGAAAGGAGCTGGAACGTCGTCTTCCACTTGGCGACACGCGTCACCGGAACGCTGACGCGCAGTTCCGCCAGGAATTCGCGCAGACCCGAAACGAGGATCTCGCGGCACAGGATGATGATGGCCGCCCACATGCTCCAACCGCGGATGGTCCCGTCCGAGGCGAGCATGAGGAGGCACGCCGCCACGAGGAGCTTGTCGGCGATGGGGTCGAGCATGCGCCCAAGCGCCGATTGCTGCGACCAGGCGCGCGCCAGCCAGCCGTCGAGATAATCCGTCACCGCCGCTGCGATATAGAGGCCAAGCGCGATCCAGCGCGTCCACAGGTCCTCCGGCCAGAAGAGGCAGACGACCACCGCCGGCACGGCCGCGATGCGACCATAGGTCAGGAGATTCGGCAGGCTCAGCGCGCCATTCCGGCGCGTGGTGGCAGTCTCACTCATCGGGCGCGAGCAAACCTTTTCTGTTGCGGTGCGTCAACCTCGGGCAGTCTATCGCCCATCCGTCTCGTGGAAGAAATCATAGACGAGTCGCGCTGTGGCGGCATTGATCCCGGGCACGCGCTGCAGGTCGTCGAGCGAGGCGCGCGAGACCGCCTTCGCCGTGCCGAAGTGGTGCAGCAGCGCCCGCTTGCGCGCCGGGCCGACGCCGGCGATCTCGTCGAGCGGATTGCGGCCGATGTCGCGCTTGCGCCTGGCCCGGTGCGTGCCAATGGCGAAGCGGTGCGCCTCATCGCGCAGACGCTGGATGAAATAGAGGGCCGGATCGCGCGGCGGCAGACGGAAGGGCTCGCGTCCGGGGATGACGAAGGTCTCGCGACCGGCATCGCGATCCGCTCCCTTGGCGACACCGACGAGCGGCACGTCCGTGATGCCGAGTTCGGCGAGCACCTGGCGCGCGGCCTCGATCTGGCCCTTGCCGCCGTCGATGAGCACGAGGTCCGGCCAGGCGGGAAAGGCTCCGTCCCCGTCCCCGTCCGTTTCCGGCGGGAGGTCCGGAAGGCCATCGGCACCTCGTTTCTCCGCCGAGCGGGAGGGATCGGACGCGATATCCGCCTGCGACATGTCGCGCGCCTCCTCCGGCCTCACCCGCGGCGCTTCCTTCAGCAACCGCGCGAACCGCCGCTGCATCACCTCGCGCATCATGCCGTAGTCGTCGCCGGGCGTGAGGTCCTGCGAGCGGATGTTGAAGGTGCGGTAGTGGCTCTTCATGAACCCGTCCGCGCCCGCGACGATCATGGCGCCGACGGCGTTTGTGCCGGAGATGTGCGAGTTGTCGTAGACCTCGATGCGCCGCGGCGCCTCGGCAAGGCCGAGCGCCTCGCCCACCGCGGCGAGCAGCTTGCGCTGCGAGCTCGTGTCGGCCAGGCGCCGGCCGAGGGCCTCGCGCGCGTTCTGCGCCGCGTGCGCCACAAGGTCGCGCTTCTCGCCGCGTTTCGGCGCCGCGATCTCGACGCGCTGGCCGGCGCGGGCCGACAGGGCTTCCACGAGCAGATCGCGCTCGGCCGGCTCGTGCGAGACGAGTACGAGCCGCGGGCACGGCTTGTCGTCGTAGAACTGGGCAATGAAGGAGGTCAGCACCTCCTCCGGCGGCAAGCTCTTGTCGGCCTTCGGAAAATAGGCGCGGTTGCCCCAGTTCTGGTGATTGCGGAAGAAGAAGACCTGCACGCAGAACTGCCCGGCCTGTTCATCGAGCGCGAAGACGTCCGCCTCTTCCACGCCCTGCGGGTTGATGTCCTGGCTCGTCTGCACGGCCGACAGCGCCGCGAGACGGTCGCGGTAGCGCGCCGCTCTCTCGAATTCGAGCGCCTCGGAAGCCGCCTGCATCTCGCCTGCCAGCATCTGCTTCACCGCGCTGGAGCGGCCGGAGAGGAATCCGCGCGCCTCCTCGACGAGATGGCCGTAATCCGCGAGCGAGATTTCCCCGGTGCAGGGCGCGGCGCAGCGCTTGATCTGGAACAGCAGGCACGGGCGCGTGCGGTTCTCGTAATAGCTGTCGGTGCAGGTGCGCAGAAGGAAGGCGCGCTGCAGGGCGTTGACGGTGCGCGTCACGGCGCCCGCATTGGCGAAGGGGCCGTAGTAATTGCCCTTGCGCGTGCGGGCGCCACGGTGCTTGACGAGTTGCGGCGCCTCATGGTCGCCGGTAATGAGAATGTAGGGGAAGGACTTGTCGTCGCGTAACAGCACATTGTAGCGCGGCCGCAACTGCTTGATGAGATTGGCCTCGAGCAGTAACGCCTCGGTCTCCGTCTGCGTGGTGACGAATTCCATGGCCGCCGTCTCGGCGATCATCCGCATGGTGCGATGCCCGCCGTGGCCGATGCCGCGCATGTAGTTGGCGACGCGCTTCTTGAGGCTGCGCGCCTTGCCGACATAGAGCACGTCGCCCGAGGCGTCGATCATGCGATAGACGCCGGGGCTGTTGGGCAATGTCTTCCAAAAGTCGCGGATGACCTCCGCGCCAGCGCGCACGGAAGCCGGCGCATCGGCGACGAGATGCTCGATCTCGCGCAGTTCGCCGCCATTCTCGCCCGTCTCCGCCGGGACGTCCTCGCCCTGCCGCGCGGGGGCTCTTCCGCTCTTCGAGTCGTCCGCCATCATGGCGATGAGGTGACGCCGTGCGGACGGAAGGTCAAGAGGCCGGCGCGGGATGCAGCATCACGCCGGCGCGAGGCCGATCCGGGCGTCGCGCTGGCGCAGCCAGTGGATGAAGGGCACGGCGAGAAGCACCATCCATGCCTTGCCGATGACCTGGCCGGCGAAGAAGTCAAGGCTGCCGAAGGCGAGTTGCAGGAAGACGGCGCTGTCGACCACGAGGCCGACGACGCTCGACAGCACGACCGCCGTCACGAAGCGCTTGCGCTGCAGCGGCGTATAGACGGCGAAATCGGCCAGTTCCGACAGGAGGAAGGCCGCGGCAGACGCTATGACTATGGCCTGCGGCGCAAGCAGGGCCGAGAGCGCCGTGCCGACGACGATCGCTCCGAGCGCGGCCTTGGCGCCCAGGCGCCGCTGCACGATGTCGCGCGCGACGAGCGCAAGGCCGATCATCAGCACGCCACTCGGCGCCATGATGCCGGGTGCAACCGGGATGAGGCACGGCCCCTCCGGCACGCAGACCGTGCCGGCATTGCCGATGAGCCAGTTGGCGGCGGGGATGGTGAGGCCGAAGACGAGGAGGGCGAGGATGCCCTCGAACTGTTTCTGCCGGATCTTGTCGGTCGTCGGGTTCATGGTCCGTCGTTGTCTTCCGTGTTGCGCCCGGTGCGCCATTTCGCCCAGCCGGCGGCGCGCAACTCGCAGGCCGGGCAGGTGCCGCAGCCATAGCCCCAGTCGTGGCGGCGCGAGCGCTCGCCAAGGTAGCACGTGTGCGTCTCCTCGACGACGAGGGCGAGGAAATCCGCGCCGCCCAGCCGCTCGGCGAGCGCGAAGGTCTCCGCCTTGTCGCGCCACATCAGCGGCGTGTGCAGCACGAAGCGGCTGTCGGTGCCGAGATTGATGGCGACCTGCATCGCCTTGATTGTGTCGTCGCGGCAGTCAGGATAGCCGGAGTAATCCGTCTCGCACACGCCGAGCACGATGTGGCGCGTCCCGCGCCGATAGGCGAGCGCCGCCGCGAAAGTGAGGAAGATGAGGTTGCGGCCGGGGACGAAGGTCGTCGGCAGGCCGTTCTCGCCCGTCGCGATCGCGACCTCGCGCGTCATCGCCGTGTCGGAGATGGCGCCGAGCGCGGCAAGCGGCACGACATGGTCGCGGCCGAGCCGCCTCTCCCCCATCGCGCCCGGCCGGGCAAGGCGCTCGCGGATCACCCCGCGGCAGGTCAGCTCCACCGCATGGCGCTGGCCGTAGTCGAAGCCGATCGTTTCCACATGGGCGAAGCGCTCAAGCGCCCAGCCGAGGCAGACGGTGGAATCCTGCCCGCCGGAAAAGAGGACGAGGGCCTTGTCGTCGGCGAGCTCGGGCATCGCACCGATCAGTCGAACAGGCTGGAGACGCTCGATTCCGTCGCCGTGCGGCCGATGGCCTCGCCGATGAGCGGGGCGATGGTGATGACGCGGATGTTCGGCGCCACCTTCACGGCCTCGGTCGGCTGGATGGAATCGGTGATGACGAGTTGCTTGAGGCGCGAGGACGAGATGCGCGCCACGGCCCCGCCGGAGAGCACGCCATGCGTGCAATAGGCGTAGACCTCGCGCGCGCCCTTGGCGAGCAGCGCGTCGGCGGCGTTGCACAGCGTGCCGCCGGAATCGATGATATCGTCGACGAGAATGCAGGAACGACCCTCGACATTGCCGATGATGTTCATCACCTCCGACTCGCCCGGCCGCTCGCGGCGCTTGTCGACGATGGCAAGCGGTGCGTCGATCCGCTTGGCGAGCGCGCGGGCGCGCACCACGCCGCCGACGTCCGGCGAGACCACCATGACATTGGCGAGGTCCATGTGTTCGCGGATGTCGCGCACCATCACCGGCGCGCCATAGAGGTTGTCGGTCGGGATGTCGAAGAAGCCCTGGATCTGCCCGGCGTGCAGGTCGAGCGTCAGCACACGGTCGGCGCCGGCGCGAGTGATGAGGTTGGCGACGAGCTTGGCCGAGATCGGCGTGCGCGGGCCGGGCTTGCGGTCCTGCCGGGCATAGCCGAAATAGGGCAGCACGGCCGTGATGCGGCGGGCGGAGGAGCGGCGCAGCGCATCGATGATGATGAGCAGCTCCATCAGGTGGTCGTTGGCCGGGAACGAGGTCGACTGGATGACGAAGACATCCTCGCCGCGTACGTTCTCCTGAATCTCGACGAACACCTCCATGTCGGCGAAGCGCTTGACCTGGCAGGTCGCGAGCGGCACCTCGAGATAGTTCGAGATGGCCTCGGCGAGCGGACGGTTCGAATTGCCCGCGACGAGCTTGATCGAGGGTTTCATCCAGCGCGTTCCCGTATGTTGAGCGGAGCTGTGGAACTAGAGCCTGGCCGTCTGCCACGGGTCGCGCTGTCACAACCCGGACATATTGGTCTGCGCGGCTCTTATCAGCGATGGCGCGGGTGAACAATAGCACTTGTGCTGCAGCGCGGCATCTGGATGGCCGGCATGCCCCTCCCCGCTAGTGGCAAGAGGGTTCCAGGCCTTGCTCAACACAGCACGAGATCGAGTGAGGACAGGTTCAGCGCGTCGGGCGCACCCTCCGTCACGAGATAGGTGCGGCCGAGGCACATGGCGGTCCCGCTTTGCGAATCCATCAGGATCATGTGCGCGAACATCACCATGCCCGGCACCAGCGGCCAGTCGTTATCCTCGTAGAACATCGGCCAGTCCATCCACGACGGGGTGAACTTGGCGCCCAGCGAATAGCCGCAGGCGTTGAGGCGGTGGCCGGCGAGCCCCGCCGCGTCCAGTGCCTTGGCATGGGCTGTGAAGACGTCCCCCGCCGTCTTGCCCGGCCGCATAGCCGCCTCGCAGGCGAGCAACGCCTCCTGCGCCGCTCGGTGATAGGTGAGATGCTCGGGCCGCGGGTCGCCGATGACGAGCGTGCGCATGGCCGCGACGTGGTAGTGCCGGTAGACGCCGGCGAATTCGAGCGTCAGCTGGTCGCGCGGATCGAGCACGCGCCGGCCGCTCTTGTAGCGGCACAGCAGGGCCTCGCGTCCGGAGCCGATGATGAACTCGTTGGCGGGATAGTCGCCACCGCCGCGGAAGATCGCCGCGTGCTGGGCGGCGAGGATCTCGCCCTCGTCGGCCCCGGCCCGCGTCAGGGCGATGGCCGCCCGGTCGGCCTCATCCGCGAGCACCGCCGCCCGACGCACATAGGCGAGTTCCTCCTGCGACTTCACCGCCCTCAGGCGCGTGACGACGAGCGAGGCATCCGTGAGCTGCGCAAGGCCATCGAAGGCGGCGTCGAGCCTGCGGCCGTTGGCGGCGACGAGGCCGTAGGATTCGTATTCGACGCCGATGCGTTTGCCGGCGAGGCCCTTCTCGGCCGCGATGGCGCCGAGCTCGCCCGCCGGGTCGGCGTCCCGGCCGTCCCTCCAGATGCGGATGTCCTCGATATTCGACGTCAGCTCCGCCTGCCGCAGATCGGCGGAGCGGGTGAGAAGCACGATGTCGCCGCCGGCCGTAACGAGAAGGCTCTGGAAGAAGCAGAAGCCGAAGGTGTCGTAGCCGGTCAGCCAGTACATCGATTCCTGCTGGAACAGGAGGAGCCCGTCGAGCTTCTCCCGTTCCATCGCGGCAAGCAGGCTTTCCTTGCGGCGGGCGAATTCGGCTGGCGAGAAATGCAGGGCCATGCGGGTTCCTCATGGGTGGACCGGCGGATGCAATCCACTCATCAATGCCAGCTTCGGACCCGCCCCGTCGAGGCCGCACGGCGCTTTCCGCAGTAAGAATTCCTTGTCTTCTGCGCGCTACAGACATCATCCTGAAGCAACTGATGCGTCGGGGACGGGAATGCGTGCAGCGGCAGGGCTCGGATCGGGGTTGATCGCCGGCAACGCCGCCGATGCGCACGCAGGCCCCCTGACCGGCGGCCATGAAGGCTTCATCGACGCGCTGGCCATGCACATCGGCCAGGCGGGGCGCGCCCTATGGGACGTGCTCGTTGCGACGCCACAGATCCCCTCCGCCTTTGCCGACGTGTGGGATGTCATGACGGCCGACGTCCCCGAGGCCGGCACGCTCCTCGCCCACGCCGTCGTCATCGGCGTCGCGGTGCTCTTCGTTCCCACGCTGGTGCGCCGCCTTGCCGGGGGTGCAGAGATTCATGCGGATGACGACGGGCGAGCACGGCTCAAGAAGGCCGTGCGTCGGCTCGTCGTCGATGCGGCCGGCCTCATCGTCATGGTTGCTATCACGGCATTGCTGGCGCGGCTGTTCCTGCGCGGCGACACGCCGGTGCATGGGCTTGCCGTTGCGATCGTCGGGGCGGCCGTGCGCTGGCGGCTGGCCATGCTGCTGCCGCTCACCCTCCTGCGCCCTCAGGAGCCGCAGTTGCGCCTCGTGGCGGTCGGAGAGGACCGGGTGCGCGCCGTACTCGTCGGCGCCGGCGCGACGCTCGCCATCCTTCTTGTCTTCTACACGCTCATGCCGGTCTTCGTCCGCGCCGGCATCGCGCGCCCGCCGGCACAGGCCCTTGGCGTGATCGTCGGCACGCTCGCCGCCACAGCCGCAGGCATGACGCTCGCTCGTTTCTTCGCGCACGCCGCCGAGGCGCCGCGTGCCGTCGTCATTGCCGCCGGTGCAATCGTCGTCCTCGTCTGGGTGGCGTGGATCTACGGCATCGTCGCGCTCGACTTCGACCTCTATCACGCCGCTGCCTTCTCGGCGCTGCTCGCCCTTGTCGTGGCGACGCTCGACCGCTTCCTCGCCTATGCCATCGCCTGCTGCCACCCACAGGAGGCTCCGGAGACGACCGAAGCCGAGGAGCCCTCGGCCGAGCTCGCCCTCGTGGCGGATGCGGAGGCAGCGGATGCAGCCGTGCCTGACCCCGGGTCGCCATATCTCCTGCAGATCCTGATCACGGCGCGCCGCATCGTGATCGCTGTTGCCATAACTGCCCTCGCGACCTTCTTCGTCCGGCTCTGGGTGGTCGAGATCCTCGCGCTCGTCAGCCAGGAACTCTGGTACGCCTGGCGCGAGGCGCTCCTGACGGCGGTCGGCATTCTCGTCGTCGGCTACATCTTGTTCGAGCTGCTGCGCGGCTGGGCCCGCCTCAAGTTCGCCCCGCGGACGCACGGATCGGCGGACGATCACGACGCCGCCGGCCTGCCGCGGCCGGCGGGGCGGCTCGCCTCGGTCCTGCCGCTGCTCGAAGGCTTCGTCGGCGCGCTCATCGTCGCCACCGCCATCCTCGTCGCCCTGTCGCATCTCGGCGTCAACATCGGCCCGATCCTCGCCGGCGCCGGCATCTTCGGCCTCGCTTTCAGCTTCGGCTCGCAGGCGCTGGTGCGCGATATCGTCTCCGGCATCTTCTATCTTGCAGACGACGCCTTCCGCGTCGGCGAATACATCCAGGCCGGCAGCCACAAGGGCATGGTCGAGCGCATCTCGGTGCGCTCGCTGCGCATCCGCCACCAGAACGGGCAGTTCCACACCATTCCCTACGGCCAGCTCGGCGCCGTGACCAACTTCAGCCGCGACTGGGCGACGGTGAAGTTCAACCTGCGCCTCGCCCGCGATGCCGACGTGGAACAGGCGCGAAAGATCGCCAAGAAGATCGGCCAGGACCTCCTGACCCACGAGGAATATGGCAAGGATTTCATCGGCCCCGTGAAGATGCAGGGCGTCGCCGACGTGCAGGAGAACGCCCTCGTCTGCCGCTTCAAGTTCACCGTCAAGCCGGGCCGGCAGGCCCTCATCCAGCGCGAGGCCGTCAAGCGCCTGTTCAAGGGCTTCACCGACGCCGGCATCCGCTTCGCCTCCAATGCGGTCGTCGTGCAGGGCGGCGACGGCCGGAGCGACACCTCCGCCGCCGCGGCAGCCGACCTGTCGCGCCATCTGGCCGAGGAGCGGGCGCAGGCGCAGGGCTGACGTCCGGCCACGCAGCGTTGCAAAATCGAGGACTTGCTGCTAAAGGCAACGCGCGCCCGCCAGACACCCCTGGAGGCACGGGTGCGCCACACATGTTCTGTTGAACGTGAATGGCCGTGCGCGAGCACGGCCGTTTCTGTTCCGTGACCACAAAGGATCGAAGCCATGTCCGCTGTCAAGCAGCTCAAGGCCTCGGCTCGCGAGCGGGTCGGCAAGGGGGCCGCCCGTGCCGTTCGCCGTCAGGGCCGTGTTCCCGCAGTCATCTACGGTCTCGGCGAAGCGCCGCAGCCGATCGCGCTCGACTTCAACGAGACGAAGCGCCTGATCTTCTCCGGCGGTTTCCTCACCACCGTTTTCGAGATCGACGTCGACGGCAGCAAGACCCGCGCCATTCCGCGCGACTTTCAGCTCGATCCGGTGAAGGACACGCCTCTCCACGTCGACTTCCTGCGCGTGACGCGCGATGCCACCGTCAACGTCGAAGTGCCTGTGCACTTCCTGAACCAGGAAGCTTCGCCCGGCCTCAAGCGTGGCGGCACGCTCAACGTCGTACGCCACACGGTCGAGCTCATCGTGCCGGTCGATGCCATCCCCGATGCGATCGACATCGACCTCACGGGCCGGGAGATCGGCGATTCCATTCACATCTCGGCCGTCAAGCTGCCGGCCGGCGTCACCCCCGTGATCCAGGACCGCGACTTCACCATCGCGACCGTGGTCGCGCCGTCCAAGCTCGTCGCCGAGACGGCCGAGGAAGCTGCTGCCGGCGAGACCGAAGAGAAGTAATTTTCCCCAAGAGCGGGGCGGGCCTCTTCGTCCGCCCTGTCTGCCTCTCCCTGGGCACCGCCCGAGGATCGAGCCCGGTGCATGCTGGCCGCACTGGCCGGCCGCGCCGGGTTTCGGGAGCACCATGTGCTTCCTTCCGTTCACGGGGCTTCGCCATGCTGCTGTTCGTCGGGCTCGGCAATCCGGGCGCGCGCTATGCGCACAATCGGCACAACATCGGCTTCATGGCCGTCGACGAGATCGCCCGCCGGCACAATGCCGGCCCGTGGCGCCGTCGCTTCCAGAGCGAGGTGGCGGAGGCCGTCGTCGGCGGCGAACGCCTCCTGCTCATGAAGCCCCAGACCTACATGAACGAATCGGGCCGTGCGGTTGGCGAGGCGCAGCGCTTCTTCAAGGTCGCCCTCGCGGATATCGTCGTCTTCCACGACGAGCTCGACCTTGCACCGGCCAGGCTGCGCATCAAGACGGGCGGCGGCATCGCCGGGCACAACGGCCTGCGGTCGATTTCCGCCCACGTCGGCAACGACTATCGCCGGGTGCGCCTGGGCATCGGTCACCCCGGCGACAAGGCGCTCGTGCACACCTATGTGCTCAGCGATTTCGCCAAGGCGGAGGAGCCCTGGGTCGAGGATCTCACGGGCGCGGTGGCAGAGTTTGCGGCGCTCCTTGCCAGGGGCGAGGACGCCAGTTTCCAGAACAAGGTGCATCTGGCCATGGATGCGCGGGGTTGGGGCGACGTGAAGCGCCCGGGCGAACGCGCCGGAGGATAGGTGATGGGTTTCAAGTGCGGCATCGTCGGCCTGCCGAACGTAGGCAAGTCGACGCTCTTCAACGCGCTCACGCAGACGGCGGCGGCCCAGGCGGCCAACTATCCCTTCTGCACCATCGAGCCGAATGTTGGCGAGGTCGCGGTCCCGGACCCGCGCCTCACGACACTCGCCGGGATCGCAGGCTCGGCGCAGATCATCCCGACGCGGCTCACCTTCGTCGACATCGCCGGCTTGGTGCGCGGCGCCTCGAAGGGCGAGGGCCTCGGCAACCAGTTCCTCGCCAACATCCGGGAGGTTGACGCCATCGCCCATGTGGTACGCTGCTTCGAGGACGGCGACGTCACACACGTCGAGGGCAAGATCGACCCCATCGCCGACATCGAAACCATCGAGACCGAGCTTATGCTCGCCGATCTCGACAGCCTCGAAAAGCGCGTCACCGCCCTCGAGAAGAAGGCCCGCGGCGGCGACAAGGAGGCGAAGGAATCCCTCGACCTCATCTCGCGCGCCCTCACCCTGCTGCGCGCCGGCAAGCCGGCCCGGCTCGTCGAGCGCAAACCGGAGGAGGAGCGCGCCTTCGGCATGCTCGGCCTGCTGACGTCGAAGCCCGTCCTCTATGTATGCAATGTCGATGAGGGCTCGGCCCGCGACGGCAACGCATTCTCCGCCCGCGTCTTCGCGCGCGCCGCGGAGGAAGGGGCCAAGGCCGTCGTCGTCTCGGCCAAGATCGAGAGCGAGATCGCCGTGCTACCGGCCGAGGAGCAGGCGGACTATCTCGCCGCCATCGACCTCGAGGAGCCCGGCCTCAACCGCGTGATCCGCGCCGGCTACGAATTGCTCGGCCTCATCACCTATTTCACGGTAGGGCCCAAGGAGGCGCGCGCCTGGACCATCACCCGCGGCACGCGGGCACCGCAGGCCGCCGGCGTCATCCATACCGACTTCGAGAAGGGCTTCATCCGCGCCGAAACCATCGCCTATGCCGACTATGTGGCGCTGAAGGGCGAGGCCGGGGCGCGCGATGCCGGCAAGCTGCGCCTTGAAGGCAAGGACTATCAGGTCGCCGACGGCGATGTTCTGCACTTCCGCTTCGCGACCTGAGGTTTTGGTCGGACGAATGGCGAACCGCCAGTGCCACGCGCAACCATTGGCCGGGCGCAGGCGGAGCAGCCCGGGTGCCGACGCAAGAACCTCATGAGCATCCGGGACCGGCAGCCACTTTCCCCTCGCCTGCTATCGATCGGTCTCCACCGGGGCGCCGATGCCGAGCCCCTGAAGGTAAACGAGCATCCCCGCCTCCAGTAGTTCCTCGGGCGTCATGGGCAGCGCGCGCCGTCCGGCGTCACCGCGAGCGAACAGGGACGCGATACCGTGCGATATTGCCCAGATATGCAGGGCCATCATCAGGGCCGGCGGCCGCTTGCCGGCAGGCACGGTGGCGACGAGCGCGTCCGCCGCATTGCGCAGCACCAGGAAGGCCCGCTCGGCGGCGAGCCTCAGCTCCGGGCTGGTATCGAGCGAGACGCCGGCCTCGAACATGGCGGAATAATAGGCCGGCTCGTTGCGGGCAAAGGCGAGATAGGCCTTGCCGAGACGCTCGAAGGCCGTGCCCGGATCGGGCGCCCCGCTCGCCCAAGCGGCCGCGAGTTCGCCCTCGAACTGGCTGAAGCCGCGCAGCGCCACATCGGCGAGCAGTTCTTCCCGATCCCGGAAATGGCGATAGGGCGCAGCGGGACTCACGCCGGCCCAGCGCGCCGCCTCGGCAAAGGTGAAGCCGGCCGGTCCCTTCTCGGCGATGAGCTCGAGAGCGGCACGGACGAGCGTTTCCTTCAAATTCCCGTGATGATAGCCCCGGGAGCCATCCGATCCGCCGCGTTTCCAGCTCATGTGAAAAGGTCTTACATGCCTTTAAGGGCGCTGTCGATGCAATGGCTCGGCGCCTATGCCTCGCCGCCGAGAATCCTGCGCAGATGGCCCGGAATGCGCGCCGGCCGGCCGCCGGCGATGGCCGCCACGCGCACGTCGGCCGTAACGATGACTTCGTCACCACGGAGGATGCGCTGGGCGATGACGAGCGAGGCGCCACGCACCTCCTCGGTGCGCGTCTCGACCGTCAGGACGTCGTCCATGCGCGCCGGCAGGATATAGTCAATCGTCATGCGTCGCACCGCGAAGATGAGGCCTTCGCCATCGGCATGCAGATCCGACTGGGCAACGCCGGCGAGGCGCAGGAAGTCCGTGCGCCCGCGCTCCAGGAAGCGCAGGTAGTTCGCGTGATAGACGATGCCGGAGAAATCGGTGTCCTCGTAATAGACACGCACCGGCAGGATATGGGTGCGCCCCTCGAGCACGCCGGCAAGATGCGGCCAGTGCCGGCCCGCTGTGTCAATCGTCATCACATCGTCCCTTTGCCCGTCCATCTCGTCCTTTCCATCGGCCGCTTCTCCCGCCGCACTGACCTACACATACCGGTCGTCGATTTCCATCCCCTGCCACCGGCGGAAGCCTGTGCTATCGTCGCAGCGATCCGGCCGTCGGCCGCCACATGACCGGTCCCTCGATGAAGTCCCTCATCAACAGCTGGCAACTCTGGGCTTTTCTGTCCGCCACCTTCGCGGCCCTGACGGCGGTCCTCGCCAAGGTGGGCGTGGAAGAGATCAATTCCGATTACGCGACGCTGGTGCGCACGCTCGTCATCCTCGCCGCCGCGGCGGCCATCGTCGCAGCGACCGGGCAGTGGCAGTCGCCCGTGTCGGTGCCTGGCAGGAGCTATCTCTTCCTCGTCCTCTCCGGCCTTGCGACGGCAGCCTCCTGGCTGTGCTACTTCCGTGCCCTGAAGCTGGGCGACGCCTCGCGCGTCGCACCCATCGACAAGCTCAGCGTCGTCCTCGTCGCCGTCTTCGCCGCCCTCTTCCTCAACGAGCGGCTGGCCTCGATCAACTGGCTTGGCGTCGTCCTCATCACGGCCGGCGTCGTTCTCGTCGCCTACAAGCCCTGAGCCTCAGGCCTCGTCGTCGCCGCCGAACAGGCCGAACTGCACCGTCTCGCGCTGCGGCTCCTCGAGGCCGAGGTGGCGGAAGGCGTGCGGGGTCAGGATGCGCCCGCGCGGCGTGCGCTGCACGAAGCCCTTCTGGATGAGGAAGGGCTCGATGATCTCCTCGATGGCGTCGCGCGGCTCCGACAAGGCTGCGGCGATCGTCTCGATGCCCACCGGCCCGCCGCCGAAGGAGAGCGCGATGGTCGAGAGATAGCGCCGGTCCATCAGGTCGAGCCCGGCGCCGTCGACCTCGAGCAGTTGCAGCGCCTTGTCGGCGATGGCGCGGGTGACCGTGTCGGCCCCGTCGACCACCGCGAAATCGCGCACCCGGCGCAGGAGGCGCCCGGCGATGCGCGGCGTGCCGCGGGCCCGGCGGGCGATCTCGTTGGCACCGTCGTCGCTCATGCCGATGCCGATGACCCGCGCGCCCCGCTTCACGATGAGCTCGAGTTCCTCCACCGTATAGAACTGCAGACGGATGGGGATGCCAAAACGGTCGCGCAGCGGGGTGGTGAGCAGGCCCTGGCGCGTGGTCGCGCCGACGAGCGTGAACTTCGGCAGGTCGATCTTGACCGAGCGCGCCGCCGGCCCCTCACCGATGATGAGGTCGAGCTGGTAGTCCTCCATCGCCGGATAGAGAATTTCTTCCACGGCCGGGTTGAGGCGGTGGATCTCGTCGATGAAGAGCACGTCGCGCTCGTCGAGATTGGTGAGCTGGGCGGCAAGGTCCCCCGCCTTGGCGATGACCGGCCCGGACGTGGAGCGGAAGTTGACGCCGAGCTCGCGGGCCACGATCTGCGCGAGCGTCGTCTTGCCGAGGCCGGGCGGGCCGACGAAGAGCACGTGGTCGAGCGCATCGCCCCGCGTCTTCGCCGCCTCGATGAAGACCGAGAGATTGGCCCGCGCCTGCGCCTGACCGATGAACTCGCCGAGCGCGAGTGGTCTCAGCGACTGATCGGGGTCGTCGCCCCGCCGTTCGGCGGAGACCAGGCGCTGAGACGTCATTGTATGCCTCCCCAGCGCATCGGAGCGGCCGCGACCGCACGGTCGATGCCGCGCCGGTCCCTCGCCCTCCGAGCCGCCCCGATGCTGCTCCTGCAAGTCATTCGTCGTTCCCTGCGTCGGCCCCGCTCCCAGACGAGCCTATACCCCGGCCGTGACGCCGGCCAAACGGGTCGGATCGTCCGCTGCCGCCCCTCGTCACGCAACTGTTCCCTAAGGGGATGGTCATGCCCTCTCATCGCATCTCGAGTCGATATGTCCCGCTTGCGGCATTCCTGATCACCGCTGCGATCCCGGTGGCTGCCGAAGGCCGCCCCCCCACGACGTCCGAACAATGCGCTCCGTTCCGCAGCGGCGCGTGCAAGCCGCTCGCACAGCCCTTCACCGACTTTTCACCTGAATGGCAACCCGCGCCCCCACCGCCGCCCGACCTGCTCTACGCGCCCGGCAAGAAGGCGGGATCGCTTCCCTCTCGTGAGGACCTGCCGGCCGCCATGCGCCGGCCACCGGAGAGGAAAAGCCGCTGAGACCCGTCGCGCCCAAGCCGCCCGTCATCGCGCCAGCTCCTTCAGGCCGAGGCGGATGAGGGTGGCGGTCTGCGCCTCCTCTCCCGCCGCTTTGAGGGCCGCGGCAACGGCCGCCGCCGCCTGCGGCTGCCCGTAGCCCAGATTGACCAGAGCCGAGACGGCATCGGCCACGGGCGCCGGCGCATCGCCGTCCGTCACTGCCCCGGAAAGGCGGATGACCGCCGGATCGACCGCCCCGAACACCGGCGCCTTGTCCTTCAACTCGGCAACGAGGCGGGCGGCGAGCTTCGGCCCGACGCCAGGCGCGCGTGCGATCGCGGCCTTGTCGCCCATGCCGACGGCCGAGGCGAGAGCGCCAGGGTCGAGCACCGAGAGGATGCCGAGCGCAACGCGCGACCCTACACCCTGAACCGTCTGCAAGAGGCGGAACCATTCCCGCTCCGCGTCGCTGCGGAAGCCGTAGAGGCGGATCATGTCCTCGCGCACGATGGTCTCGATGGCGAGGGTCGCCGCCTCGCCGGCCGGCGGCAGGTTCTGCAGCGTGCGCGAGGAACAGTGCACCAGATAGCCGACGCCGTGCACGTCGAGGATGACGTGGTCCTCGCCGTAACTGTCGACGACACCCTTGAGCTTGCCGATCATGCCCGCACCCGCCTGTCGAATCGTGCCGTCATCATAGGGCAAGAGCCTTGCGCAGCGCCCGTGCCTGCCGGTGCTGGGCGTGGGTGATGGCGACCGCGAGCGCATCGGCCGCATCCGCCGTCGTCGCCACTGCCTTCGGCAGCAGCACCTTGATCATTGCCGCGATCTGGCGCTTCTCGGCATGGCCGACGCCCGTGACGGTCTTCTTGACGAGATTGGCCGCATATTCGGCGACGTCGAGGCCGGCGAGCGCCGGCACCAGCAGCGCCACGGCGCGCGCATGGCCGAGCTTCAGCGTCGCCTGCGCATCCTTGTTGACGAAGGTCTCTTCCACCGCCACCTCGTCCGGCCCGTGATCGCGCACGATGGCCGTGAGCCCGTCGTGCAATTCGCGCAGCCGCTCGGCGAGCGGCAATTCGCCGTTGGAGGTCACGCAGCCGCAGGCGACGAAGGACAGGCGCGTGCCGGCAATGTCGACGACGCCCCAGCCCATCTTGCGCAGGCCGGGGTCGATACCGAGGATGCGAATCGCGTCAACGCCCATGCCTTCGGCTTTAGCCGAACAAAGGGCGAACGGCCAGCCTCTTTACCCGCGTCGCCTGCCGACGCCCGCCAGTGCCCCGACGGCGCCGCTCGCGAAGAGGAAGCCAGCGGTGACGAGCACGAGGGCGCCGATGGCGAGCGGGGTGAGACGCTCGCCGAGGAGCAGCATGCCGCCGAAGGAGGACATGGCCGGCACGAGTGCCGAGAAGGCCGCGGCCACCGTGACGCCGAGGCGGCGCACGGCGAGCGAATAGGCCGCGATGCCGACGACGCCGGACAGGACGCCCTGCCACAGCACCTGCATTGCGAGTTCCTGCCAGGGAGCGGTGAGGAAGCCGCTGTCGCCGGACAGATACCAGATCGGCAGGAGCAGCAGGAAGGACCAGGCGTTGAGCACGGCGGCCGCCTGCCAGCCGGTCAGCCCACTCTGCCGGATGCCGAAGGTGTAGACCGCCCACAGCGCGCCACCGCAGACGAAAAGCAGGTCGCCACGCCAGCTGCCGGCGGCGTCGCCGAGGCTCGGTCCGATGATGGCTGCGACACCGGCGAGGATGAGGGCAAAGCCGACGAGATGGACGCGGGTCGCCCGCTCGCCGAACCACAGCGCGCCGAGGAGCATGACGAACATCGGCACGGTGGTCGGCATGATGGCGCCCATGTGGGCGACCGGGGCCAGGCGCGCGCCGGCCATCGCAACGAGCCCGAACGGCAGGCCGGCGCCAGCCACCATGGCGGCGATCGTCCAGGGATTGGCCTTGCGGGGCAGGAGGCCGCTGCGCAGCAAAACCGGCGCCAGCAGTAGAGACGCCACGCCGTAGCGCAGGAAGGCGAGATCGAACGGCGTCAGGCTGGTCGAGGCGCTGTGGCGCGTGGCGATCTGCCAGCCGGCCCAGATGGAGATCGCGGTGAGCGCGGCGAGGATGCCGAGGAGCCGCCCGTCACGCACGGGGGTGCGCGCCGCCGCGTTAGCATCGACCGCGCCCTCGGTATGCACCGCCATCCACGCCTCCGGAACGCCGCTGAAACCAGTGGCGCATCCATAGCCGCTGGTGAGGCGGCGCACATCGTCGCGCGGCGGGCAGCAGCCGTGCGCCGGGCGCACGGCCGCGCGGGATCAGGCGCTCAGCTTGGCGAGGAGGCTGTCGGAGATCTCGAAATTGGCGAAGACGTTCTGCACGTCGTCGTGTTCCTCGAGCGTGCCGATGAGGCGCATCAGCTTCTCGCCCGTCTCGTCGTCGACGGCGATGGTGTTCTGCGGCTTCCACACGAGCTTGGAGGCCGTCGGCTCGCCGAACTTCTCCTCGAGCGCCTTGGAGACCTCGTTGAGCGCACCCTGCTCGCAATAGACCTCGTGGCTCTCCTCGCCCGAGACCACGTCGTCGGCGCCGGCGTCGATGGCCGCTTCCAGCATGTCGTCGGCGGAAGCCACCGAGGCGGCGAAGGCGACATAGCCGACGCGATCGAACATGAAGGAGACGGCGCCCGTCTCGGCGAGGTTGCCGCCACTCTTGGTGAAGTAGGAGCGCACGTCCGAGGCGGTGCGGTTGCGGTTGTCGGTCATCGCCTCGACGATGACGGCGACGCCGCCCGGCCCGTAGCCCTCGTAGCGGATTTCCTCGTAGTTCTCGCTGTCGCCACCGCTCGCCTTCTTGATGGCGCGCTCGATGTTGTCCTTCGGCATGTTCTCCGCGCGCGCCGCCAAGATGGCCGCGCGCAGGCGCGGGTTCATGGCTGGATCGGGCAGGCCGAGCTTGGCGGCGACGGTGATCTCGCGCGCCAGCTTGGAAAAGAGCTTCGACCGCATGGCGTCCTGCTTGCCCTTGCGGTGCATGATATTCTTGAACTGCGAATGTCCGGCCATCGGTCCTCCGGCGGATGCGGGGCACCACGGGCCGCTCCCGGCCGCCCTGAGGTCGTCCCCGTCTGGAATGAGTGGGCGCCTTATAAGCCGCCTGTCGCCGAAAATAAAGGAAGCGGCGCAGCCGTGGCTATTCCCAGAAATCCGGCCCGCTCGGCGCAAGATGTGGCCCGATGCGCACATGTGCCACGCGATGGGCAAGGCCGGTCGCATCGTCAGTCTCGACGGCGATACCGGCAAGCGTGCCCTCGCCACTCGCGGCCTCCAGCCGGCTGCCCGGCGTCTTCTCGAGGAAGCGGCGGATCGGCTCGTCCTTCTGCATGCCAAGGATGGAATCGTAGTCGCCGCACATGCCGGCGTCCGAGAGATAGCCCGTGCCCCCGGGCAGGACGCGCCCGTCGGCGGTCGGCACGTGGGTATGCGTGCCGACGACAAGGCTGGCGCGCCCGTCGACGAAGGCCGCGAGCCCCTGCTTCTCGCTCGTCGCTTCGGCATGCATGTCGATGACGACCGCGTCGCACGCCGCACCCAGGGGGCAGGCTTCCAGTTCCTGCGCCACGACGGTGAAGGGATCGTCGAGCGGATCCATGAAAAGCCGACCCATCACGTTCATCACGAGGACGCGCGCGCCATTGCGGGCCTCGACGACGGTGGCGCCGCGGCCGGGCGTGCCGCGCGGATAGTTGGCGGGGCGCAGGAGACGCGGCTGGCGCTCGATGAAGACGAGCGCCTCGCGCTGATCGAAGGAATGGTTGCCGAGGGTGATGACGTCGGCACCGGCCGCGAGCACCTCATCGCAGATCGCCTCGGTGATGCCGAAACCGCCGGCCGCGTTCTCACCGTTGATGACGACGAGGTCGAGGCTCCAGCGCTCGCGCAGGCGCGGCAGCCGCTCCACGACGGCCGTGCGCCCCGGACGGCCGACGATATCTCCGAGGAAGAGAAGGCGCATGTGAACTCCCCGATTGCGGGCGGGATGCGGATTCCATGCGGCACTCAGGCCGCCTGCGGGCGGATGACTTCGCTTTGCGTGACGACGACGTCAAGCCGCTGGTCGTGATTTTCTGCCGGCACGCTCGCGACCTCCTGGCAGGCGAGCGCCAGGCCGATCGTCGTCAACGCCCCGGCTGCCGAGAGCCGGGCTATCGCCCCGTCGTAGTGGCCCTTGCCGTAGCCGATGCGATGACCAGCCCTGTCGAAGGCCGCGAGCGGCACGAGGAGGACGCGCGGCGTCACCTCCGCAGCCGTCTCCGGCGGGCCCAGGGTGCCGAAACCGGCGGGTACCAGCGGCTGCCATGGTTGCCATGCCCGGAAGAGCAGCCCTTGCGGCGAGCATACCGGCAGGGCAAGCGTGCCCCCCCGGTCGGCCAGGATCTCCAGGATGGGGCGAGGATCGATCTCGCTGCGCAGCGGCCAGTAGCCTGCCACAGGGCCCGTCAAGGGGCAGGTGAGTTCCGGCAGGGTCAGCGCGTTGTCGCGCAGGGCCTCGGCCGCCTCCAGCATCGTGTCGACGTCGAGCGCCGCCTCATCCCGCCGGGCAAGGGCGGCCCGGCGCAGCTCTTCCTTGGAGGGGGAACCGGAAAGGGCGTGCACGCGTCGACTGGCCTCGCCGGCGGATGAAGACAGTGCGGAGCCACGATGGCCGTTGGAGGATCGATCCCGGGAAACCTACAACGTAGGTGGGCGCCGTGTCGCCGAGTCCACGGACAAGGCAAGGAACAGCTCCCGTTAGGATCGATAAGGCCCCGGGGATATGTTCTCCTGACGCACCCCGCAGCACCGCGCGGCAAACATAGGCCGGCGTCGGAAAGATTGCTAGAGGCCCGCGTGCTCTGCCGAAAGCCGCCTCGTTCAACCCGGCTGGCTCGGCTGCGCCGGGGGCGTCAGCGACTTCGTCACGCGCTCGACGCGCTCGGCGAGCGTCGAGACGGCCTCCGCAAGCCGCTCCTCGATCGCACCTATCCGCTCGTCGCCCGCGCCCACGGCGTCCTTCAGCGTGGCGACCTCATTCTCCAGCCGCGCCAGGGCCCGCTTCGCCTCGCTCAGCTCGTCAGCGATGGTGAGCGCGGCCATGACATGCAGGCGCATGTCGCCGATCTCGCCGAAGGCCGTGCGCATTTCCTCGATGCGCCCGTCGAGCGTGGCGGCAAGCCCCTCGATATGCGCCTCCTCGCCCTCCCCGCAGGCCATGCGGTAGAGACGCCCGGCGATGGTGACGGAAACCTGCGGCATTACCCTTACCTCTTGGCTTCAAGGCTGGCTTTCGGCCCCCATGACCGTTCTGACCGCCCCCATGGCACGCTCGACCCGCCGCGACACGTCATCCGCCGCCGCCTCCAGGCGCTCCAGCCGGGCGAGCGCCCCGTCGAGTTCAACGGCGAGCCGCGCCCTGTCGTCCTGCATCAGCGACAGCTCGGTCTCGAGGTCGCCGCGCCGCTGTTCCAGCTCGAGCCGCCGTGCTGCCGCGCGCTCGAGCCCCGAGACGGCCGCCTCCAGCCGCTCGAGAGCTGCATTGAGCATTGCCTGCGATCGCGCCATGATCTCACCCGATGACTGTCGGCGGCGCGGGGAATCGCATGCCGGCCGTCGTTCCATTGACTCGCAAAGATGACCTGCTATCAAGCCCGCGCCCCCCCCGCGGCTGTGCCGGCCCACGTCGGAAGCGGCGTCGAACGCGCAGTCAGACCCTGGTTTCGAGCGTACCGGAAACGATCCAGTGACTTCTCCTGTCGAGCACGCCCGCCTTGCCAATGCCATCCGCGCCCTCAGCATGGACGCCGTGGAACAGGCCAAATCCGGCCATCCCGGCCTGCCCATGGGGGCGGCAGACATCGCCACCGTCCTCTTCTCGCGCTTCCTGAAGTTCGACGCGGCCGATCCGCGCTGGCCCGACCGCGACCGCTTCGTCCTGTCGGCCGGTCACGGTTCGATGCTCATCTACTCGCTGCTGCACCTCACCGGCAACACGGATGTGACGCTCGACGAGATCAAGCGCTTCCGCCAGCTCGGCTCCAAGACGCCGGGCCATCCCGAGAACTTCATCACCTCCGGTGTCGAGACGACCACCGGCCCCCTCGGCCAGGGGATTGCCACAGCAGTCGGCATGGCACTCGGCGAGCGCATGCTCAACGCCCAGTTCGGCGACGACCTTGTCGATCACTATACCTATGTGCTCGCCTCCGACGGCGACCTCATGGAGGGCGTCAGCCAGGAGGCCATCGCGCTCGCCGGCCACCTCAGGCTCAACCGCCTCATCGTCCTCTTCGACGACAACGGCATCTCGATCGACGGGCCGCTGTCGCTCGCCGATTCCCTCGACCAGCTGAAGCGCTTCGAGGCGGCCGGCTGGGCAACGATCCGCGTTGACGGGCATGACCCGCAGGCCATCGCCGATGCGATCTCTGCCGCCCGCAACAGCGAATACCCTACGCTCATCGCCTGCCGCACCACCATCGGCTATGGCGCTCCGAACAAGGCCGGCACCTCCAAGGCACACGGCGAACCGCTCGGCGCCGAGGAACTCGGCGGGGCCAAGCAGCGCCTCGGTTGGCAATACGGCGCCTTCGAGATCCCCGAGGACATCCGCTCCGCCTGGCTCGCCATCGGCGAGCGCGGCCGCGCGACACGCGAAGCCTGGCAGGCCCGCCTCGCCGCCATGGACACCGAACTGCGTGAGGAATTCTCCCGCCGCATCACCGGCACGCCGCTCGCCGGCCTCGACGAGGCCGTCGCACGGCTGAAGCGGGAACTCGTGGAGACGGCCCCGACGCTCGCCACCCGCAAGGCGAGTGAGACAGCTCTTGCGGTTCTGACGGAAGCGGTGCCCGAACTGGTCCTTGGCTCCGCCGACCTGACCCCCTCCAACAACACGCGCACCAAGAACCTCGCCGCGGTCAGTGCCGGCAATTACGGCGGCCGCTACATCCACTACGGCATCCGCGAACACGGCATGGCCGCGGCCATGAACGGGCTTTCGCTGCACGGCGGCTTCATCCCGGCCGGCGGTACCTTCCTCGTTTTCGCCGATTATGCGCGCCCGGCGATGCGCCTCGCCGCCCTCATGGGCACGCAGGCCATCTACGTCATGACGCACGATTCGATCGGCCTCGGCGAGGATGGGCCGACGCACCAGCCGGTCGAGCACCTCGCGAGCCTGCGCGCCATGCCCAACATGCGCGTCTTCCGCCCGGCCGATGCCGTCGAGACGCTGGAGTGCTGGCAGCTGGCGCTCGAGCGGCGCGACGGCCCGACGGTCCTCGCGCTGACGCGCCAGAACCTCCCGGCCCAGCGCACGGCCTTCACGGACTGGAACATGTGCGCCACCGGCGCTTACGAACTCGCCGCCGCCGAGGGCGAGGCCGTCGTCAGCCTCTTCGCCTCGGGCTCCGAAGTCGAGATCGCCGTCGCCGCCCAGTCGCTGCTCGCCGAGCGCGGCATCGCCGCCCGCGTCGTCTCCGTGCCGTCGCTCGATCTCTTCCTCGCCCAGCCCGAGGATGTGCGCCGCGACGTCATCGGCAATGCGCGGATCAAGGTCGCCGTCGAGGCCGCCGTCCGCTTCGGGTGGGATGCGGTGATCGGCCCCGACGGCATCTTCGTCGGCATGTCGGGCTTCGGCGCCAGCGCCCCGTACAAGGAGCTGTACAAGCATTTCGGCATCACGGCCGAGGCCGTCGTCGAGCACGTCCTTGCCAGGCACACCGCCTGAGCAGGCACGCTTCGCCTCAGTTTCGCCGAACGCGCCGTGTCTCACGGCAACAGATCGAGGGAGTGACACCATGACGGTTCGGGTAGCCATCAACGGTTTCGGACGCATCGGCCGCAACATCCTGCGTGCCATCATCGAGAGCGGGCGCAAGGATATCGAGGTCGTCGCCATCAACGACCTCGGGCCAGTGGAGACCAACGCCCACCTGCTGCGCTTCGATTCGGTTCACGGCCGCTTTCCGGCCGAGGTTAAGGTCGACGGCGACACGATCGACGTGGGCCGCGGCCCCATCAAGGTCACCGCCATCCGCAATCCGGCCGAGCTGCCGCACAAGGACCTCGGCGTCGACATCGCCCTCGAGTGCACGGGCATCTTCACCTCGAAGGACAAGGCAAGGGCCCATCTCGACGCCGGCGCCCGGCGCGTGCTCGTCTCGGCCCCGGCCGACGGCGCGGACCTCACAGTCGTCTACGGCGTTAACCATGACAAGCTGGCGAAGGACCATCTCGTCGTCTCCAACGCGTCCTGCACCACGAACTGCCTCGCGCCGGTGGCGAAGGTGCTCAACGATGCCGTCGGCATCGAGAAAGGCTTCATGACCACGGTGCACGCCTACACGGGCGACCAGCCGACGCTCGACACCATGCACAAGGACCTCTACCGCGCCCGCGCTGCGGCCCTCAGCATGATCCCGACCTCGACCGGTGCCGCCAAGGCCGTCGGCCTCGTGCTGCCCGAGCTCAACGGCAAGCTCGACGGTGTCTCCATCCGCGTGCCGACGCCGAACGTCTCGGTCATCGACTTCAAGTTCATCGCCCGCAAGGCGACGACCAAGGACGAGGTCAACGAGGCCATCAAGCGCGCCGCCGCGCAGGAGCTGAAGGGCATCCTCAACTTCACGGCGAGCCCCAACGTCTCGGTCGACTTCAACCACGACAGCCACTCCTCCACCTTCGCCCTCGACCAGACGAAGGTGATGGAAGGCACGCTCGTGCGCGTCATGTCCTGGTACGACAACGAGTGGGGCTTCTCCAACCGCATGGCCGACACGGCCGTTGCAATGGGCAAGCTGGCCTGAAATGCATCGGGACGCGGACCCAAGCTCCGCGTCCCGCGTTACTTGAGGGGTTCGGCGGGGGGCGAGCTGGAGACCGCAATGAGCGACACGGGTGGCCAACGCATCGAACCCTTTCTGCCTCAATCAGCCCCTGATTCCGAGCCGGCCGCGCCCCCTGCCGAGCCGGCCCCTGCGCCAGCCCCGCCCCCGGCTTCTCCTCCTACCCCCGTCGAGGACCCGCCGGTGCCCCCCGCCACCCCGAGCGCCCGCTCCCTGGCGGAGCAGCTCGCCCGCATCGAGGAAAAGGCGGCACGGCTCGAGGAGAAGCACGCCCGCAGTGAGGCGCTGATGCTGCGGCTCGACGACAAGGTGCAGGCGACCTCGAACCTCTCTGGCGAACTCGCCCGCCAGAGCGACCTTGCCGCGCTGCACGATCGCGTCGCCCGGCTGCCGGGCTATTCCGCCCTCATCGTCGCGGCGGTCATCGCGGCGGTACTCGCCGCGAGCTTCACCGTCGCCCTCATCAAATTCCTGCCCGGAGGCATTGGATTATGAGCCATGGGACATCGAGCCCTGGGACCCGGAGCTTTCGCACGCTCGATGAAGCGCAGGTGAAGGGCAGGCGCGTCCTGTTGCGCGTCGACCTCAACGTGCCGATGGAGAATGGCCGCGTGAGCGACGCCACCCGAATCGAGCGGGTCGTGCCAACCATTCGCGAGATCGCCGACAACGGCGGCCGCGTGGTGCTGCTCGCCCATTTCGGCCGCCCGAAGGGCAAGCCCGAGCCCAAGGAAAGCCTGCGCCCGGTCGCGGCCGCGGTCGCCGAGCACATCGGCCGGCCGGTGGCTTTCGCCGAGGACTGCATCGGCGAGGCGGCGACCGAGGCCGTCGACGCCCTGAAGGACGGCGATATCGTCCTTCTCGAGAACACCCGCTTCCACGCGGGCGAGGAGAAGAACGACACTGATTTCGTGAAGGCGCTCGCCGCCAACGGCGATCTTTACGTCAACGACGCCTTCTCCGCTGCCCACCGGGCGCACGCCTCCACCGAAGGGCTCGCCCATGTGCTGCCGGCCTATGCCGGACGCACGATGCAGGCCGAACTCGAGGCCCTGGCCAAGGCGCTGGAAGCACCGAAGCGACCCGTCGTCGCCATCGTCGGCGGCGCCAAGGTATCGTCGAAGATCGACCTCCTGGAGAATCTCGTCACCAAGGTCGATGCTCTCGTCATCGGCGGCGGTATGGCCAATACCTTCCTGCACGCCCAGGGTGTCGCCGTGGGCAAGTCGCTGGCCGAGAAGGATCTGGCGACGACGGCCTTGAAGATCATGGAGAAGGCGTCGGCGCACAACTGCGCCATCATCCTGCCGGTCGATGCGGTGGTGGCCTGGCATTTCGAGGCCAACGCCCCTTCGCAAGCCTATGGCCTCGACGCCATCCCAGAGGATGGCATGATCCTCGACATCGGCCCGCAGTCGATCGAGCGCGTACGCGCCGCCATCGACGATGCTGCGACCCTTGTGTGGAACGGCCCGCTCGGCGCCTTCGAACTGACACCTTTCGACGCCGGCACGGTCGCAGCCGCTCGCTATGCGGCGGAGCGCACAGCGGGCGGCAAGCTCGTGTCGGTGGCCGGCGGCGGCGATACGGTCGCAGCGCTGAATCACGCGGGCGTCGCGGAAGCCTTTTCCTATGTCTCGACGGCGGGGGGCGCCTTCCTCGAGTGGATGGAAGGCAAGGCCCTGCCCGGTGTCGAGGCCTTGCGCGCCGGCTGAGGCCCGGCAACCATAACGAGGCGGGCAACCAACGCCCGCCCGGCCAGTCTAGCGGAGAAGTACAGTGGCTCGCATCACCCTGCGTCAGTTGCTCGACCACGCTGCCGAATACGGCTACGGCGTGCCGGCCTTCAACATCAACAACATGGAGCAGGGCCTCGCCATCATGGCGGCGGCCGATGCCGTCGATGCGCCCGTCATCATCCAGGCGAGTCGCGGCGCCCGCCAGTATGCCAACGACGTGGTGCTCGCCCGCCTCATCGACGCGCTCGTCGAGCTCTACCCGCACATCCCCGTGTGCATGCATCTCGACCACGGCAACAACGAAGCAACCTGCGTCACCGCCATGCAGCACGGCTTCACCTCCGTGATGATGGACGGCTCGCTGAAGGAGGACGGCAAGACGCCGGCCGACTGGGACTACAACGTCGGCATCACCCGCCGGGTGACCGAGATGGCCCATTACGGCGGCGTCTCGGTGGAGGGCGAGCTCGGCGTGCTCGGCTCGCTCGAAACGGGCATGGGCGACAAGGAGGACGGCCACGGCGCCGAGGGCAAGCTCAGCCACGACCAGCTGCTGACGAACCCGGACGAGGCGGTGAAGTTCGTCAAGGAGACTCAGGTCGATGCGCTCGCCATCGCCATGGGCACCTCGCACGGCGCCTACAAGTTCACGCGCAAGCCGGATGGGGCTATCCTCGCCATGCACGTGATCGAGGAGATCCACCGCCGCCTGCCCGAGACGCACCTCGTCATGCACGGCTCCTCCTCCGTGCCGCAGGAACTGCAGGACATCATCAACAAGTACGGCGGCAAGATGCCCCAGACCTGGGGCGTGCCGGTGGAAGAGATCCAGCGCGGCATCAAGCACGGCGTGCGCAAGATCAACATCGACACCGACAACCGCATGGCGATGACCGGCCAGATCCGCCGCATCCTCACCGAGAACCCGGGCGAGTTCGACCCGCGCAAATATCTGAAGCCGGCGATGGAGGCGATGACCAAGCTCTGCAAGGAGCGCCTCGAGCAGTTCGGCACGGCGGGCCAGGCCGGCAGGATCAAGCCCGTCTCCCTGTCCGAGATGGCCAAGCGCTACCGCTCCGGCGAGCTCGCCCCGAAGATCGCCTGATCCATGCCCGGCCGGTTCCCGGACCGGAGCAGGACGCGAGGGTCGCCGCACGGCGGCCCTCGGTGTTTCAAAAACAGGTTTCCACTTTCAGGCACGGCGCTCTAGAGTCCTTCGCTGCGACCTCGCGCTGCCGGCAGCCGGCGCGGACGACGCCGCCTTGGAGCCGATGCCGGTCGATTGCCCTGCAATCGGACCGGCATGGCTCTCGTTACTCGGGTACCTCAACGGCCATGTCCGACTTCACGCCCCGTCTCTATCTCGTCTCGCCCTTCGTGACCGATGTCGAGGCCTTCGCGCCACAGCTCGAAGCGGCCTGCAGGGTCGGCGACATCGCGGCCGTGCTGCTGCGGCTCGCCACGAACGACGAGCGGACGGCCATCAAGCAGGTAAAGGCGCTCGCGCCCATCGCCCAGAACGAGGGCGCCGCCGTCGTCGTCTCGGGCGCCCCTGTCATCGCCATGCGCGGCGGGGCGGACGGCGTTCACATCGCGGGCACCGGCTCGCCCGCCGAGGTCGAGGCGGCCCGCGAGGCGCTCGAGGCCATGAAACCGGATCGTATCGTCGGTATCGGTGGGTTGCGCAGCAAGCATGATGCCATGGTCGCCGGCGAGATGGACATCGATTACGTCATGTTCGGCGAGCCGCTGCCCAATGCCACCCTGCCCCCCTTCGCGCAGGTGATGGAGCGTGCGGCCTGGTGGGCGGAGATCTTTGCCGTGCCTTGCGTCGCCTTCGCGCCGGCGCTCGAGGACGTAACGCCGCTCGCGGAGACAGGGGTCGAGTTCGTCGCGGTGGGCGATGCGGTCTGGTCCGCGCCCGAGGGGCCGGCCAAGGCCGTGGCTTGCGCGCTCGGGGCGCTCGCCTCCGCCGAGGTGCCGCAGCGATGAGGTTGCGCCTGGCGGTCGCTCTTGCCGCGCTCCTCCTCCCCACCGCTGCCATCGCGCAGCCGGCCGCATCGCCAACGTTGCCCGCTCCTGCGGAAGGCGCAGCGCCGGCCGAGGCCGGACGCGCTCCCCAGCTGCCGACACCGCAGAGCACCCCCCTCATTCCGACGCTGCCGAGCGACCGCACGGATCTCGCCTATGGCGCCTACCAGCGCGGGCTTTATGTCTCGGCCCTGAAATATGCGACGGCGCGTGTGGAAGCCAATCGCAACGACACGGCCGCCATGACACTGCTCGGCGAGCTCTATGCGCAAGGCCTTGCCGTGCCGCAGGACTTCGCGGAGGCCGCCTCCTGGTACCGGCTTGCCCACGAAAAAGGCGATGCCAACGCCACTTTCGCCCTCGCCATGCTGGCCATGGATGGACTGGGGCTCCCGAAGAACCGGGCGCAGGCCGAGACGCTGCTCGAACAGGCTGCCGCCAAGGGCCACCCGGTCGCATCCTACAACCTCGCCCTGCTGCTGCTGCCGCGTCGCACCGAAGGCGGCGACGAACGGGCCGTCGCCCTGCTCGAGCGGGCGGCGCAGGCCGAGATCGCCGATGCCCAATATGCGCTCGCGGTACTCTATCGCGAAGGCAGAGGCGTGCCCGTCGACCGCATCAGGATGGCCAACTGGCTGGCGCGCGCGGCCGACAACGGCAACCTGCCGGCCCAGGTGGAATATGCCATCGCGCTTTTCAACGGCGATGGCACCGCGCGCAGCGAGGAAGAGGCGGCGCGCTGGTTCGAGCGAGCGGCTTGGCGCGGCAATCCCATCGCCCAGAACCGCCTGGCGCGCATCCTCGCTGCCGGTCGCGGCCGCCCGACGGACCTGGTCGAGGCCGCCGCTTGGCACATGCTGGCCGCGCAGGCGGGCCTCGCGGACAGCTGGCTCGACGATACCCTCAAGACCCTCACCGATGCGCAGCGCAAGGCTGCCGCCGACACCGCCCGTGAACGGGCCGAACGCCTCGAATTCGGCATCGGCCCTTGACCCCGCCGCGCAGCGAGGGCAAACCCGCCGCCCGGCCGCCATTCCAGTGACGAAAGACCCCAAGGCATGATCCGCTCTCCCCTCATCACCGTGATGACCGACGCCGTCATGAAGGCGGCTCGCTCGCTCAAGCGCGACTTCGGCGAGGTCGAGGCGCTGCAGGTCACGCTGAAGGGGCCGGGCGACTTTGTTTCCGCCGCCGACCGCAAGGCGGAGAAGACGCTGCGCGAGGCGCTGGAGAAGGCCCGCCCCGGCTATGGCTTCGTGATGGAGGAAAGCGGCATCGTCGAGGGAAGCGACAAGAGCCACCGCTGGCACATCGATCCGCTCGACGGCACGACGAATTTCCTGCACGGCTTCCCGCACTTCGCCATCTCGGTCGGCCTCGAGCGCGACGAGCAACTGGTGGCCGGAGTCATCTACGACCCGATCAAGGACGAGATGTTTGTCGCCGAGAAGGGCAAGGGTGCCTTCCTCAACAACAGGCGCGTCCGCGTCTCGGCCCGGCGCGAGATGCCCCAGGCCCTTGTCGGCTGCGGCATCCCGCACCTGGGCAAGGGCGGCCATGGCCAGCTCATCCGCGAGCTTGCCGCCGTCTCCGTGCGCGCCGCCGGCGTGCGCCGCTCGGGCTCGGCCGCGCTCGACATCGCCTATGTCGCCTGCGGGCGGCTCGACATCTTCTGGGAGCGCGGCCTCAACTCGTGGGACATGGCGGCCGGTCTCGCCATCCTGCGCGAGGCGGGCGGCTTCGCCAGCGACGCCGACGGCGGCGTCAACCCCATCGCCAGTGGCTCCATTGCCTGCGGCAACGAGACACTCCACCGCGAGCTGCTCGACGTGCTGAAGAGCGCACGCGCCTGAGCGATCGCTGACAGGTCGCGGTTAGCTTGCGGCACAGTCACGAAGATGCCGACAAGACGTGCGACGAAGGGCCATTGTCGGCACGCCGCGCAACGCGTGCCGGCTTGATCGCCGGGTATTCCCCGGCGAACATGGGTGTATAGTCCCTTCGGACACAACCCGATGGTTTGAGATGGCGGCCGGCGATTCCCTCAAGCTTTCCTCCCCCCGGATCTACCTGGTCCGCATGGGCGTCTTCCTCATTCTGGTGGGCTTCCTCGCCTTCGTGCTCTACCGCCAGATCTGGTCGGCCTTCCTCACCAACCCGGCGCTGAATGGCATCATCCTTGGGGTGCTGCTCATCGGCATCGTGCTCGCCCTGCGGCAGGTAGCCCGGCTCTTCCGGGAGGTGCGCTGGGTCAACAACCTGCGCCGCAGCGGCGAGGGCGTCGCCCTCACCGACATGCCGGTGCTGCTCGCACCCATGGCGACGCTGATCGGCGACCGCTTCGGCCGCGGCGGCGTGCCCACGGCGACCCTGCGGGCCATCCTCGATTCCATCGCCGCGCGCCTCGACGAGAGCCGCGACATCACGCGCTATCTCGCCGGGCTGCTCGTCTTCCTCGGCCTGCTCGGCACCTTCTGGGGCCTGCTCGAGACCGTGAGCTCGGTGGGCAAGGTCATCCAGTCCATGCGCACCGGCGGGGAGGCGAGCGCCCTCTTCGACGAGCTCAAGGCAGGCCTCGCCGCGCCACTCGGCGGCATGGGCATTTCTTTCTCGTCCTCGCTCTTCGGCCTCGCCGGCTCACTCGTTCTCGGCTTTCTCGACCTTCAGGCGGGCCAGGCGCAGAACCGCTTCTACACCGAGTTGGAGGACTGGCTCGCGGCCTCCGTCGCCGACGTCACGCTTGATGCCATGCCCGGCACGCCGGCCCTTGCCGCCGGGCAGGATGTCGCAGCGGCGCTGGAGCGGCTCACCACCGCCGTCAGCGAGGGCCAGAGCGGGCGGGCCGCCACCCATGCCATGGCCAATCTCGCGGAGGGCATTCAGGGCCTCGTCCAGCACATGCGCACCGAGCAGCAGATGATCCGCGACTGGGTGGAGGCTCAGGCGAGCCACCAGCGCGAGATCAAGCTGCTGCTCGAGCGCCTGAATGCCGAGCGCGCGCGGATCGACTAGCATGGCCCTGTCCCGCGCCCGCCGGTCAGACCGCCGGATCGATTACTGGCCCGGCTTTGTCGACGCGCTGTCGACGCTGGTTCTCGCCATCATCTTCCTCTTGTCGGTCTTCATGCTGCTGCAGTTCTTCCTGTCTCAGGAGATCTCGGGCAAGGACACCGCACTGCAACGGCTCAACCAGCAGATCGCCGAGCTGACCGAACTTCTCGCCCTGGAGCGCGGCTCGAAGAAGGAGCTGCAGGACAATCTCTCCGTCCTCCAGTCGACGCTGTCGGCGAGCGAAGCCGAGCGCAACCGCCTCTCCGGCCTGCTCACGAGCGGTACGGCCGAGGGCGACGCGGCGAACCGGCGCATCGGCGAACTGGAAGGCGCGCTGTCAGCAGAACGGGACATTTCCGCGCGCGCCCTTGCCCAGGTCGAACTGCTCAACCAGCAGCTTGCCGCCATGCGCCGGCAACTGGCAGCACTGGAGGAGGCGCTGGAGGCGTCGGAGGCCCGCGACAAGCAGTCCCAGGCTCGCATCGCCGACCTCGGCTCGCGCCTCAACACCGCGCTTGCCCAGCGGGTACAGGAACTTGCCCGCTTCCGCTCCGACTTCTTCGGGCGCCTGCGGCAGATTCTCGGCAACCGCTCGGACATTCGAGTCGTCGGTGATCGCTTCGTGTTCGAATCCGAGGTGCTGTTCGATACCGGTCAGGCGACGCTTCTGCCCGCGGGAACGGCCGAGCTCGACAAGATTGCAAGCGCGGTGCTCGAGCTCGCCCGCGAGATCCCGCCCGACATCCCGTGGGTGCTGCGCGTGGACGGGCACACCGACAAGCGCCCCCTGTCAGGCACCGGCCAGTACAAGTCCAACTGGGCCCTGTCGGCGGCGCGCGCCATCTCCGTGGTGCAATATCTCGTCGAGAAGGGCGTGCCGCCCCAGCACCTGCTCGCCGCCGGCTTCGGCGAATTCCAGCCCATCGAGCTCGGCGACACCGAAGACGCCTTCCGTCGCAACCGCCGCATCGAGCTGAAGCTCACCGAGCGGTGACGGTCGGCATAGGAGGAACTGGAGGGCCTGGAGCAACCCGTCCCCCTCCCCCCGCTTGCGGCGGGGAGGGGCCAGGGGCGGGCGGCGCCGCCTGAGCGGCGCATCCGTTACCCTCGTCCCCGAATTCGCTGCCGCCTGCCTGCTGAACCACCCCCCACCCCGACCCTCCCCGCCACTTCGTGGGGGGAGGGAGAAGAGGCCGCCCTTCTCCGCTCCAAAAATCTACTTCGCAGCGAGCACCTCGGCCGGCACGTCGCCGAACTGCAGGCGGGCGAGCTTGGCATAAAGACCGCCCCGCACCGCAAGCGTCGCGTGCGTGCCCTCCTCCACGATGCGCCCCTCGTCCATGACGAGGATGCGGTCGGCGGACTGAACAGTCGCGAGGCGGTGGGCGACGACGATCGTGGTGCGGCCCTGCATCAGCCGGTCGAGCGCTGCCTGCACGAGGCGCTCGCTCTCGGCATCGAGCGCCGACGTGGCCTCGTCGAGCAGGAGGATCGGCGCGTCTTTCAGGACGGCGCGGGCGATGGCGAGGCGCTGGCGCTGGCCGCCCGAGAGCGTGACGCCGCGCTCGCCGAGCATGGTGTCGTAGCCCTGCGGCAGGGCCGTGATGAAGGCGTCGGCGGCCGCGAACTCCGCTGCGCGGCGCACCTCTTCCATAGAGGCATCAGGGCGGCCGTAGCGGATGTTGTCGGCGACACTCGCGCCGAAGATGACCGCCTCTTGCTGCACATAGGCGATACGGCTGCGCAGCGCCGCAAGGTCCGCGCGGCGCACGTCGACGCCATCGACCAGCACCCTGCCGCCCTGGCAATCGTAGAACCGCAGGATGAGCTGGAACACCGTGGTCTTGCCGGCACCCGACGGCCCGACGATGGCAACGCGCTCGCCCGCCGCAACCGAGAAGTCGAGTGCATGCAGCGACGAGCGTTCGGGCCGGCTCGGATAGGCGAAGGACACGTTCTCGAAGGCCACCGTGCCACGCGGCGGCTGCGGCAGGGCAACCGGCGAGGCGGGCGAGGCGACGCTCGCACGCGTGGCGAGCAACTCCGACAGGCGGCCCGCCGCACCTGCCGCCTGGGATACCTCGCCCCAGACCTGGCTGAGCTCGCCGAGCGCGCCGGCGGCAAAAACCGCGTAAAGCACGAACTGGGACAGCCGCCCAGCGCTCATGCGGCCGCCGAGCACGTCCTGCGCGCCGTACCAGAGCACCGCGACGACGCTCGCCGCGATGAGGAAGAGCGCGACGGCGGTGAGATAGGCCCGGGCACGGATGGAAGCGCGCGCGGCCTCGAAGGCGTCCTCGGCGGCCGCCTTGTAGCGCCGGGCGGTCGCTGCCTCGACGCCGAAGGCCTGCATGGTGCGGATGGCGCCGACCGCCTCTGTGGCGAAGGCCGAGGCGTCCGCCAGCCTGTCCTGCGCGGCGCGCGAGCGCCGGCGCACGCTGCGCCCCGAGGCGACGAGCGGCAGGACGATAACCGGGATGGCGGCAAGGACGAGGGCCGACAGGCGCGGGCTCGTCACCACCATCATCGTCGCCGCGCCGATGAAGAGGAAGAGGTTGCGCAGCGCGATCGAGGCGCTCGCTCCGAAGGCGGCCTTGATCTGCGTGGTGTCGGCGGCGAGGCGCGAGGCGAGGTCGCCGCTGCGAGCGCTGTCGTAGAAGCCGGGATCGAGCCACAGGAGATGGCGGAAGACGGCCGTGCGCAGGTCCGCCACCACCCGCTCGCCGAGCGTCGTGACGAGGTAGTAGCGGGCCGCGCTCGCGACGGCGAGCACGGCGACGACGATGACGAGCATGCCGAAATAGGCATTGATCATGCCGCTGTCGGGGTCGGAGAAGCCGCCGTCGATCACTCGCCGCACCGCCAGCGGCAGCGCAAGCGTCGCGCCCGCGGCAACGACGAGCGCCACGAGAGCCGCCGCGATGCGGCCACGGTAGGCGAGCGCGAAGGGCACCAGCGGCTTCAGCGCCGCCATCGGCGCGCGCTCGCCCCTTCCCTCGCCTGCCGCCCCGCCGTCCGCGGCTTCGCCTTCCATCCGCATGCGGCCCCTGCCCGCTGCCATCGTCCCGTCCTTTCCTCCTCGCCGGATCGCCCGCGGCGATTTTGGCCTTTCTGCCCTGCTTGTATCCGCCTTGGCGCTGCGCTATAGGGTCGCGATCTTCAGGAATATCCGTCGTCGTCATGATGCGCTGCTGCCGGCGCGAGGCGTGCGGCGCAGTGTTGGACAAGGACACCGCCATGAAAAGCGATACGCATCCCGATTACCACTTCATCAAGGTCGTGATGACCGACGGCACGGAATATGTCACGCGCTCGACCTACGGCAAGGAAGGCGACGTGCTGAACCTCGACATCGATCCGCGCACCCATCCGGCCTGGACCGGCGGCTCGCAGCAGCTGCTCGACCGCGGCGGCCGTGTCTCGCGCTTCAACAACCGTTTCGCCGGCCTCAGCTTCGGCAAGAAGTAAGGGCGTGCGGAGCCTTCCGCCTCTCTCCCCAAATGCAAAGCCCCGGCGCTGCCGCCGGGGCTTTTGCTTGTCGCGGGGAGGCTGTCGTGATCAGTGCCGGGAAAAGGCCGACTGCAGACGCCCGAGTTGGAGGGCGACCGGGCTCGTCGACGAGGCAAGCAGACTTTCCCCGCTCAGGAGCGCGTCGAGATGCAGCACGCGCTCCTGCAGGCGCAGCGAATGGTCGATGAGCTCGCGCATGCGCTCGGGCAGGAGCGAGACCAGATCGTCCGACGTCGGTGAATTCTGCCAGGTCAGCTTGACCTTGTGCTTTTCCTGCATCGCCTGCTCGGGCGTCAGTTCCCCTTCCGCCACCGCGCGCTGCAGCAGCAGCCAGGACGCGACCTGCATGAGGCGTGTCGTCAGCCGCATGCTCTCGGCGGCATAGGCGAGCGCTGCCTGCCTCTGCAGTTGGCGGCTCTCCTCGCGGCCCGGCCCGTCGAGATAGGCAGCCGATTCCTCGATCAGGTCCATACCCTCGCGGAACAGCAACCGAAAAGCCTCGGAAGCCACGAAGCTGCGCCCGAAGGGAATGGGGGCCGTATCGTCGTTGTGCTCGCTGCGGAGCTTGCTCTGTTCGCTCATGGTTCCTCGCGCCTCCCTCGGTTCCGCCACCATGCTGCTCCGAAATGGAACGTTGCACTCGTTGCGGGAGACACGTTGCAAGTTTGCCGCCAATCACCTCAGCAATAGGTTAACGAAACTGCCGATGGAGAGAAAGCGGCAGAATTTAAGAGCATGCATGCGGAGCGGCCCCGACGTCGGCCTCACCGATCCACGGCAGCGGAAATGGTGATCAAGCCTCTTGTGTTGATCAGATTTCCCTGGCGCTTCCGGCGCCCGGCCCCGCCGCGCGGGTATCAAAAAAGAGCCGCCCGAGGGGCGGCCCGAAGTGATAACAGGGAGGCGTCAAACAGAGTGGACAGGAGCCACTCGGCATCCAGAAGACTGGATAGCTGCCGTTATAAATCGGAAACCTTAACGCTCCGTTAAGCTGCGGCGTGCCAGCGAGGGCGCTCGCGTCCCGCTACGGCACAGGCTGATCCATCATCCAGAATGGATCAGCGGAAGAAGGCGTTCGCCGCCTGCCGTGAAGCCTGCTTCGCCTCTCTCATCCCCTCGAGCCGGGCAATCTCCGCCTTGAGCAGCGTGATCCTGTCCTCGAGCTCGTCGAGCGACAGCGCCGACAGATCCTGCCCGATCTCGTGAGCGAGGGGACTCTTGCCGAGGGGACCCTTGCGCGGCTCGTCGCCGAAGATGTCCTGCATGTCCTCCCTCCCGTCGCCAGTTGCGGACCCCTCAGTTTACGGCGAGGCGGCCGGGATTGTCACCCGCCCGGGCGACGGTGACCCGCTGTCGGCCCTCCACCGTGCCTCGGTCGAGAAAATTTCGCGTGCCATGTCGATCCCGGCGATGCTCGCTCGTCGTAGGGGCAGGAAGGCCATCGGGGCCTCTCCGGAAGACAAGGAGACGAGACGATGCGTGTGATGGTCATGGTCAAGGCGACCAAGGACAGCGAAGCCGGCGCCATCCCCTCGGCCGAGCTGCTCGAGGCTATGGGCAAGTACAACGAGGAGCTGATCAGCGCCGGTGTGCTGCTGACCGGCGACGGGCTGAAGCCTTCGTCCGCCGGCAAGCGCGTGGCCTTCGACGGCCCCAACCGCTCCATCATCGACGGCCCTTTCGCCGAGACGCGCGAACTGGTCGCCGGCTTCTGGCTCTGGGAGGTCAAGGACATGGACGAGGCGGTCGCCTGGGTGAAGCGCTGCCCCAATCCGATGCCCGGGCCGAGCGAGATCGAGATCCGCCCCGTGGTCGATGCCACCGATTTCGGCGAGGAGCTCGCCCCCGAATTCGGGGAGCGGCTCAACCGTCTGCGCGAGAGGCTGCCGGAACGCTGAGGCATCCCCTCGTCGCCATGCTTGCCTTGCCGCCTGTTTCTCGCCTAAGCGGGAGGCATGGCGGCAAGCGACACCCACCGCGCGATCGAGACGGTCTTCCGGATCGAACGCGCGCGGCTGGTCGGCGGCCTCGCCCGCATCGTACGGGACGTCGACCTCGCCGAAGAGCTGGCGCAGGACGCGCTCCTCGCCGCCCTCTGCGAATGGCCGCGGGCGGGCGTGCCACATAATCCCGGCGCGTGGCTGATGGCCACCGCCAAGCGCCGGGCCATCGACCGGCTGCGTCGTACCGCGATGCTCACGCGCAAGCACGCCGAGATCGGCCGCGATCTCGCCGAGGACGGCGCGGATCCTGTGGCGGCGCTCGAGGCGGCGCTCGACGACGATGTCGGCGACGAGGTGCTGAGCCTCATCTTCACGGCCTGCCATCCCGTGCTATCGCCGGATGCGCGCGCGGCCCTGACGCTTCGCCTCATCGGTGGCCTGACGACAGAAGAGATAGCCCGCGCCTTCCTCTCGAGCGAGACGACCATTGCCCAACGCATCGTCCGGGCCAAGAAAACCCTGCGCGAGGCCGGGCTGAGCTACGAGGTGCCGCGCGGCAGGGAGCGGGCGGAGCGCCTCGCCTCGGTGCTGGAGGTGATCTATCTCATTTTCAACGAGGGCTATGCCGTCACGGCCGGCGCGGACCTGACCCGCCCTGCGCTGTGCATGGAAGCCCAGCGCCTCGGCCGCATCCTGGCCGGCCTGATGCCCGAGGAGCCGGAGGTCTTCGGCCTCCTGGCGCTGATGGAGCTGCAGGCCTCCCGCCTCGCCGCGCGCCTGGGGCCGGACGGCATGCTCCTGCCCTTGACAGAGCAGAACCGCGCCCGCTGGGACCAGCTCCTCATCCGCCGCGGCCTTGCCGCCCTCGCGCGCGCCGAGGCCCTGAGCGGGGCTCGCGGGCCCTATGCCCTGCAAGGGGCCCTCGCCGCCTGCCACGCGCGGGCGCGGCGGGCCGAGGAGACGGACTGGGCGCGGATCGCCGCGCTCTACGGCGTGCTGCGCGAGGTCATGCCCTCGCCGGTGGTCGACCTCAACCGCGCCATCGCGCATTCCATGGCCTTCGGTCCCGAGGCCGGCCTTGCGCTCCTCGCGGCGGTCGACGCCGACGCCCTGCGCAACTACGCGCCGCTGCCGGCGGCCCGGGGCGATTTCCTCTTCCGCTCCGGCCGCCTCGCCGAGGCGAAGCGGGCGTTCGAGGAGGCGGCCGCCCTCACCCGCAACGAGCGCGAGCGGGCTTTTCTCCTCAAGCGGGCGGCCGCCTGCGGCGGCTGAATGCGGGAAGAGGCGGGCGCCGACAAGACGTCGCCGCGATCCTCTGCGATCATTTGCCAGATCGACGCGACGCGCTTATATAGCGGCCAGTCCCCGTCATCGACGATCGATGATTGCTTCGGCCCCGCCGGGTCGGAGCGCAGGGAAACCGTGTCTGCCAGGCCGGGGCGCCAGGCGCCCGCCGAAATGTCTTAAGGAGCCGACCATGTCCACCGGACCGCTGATGCCCAAGGCGACCGCCGTCTGGCTCGTCGAAAATACGGCGCTGACGTTCGACCAGATCGCCGACTTCTGCAAGCTGCATCCGCTCGAGGTGAAGGGCATCGCCGACGGGGAGGTCGCGGCCGGCATCAAGGGGCTCGATCCGACGGTCAACGGCCAGCTCACCCGCGAGGAGATCGCCCGGGCGGAGGCCAATCCCGCCTACCGGCTCAGGCTCGCCCCGCCCAAGGTCAAGCTACCGGAGGTCAAACGCAAGAAGGGCCCGCGTTACACGCCCGTCTCGCGCCGCCAGGACCGGCCGAACGCCATCCTCTGGCTGCTGCGTAACCACCCCGAGCTGAAGGACGCGCAGATCATGCGCCTCGTCGGCACGACCAAGACGACCATCCAGCAGATCCGCGACCGCACGCACTGGAATGCGGCGCATCTGACGCCGATGGACCCGGTCACGCTCGGTCTTTGCTCGCAGATCGATCTCGACTTCGAGGTGGCCCGCGCCGCCAAAGACCGTCCGCAGGTGGCGCCCGAGGGCGACCAGACGCTGCTGCCGGCCGAAGTCACCACCGCCCCTGAGGACGAGGTGCAGCCCTTCGGCGACACCTCGCGCCCGCGCCGGGACGAGGAGGAGAAGCTCGACGTCGATTCCGTCTTCGCCAAGCTCAAGCAGCTCAAGCGCCCGGACGACGAGGAGGACGAAGAACTCTGAGAAGCCGCCGGGAACGGCGCTTCCGACCGATCGGACCCCGCGGCGCCATCCGCGGGGTTTTTCTTATCGGGCAGCCGATCCGCCCGCGCGGCGGGCGAGCATGGCGGCGATCTCGTCGAGCACCGCCGGATCGTCGATCGTCGCGGGCACGGACCATGCGTCGCCGTCGGCGATCTTCTTCATGGTGCCGCGCAGGATCTTGCCCGAGCGTGTCTTGGGCAGGCGAGCGACGACGAGGGCGAGCTTGAAGGCGGCCACGGGGCCGATCTCCTCGCGCACGCGGGCGACGATCTCGGCCTCGATCTCTGCGGGCGCGCGATCGACACCGCTCTTCAGCACGACGAAGCCGACGGGCACCTCCCCCTTCACAGGGTCGCTCGCGCCGACGACGGCGCATTCGGCAACGTCGGGATGGGCGGCGATCACCTCTTCCATGCCACCGGTGGACAGGCGATGGCCGGCGACATTGATGATGTCGTCCGTCCGCCCCATGACGAAGAGATAGCCGTCCTCGTCGATGTAGCCTGCATCCGACGTCTTGTAGAAGCCGGGGAACGCCTCAAGATAGCTCTCGCGGAAGCGCTCGTCGGCCTGCCACAGGGTGGGCAGGCAGCCGGGCGGCAGCGGCAGCTTCACCGCGATCTCGCCCATGGCGCCCTGCGGCTGGTCCTTGCCCGCCTCGTCGAGGATGTGCACGTCGTAGCCGGGCATCGGCACGGTCGGCGAGCCGTGCTTGACCGGCAGCGCGCCGAGGCCGAGCGGATTGCCCGCGATAGCCCAGCCGGTCTCCGTCTGCCACCAATGGTCGATCACCGGCACGTTGAGCACCCGTTCCGCCCATTGCACGGTGTCGGGGTCGGCGCGCTCGCCGGCGAGGAACAGGGCGCGGAAGGCCGTCATGTCGACATTGTCGATCAGCGCACCCTGCGGATCCTCCTTGCGGATGGCGCGGAAGGCCGTCGGCGCGGTGAACAGCGTGGTGACGCCGTGCTCGGCGATGACGCGCCAGTAGGCGCCGGCGTCGGGCGTGCCGACGGGCTTGCCCTCGTAGAGGATGGTGGTGCAGCCCGTGAGCAGCGGTCCGTAGACGATGTAGCTGTGGCCGACCACCCAGCCGATGTCGGAGGCCGCCCAGAACACTTCGCCCGGCGCCACACCGTAGAGGTTCTGCATGGACCATACGAGCGCCACCATGTGCCCGCCGTTGTCGCGCACCACGCCCTTGGGCTTTCCGGTCGTGCCCGAGGTATAGAGGATGTAGAGCGGGTCGGTGGCCTCCACCGGCGTGCAGTCCACGTCCTTGCCGGCCGCGCGGGCCTTGCTCACCGTCTCCGTCCAGTCGAGGTCGCGGCCCTTGACGAGGCTCGCCTCTTCCTGGGCGCGCTGCAGGATGAGGCAGGCCTCGGGCTTGGCCGGCGAGAGCTCGATCGCCTCGTCGAGCAGCGGCTTGTAGGGCACGACCCGGGTCGGCTCGACCCCGCAGGAGGCGGACAGGATGACCTTCGGCTCGGCATCGGCGATGCGCTGTGCCAGTTCCCGTGCGGCGAAGCCGCCGAAGACGACGGAATGGATGGCGCCGATGCGGGCGCAGGCGAGCATGCCGACCACCGCCTCCGGCACCATGGGCATGTAGATGACGACGCGGTCGCCCTTGCCGACCCCTAGGTCGCGCAGCACGGCCGCGAGCACGCGCACCTCCGACAGAAGGCCGTTGTAGGAGATGATGCGCTTCGCCCCCGTGACCGGGCTGTCGTAGATGATGGCCGGCTGGGAGCCGCGCCCGGCGTCGACATGCCGGTCGACCGCGTTGAAGCAGGTGTTGCAGGTCGCCCCCGGGAACCAGCGCCCGTAGACGCCGAGGGAGGCGTCGAAGACCTGCACCGGCGGGCGCATCCAGTCGATGGCCTTGGCCGCCTGCCCCCAGAAAGCGAGCGGATCCCTGCGCCAGGCCTCGTAGACCTCCCCGTATCGGCTGCGTGCTGCGGATGCCTTGGGCACGGCGATCATGCTGGCTGTCCTCCCCCTTGGCCGGAGCGTGCCCCGGCGGACAGATGGTGCGACCGGTGGCGGCGCCTTGCAACATGCCCGACAGCATGTCCGGCCCTGTGAGCATAGCAGCCCGGCGGCCGGCCGCCTTGAGACTTTCGGCGGGTCTGACTACCAAGAGATGCCTGCCGAGCCCAGCCCGAATGATCAACGATCCCCTTTTCTATTTCGCCGCCATCCCGGCGGTTGTCATCATCGGCCTTGCCAAGGGTGGCTTCGTCGGGCTCGCGATCCTGGGCATTCCGCTGATGGCGCTGTTCGTGCCGCCGGTGCAGGCCGCGGCGATCATGTTGCCCATCCTTATCGTGCAGGACGCGGTCGGTATCTATGCCTTCCGTCGGCATGTGAACAAACGCCTGCTCGCCATCACCCTCACGGGCGCGCTGGCCGGCATCGTCCTTGCGACCTTCACGGCCGCTGCCGTCTCGGAGGCGGCGGTGCGGCTCGCCGTCGGCCTCATTGCCCTCGTCTTCGCCCTCAACTGGTGGCTCAATCTCGCCAAGCAGGCGGCGGGCGAGCGGCCGGGCGGCATCGCCTGGGGACTGTTGTGGGGCAGCGTATCCGGCTTCACCAGCTTCATCAGCCATGCCGGCGGGCCGCCGTTCCAGGTCTACGTGCTGCCTCTGAGGCTCTCACGCGACGTTCTCGTGGGCACCACCACGTGGTTCTTCGCCACCGTCAATCTGATGAAGGTGGCGCCTTATGTCTGGCTCGGCCAGTTCACGCACGAGAACCTCACAACCTCGCTCGTGCTCATGCCCGTCGCCGTCGGTTCGACCATGGCGGGCGTTTGGCTGGTGCGGCGCGTCGACCCGACCGCCTTCTATCGCCTCATCTACGCCCTGCTCGTGCTCGTCGGCCTCAAACTGACATATGATGGGCTTATTGCACTCATCTGATTCTTCCCGTCCCGCCCGGGATGAGAGCACGACAGGAAAAGCCATGCCGCCGTTCGCACCTTCCATTATCCTTCGCACCGGCGTGGCCTGCCTTGCCATCCTCCTGGCAGGCGCTAGCGCGGCCGCCTTCGACCTGCAGGGCCACCGCGGCGCGCGCGGGCTCTCGCCCGAAAATACTCTTCCCGCCTTCGAGAAAGCCCTGCGCACCGGGGTCGCGACCCTCGAGCTCGACATCGGCATGACGAGCGACGGCGTGCTCGTCGTCTCGCACGACCCGAGGCTCAATCCCGACATCACGCGCGGGCCCGACGGCACCTTCCTGACCGGGCCGGGCAAGGCGCTGACCGCCATGACGCTCGAGGAACTGCGGAGCTTCGACGTCGGCCGCACCAGGCCGGACAGCCGCACCGCCAAGTCCTTCCCGGAGCAGACGCCGGTCGACGGCACGCGCATACCGACGCTCGAGGATGTCTTCGCCCTCGCCGAACGCCTCGGCGCGAAGGACGTGCGCTTCAACATCGAGACCAAGTCGAGCCCGGCGCCGGATGCCGGCACGCCCGAGCCGCGCGCCTTCGCCACGGCGCTGGCGAAGGCCATCGACAAGGCCGGGCTCGGGGAGCGCGTCACGGTCCAGTCCTTTGACTGGCGCACCCTCATGGCCCTCAAGGAGGTCTCGCCCGACATTCCGCGCGTGTGCCTGACGAGCGAGGGCAATTTCGATACGCTCCAGCGCGGCAAGGACGGGGGCTCGCCCTGGCTCGGTGGCCTCGATGTTGACGATTTCGATTCGGTGCCGGCGCTCGTCGCGGAAGCCGGCTGCACCACCTGGTCGCCCAATTTCCGCAACCTCACGCAGCCGCTCGTCGAGGAAGCCCAGGAGATGGAGCTGGCGGTGGTGCCCTGGACGGTGAACGAGACCGACGACATGGCGCGCCTGATCGACTGGGGCGTCGACGGGCTCATCACCGACTATCCCGACCGGGCCCGCACCGTCATGGCCGCCAAGGGCCTGCCCCTGCCCGCGCCGGTCGCACCCTAGGCCGACGAGGCGCCTCTCCCTTTGGCTGATTGATCGCCCGCAACCTCGCCGGCTAGGCTGCCACATCGCAAGTTCCGAAGCGGACTGGAAAGATGACGGCCTCAGCCTACGACCTCCACCTCGACCGCAACCCGGCCAATTTCCAGCCGCTGACGCCGCTGACCTTCCTCGAACGGGCCGCAAGCGTCTTTCCCGAGCGTACGGCCATCATCCACGGCAGTTTGCGCCGCAACTATCGCGACTTCTATGCTCGCGCCCGGCGCCTTGCCTCGGCGCTCGCAGCTCATGGCATCGGCCGCGGTGACACCGTCTCGGTGATGCTGTCGAACACGCCGGCGATGCTCGAATGCCACTACGGCGTGCCCATGACCGGAGCGGTGCTCAACACGCTCAACACCCGGCTCGACGCGGCCATCATCGCCTTCACGCTCGACCATGCCGAGACCAGGGTGCTCATCACCGACCGCGAGTTCTCGAAAACCATCCGCGAGGCACTCGCCCTCGCCAAGGCGAAGCCGCTCGTCATCGACTACGACGACCCCGAATACGACGGCCGCGGCGAGGTCCTCGGCAAGACGGATTATGAGACCTTCCTCGCCGGCGGCGACCCCGACCATGCATGGCAGATGCCGGACGACGAGTGGGACGCGATCTCGCTCAACTACACCTCGGGCACGACCGGCGACCCCAAGGGCGTCGTCTACCACCACCGCGGTGCCTACCTGCTTGCCATGGGCAATGTCGTCACCTGCGGCATGGGGAAGCATCCCGTCTATCTGTGGACGCTGCCGATGTTCCACTGCAACGGCTGGTGCTTTCCCTGGTCCATCTCGGTGGTCGCCGGCACGCATGTGTGCCTGCGCCAGGTGCGCGCCGGCGCCATGTATGCAGCGCTCGCCGAACATGGCGTCACGCATCTTTGCGGCGCGCCCATCGTCATGGCGACGCTGCTCAATGCGCCTGCCACGGACAAGCGCGATTTCACGCAGAAGGTCGCCTTCTTCACCGCGGCCGCGCCGCCGCCCGAGGCGGTGCTGGCCGCCATGAAGGACGCCGGCTTCGACGTGACCCATCTCTACGGCCTCACCGAGACCTACGGTCCCGCTGTCGTCAACGACTGGAACAGCGCCTGGGACGACCTGCCGACGGGTGACTATGCGGCGAAGAAGGCGCGCCAGGGCGTGCGCTACCTCGTGCTCGAAGGCCTCGACGTGCGCGACCCCGAGACGCTCGCATCCGTGCCGGCCGACGGCGAGACGCTAGGTGAGGTCATGTTCCGCGGCAACGTTGTGATGAAGGGCTATCTGAAGAACAAGGCTGCCACCGACAAGGCCTTCGCCGGCGGCTGGTTCCACTCCGGCGACCTCGGCGTCAAGCACCCCGACGGCTACATCCAGCTCAAGGATCGCTCGAAGGACATCATCATCTCCGGCGGCGAGAACATCTCCTCCATCGAGGTCGAGGATGCGCTCTACAAGCATCCGGCGGTGCAGGCCGCCGCGGTCGTCGCCAAGCCGGACGAGAAATGGGGCGAGACGCCGTGCGCCTTCGTCGAGCTCAGGCCCGGGGCGGAGGCGACGGCGGAGGAACTGATCGCCTTCTGCCGCAGCCGACTCGCGGCCTTCAAATGCCCGCGCCACGTGGTCTTCACCGAACTGCCCAAGACCTCGACGGGCAAGATCCAGAAATTCCGCCTGCGCGAGATGGCCCGCGAGGCGTGACGCGTCGGCTCGCCCATATGAAAACGGCCACCCTGAGGGGTGGCCGTCGCGCCGGTCGTGCGGCCGGCAGATCCGTCAATGTATCGATTGCGATATCGTCGTATGACGCAAGCGCTCCATCTCGTCCTTCAACTGCAGCTTCTTGCGCTTGAGTTCCGCGATCTTGAGCTCGTCAGCCGAGGGGCTGGCCTGCACCGTTTGGATCTCGCGCTCAAGCGCTTCGTGCCGCTTTGCGAGTTCGGCCAGATGGGCGTTCAAAGACATCGCTTTCCTCCTTCGGATCACTCCGACGACAGAACTGTGACACAGCATTGTGGCGGAGTCGAAGCAGATTCCGCCATCGGCGGTGCACCGGCGGCGAGCCGTGGGCAAGCCACCCTTTTTGCAGGGGCTCGGCTTGCCGAGCGTGCGGCCACGCCGCATACTTCCGACTTCCGTCATTCACCGGATCGATGCCCCCGGGCAGCGCCATGATGACCATCGATATCGACGACGAAGACGAGCGCCAGCAACTGATGGGCGAACTCAATCGCCTGCGCGAGGAACACCGCGACCTCGATGCGGCGATCGCGGCGATCGAATCCGTCGGCCCCGCCGACCAATTACAGATCCAGCGGCTGAAGAAGCGCAAACTCATCCTCAAGGATCGCATCACCTTTCTCGAGGACAGGCTGACGCCGGACATCATTGCCTAGCGGCAGTCGGGCGGACACCCCCCTCGCAGCAACCGGACGCAATTTCGTGTCCCGAACGCCCGCAGCGTCGGCGCGTCGCGCGAGCGGAGCCGATTGCTGATTGCCGACTGGCCGCCTGTTACTGTATGCCCCGCGCGGAAGACTTTTCGCAGGATCATCAATGACGACGCAAACGCCGGTCGCCATCGTCATGGGCAGCCAGTCGGACTGGCAGACCATGCGCCACGCGGCGGAGACACTGGCCGCGCTCGACATCGCCCACGACGCGCGCATCGTTTCTGCCCATCGCACGCCGGAGCGGCTGTTCGCCTTTGCGAGGGGGGCGCGGGACGAGGGCTTCAAGGTGATCATCGCCGGAGCTGGCGGCGCGGCCCACCTGCCGGGCATGGTCGCCTCGCTCACCCCGCTGCCGGTCTTCGGCGTGCCCGTGCAGTCGAAGGCCCTGTCGGGCCAGGACAGCCTCCTGTCGATCGTGCAGATGCCGGCCGGCATTCCCGTCGGCACGCTCGCCATCGGGCGGGCCGGAGCCGTCAACGCTGCTCTTCTCGCCGCCGCGGTGCTCGCCCTCTCCGACACGGGGCTCGCGGCGCGCCTCGACGACTGGCGCGCCGCCCAGAGCGCGGCCGTGGCCGAGCGGCCGCAAGATGACTGACGCGATGCTCGCCCCAGGCTCCACCATCGGCATCCTCGGCGGCGGCCAGCTCGGCCGCATGCTGGCGCTCGCCGCCGCACGCTATGGCCTTAAGGCCCATGTCTATGCGCCGGAGCCTGACAGCCCGGCGTTCGAGGTGGCGGCCCGCCATACGGTTGCTTCCTACACCGACGAGGGAGCGCTCGTCGGCTTTGCAGCGAGCGTCGACGTCGTCACCTACGAATTTGAGAATGTGCCCGCCGACACGGCCCATATCCTCGAATCGCACGTGCCGCTGCGCCCCGGCGCACGGGCGCTCGCCGTGGCCCAGGACCGGCTCGAGGAAAAGACCTTCGTCAGCAACCTCGGCATCGCCACTGCGCCCTTCCGCGCCGTCTCCAACGAGACGGACCTGCGCGCCGCCCTCGCCGCTGTCGGCCGGCCGGCGGTGCTCAAGACGCGCCGCTTCGGCTATGACGGCAAGGGCCAGGTCATCATCCGGACGGGCGACGACCCGGCGACGGCGCTCGGCGCCATTGGCCACGTGCCGGCGATTCTCGAAGGCTTCGTGCCTTTCTCCCGCGAGGTGTCCGTGGTTGCCACCCGCGGCCACGATGGCTCCGTCGCCGCCTATGATCTGTGCGAGAACGAGCACCGCGACCACATCCTGCACATCACGCGGGTGCCGGGCACCCTGCCCGCGAACCTGTGCGACGAGGCACGCGCCATCGCCGGGCGCATCGCGACGGCACTCGATTACGTCGGCACGCTGTGCGTCGAGATGTTCGTCGTCGCGACGGACGGCGAGCCGCCGCGCCTTCTCGTAAACGAGATCGCACCCCGCGTGCACAATTCCGGCCACTGGACGATCGAGGGCGCGAAGACCTCGCAATTCGAACAGCACATCCGTGCCATCTGCGGCTGGCCGCTCGGCTCGGTCGCGCTCGTCGGATCGGTGGAGATGACCAACCTCATCGGTGAGGACATGGCGGCCTGGCCGGAACTCCTCGCGGAGGAAGGCGCGCATCTGCACCTCTACGGCAAGGCGACAGCCCGGCCCGGTCGCAAGATGGGCCATGTCACCCGCGTCAAAACCTGAGGCTGGGGCCGGTTTCAGGCGCCGGACCTGTGGACAGGCGCCATCCGATCTGTTATCCACCCTGCCACGGTTGTGGCGCGCCGTTCGCGCCATTATGGCGTTTCGCCACCCATCACGAATTCAAAAGCGGGAAGACGACGCGTGCAGGTTCTCGTTCGCGACAACAACGTTGATCAGGCGCTCCGTGCGCTGAAAAAGAAGATGCAGCGCGAAGGCATCTTCCGGGAAATGAAGCTCCGCGGCCATTACGAGAAGCCGTCGGAGAAGCGTGCCCGCGAGAAGGCCGAGGCCGTCCGCCGCGCCCGCAAGCTGATGCGCAAGCGCCTGCAGCGCGAAGGTCTGCTGCCGAGCAAGCCGAAGCCGACCCGCTGAGGGGCCGCCGCAGCAGGAATTGCCTCCCGCTCCGGCATCGCGGCATTGGCTTATCATCACGGGGTCCGGGCCCCGGCAGCGCAAGCGCCCTCCTCGCGGATGGGCGCTTTGTTTGCATGTGCCGGCCCCGCCTCTCGGGGGAGTGCCTGCGAGGCCACGGCCGCGCCAGGGTCTTCACGCTCCTGCCTCACTTGTGTCCGAGAACCGGCACGCAACAAACGATTCAAGTTGTTCGGGGTGGAGGATTGACGTGATCGAACGGAGGAAGTCGGCCTCTGGTGCCATCCTGTCGGCGACAACGCTCGGCCGCAGCCTGCTGCCGCTTGCCGTGGCGCTTGCATTGGCCGGTTGCGAGACGGTGAGCGGCGTCGGTGGCTCGCGCGGTGTGGCCGAGCTCGTCCAGGAGAATCCGGACGCGAGCAAGACCAATATCGCCTCTCTGTCGGATGTGATCCGCGCCAACCCGAACGATCCCCAGGCCTACAACGCTCGCGGGGCGGCCTATGCGCGCTCCGGCCGCTACAGCGACGCAATGAGCGACTTCAACCAGGCCATCAAGCTCGATCCAAACTTTGCCGCCGCCTACACCAACCGGGCGCTGTCGCTGCGCCAGACCGGCCGGGACGACCAGGCGCTGGCCGATTTCAACCGTGCCATCCAGGCCGATCCCAACTACGGGCCCGCCTATCTCGGCCGGGCCAATCTGCTGCGCGTCAAGGGCGACTTCAACCAGGCGCTGGCCGATCTCTCCCGGGTCATCCAGCTCAACCCCGAATCGGCGGAGGCCTATCATGCTCGTGGCCTCGTGCACCAGCGCCAGGGGCAGAACGAGCTTGCCATCGCCGACTTCCGCTCGGCCATCGACCGCAATCCCTTCGCCGGCGCGCCCTATGCCGCGCGCGGCCAGAGTCTCGTCGCCGTCGGCAAGTATCAGGAGGCGATCGAGGACTTCAACGCCGCCCTCAACGCAGACAACCGCAATGCGGTGGCCTGGGCTTGGCGCGGCGTCGCCTTCGAGCGCCAGGGCGACCGTACGCAGGCGACTGAGTCCTATCAGCGGGCTCTCGCCATCGACAGCGGCAACCAGGTGGCGCGCGAAGGCATGTCCCGCGTCGGCGGCGGCCTCGCCCTCTTCCGCTGATCCGCCCTTTACTGCCGGCCGGCCGCCTGCGGCGCCGAAACGGTCAGAACATCCGCGCCGATAACCCTCCCTGTGAGGGCATCGGCGATAAAGCGCCGGATGTGCGGTACCGCGCCATGGTCGAAGAGATCGACGTGGCCGCCGTCCACGAAGCGCACGAAACGGCGTGCCGTTATGGCAAGGCCGAATAGCGCTTCGCCATGGGCGAAGGGGATGACGCCGTCGCGCATGCCGTGCAGGACGAGCATCGGCACGCCGATACGGTCCACGATTTCCTCGCTGCGGAACTGGTCGCTCATGAGCAGCGACACCGGCACGAAGGGATAGATGCCGGCGGCCACCTTGGCCGTCGACAGGTAGGGCGCCTCGAGGATGACGCCAACCAGCCGCTGCTCGGCCGCAAGGCGTACGGCAACGCCCGTGCCGAGCGATTCGCCATAGGCGAAGAGCCGCTCGGTGCCAAATCGATGGGCGGCATAGGCATAGGCCGCTGCGCCATCGCGGTGCAGGCCCGCCTCGCTCGGGCTGCCGGTCGATCCGCCATAGCCCCTGTAGCTGACAGCAACGAGGCCGGTACCGTCCGCGACCAGCTGCCTGAAGCGGCTGACACGGAAGGCGAGCGCGAGATTGCCCGCATTGCCGTGGAAGAAGACGAGCACCGCCCTGCCCGGCGCCGGCGGCACCACCCAGGCGTTCAGCCTTTCGCCATCGCTCGTCTCGATCTGCACCTGCTCGAGCCCGGGGATGGCTGCGACGCTGCCGTCGATCGGTGCGGCGTCGGCTGGAAACAGCAGGTCGCGCTGGAATACGACAAGCCCCGCCACGATCAGCCCGTAGACGATAGCGAACAGCGCTGCGGCATTGAGCGCGATCTTGATCATGTCGGCGCCATATCATGAGCGGGGCGGCTGCCGCCAGCCACGGCCTCGTGAGAGGCAGCCAGGAAAAAGGCCGCCTCGCGGCGGCCCTTCCGATGCCTGTTGGCCAAGCGCCGCTCAGTCCAGCGCCTTGACGATCTCTTCCACCATCTTCTTGGCGTCGGCGAAGAGCATCATGGTGTTATCCTTGAAGAACAGCTCGTTCTCGACGCCGGCATAGCCCGAACCCATGCCGCGCTTGACGAAGAGCACGGTCTTGGCCTTCTCCACGTCGAGGATCGGCATGCCGAAGATCGGCGAGGCCGGGTCGGTCTTGGCCGCCGGGTTCGTCACGTCATTGGCGCCGATGACGAAGGCCACGTCCGCCTGCGCGAACTCGGAGTTGATGTCCTCGAGCTCGAACACCTCGTCATAAGGCACATTGGCCTCTGCGAGCAGCACGTTCATGTGGCCCGGCATGCGGCCCGCCACAGGGTGAATGGCGTATTTGACCTCGACGCCCTCGTGCTTGAGCTTGTCGGCCATCTCGCGCAGCGCGTGCTGCGCCTGTGCCACCGCCATGCCGTAGCCCGGCACGATGATGACCTTGCTCGCATTCTTCATGAGGAAGGCGGCATCGTCGGCCGAGCCCTGCTTGATGGGCCGCGCCTCGGCCTCACCGCCGGCCGCCATCGCGCTTTCGCCGCCGAAGCCGCCGAGGATGACCGAGATGAACGAGCGGTTCATCCCCTTGCACATGATGTAGGAGAGGATCGCACCCGAGGACCCGACCAGTGCACCCGTGATGATGAGCGCGAGATTGCCCAGGGTGAAGCCGATGCCGGCCGCCGCCCAGCCCGAGTAGGAGTTGAGCATCGACACGACGACGGGCATGTCGGCGCCGCCGATCGGGATGATGAGCAGGACGCCGAGGGCGAAGCTGACGAGCGTGATCAGCCAGAAGACCAGCCGGCTCTCCGTCAGCACGAAGAGGATGATCAGAACCACGAGCGCCGCCGCGAGCGCAATGTTGATGGCGTGCCGGCTCGGCAGCATGATCGGCTTGCCGCTCATTCGCCCGTCGAGCTTGAGGAAGGCGATAACGGAGCCGGTGAAGGTGATGGCGCCGATAGCGACACCGAGCGCCATCTCGACAAGACTGCCGCCGTGGATGGCGCCAACCTGGCCGATGTCGAAGGCCTGCGGCGCATAGAGCGCGGCAGCCGCCACCAGCACCGCCGCCATGCCGACCAGTGAGTGGAAGGCCGCGACGAGCTGCGGCATCGCCGTCATCGGCACGCGCTTGGCGATGACGGCGCCGGCGCCACCGCCGATGGCGATGCCAACGACGACGAGCAGCCACGCGAACCCGCCCGCCGGCGGATGGCCCACCAGCGTCGTCACGATGGCAAGGCCCATGCCGATCATGCCGTAGAGGTTGCCCTGCCGCGACGTCACCGGATGCGAGAGGCCGCGCAGCGCGAGAATGAAGAGGACGCCCGCTGCGAGATAGAGAAGGGTCGAGAGATTGGCCGACATTCGCTCAGCCCTTCTTCTTGTACATGGACAGCATGCGCTGCGTGACGAGGAAGCCGCCGAAGATGTTGACGGAAGCGAAGACGAGGGCGATGAAGCCGAAGATCCGCGCCCACACCGGGCCGTCGCCGAGGGCCGGCGCCGTCTCGACGCCGACGGCAAGCAGCGCGCCGACGACGATGACGGAGGAGATGGCGTTGGTCACCGACATCAGCGGCGTGTGCAGCGCCGGCGTCACCGACCAGACCACGTAGTAGCCGACGAAGACCGCGAGCACGAAGATGGCGAGGCGGAACACCGTCGGGTCGACGGCGCCGCCCGTCGCGGCATGCGCGGCAGCCCCCAGCGCCGCGGCCGCCTGATCGGCATAGCTCTGTGCGGCTTCGGCCGCTTGTCTGGCGACGTCGGCCGCCGCACGGGCCTGTTCGAGCGCCTGTTCCGGCGTCAGGTTGGCCATGGCTCGCTTCCCCCTGCTGATCCTCGCCCCGGACGGGGCCTGTCGGACTGACTTAACCCTGCGGCTGGAAGGCCGGATGGACGACGGCGCCGTCGCGCGTCAGGCAGGTGGCCTTGACGAGTTCGTCGTCCCAGTTCACGGCAACGGCCTTCGTCTCCTTGCTGACCAGCGTCTCGACGAAGGCGTAGAGGTTCTTGGCATAGAGGCTGGAGGCGGTGGCTGCCAGCCGTCCAGGCACGTTGAGATGGCCCACGATCTTGACGCCGTTGTGCACCGCGACCTCGCCGGGCTTGGCCAGTTCGCAGTTGCCGCCGCGCTCCACCGCGAGATCGACGACGACCGATCCCGGCTTCATCGATTCGACCATCGCCCTACTCACCAGCTTCGGCGCCGGCCGACCCGGAATGAGGGCGGTGGTGATGACAACGTCCTGCTTGGCGATATGCGCGGCAACGAGTTCCGCCTGCTTCTGCTTGTAGGCGTCCGACATCTCCTTGGCGTAGCCGCCGGCTGTCTCCGCCTGCTTGAACTCCTCGTCCTCGACGGCAATGAACTTGGCGCCGAGCGATTCCACTTGTTCCTTCGCCGCCGGGCGCACGTCGGTCGCGGTCACGACGGCGCCGAGGCGCCGGGCGGTGGCGATGGCCTGCAGGCCAGCGACGCCCGCGCCCATGACGAAGACGCGCGCGGCCGGGACCGTGCCCGCCGCCGTCATCATCATCGGGAAGGCACGGCCGTATTCCGCCGCGGCGTCGACCACGGCGCGATAGCCGGCGAGATTGGCCTGTGATGAAAGGACGTCCATCACCTGAGCTCGGGTGATGCGGGGCATCAACTCCATGGCGAAGGCGGCTACGCCGGCCTCGGCGAGGCCCTTCACTGCAGCCTCGTTGCCATAGGGATCCATGATGGCAATGACGAGCGCACCCTTGTTGACGCCCTTCAGCGCCTGCGGCTCCGGCCGCCTGACGGCGAGTACGATGTCGGCACCCTTCACGGCTTCCGCCGCCGTCTTGGCGATGGTCGCCCCGGCGGCTTCGTAATCTGCGTCCGTGACGCCGGAGGCCAGTCCCGCTCCGGTCTCAACGGCGACGACCGCCCCGAGCGCCGTGAACTTCTTGACCGTCTCCGGCGACGCGGCCACGCGGCTTTCGAGATGAGCCGTCTCCTTCGCAATCGCGATGCGCATTGTTTCCCCCCGGGAACAAGGCCATCCCGCCAGGGCAGGGGCCGATCGTGATGAAAACCGCGGGGCCCGGCCGGGCCGCCGTCAGAGTAGGAAGATCGCCAGGAAGACGAAGACGAGCACGACCGCGATGGTGGCCCATTTCGAGAAGGTGATGAACGCTGCGTAGGTGCGCTCGTGGGCGGGATAATCCATGTCCGGGTGCCCCCCGGCGGGAACGGCGTGCTTGTGTTCTGCCATGGTAATCCTCGGTATGATCCGGCGTCGTCCGGCTTTACCGCAAGGTGCCGCCGCATGCAACGCGGGCCGCGAAGCATGGCCCCGTTCATTCGGCAGGCTCTGCTATTAAACCGTTTTAATCGACGCGCAAGAGCGTTTCTTCACGCCGGCGCGGAAAGGCCGGCCGCGGACAGGGCCCGGCCCTGCGCCGCCGCGACCGTATCGAGTCCGAAACGGTCGATCTCCGCCTCGAACAGGCGATGAAAGTTCAGCTCGGCCCCGAGATGCAGGAAGACCGCCCCGAGACCGATGGCTGCGCGATCCATGAAGACGAACTCGCGCGGCACCCGTACCGGCCCCTTCTCCCGCAACGCCTGCTTGACGCGCCAGGCCTCACGCCGGCCGTACTCGCCGGGCGCCACGCCGTCGGCGATCGTGCGCACCCGGTCGTCCAGAAGGGGGCCGTAGATGAAGCGCGCCCACAGGTTGAGCACCTCGATGAGGTCCTTGCGCAGGCCGCGGAAGCCCCAGGTCTCGTAGGCCGCGACGACCCGGTCCGGCTCGTCGTCGCGCAGGCCTTGGTAGAGGTCCACCACCCCGCCCACGAAGCGGGCGGGGAAGATGCGGATGCAGCCGTAATCGAGCAGGTTGATGCCGGCGGCGTGGCCCGCCGCATCGTCGAAGACCGTGTAGTTGCCGAGATGCGGATCGCCGTGGATGACGCCGAAATGCGAGAAAGGATGCCACCAGGCCTTGAACATGGCCGTGGCGAGGCGATTGCGGGTCTCCAGCGGCGCCTGCTTGTAGTCGAGGATCGGCCGCCCCTCCAGCCAGTCGAGCGTGAGCAGCCTCAGCGTCGACAGTTCCGCCCACACGCCCGGCACCCGCACCTCCGGCACGTCGGCGAGCATGTGGGCGTAGAGCCTGGCATGGCGCGCCTCGCGCCGGTAGTCGAGCTCCTCGCGCAGCCGCGCGCCGATCTCCTCCTGGATCTCGGCCGTGTCGATCTCCGGGCTCAGCCGCCGCTGCACGGCGAGCAGCATGCCGAGCTGGCTGAGGTCTGCCTCGACGGCCGACTGCATGTCCGGATATTGCAGCTTGCAGGCGAGCGGCACCCCGTCGTGCGAGCGCGCCCGATGCACCTGACCGAGGGACGCGGCCGCCGCCGGCTGCAGGTCGAACGCGCCGAAGCGCCCGGCCCAGTCGGGCCCGAGTTCAGCCATCATGCGCCGGCGCACGAAGGCAGCCCCCATGGGCGGGGCCTGCGACTGCAGCTTCTGCAGTTCCGCCGCATATTCCGGCGGCAGGGCGTCGGGGATGGTGGCGAGCAGCTGCGCCACCTTCATGAGCGGCCCCTTGAGGCCGCCAAGCACCCCCGTGAGCTCCGCCGCATAGCGCGAGCGGTCAGCCTCCCGCCCGAACATCCGCGTGCCCATCATCCGCGCGGCGATGCCGCCCACATTGGCGCCGACCCGCGCATAGCGGGCCGCACGCGCCGAGAACCGATTGCCTTCGGGATCGCTCATGGGGCGTTTTCTCCAACTGCCCCTATCTGGTGTCGACCAGAGCGAATTGCGACGGCCACGGAATGCTTCTCAATCCTCCAGTCCTTCCAGTTCGGTGATCAGCCGGTCGACCATACCGAGGCCGATCTGCCAGAAGGCCGGGTCGCGCGCGTCGAGGCCGAAGGGGGCGAGCAGTTCGGAATGATGCTTGGTGCCGCCAGCCGCGAGCATGGCGAGATAGCGCTCGGCGAAGCCCTCGCGCGCGCCCTCGTAGACGCCGTATAGCGAATTCACCAGGCAGTCGCCGAAGGCATAGGCATAGACGTAGAACGGCGAGTGAATGAAGTGGGGGATGTAGGCCCAGAACACCTCGTAGCCCGGGCGCAGGTCGACGCTTGGACCCAGGCTCTCGGTCTGCACCTTCAGCCACAAGTCGCACAATCGCTCCGAGGTCAGCTCGCCGGCCCGCCGCTCGGTATGGACGTGCCGCTCGAAGGTGTAAAAAGCGATCTGCCGCATCACGGTGTTGATCATGTCCTCCACCTTGGCGGCGAGCATGGCCTTGCGCTGGCGCTTGTCGCTCGTGGCATCGAGGAGGCGGCGGAAAGTGAGCATCTCGCCGAAGACGGAAGCCGTCTCGGCCAGCGTCAGCGGCGTCGGCGCCATGAGTGCGCCGTTGGGGGCCGCGAGCACCTGATGCACCCCATGGCCGAGTTCGTGGGCGAGCGTCATCACGTCGCGCGGCTTGCCGAGGTAGTTGAGCAGCACATAGGGGTGCGCCGAGGGCACGGTCGGATGCGCGAAGGCGCCCGGGGCCTTGCCGGGCCGCACCGGTGCATCGATCCAACGCTCGTCAAAGAAGCGGCGCGCGATGTCGGCCATCTGCGGTGAGAACTCACCATAGGCGCCGAGCACGGTGTCGCGCGCCTCCTCCCAGCCGATGGTGCGCATCTCCACCTTGGGCAGCGGCGCATTGCGGTCCCAGTGCGCCAGCTTGTCCTTGCCGAACCAGCGCGCCTTGAGCGCGTAGTAGCGGTGCGACAGGCGCGGATAGGCCTGTTGCACGGCCTCGACCAGCGCTTCCACAACCTCGCGCTCGACGCGGTTGGCGAGATGGCGTGAATCGGCCACGTCCTCGAAGCCGCGCCAGCGGTCCGAGATCTCCTTGTCCTTGGCAAGCGTGTTGGTGACAAGCGTGAAGATGCGCAGGTTGGCGCGGAAAACTTGGGCCAGCGCCTCAGCGCCGGCCCGGCGCACCTCCTCCTGCGGCTCCTGCAGCTTGTTGAGGGTCGGCTCGAGCGTCAGTTCCTCACCGTCGACGGTGAAGCGCAGCGAGGCGATGGTCTCGTCGAACAGGCGGTTCCAGGCCGCCCGGCCGGTGACCGACTTCTCATGGAAGAGCTGCTCGATCCTGTCGTCGAGTTGGAAGGGCTTGTCCTTGGCGATGTCCTCGAGCCACGGGCGCCAGTGGGCGAGCGGCGCCTTGGAGGCCGCCTCCGCAAGGACCTTGTCGTCGATGCGGTTGAGTTCGAGCGTGAAGAACAGGAGATCGGAGCTTGCTGCCGTCAGGCGCTCCTGCGTGTCGCCATAAAACTTGCCGCGCTTGGGGTCTGTCGTGTCGCCCGAGTAGACGAGCCCGGCGTAGGACATGAGGCGGCCGAGAAGATCCTCCAGCTTTTCGTAGCGGGCGACCACAGCCGCCAGTTGCTCGCTCGCATCCGGTGCCGCCGCCATCGCCGCAAGTTTGCCCCGGTAGGCGGCGGCGAAAGCCTTGCATTCCTCCTCGGCCCGCGCGAGATCGTCGGCGAAGGCCTTGGACTCCATGCCCGGATAGAGATGCGACAGGTCCCATTCCGGCAGGCCGCCGAGCGTGTTGCCGTCCCGCGCCTGCGCGCCCGTGCTGCTGATCGTCATCGTCTTCCTGTCGTTGTCCATAGGTCCCGCAGGTTCCTACCGACCCACGGACCGATTCCGTTTCTGGCCGATCATCGGGCTTTGAATCGCGATGATCAACGCCGCGACGGCAGACAGGATCCGTCTTCGGCACACGGCTGCGTTAACAAGAGCTTTACCGTTCTCGCCCAGCATCGCCCCGAAACGGAACACAGCCGGGCGATTGAGCGAGATGACGACGATCCTGATCGTGGACGACGACCCGGTGCAACGCCGCCTCGTCGAGGGCATGGTGCGGCGCTTCGGCTATGAGCCGCTCATCGCGAGTTCGGGCGAGGAGGCGCTCACGCTGATGGCCGGCGGCCAGCCGCCCGTCGATCTCGTGCTGCTCGATCTCGTCATGCCCGATCTCGATGGCATGGGCGTGCTCTCGGCGATGCGCGAGAAGGGTATCGCGCTACCCGTCATCGTGCAGACCGCGCACGGCTCCATCGAAACCGTCGTCTCGGCCATGCGGGCGGGAGCGGCGGACTTCGTCGTCAAGCCGGTGGGGGCGGAGCGCCTGCAGGTTTCCATCGCCAATGCCCTGCGCACCGATGCGCTGGAGGACGAGATCCGCCGCATGAAGCGGCGCGTCGAGGGCGCCCTGTCGATCCGCGACATCGCCACGCGCAGCGAGGCCATGCGCCGGGCGCTGCACCTCGCCGAGCGCGCGGCCCGCTCCGGCATCCCGGTGCTCATCGAGGGCGAATCGGGCGTCGGCAAGGAGGTGCTGGCCCGCGCCATCCAGGGCTCGGGCGAGCGCAAGGGCAAGCCCTTCGTCACCGTCAACTGCGGCGCCATTCCCGAGAACCTCGTGGAATCGACCCTGTTCGGCCACGAGAAAGGTGCCTTCACCGGCGCCACCGAGAAACATGCCGGCAAGTTCGTCGAGGCGAACGGGGGCACGCTCTTCCTCGACGAGATCGGCGAATTGCCACTCGATGCACAGGTCAAGCTCCTGCGCGCCATCCAGGAGGGCGAGGTCGATCCGGTCGGCGGGCGCCGGCCGGTCAAGGTGGACATCCGCCTGATCTCGGCGACGAACCGCAGCCTGCTCGACCTCGTCAAACAGGGCCGTTTCCGCGAGGATCTCTACTACCGCCTCAATGTCTTCCCGATGACCCTGCCGCCGCTGCGCGCGCGCCGTGAGGACATTCCGGAACTCGCTCTCGGCTTCCTCGCCCGGTTCGCCGCCGAGGAAGGCAAGCGCGTGCGCGCCATCGCGCCCGAGGCCATGGCACTCATCACTCGCTACGACTGGCCGGGCAACGTGCGCCAGCTCGAGAATGCGATCTTCCGCGCCGTCGTGCTCGCCGACGGGCCCGAGCTGACGGTAGCGGAATTCCCGCAGATCGCGAGCCAGGTCGAGGGCTACGCGATCGACATCCCGCCCGCCCCCGCGGGCCCTGCGCCCGCCCCTGCCCCGGCGCGCGAGATCGTCCATGTCGAGGTGCGCGATCCGGGCAGCCTGCGCCTTCTCGACGATATCGGCGAGGTGCGCCCGCTCGCCGACATCGAGGCCGACGCCATTCGCTTCGCCCTCAACCATTATCGCAGCCACATGTCCGAGGTGTCGCGCAAGCTCGGCATCGGCCGCTCGACGCTCTACCGCAAGCTCAAGGAACTGGGCCTCGCTGAGGCCCCCGAGGGGGACGCGGACGGATCCATCGAATGACGACAGCAGGTATGGCAGCACACGGTGCCGAACCCGTCAGCATGCGAATCGTTTACAAGACACTCGGTCCGGCCGGAACAGCGGGAAAGGGGGCACTCATGCGGGCAAGCACTGCCGCGTGCATCGTCGCCGTTGGCATCGGTCTTCTGACCGCTGCCATTACGGGCCGCGCAGCGGCCGAGCCGATCGTGCCGGCGCAATCCGCGAGCCTCGTCCTGCCCACCCCGCCCGCTGCGGCGGTCGATGTGAGGGACATCGCCCCAACGGAGCCCGAACCGCCCGCGTCCGCAGGCACGGGCACGCTCGCCCCGCCCGATCTCCCCGATATCGCGGTGTCGATCACCGCGGATGAGCCGTCCGTCGCCCTGGCCGGCCGCATCCTCGACGCGCGCGACTGGACGCTGCCGCGCCTCGGCGAGGAGCAGCGCGGGGCAATCCGCGCCTTCTATGAAGCGCGCGGCTTCAATCCCCTGTGGATCGCCGACGGCGCCTTCACGCCGGCGGCCCGCAAGATCATGGCGGCCCTGACGGACGCGGCGGCCGAGGGGCTCGACCCGGCGGATTATCCACTGCCGCAGATTGACGGTCTCGAGGGTTCCAGCCGCGGCAGGGCTCTCGCGGATGCCGACCTGAAGCTCAGCGCGGCCGCCGTCCTCTACGCCCGCGATGCGCGCGGCGGGCGCCTCGAGCCGACCAAACTCTCGAAGCTGCTCACTCCGACGCGCGAACTGCCGGAAGCAGGCGACGTGCTGGAGCGGCTCGGCGCAGCCACGGATCCTGGCGCGGCGCTCGCGGCCTACAATCCGCAGCATGCGCAATATGCTGCGCTGAAACGCAAGCTCGCGGAGGTACGCTCCGAACGGCCGGCGCAGACGCCCATGGTGCGCGTGCCCAAGGGGCCGACGCTGCGGCTCGGCATGCAGGACGAGCGCGTGCCGCTCATCCGCGCCCGCTTCGGCCTCGACGTGACGCCGGACGGCGACCACACCTATGACGAGAAGGTGGCTGCGGCCATCGCCGATTTCCAGCGTGCGCACGGGCTCGCCGCCGACGGCGTCCTGGGCGCACAGACCCTGGCGGCGCTCGGTGGCGGCGAGACGACGAACGGACGCCTCGAGGCCGACATCATCGCCAACATGGAGCGCTGGCGCTGGCTGCCGGCCAACCTCGGCGACAGGCACATCTCCGTCAACATCCCCGCCTACATGGTCCGCGTGCTCGACCGGGGCGAGGTGATTCACGAGGCGCGCGTCATCGTCGGCAAGCCGGAGACGCCGACGCCCGTCTTCTCGGACGTGATGCGCCACGTCGTCGTCAATCCCTACTGGAACGTGCCGCCGTCAATCCTGCGCAAGGAGTTCCTGCCGCACATGGCCCAGGACCCGGATTATGCGGCGCGTCGCGGCTACGAGGTGATTCGGCACGGCAACAGCATCTCCATCCGCCAGCCGCCGGGCGAGCGCAACGCTCTCGGCCACATCAAGTTCATGTTCCCCAACCAGCACGCCGTCTACCTGCACGACACGCCGAGCCGCTCGCTCTTCAAGCGCAGCGAACGTGCCTTCAGCCACGGCTGCGTGCGAGTGGACGATCCCTTCACCTTCGCCGAGATCGTACTTGGCGACGCCTGGCCACAGTCGCGGATGAAGAAGCTGATCGGCAAGGGGGAACGCCTCGTGCGTCTCCCCGAACTTATCCCCATCCATCTCACCTATTTCACCCTCATGGTCACCGACGAAGGCAAGCTCGTTCGCTACCCGGATATCTATAGCCACGACCAGCGTGTCGCGGCCGCCCTCCGCGATTTACACTGAACGTGGCGACAGGAGCGATCGATCGGCATTATTTTGCCATCGTCTCGCCTTAACCGGTTCTTGTCCGCAGCCGGTCCCGACGCTAACCTTGCGTTAAGGCTTTGCGGTAAGAGTTCGTTCATCGTTTGACTGACGGCCGCGTTCAAGGCCGTCTCAGCAACGGATGAGTTGGCTTTGTATTCGACACGCTTCAGGCAAGCGTTGTCCCGGGTGGGGCCTTGTTCGCGCGCGGCGTGCAAGATCCTGATCGCGTGCGCCGCGGTCGTGGCCGGGACCCGCAGTCTCCAGGATGCGGTCGCCAATGGCGACACGCGGGCGATCAGCCTGTACCAGACCCATACCAAGGAAAGCGTGACCGTTACCTTCAAGCGCAACGGGGTCTATGACCGCGAGGCGCTGGAGAAGCTCAACTGGATCCTGCGCGACTGGCGCCGGGACGAGCCAATCGCCATGGATCCCAAGCTGTTCGACGTGGCTTGGGCCGTGCACCGCGAGGTGGGCTCGCGCCAGCCGCTCCATGTCGTCTCGGGTTACCGGGCCCCTGAAACCAACGCCATGCTGCGCCGCCGCTCCAGCGCGGTCGCCAAGCAGAGCCAGCACATGCGCGGCAAGGCGATGGACTTCTACCTGCCGGACGTCAACATGGCCCAGGTGCGGGCCATCGCCATGCGCCTGCAGCGCGGCGGCGTCGGCTATTATCCGACGGCCTTCAACCCCTTCGTGCATCTCGACGTCGGCAGCGTGCGCTCGTGGCCGCGCATGACGCGCGACCAGCTCTCGCGCCTCTTCCCCGACGGCAAGACCGTCCACATCCCCGCGGATGGCCGGCCGATGGAGGGCTACGAACTCGCCCGCGCCGAGATCCTGTCGCGCGGCGATGCGGTCGCCGGCTCCTATTCGGCCTATGCCGAGGCCGAGACAGCCCGGCCAAGCGGATCGCGCAAGAGCTTCTGGGCCTCCCTCTTCGGCCTCGACGAGGAGGAGGATGAGGATTTCGCCAAACCGAGCGGCAATGCGCGCACAAGGGTCGCCACTGCCGAAACCGCGCCGGCGGGGGGCGATGCCGCCGTCGCCGCCGACAACAGCAACGTGTCCTTCTTCCTGCGCGACCGGCGCGGCGGCGGTGCACCGACAGCGCAGCCACAGCCCCCCCGACCCACCGCAGTCGCGGCGGCGCCTCAAGCGGAGCCACTGGTCCAGGCGCCCACCGCGGTACCGGCAGTGGTGCCGCTGCCCCAGGCGCGGCCGGACGGCATCGCCCCTGCGGCGGTCCCGTCCGCCGAGGCACCTGTCGCGCTCGCCATGGCGCCGGTGCCCCCGCGGCGGCCTGAGGACGCCATCGCTTCCGTCAATGCCATTGCCGCAACGGCGGTCGTTGCGAACGTTCCGGCGCCGCCGAGCCGACCGGTGAGCTTCGCCGCCGCCGGCCTCGGCTCGCAGGAGATCGGCACGCGCGCCTCATCCGACGAGAGTGGCGCGCTCGCCGCCCTCGCCGCGGCGGCATCCGCCCGTCCACCGATGACCCGCGTTGCCGGCCTCGTGCCGATGGCCTATGCGGCGGCCGACGTGCCGGTGCCGCCTATCCGCCCCCTCGCCACCGCCGCATCGCCGGCTGTCGCCGAAGAGGCGAGGCCCACGCCTGCCACGCCCCGCCCGGTCGCCGCAGCGGCCGTCCCGCGCGTCCTGCGCCCCCTGTTCGGCGGCGACCCGGTCGAGCCGCCGACCCCCTCGTCGCGCATTGCGATGGCCCATGCGGCAGCCTCGTCGCCCGCGCGCCCCCTGCCGGCGAGCCGGCTAGCGGCAGCGGCCTTCACGCTCGCGCTGCCGCTTCACGCCGACGGTCCGGAGGCACCGCAACCCTGAAGCGCAGCGACCCCAGACAACAAGAAGCCCCGGCAGGACCGGGGCTTCTTGTTGGGCCGGTACGGCAGCCTCGCGGCACCTCACATGCCGAGCGCCTGCATGTAAAGTTCGAGGATCGCCTCTTCCTCCTGGCGCTCCTCCGGCGGCTTCTTGCGCATGCTGACGAGCCGGCGGATCGCCTTGGTATCGAAGCCGCGTCCCTTCGCCTCGCCGTAGACTTCCTTGATGTCGCCAGCGATGGCCGCCTTCTCCTCCTCGAGCCGTTCGATGCGCTCGATGAACTGCTTCAACTCCTCCGCGGCAACACCACTGTCGGCAACGTCGCTGACCATATGTCTCTTCCGTCTCACTGATGGATCATGGGCGACCGGCGGCCGCCCGCGCGCGAGCCGCGCAGACTAGTGGCTCCGGCGCGGATTGGAAGGGGCCGTGGCGGCCGAAATGTCTCGTGTCCCCGCTATCCCGATGTCAAGGCCGGATCAGCCGTGGCGATGGCCCGCCTTGGTGAAGGCTGCCTTCTGCTCCGGCGTCGCCTCCTTCTGGTGGCGCTCCTTCCAGTCCTCGTAGGGCATGCCGTAGACATGCTCGCGCGCATTGGCCCGGTCGAGCGTCAGCGAACGCTCGGCGGCCGCTTCCTCGAGCCAGTTGGACAGGCAGTTGCGGCAGAAGCCGGCAAGGTTCATGAGATCGATGTTCTGCACGTCGGTGCGCTCGCGCAGGTGCTTCACGAGCCTGCGAAAGACCGCGGCCTCCAGTTCGGTCATCGTATGGGCGTCGATCTGCTGCATTGCCGTGCTCCTTCCTCGCCGTCCGGCCGTTGCGAGGAACAATGGTGACGAAAGTCGCAACTTGCCATAGGAGGAGCGGGATCGCGACCTCCCTCGCAGACGCCGGTGCCCCCTTGAGCATCACCTCATCCTCGAAAGCCACGCATGCACCCTCGCCGCTCGCGCTCGGCGCCCTCCTCGCTGCGGCGCTCGCCATGGGCCTGTCGCCCGTCCTCGTGCGCCTTGCCGATGTCGGGCCGTTTGCCAGCGCCTTCTGGCGCGTGGCGCTCGCCTTGCCCATCCTCTGGGTCTGGATGCAGGCGGAAGAACGCGGCCGCGGGACCGCACGGTCACGACCCTTCGGGCGCGGCACCGTGCTCGCCGGCCTGTTCTTCGCCGGCGACCTGTTTTTCTGGCATCTCGCCATCATGAACACGACGATCGCCAATGCCACCTTTTTCGCGACGATGGCGCCGCTCTTCGTCGTGCTGGCGAGTTGGCTCGTGTTGCGTCGCCGGGTCGCCGGCCCGGTTCTCATCGGCCTCGCCTTCTGCCTCGCGGGCGGGGCGGCCCTCATCGGCCAGAGCCTCGATATCGCGCCGCAGCGGCTCGTGGGCGACGGCTTCGGCATCGCCACGGCCGTCTTCTTCGGCTTCTACTTCCTCGCCATCGAACATGCGCGCAAGACGACCGGAGCTGCCCGCGTCACCTTCGAATCGAGTCTCATCACCGCCGCCATCCTGCTCGTCGTGGCCTTCGTCATGGAGCCGCACATCCTGCCGCGGAGCAGCTGGGGCCTTGCCGTCCTCGTCGCGCTCGCCTGGTTCAGCCATGCCGGCGGCCAGGGGCTGCTCGCCTTTGCCCTCGGGCATCTGCCGGCGACCTTCTCCTCCCTCGTCATCTTCCTGGAAGCGGTCTTCGCCGCGGCCTTCGGCTGGCTGATCGCGGGCGAGGCCTTGACGCTGGTGCAAACGGCCGGCGGACTGCTCATCCTGTTCGGAATCTGGCTCGCGCGGCCGAAAGCTCCGCGCACCGCAGTGGAACGACAATTGCCGGTGCCGCACTAGGGTCGAGTGCCGGGAGGAACGAGGGAGAACGAGATGGCCGAAGGCTTGGGCGACAAAGGCATGGCGCACCCGGCGTACCTGTCGGGTCCCGTCGGCGCGCGCCGCGCGGTGCTGGAGGCGGTCTTCGAGGCGGCCGTCGCCGCGGCCCACCCGCGCCTCTGCCTGCCGCAGCACCTGCCTCCCCCGCCCGCGAACGGGCGCATCATCCTGCTCGCCGCCGGCAAGGCCGCCGCATCGATGACGGTCGTCGCCGAGGAATTCTACGAGAGCGAATACCGCCTCCCGCGCGAACGCATGACTGGCATCGCCGTGACACGGCATGGCTATGGCCAGCCAACGCAACGAATCGAGATCGTCGAGGCCGGGCATCCCGTGCCGGACGCCGCCGGCCTCGCCGCGACGGAGCGGGCGCTCGCCCTTGCCGCCGGGGCGCACAAGGAAGACCTCGTGCTCGTGCTTCTGTCCGGCGGCGGCTCTGCCAATTGGATCGCGCCGGCCGGCAACCTGACGCTGGCGGAAAAGCAGGCCATCACGCGCGCACTGCTGCGCTCCGGCGCATCGATCGATGAGATCAACGCCGTGCGCAAGCACCTGTCGCGCATCAAGGGCGGGCGCCTCGCCCGCTGCGCCGCTCCGGCGACGATCCTGACCCTCGCCATATCCGACGTGCCCCGCGACGCCCCCTCGACCATCGCCTCCGGCCCGACGGTGCCTGACCCGACAACACTCGCCGAGGCGCGTGCCATCGTCGCCCGACGCGGCGTTCCGCTGACCGCCTCGGCCGCAGCGCTGCTCGACGATCCGGCGAACGAATCTCCAAAGGCCGGCGACCCAGCCTTTGCGCGCAGCCGCTTTGAGATCATCGCCCGCCCGGCCGACTCCATCGCTATCGCGGCGCGCACCGCGCGGGAGAACGGCTACGAGCCCATCGTCCTGGGGGCCGACCTCGAGGGGGAGGCCCGCGAGATCGCAGCCAACCATGCACGGCAGGCGCTTGCCCTGCGCGAAGCCGGCCGCCGGGCCGCCATCATCTCGGGCGGGGAACTGACGGTCACGCTGAAGGGTAAGGGACGCGGCGGCCCGAACCAGGAATACGCCCTCGCGCTCGCCCTCGCCCTCGACGGCGCGGCGGGCATCTGCGCCCTTGCCGGCGATACCGACGGCACGGACGGCGGCGGCGGTGCCGCGAGCGACCCGGCGGGCGCCATCATCGACGAGACCACGCTCGCGCGCGCATGCAGCCTTGGCCTCGATCCCGCCGCATCTCTGGCCGACAACGATTCGACGCGCTTCTTCGAAGCCCTCGGCGACCTTCTCCTGCCCGGTCCCACACGCACCAACGTCAACGATTGTCGCGTGATACTCGTCGACGACCGCTAGGACGCGCCGGTACGGACAACGAAGAGGCGCGTTGACATTCCGCGCCGCGACGCTCAAGACCTGTATCGATTAGATGCTTGATTGGCCGATGAAACTCACCCAGCTTGCCCCCATGTCCCGGCTGCGAAAGTTCGCCCTCGGCGCCCTCGCCCTCGCGTGGCTCGCGCTTGTCATCGGGGCCGTTTCGCCTGCCCGGGCGGACCTGCGCATCTGCAACATGACCGGGGCGCGCGTCGGCGTCGCGCTCGGCTATCGCGACGCCCAGGGCTGGATGACCGAAGGCTGGTGGAACATCGACGAACGCAAATGCGAGACGCTGCTCAAGGGGCCGCTCGCCGGGCGTTTCTACTACATTTACGCTCTCGACTATTCCGGTGGCGGGGAATGGGGCGGCCGCTCCTTCCTGTGCACGCGCGACCGCGAGTTTTCCATTCGCGGCATCGACAACTGCCTCGCCCGGGGCTACGAGCGGACCGGGTTCTTCGAGGTCGACACGGGACAGCAGAAGAGCTGGACCATCCAGCTCACGGACAGCAACAGAGCAGCCGAGGTGCGTAGATGAGACGGATGCGGCGCGTAAAGATCTTGGCCACCCTCGGACCCGCGTCCAACGACCCGGCCATGATCGCCCGGCTGCATGAGGCCGGCGCGGACGTCTTCCGCATCAACATGAGCCACACCTCGAAGGACGATCTCGCCGAGCGCGTTGCCGCCATCCGTGCCGTCGAACAACGCGCGGGCCGGCCCATCGGCATCCTCGTCGACCTGCAGGGACCGAAGCTGCGCATCGGCACCTTCGCCAAGGATGCCGAGATGCTGTCGGCGGGCGAGCGCTTCGTCCTCGATGCCGACCCCAAGCCCGGCACGTCCAAGCGCGTGCACCTGCCGCACCCCGAAATCCTCGCGGCGCTCGAGCCCGGCCATGCCGTCATCATCGACGATGGCAAGATCCGGCTCGAGGTGGAGAGCGTCGGCAAAGGCAAGGCCACCACGCGGGTCGTGGTGGGCGGCAAGATCTCCAACCGCAAGGGCGTCAGCCTGCCCGACACCACTATCCCAGTCTCGGCCATGACGGAGAAGGATCGCACCGATCTCGAGGCTGCCGTCAACATCGGGGTCGACTGGATCGCGCTCTCCTTCGTGCAGCGGCCGGAAGACATCGCGGAGGTGCGCAAGGTCGCGCGCGGGCGGGCGCTCGTCATGGCCAAGATCGAGAAGCCGCAGGCGGTTGCCCGGCTCGACGAGATCATCGAGGTCTCCGATGCGCTGATGGTCGCCCGCGGCGATCTCGGCGTCGAGATGCCGCTCGAGAAGGTGCCCGGCATCCAGAAGCTCATCACGCGCAGCGCCCGCCGCTGGGGCAAGCCGGTCGTCGTGGCCACGCAGATGCTGGAATCGATGATTACCTCGCCGGTTCCGACACGTGCCGAGGTGTCGGACGTCGGCACCGCCGTCTTCGAGGGCGCGGACGCCATCATGCTGTCGGCCGAGAGCGCGGCAGGCCAGTACCCGGTCGAGGCGGTGGCGACGATGAACCGCATCGCCGTGGAAATCGAGCGCGACAGCAACTACCGCGCCATCATCAACGCCCAACGCGCCGAACCCGAGGCGACGGGCGCCGATGCCATCGCTTCCGCCGCGCGCTCGATTGCCGAGACGCTCGACCTCAAGGCTATCGTTGCCTGGACCTCCTCCGGCGCCACGGGTCTGCGCATCGCGCGCGAGCGCCCGCAGACACCCTTGCTCGCCCTGACGCCGAATGCCGATGCGGGTCGGCGCCTCGCCCTCGTGTGGGGCGTGCATCCCATCGTGACCGAGGATGCCCGCGACATCGACGACATGGCCGACCGCGCCTGCGACATCAGCCGCGATGCCGGCTATGCCGAGGCCGGCCAGCGCGTCATCATCGTCGCGGGCGTGCCGTTCGGCACGCCCGGTGCGACGAACATGGTGCGCGTCGCCTTCGTCGCGCAGGATGGCGGTGCGCTCGGCCACGGTAATACATCGCGACGGCCCTGATGCCGAAGCGGCGGGCACGCTAGGCCGCTGACAGGCCGACGCGGGCGGCACGCTCACCCGCGGGGGCTTGCTGGACCTGCTGCCCGATCAGATATCCCGGCCGTCGACGTCCGGCGCCAGCCGCGCGACGGCGGCCTTCACCGCCTCGAGATGCGGGTGGACGGCCAGCGCCTGCCGATAGGCGCGCAGGGCGAGCGCCTTCTCCTCGTCCACCTCGAAGAGCCGGCCGAGGGCCGTCCACGCCTCGTAGTGGCGCGGTTCGCGAGCGATGGCCTGCTGCAGGTCGAGAATGGCCTGCCGGCGATCCCCCAGCATGCCGAAGAGCGTCGCGCGCTTCGCCCAGGCCTCGGCCCAGCCCGCCTCGATGACGACGACCCGGTCGAGCAATTCGATCGCCAGCGGCGGGTTGCCGGAGCGCGCGGCGACGAGCGCTCGGCTCATCAGGAGGTCGGCCGTATCGGAGCCGGAGCGCAGCCACTGGCGCTCGATGAGGCGGGCGATGCCAGCCGCCTCGGCTGCGTCACGGCTGTTGCCAAGACGCGCGAACAGCTGGTCGAGCTGGGCCGCCCGTCGCGCCGCGGGCGATACAGGCCGTTCTGCGCTCTGGGGTGGCTCCCGCGGCTCGGAGCCTTGCGACTGGGCTGCAATGCCACTCCACGGCGAAACGGCAAGGGCCATCCCCATCGAAAGAAGCACCAGCGGGCGGACTGCGCGTGTCATGCGACAGAGCCTAACGCGCCCAGGCTCCGGGGCAAAGTCCCGCGCAGACACGTCGCCGTGAATTGCAACCCGTCACCCCAACACCAAAAGCCCGGCGTCACCGCCGGGCTCTTCGTTGTTCATGCAAGACCGCCGAAGCGGCCGGGCGTCAGCCCTGGCGCGCCTTGAAGCGCTTCTGGGTCTTGTTGATGATGTACACGCGACCCTTGCGACGGACCAGCTGGTTGTCGCGGTGGCGCTCGCGCAGAGACTTGAGCGAATTGCGGATCTTCATCGTCCGATCTCCGTCCGGCGCGGCTCCATCGAACCTTGGCCGTCCTTCAAAAAATGGTGGGCGCGACAGGGATCGAACCTGTGACCCCTACGATGTCAACGTAGTGCTCTCCCGCTGAGCTACGCGCCCTTCGAACGACGCTTTCGCGACGTCCTCATGTGGGCCGCGGATATAGCGGCTTGCGGCGAACTGCGCAAGCCGCCCACGAAAAATAGTCAGGCGGCGAGCAACTTTTCCACTTCCGACACGAGTTCGCGCAGGTGGAAGGGCTTGGACAGCACCTTGGCGTCCTTCGGCGCCTGCGAATCGGGGTTGAGCGCCACCGCCGCGAAACCCGTGATGAACATCACCTTGATGTCCGGGTCGAGTTCGGTGGCCCGGCGCGCGAGCTCGATGCCGTCCATCTCCGGCATGACGATGTCGGTGAGCAGCAGTTCGAACGGCTCCTCCCGCAGGCGATTGTAGGCCGACAGCCCGTTGTCGAAGGACACCACCTCGTAGCCAGCATTCTGCAGGGCCTTGACGAGGAAGCGCCGCATGTCGTTGTCGTCTTCGGCGAGAAGGATCTTGCTCATGGCGCACGCGTCGAAAGTGATCGGGCGGGCCGCGGGCTCGGATCTGCCGTGCCGCGCTGCCCGGACGAAAGGTTAGTGGCACGTCCGTCGTCGGACAATGCTCTGCCCGAACCGCCGACGCCGTGCCTTATCGTCTAGACACGCTCCTCGTAAAAAAGCGGTGAAAAAGGGAGCGCGGCACACCGCCGGTCACGAATCGCACGCGCTCATGGCCATGCGGCGATGGACGACACGCCGGCAAATCGGCCACAATCATCGTTCGAGACGGCCCCGCCCGCGAGGGCCGTCGTCCCCGTAGCAGCGTCGTGGTCCCCGATGTCGTCTCCGATCGAGCCGGAACTCGCAATCCCCTTCACGGTCGTCGAACCATCCGATCAGACTGTGCCGCTTGTCTTCAACGCCCCTCACGCCGGCGCCGTCTATCCTCAGAGCTTCGTCGACGGCGCCCGGCTTGATCCACTCGCCCTGCGCCGTTCGGAAGATGCCTATGTGGACGCGCTCTTTGCCGGCATGGGCGCGCTTGGCGCCCCGATGCTCGTCGCCCGCTTTCCCCGCGCCTATCTCGACGTGAACCGCGAGCCCTATGAGCTCGACCCGCGCATGTTCGACGGCCGGCTGCCGCCCTATGCCAACACACGCTCGCTGCGCGTCGCAGGCGGGCTCGGCACCATCCCGCGCATCGTCGGCGACGGGCAGGAGATCTATCCCGGCAAGCTGCCTGTGGCCGAGGCCATGCGCCGCATCGAATGGCTCTACAAGCCCTACCATCGCGCCCTCCGGCAGATCGTGATGCGCACCCAACGCCGGTTTGGCTCGGTGCTGCTCGTCGACTGCCACTCGATGCCCTCTTCCAGCGTGACCCGGGACGAGAATTCGCGCGCCGACATCGTCATCGGCGATCGGTTCGGCACGAGTTGCGCGGCGGCGACCAGCGACAGGGTGGCGCAGTCCTTCGAGCGTCTCGGCTATCGCGTGGCCCGCAACCGCCCCTATGCCGGGGGCTTCATCACGGAGCACTATGGCGAGCCCGCAGCCGGCCGGCATGCCCTGCAGGTAGAGATCAACCGCAGCCTCTACATGGACGAGCGGACCATGCAGCGCACAGAGGGCTTCGCCCGCCTCGCATGCGACATCACCGAAGTCTTCTCCCTCATCGCAGCGACGGCCTGCACGGACCTCACCGAACGGCGCCTGGCGGCTGAGTAGCGCACGCTTGCCGACAGGCCCGTCAGCCAGGCACCAGGCAAGAAAAAAGGCCGCACACTTGCGTGCGCGGCCCAAGTCTAGGGAGGAAACGCCCAAGGAGGGCAGCGGCACCGCGACGGAACATCGCCGTACCGCACTGCAACAACATGCCACCGCACCGCACAAAAAGCAAGGGTGATTGACCTATTTTTTTGTGCCCCCGGGATCGCGATCCCGGCCGGGGTGGGGGTCGTGTGCGAGGACGTAGGTAATGAGTGCGGCCGCAATTGCAAGGGCCAGCAAGGAAAAGACAGCCTTGTAGGCCTCTTGTGGATAGTGCCCGAGGGGGCCACGACCGAAGAGATCCATAAGCCGACCCGTCACCGTCTGCATCACGAAGACGCCGCCCATGGTGCCGATGTTCATCAGCGTGATGCCGCGGCCGATAAGATTTTGAGGGAAAAGAGATTTCCCGTGCGCCATGACGGGCGGCGTATAGGCCACGGCCGCCCCGAAGGCGATAAGCCAGACGAGCACCGAGACCGGGCCGAGAGGCATGAGGGCAGCGTAGGCGAGGCATGCGATGGTTGCAGAGGCGCCGAGCACGACCGGGGGTTTGTATCCGCGGAGGAGCCGATCCGCCGCGCCCCACAGGAAGAGGGCGGCGATCTGCGTCGCCGACGCCGCGAAGAGCGCGACACCGCGCCGCTCGAGGTCGAAGCCGTAGACGTCGCTCAGAAACGGGCCCGCCCACAGGCCGATGACCGTGCCGAAGGCCGCATAGCCGGTCGCGTGCATCAGGAAGAGCGGCCAGAACGAACGCACGCGCACTGCCTCGCGCACGCCGGCGAGCGCCATGCGCCAAGATTCGCGGCCAGCCCATGCGGTGACGGCGGGACCGCGCACGCCGAGGAAGACCGCGAGGCCCGCCGCCGCCGCAAAGGCCGCGACGACGAGGAAGCTCGCCCGCCAGCCGATCGATTCGGCGGCGAAGGCGAGCGGGGCGGTGGCGGCGAGCGTGCCGAAATTGCCGATGCTGAGCTGGATGCCGGTAAGGAAGGCGAAGCGCTCGGGCGGGAAGAGGCGGGCATAGATGGCGAGCGGCGCCATGAAGAAGCTAGAGCAGCCGATACCTAGGAGAAGCCGCGCGCCGACGAGCATCGTCGCGTCCCGCGCCAGCGCGAAGAGCAGGACACCGGCCACCGCGATGAGGGAACACACCAGCATGACGCGACGCGGCCCGTAGCGATCGATGGAGATGCCAACCGGGATCTGAGCGGCCGCGAAAGTCAGAAAGAAGCCGCTGGAGAGAAGCCCGAGGTCGGTGGCGGTAAGCGACAGGTCCGCGGCGAGGTTCGGCGCAATGACTCCGATGGAATTGCGCAGGAATTGACTGACACTGTAGATGCCCGCAAGCACCGCGATGAGCAGCGCCGCCTGGCTTCCCACCGGCGCCGCGCCTACGCCCGTCGGAATCTGGCTGTCCTTCATGCCCGTTCCTCCCGCCCTGCGCTCCACCGGACGCATGGCCTCTCGTTCGTTCCTCTCTTTCTAAACGGCTCCGCCCGCGATAAGACCCCTCTGCAACGCAGCCCTGCCCGCATGAGGTGCGAGGCTCGTGCACGGCTGGCGGAGGGGATGGGAATGGCAGCGGTCGACTTCAGCGCCTTCATGGACGAGCTTGCAACCGTGTCCGGGCGCGCCATCCTGCCGTTTTTCCGCACCGCACTGATGGCGGAGAACAAGGCGCTCGGCGACAGGTTCGACCCGGTGACGGAGGCCGACCGGGCGGCCGAAGCCGCCATGCGCCAGCTCATCCGCCGGCAGTTTCCCCAGCACGGCATCTGCGGCGAGGAATTCGGTGACGAGCGCCTGGATGCCGACTACGTTTGGGTGCTCGACCCGATCGACGGCACGCGCGCCTTCATTTCGGGTCTGCCGCTATGGGGCACGCTGATCGGCCTCACCCACCGCAGCGCACCCGTCTACGGCCTCATGCATCAGCCTTTCACGGGCGAGCGCTTCTACGGCGGCGGCAGAAGCGCCGGCTACAAGGGCCCGATGGGTGCGCGCACGCTCAAGACGCGACGCTGCGCGAGCCTGGCCGAGGCAACCCTCTCCACCACGTCCCCCGCCCTCTTCGCGGCGAACGAGCGCCCGCGCTACGAGCGCGTCGAACGCGAGACGCGCCTCGTCCGTTACGGCTATGACTGCTACGCCTATTGCATGGTCGCGGCCGGCCACATCGACCTTGTCATCGAGGCCGGACTGAAGCCCTATGACATCGTCGCCCTGGTGCCGATCATCGAAGGAGCCGGCGGCGTCGTCACCAACTGGCAAGGTGATTCGCCGGCGGCCGGGGGCGCGGTTGTCGCCGCAGGCGACCCGCGCATTCATGAGGCGGCGCTCAAGCTGCTCTCGGCCTGATCCGGCAGCGCCCCGTCCGACCCCGGCACAAAGGCGTCGAAGGCGGCCCAGAACTGGTCACGAATGTCGTCGCGTTCCATGAGGATCTCGTGTCGGGCCCCGGGGATCACGATGGCGCGGCCCGTCTTGAGGCGGGCGGCGAAACGTTCGATCGCCGGCGTCGAGACGACCGGATCGGCCCCGGCCGCGACGACGAGCACCGGCGTCCTGATCTCGAGCGCGAAGTTCGGATCCGCGAAGGCACCCATGGCGCGATAGGCTGCGTCGAGCCATGCCACCGTCGGATCGCCTATGGCGAGCGCGGGCGCCCGGGCGGCCACCTCGGCATTGCGCGCATAGCGCACCGGGTCCGACGTCAGCCGATTGCCTGCGAAGGGCTTCGTCGAGATCGACGTGGCACCGCCGCCGGGAACATAACTCGCCCCGAAACCGCAGGCATCGAGCATCTCGGACAGGAGGCGTGCGGCACGCGGCCAGGGCACCATGGCGATGTCGATCATCGGCGCGACCGTCACGAGGCGGGCGAAGGGGGTCTTCTTCCCCCTCATGGCGTGGAGGAGGACCGTCCCGCCCATGGAATGGGCGAGCACGAAGTAAGGCGGTGGACAGCGCGGCAGGACGACCTGATCGACGACGGCCGCAAGGTCGCGCTCATAGAGGGAGAAGTCGTCGACGTGGCCTTTGCGCGGGTCGGCAAGGTCGCGCTGCGAGCCGCCCTGGCCGCGCCAGTCGAAGGCGACGACCGCAAAGCCGCGGCGGCGCAGGTCCGCCACCGTCTCGAAATATTTCTCGATGAACTCCGCCCGCCCCTGAACGAGGCAGACGGTGCCGCGGGTCCGGCGCGCTGTCGGCCGCCAGCGCACGGCCCGCAGCACGACGCCGTCGGCGGTGGTCACCGGCGTGATCACCGGCTGGCTCGGCACCGGGTTCAGCTCTGTAGCGACGAGTTCCATCGCCCCTCCCGCCGCGGTTTGCGGCCATTCCGCCCGGTTATAGCCGCTGCACCCGCCTCATCGCCACAGGTCTTGAAAGACCGCCCGGGCGCCACCAACTCTCTGCCGTGCAGGCCGCTGACGGCTGCACGGTGGGATGCCCGGCCGGTTCAGGCGGGCATTGTCCGCATATCGCTTCAAATGGAGGATGTGCCATGCGTCAATTCGATCTGTCCCCCCTCTACCGCTCGACGGTCGGCTTCGACCGTCTGTTCTCGATGCTTGATCAGGTCGCCGGCGTCGACAGCTCCCCGAGCTATCCGCCCTACAACATCGAGCGCACCGGCGAAGATGCGTATCGCATCACGGTAGCCGTCGCCGGTTTCGCCAGCGATGATCTCGCCATCGAGACGAAGAACAACACACTGACGATCCGCGGCGAGAAGAAGGTCGCCGAAGGTGCCGAGAGGCCCGAAATGCTCTACCAGGGCATCGCGGCCCGGGCGTTCGAGCGCCGCTTCCAGCTTGCCGACCACGTCCAGGTGACCGGTGCCGCGCTGGAGAACGGTCTCCTGCACGTCGACCTCGTCCGCGAGGTGCCGGAGGCGATGAAGCCCCGCACCATCCCCATCGCGACGAAGCCGGCGAGCGTGGCCATCGACGCGAAGGTCGCGGAAGCCGCATAACACGGCAGCCATGGTCCGCCAGAGGGACCATGGACGATCCCAGAAAACAGACGAGGCGCCGGGCCTTCCGGCGCCTTTTGTCGCGTGCATTGGCAGCGGTGCATGCGGCCGGCGGCCGGCGTCAGAAAGGCGCGCTGGGCAGGATCTTCTCGCCAGAGGCCGGGCCGCCGATCTCATCGCCGTCATTGCCGATGACGTCGCCTGCCGGCGGCACGGGCGGCACCTCGGGCGGCGCGAGGACGACGCTCGGTCTCTCCTCAGCCTCGCCAGCCGCATCCGCCTGCCCGGAGGTCTCGGGCAGCCTCACGTCCCCGCGCGACGGCGGTAGCGGTGCGCGCAGCCCGAGCTCCTGGTCGCTCGGACGCGGCGGCGGCAGCGCCGCCATGCTCGGCTGGCGTTGCCGAAGCGGCACCGGCGCATAGATCTTGGTGCCACGGCCGGTATCGATCTCGACACCGATCTCGCCGCCGAACCTGTCGGGCGAATACGGCCGGAAGGGTTCCTCGGCCATGATGGTCGAGCGCAGCGGACGCGCATCGACGATGGCGCCCGAATAGGCGTCGATAAACAGGCGCATGCGCCAGCCATTCACGTCCGTGCCGTCGACGACGTAGAAGCCACGCGTCAGGCGCGGGCGGGAGATCTGGGCGAAGCCCTCCGAGCGCACCGAGCGCACCACCTCGCGCGGGCTCAGCGGCTCGTCGTAGACCTCCGGCGCGTAGTAGTTCTGGGCAAGAGTCACGCTCGACACCAGGGTAAGCGTCGCGACCGCCGCGAGAAGCCTGGCGGGGCGCCGCATTGGGCGCGATCCGGCAACAGGTGCAAACACGTCATCTGCCTCGTTCATTGCCACTCGTCACCCTCGTCTGTGCAACGGCATTGGGGCGGGCGTTTGGCGGCGCCGCGACAACGGCAGGTCAGGCGGCTGCCTGTCCGCCCGCGACGGCGAGAAAACGGTCGATGGCCGCCTCCGCCGTGTCGAAGGCCGTGACGAGACGCACCAGCACCTCCCCCTCCCCGGCCGCAACGCCCTCCGGCAGGCTGGACGTCACCCAGGGATGGTAGAGTGCCCCGGCAGCGCGCAGCGCCTCGTCCATCGCCTGCGGCAGGAAGACGAAGATCTCGTTGGCCTCGACCGGCAGGGCGACGCGGCAGCCGAGACGCGCGAGGCCCGCAGCGAGCCTGTCGGTCGCCGCATTGGCCCGGGCCGCGAGGTCGAGCCAGTGGCCATCGGCGAGATAGGCGTCGAACTGGGCACCGAGCAGACGGCCCTTCGAGAGGAGGTGGCCGCCGCGCTTGCGGCGCTGCGCCAAGTGCGCCGCCTTGTCGCGGTCGAAGACGATCACGGCCTCCGCCGCAAGACAGCCGTTCTTGGTGGCGCCGAAGGAGAGGACGTCGACGCCCGCGCGCCATGTCATGTCGGCAGGACTGACCCCAAGGCGCACGAGCGCATTGGCGAAGCGTGCGCCGTCCATGTGCACGCCGAGTCCGTGCCGGCGGGCGATGTCCGCGAGCGTCGCTATCTCGTCCGGAGTATAGACCGTGCCGGCCTCACTGGCCTGGGTCAGCGAGAGGGCCGAGGGAATGACCTGGTGCGGCGGCCGCCCGGTCGGCGCCGCGAGATGGGCCGCGACCTCCTCCGCCGTGAGCTTGCCGAGCCGACCGGGAAAGCCGACGAGCTTGGCCCCGCCCGTGAAGAACTCCGGCGCGCCGCATTCATCCTCCGCCACATGCGCCTCGGCGTGGCACAGCACCGCGCCCCAGGGCGGGCAGAGTGTGGCGAGCGCCAGCGCATTCGCGGCCGTACCCGTGGCGACGAGGAAGACCGAAAGGTCGCGCTCGAAGATCTCCTTGAGCCGCGCCTCGACGCGCGCCGTATGATCGTCCGCCCCATAGGCGCGCTGGCTGCCGGCATTGGCGGCGACGAGCGCCTCCATCACCCGCGGGCTCGCGCCCGCCACATTGTCGCTTGCAAAGTTCATCCCGCCTGTGCTCCCGCTTGGAAGCGGAAGCTAGAACATGGCTCGCCCAGCGTGAAGCGCCGAGCGGTCATGGCCGCGCCGCGCCCGCCTCCCGATCGCAGGATCGAAACGGCCGGCCGGCCATGGATGCGCAATTAAATTACGCTGACTTCATCTCGCTCGTCACGATCGCAATCCAGGTTGGGCGTCCCGTATAAGTTTCGATCAAACGACTCGCAAATACCCGCTTGTCACCTTAGAAAAAATCTGGCAAGGTCCGCCCGGTTTAGGACAGCCTTGCTGTCCCATTCCGATGATTATCCGAGCCCGGCATCCGGTCGGGCCTTCCGCGAGCAAGACAAGGCAGGTCTTGGTTATGGCACGTCCGACGGCCGCCAAACGCGATACGAAACCTGCCGCCCGCACGACGCGGGCTTAGCGGGCGCGCCCCGGCTTTACGCCGCGAGACGCCCGCGAGGTGCGGGCGCAACGGAAACAGCGCGACCGGACCTCCAAGACCAACAAGAGGGTGCGTACGGGCGGGCAGCGACAGGCTGCCGGCAGGGACCGGCGACCCCCGCGAGAGACGAACGACGTGGACAAGGCCGCCGCGGCGGCAACGATGGGGCAGAACATGAGCGCGACGAACGAGCAAAAGCTGGTCTCCAACCCGGCGCTGCTTCAGAAAACGCGCGCTGCGGACCCCGGTCTGCCGCCCGCACAGGGCCTCTACGACCCGGCGCGCGAACGCGATGCCTGCGGCGTCGGCTTCATCGCCCACATGAAGAATGAGAAGAGCCACGACATCGTCGCCAACGGCCTTGCCATTCTGAGGAATCTCGATCACCGCGGGGCTGTCGGTGCCGACCCCCGGGCGGGCGACGGCTGCGGCATGCTGGTGCAGGTGCCGGACCGTTTCCTGCGCGAGGAATGCGAGAAGCTCGGCATCGCCTTGCCACCGGCCGGCGAATACGCCGTGGGCCATCTCTTCATGCCGCGCGACGCGGAAGGCTTCGCCATCGTCAAGGCGACCCTGGAGCGCGTCACTGCCGAGGAGGGCCAGGTGCTCCTTGGCTGGCGCGACGTGCCGGTCGACCCCTCCGTGCTCGGCGAGAGCGTGAAGCCCACCGAGCCGCGGCACGTGCAGGTCTTCATCGGCCGCGGTGAGGGCGCGACGACACAGGACGACTTCGAGCGGCACCTCTTCATCCTGCGCAAGGTCGTCTCCAACGCGATCTACGACCTCAACGACCCGCGCACGGCCGGCTACTACCCGGTGAGCCTGTCGACACGCACGCTCGTCTACAAGGGCATGCTGCTCGCCGACCAGCTCGGCGACTATTACGCCGATCTGCGCGACCCGCGCTTCGAGAGCGCGCTCGCCCTCGTGCACCAGCGCTTCGCGACCAACACCTTCCCCACCTGGTCGCTGGCCCACCCCTACCGCATGGTGGCGCACAACGGCGAGATCAACACCCTGCGCGGCAACGTCAACTGGATGGCCGCACGGCAGGCCTCGGTCGATTCCGAGATCTTCGGCAACGACATCTCCAAGCTCTGGCCCATCTCCTACGAGGGCCAGTCGGACACGGCCTGTTTCGACAACGCGCTCGAGTTCCTTACTCAGGGCGGCTATTCGCTCGCCCACGCCATGATGATGCTGGTGCCCGAGGCCTGGGCCGGCAACCCGCTCATGGACGAGGAGCGGCGGGCCTTCTACGAGTACCATGCCGCGCTTATGGAGCCGTGGGACGGCCCGGCTGCCATCGTCTTCACCGACGGGCGTCAGATCGGCGCGACGCTCGACCGCAACGGCCTGCGCCCCGCGCGCTACCTCGTCACCGAGGACGGCCTCGTCGTCGGCGCCTCCGAGATGGGCGTGCTGCCCATCCCCGAGGAGAAGATCGTCGAGAAGTGGCGCCTGCAGCCGGGCAAGATGCTGCTCATCGACCTCGAAGAGGGCCGCATCGTCTCCGACGAGGAGATCAAGAGCGAGTTGAGCCGCCGCCATCCCTACAAGGAGTGGTTGAAGCGCACGCAAATCGTGCTGGAGGAGTTGCCACCGGTCCAGGCGCGTGAATCGCGCACGGACGTGAGTCTGCTCGACCGCCAGCAGGCCTACGGCTACACCCAGGAGGACCTCAAGCTCCTCATGCAGCCCATGGCCGTCACCGGCCAGGAGGCCGTCGGCTCGATGGGCACCGACACGCCGATCTCGGCCCTGTCGGACAAGCCGAAGCTGCTCTACACCTATTTCAAGCAGAACTTCGCCCAGGTGACGAACCCGCCGATCGACCCGATCCGCGAGGAACTCGTCATGAGCCTCGTCTCCTTCATCGGGCCGCGCCCGAACATTCTCGACCTCGAGGGCACCTCGCGCCGCAAGCGCCTCGAGGTGCGCCAGCCGATCCTGACGAACGAGGATCTGGAGAAGATCCGCTGCATCGGCCACAGCGAAGACCAGTTCGACACCAAGACGCTGGACATCACCTATCCAGCCGGCCAGGGGGCGGAAGGCATGCCCGGCGCCCTCGAACGCCTGTGCGAGCGCGCGGAGGCGGCCGTGCACGGCCGCTACAACATCATCATTCTCTCCGACCGGATGCTGGGACCGGACCGTATCGCCATCCCCGCGCTGCTCGCGACGGCAGCGGTGCACCACCACCTCATCCGCAAGGGGCTGAGGACCTCGGTCGGCCTCGTCCTCGAATCTGGCGAACCGCGCGAGGTGCACCATTTCGCCCTGCTCGCCGGCTATGGCGCCGAAGCGATCAACCCCTATCTGGCTTTCGATACGCTGGCCGCGATGCACGAGGCGCTCGACTTCCCAGAGGAGGTCGATGACCACGAAATCATCAAGCGCTACATCAAGTCCATCGATAAGGGCCTCCTCAAGGTCATGTCGAAGATGGGTATCTCCACCTATCAGTCCTATTGCGGCGCGCAGATCTTCGATGCAGTCGGCCTCAGAAGCGACTTCGTCGCGAAGTTCTTCTTCGGCACGGCCACCACCATCGAGGGCATTGGCCTTGCCGAGATCGCCGAGGAGACGGTGCGCCGCCACCGCGATGCCTTCGGCGACGTTCCTGTGCTGCGCAATTCCCTCGAGGTCGGCGGTGATTACGCCTACCGCCTGCGCGGCGAGGACCACGTCTGGAACCCGGACACGGTGGCGACGCTGCAGCACGCGGTGCGCCTCAACGCGCAGGACCGCTATCGCGAGTTCGCCCGTCTCGTGAACGAGCAGGAGAACCGCTTCAGCACCGTGCGCGGCCTCTTCCGCATCCGGACGGCCGCCGAGCGCGGCGCTCAGCCGGTGCCGCTCGAGGAGGTGGAGCCCGCGGCTGAGATCGTCAGGCGCTTCTCGACGGGCGCCATGTCGCTCGGCGCCATCTCCAAGGAGGCGCACGAGACCCTGGCCTTGGCGATGAACGCCATCGGCGCCAAGTCCAACACCGGCGAGGGCGGCGAGGATGCCGCACGTTTCCGGCCGTTGCCGGACGGGCGCTCCAAGCGCTCAGCCATCAAGCAGATCGCATCGGGGCGCTTCGGCGTCACCACCGAATATCTCGTCAATTCGGACATGATGCAGATCAAGGTGGCCCAGGGCGCCAAGCCCGGCGAGGGTGGCCAGTTGCCCGGCCACAAGGTCGATGCCGTCATTTCCCGGCTGCGCCATTCGACGCCGGGCGTCGGCCTCATCTCGCCGCCGCCGCACCACGACATCTACTCGATCGAGGATCTCGCCCAGCTCATCTTCGACCTGAAGAACGTCAACCCCGCGGCCGACGTCTCGGTCAAGCTCGTCTCCGAGGTCGGCGTCGGCACGGTCGCCGCCGGCGTCGCCAAGGCGCGGGCCGATCACATCGCCATTTCGGGCTTCGAGGGTGGCACGGGGGCCTCGCCACTGACGTCCATCAAGCACGCCGGCAGCCCGTGGGAAATGGGCCTCGCCGAAACGCAGCAGACGCTGGTGCTCAACCGCCTGCGCGGCCGGGTACGCCTGCAGGTCGACGGCGGCCTGCGCACGGGTCGCGACGTCGTCATCGGCGCGCTGCTCGGGGCCGACGAGTTCGGCTTCTCGACGGCGCCGCTCATCGCCGCCGGCTGCATCATGATGAGGAAGTGCCACCTCAACACCTGCCCCGTCGGGGTGGCGACGCAGGACCCGGTGCTGCGCAAGCGCTTCAAGGGTCTGCCGGAACATGTCGTCAACTACGTCTTCTTCGTCGCCGAGGAAGTGCGCGAACTGATGGCCGAGATGGGCTTCCGCAGGCTCGAGGAGATGATCGGCCGCACCGACCTCCTCGACAAGAAGGAGGCCATCGACCACTGGAAGGCCAAGGGTCTCGACTTCACGCGCCTGTTCCACCGGCCCGAGGTCGGCCCCGACGTCGCCGTCTTCCACAGCGAGCGCCAGAAGCATCCGATCGACGACGTGCTCGACCTCAGGCTCATCGCGCAGGCGCGCGGCGCCATCGACGAGGGTACGCCGATCGTCATCGAGGAGACGATCCGCAACGTCGACCGCGCGACGGGGGCCATGCTGTCGGGCGAGATCGCCAAACTGCACGGCCACGAGGGCCTGCCCGAGGACACCATCACGGTGAACCTCAAGGGCACGGCCGGCCAGAGCTTCGGCGCCTTCCTCGCCGCCGGCGTCACGTTGCACCTGACGGGTGAGGCCAACGACTATGTCGGCAAGGGCCTCTCCGGCGGCAAGATCATCGTCCAGCCGCCGGCGGAAATGAAGGCGGTACCGGAGCGCTCGATCATTGTCGGCAACACGGTGCTCTACGGGGCCATCTCCGGCGAATGCTATTTCCGCGGCGTCGCCGGCGAGCGCTTCGCGGTGCGCAACTCTGGCGCCATCGCTGTCGTCGAGGGCACGGGCGACCACGGTTGCGAATACATGACCGGCGGTGTCGTCGTCGTCATCGGCCCGACAGGCCGCAACTTTGCAGCCGGCATGTCCGGCGGCATCGCCTATGTGCTCGACGAGGACGGAACCTTCACCAAGCGTTGCAACCTGTCCATGGTCGATCTCGAACCCGTCGAGGAGGAGGAGGAGCTCATGGAGCGCCTGCACCACCACGGCGGCGACCTCGAGCACAAGGGCCGCATCGACGTGCTCGCCGACATGTCGGGCCACGACGAGGAGCGGCTGATGCAGCTCATCGCCAACCACCTGCGCTACACGGGCTCGACCCGCGCCAGGGCCATCCTCGACGACTGGGCGGGTTACCGCACCAAATTCGTCAAGGTGATGCCGGTCGAGTACCGGCGCGCGCTGCGTGAGATGGAGCGTCTGCGCACGCTGCAGGCGGCGGAATAAGGATATGGGACCGCGGTCCACCCTCTCCTTCGGGGGACGGGTCGGCGCCGGTGGCGCCGGGGTGGGGAGGCCGCGGTCCGGGCAGGAACCCCCTCCCGGCCGCTACGCGGCCGACCTCCCTCCGCCAGGGGGAGGTGGGTCGGCGGCGCAACGACTGGATGACGAGACGATGGGCAAGGTAACCGGCTTTCTCGAATACGACCGGCAGGAGCAGAAGTACCAGCTCGCCGGCGACCGCGTACGGCATTTCCGCGAATTCACGCTGCCGCTGGACGACAAGGACCTGCAGAAGCAGGCCGCCCGCTGCATGGACTGCGGCATACCCTTCTGCCACGGGCCGACGGGCTGCCCCGTCCACAACCAGATCCCGGACTGGAATGACCTCGTTTACAACGACGACTGGGAGGAGGCCTCGCGCAACCTCCACTCAACCAACAATTTCCCCGAATTCACCGGCCGCATCTGCCCTGCGCCCTGCGAGGAGGCGTGCACCCTCAACCTCGAGAACGTGCCCGTCACCATCAAGACCATCGAACAGGCGATCGCCGACAAGGCCTGGGAGATGGGCTGGATCCGCCCCGAACCGCCGGCGCGTCTCACCGGCAAGTCCGTCGCCGTCGTCGGCTCTGGCCCTGCCGGCCTCGCCGCCGCGCAGCAGCTTGCCCGTGTCGGCCACGAGGTGCATGTCTATGAGCGCGAACCACGTGCCGGCGGCCTGCTGCGCTACGGCATCCCGGACTTCAAGATGGAGAAGCACCACATCGACCGGCGCGTGGCGCAGATGGAGGCGGAAGGCGTCGTCTTCCACTACGGCGTCAACATCGGCGTCGACAAGCCGTTCGAGGAATTGGTGAAGGCCTACGACGCCGTGCTGATGTGCGGCGGCGCCGAGCGCCCGCGCGATCCCCAGTTGCCCGGTATGGAGCTCGAGGGTGTGCACTACGCCATGCCGTTCCTCGTGCAGCAGAACCGCCGCAACGGCCGTGAAAATTTCCTCGACGACGCGCCGATCCTCGCCGGGGGCAAGCACGTCGTCGTCATCGGCGGCGGCGACACGGCGTCCGACTGCGTCGGCACCTCCTTCCGCCAGGGCGCCCTCTCGGTCACTCAGCTCGACATCCGCCCCAAGCCGCCGGAGATGGAGGACAAGCTCACCGTCTGGCCTTACTGGCCGACGAAGATGCGCACGTCCTCGAGCCAGGCGGAGGGCGCGGAGCGCGAGTTCCAGGTCGCGACGCTCGGCCTCGAAGGCAAGAAGGGCCGTGTCACCGGCGTGCGCTGCGCCCGCGTGGACGAGAAGCGGGTGCCGATCGCCGGCACCGAATTCGTCTTGAAGGCCGATCTCGTCTTCATCGCCATCGGCTTCGCCGGCCCGGTCTTCGAGGGCATGGTAGCCGAGGCGGGCGTGGCGCTCGACAAGCGCGGCAATGTGGCGGCTAGCGAGCGCGACTATCGCACGTCGAACGAAAAGGTCTTCGCCGCCGGCGACATGCGCCGGGGCCAGTCCCTTGTCGTCTGGGCGATCCGCGAAGGTCGCCAGGCCGCCCGGGCCATCGACGAATACCTGACGGGCTCGTCCGTCCTGCCGCGCTGAGACCCCACGCGGGTGCTGCGGGCTTCGGCCCGCAGGATGCGGCCTGAGCGAAAGCGGCGCATGGGGCCGGATAGCCGGCATCGCGAGCGAGATTCTCCCGTCGACCGGACCGTTTACGGTTGCCGCGGCCAGGAAAAGTCGTCAACCCTGCCCTGTTTCGGCTGCGGCACGTCGCCGAGGATGAACACTCGCTCGGCAAGCTGGTCCATCTGGGCCGCACCCGCCGGCGCCGCGACGAGGACGCCGCCCGGGGCCGCATCCGGCGCGGTGAGCGGCAGGATGGGCCCAGCCACGGGCTTGCTCGACACAGAGATGAGACCGTTCGGCTCCGGCAGGCTCGGGATCGACGCATCGATCATGCGCTCGACGGGGTCGCGGCTATCGAGGCCGGGCATGCCGTCGTGCAAAGGCAGTACGGTCTGCTGCGCGCTGCCGTGCGCATCGATCAGCCGGCGCAGCACGAGCGCCGCGAAATGCGCCGCCTTGCGCGCGCCCGCCTTGGTGAAGTGCACGCCGTCACTGGTGCGCAAGCGCGCGTTCTGGCCGCTCACATCGGGCCCGAAGGCCGAGAAGCGTCCGTCCGCATCGAGGAAGGCCTCCCAGATATCGACATACTGGCCGCCGGCCGCCGTCACGCGCTCGCGGAAGATGGCGTTAAGGGCCAGCATGTCGGCCGAGAGCCGCTCACCCTTCATCGGCGGCAGCCCCACCCAGACGAGCGGGATCCGCTTCTCGCCAAAGGTGCGGATGATCTCGTCGACACGCATCGTGTAGAGCGTTCGCCATTCCGGCGTGCCATGCTCCACCTCCCCCGCCGGCGTGCGAAAGCCCTGGCGGTCGTTGGCGCCGATCATCATTACGCCGATCGAGACGCGCGCGGGATTGGCGACGAGTTCCTGCACCGCCTTGGACCAGTCGTAGAAGTCGCTGCGCACGAGCCCCGTATCGCCCCGGGCGCGCGAATAGATCGCGACATCGGCGGCTTCGGCGAGCGTTTCGGCGAGCCCTTCCGTCAACAGTTCGGCGAGGGAATCGCCCATGACGACCACATAGGTGTCCACCTCGACACGGGGTGTGCGCTCGGCGACCCCACGTTGCTCGGGCGCTGCTCTTGGCGCCGTCTGGCGCGGGCGCGGGTCGGCGGGCCGGGAGGACCGTCTCGGCGCCTGCTCCACTTGCGGCGGGGGCTTCGGCTGAAAGATGCTGTTGAGGAAGCGGGTCAGCGGATCCTGCTGGGCGTGCGCGACCGCCGCGGCGAAAATGCATCCCGCCACGACGAGCAGGGCAACGATGAGGCTGCGTCCCGGCATCGTCCGTTTCCCGCCCCGGCCGCGGCCGGGGCCGGGTTCATGCTATCGCGTCTGGCGCAGTTGCGCCAACAGCCGGTTGTCGGCATGGCCGTCGGCGACGAGGCCTCGGCTCTCCTGGAAGGCGAAGATCGCGTCGCGTGTCTGGGAACCGATGCGCCCGTCGATCTCGCCGATGTCGTAGCCGCGGCTCGCGAGGTGCCGCTGCACCTCCTCCCGCTCGTGCTTGGCGAGCGGCACCTGATCGGTCGGCCAAGGCGCTTGTACCGGCGCGCCGCCATAGAGCCTGTCGCCGAGATGGGCGACGCCGAGAGCGTAGGCGTCGGAATTGTTGTAGCGCTTGATGACGTCGAAATTCGCCGTCACGAGGAAGACCGGCCCGCGGGCCCCGGCGGGCAGGAAGAGGCGCGCCTCGCCGGCCCCGGATAGCGGCCGCCCGTCGACACGGCGCACGCCTTGCGATGCCCAGGCTGCGAAGGACATCGTCTGCCGCCCGTAGCGGAAGCCCGCAGGCACCTTGACCTCGAAACCCCACGGCAGGCCCGGCTGCCAGCCGTGCTGCTTGAGATAGTTGGCGGTGGAGGCCAGCGCGTCCGGCACCGAGGTCCAGATATCGCGGCGCCCGTCGCCCGTGAAATCGACCGCGTAGCGCATGAAGCTCGACGGCATGAACTGGGTCTGCCCCATGGCGCCGGCCCATGACCCCTCCATGCGTTCGGGGCTGACGTGCCCCTGCTGCAGGATGACGAGCGCCGTCAGCAGTTCGTTGCGAAAGTAATCGCCGCGATACTTCGCCTCGGCGAGGGTGGCGAGCGCACGCACGACATAATGCGAGCCCGTGAAGCCGCCGAAATTCGTCTCCATGCCCCAGACACCCATGACGACCTTCCGGTCGACGCCGTAGGTGCGCTCGATGGTATCGAGGGTCGAGGCCCACTGGCGCGTCATCGGCGTGCCGCGCTCGAGCCGGTTCGGCGACACGGCCGAGGCAAGATATTCCCACACCGGCTTGACGAACTCGGCCTGCTTCTTCGTGAGCGCGATGATCTTCTCGTCCTGCGTCACGCCGGAGAAGGCCGCGTCGTAGACGGAGCGCGAGACGCCGCGGGCCTGTGCATCCGGCCAAAGGGCGGAGACGAAGGCGCGGAAGGACGGGGATGGCGTTCCCTCGCCGCGCGAGAACTTGGCCGGGGTTCGCGGTGCCTCGGGAGCGACCCGCTGCTCGGTCGGCGCATAGGGCGTGATGCTGCCGACGGACATCACATCCGCCGAGGCGCAGGAGCCGAGCGCGAGGCTTACGGCAAGCGTGGCCAACAGGGCCCACCTGTCCCCATTCCTTGTCACGAGGCTCGTTCCACCGTCCGTGCCGCCATGCCGCATGTCGGATCCCCGTTTCGAACCGCGGCGAAGCCGCCACGCCTTGCACTCTCTCCACTAGCTCGCGCGATATGGTTGCAAAATCGTTGACGACGAGCTTCAAGCCGCCGATTGCTGGGCAAGCCGCCTCTCCCAGGCAAGCGCTTGGGAGACGATCACGTCGAGATCGTCGTAGCAGGGCTGCCAGTCGAGAAGGGCGCGGATGCGCGAGGCATCCGCCACAATGGCTGCCGGGTCACCGGCGCGGCGGGGAGACAGCTTCACCGGAAAGTCGATTCCCGACACCCGCCTGACCGCCGCCACGACTTCGAGCACCGAAAAACCCTTGCCGTAGCCGCAGTTGAGCGTCAGGCAGCCGCCACCCGCCCTGAGGTGCGCCAAGGCCGCCACGTGAGCGCGGGCAAGGTCCGAAACCTGGATGAAGTCGCGCACGCACGACCCGTCCGGCGTCGGATAGTCGGTGCCGAAGACCTCGAGCACTGGGCGCTGGCCGAGAGCCGTCTGGCACGCCACCTTGATGAGGTGGGTCGCCCGAGGGGTGGACTGCCCGATCCGGCCTTCGGGATCTGCGCCCGCAACATTGAAATAGCGCAGGATGACATGGCGAAGATCGTGCGCCACGGCGGCGTCGGCCAGCATCCATTCGCTGACGAGCTTGGATCGGCCATAGGGCGAGACCGGCGCCGGAGCCATGTCCTCGGAGACAGGGTTGGCGGTGACGTCGCCATAAACCGCCGCCGTCGAGGAGAAGATGACGTGCCGCACGCCGGCCCGCACCCCCGCCTCGATGAGGCTGCGCGTCTTGCCCGTGTTGGCGAGGTAATAACCGAGCGGATCGACCACCGATTCTGGCACCACGATCTTCGCCGCGAAATGCGCGATCGCGTCGACGTCGTATTCGTCGATCAGCGATGAGACAAGAGCCTGATCAGCCGCATCGCCGCGCACCAGCACGGCTTCGCGCGGCACAGCCTGGGCAAACCCGGTCGAGAGATCGTCCAGCACGACGACACGCTCTCCCGCCTTCACCAATTCGAGAACCATGTGGCTGCCGATGTAGCCGGCCCCGCCGGTCACCAGGACGCTCATGCCTCATCCCTTTCCTGCGCCAGGCCGCCCCGCTGGCGCAGCACTCCGGCTCCGTGGAACTATTGACAGACCGGCTGCGTTCATTCGTCAATCGCTTTACGCGATTGACACGTTCGCCGGTCAAGATCGGTGAGCATCTCGTGCGGGCACGGCCATGGCAAGAGAGGGCGCCGGGCCGTGTTTCTTGTTGTGCCCTCCAGCCCCTGGGGTTCCATGAAGAAGCCTATCCGAAAGGCCGTATTTCCCGTCGCGGGCCTCGGCACCCGCTTCCTGCCCGCCACGAAGGCGATGCCGAAGGAGATGCTGACGGTCGTCGACAGGCCGGTCATCCAGCACGTGGTGGACGAGGCACGTGCCGCCGGCATCGAACATTGCGTCTTCGTGACGGGCCGCAACAAGGGCGTCATCGAGGACCACTTCGACAGCCAGTTCGAACTGGAGCGTACGCTCGAGGCACGTGGCAAGACGAAGGAGCTCGAGCAGTTGCGCCGTGACCTGCCAGGGCCCGGACAGACCAGCTTCACCCGCCAGCAGGGGCCGCTCGGCCTCGGCCATGCCGTATGGTGCGCGCGCGACATCGTCGGCGACGAGCCTTTCGCCCTGCTGCTGCCGGACATGCTGCACCTCGGCGTGCGCCCCTGCCTCGCGGAGATGATCGAAGCCTACGAGGCCCACGCCACCGGCGGCAACATGATTGCCGTCTACGAGGTGCCGGCCGACCAAACGCATCAGTACGGCATCACGGGCGTGGGCGAGCCGATCGGCAACGGCAAGGTCTATCCGATCACGCAGATGATCGAGAAGCCGGCCAAGGGCACCGCCCCCTCCAACCTCGCCATCTCGGGGCGCTACATCCTGCAGCCGGAGATCTTCGACCTGCTAGCCAAGCAGGAGCGCGGCGCCGGCGGCGAGATCCAGCTGACCGACGCGATGATCACCTTGTCGAAGTCGCAGCCGTTCTTCGCCACGCGCTTTGACGGCGATATCTACGACTGCGGCTCCAAGCTCGGCTTCCTCGCCGCCAACGCCGCCTATGCGCTTTCGAACCCCGAGCTCGGCGCCGACTACCGCCGCGATCTGGAAGCCTTGCTGACCAAGAAGTAGGCGAAGCCTCCCCAGTGCCGGCGTCATGCCCGCGCTTGTCGCGGGCATGACGCCGTGGCGCCCGCGCAGGGTTGAATGGCCTGGATGGGCGGGACAAGCCCGGCCATGATGGTGGAGAGGCAGGCGCTTCTCGGTCGCGCTTTCGCGCTGTGCGAACGAACAGGCGGTCAACGGGCTTGACCATGACGGCGGCAGATCGTGAAGCCCTTGATATGGCAGGCAGTCGACGGTCGCCGTCGGCAGCGCCCCCCCGGCTCTGCCTAGCGAAGCTCAGCGCTGTAGGCGCAATCCGACGAGGAAGATGTTGGCGGTGTAGTCGTCGCCGGGTGTGGAACTGTCGAGCCGCTCGTGGGTGAAGCCCGCACGCACGGCGAGCGAGCGCGTCAGCTTCCAGTCGATGCCGATACGGCCGGTAAAGCCCTTCTCGTTGAGGTCGACGCCCTTGTAGTCGCTGTCGCTGAGGGTTACCGAGGCCGTGAAGACGAGGTTGCGGCGCAGGGCGTGTTCGAGGGCGAGCGTCGCGCTGCGGTTCACGACGCCGTTCGATCCGGCGATCGTCGTCTCGCCGAGGCTGCCCGCTCCCGTGAGCCGGACGGTGGTCAGCGCCGTCGGCCGCCAGATCAGCGATACTTCACCGATGGGCCCGCGCAGGTCCGCGAGGCGCGGATCGTCGTACTTGCGCACCTGGTGCCCGATTGCCGCCTCGCCGGTAACGAGCCGCGTGAGCTCGAAGGTGGAGCCAACGCGCGCCCCGAGGCCATTGGACGAACGCTCGAACCCGCCGGCATTGATCCGCTCGTCGTACTGCCGACGGTCGATCAGGCCCTCGACGAACGGCACGAAGCCGGGGTGCACCTCATAGCCCGCCCTGAGCCGCAATCCGTATTCGTTGTAGTTGCGGTAGCTCTGGTCGAGACGGCCGCCGTCCGCAAACTCCACGTCGCCATAGACGTTGCGCTCGACGACGCCGGTTGCGCCGAGCGTCAGCCGGTTGAAGCGGTGCGCGCCGCCCAGTGAAGCACCGTAGGAGATGATCGTCGGCTGGTTGACGACACCGCCCGGCAGGTTGGGGTTGTCCGACCGCTGCGTCGTCAGCGATGCCCGTCCTTCGACATTGATGGTCGTATCCCGCGTGGCATCGAGGCGCAGGTTGAGGCGCCCGTCCGCCTCCGGCCGGTCCGCCTTCTCGAGGGTTGGGAAGGCCCAGTAGGAGCCGCGCAGATGGCCCGTGAACTCATGGCGCGACCAGTCGGACCGCAGGGCCACCCCGCCGCGCGTGACGACGGCGGTCGCTCCCTTCACGTTCCCGCTCTCGCGCCGGGGGTTGCTGTCGTAGCCACTATCGATCTCGATGGACGGAAAGACCGTCAGCGTGCCGAGGCGCAGGCCTAGCGGCGCCCAAGGATCGTCCTCCTCAGCCTCGCCCGGTCGCTGGGGCGCGGGGGGCGCGGGCAGGCGCCACCGACGCAGCGGGTTCTGTTCAAGCGCCGTGGGACCCCGCACGGGGCGATAGACGGGCGAGGCGGGCGGAACCGGTGGACCGTCGGCGGCCGTGGTTTCGAGGATACCCGGCAACGACACCTGCCCGCTGCCGGCGCGGTCGGGCTGCACGGTGCCGCGCAGCGTCAGGAACGACAAACCCTCCTGGCCGTGCGCGGCCGGACCCGCGAGCATGCTCGCAGTCACGACGAGGCACATTGCCAGCGGCGCACCGCCGCACCGGCGAGAAGGAATGGAGGGCCCCTGGTGCAAGTGGTCGCTTCCTGCAAAGGCGATGCGGCTCAGCCGCCGCGACGGTTCTGTCCGGCGGTTGATCTGCGTGGTTAACGGAGGCTAAAGCGGCATGGTTAACACCCGGTAAGCTTCCGCACGGACGTCGCCTGCTGACCCTCGCCGTGCTAAGAAGCCGCCGCGAGAAGCCCGGCGCCCGGCGCAAAGGGCAGGACGAAAGCCAGAATGAGGACCATGATGAGCCTTGCAGCCCGCGACACCGGCACGACACCGCGCAGAAGCGAGACGGCCGTGGCCTCGGCCCTGCGCACGCTGTCGAGCGAGCGGGCAGGGCTCGCGGCGCTGATCGAGGCTATCGAGGGCGAGCTTGCGGCCCCGTTCGAGGCTGCGGTCGCGACCATCGCCGGTGCGCGCGGCCGCGTCATCGTCACCGGCATGGGCAAGTCCGGCCACATCGGGCGCAAGATCGCCGCCACGATGGCCTCGACGGGCACGCCCGCCTATTACGTCCACCCCGGCGAGGCCAGCCATGGCGACCTCGGCATGATCCAGGCGGACGATGCCATCCTCGCCCTCTCCTGGTCCGGCGAGACGACGGAACTGTCGGACATCATCGGCTATGCCAAGCGCTTCCGCGTGCCGCTCATCGCCTTCACCTCGAGCGCGCAGTCGACGCTCGGGCGCGAGGCCGACATATGCCTCGCCCTGCCCAAGGCCAGTGAAGCCTGCCCGAACGGGCTGGCGCCCACCACCTCGACGACGATGCAACTCGCCCTCGGCGATGCGCTCGCCATCGCACTGCTCGAAAGCCGCGGCTTCTCGGCGCAGGACTTCCGCGTCTACCATCCGGGCGGCAAGCTCGGTGCGCAGCTCAAGTTCGTGCGCGACATCATGCACACCGGCGAGCGCCTGCCGCTTGTCGGCCGCGGAACCTCGATGGCCGAAGCGATCGTCGAGACGAGCGCCAAGGGCTTCGGCTGCGTGCTGGTGAGCGAGGACGACGGCCGGCTCGCCGGCATCGTCACCGACGGCGACCTGCGCAGGCACATGAACCCCTCGCTTCTTGCCCAGCGCGTGGAGGAGGTGATGAACCCCACGCCCAAGGCCGTCACGCCCGACACGCTGCTCGGTGAGGCGCTGGAGGTGGTGGAGCGGACGAAGGTCGGTGCCCTTGTCGTGGCCGAGAACGGGCGCGCCGTCGGCATCGTCCACGTGCTCGATCTTCTGCGCGCCGGCGCCGCCTGACAGGCAGCCGACCCGTTCCGCCCGCCCGCCGATCGTGCTTTGCGCGCAAGGCACCAGACGATATGATCTCCGCCAGGAGCCGGGGGGCCGCCCGTCGGGCGGCGCGGCGAGAAGCAGGACCGTTATGGGCCCGGAAAGGCCATGACGGATGACGCGTCGATCCCGAGCGGGGCGAAAGGCCCGCCCGCGAAGGGAGAACGCGTCATGTCCACCGCACCACGCCTCGAACATTACCTGTCGCGCAGCGGCGTCGCCTATGACCTCATGCGCCACGAACCAACTGCCACCTCGATGCGCACGGCGAAAGTCTGCGACGTGCCGGCCGACATGATCGCCAAGGCGGTCGTGCTGAAGGACAAGGCCGGCTACATGCTGGCCGTCCTGCCCGCGTCGCGACACCTCAGCCTTCGCGCCGTAAGCGAAATGCTCGACGAGGATGTCGAGCTCGCGCGCGAGGCTGAAATAGAGCGGCTCTTCCCGGATTGTGCCCGCGGCGCGGTTCCCCCGCTCGGCGCCGCCTACGGCATGCCGATGATCGTCGACGAGATGCTGGCCGACCTGCCGGACATCTATTTCGAAGCGGGTGATCACGAGACGATCGTCCATATGTCCGGCCGGGATTTCCGCCAACTCGCCGGCCGGGCGCGCCACGGCCGCATCTGCCTGCAGCAATGAGCGGGCGACGGCGGCGCCTCAGGCGTCGCCGTCCTCAACGGGCGCGACGACGAGATTGGCGCCGTCGAGGCCCATGACCATCACCCGCGTGCCCGCCGAGCAGTCGGGCCCGACGGCGCGCCAGACGGTATCGTCGATCCGCACGCGGCCCTCGCCGCCCGTGATCGGGGCATCGAGCGTGAACCTGCGGCCGACGAGCGCCGCGCCGCGCCGGTTGAGGAAGGGCTGGTCGGCCGATCCCTCGTCGCGGCGCCGGGTGACGAACCGCCCCACAACGACGCTCGCGACGGAGAGCAGCGCGAAGACAATGGCGCTCGCCTGCCACGAGAGGTCGAACAGGGCATCGACCAGACCAGTCGCGATGGCGGCGAGGCCGAGCCAGATGAGAAAGACTCCGGGCGCCGCCAGTTCGAGCGCCACGAGCACCAGCCCCAGCACGATCCAGGCCCAGGGGCCGAGGGCGATGATCGCCTCGCGGATCACGTGAGCCTCCCGTCAGACCGGGGCGGCGGTGCCGGGCCCACCGCTCGGCGGCACGCTTCCGCGGCGCGCCGCCTGCAACTGACGCGCCGCCGCGGTCCCGGTCCCCCCCTCGCCGAAGACAGTCTTGGTGATCTCGCCGAGGCCGGCCAGCGTGCCGACGACGCCCGCCGCCTCGATCGGCACGACCACGACCTTCTGATTGGGCGCCGCTGCAAGGTCCTTGAGGGCGTCGACATACTTTTCGGCGACGAGGAAGTTCGCTGCGGCGAGGTCGCCCTGGGCGATGGCGTCGCTAACGAGCGATGTTGCCTTGGCCTCGGCCTCGGCGAGCCGTTCGCGCGCCTCGGCATCGCGGAAGGCAGCTTCCTTGCGGCCCTCGGCAGCGAGAATTTGCGCCTGCTTCTCACCCTCGGCGCGCAGGATCTGCGCCTGGCGCTCGCCTTCGGCCTCCAGGATGCTGGCGCGCTTCTCGCGCTCGGCCTTCATCTGCCGCGCCATGGCATCGGCGAGGTCGGCCGGCGGCAGGATGTCCTTGATCTCGATACGGGTCACCTTGACGCCCCAGGGCGAGGCGGCCGCATCCATGACGCGCAGGAGCCTCTCGTTGATCTCGTCGCGGTGCGACAGGAGCTGATCGAGGTCCATGGAGCCGACGACGGTGCGGATATTGGTCATCGTCAGCGTCAGGAGCGCCTGCGACAGGTCGGACACCTCGTAGGAGGCGCGCGCGGCATCGAGCACCTGAAAAAAGGCGACGGCATCGATCTTGACGCCGGCATTGTCCTTGGTGATGGCTTCCTGGCTCGGCACGTCGAGCACCTGCTCCATCATGTTCACCTTGTGCCCGATGGATTCGACATAGGGCACGATGAGCCCGAGTCCGGGGCCGAGCGCGCGCGAGTAGCGGCCGAAGCGCTCCACCGTATAGGCATAGCCCTGTGGCACCGTGCGCACCCCGAGCGCAATCGTCAGGATGACGAGGCCGACGAGGACGATGACGAAGATATCGAACCCGAACATGATCCCCCCCTTGAACCGCCCCCGCATGGCGCCTCGCGGCCGCAGGCCCGTCCCAGGTGGCGACGAAGCTACATATCACATGCCGGAGAGCACGAAAGCAGCGGCAACGATCGCCGAGAGGGTGGCGTCATCCGCAGCCGGCCTCCGGTCGCGGGGGCGGACCGGATCGGACGATCAGACCCAGCCCCGGAGCTCGCGCGTCACGATATGCTCGATGACGCGCATGCCCTCCGGCGAATCGTTGAGGCAGGGAATGGCGGCGAAGTGCTCGCCGCCATGTTCGTGAAAGATTTCGGCGTTCTCGCCGGCGATCTCCTCCAGCGTCTCGAGGCAGTCCGCCGAGAAACCCGGCATGACGACGGCGAGGCGCTTAACACCCTTTTCGGCGAGGCCCTTGACGGTCATGTCCGTGTATGGCTGCAGCCATTCGGCCCGGCCGAAGCGCGACTGGAAGGTGAGCAGGAAGCGCTCCGGCGGCAGGCCGAGCGCTTCACGCATCAGCCGCGCCGTCTTCTGGCACTGGCAGTGGTAGGGATCGCCCTTGAGGAGGTAGTCCTTGGGCACGCCGTGAAAGGAGGCGATGATGACCTCGGGCTCGAAGGTCAGCTTGGCAAGCTCCGCCGTCAGGCTCTCGACCACTGCGCCGATATAGACGGGATCGTCGTGATAGGGCGGCGAGACACGGATGGTCGGCTGCCAGCGCATCTGCATCAGCGCCTCGAAGGCCTTGTCGCAGGCCGTGGCGGTGGTCGCGGCGGCATATTGCGGATAGAGCGGCACCAGGAGGATGCGGTCGCAGCCCTCGCGCTGCAGCGCCTCGAGGCGCTCCTTGATACTTGGATTGCCGTAGCGCATGGCCCAGTCGACGACGAAGCGCCCGTCACTTCCGCCCGGCATGGCGGCGAGCTTCTGCGCGAGCTTCTCCGCCTGCGAGCGCGTGATCGTCTTCAGGGGCGACTCGTTGCGCTCCTTGTTCCAGATCGTCTCGTAGTCCTTGCCTTTGCGGCCGGGACGCGTCGTCAGGATGATGCCGTTGAGCAGAGGCCACCAGAGGATGCGCGGGGTCTCGATGACACGCCGGTCGGAGAGGAACTCCTTGAGATAGCGGCGCATCGACCAGTAATCAGTGGCGTCGGGCGTGCCGAGGTTAAGCAGCAGCACGCCGATGCGCCCCGCCGCAACGGGCGGATGATCGGCAGGAAGGCGCACAGCACGGAATGCCGCTTCGCTCGAAGACACCGGATCGCTCTCCATTCGTTGCTCGCACAGGCACGACAGGCCTCATGTAGACACCTTTGGCCGCCTGTCCAGTATACGTGCAGCCGCCGATGGCGGACCGATCGCCGCAGACAAGGTCCAGCGCTGCCGCTTGCAGTGCTTGCCGGCTGCCCGATGCCTCGACATCATGACTCCGCGCGTCCCGCGCCATCTTCGTCGCAAGGTGCCATCGGTCGGAGCCCCCAATGAGCCCCATCTCCCGTCGCCAGACCCTGCGCCTCGGCGTGACCGCCGGCCTCGCCGCCGCCACGCTGACCACCGGCGCCGAAGCCGCACCGCCGCCGGCGAGCTTCACACTGCTGCTCGTCAACGACATCTACAAGATGAACGAGGACAAGGGACGCGGCGGCTTCCCGCGTCTGGCCGCCATCGTCAAGGCCGAGCGGGCGCGCGGCGTGCCCATGCTCTTCTGCCACGCCGGCGACTGCTTCTCGCCCTCGCTGATGTCGGGCTTCGACCACGGCGCCCACATCGTGGCCCTGACCAACATGATCAAGCCGGACGTCTTCGTGCCGGGCAACCACGAGTTCGACTTCGGCAAGGAGGATTATTTCGCCCGCCAGCGCGAGGCCGAGTTCCCCTTCTTCGCGGCCAACATGCGCGATGCCGCCGGCAATCCCCTGCCCGGCCACCAGGACAGCGCCGTCTTCGACCTCGGCGGCATCAAGGTGGGCGTCGTCGGCCTCATTCTCGAGAACGTGCCGCAGATGTCCGACCCCGGCGACCTCGCCTTCCTGCCGGTGATGGACACACTGAGCAGGCAGGCGAAGAAGCTGCGCGACGACGGCGCCGACCTCGTCGTCGCCGTGACGCATACGGACCGGGCGACGGACTATGAGATCGTGCGCTCGCGCCTCGTCGACGTGCTGCTCACCGGCCACGACCACGATCTTGCCATCGGCTTCGACGGCAAGACGGTGATGGTGGAATCGAACGAGGAAGGCAATTACGTCACGGCCATCGACTTCACCGCCTCCGTGAGCGGCGACGGCAGCGCCCGCAAGGTGACGTGGACGCCGACCTTCCGCGTCAACGATTCCCGCGCTGTCGACCCTGATCCGGAGGTGCTCGCGGTCGTTACGCGCTACGAGGCGGAATTGTCGAAAGAGCTCGACATTGCCGTCGCCACGCTCGCCGCCCCGCTCGACAGCCGCACGGCAAGCGTGCGCTCGCAGGAGACCGCCATCGGCGATCTCATCGCGGATGCCATGCGCGAGGCAACAGGCGCTGCCATTGCCATCACGAACGGCGGCGGCATCCGCGGCAACAAGCAATATCCGGCCGGCCACAAACTGACGCGCCGCGATATCCTGACCGAGATGCCCTTCGGCAACCGCACCGTCGTCACCAGTCTCACCGGCAGGCAGGTGAAGGAGGCGCTCGAGAACGGCTTCTCCCAGATGGAGCAGCGCGCCGGCCGCTTTCCCCAGGTGTCGGGGCTGACCGTGACGGTTGACCCCAGGCGCCCTGCGGGCAGCCGCGTCGTCGCGGTGACGATCGGCGATGCGCCCATCGAGGACGACAAGATCTACACCGTCGCCACCAACGACTTCCTGTTGAAGGGTGGCGACGGCTATTCGATGCTGGCGAGTGGCGTCAAGGGCGGTGATCTCGACGTCGCCGGCAAGCTGATGGCGAACGACGTGATGGTCTACGCCCGCAAGCTCGGCACGATCGACATCAAACCCGAAGGCCGCATCTTGATGCAATAGAAGCCGTCGGGCGACGGCATCGCCTGCTACCGACCGCCCGTCACCCCTCAATCGTACTTGCGTTCGTCGGCGATCACCTTGCCGTCGTTGGGCAGGGCGCCGGGCGAGACGAGCGAGACGCCACCCTTCAGCTTGGCGACCGCCTGCAGGGTCTCGCCCACGGCCGCCGCGTCGACGAGATCGGCATTGGCCGTCTCGGCCTGCAGCGTCATGACGTCCATCTCGTCCTCGCGCGTGACGACGAGGCGCAGCTTGCCGAGCTCCGGATGGCGGCGGCCGATCTCGGCCACCTGCTCGGGCCGCACGAACATGCCCTTGACCTTCGTCGTCTGGTCGGCGCGCCCCAGCCACCCCCTGATGCGCAGGTTGGTGCGCCCGCAGGGGCTCGTCCCGGGCATGATCGCGGACAGGTCGCCGAGGGCGAGGCGCAGGATCGGATGGTGCGGGTCGAGCGAAGTGACGACCACCTCGCCCACCTCCCCTTCCGCCACCGGGTCGCCGGTGCCCGGCCGCACGATCTCGACGATGAGGTCCTCGTTGACGACGAGGCCCTCGCGGGCCGGCGTCTCGTAGGCGATGGCGCCGCACTCCGCGACCGCATAGAGCTGGTAGCCGTCGATGCCGCGCTCGGCGAAAGCCCTCTGCAGCGACGGCGGGAAGGCCGCCCCCGACACCACCGCCCGACGGAAGGAGGAGGTGTCGAGCCCCGCCGCATCGGCCGCCTCGAGCAGGATCTTCAGGAAATCCGGCGTGCCGGTGTAGCCGGTGGGGCGGTAGGCAGCGATGACCTGCAGCTGCTGCTCGGTATTGCCGGGTCCGGCCGGGATGACGGCGCAGCCGAGCGCGCGCGCGCCGGAATCGAGGATGAAGCCGCCCGGCGTCAGATGATAGGAGAAGGTGTTGAGCACCACGTCGCCGCCGCGGAAGCCCGCGGCATGGAGCGCGCGCGCCGAGCGCCACGGGTCGGCCTGCGCCCCTTCCGGCTCGAAGATCGGCCCGGGCGAGGCGAAGAGCCGGCTGAAGCTGCCGGGAGCGTCGCCGACATAGCCGCCGAAGGGCGGCGCCGCGCTCTGCAGGGCCGGCAGGTCGGACTTGCGCAGCACCGGCAGGCTCGCCAGCGCCTCGCGGCTCGTGATGTCGAGCGGCTGGATGCCGGACAGATGCTGGGCCCAGCCGGGCGCCTGCATCGCCTTGGCGACGAGCGTCGGCAGATGGGCGAGAAGCTCCGCCTCCCGCGCGGCGGGGTCGCGCGTTTCGCGATGGTCGTAGAATTCCTTCATCGGTCCTCTCAGCGACGGTCGGTCGCAAGCCGCACGGCGAGCCCGGCGAGCACCAGTCCCATCAGGTAGCGCTGCACCCTGAGCCACAGCGGCCGGCGGGCAAGGAAGGCGGCGATGGCGCCGGCGAATACGACGATGAGCATGTTGACGCTGACGCTCACGCCGATCTGGATCGAGCCGAGGAGAATGTTCTGCAGCAGCACGTCGCCTTTTCCGGGATCGACGAACTGCGGCAGCAGCGACAGGTAGAGCACCGCGATCTTCGGGTTGAGCAGGTTCGTCAGGAAGCCCATGGCGAAGAGGCGGACCGGCCTGTCGGGCGCGAGGTTCCGCGCCTCGAAGGGCGTCGCGCCGCCGGGCTTCACCGCCTGCCAGGCGAGATAGAGGAGATAGGCGGCCCCCGCCCACTTGATGGCCTCGTAGAGGAAGGGCACCGCGAGCGCGAGCGCCGTCAGCCCCACGGCCGCCGCAACCATGTAGAAGACGAAGCCCGCCGCCACCCCGACGAGCGAGACGGCGCCGGCGCGCCAGCCCTGCGTGATCGAGCGCGACACGAGATAGATCATGTTCGGCCCCGGCGTCAGCACCATGCCGAGCGCGATCAGCGCGAAAGCCGCCATCCGCCCCGTGTCGACCACGTCCATCCTTCGCTCCTACATCAGCCAGCGCTTGCGGCGCTTGTAGCTCTTCACCTCGCGGAAGGACTTGCGCTCGCCCTCGCCGATGCCGAGGTAGAACTCCTTGACGTCCTCGTTCTCGCGCAGCGAGGCGGCGTCGCCATCCATCACGATGCGCCCCGTCTCCATAATATAGCCGTAGGTGGCATAGCGCAGGGCGATGTTGGTGTTCTGCTCGGCGAGCAGGAAGGACACGCCCTCCTTGGCGTTGAGGTCCTTCACGATCTCGAAGATCTCCTCCACCACCTGCGGCGCGAGGCCCATCGACGGCTCGTCGAGGAGGATCATCTTCGGCCGGGACATGAGGGCGCGGCCGATGGCGCACATCTGCTGCTCGCCGCCGGAGGTGTAGCCCGACATCGAGCTCCTGCGCTGCCTGAGGCGCGGGAAATAGTCGTAGACCATCTCCATGTCGCGCCGGATGGCGGCCGTCCCGTCGCGCCGCGTGAAGGCGCCGGTCAGGAGGTTCTCCTCGATGGTGAGGTGGCCGAAGCAGTGGCGCCCCTCCATCACCTGGATGCAGCCGCGCCGCACCAGTTCGTTCGGCGTCATCCGGTCGACGCGCTCACCGTCGAACTCGATCGAGCCCTTCGTCACCTCGCCGCGCTCCGCCCGCAACAGGTTGGACACGGCCTTCAGCGTCGTCGTCTTGCCGGCGCCGTTCGCGCCGAGCAGCGCGACGATGCCGCCGCGCGGCACGGTGAGCGACACGCCCTTCAGCACCAGGATGACGTGATCGTAGATCACTTCGATGTTGTTCACCGAGAGGATCGTCTCTGTCGCCGCCTCGGCGGCGGGCGCGGCTGCGGTGCTCATACTGGTTCCCTCGTTGCCCCTGGACTTCCGGGAGCGGTTGGGGGCGGACGGTGAAGATCACGTTCCGTCCTGCCCCCTGCCCTCCCCCATGGGGGAAGGGATGAGACTGCGGACGTTCGCTCAGGACTGCTTGTCGCAGGGCTCCGTGCGCTTCGGCCAGCCCGTGCTCTTCTCGGCATAGTCCTTTGCGGCGGCCTCGAGCAGCGGCTTGACGCGGTCGGCCATCGGCTCGATGGGCTCGGAGATCTTTACCCACTTCTGGCCGTCCCACTGCTGCATGAAGGCCGGGCGATGGCCGTTGTGGTCCGCGCAGGTGAGCTTGATCGGGCCGGCGAAGCCCTCGAGTCCGAGTTCCTTCAGACGGGCCTCGTTAAGGTCGAGCGTCTCGAGGCCGCGGCGCACATCCTCACCCGTCACCGCCGTCTTACCGGTGATCTTCTGTGCGTTGCGGATGCCCTCGGCGATCAGCATCGAGTTGTAGACGCCGCGGTTGTAGAGCACCTCGCCCACGCTGTTCTTCTGTGCCTGGCTGAGGCCCTTGTCGACGACCAGCTTCTGGATGTCCTGCAGGGCCGGAAAGTCGGTGCCCACAGCGTGCCAGTTAAGGGTCTTGAAGCCCTTTCCGCCGGCGCCGGCCGAGCGCAGGTCGTCGTCGCCCGGCCACCAGATGGAGATGAACTTCTCCATGGGGAAGTTGATCTTGGCCGCTTCCTTGACGGCAGTCGGGTTGAGGGCACCCCAGCCATACATCACCATGTAGTCGGGCCGATCGCGTCGCACGCTCAGCCACTGCGAGGACTGGTTCTGCATGCTGTCGGCCGGCACCGGATAGAGCTTGAGCTCGAAGCCGAGGTCGCGCGACAGCTGGTCGAAGAGCGGCAGTGGCTCGCGGCCGAAGCCCGCGTCGAGATAGATGTAGCCGATCTTCTTGCCCTTGAGCTTGTCGAGGCCGCCCTCCTGCTCGCCGATGTACTTGATGATCATCGACAGACCATCCCAGTAGGTGTTCGGCGGGTTGAAGATCCAGGGGAAGGTGTCGCCGTCCGCCGAGGCCGAGAGTCCGTAGGCCATGGACAGGATCGGGATCTTGTCGACCGCCGCGCGCGGAATGAGCGGCAGGGTGATACCGGTCGACCACGGGTTGACCATCACCGGCTTCTTGCCTTTCACCGCCTCGTAGCACTCGACGCCCTTCTTGGTGTCGTAGCCCGTCTCGCACTCCTCGAGGATGAGCTTGGCGCCGCCAATGCCCCCATCACGCTCGTTGAGCATGGTGAGATAGTCGCGCATGCCGTTGGCGATCGGGATGCCCGACCCCGAGAAGGGGCCGGTGCGGTAGGTGAACAGCGGCACATAGACCGAATCCTGCGCCTTGGCCGGCACGGCGAAGGCCGCCGATGCCACGACCGCAGTCGCCAGGATGGTGGAAAGCTTGCGCACCATGTTTCGTTTCCTCCCGTTGAAGCGCCCTGCGTCGCGGCGCCCGTCCGTTGTACGGCTCGTTCCCAGCCCTTCGCGCTAGTAGGGGAAGGGCCAGACCCTGAGCTTCTGTTTGCCCGTCTGCCACAGCCGCGCCAGTCCGTGCGGCTCGACAATCAGGAAGAAGATGATGAGCGCGCCGACGATCATGAACGTCAGGTGCTCGACCGTGGCGGCCCCGATGTCGAGGCCGACGAGCGAAGGCGCCCCGCGCAGAACGATGGGCAGGATGTAGATGAGCGCTGCGCCGAAGAAGGAACCGGTGAGGCTGCCGAGCCCGCCGATGATCACCATGAAGAGGATGAGGAAGGACTGGTTGATGGAAAAGACCTCGGGCTCGGCGCCGCCGTACCAGAGGAACACCATCAGCGCGCCGGCGACGCCGCAGTAGAAGGACGAGACGGCGAAGGCGAGCAGCTTCGTCGGCAAGAGCTTGATGCCCATCAACTCGGCGGCGATGTCCATGTCGCGCACCGCCATCCACGAGCGGCCGATGCGACCGTGGACGAGATTGGAGGCGACCCACGTCAGCAGAATGACGACGCCGAGGACGACGTAGTAACGCATCTCGGGCGAGGCGTTGGGGCCCGTCACGGCGATGCCGAACAGGGTCCGCGTCGGCACCTCGATCGCGCCCGAGACGTTGTAGTTGTAGAGCCACGGGATGCGGATGAAGCACCATTGCAGGAAGAACTGCGCGGCAAGCGTCGCCACCGCGAGGTAGAAGCCCTTGATCCGCAGCGACGGCAGGCCGAAGAACACGCCGACGGCCGCGGCGAACAGGCCCGAGGTGAGGATCCAGACGATGATGTTCACGCCGGGGAAGATCGTCGTCAGCTTGTAGCAGGCGAACGCCCCCACGCCCATGAATCCGGCCGTGCCCAGCGACAGGAGCCCGGTGTAGCCGGTCAGGAGGTTGAGCCCGATCGACGCCAGCGCAAAGATGAGGAACGGGATCATCACCACCGACAGAAAGAAGGCGTTGCCCGCGAGCGGGATGACCACGAGAGCGAGCGTGAGAATGAGAGCGATGCCGATCTTGTCCTGCAGGATCGGGAAGACCGCCATGTCTGCGGCATAGTTCGTCTTGAACTGGCCTGCTTCGCGGTAGAACATCGGATGCCGCCTCCTCAGATCCGCTCGATGATCTTCTCGCCGAACAGGCCCTGCGGCCGGAACAGCAGGAAGCCGAGAGCGATGACATAGGCGAGCCAACTCTCGATGCCGCTGCCGACGAGAGGCCCCCAGTAGAATTCGCCGAGCTTTTCGCCGACACCGATAATGAGCCCGCCAACGATGGCGCCAGGCACCGAGGTGAAGCCGCCGAGGATCAGCACCGGCAGGGCTTTCAGCGCGATGATCTGCAGCGCGAAGGACACTTCCGAGCGCGCGCCCCACATGATGCCGGTGGCGAGCGCCACGATGCCGGCGGTGAACCAGACGATGATCCAGATCTGGTTGAGCGAGATGCCGACCGACAGGGCCGCCTTATGGCTGTCGGCGACCGCCCTGAGCGCGCGGCCGATGCGCGTCTTCTGGAAGAAGACAGCGAGCGAGGCCACCATGATCGAGGCGATGACCGCGGCCGTGATGTCGATCTTCTGCAGGCTGACGAAGCCGCCGAGCATCTCGAACTCGACGGAGCCGCGCGGCAGGTAGAGTTCGTCCGTGATCATCACCTTCGGATTGCCACCAAAGACGAGCTCGCCGAAGCCGATGAGGAAATAGGTGAGCCCGAAGGTCGCCATGAAGAGGATGATGTCGGGCTGGTTGACGAGGGGGCGCAGCACGATGCGCTCGACGCCGACGGCGAGCACGAACATCACGCCGATGGTCAGGACGAGCGCCAGGATCGCCGGGACGCCGGCCTCGTACAGCCCGACGAGGGTCAGCGCCGCGAACACCACCATGATGCCCTGGGCGAAGTTGAAAACGCCCGAGGCCTTGAAGATGAGCACGAAACCGAGCGCGATCAGCGCATAGAGCACGCCCGAGACGAGCCCCTCCCACAGGGTCTGCACGAACAGGTCGGGCGCCGAGCCCATCTGCACGAAGGGGTCGATGAAGATATTGTACAGGATGTCCATCAATGCGCCCTCAGTGCGGCACGCCGAGATAGGCGTCGATGACGGCCTGGTTGCTCTTGACCTCGTCGGGCACGCCGTCCGCGATCTTGCGGCCATATTCGAGCACGACGACGCGGTCCGACAGGTCCATGACGACGCCCATGTCGTGCTCGATGAGCGCGATGGTGGTTCCGAACTGGCTGTTGACGTCGAGGATGAAGCGGCACATGTCCTCCTTTTCCTCGAGGTTCATGCCCGCCATCGGCTCGTCGAGCAGCAGCAGCTCCGGCTCCATGGCGAGCGCTCGGCCGAGCTCGACACGCTTCTGCAGGCCGTAGGGCAGGCGCCCCACCGGCACCTTGCGGATGGCTTCGATCTCGAGGAAGTCGATGATCTCCTCCACCACCTTGCGGTGCTCGATCTCTTCGGCCATAGCCGGCCCATGCCGCAGCATCTGCCAGAAGAAGCCGCGCCTCATCTTCAACGTGCGCCCGGCCATGATGTTGTCGAGCGTCGTCATGCCCTTGAACAGCGCGACGTTCTGGAAGGTACGCGCGATGCCCTGGCTTGCCGCGACATAGGGGCGCATCTTCGAGCGCGTCCTGCCCTTGAAGGTGATGCGCCCGTCCTGCGGGTGATAGAAGCCGTTGATGACGTTGAGCATCGACGTCTTGCCCGCACCGTTCGGCCCGATGATGGCGCGGATCTCACCCTTGCGGATATCGAAGGAGACATCCGTGATGGCCTTGACCCCGCCGAAGCGCAGGGAAACGTTCTCGACGGCGAGCAGGACGTCGCCGGCCGCGACACCGGCATCCATGTCAGGCGCCCTCATGCGGCCTTCTCCTTCACCGCGGCGGGATAGATCCGCATGTCGCGGATCTTGACGCGCGCCGAGATCGTGCCCTTGCGGCCGTCCTCGAAGGTCACTTCGGTCGTGATGTCAGCCTCCCGCGAGCCGTCGTAGAGCGCCGTGATGAGCGGCGCATAGCGCTCGGCGATGAAGCCGCGCCTGACCTTCTGGGTGCGCGTGAGCTCGCCATCGTCCGCATCGAGCTCCTTGTGCAGGATGAGGAAGCGGCGGATCTGCGCGCCCGCCATCATCGGCTCGGCGGCGAGGGAGCGATTCACTTCGTCGACATTCTTTTCGATCATGTCATAGACGAGCGGATGACCGGCGAGCTCCTGGTAGGAGCCATAGACCACGTTGTTACGCTCGGCCCAGTTGCCGACGGCGGTAAGGTCGATGTTGATGAAGCAGGAAACGTAGTCGCGCTCGTGACCGAAGGCGACGGCCTCCTTGATGTTGGGGAAGAACTTCAGCTTGTTCTCGATGTATTTGGGAGGGAAAAGCGAGCCGTCATTGAGCTTGCCGACGTCCTTGGCGCGGTCGATGATTTTGAGATGGCCGGCAGGATCGAAGAAACCGGCATCACCCGTCTTGATGAAGCCGTCCTCGGTCAGCACCTCTTTGGTCTTCTCGTCATCCTTGAAATAGCCGACGAACATGCCCGGCGAGCGGAACAGCACCTCCCCGCTCTCGGAGAGGCGGATCTCGACATTGGGCATCGGCGGACCGACCGTGTCCGGCTTGATGGCGCCATCGGGCTGGGCCGTGACGTAGAGGAAGGCTTCCGTCTGGCCGTAGAGCTGCTTCAGGTTGAGGCCGAGCGAGCGATAGAAGGAGAAGAGGTCCGGCCCGATCGCCTCGCCTGCCGTATAGGCGACGCGGATGCGCGAGAAGCCGAGCACGTTCTTCAGCGGCTCGTAGACGAGGAGTCGCCCGAGCCCGTAGAGCAATCGCCCGCCGAGCGGCACGTTTTCGCCATTGAGGATCTTCTCGCCATAGCGCTTCGCGACGCCGATGAAGTAGTGGAACATGCGCCGCTTCAGCCCGCCCGCATCCTCCATGCGGATCGTGACGCGGGTCAGGATCTGCTCGAAGACGCGCGGCGGCGCGAAATAGAAGGTCGGGCCGATCTCCTTGAGGTCCTGCATCGCCGTCTCGGCCGATTCCGGACAGGCCATGCAGAAGCCGGCGACGAGCCCCTGGGCATAGTTGAGGTAATGGTCACCGACCCAGGCGAGCGGCAGGTAGGCGAGCACCTCGTCCTTTTCGCCCAGCTTGTCGAAGGTCACCGTGTCGCGCGCCGCGGCGATGCAGCGCTCCGCCGTCAGCACCACGCCCTTCGAGCGGCCGGTCGTGCCCGAGGTGTACAGGATGATGGATACGTCCGAGCCCTTGCCGGCGGCCATGATACCGTCGAGCCAGGACGCGACGCCAGGATCCTTCAGCGCCTCCTCGCCCTCCGCGATGACCTCAGCCATCGGGTGGAGGCGCGTGTGGTCGTAGTCGCGCAGGCCGCGCGGCTCGTCGTAGATCATGTGCCGCAGCAGGGGCAGGCGCTCGGAGACGGAGAGGATCTTGTCGACCTGCTCCTGGTCCTGCACCGCCGCGAACTTCACTTCGGCATGGGCGAGGACATAGGCGAGTTCGTCCGCCACAGCATCGGCATAGACGGGCACCGGCACGGCGCCCAGCATCTGGGCCGCCATGACGGTCCAGTAGAGCTTCGGCCGGTTGGCGCCGACGATGGCGATGGCCTCGCCGTGCTTGAGGCCGAGCCTCTCGAGGCCCACAGCGAGGCAGCGCACGTTCTCGTAGACCTCGGCCCACGTCCACGTTTGCCAGATGCCAAGGTCCTTGTGGCGGAAGGCTGGCCGGTCGCCGCGCACCGCCGCGTTATGCGCCAGAAGCTTGGCGAACGTGTCCGCCCGCACGGAATCGACCGCTGTCACGGCGCGTTCCTCCCTTCGGCCGCATCGGCCATGGCGTTTCCCTTCAGGCCGGATTTTGCCGGCTCTCGTTGATGCTCGAATAGTGCGCGGAGGGGCGTGTCTCCGCAAGCATCCGCTTGACAGACAAGTCAGGCCCGTGTTGGCTGGGATGCCGGCTTGTGCCCGGCCTCTTTCCTATTCTTTTCGCCCGTTTTGCGCCATTCCGCCGTCATGCGGGGCGCGGTTCATGCCGCAGCGCATCGTGCGAAAAAGCGAATATCGTCTGGGCCTTATCCGCGCATACTGTGCAACGATTCGCATCCGGTCTCATTCGCCGTAGCGGGCCAGCCGACGCAGGTCGATGATGCGCACGCCGCTGTGCTCGATCTTCAGGAGGCCTTCGTCCTCGAGCGCCCTGAGGCACTTGTTGGTCATCTGGCGCGACAGGCCGGAGAGGAGTCCGAGTTCCTCCTGGCTGATGTCGAGATAGCTGCCGACACTGGGATAGAGCACCGGGTTGAACATCCAGGCAAGGCCGCGCGCGAGACGCGCCTGCGCGTCGAGCATGCGGTCGTAGCCGAGTACGGCGATGAACTGGCCGAGCCGCTCGTTGAGTTGGTGGACGAGGAAACGGTTGAAGGCGACGCTGTTGTCGAAGAGCCAGAGAAAGGTCGCCCGGTTCATCAGGGCAAGGCGGGTCGCGCGGATGGCGACGAGATCGTACTTGCGCTGTTCGTCCTTGAGCAGGGTTCCCTCCCCGAACCATCCGCCCGCGGGCACGCCGGTGAAGGTCACGGCCTTGCCTGTATCGGACACGGTGCTGACCTTGACGAGACCGCTGACGACGCCGGACCAGCTGTCGAAGCGGTCCCCCTGATGGCAGATGTACTCGCCCTGCCCGAAGCTGCGCTCGACGATGCCCTTGGCCGCCCGCTCCCGCTCGGCGGGTGCCAGATCGTGCGCCCAGCGGGCAATGGAAAGAAGATACTCGGTCGTGATCAAGACACTGTCCGTGGCCGCGTCGCCGGCACACTATAGAGAGGCTTGCCGGCCGAGCGAAGCATTGCGCGCCGCCGCAGGCCTCGGCCTTTCGTCGCCCTTCTTTCGTCCTCTTGTCCAGTCTGGTCCGGAATGGAACCTTGGCGGCAGGAACCGGGCGAACCTTGGGGGAACCATCCTGCGATGATCATTGAAGCCGAACGCTCCTGCCTTCTTCTCGTCGATTTTCAGGGCCGCCTCGCACCCGCCATTTCAGGCGCGATGGAGACGGTCGCCGCGGCGCGCCGCCTTGCGCTCGCCGCCCGGCTCTTCGGCGTGCCCGTCATCGCCAGCGAGCAGAATCCGCAAGGGCTCGGCCCAACCATCGACTCCCTCCGTGAGCTGCCGGAGCTCGTCATCGCCAAGACGGCCTTCGACGCCTCGCGCCAGAGCGAACTGCAGGATGCCCTCGACGAGGATCGCGACACGGTGCTCATCGCCGGCTGGGAGGCGCATGTCTGCGTCATGCAGACGGCCTTCGGCCTCAAGATGAACGGCTTCGCCCCCGTCGTCGTGGCTGACGCCATCGGCTCGCGCCAGCCGGCGAGCAAGGCTGCCGCGCTCGACCGGCTCGCCCGCCATGGCGTCGAGATCGTCACGAGCGAGATGGTCGTTTTCGAATGGCTGCAGGATTGCGAGCACCCGCGCTTCAAGGAAGCGCTCGCCCTGATCAAGTGACTTATGGTCAGGTGCGTCGTGGCGGGCGCGGCACACCCGCCTGCCGCGCATAGGCCGCCGGGGTCAACCCATAGGCGCGTTTGAACAGTCGGGTCAGATGCGCCTGGTCGGTGAAGCCGGCGCCAGCCGCCGCTTCGGCGGGCGGGACGCCACGGGCGAGCGCACCCTTCGCCGCCTCCAGGCGGATGGCGCGCAGATATTCGCTCGGCGGCAGGCCGAAGCGGCGCCGGAAGGCGCGGATGAGCTGGAAGCGCCCGAGCCCTTCTCCCTCGGCGAGCGCCTCGATCGTCAGCCGCTCCGCCATCTCTTCCCGCATGCGCGCGGCGAGCCGGGCGATGGCTCCATGGCCTGCATCCTCCGCCCGGCCGCGCTGCCCGGCGTGCCGCATGAGCGCGGCGGCGAGCCCGAGATAGCGCTCCCCCGCCGCGAAGGGATCATCCCCGGCGTCGAGCTCGCGCGCATAGGCGAAAAGCGCGGCGGCGAGCGGCGGATCCTCCGCCACCACATCCCGGAAGCCGATCTCGTGCCGGGGGCCGAGTTCGGCGAGCGCGGCCGACAATTGCTCCGGCGCGAGATAGAGCATGCGGTAGACGACGCCCGCGTCGGTTGTCGCATGGCCGTCATGCAGGTCGAAGGGGCTGAACAGGATGACGGAGCCCGGCTGCGTCCGGTGCCGGGCGCCGCGGCACCAGAAGCTCTGCGATCCCCGCTCCGTGAAGCCGACGGCATAGGTCGCATGCGCGTGCCGGCCATAGGCGTGCCGGCTGAGGCCGGCCTGCAGCGCCTCGGCCCCGCGCGTGTCATCGCGCCGTGTCCGGAACCAGTCGTCGGCAGTTGCCTGTTGCAAGACCATCCCTCCTCGCCGCACCAGCGTACAAGACGCGGGGCGCGACCGGAAACGATCCTGGACGCGACATATCGATAAAGAGGCAGGAGAGCCCGGATCAGATGAAGTTCGACACCAAGATCGCCATTGCCGTGCGCGAGGATCTCGCCGTCTGGCAGAAGCTCAACATGGTCGCCTTCCTCGCGAGCGGCGTCGCCACCGGCCGGCCCGGCACCATCGGGGAGCCCTATCGCGACGGCTCGGGCCGGCAGTACTGGTCGATGTTCGGCCAGCCCGTGGTCGTGCTGACGGCCGCGGACAGCGCGGAACTCAAGGCTGCCTACGAGCGGGCCTGGTCACGCGGCCTCGGCCTCGCCGTCTTCACCGAGCAACTGTTCGCAACCGGCCACGACGCGACGAACCGCGCCGCCGTCGCCGCCGTGCCGAGCCCGGAGCTCGATCTTGCGGGCTTTGCCGTGCACGGGCCACGCAACGACGTCGACCGCGCCCTCAAGGGGCTCGGCCTGCACCGTTGAGCCCGGCCTATTCCGCCGCCATGGCGAGCGGCGGCTCGCCGGCGCGCCAGCGCTCCAGGAGTTGCGCCTCCTCCTTCTTCGCTGCCTCCAGATGGCGCAGCTTGACGTGGCCGAAGCCCCGGATCTTCTCGGGGATCGAGGCGAGCGCGACCGCGAGCGCATGGTTGTCCTGCGTCAGACCTTGCGTGAGCTCCGCGACGAGCGTCCCGTAGTCCTCGATCAGCTGCCGCTCCATGCGCCGCTCGGCGGTATAGCCGAAGATGTCGAGCGGCGTGCCGCGCAGCACCTTGAGCTTCGCCAGCATCCGGAAGACGGGCAGCATCCGCGGGCCGAAGCTCGTCTTCTTCGGATTGCCGCTGGCATCCTTGCGGCCGAGGATCGGCGGCGCGAGGTGGAACTCGTAGCGCAGGTTCTCGCCCGAGAAGGTCGCCCTCACCTGCTTCTCGAAGCTGCCGTCGGTGTAGAGCCGCGCCACCTCGTACTCGTCCTTGTAGGCCATGAGCTTGAAGAGATAGCGCGCCACCGCCGTCGCCAGCGCCGTCGCGCCGGGCTTCACCGCCGCCTCGCGCTCACGCACGCGCTCGACGAGCGCCGCATAGCGCGCCGCATAGGCGCTGTTCTGGTAGGCGGTGAGGAAGTCGACGCGCCGCTCCACCATCTCGTCGAGGGTCTGCGAGATGTGCCGAGCCGGCGTCGCCTCGCGCGTCGGCGCCACGAGTTGCTCGATGCGCGCCGGCTCAAGCGCCGCACGCCGGCCCCACAGGAAGGCCGCCTGGTTGAGTCCAACCGCCTGGCCATTGAGCGCGATGGCCTTCTCCAGCGCCGCGGCCGAGACTGGCACCTTGCCACGCTGGTAGGCGAAGCCGAGCATGAACATGTTGGCGGCGATGGCATTGCCGAGGATGGCGTTGGCGATGCCGGTCGCGTCGACGAAGGCGACGCCCTCTCCGGCAGCGGCCGCGATGGCCCGCTTGATGCGCTCGCTCGGCAGGCGGTAATCGGCGTTGCGCGTGAACTCGCCCGGATGCACCTCGGCCGTATTGACAACGACGGAGGTGCCGTCGGGCCGGATGGCGGCGAGCACCTTCTTCATACCGGTGACGACGAGGTCGCAGCCGAGGATGAGGTCCGCCTCGCCGGCGAATACGCGGATGGCGTGGATGTCCTCGGGCTTCTCGGCCAGCCGGACGTGGCTGAAGACGGCGCCGCCCTTCTGGGCAAGGCCCGCCATGTCGATCATGCCGCAGGCCTTGCCTTCGAGATGCGCAGCCATGCCAAGGATGGCGCCGATCGTGACCACGCCCGTGCCACCGACGCCGGTGACGATGATGTTCCACGGCCGGCCGTTGAAGCCCGGCAACTCCGGCTCGGGCAGGATGCCCCAGTCATCGGCGCTCTCCTTCACCTTGGCCGGTGTCGGCTTCTTCAGTTGCGCACCATGCACGGTGACGAAGGAGGGGCAGAAGCCGTTGACGCAGGAAAAGTCCTTGTTGCAGTTCGACTGATCGATGAGGCGCTTGCGGCCGAACTCGGTCTCCAGCGGCTGCACGGACACGCAGTTGGACTTGACCCCGCAGTCGCCGCAGCCCTCGCAGACGAGCTCGTTGATGATGACGCGCTTGTCCGGATCCGGGAACTCGCCCTTCTTGCGCCGACGGCGCTTCTCGGCCGCGCAGGTCTGGTCGTAGATCAGCACCGTGACGCCGGGAATGGCGGCAAGCTCGCGCTGCACCGTCTCGAGGTCGTCGCGGTGATGAAGGGTGATGCCTGCCGGCCACGCGATGGTTGCCGGATATTTGTGGGGTTCGTCCGAGACGAGGGCGATGCGCTCGACGCCTTCGGCGCGCACCTGCCGGGCGATCATGTCCACCGTGAGGCTGCCCTCGTGGTGCTGGCCGCCGGTCATGGCGACGGCGTCGTTGAACAGGATCTTGTAGGTGATGTTGGTCTTCGTCGCGATGGCCCAGCGCAGGGCGAGGATGCCTGAGTGGTTGTAGGTGCCGTCGCCGAGGTTCTGGAAGACGTGGCCGCGCGTGGAGAAGGGCGCCTCGCCTATCCAGTTGGCGCCCTCGCCGCCCATCTGGGTGAAGCCGTCGGTGCGTCGGTCCATCCATTGCACCATGTAGTGACAACCGATGCCGGCATAGGCGCGCATGCCCTCCGGCACCACCGTCGAGCTGTTGTGCGGGCAGCCGGAGCAATAGTGCGGCAGGCGGTTGGCGATTTCCGGTGCCTCCTTGAGGGCGCGCTGGAACGCCTTGATGCGGTTGACACGCGCCGCAAGCTCCTCGCTCGGGTAGTAGCGCAGCACGCGCTCCCCGACCGCGATGGCGATGTCGTTGGGGTCGAGCGCGCCCTTGACCGGGAAGAGCCAGTTGCCCTCCTCGTCCTTCTTGCCGACGCAGATCGGCTGGTCGGCCGTGCCGTAGAGCTCCTCGCGCAGCTGCACCTCGATGAGCGAGCGCTTCTCCTCGACCACGATCACCATGTCGAGGCCGCGGGCGAAGTCGAGCAGGTCCGCGCGGCCGAGCGGCCACGGGCAGGCGATCTTGTAGAGGCGGATGCCGAGGTCGTTGGCGCGGACCTCGTCGATGCCGAGGTCCTCGAGCGCCTGGCGCACGTCGAGATAGCTCTTCCCCACCGTGACGATGCCGATCTTCGGGGTGCGACCGCCCGAGGTGATGATGCGGTTGAGCCTGTTGGCGCGCACGAAGGCGAGCACGGCCTCACGCTTGAACTCGTGCAGCCGCTCCTCCTGCTGGAGGATGTTGTCGAACGGCCGGATGTTGAGCCCGCCCGGCGGCATGACGAAGTCTTCCGGCAGCACGATGTCTAGGCGATCCAGCGAGCCGTCGACAACGGCGGTCGATTCCACCGTGTCCTTCATGCCCTTGAGGGCCACCCAGGTGCCGGCGAAGCGGCTGAGCGCGTAACCGTAAAGGCCGTAGTCGATCAGTTCCTGCACGCCGGCCGGGTTGAGGATCGGCACCATCATGTCGACGAAGTTGAACTCCGTCTGGTGCGCCACGGTAGAGGATTCGGCCGTGTGGTCGTCGCCCATGATGGCGACGACGCCGCCATGCTTCGACGTGCCGGCCATGTTGGCATGGCGGAAGACGTCGCCCGAGCGGTCGACGCCCGGGCCCTTGCCGTACCACAGCGAGAAGACGCCGTCGTATTTGCCCTCGCCGCGCATCTCGGCCTGCTGCGTGCCCCAGACGGCGGTCGCGGCGAGATCCTCGTTGAGGCCGGGCTGGAAGACGATTCCCGCCGGATCGAGATAGCGCTTGGCGCGCTCGAACTGCTGGTCGAGGCCACCGAGTGGCGAGCCACGGTAGCCGGAAACAAAACCGGCGGTATGGAGGCCCATCCGCCGGTCACGCTCCCGCTGCATCAGCATGAGGCGTACGATCGCCTGCGTGCCGGTGATGAAGACGTTGCTCTTCGTGAGGTCGTACTTGTCGTCGAGCGACACGTCCCTAAGCGGAATGGCGGGCTGGCCCATGCCGATCCTCCTCCTGGCGCCTCTCGGACACGCTTGCCGCCGGATTGCTTCCGGTCTTGCCATCTCGATATGTCAGCAATGCTGACATAATTTCGAATCTGCGTCAACGAGATGAGAATGGTTCCAGGCGGAGGTGCTTCCCGACCCCGGCGCCTCCATTTCGCCCCACTCGCACCGACATGTGCTAGAAACGGAAGGCGATGCTCCCGCACCCGCGTGCAAGATCGCAAGCAATGGTTAACCCTGTCGGCCAAGGCTGGACGGAACGCGTTGCGCTCGCTCGGACGAAATGACGGCGACATGACCCCGATGATCAAACGCCCTGCCGCCGCGATCACAGCGGCCTTAATGACGGCGCTCGCCGCCGCACCCGCCGCCGCCCATCCGCATGTCTGGGTAACGGCGCGCAGCGAGGTGCTCTACGACGGCAAGGGGGAGATGATGGGCGTGCGCCACGTCTGGACGTTCGACGCGGCCTATTCGGCCTTCGCCGTGCAGGGCCTCGACAAAGACGGCGACGGCAAGATTTCGCCCGACGAGCTCAAGGAGCTCGCCCAGGTCAATGTCGAATCCCTCAATGAGTACGGCTACTTCACAGTCGCCAAGGCGAACGGCGCCAAGGTCGCCTTCGCCGACCCCAGGGACTACGGTCTCACCTATGACAACGGCGCCCTGACGCTCACCTTCACGCTGCCCACAGCGAAGCCCGCGCGTGCGGACAAGCTGCTGTCGCTCGAAGTCTACGACCCGACCTATTTCGTCTCCTTCGCCATGGCGGAAGGCGATGACGCCGTGCGGCTCGCCGACGGCCCGAGCGGCTGCAAGACCAATGTCACCCGCCCGAAGACGCCTGACCCCGCCAAGATGCAGGAATTGTCGGAGAGTTTCTTCGAGAACCTCAGCGCGAACTCGACCTTCGGGGCCGATTTCGCCAACCGCGTGCTCGTGGCCTGCCCGTGACGAGCGTCGGTCTGGCAGGAGCGACGGCAGGGCCGCGTCTCGTGGCGCGCCGGCTCGTCGTTGCAATCATCGCAGTGGCGGTGGTCACCGGCGTGCTCGCGCTCATCGCCCACCTCCTGCAGGGGAGCGCGACACCGGCGCCGCCGGCGCGCAACCCCTTCGGCACCGGGCTGCGCGAGGCCGCGCCGGAGCCGACGGGTTTCGGCGCCTTTATCCTCGCCGTCCAGAGCCAGTACTACCGCCAGCTCACCGCCGCCGTGCAGGCGATGAAACAGGATGGCGCCGCCTTCTGGAGCCTCGTCGCCATCGGCTTCGCCTATGGCGTCTTCCATGCCGCCGGTCCGGGCCACGGCAAGGGCGTCATCTCCGGCTATATCGTGGCCAGCGGCCGCTCGCTGAAGCGCGGCGTCGGCCTCAGCTTCGCCGCCGCCCTCGTGCAGGCGCTGGTCGCCATCGCGCTCATCGCCGTGCTCGCCCTCGCGCTCAACGCGACCGCGCGCTCCATCAACGAGACCGCGCGCCTCGTGGAACTGGCCAGCTTCGCCGCGGTCGCCCTGATGGGAGCCGCCGTGCTGTGGCGCAAGGCGGGCCGCTTCGTCGCCATCGGCCTGCCGCAGGCCGGTGCCGCATCCTGCGACGACGACTGCGGCCACGTGCACATCCCCCCGCCGGAGGCGCTCGACCGGATGCGCGACTGGCGCGAGATGGCGGGCATCGCCCTCGCCGCCGGCATCCGCCCCTGTTCGGGGGCGCTCATCGTCCTCGTTTTCGCCCTGTCGCAAGGCCTCTTCGCCGCCGGCGTCGCCGCGACGCTCGCCATGGCGCTCGGCACGGCCCTGACGACGGGGGCACTCGCGGCCCTCGCCGTCTTCGCCAAGGCACTCGCGCTGCGGCTCGCAGGCGGGCGCGGCCTCACGGGCGCGCGCATCGTCGGGGGGCTCGAGGTCCTTGCCGGAGCCTTCGTCCTCGTGCTCGGCCTTGCCCTCCTCGCAGGCCTGTGGGCCGGCGCCGCGCCAAGCTGAACGGCCTCAGGCCGGGGCCAGCGGATCGTTTTCGAGCAGGATGGGCTGTCCGTGCGGCGTCGCCCGCGCGGCCCTGTCCCAAGCGGCGCATCGCTCGGCAAGCGCCTCAGGCGCGGCGACGCCCTTCTCGGCGACGAGTTGCTCCAGTGCCGCGAGCCAATGGTGATAATAGCTGTCGCCGAGGTCGGGATCGCCCGCCGCCTCTGCGCGGCGGATCGCCCGCGACAGCGCCTCGGCCCATTCGCGCCAGGTGAAGAGCCCTGCCTCGTTGAGTGCCACCGCGATGGCGAAGGCCTCAGCCTCCCAAGGCTCGCGGAATACGGGCCCGTCCGCGTCCCGCGCCACTGGCGTGATGCTGCAGACGGCATCGAGCAGTGTATCCGCCGCGCTCATGCCGCCGCTCCTTCGAGATAGCTCTCCCAGGCGTCGATCGAGACGGTGAGCGTCGCATCGCCGTCCGCGCCCCACAGTTCGGCCCCCGAGAAGGCAACGGTGTAGAGCCATTGCGGGCACTCACCCTTCCCGTGCGCGTGGGTGTCGGGAAAGACGAAGACGCCGTTGACGCGCGCGATGATTCCGACCTTGCCGCGGGCATAGCGCGGCAGGCGCGTGTGGCCGGTAGGGTGCATCACCTTCGTGCGCACCCGCTCGCCCACCGCGAAGCGGGCGGGCGCCTCAGCCGGCCGGTCGTACTGCGTGCCCCGCGCGAGCACGGTGGGCACGTCCGCGGCCTTCAGCACGCGCTGGCCGGGATCGCCCGGCGCCAGCGCCCGGCCGGCCGCCAGCTCTTCCGCCGTCACCAGCCCGCGGGCGAGCAGCAGCTTCTCCAGCCCCTTGATCCAGATCTCGTAATAGCTCGACGACAGATAATCGGCCGGGGGGAGCGTCTCGCGCGCATGGCGGCTCGCATCGATGTTCCATTCGCCCATCGCGCCGGCGGCGAGGGTGACGGCGAGCGCCCGCTTCTCCCAGGGAGCGTGGAAGCGCACGTCCTCCGGCTCCGGCTCCACCGGGCCGAAGCCCATCATACCGCCGAGGTCCTGCGCGCCGTTCATGCCCGCCCCTCTTCGGGTGTGCGGGCCAGGCCCGTTCCGATCATCGAATCGCGTGTCACGAGCCGCGCCAGCGCCTCCTCGTCCCAGCCCTCGGTGCCGGCCGGGCGCATGGGGATGACGAGATAGCGCGTCTCGGCCGTCGAATCCCACACGCGGATACGCGTCGCCGCGGGCAGGGTGATGCCAAAATCGGCCAGCACGCCGCGCGGGTCGATGACCGCGCGCGAGCGGTAGGGCGCCGACTTGTACCAGATCGGCGGCAGGCCCAGTACCGGCCACGGATAGCAGGAGCACAGCGTGCAGACGACGAGGTTGTGCTCCTCCACCGTGTTCTCGACGGCGACCATGTGCTCGCCCTGGCGGCCGGTGAAGCCGAGCGAATGAATGGCCGCCGTCGCATCCGTGCGCAGCCAGGCACGGTACTCCTCGTCCACCCAGGCCTTGGCGACCACCCGCGCGCCGTTGCGCGGGCCGATCTTCGTCTCATAGGCATCAATCAGCACGTCGAGCGCGGCGGGATCGACATAGCCCTTCTCGACCAAAATCGATTCGAGCGCCCTGACGCGCAGCGCCATGGGCGAGAGCTCGCTGCCCTCGTGATCGTGGTCGCGATCATCGTGGTGATGGCCGTGGGAATGCTCGTGCATGGCGCCTCGCACCGAAGGGCAGGATCGGCGGCGATCATAGCGCCCGCTCGCCGGGGGAGCGAGCCCGTTCCGGTCCTGCCTCCCCTTCCCACGCGCCGCCTTTCCCCCGTGTTGGTGATTGACCCGCGGCCGCTTCCCCCCTAGTCCCTCGCCTGCACGTCCCTCGCCTTCAAGTCCCGCCCCCTGCCGCACGAGAGTTCCCGTGCCGAACGCCCAGCCCGAACGCCCACTGCCCGCACGCCTCGCCGTCGCGCTCGAGATGCCGGTCCTCGCCATCGGCAACATCGTGTCCTGGTGCGCCATCCTGATGGTGGTCGTCGAATTCGCCGTCGTGCTCATGCGCTACGTCTTCGGCATCGGCTTCATCGCCCTGCAGGAGAGCGTCATCTACCTGCATGCCGCCACCTTCATGCTGGCCTCGGGCGCCGTGCTGGCGCGGGACGGGCACGTGCGCGTGGATGTGGTCTACAGCCGGCTCGGCCCCCGTTCGCGCGCGCTCGTCGACCTCTTCGGGGCGCTTCTTTTCGTCGTGCCGCTGGCGCTGCTGACCTTCGACGTCGCCCTGCCCTATGTCGCGCGCTCCTGGGCGATCCTCGAAGGCTCGCGCGAGACGAGCGGCCTGCCCTTCGTCTACCTGCTCAAGACCCTGATCCCCGCCTTTGCCGTGCTTCTTGCCGTCGAGGGCATCGCCATGGCGCTCAAGGCGCTCGCCGCGCTCGCAGCCGGCAGGGAGCGTTGAGCGTGCTCCACGACATCCTCGGCCTTGCCATGTTCGGCAGCGCCTTCGCGCTGCTCCTCACCGGCTTTCCCGTCGCTTTCGCGCTCGCAGGCTGCGCGCTCGTCTTCTTCGCCATCGGCCTGATGACCGGGGCGATGCCCTATGCCTTCCTGCAGGCATTTCCCCAGCGCATCTACGGCATCATGACCAACGACGTGCTGGTCGCCATCCCGCTCTTCGTGCTGATGGGCGTGGTGCTGGAGCGCTCGCGCGTCGCGGAGGAGCTGATCGACACCTGCGCCCGCCTGTTCGGCGCCGCGCGCGGCGGGCTCGGCCTCTCGATCTTCCTGGTCGGCGCGCTTCTTGCCGCGACGACCGGCGTCGTCGGCGCCACCGTCGTCACCATGGGGCTGATGGCCCTGCCGCCGATGCTGCGCCACGGCTATTCGCGCTCGCTGGCAGCGGGCTCCGTCGCGGCCGCCGGCACGCTCGGCCAGATCATCCCGCCGTCCATCGTGCTCGTCGTGCTCGGCGACCAACTCGGCACGGCCTATCAGAGCGCCCAGCTCGCGCTCGGCAACTTCGCGCCGGAGACCGTGTCGGTCGGCGACCTCTTCGCCGGCGCGGTCGTTCCCGGCCTGCTGCTCGTCCTGCTCTACGTGCTCTATCAGGTGCTCGTCGCCTGGCTGCGGCCCGCGCTTACGCCGGCCCTGCCGGCGGAGGCCCGCGACCTCGGCCCTTCGCCGGTCGCAACCGTCGTGCGCGCTGTCGTGCCGACGGTGGCGCTCATCGTCGCCGTGCTCGGCTCGATCCTCGGCGGCGTGGCGACACCGACGGAGGCGGCGGCCGTCGGCGCGGTCGGCGCCATCCTGATCGCGGCCGACCGACGCGGGCGCAGAAGCGCCTTCATCGCGCGCTCCACCGCCGCCGCGCTGCTCGCTCTGCTCGTCCTCACCGCCTTCGTCGATCTGCGCCTCGGGCGCGAGGTCGTGACGGCGGGCCAGTCCGCCGGCATCCTCTTGGCAGCGGCGCTGTGTGCGCTCGTCGCGGCAGGCCTCCTCCACGCCCTCTGGCGACTGGCCGCAGACGGGCTCTTCAAGACCATCGCCCGCGCCACGACCGACGTGACGGCGATGATCTTCGCCATCCTCATCGGCGCGACGCTGTTCAGCCTCGTCTTCCGCGGCCTCGGCGGCGAGGACCTCGTCAAGGATGCCCTCTCGGCCATGCCGGGCGGCCCGGCGGGAGCGGTGCTCCTCGTCATGGCCGTGATGTTCTTCCTCGGCTTCTTCCTCGACTTTCTCGAGATCGTCTTCGTCGTCGTGCCGATCGTCGCCCCCGCGCTCCTGCAGATGGAGGGCATCGATCCCGTCTGGCTCGGCGTGATGATGGCGGTGAACCTGCAGACCTCGTTCCTCACCCCGCCCTTCGGGCCGACGCTGTTCTACCTGCGCGGCGTCGCCCCGCCAGAGGTGCGTACAGCGGATATCTACAGGGGCGTCGCGCCCTTCGTTGCCATCCAGCTCGCCGTGCTCGCCATCCTGTGGCTGTTCCCCGCCCTTGCCACGGCCCTCCCGCGGGCGCTCTACGGCTAGAGTCCGGACTGATCGGCTTGATTCAACCCGATCGGATCCGGCTCTAAGCGCCGAGGGCAGCGCGGCCGACGATGCGGAAGCGCTCGCCCGGCCCGTCCTGCCGGCAGAGGGCGAGCGCATCGACGAGGACGTCCGCCGGCGGCACGTGCTCCGCATAGGCGAGGGCGAGCGCCGCCTCGGTGCGCGCCACGTCCTCGCGCGGCACGCGCCCGGTCAGCGTCATGTGGAAGCGGAATTCCTCGAGCACATAAGGGTAGCCGTAGGTCTCGAGATGCTGCCGCTGGCGTTCGGAGAGCGTCTCCGGCCGGCGCTTGGCGATCTCGTCGCCGTTCGCTGGTGCGCGGAAAGGCTCGAAGGCGGGGACGAGCGCCCGCTCCAGCTGCGCGAGCTCCGCGGATGGCCGAGCCTCGACGAGCGCGAGGAAGGCGCCTTCCGCCGGCCGCCGGCCGATGGCCGTCAGGATGAGGCGCGGCAGGGTGAAAGCCGACCGCGCCTCGGCGAAGTCGACGAGAGCCGCGATGAGGTCGCTCTCGGCCTGGCCCTCGGCCAGGCGGAACGGCGCCTTCAGCGTGGCGTGGAAGGCATAGCGCCGCGGCTCCTCCGTCAGCCTGTGGAAGGCCTCCGCATCGAGGCCGCGCGGCACGATCTGCGGCACCTCCTCGCCCGTCGCCCCGTCATAGCCGAGGATGCCGGAGCCGAAACGCCACAGCGGATCGTCGGAATGGGGCGCGAAATAGATGGCGTAACGCGAACCGTTGGATGACATCTCACCACTCGTTTCGGGAATGGTTGCGGGGAGCTTGGCGATTCGGCCGGGCGTGCGAGCGAGTGCACCGTTAAGCCATAGAGCGGCCGGGGCTTTTTCGCCAGCCGCCCCCGACGAGGCCGAAGGCCAAGGCCTCTTGCCTTTCGCCGCCACCATGCTGTAGTGCCAAGACCGTGACGTCACCATGAAGCCGCCGCGCGGCACGGGGAAGACAGAAGTGGCTGAAGCGCAGAAGGCCCGCACCTCCCGCACCCTCGTCACGCTCATCAGCGTGGCCGTGCTCGTCGGCACCGAGGTGTTCGCCGTCGCCATCGCGGCCGGCTGGGCCATTGCCGGCATCTTCGAGCTCGGCCAGACCGTAGGCTATGTGCTGATGGGGCTCTTCGCCCTCGTCGGCCTTTGGGCGATGGTCGGCTTCATGCGACAGGCCTCCCGGGCCGAAGGCGCCCACGGGGCGGGCGGCCACAAGGCTTGATCAAGGCCCGATCAGGGTCGGTCGCACGCCCGCAGCGTCACCGGATCCGCTGCCTGCGGCACGAGCCGCTCGAGCGGCCTGCATAGCCCTTCCACGCAGAGATACCAGTCCGCCACCGCGTGCGAGCGCCGCATGACGACCGTGTCCTGCGGCGGCAGCGATGGTGTCCAGCGCCAGAAGCCGTCGATCAGCCGGGCATCCGGCCCCGGGTCCATGCCCGCGCCGGAGCCCTTGACGCGCGCCTCGGCAATGGCGAGGCCCTGCTCCGTCAGCCGCCAGTCCTCCTCCCAGACGGTCTTTTCCACCGAATGGGTCCAGCCGAGCGTCAGGGTGGCCGTGCCGAGATGCACGACGAGCCCCGCCGCCGCGAGGCACAGGCCGCTCACGCGGCCGAGGCCGGCCGTGCGCCGCGGCGCGTGCGCCACCAGTGCCAGCCGAGCACCACGGCTGCGAGCGCGAAGCCGATCTCGTCGGTCATCGACAAAGCCGCGAAGAGCGACAGCGCGGCGATGGTCGCGACGACGCGCTCCCATGTCTGCAGCGGCGACCAGAGGTAGCCGATGGAGGCGATGCCCCACAGGCCGATGGCGAGGCCGGTCTTGAAGATCATGTAGCTGACATCCAGCCAGTAGGCGGCGCCCGAGAGGCCAGCGACCGGCTGTAGCATCAGCGCTGGATCGTAGACCGCCATGTAGGGGATGACAAAGCCCGGCAGCGCGATGCGCAGCGCCTGAAAGCCGATGCGGAAGCCGTTCTCCTTCGCTATCGGAGCGGCCGCGAAGGCAGCGAGCGCCACCGGCGGCGTCAGATCCGCCATGATGCCGAAGTAGAACACGAACATGTGGCTGACGATCAGCGGCACGCCGAGGTCGAGCAGCGCCGGGGCCGCCAGCGACGATGTGATGATGTAGTTCGGGATCGTCGGGATGCCCATGCCGAGCAGCAGGCTGACGAACATCGTCAGCACCAGCGACAGCGCGAGCGAGCCCTTGCCGATGGAGACGACCCAGTTGCCGAAGATTGTGCCGATTCCCGTCAGCGTCATCGTGCCGATGACGATGCCAACGACGGCGCAGGCGAGGCCCACGGGCAGCGCCTGGCGGGCGCCCTCGGCGAGCGCGTCGCGGCACGCCGCCAGCGTCTCGACGCCGCCGCGCACGAAGAGGCTGGCGACCACGAGGACGGCGACGAGGCCGAGGATGACGAGGACGCCCCAGATCAGGAAAGTCGCGGCGAGAAGGCCGAGGCCGACCCAGAACACGACGCGCACCACCTCGTGCACGAGACCGGCCGCGACGGCCGCCCCGAGGATCAGCACCACCGTGAGGGCAAGCCCGACCGAGCCCGAGAAGAGAGGCGTATAGCCGGCGAAGAGGAGGTAGACGAGCACCGCCAGCGGCAGCACCAGGTACCACTTCGAGGTGAAGGCCTTGAAGGCGTTGGGCAGCTCCGCCTTCGGCATGCCGGTGAGGCCGCAGCGCCCGGCCTCCAGATGCACGGCCCAGAAGGCCGAGGCGAAATAGAGGACGGCGGGCATGACGGCGGCCTGCACCACCTCGGCATAGGGCACGCCGATGGTCTCGGCCATGATGAAGGCGACCGCGCCCATGACCGGCGGCATGATCTGCCCGCCCATGGAAGCCGTCGCCTCGACACCGCCAGCGAAGGCCGCCCGGTAGCCGAAGCGCTTCATGAGCGGGATGGTGAACTGCCCCGTCGAGACGACATTGGCGACGCCAGAGCCGGAGATGGTCCCCATCAGTGCGGAGGAGAAGACGGACACCTTGGCCGGGCCGCCCCGGGCACCGCCGAAGAGCCCCATCGCCACGTCCGTGAAGAGCTGGATCATCCCCGCCCGCTCCAGGAAGGAGCCGAACAGGATGAACAGGAAGATGTAGGTTGCCGACACGGCCGTCGGCACCGCATAGAGCCCCTCGGTGCCGAAGGACATGTGCTCGATCACCTGCTCCAGCGTGTAACCGCGATGGTCGAACGGCGCCGGCAGGTAGTTGCCGAAAAGGCAATAGCCGAGAAAAATCCCCGCCACGATCGGCAGGGCTGGCCCCATCACGCGCCACACGAGAACGAACAGGATGACGATGGCGGCAATGCCGACAACGAAGTCCGACGGGATGAGTTCGCCCGCGCGCACCACGAGGTCGAAGTAGAAGACCCAGTGGTAGAGCCCGACGAGGAAGCCGCCGATGCCGAGCGCCCAGGCGATCGCGCGGCCCCAGGGGGTCTGCGAGCGGTGCATGGCAAGCAGGCCACCGGCGACGAGGCAGAGAAAGCCGACGTGGATCGTGCGCACGATCTGGCTCGGCACGCCGCCGCCGAATCGCGACAGCAGCACCATCGTCAGAGCGAGCGGCACGAAGGCATAGAGCGCCTCGGCGACCGGGCGGCCGCGCGCGGCATCGACCGCGATCTTCACGGCCCACAGGGCGAAGACGGCGCCGGTGACGACGATGAGGTCGACGCCCGGCAGGAAATCGCGGTCGAGCGGGATGCCGAAGGCTGTGACGATCTGGAAGAAAGAAAACGCAACCGCGACCCAGAAGAGGATCCTGGCCGTCGCACCGGCGCCGAACCCCTCGGGCATCCCGTGTTCGGCGTTCACCGTCGCTGCAGCCTCACGGCCGGCCGTTTCTGCCATTGTCTACTCCCGAAGCGAAGCACCCGCCCCTGTTCGCGGCGCGTGCCGCGGCCGTGGGAGAGCGCCAGTACCCTTCTTCCCGACACGGCCCGCGCCTGCCGGTTTTCGTGCGCCGTCTCAACACCACCCATGCCGAATTTGCAAGGGCCCGATGCTGCGAACGAATATCGCCGCCGCGTGGGGGAGCACGAAACAAGCCATGAAAAAAGCGGGCGCAAGGCCCGCTTTTCCACCGTGCCGTCCGTCGAACGGCTTATTGGGACACGCCCTTTTCCTTGAAGAAGCGCTCTGCGCCCGGGTGGAGCGGCACCGGCATGCCGCCGAGGGCGTCCTCGATCTTGATCGCCTTGGCCGCGCTGTGGGCCGCCGCGAGCTGGTCGAGGTTCTCGTAGATCGTCTTCGTCATCGCATAGGCGAGATCGTCGGAGACATCCTCGCGGGTGACGAGGAAGTTGACGACCGCAGCGGTCGGCACGTCGCCCGCCTGGCCGTTGTAGGTGCCTGCCGGGATCGTGCCGGCGATATAGGGCGCGCCGACCTTCTCGACCACGTCGGCCGGGATCTCCACGACCGTGATGTCGACCGAGGCGGCGAGGTCGCGGATCGAGGCGACGCCGAGGCCGGCCGACTGCAGCGTGGCGTCGAGCTGGCGATTCTTCATCAGCTCGACCGATTCGGCGAAGGGCAGGTACTCCACCTTGCCGAGATCGTTGTAACCGAGCCCGGCCGCCTCCAGGATGGCACGGGCGTTGAGCTCGGTGCCCGACTTCGGCGCGCCGACCGACAGGCGCTTGCCCTTGAGGTCGGCCAGGGTCTTGATGCCCGATTCCTTGGACGCGACGATCTGGATGTAGTTGGGATAGATCGCGGTGATGCCGCGCAGCTTGTCGAGCTTGCCCTTGAAGCCGGCTTCCGTGTCGCCTTCCCAGGCCAGCTTCACGCTGTCGCCGAGCGCGAAGGCGATTTCGCCCTTGCCCTGCTGCAGCAGGTTGAGGTTCTCGACCGAGGCCTTGGTCGCCTGCACCGACGGCCGGGTGTCCGGGATCTTCTCCGCATAGATCTTCGACAGGGCGACGCCGAGCGGATAGTACACGCCCGAGGTGCCACCGGTGAGCACGTTGATGAACTCGGCCGAGCGGGCCGGCAGGCTCGAAGCCATCAGCACGGCCGTGAGTGCCGCAGCTCCTGCAGTCATCGTCTTCATGAAGCGACGCATCTTCCCTCCTCCCGGAATGCGTTGAGCGGGCTCGACATCGCAGTGCCGCGCCCTATCGGGGCTGAGAGTTATCCATGGCGACGGCTGCAAGCTCAAGTCTTCCGCGCCGCAAGCGCACGGTTTTCGCCATTCCCCCGCCATCTTCCCCGCGATAACCCGATGATGCCGTTGCCGCCTTGCGGGGATGACAAGGTGGAGCGGCGGCACCACATGGCCTGAGAGCCCGACCCACGACGCCACACAACGAGCGCCCGACGCATGATCGACAGACGTATGCTTCTTGCTTCCGCTGCCGCCACTGCCGGCCTTGCGGCAACGGGATTTGCCCCAGCCGCGCTCGCGGCCCAGGGCCTGAAGTTCGGCAACGAGGCGCCGTTCTCCTTCGAGGGGCTCGTAGCGCGGGCCGAAGCGATGGCCAAGCGCCCCTACAAGGCCCCGCCGGCACCTCCCTCCGAAATTCTCGAGCGCATCGACTACGACGCCCACGGCAAGATCCGCTTCAAGCCGGACTATGCGCTCTTCGCCGATGGGCCCGGCCAGTTCCCCGTCACCTTCTTCCACCTTGGCCGCTACTTCCAGAGCCCGGTGCGCATGCATGTCGTCGCCAACGGCAAGGCGCGAGAGATCGTCTACGACGAGCGCTATTTCGACATGCCGGCGGACAGCCCGGCGCATGAACTGCCGGCCGGCTCGGGATTCGCGGGCTTCCGCTTCCAGGAAAGCCGATTCGGCACCGACCCGAAGCGCAACTGGCGCGGTAACGATTGGGTGGCCTTCCTCGGTGCCTCGTATTTCCGCGCCATCGGCGCCCTCTACCAGTACGGCCTGTCGGCGCGCGGCATCGCGCTCGACGTAGCGGTCGCCGGCAAGCCCGAGGAATTTCCCGCCTTCACGCATGTCTATTTCGACACGCCGGCGGACGGCAGCGACACGGTCACGGTCTGCTGCCTGCTGGACGGGCCGAGCATCTGCGGCGCCTACCGCTTCGTCATGCAGCGCGGTGAGGGCGTGCTGATGGATATCGACAGCACGCTCTTCCTGCGCAGCGACGTCACTCGCTTCGGCTTGGCGCCCCTCACGTCGATGTACTGGTACTCGGAGACGGTGAAGCCGACGGCCGTCGACTGGCGGCCGGAGATCCACGATTCCGACGGCCTTGCCCTGTGGACCGGCGCAGGCGAGCACATCTGGCGGCCCCTCAACAACCCGCCGCGCACCATCGCCTCCGCCTTCCAGGACGAGAACCCGCGCGGCTTCGGCCTCCTGCAGCGCGACCGCGCCTTCGACCACTATCTCGACGGCGTCTTCTACGACCGGCGGCCGAGCCTTTGGGTGGAGCCGAAGGGCGACTGGGGCAAGGGCGCCGTCGAGCTCATCGAGATCCCGACGGACGACGAGATCCACGACAACATCGTGGCCATGTGGGTGCCGCGCGAGCCCGCGAAGGCGGGCACGCGCCACGACATCTCCTACCGCCTGCACTGGCTCGCCGACGAGCCCTTCCCGACGGCCCTCGGCCGCTGCGTCGCCACGCGCCTCGGCAACGGCGGCCAGCCGGGCCAGCCGCGCCCGGCAGGCGTGCGCAAGTTCATGCTCGAGTTCCGCGGCCCGCCGCTCGCGACCATCCCTTTCGGCGAGCAGCCGGAACCCGTGCTCTGGGCCTCGCGCGGCAGCTTCTCCTACATCCTCACCGAGGCCCTGCCCAACGACGTGCCCGGCCACTGGCGCGTGCAATTCGACCTCACCGTCGAGGGCACCGAGCCGGTCGAGATGCGCTGCTTCCTGAAACTCGGCGACCAAGTGCTGACCGAGACGTGGCTCTACCAGTACCACCCGTTCTGAGCAGCAGCGGGGCCCCCCGCCACACAACCTCGGTCCCCGCGCAAGCAGCGAAGCGGAATGCGAAGCGAGCCACGAGGATGTGTCGGGACCGGCAGATCCCGGAACATTCCCCGGCGGCGCCCTGACGCGGCCCTGCGTGCTTGCAATGTTATAGTAGAACATCTAATTCAATGGTCATGACGCATTCGCACGCGCATCGCCACCATCATCACCATACCGAAGCGGCGCAGCCGACCCTGTCACTGCTGCGCATGTCGGCGCTGACGCGCCTTGCCGGCGCGGGTGCGGTGCTCGTGCTGCTATGGATCGCCGTTTTGTCCGTGCTGGATTGAGCCCATGACCGATGCCACGCGCGCGAGCGACGCCATCCGCTTCGAGAACCTGACGCTCGGCTACGACCGGCACCCGGCCGTGCACCATCTCGACGGCGCCTTGGCGAGCGGCAGCCTGACGGCTGTCGTCGGGCCGAACGGCGCCGGCAAGTCCACCCTGCTCAAGGGCATCGTGGGGGCGCTGCCGCCGTTGTCCGGCCATATCCGCCTGTCGCTCGGCAGGCCGCGCGGGGCGAAGGCGCGCATCGCCTATCTGCCGCAGGCGGCCGACATCGACCGCAGCTTCCCCATCACCGTCTACGACCTCGTCTGCGTCGGGCTGTGGAGCCGCGCCGGCCTGTTCGGCGGCATCGGCCGCAAGGACCGGGTGCAGATCGAGGAGGCGCTCGCCGCCGTCGGCCTCACCGGCTTCGAGAAGCGCACCATCGGCACGCTCTCGGGCGGGCAGATGCAGCGGGCGCTCTTTGCTCGCCTCCTGCTGCAGGATGCCGACATCATACTGCTCGACGAGCCCTTCACCGCCATCGACGCCCGCACCACGGCGGACCTTCTCGCCCTCGTGCGCCGCTGGCACGACGAGGGGCGCACGGTCGTCGCCGTGCTGCATGACATGGAGATGGTCCGTCAGGCTTTCCCGCGCACCCTCCTGCTGGCCCGCGAGCCGGTGGCCTGGGGCGAGACGGACGAAGTGCTGACGGCCGAGAACCTGCTGCGGGCCCGCCGCCTCGTCGAGGCCTTCGACACGCATGCGCCGGTCTGCGCACGCGACGCGGCCTGAGCAGTGATGCTCTACGACCTTCTCATCGAGCCCTTCGTCGCGTTCGATTTCATGCGCCGCGCCCTCGTCGGCGCCACCGCCCTTGCCTTGTCGGGCGGCCCGGTCGGCGTCTTCCTGATGCTCCGGCGCATGAGCCTGACGGGCGACGCGATGGCTCACGCCATCCTGCCCGGCGCCGCCGTCGGCTTCCTCCTCTACGGCCTGTCGCTGCCGGCGATGACCATCGGCGGGCTCGCCGCCGGCTTCGCGGTGGCACTCGCCGCCGGCCTCGTCGCACGCACGACGGCGCTGAAGGAGGACGCGGCCCTCGCCGCCTTCTATCTCATCTCGCTCGCGCTCGGCGTGACGCTCGTCTCGCTGCGCGGCTCCAACGTCGACCTGCTGCACGTCCTCTTCGGCACGGTGCTCGCCCTCGACGACGCGACGCTCCTGCTCGTCGCCGGCATCGCCACCGTCACCCTCGGCGCCCTCGCGCTCCTCTACCGGCCGCTGGTGCTGGAATGCGTCGATCCGGGCTTCCTGCGCTCGGTGAGCCGCGCGGGAGCCGCCGCGCATCTCGCATTCCTCGCCCTCGTCGTCATCAATCTCGTCGGCGGCTTTCACGCCCTCGGCACCCTGCTTGCCGTCGGCATGATGATGCTGCCGGCCGCGAGCGCCCGCTTCTGGAGCGGTGACATCACGGTGATGATCGGCGTCTCCACCCTCGTCGGCATGCTGTCCGGCGCGGCCGGGCTCATCCTGTCCTACCACACCGGCCTGCCGGCGGGCCCGTCCATCATCCTTGTCGCCGGCGGCGCCTATATTGCCTCGCTCCTCGTCGGCCCAGTCGACGGCCTCCTGTGGCGCCTCGTGCCAGGACGACATCTCGAAGCCTGAAATCACCGCCGCCCCGCGGCGGACGCTGGAGGATAGACCATGCGCACCAGACGCAACGTTATATCAGCACTTTTCGCCGTCATGGCGCTGCCACTCGCTCCTGCTGCCTTGGCGCAACCGGCCGAGGCGCCCTCGAAGACGAGGGTCGTCGCCACCTTCTCCATCCTGGGCGATCTCGTCCGCGAGGTCGGCGGCGAGCGCATCGACCTGACCGTACTTGTCGGGCCTAACGGCGACGCGCATGTCTATTCGCCCTCGCCCGCTGATGCCCGCAACCTCGCCGAGGCCAGAGTGATCTTCGTCAATGGCCTCAAGTTCGAAGGCTGGATCGACCGCCTGGTACAGGCCTCCGGCACCAGGTCCACCATCGTCGAGGCCGCGGCCCGAGTGACGCCGCTGGAAATGGAGAACGACGGCCACGGGCATGGACACGCCCACAGCCGTGCCGACGATCATGACGAGAAGCACGCCCACGAGCACGGCGGGCTGGACCCGCACGCCTGGCAGGATGTGGCCAATGCGAAGCTATATGTCGCGGCGATCCGCGACGCACTCGTCGCCGCCGATCCGGCGGGCAAGGATGCTTATGCCGCCAACGCCGAGGCCTATCTCGCCAGACTCGATGCGCTCGAGGCCGAGGTCAAGGCGGCGGTCGAGGCCATCCCGCGCGACCGCCGTAAGGTCATCACCTCGCACGACGCGTTCGGCTATTTCGCGCGGGCCTACGGCCTCACCTTCATCGCCCCCCAGGGCGTCTCGACCGATGCGGAAGCCTCGGCCCGCGACGTCGGCCGCATCATCCGCCAGATCAAACGCGACAAGATCCCCGCCGTCTTCCTCGAGAACGTCACCGACCCGCGCCTCGTCGAGCGCATCGCCAAGGAAACCGGCGCCAAGATCGGCGGCCGCCTCTACTCGGATGCCCTGTCGGATGAAAACGGCGCGGCGGGGACTTACATCGCCATGATGCAGCACAATATAAAGGCGCTGAACGCCGCCCTCGCCCGGTGACGGTCGACGGCGGCCCGGCGGCGGTGCTAGGAGGGGGTGAAAAGCCCCGCATCCGGGGCGCCGCCTTTCGCGAGGTCTGATCACGCCCGCGCGGCAGGATCCGTCAGGATCGGGCCGCGCCCGGCGTCCCTTGGAGCCCATCTATGGCCGACAAGATTCCCGTCACCGTCCTCACCGGCTATCTCGGCGCCGGCAAGACGACGCTGCTCAACCGCATCCTCACGGAACCGCACGGCCAGCGCTTCGCCGTCATCGTCAATGAATTCGGCGAAGTCGGCATCGACAACGACCTCGTCGTCGGCGCGGACGAGGAAGTGTTCGAGATGAACAACGGCTGCATCTGCTGCACCGTGCGCGGCGACCTCATCCGCATCCTCGACGGGCTGATGAAGCGCAAGGGCAAGTTCGACGCCATCATCGTCGAGACGACCGGCCTCGCCGATCCGGCGCCCGTGGCCCAGACCTTCTTCATGGACCAGGACGTCTCCGACAAGACGAAGCTCGACGCCGTCGTCACCGTCGCCGACGCCAAGTGGCTGACCGACCGGCTGAAGGATGCGCCGGAAGCGAAGAACCAGATCGCCTTCGCCGACGTCATCATCCTCAACAAGATCGATCTCGTGTCGCCTGAGGAACTGGCCGAGGTGGAAGGCCGCATCCGCGCCATCAACCCCTACGCGATGCTGCACAAGGCAGAGCGCGCCGCCGTCGACATCTCGCAGGTGCTCGGCCGCAACGCCTTCGACCTCGAGCGCGTGCTCGAGCTCGAGCCCGCCTTCCTCGAGGACGACGGCCACCATCACGATCATGACCACGACCATGCCTGCGGCCCGGACTGCGACCATGATCACCACCACCATCACGGCGGGCTGAAGCACTATCACGACGAGGACATGCAGTCGGTGGCGCTGACCATCGACGGCGAGGTCGATCCCGACAAGTTCCTGCCGTGGGTCAACGACCTCGTGCAGCGCGAAGGCCCGAACATCCTGCGTTCCAAGGGCATCCTCGCCTTCCGCGACGAGCCGCGCCGCTTCGTCTTCCAGGGCGTGCACATGATCCTCGACGGGGACTTGCAACGCGAGTGGAAGCCTGGCGAGGCGCGCCGGTCGAAGATCGTCTTCATCGGCCGCAACCTTGACAAGGAGGCGATCCGCGAGGGCTTCCTGGCCTGTACGGCGTGACGCGGCGGGCCATTGCTCGCTCCCGCGGCTTGCCGAACGACTCCTCTTGTCCCCGCCCCCTTGTGGGGGGAGCGTAGGGAGGGGGTGGAGCAGCACGCAGGCGGTCGTGCTCTTGCGTCGCGACCCCCGCTCCCAACCCTTCCCCGAAAGGGGGAAGGGGAGCCCCCGACCGACGCTCGATCATAAAGATCCCATGGCCGCTCCGACGATCTCCTCCCTCACCGACCATGTCGCCGATCTCGCTGCCGGCGCGCATGTCACCGCCCTCGCCTGGCTCGGCGGCACCACCGCATTCGCACTGGCCGACGGCGCGGCGCTGCTCGTTGCCGGCGACGACCAGAAACGCGTCGCGGCCCATCCGGACGGGGCCGCGCTCGTCGCGACGAGCGACGGCCGGCGGCTTGTGACCGGCGGGGACGACGGCCGCATCGTCGCCGTCGCCGGCGACGGTACGGTGGAGGAGATCGGCGACGAGAAGGGCCGCTGGATCGACGCCATCGTCGCCGGTCGCGACGGCACCCTCGCCTGGAGCGCCGGCAAGCGCGTCACGGCGCGTGACGGCCGGGGCCGCCTGCGCCATTTCGAGGCACCCTCGACAGCCCAGGGCCTTGCGTTCTCGCCGAAGGGCTACCGCCTCGCCATCGCTCACTACAACGGCGTCAGCCTCTGGTTTCCGAACACTGACGCGGAGCCCGAAAAGCTCGAATGGAAGGGCTCGCACCTCGGCGTCACCTGGTCGCCGGACGCGCGCTTCGTCGTCACCTCCATGCAGGAGAACGCCCTGCACGGCTGGCGCCTCTCCGACCGGCGCGACATGCGCATGACCGGCTATCCGGCCAAGACGCGCTCCTTCTCCTGGTCGCACGACGGCAACTGGCTCGCCACCTCCGGCGCCGATGCCGTCATCGTCTGGCCCTTCGATAAGGACGGCCCGATGGGCCGCGCGCCGCGGGAATGCGGCGTGCGCCACGCCAAGGTTTCGCGCGTCGCCTTCCATCCCGGTGCGCTCGTCGTCGCCGCCGGATACGAGGATGGCTGCATCCTCCTCATCCGCCTCACCGACGCGACGGAGCTGCTGGTGCGCCGCGCGAGCGTGGAAGCGCAGGAGGATGCGGCGGTGACAGCCCTCGCCTGGGACGCCAAGGGCAAGCGCCTCGCCTTCGGCACGGCCGCGGGGGCGGCCGGCATCCTCACTTTGCCCTGAGGAGGGGCCATGGCGCTGCGCTTCGGCCTCTTCGGCAGGAAGGACGGCGACGACGGGGCCAGGGTCGCACTCGCCGCCCTGAAGGAGCGGGCCCGCATCGTGCTCTGCCTCTCCGACGAGGCGACCGTCGCCGTGAACGAGATCGTCTGCGCCGATCCCGCCTGCCCGGGCCTCGAGACTGTCGTCCTCATCATGGAGCCCGGCCGCAGGACCCGGGCGCTCAAGATCGCCAAGGCCGCCGGCGCGGTGACGGACGACGACCTGCACACGGCGGCCGCCGGCGCGCGGCTCTGAGACGATCGGTCATCTGCCTTGTTGTGCCTTGCCATTCCCGCCCTGCCGGGCAAAGCTGCCGCGCCGGCCGTCTTGACCGGCGGGGTTGGGGAGCGGTCTGGCGATGGTCGTCGGCGGTTTGCGAGTGTGGTGGCTGAAGCCGTTGGCCGGCATTCTCCTCTGCACGAGCCTCGCCGCCTGCGCCGGCCCACCCAAGGGTGTACTGGTGCCGGTTGCCACCGGGGCGCCCGGTGCCGCCACGGTCGACATGATCGTGGCAACGACCCGCAGTGCCGGGGCGACCCCTGCCGAGATGTTCACGGGCGAGCGGGGCCGTGACCCAGCCTTCGCCCGGATTACCGTCTCGATCCCGCCCGATAGCGCCCGCACCGTCGGCGAGGTGCAGTGGCCAAGCCGCGTGCCCGGCAACCCGGCAACCGACTTCGTCACGCTCCGGGCCGACAGACTTGACCGCCAGGGCGCGCTCGACTGGTTCCACAAGGCGGTGGCGCGCACGCCCAAACGCCGCGTGCTCGTGTTCATCCACGGCTTCAACAACCGCTTCGAGGATGCGGTCTTCCGCTTCGCCCAGATCGTCCACGATTCGGGCTCGCCCGTTGTGCCGGTGCTGTTCACCTGGCCGTCGCGCGCCAGCATCCTCGCCTACGGCTACGACCGCGAGAGCAGCACCTATTCCCGCGACGCGCTGGAAACCCTGCTGACCGCGCTTGCCCGGGATCCGGCGGTCGGTGAGATCTCGGTGCTCGCCCATTCCATGGGCAACTGGGTGACGCTGGAGGCGCTGCGTCAGATGGCCATCCGCAACGGCCGCGTGGCTTCGAAGATCCGCAACGTCATGCTGGCGGCACCGGACGTCGACGTCGACGTCTTCCGTACCCAGCTCGCCGCCATCACGAGACCGCGCCCCAATGTCACCCTTTTCGTCTCGCAGGACGACAGGGCCCTCGCTGTCTCGCGCCGGGTCTGGGGCAGTTCGGCCCGGCTCGGCGCCATCAATCCCGAGGCGGAGCCCTACCACACCGACCTGCCGCGCGACGGCATTACCGTCATCGATCTCACCAAGCTGCAGACAGGCGACCGGCTCAACCACGGCAAGTTCGCCCAGAGCCCGGAGGTCGTGCAGATCATCGGCCAGCGCCTCGTCGCCGGCCAGACGATGACGGACCAGCGCGTCGGCCTCGGCGACCGCATCATCCAGCTGACCGCGGGTGCAGCGAGTTCGGTCGGCACCGCCGCCGGCCTCGTCATCAGCGCGCCGGTCTCGGTCCTCGACGAGACCTCGCGCGGTAACTACGGCGCGCATGTCGAGCGTCTCGGCGGCTCGCTCGCCGACACGGCCGAGGCGACCGGCACCCTCCTCGTGCCGCAGACGTCCGCCCGCCGGCAGGGCACCGCGGCCGAACGGCCGTCGCCCTGACCGTCGCTATCGTTCTCGCGGGCCCTTGCCCTGCCGTAGGCGCGGTGGTAGCCCGAAGTGAAAGAAGGACGCTGCGACATGACGATCCGCCTGCACATCGGCGACCTGCCGGCCGACGCCGACTTCGGCGATGCCGTGGCCGTCGACACCGAAACCCTCGGCCTCGTGCCCCAGCGCGACCGGCTGTGCCTGGTGCAGCTGTCACGCGGCGACGGCACGGCGGATCTCGTCCAGATCCGCCCCGAAGGGCCGCGGCCCGACAATCTCGCGCGCCTCCTCGCGGACGAGAAGGTCTTGAAGATCTTCCACTACGCTCGTTTCGACCTCGCCGTCATCGAGCATTATCTCGGCGTCATGCCGGGTCCGGTGTTCTGCACCAAGATCGCCTCGCGCCTCACCCGCACCTACACCGACCGCCATGGCCTCAAGGACGTGCTGCGGGAACTCCTCGGCATCGAGATTTCTAAACAGCAGCAGTCGTCCGACTGGGGCGCCCCGACTTTGAGCGAGGCCCAGCTCGCCTATGCGGCCTCGGACGTCCTGCATCTCCACGCATTGAGGGACAAGCTCGAGGCGCTCCTTGCCCGCGAGGGCCGCTCGGAGCTCGCCCGCCAGTGTTTCAACTTCCTGCCAACGCGGGCGCGGCTCGATCTTGCGGGCTGGCCCGAGGTCGACATTTTCGCGCATTCGTGAGCCGGGTGGCTCGAGGCTTTGACCTTGCGCGCAGGCATCACTACATGAGGCTTGCCTTGGCGTGCATTGCCGTGCATGCCGAGCTATCTTGCGTTTTGATATTGCCGTCGATCGCGCGCCTTGTCGGGGCAGGAAGGATCCGCCCATCCGTGCGTTCGCCATGCGAGGTTGAGAACCTGTCACATGTCCGTCGGGGTGTCGTCGTCTAACAGGGCCGGCCGCCGCGTCACGCGCGGTGGCGATGCCTATGGAGCCGCCCTGCGTCATTCAGGCCGTGTGCGCTTTCTGCGGCGCGCGATTCCCGTCGGCGCATTTCTCGCCGTTCTCGCCATCGTTGGCATCAGCCTGCTTGCCCCGTTGGGCGCCATCGGCGGCCTGTCGCTCGGCCCCGTCAGCCTGTCTGGCACCAAAATCACCATGAGCGCGCCCAAGCTGCGCGGCTTCCGCGAGGGTACCCAGCCCTACGAGCTGACCGCCTCGGCCGCCACCCAGGACACGCGCAAGCCCAACCTCATCGAACTCGCCACCATCGACGGCCATGTCACGCTGAAGGACCAGGGCCGCGCGCATCTGAGCGCCGACAGCGGCCTCTATGATTCCCAGAAGGAACAGCTCGCGCTCGACGGAAACGTGCGGGTCACGACCGAGCGCGGCTACGATGCGCGACTCAAGTCGGCTTTCGTCGATTTCAAGGCCGGCACGGTGACCTCCAAACAGCCGGTCGAGGTCACCATTACCGGCGCGACCATTACCGCCGACACGCTTGACGTGACCGACAACGGGCAGCACATCACCTTCGCCGGACGGGTGCAGGCAACGATCGAGACCAAGGCGGCTCGCCAGCCCACCGCAGCCGATCCGCCGCCGACCGGCGGCGCCGAGACCGGATCCAACCGAGAAGATCGTCCATGACCATCAGGCTCCTGCCCCACGCCCTCCTTGCCGTTGCGCTGATGGCAGCCCCGGCCCTCGCCCAGCAGCAGGAGAGCGCATCGCCCTTCGGCGGGCTCGGCAACAGCAAGGACCCGATCAAGATCGACGCCGACCGGCTCGAGATCTTCGACAAGGAGCAGCGCGCCGTGTTCTCGGGCAACGTCGTCGCCGTTCAGGGCGACACGACCATGCGCTGCTCGCAGCTCGTCGTCCATTATGACCAGAGCGCTACACGGGGCGGCAGCCAGGCCGGCGGCAACCAAGCCAGTGCCGCGCAGCAGGCGGCTGGACAGACCGGGGGCACGCCGGCGGAAAACAACATCAAGAAGCTCGACTGCGCCGGGCCGGTGACAGTGGTCTCCAAGGACCAGACCGCGACCGGCGACAACGCCACCTTCGACCGTCAGTCCAACCGCGTGTTCCTGACCGGCAAGGTCGCGCTCAGCCAGGGTCAGAACGTGCAGCAGTGCGACCACATCGTCTACGACCTCAACACCAGCATCGCCCGGTGCGAGTCGAAGCCGGGCGGGCGCGTGCAGGGTGTGTTCGTCCCCGGGGGCAACGAGCCGCAGAAACCGGCACGTCCCCGCTGAGCCGCACCGCTCACCGATCGAGAACGGACCACAGACGTGAAATTCTCCCTGAAGCGCCATGCCGGTGCCGCGCACCGCCCGGACGGGCTGGAGACCGCCGACACCTTTGCCGGTGGCGTGCCCCCCTTCGGCGCGCCCCAGGCCCCTGACGATTTCGCCCCTCTCTATGCGGCTGGCGCCCACGACGGGGACGCTGCCTATGGCGGTCCTGGCATTCTCTCCGTGCGTGGCCTGCAAAAGAGCTATCGCGGGCGTACCGTGGTGCAGGATGCGGCGCTTAACGTGCGCAATGGCGAAGCCGTGGGCCTGCTCGGCCCCAACGGCGCCGGCAAGACCACGATCTTCTACATGATCACGGGCCTCGTCGCCTCCGATCGCGGCACCATCACGCTCGACGGGCACGACATCACCCATCTGCCCATGTACCGGCGGGCGCGCCTCGGCATCGGCTACCTGCCGCAGGAGGCGTCGATCTTCCGCGGCCTGTCGGTCGAGGACAACATCCGCGCCGTATTGGAGGTTGTCATCCGCGACAAGCGCGAGCGCGAGCGCGAGCTCGATGCGCTGCTGGAGGAATTCAACATCACCCGGCTGCGCAAGTCGCCGTCGATCGCTTTGTCGGGCGGCGAACGGCGGCGCTGCGAAATCGCGCGTGCCCTTGCCGGCCAGCCATCCTTCATGCTGCTCGATGAGCCCTTCGCCGGCATCGACCCCATCGCCGTGGGCGACATCCAGAACCTCGTGCGGCACCTGACCAGCCGGGGCATCGGCGTGCTCATCACCGACCACAACGTGCGCGAGACGCTCGGCCTCATCGACCGAGCCTATATCATCCACTCTGGCCGAGTCCTCACGGAGGGCCGTCCGGACGAGATCGTCGCCAATGCGGACGTGCGTCGTCTTTACCTTGGCGAGGATTTTCACCTCTGAAGGCCGTGCCGGGCGCACCGTCCCTTTGACGCAGGGTGCGACACTCGCTAAAACCGTGATCCAAGCAAGAAGCGTGCCGAAGGCGCGCGGTGTTTGGGGACGGCGGCGGCAACATGGCTTTGATGCACCGACTGGAGCTGCGCCAGGGCCAGAGCCTGGTGATGACGCCGCAGCTGCTGCAGGCGATCAAGCTGCTTCAGTTCTCGCACAACGAACTGGTGGCCTACGTCGAGGCAGAGCTCGAACGCAACCCGCTGCTCGAACGGGCCGACGGTGCCGATGGCGAGCGGCCGGCCGAGATGGCGGAGCCCGCCCCCGAGCCGGCCAGCGCTGACGATGAGCGCCAGTGGTTCAAGGACGAGCTCGCCGTCTCGCGCGACACGATCGAGGCAGGCCTCGGCACGCGCCTCGATAACGTCTTCCAGGACGAAGGAGGGGCGAAGGCCCGCGAGGTCCGTGCGGCTGAGGACCAGCTGCCGGTCTCGTCCTCCTTGTGGAGCGGCAGCGGGCACGGCTCCTTCGACGACGACGAGGGGCCGAGCCTTGAGGCGACGCTCGCCGCCGACCTGTCGCTGCACGATCACCTTGAGGCACAGTTGCTCGTCGCGACCAGCGATCCCGCGGAGCGGCTCATCGGCCGCCATCTGATCGATGCCGTCGACGAAACGGGCTATCTCGCGGAGGACACGGCGGCCATCGCTGCGCGGCTCGGCACCACGAACGAGCGCGTCGAAGAGGTGCTCGCCCTCGTCCAGACTTTCGAACCCTCCGGCATCGCCGCGCGCAGCCTCGCCGAATGCCTCGCCATCCAGTTGAAGGAGCAGGACCGGTTCGATCCGGCGATGCAGGCGCTCGTCGCCCACCTGCCGCTGGTCGCCCGGCGCGATCTCGCCGCCCTCAAGCGCCTTTGCGGCGTCGACGACGAGGACCTCACAGACATGCTCGCCGAGTTGCGCCGGCTCGACCCGAAGCCCGGCCGGGCCTTTGGCAGCGGCGTGGCGCAGACGCTGGTGCCGGACGTCTTCGTGCGCGAGGCGGCCGACGGCAGCTGGCTGATCGAGCTCAACGAGGCCGCGCTGCCGCGCGTGCTCGTCAACCAGACCTATCATGCCCGCGTCTCGCGCGACGCCCGCAGCGAGGCCGACAAGACCTTCATCGCCGATTGCCTGCAGACCGCCAACTGGCTGACCCGCAGCCTCGAGCAGCGGGCGCGCACCATCCTTAAGGTCACCAGCGAGATCGTGCGCCAGCAGGACGGTTTTTTCGCCCACGGCATCGAGCATCTGCGGCCGCTGAACCTCAAGGCCGTGGCGGATGCCATCGGCATGCACGAATCGACGGTCTCGCGCGTGACGTCGAACAAGTCCATCGGCACGCGGCGCGGTGTCTTCGAGATGAAATACTTCTTCTCCGCCGCCATCTCCGGCACGCCGGGGGGCGAGGCGCACGCGGCCGAGGCGGTGCGCCACCGGATCAAGCAAATGATCGACGCCGAGCCGCCGGACGACGTGCTGTCCGACGACGCCATCGTCCAGAAGCTTCAGGGTGCGGGAATCGACATCGCCCGCCGCACGGTGGCCAAATATCGGGAATCCTTACGCATTCCCTCCTCCGTCGAGCGTCGCCGGCAGAAGCGCGCGCAAGGTCGCGGCACTCAATGAAAGCCGGCGCGGCGGCGGACCGCGTTGACTTGGGCCGGCGCTCTTTCTACGACATACTGTGACAACCTGCCGAAAGGGGCCCCTCGAGGTGGCACCGTAAAAGGTCGCCAGAAAGGGAGAGAACAATGACGCTGCGGGTTTCGGGCAAGAATATCGACATCGGCGAGGCATTGCGCGGCCAGGTGGAGGAGCGTGTGGCCAGTGTCATCTCGAAATATTTCGAGGGCGGGCACGCAGGCCACGTGACGGTCGCCAAGGAGGGGACGGGTTTCAGGACCGAATGCGTGCTTCACCTCGCCTCGGGCATCACGCTCGAGGCCTCCGGCATGGCGCATGACGCCTATCTGAGCTTCGACCAGACCGCCGAGCGCATCGAGAAGCGGCTGCGGCGCTACAAGCGCCGCCTCAAGGACCGTCAGGCGGCCAATGGCGTGGTCAACGGTGCTCCGCAGGACATGTCGGCCTATGTACTCGAAGCGCCGGGTGACGAGGAGGACGAGAGCGGCCCGGACTTCCACCCGGTCATCGTGGCGGAATCGACCAAACAGCTGCATGTGCTGTCCGTCAGCGACGCGGTGATCGAGCTCGATCTGACCGGAGCGCCGGTCGTCGTGTTTCGACACGCTGGCAGTGGACGCCTGAACGTCGTATACCGGCGCCACGATGGGACCATCGGCTGGGTCGATCCGCCGGCCGACGGCACCGCTGACAAGGCCTGACGTGTGCCGACGGGCTGGACCTTTCCAGCCCAATGGCCGCGCACCCGCGTGTTGAGATATGGCTCTGACCGATTTGCTTTCGCCTGAGGCCGTCCTGCCGGCGCTCAAAGTCAACGGCAAGAAACAGGCTCTTCAGGAGCTGTCCGCGCATGCGGCCGAGCTGACTGGCCTCGACGAGCGCGACATCTTCGAAACGCTGCTCCAGCGCGAGCGCCTTGGCTCCACCGGCATCGGCGACGGCATTGCCATTCCGCATGGCAAGCCGGCCAGGATCGATCGGCTGTTTGGCCTCTTCGCGCGGCTCGAACGGCCGATCGACTTCGAGGCCCTCGACGGCCAGCCGGTCGACCTCGTTTTCCTGCTGCTCGCGCCCGAATCGGCGGGTGCGGATCATCTCAAGGCGCTCGCGCGCGTCGCCCGCATCCTGCGCGAGCCGGACGTGCTGGAGCGCATCCGCGCAACCCGCGACCCGGCGGCACTCTTCGCCATCCTCACCCAGGCGCCGAGCGTCGCCCACCAGCCGAGCGAATAGCTCTCACGGCCGCCACAGCCGTCGTTCCCATTCCATCGCATAGCGCTCGGGCGCGCGGCCGATGGCGGCAAGCCCATAGAGCACAGCGTCCGGCGTCGTGACGAGCCGCACGGGAATGGCCTTCGCGAAGGCCGCGACCGGCGGCTTGTCGGCGAAGGCGGCCACGAAGGCCGGCGCGTCGATCAGCGGCGCGAGCCGGGGCAGAATGCCGCCGGCGAGATAGACGCCGCCCGCCGCGCCGAAGGTCAGCGCCATGTCGCCGGCAAAGCGCGCGACGAGCCGCAGGAAAAGCACCACCGTCTCCCGACACTCCTCGTCCTGGCCGGCGAGCGCCCGCTCCACGATCTGCGGCGCCTCCTCGGTCGAACTCTCGCCGCCCGCAACGGCGAGCCGCGCACGGTGCAGCCGGGCGAGGCCCGGGCCGGAGAGGATCGATTCGGCCGTGTGGCGCCCTTCGACCCGCTCCAGGGCCGTCCAGATCGCGGCCTCGGCCGCATCCATCGGCGCGAAGTCCACATGCCCGCCTTCGCTCGGCAGCGAGATGAAGCGCCCGGCCGCCTCCGTCAGGCCGGCGACGCCGAGCCCGGTGCCGGGGCCGAGCACGACCCGCGTCGGCCCGTGCGCCGCGAGGCCGGCGGTCAGGTCGCGCAGGCCGTGCTCCGGCAGGGCCGGCAAGGCGAGCGCCTGCGCCTCGAAATCGTTCAGCAGCAGCCCCTGGTCGAGCGACAGGGCATCGGCGATCTCAGGCCCGTCGATGGTCCAGGTCGCGTTGGTCAGCTTGATGCGCCGGCCGTCGCAGGGGCCCGCGGCGCACAGGATGGCGGAGCGGGGAAAGAGGTCGCCCGCCCGTCCGAGGGCCGCCTCTGCCGCGGCGACGAGGCTGGCATAGGACCCGGTGTGCAGTTGCGCGAGAGGCCTGAGCGGCCCGCCGGGCTCCATCACCACCGCAAAGCGCGCATTGGTGCCGCCGATGTCGGCGACGAGAAGGGGATAGGCGAACATCGGTTTCCTGAGCGTTCCTTGTCCTGCCGATGGCCCCCGGTGCGACGGGGGGACGCATTCGCATCTTCCACGCCTTGGAATGATGCGAGAGAGCCATTAGAAGCACGCTCGGGCCGCAGGGTCCACGGCCGTGCCCCTCCCCTCGCCAGATGAGGAACCCCGATGTCCGCCGACGCCGCCTACACGCCGCTCTTCCCCCTCGCCGCCGACAGCACCCCCTACCGCAAGATCGCGAGCGACGGCGTGCGGGTCGAGACCTTCGCCGGCCGCGAGATGATCGTCGTGGAACCCGAGGCCCTGCGCCAGCTGGCCGAGGCCGCCTTTGGCGACATCAATCACCTGCTGCGCCCCGGCCATCTCGCGCAGCTCAAGACGATCCTCGAAGATCCGGAGGCGACAGCGAACGACAAGTTCGTCGCCTACGACCTCCTCAAGAATGCGAACATCGCGGCGGGCGGCATCCTGCCCATGTGCCAGGACACGGGCACGGCCATCGTCATGGGCAAGAAGGGCCGGCGCATCTGGACGGACGGCGATGACGAAGCCGCCCTCGCGGCGGGCATCCGCGACGCCTATCTCAAGCGCAACCTGCGCTATTCCCAGCTCGCGCCGCTCTCCATGTTCGAGGAGAAGAACACGCGCAACAACCTGCCGGCGCAGATCGATCTCTATGCCGAGGGCGAGGATGCCTACAAGTTCCTCTTCGTCGCCAAGGGCGGCGGCTCGGCCAACAAGACCTTCCTCTACCAGGGCACGCCCTCGCTGCTGACGCGGGACAGGCTCCTCGCCTTCCTCAAGGAGAAGATCCTCACCCTCGGCACCGCTGCCTGCCCGCCCTATCATCTCGCCATCGTCATCGGCGGCACCAGCGCCGAGCTCAACCTGAAGACGGTGAAGCTCGCCTCCACGCGCTATCTCGACGACCTGCCGACCGAGGGCTCGGAAGCGGGCCACGCCTTCCGCGACCTCGAGATGGAGGCCGAGATCCACAGGATGACGCAGAAGCTCGGCGTCGGCGCCCAGTTCGGCGGCAAGTACTTCTGCCACGACGTGCGCGTCATCCGCCTGCCGCGCCACGGCGCCTCGCTGCCCATCGGCCTCGGCGTCTCCTGCTCGGCCGACCGGCAGGCCAAGGGCAAGATCACGCGCGACGGCGTCTTCCTCGAGCAGCTCGAGACGAATCCCGCCCAATATCTGCCGGAGGTCGATGAGGCGGCACTCGGCGGCGAAGTGGTCAGGATCGACCTGACCCGGCCGATGTCCGAGATCCTTGCCACACTCTCACGTCATCCCATCCGCACGCGCCTGTCGCTGACCGGCCCGATGATCGTGGCGCGCGACCTCGCTCACGCCAAACTGCGTGAGCGGCTGGAGCGCGGCGAACCGATGCCGGACTATTTCAGGAACCACCCCATCTACTACGCCGGCCCGGCCAAGACGCCGGAGGGCTACGCGTCCGGCTCCTTCGGCCCGACCACCGCCGGGCGCATGGACGCCTATGTCGACCAGTTCCAGGCCGCCGGCGGCTCCATGGTGATGCTCGCCAAGGGCAACCGCTCTGCACAAGTTCGTGAAGCCTGCCAGAAGCACGGCGGCTTCTATCTCGGCTCCATCGGTGGCCCCGCCGCACGCCTCGCGCAGGACTGCATCAAGAAGGTCGAGGTGGTGGAATATCCCGAGCTCGGCATGGAGGCCATCTGGCGCATCGAGGTCGAGGATTTCCCCGCCTTCATCGTCGTCGACGACAAGGGCAATGACTTCTTCAAAGAGCTGAACCTTGGCTGAGCCGGCCGGCGGCGCCACTCACCCGCGCCGGCGCCAGATACCCGGATAGTCGACGACGAGGCCCGCTTCGTCGACGGTGAGGTCCGCCGTGAAGCCGGTCGCGACACCGTGGTAGCGGAAGCGCCGCGGGGGCTCGCCCCGGTCGAGCCTTGTGTAGACCTGGGCCTCCGGCGTCACCGCGAGGTCCGGCAAGCGGACATAGGCGACGCGAATCTCCCGCGCCTCGTCGGGTGCGAGCCCGAGATTACGGATAGGCAGCGTATTGGTGAAGGGCGAGCCCATCAGGTCGATATCCGCGCAGGATCTGAGATCGAGCCGCTCGACACCGTCGACGCGCCAGTGCCCGTTCGGCTCGCGACCAAGATGGACTTCCCGCCGCGTCGGCCCCTGTTCCAACTGCACCTCGGCGTGGCGAAAACGCCACGCGCGATCGCAGGTCACGAGATAGTGCATACGGAAGGTGCCGCTCTCCAGCGTGCCGGCCACGACACCCTCGGCCACGATCGCCTCAGGCTTTTCCACGAGTCGCAGGTGCTCCTGTCCTGGCGCGTGAAGCCACTCCCAATAAATATCACGCATGGTTCGCCTCCCTCGCGCGGGGCCTCTTGACGTCCCTCGGCGCCTTGTCGCTCCGGTGGCGGCAGCAGGATATGAGACACCGACAAGGGTTCCTTCGACAATGCCCATGTCGCGCAGGCAACGAAAAAGGGCGGCATGCCAGACATGCCGCCCTTTTCTTGCTCCGGGACAATCCGGCTCGGCTTACCGGCCGGTCTTCACCCGGGTCCACAGCCGGGTCAGCGTGCGCTGGGCGCGCTCGTCATAGGCTGTGTTGGTGAAGAGGCGTTTCATCGTCTCGTCATCCGGATAGATGCCGGGATCGTTGCGGATTGCCTCGTCGAGATGCTCCTTCGAGGCGATATTGCCGTTGGCGTAGGCGACAAAGTTGCTGTTCGCCGCAGCGACCTCCGGCTTCATCATGAAGTTGATGAAGGCATGCGCCTCGTCCGGATGCGGTGCATCGGCAGGGATGGCCATCGAGTCGAACCACATCAGCGCCCCCTCCTTGGGGATGACATAGGCGACATTGACGTTGTTCTTGGCTTCTTCGGCGCGGGCCTTGGCCTGCAGGATGTCGCCGGAATAGCCGACGGCCACACAGATGTCGCCATTGGCGAGGGCGTTGATATATTCGGACGAATGGAATTTCTGGATATTGCCGCGCACCTTCACGAGAAGGTCGGCGGCCTTCTGGAAGTCCTTGGCGTCCTTCGAATCTGGATTGAGGCCGAGATAGCCCAGCACGCCCGGGAAGATGTCCTCCGGCGCGTCGAGCATGTGGATGCCGCAGTCCTTGAGCTTGGCCGAGAGCTCGGGCTTCAGCACGATGTCCCACGTGTTGAGCGGGATGTCGCCGAGCCGCTCCTTGACCTTGTCGACATTGATGCCGATGCCGGTCGTGCCCCACATGTAGTTGACCGCGTGCGCGTTGCCCGGGTCGAAGACCCGAAGCCGCTCCGTCACCTCGGGCCACGCGTTCTTCAGGTTGGGGATTTTCGTCTTGTCGAGCTTGGCGAAGATGCCTGCATTGATCAGCCGCTGCAGGAAGGGTCCCGATGGCACCACGATGTCGTAGCCGGACTTGCCGGCGAGCAGCTTCGTCTCGACGATCTCGTTGTTGTCGTAAGTGTCGTAAACGACCTTGATGCCGGTCTCCTTGGTGAACTCCTCGAGCATCTTCGGGTCGACATAATCGGACCAGTTGTAGACGTGGACGGTCTTCTCCTGTGCGGCCGCCGGGACGGCGAGCGCAAGGAGCGGCGCGGCAACGAGTGAGGCAACGAGAGCGCGGACCATTTCCGGGCAGTCTCCCAAGGCGAGATGGAAAGCGAACGCCCAAGGCGAGCGTCCCCGTGAAGGCTAAGCGGTTACGGGCATTTTCTCAACGGCCGAGACCGGCGAGACGCTCGAGCGCGCCGTCGAGCGTCGCGTCCTTCTTGGCGAAGCAGAAGCGCACCACGTTGCGCACCGGATTCTCGTGATAGAAGGCGCTGACCGGGATCGCGGCGACGCCCCTTTCGGCGACGAGCCGCTTGCAGAAGGCAACGTCATCCTCCTCCCCGAGGGGGGTGATGTCGATGTTGATGAAATACGTGCCCTCGCTCGGCAGCACGGCGAGCCCCAAGCTCCTCAGCCCCTCGGTGAAGCGGTCGCGGCTGCGCGCGAAATCGCGCCGCATCCCCTCGAAATAGGCGTCGTCCTTGGCAAGGCCGTAGGCGACCGCGCTTTGCAGGTTGGGCGGCGTCGTGAAGGTGAGGAACTGGTGCGCCTTGGCGAGCACCTTGAGGATCTCGGGCGCCGCCGAGACGAAGCCGACCTTCCAGCCGGTCAGCGAGAAGATCTTGCCGGCGGAGCCGATCTTGACGCAGCGCTCGCGCATGCCGGGCAGGGTCATCAGCGGCAGGTGCCGGCGCCCGTCGAAGACGAGGTGCTCCCACACCTCGTCGCAGATGGCGATGGCATCGAAGCGCTCGCAGAAGCGGGCGAGCAGCTCGAGGTCCTCGCGGGCGTAGACGACGGCGGAGGGATTGAGCGGATTGTTGAAGAGGACGACCTTCGTGCGCTCCGAAAAGGCTGCGGCAAGCGCCTCCTCGCTCAGCCGCCAGTGGGGCGGCTTCAAGGTGACGAAGCGCGGCACGCCGCCGGCCCGGCGCACCAGCGGCAGATAGGCGTCGTACATCGGCTGGAAGAGGACGACCTCGTCGCCCGGTTCGATGAGGGCGAGGAGTGCGCCGGCAATGGCTTCCGTGGCGCCGGAGGTGATCATCACCTCGCTCTCGGCATCGAGGGCAAGGCCCTGATGATGCTGGTAGTGATTGGCGACGGCCTGGCGCAGCTCCGGCAGGCCGAGCATGGGCGGATACTGGTTCCAGCCGTTGACCACGGCATCCGCAGCCATGGCGCGCACGTCGGCCGGGCCCGGATCGTCCGGAAAGCCCTGGCCGAGATTGATGGCCCCGGTCTCGCGCGCCAGGCGCGACATCACCTCGAAGACCGTCGTCGGCAATCCGGCCAGCACTGAATTCATGTGTACAACCCTCGCGAACACGGCAGCCCAGCCGCCGGCGTCGCTTAGCACCGGCGGCGGGCGAGGTGAAGCGATGTGCGCCAGCGCACATCACGATCCGCCGATTTGTGGGGTGCCTTATGACGAAAATTGACATTCATCATCCATCATCTACCTTCGCGGCAGCCGGTCCGGTGGCGTGGCGCGTGGTCCGCTCTCGGTGCCCCCCGATCCACGGGTTCCGTCCCCGGACCGGTCACCCCAAGGAGCCCAGGACCGATGCACCAGTTCTCGTCGCAGCCGGCCGACGGCCGCCTCTCCCGCACGTCGGCGTTCCTCGCCGCCCTGCTCTGCCTTGGCCTTGCGGCCTGCACGGACAGCGCCGCGGAGCAGGAGGCAAAGCCGGACCGGCCGGTGCTCGTCGCCAAGGTGCACTTCGAGGAGATCGTTCCCGAGCGGACCTTCGTCGCCAGCATCCGGCCGCGGGTCGAAAGTGATATCGGCTTTCGCGTGACCGGCAAGGTTGCCCGCCGGCTCGTCCAGGTCGGCGACACGGTGGCCAAGGGCACGCCGCTCGCGGAGCTCGACGAGACAGACCTGCGCCTGCAGGCGGAACAGGCCGATGCCGAGCTCAATGCTGCCCGGACGGCTTTGGCCCAAGCCGAAGCCGAGGAGAACCGCAGCACCGAGTTGCGTCGCCGCGGCTGGGCCTCCGAAGCCGCCTTCGACCGCCAGAAGGCCGCCGCCGCCGAGGCCCGCTCGCGCCTCGCCCGCGCCGAGCGTTCCGTGGAGCTCACTCGCAACAATCTCTCCTATGCCACGCTGACCGCCGACACCGACGGCGTCGTGACCGCGACCCTCGTCGAGCCCGGCCAGGTGGTGGCCGCCGGCCAGACCGCCGTCCGCATCGCTGAGCTTGGCGACAAGGAAGCCGTCGTCGCCGTGCCGGAGGCCTTGCTGTCGCGCGTGCGCCAGGGCGAGGCCTCCGTCACGCTCTGGTCGGACCGCGACCGGCGCTATGCCGCGCGCCTGCGCGAACTCTCGCCGGCGGCAGATCCGACGACACGCACCTATCTCGCCCGCTTCGCCATGCCTGATGCCGGCGACGAGGTGGCGTTCGGCATGAGCGCGACGCTGACCATCAAGGGCGGCACCGGCGAGAAGGCAGCCCGGCTGCCGCTCTCGGCGCTATTCAACCAGGGAAGCGGCCCGGCCCTCTGGGTCGTGGACCGGACGACAGGCGCCGTCGGCCTGAAGCCGGTGAGGGTCGCCCGCTACGACGCCCGCGACGTGCTGGTGACGGAAGGCGTCGCCGAAGGCGACGAGATCGTCGCGCTCGGCGTGCAGAAGCTCGATCCGGCACAGAAGGTCCGCGTCGTCGACGCCCTCGTCTATTGATCCCGCCGGGCCGTCAACGATCACGATTTGAGATGACCGCCGAGAGTCGCACCACCATGCAGCGCTTCAACCTTTCGCACTGGGCGGTGACGCATCAGGCGCTCGTGCTCTTCTTCATCCTCGCGCTCGCCGTCGGCGGCACGATCTCCTACCTGCGCCTCGGCCGGGCCGAGGATCCGTCCTTCACCATCAAGGTCGCCGTCGTCACCGCCATCTGGCCGGGTGCCACCGCCACCGAGATGCAGGCGCAGGTCGCCGACCGCATCGAGAAGAAGCTGCAGGAGCTGCCCTATTTCGACAAGGTGCAGACCTATACTAAGCCCTCCTTCACGGCGATGCAGGTGACGTTCCGGGACAACACGCCGGCGCGCGAGGTGCCGGAGCTGTTCTATCAGCTGCGCAAGAAGCTGACCGATCTCAGGAGTGAGCTGCCAGACAGCCTCATCGGACCGAACGTCAACGACGAATACGGCGACGTCGATTCGGTGCTCTACATGATCACCGGTGCGGGCCTCGATTACGCCCAGATGAAGCGCGTGGCCGAGGCGATGCGCCAGCACTTGCTCAAGGTGCCGAACGTCACCAAGGTCAATCTCTACGGCGTGCAGGACGAGAAGATCTTCGTCGAGTTCAGCCACGCGCGTCTCGCCACGCTCGGCCTCTCGCCGCAGGTGCTGTTCGATTCTCTGCAGCGACAGAACGCGGTGACGCCGGCCGGCACGGTCGAGACGGGCGCCCAGCGCATCCCCCTGCGCGTCACCGGCGCGCTCGACGGGGCGCAGGCCGTTGCCGAGACGCCGGTCGAGGCGAACGGGCGCACCTTCCGCCTCGGCGACATCGCCACCGTCACGCGCGGCTTCGAGGACCCGTCCGACTATCTTGTGCGCCAGCGCGGCGAGCCGGCCGTCGGCGTTGGCGTCGTCATGGCCAAGGGCGGCAATATCCTGAAGCTCGGAGAGGATCTTGACGAGGCGATGGCGCGCTTCACCGCTGCCCTGCCGCAGGGCATCGACATCGAGCGTATCGCCGACCAGCCGCATGTCGTCGACGGTGCCGTCGGCGAGTTCGTCAAGGTCTTCGCCGAGGCGCTCGGCATTGTGCTGCTCGTCAGCTTCCTGTCGCTCGGCTGGCGCACGGGCATCGTCGTCGCTTTGTCGGTGCCGCTGGTGCTCGCCTTCGTCTTCATCGCGATGTACGCGATCGGGCTCGATCTGCACCGCATCACGCTCGGCGCCCTCATCATCGCGCTCGGCCTGCTCGTCGACGATGCCATCATCGCCATCGAGATGATGGTGGTGAAGATGGAGCAGGGCTGGGATCGGGTGAAGGCCGCGTCCTTCGCCTGGACCTCCACCGCCTTTCCCATGCTCACCGGCACGCTGGTGACGGCCGCCGGCTTCCTGCCCATCGGCTTCGCCAATTCCTCGGTCGGCGAATATGCGGGCGGCATCTTCTGGGTCGTCGCCATCGCGCTCGTCGCGTCATGGTTCGTGGCCGTGATCTTCACGCCCTATCTCGGCATGAAGCTTCTGCCCGACTTCGCGGCCAAGATGGCGAAGAAGCACGGCCACGGCATCCACGACGACCCGAACGCCATCTACCACACACCGCTTTACGAGCGCTTCCGCGCCCTCGTGCGCTTCTGCGTGCGCTGGCGCGGGCTCACCATCATCGCGACGGTCCTCATCTTCGCAGGCTCCATCGTCGGCTTCGGCCGGGTGCAGCAGCAGTTCTTCCCGCTCTCCGAGCGGCCCGAGCTCTTCTTCCAGATGCGCCTGCCCGAGGGCACCGCCATCGGCGTCACAGAGGCAACGGCGAAGGAGGCGGAGCGCCTGCTCGCGGGTGACGACGACATCGCGACCTACACGACCTATATCGGCCAGGGCTCGCCGCGCTTCTGGCTCGGCCTCAACCCGCAGCTGCCGAACGAGGCCTTCGCCGAGATCGTCATCGTGGCGAAGGGCGTCGAAGAGCGCGAGCGCATCAAGGCGCGCATTGAGAAGGCCCTTTCGGACGGCGCCCTGTCGGAGGCGCGGGTGCGCGTCGACCGGTTCAACTTCGGCCCGCCGGTCGGCTTCCCTGTCCAGTTCCGCATCGTCGGCCCGGATCCCGACGCCGTGCGCCGCATCGCCTACGAGGTGCGCGACGTCATGCGCGCCAATCCCAACGTCGTCGATCCGCACCTCGACTGGAACGAGAAGACGCCGTCGATCTCGCTCTCCGTCGACCAGGAGCGGGCCCGGGCGCTCGGCCTCAACGTTGCCGACATCGCACAGTCGTTGCAAACGCTCATCTCGGGTGCGCCGGTGACGGTGGTGCGGGACGGCACCGAACGCGTGCAGGTGCTGGCCCGCGCCGTCGCCGAAGAGCGCCTCGACCTTGCGCGCCTGCCCGACCTCACCATCACCACGCGCGGTGGCATCGCCGTGCCGCTCGCCCAGGTGGCGCGCATCGACTACGGCCACGAGGAGCCGATCCTGTGGCGGCGCAACCGCGACATGGCGATCACCGCCCGGGCCGACATCGTCGACGGCGTCCAGGCGCCGGATGTGACCAACCAGATCTGGCCCGCCCTCGAAGGCATCCGCGACAAGCTCGAGCCCGGCTATCGCCTCGAGATCGGCGGCGCCATCGAGGAATCGCAGAAGGGCAACGCCTCGATCTTCGCGCTTTTCCCCATCATGGTGATCGTCATGCTGACGATCCTCATGATCCAGCTGCAGAGCTTCTCGCGGCTGATCCTCGTCTTCCTCACCGCCCCGCTCGGCATCGTCGGCGCCTCGCTCGCCCTCAACGTCTTCGACAGGCCTTTCGGCTTCGTGGCGCTGCTCGGCCTCATCGCGCTCGCCGGCATGATCATGCGCAACACGGTGATCCTGGTGGACCAGATCGAGACCGACGTCGCCGGCGGCCTCGCGCGCCGCGAGGCCATTGTCGAAGCGACGGTGCGCCGGGCCCGGCCGGTGATCCTGACGGCGCTCGCCGCCATCCTCGCCATGATCCCGCTGTCCCGCTCCGCCTTCTGGGGGCCGATGGCCATCACCATCATGGGCGGGCTGTTCGTCGCCACCTTCCTCACCCTGCTCTTCCTGCCCGCGCTCTACGCGCTATGGTTCCGCAAGCATCTCGACGAGCGCGGCGGAGCCGCGGAGGAAGAGGCGGCCGAGGAGGTCCAGGGCACCTTGCCGCTGTCCATCGCGGCGGAATAGGCGGTTTTCCAACGATCCAGAAGCGACGCTCGCTGCCCCTCCCCCCGCGGGGAGGGGAAAAGCGGCGGCCGCCCCACCAAGCCGCTATGGCATCGCTACCCGCCCGCCCGCCATCGGCTCCGGCACGCCGGTCGTCGTCGGGAAGCTGATCGGCAGCCCCCGCAGGCGCCGCACGGCGAGGAAGGCGAAGCACTCTGCCTCCACCGCATCGCCGCGCCAGCCCGCATCCTCCGCCATCACCGCCGTGACGCCCGCCCGTTCGGCGAGGGCCGAGACCAGCGCCGGGTTGCGGCGCCCGCCGCCGCACAGCACGAGCCTGTCCGGCCGGCGCGGCAGGAGGTCGAGTCCGCGCCCGACCGCTGCGGCGGTGAAGGCGGTCAGCGTTGCCGCCCCGTCGTCCAGCGTTAGGCCGTCCGCCATCGCGGCCGTGAAGTCGTAGCGGTCGAGCGACTTCGGGTAGGGCGCAGCGAGATAGGGATGGTCGAGAAGCCGCGCGAGCCGCGCCTCGTCCACGCGGCCGCGCCGGGCGGCTGCGCCGTCGACATCCATCTCCCCGGCGGCATGCTGTTTCATCCAGTCGTTGAGCGGGCCGTTAGCCGGACCGGTATCGAAGGCGACGAGATCGTCCCCGCCGCCCCACCAGGTGACGTTCGCCACGCCGCCGAGGTTGAGCACCGCCGCTTCCGGCCCGAGCCCCCCGCGCCGCAGGAGGGCGGCGTGGTAGCTCGCCGCGAGCGGCGCCCCCTGTCCGCCGGCGCGCACGTCCGCGGTGCGGAAATCGAAGACGACAGGCACGCCGACGATCTCCGCCATCAGGGCGCCGTCCCCGAGCTGGCGCGTGTCCCCCGGCCGTCCCGGCTGCGGCGCCCGGTGCAACATGGTCTGGCCATGGAAGCCGACCGCCGCCACATCCGCCGCCGACAGGCCGTGCAGGCCCATGAAGGCCTTCACCGCCTCGGCCTGCGCGCGCGTCAGCGCCATCTCCGCCTCGGCGAAGATCGCCGGCTCGGGACCGGTGAAGTTCCATCCTCGCGCCGCGGCGACCGCTTGCGTCAGCAGGGCCTGCACCGCGGCGGGATAGGGCGACAGCGCATAGGGCCCGAGCCGATCGATCCGCTCGCCGTCCGTGCGGAGCGTCGCAATGTCGATCTGCCCGTCGAGGGCTGTCCCCGTCATCAGACCGATGGCCCAGACCGGCTTCCCATCCATTGTGCCCCTCCATGCGCCTCGCCCGCCTGAACCTTTGTCGCGTGACACCCGTTCTGCAATGGTCCGACATCAGCAAGCCCCGGGGGAGCCTTGATGACCTTCGACCAGATCCTGCTCTTTGCCCTGTTCGGCGTCATCCTGTCCATGTTGCTGTGGGGACGTCTGCGCTACGATCTGGTGGCGGCGGGCGGGCTGCTGGTGGCGGTGGCCTTTGGACTCGTGCCGCAGGAAAAGGCCTTTTCCGGCTTTGCCGACCCGGCCGTCGTCATCGTCGCGCTCGTGCTCGTCGTCTCGCGGGCCTTCGAGAACTCCGGCGCGTTGACGCTCGTCACGCGGCGGCTCGTCAGCGACCACCGCCCCACGAGCCGGCACATCGCCATGACCGGCGGCATCGGGGCGGCGCTCTCGGCGATCATCAACAATGTCGCCGCGCTGGCCCTTCTGATGCCCATCGACGTCGAGGCGGCGCGCAAGGCGGGCCGCCCGCCCGGCGTCACGCTGATGCCGCTCGCCTTCGCCACCATCCTCGGCGGCATGGTGACGCTGATCGGCACGCCCCCGAACATCATCGCTTCCGGCATCCGCGAGCGCCTGCTCGGCAGTCCCTACGGCATGTTCGACTTCGCTCCCGTCGGCGGCGCGGTCGCCGCCGCCGGCCTCGCCTTCGTCGCGCTCGTGGGCTGGCGCCTCGTGCCACACCGCGCCGACCAGTCCGCCGCGACGAAACCGTCCTCCTTCGAGGCGGAGGTGAGCGTGCCCGAAGGTTCCACCGCCATCGGCCGCCATCCGACGGACATCGACGAGGAAGCCCGCACCGCCGACGTCATCGTGCTCGGCCTCGTGCGCGAGGGACGCAAGCTGCCGCGCATGCGCATGCCGGCCATTGCGGCCGGCGACAAGCTGCGCCTGAAGGGCTCGAGCGATGCGATCGCCGCCTTCATCAAGGCGCTCGACCTGCAGCAGCCGGGCGATCGGCAAGAGGGAGCCGACGTGGAGGCCGACCAGCCCGCCGGAAGAACCAGGCGCCGCAGCGGCAGGAAGGAAGACAACAAGCCTGAGGGCGAGGAGGAGGAACAGCGCGACAAGGGACCGGAGGTGGTGGAGGCGGTGGTGCGGGCCGATTCGCTGCTCGTCGGCCGCTCGGCCGGCGCGATGCGCCTGAGGCCCCGCTTCGGCGTCACGCTGCTCGGCATCGCTCGCGCGGGCACCCTCACCCGCAGGGGCGTGCACGACAATTACATCGCAGCCGGAGACGTGCTTCTCCTGAGCGGCCGCGGCACCGACAGCGCGACGCTCGACCTGCTCGGCGTCATCCCGCTCAGCCGCGCGAGCGTCGCCGGCACCTCCCCGGGCAGGGTGGCGATCACCATCGGCCTCTTCGCCGCCGCCATCGCGGCCGCCTCGCTCGGCCTCGTCTCTTTCACCATCGCCATCGCCATGGCGGTCGCGGCCTATGCGGCGCTCGGCATCGTGCCGGCGCGCGAGTTCTACCTGCAGATCGAATGGCCGATCGTCGTCATGCTGGCTTTCCTCCTGCCGATCGGCGCGGCCTTCGAGGAGGTGGGCGGCACCGCGCTCATTGCCGAAGGCATCGTCACCCTGACGCGCGATTATTCACCCGTCGTTGCACTCCTCGCCATCATGGTGGCGACCATGACACTGTCGGACGTCCTCAACAACGTCGCCACCATGGTCATCACCGGGCCCGTCGCCATCGGGCTTGCGCGTGAGCTCGACGTCAATCCCGATACCTTCCTGATGGGTGTGGCGATCGCCGCCTCCTGCGCCTTCCTCACGCCCATCGGGCACAAGAACAACACGCTCATCATGGGCCCAGGCGGCTTCCGCTTCTCGGACTACTGGCGCATGGGCCTGCCGCTCGAGGTCGTGGTGCTCGCCGTCTCGGTGCCGATGCTGCTGGTCGTCTGGCCGCTGTAACCGGGGCTCACATCACCAGCGTCAGGCAGTGGGCGGCGCGGGTGATGCCGGTGTAGAGCCAGCGGCTGCGGTGCTCGCGGAAGGCGAAGGATTCGTCGAAGAGGACGATATCATCCCACTGCGAGCCCTGTGCCTTGTGCACGGTCAGCGCATAGCCGTAGGTGAATTCGTCGAACTCGCGCCGCATCTGCGGCGTCAGCTCCTCCTCCCGCCCGTCGAAGAACTCCTGCGGCACGGACACCTTGACGACGTTGCGGGCGTCTTCCTCGGACTGCACGCGCATCGTCACCACCGCCTTCTTCGAGCGCGAGGTCGCGAATTCCTTGATCAGCCAGGTGCCGCCGTTGAGAAGGCCCTTCTGCTTGTTGTTGCGCAGGCAGACAAGCTTCTCGCCAGCCGCCGGCATGGCGTCGCGAAAACCCTTGAGGTTACGGATGCGGTTGTTGTAGGCCCGCCGCGTGCGGTTGAGGCCGACGAGCACCTGGTCGGCGCGCATGACGGCCTCGGCATCGATGTCGCGCTTGCCGATGATGCGGCTTTCGCCATAGGTGCCGTGCGACAGGCCCTCACCCTCGCGCACCGCCATCGACATGCGGATGATGGGATTGTCACGCGCCTGCCGGTGCACCTCCGTCAGCATCACGTCGGGCTCCGCCTCGGTGAAGAAGCCCCCGCCCTTGACCGGCGGCAGCTGCGCCGGGTCGCCCAGCACCAGCACCGGCGTGCCGAAGGACAGGAGGTCCTTGCCGAGGTCCTCATCCACCATCGAGCACTCGTCGATGACGATGAGCGCCGCCTTGGCGGCCGGGCTGTCGCGGTTGAGGACGAAGGTCGGGCTCTCGCCTTCGGTCTCGCGCGTGCGGTAGATGAGGCTGTGCAGGGTCGCGGCACCGGGGCAGCCCTTGGCCCTGAGCACGGAGGCCGCCTTGCCCGTGAAGGCGCCGAAGATGACCCCGCCGTCCACCCCCTCGGCGAGGTGGCGCGCCAGCGTCGTCTTGCCCGTGCCGGCATAGCCGAACAGGCGGAACACCTGCGTGTCCTTGCGGCGCAGCCAGGCGGCGACGGCGGCGAGCGCCTCGTCCTGTTGCGGCGACCAAGCCATGGCGGCATCCTTCCTTGCGTTCACCGTCGCGCCCGCGGCGCCCTCGAGGCGCATCGCGGCCGCATTCCGGGCCATTCTGGTCATACTCAATCGAGGTGATTCGCAACCGGGATCGTCACCATGCACCCTGCCCGCCTGCCGTTCGCCGCCCTGCTCGCCATTCTTGCGCTGGCGCCGGCGTCGATGATGCCCGCTCATGGGCAGGAGAACGCCCGCGAGGAGGCGGCGCGGCGTGCGGCTGCTTTGAAATCCCTGCCCGAGGACGCCGCCAAGCGCTTCTTCGGCACGCAGACGAGCGCCGCTCGCCTTGCCGCCCGCGCTATCGGCTTCTATTCGCGCGGCTGCCTCGCCGGTGCCCGCGCACTGCCAGTCGACGGTGAGACATGGCAGGTGATGCGCACCTCGCGCAACCGCAACTGGGGGCATCCCGCTCTCATCGCCTTCCTCGAGCGCCTCTCGGCGCGCGTGCCGGAGATCAACGGCTGGCCGGGCCTGCTCGTCGGCGACATCTCGCAACCGCGCGGCGGCCCGATGCTGACCGGCCACGCCTCCCACCAGGTCGGCCTCGATGCCGACATCTGGCTGACGCCGATGCCGTCGCGGCGCCTGTCGCTCGCCGAACGCGACGAGATCGCCGCCACCAATGTCGTCGCCGGCGACTGGAACGACGTCGACCCCACGGCCTGGACGAAGGCGCACACCGCGCTCATCCGCGCCGTCGCGAAGGAGCCGGCGGTGGAGCGCGTCTTCGTCAACCCCGCCATCAAGAAGGCCCTGTGCCGCGAGGCCGGGCGGGACAGGGCATGGCTCGCGACGGTGCGGCCGACATACGGCCACAACTACCATTTCCACATCCGCCTTGCCTGCCCGCCTGGCGAGGCGGATTGTCGCCCGCAGGCGCCGCCCCCGAAGGACGACGGCTGCGGCAAGGAGCTCGCCTGGTGGTTCTCCGACGAGGCACGCCATCCGAAGCCCACGCGCCCCGTCCCGCCCCTGACCCTGGACGACCTGCCGGCAGCCTGCCGATCGGTCCTCGTGGCGCAATAGGAGGGTGCTCAGAACACCTTGAAGGCGATGGCGAGCTCGCGCAGCGCCAGCAGCGAGATGACGAGCCCGACCGCGATCATCAGCGGCTCCGGCCGGATGCGCCTGACGAGATAGCCGGCGAGCGGCGCCGCCAGCACGCCGCCGACGATGAGGCCGGCGACGTTCCACAGGTGCGTGGCGCCGAGCTGGCCGAAGAACGTCGCCGAGATGGCCGCCGTGACGAAGAACTCCGACGCGTTGACCGAGCCGATGACCTTGCGCGGCGCATGGCCGGAGCCGATCAGCGTCGAGGTGACCATCGGCCCCCAGCCGCCTCCGCCGATGGCGTCGAGGAAGCCGCCGACGAGACCGAGCGGCGCGGCTCCGGCCGGCGACGCATCGCTCCGGCGCGCCGAACGCGCCACGCGCAGGAGGATGAGTCCGCCCATGACGAGGAGATAGGCGGCCACGAAGGGCCGGATGGCGCTGCCCTCGACGTTGGAGAGCACGAAGGCCCCGAGACTGCCGCCCGCCGCCCCGGCGAGCGCGAGGCGCACGAGCAGGCGCCGGTCGACATTGCCGTGCGCTAGGTGAGACACCCCGGACACCGCAGTGGTCGCCAGTTCGGCCGTATGCACAGCCGCGCTCGCATGGGCGGGCGGTATGCCCAGCGCGAGCAGCGACGAGGTGGAAATGAGGCCGAAGGCCATGCCAAGCGCCCCGTCGACCAGCTGCGCGCAAAAGCCGACGAGCGCGAGAAGAAGGAATTCGGAGACCATGAAAGCCCCGCTGATGCCCAGGCGCGGCGTTGATCCGCCGCGCCAGCCGCAGCATACAGCGGGCGCCTATAAACTCAATAATCTTGTTAATTCGTAATTTTCACATCAAATAATGTGTTATGCACTTGCCGCCTGTACCGTCGGGCAGGACACGCCGGTTCCGCCGAGGCCGCAATAGCCGCCAGGGTTCTTGGCCAGATATTGCTGGTGGTAGTCCTCGGCATAGTAGAACGCAGGCGCATCGACGATTTCGGTGGTGACCGGACCATAGCCCCGCGCCGCGAGCGCCTTGCCATAGGCCTCGCGCGAGGCGAGGGCCGCCGCCTTCTGGGTCGCGCCCGTTACATAGATGCCGGAGCGGTACTGCGTGCCGACGTCGTTGCCTTGGCGCATGCCCTGGGTCGGATCGTGGCTCTCCCAGAAGACCTTGAGCAGATGCTCGAATGGGATGACGGCGGGATCATAGACCACGAGCACCACCTCGTTGTGGCCTGTCAGTCCGGTGCACACTTCCTCATAGGTAGGGTTCGGCGTCTCGCCGCCGGCATAGCCCACCGCCGTGACATGGACGCCCGGTAGAGACCAGAAGACCCGTTCCGCTCCCCAGAAGCAGCCGAGGCCGAACAGCACCTGCGCACTATCCTGCGGAAACGGCCCCTTCAGGGGCTGTCCATTCACGAAATGCCGCTCCGCTGTCGGCAGCGGCATCGCGCGGCCCGGCAAGGCCTCGCCCGGCACCGGCATGGTCTGGCGCTTCCTGAAACCGTACATGCGGCATCTCCCTCGCTAAACAGGCCCGCATGATTTAGGAAGGCGCAGGCGTCGTCGCGAGACTGGGAAGCACTCAAGCTTTCGTGACACGCCTCAGCGGTCGCTCGCGAAACCGACGGACTCCGGCTTGCGCCGGCCGATCCACATGGCGAGGATGCCAATGACGAGCGCAACCACCCAGGTCGGCGTCGTGAAGACGGTGAGCAGCACCGGATCCCACAGGAAGGGATGGATATGCCGCGCCACTGCCGGCTCGATCAGTGGAAAGCTGTGCGGCAACAGGGCGAAGAGAGTCGCCCCGAGCGGGGTGAAATCGAAATGCCCGTTGGCTATGCCGCGCGTGCTGTCGATGACGAAGGACACGAAGCCGGCAACGATCACCAGAAAACCGACAACTCGCAGGACGAACCGCATCTTCCACCCGTGAACGCTGCAACGAGACCGCGGCGGCAAGACACCGACCACCGGACCGGTCGGGACGGCTCGAGATGGTATGCAACCGATGCTGCCGTACATGCGCGGACCGCCCGCCTCCCTCCATCTATCACCGCGCACGGCGTTCCGTGCAATCAAATCGACGGCACCGGTGAATTGCCGCCGGAACGCCTTGCGCTCGCCGCCCGACGGGCTATATAACGCGCCCCATCCGAGCGTGCCCCATGTCGGCTAACCGACCAACCGGCATGCATCCGGATCCGGAGAGGTGGCCGAGTGGTTGAAGGCGCACGCCTGGAACGCGTGTATACGGGCAACCGTATCGAGGGTTCGAATCCCTCTCTCTCCGCCATTTCTACCCCGTCGAACGTTCTCCGCACGCGGACGCGGCGCTGAAACGCCAAGGAACCGCGTGGTCCGGGCGCTGACCTGTGTGGACTGCAAACCCGGCAGAGTCGGCTCCGAGCGTTCTCTCTCGGCCGCTTTTCTCTCGACCTCTGGACTGAACCAGCAAGGGCACGGATTCGTAATCCCTTGAAACGATGAGCTGTTTCGACCCTCCCGCTTGTGAACTGAGAAGCGGCTGCGCTTCATGCCTGGTCCTTTCAAAGGCCCAGAACGAACTTCGATCCGGATTAGATCGCAGGAGCAAGGTCAGGCGTTGGACTGCGCTTCTTTTGGACCGCGAGGGACTTGTCCCGTGTGGGTCAAAACATTATTTTACCGAGGTGATGGGGATGGAGTCCCCCTGAAACCGCCTGAGAGGGCTGATGACTCCTGCCGCGTGGAGACATGTGGTGGGAGTCGCTCAAGGAAGCGACCCGCCAAAATGGCGGGTTTTTTGCTGCCCCGTTTCCATGCGCATGACCGAAACAACCCGGCTGCCGGCCGGATCGGAGGTATGCGATGGAAAACGTTTGGCTGGTTTCGGCGGTCTGGCTGGGGCTCGCGCTGCTTGCCTCGGTCATCTCGATCCGCGTCGCCATGTCGGTGGCGCTCGTCGAGATCATGGTCGGGGCGCTCGCCGGCAACACGATCGGGCTGCAACTCACCGAATGGGAGAACTTCCTCGCCGGGTTCGGCGCAATCCTGCTCACCTTCCTGGCCGGAACCGAGATCGACGGCCGCGTCATCCGAATGCATTTCTGGTCGAGCATGTCGATTGGCGTTGTCGGCTTCCTGGCGCCCTATCTCGGTGTGCTGGTCTATGCCCGCTACGGCATAGACTGGACCTGGCCTCAGGCGCAGATCGCGGGGATTTCGCTTTCCACCACCTCGGTTGCCGTCGTCTACGCCGTGATGGTCGAGACCGGCTTCAACAAGACCGAAATCGGTAAGGTCATCCTCGCCGCCTGTTTCATCAACGATCTCGGCACGGTGCTGGCGCTTGGCGTCGTCTTTGCCCATTTCGACTGGTGGCTGGCACTGTTCGGGGCCGTCACCGCAGCCGCCTTGTGGATGCTGCCGCGCTTCGCGCCGTGGTTCTTCACCAGGGTCGGCCACCGGGTCAGCGAACCCGAGACCAAGTTCATCTCGCTGGTGCTGCTCGGCCTCGGCGGGCTGGCCTCGATCGCCGGCAGCGAAGCCGTGCTCCCGGCTTATCTGGTCGGCATGGCCCTGGCTCCAGCCTTCCTCGCCGATCCGGAACTGCCGCACCGCATGCGCATCATCGCCTTCACCATCCTGACGCCGTTCTACTTCCTGAAGGCCGGATCGCTGGTCGACTTCCAGGCGGTCCTGGCGGCGGCCGGGCTCATCGTCGTCTTCCTCGCGCTCAAGATGGTCACCAAGTTCGTCGGCATACTGCCGCTCACTCACGCCTTCCGGTTCGAGCGGCGCGAGGGGATGTACACGACGCTGCTGATGTCGACCGGACTGACTTTCGGCACGATCTCGGCACTCTTCGGCCTCACTAACGGCATCATCGACCAGCGCCAGTACACGATCCTGGTGACCGCCGTCATCGGCAGCGCGGTCGTGCCGACGCTGATCGCGCAGCGCTGGTTCCAGCCAGCGTTCAAGCCCATCGAGGGCGATTTCGCGCCGGGAAAGCCGTCACGGAAGGAGGCCTGAGATGTACGAGAAGATCCTGATCGCCAACGACGGCTCAGAAGGCGGCACCCGGGCGCTCGCCTATGCCATCAAGCTGGCCCATCGCCTCAAGGCCCACCTGCACATGATCTGTGTGGAGGAACTGCCGCGTCTTCCCACCACGATCGACGAGGTGGTGGAAGACAAGCTCGATGAGAACCATCGGTTCGAGCCGGTGATCGCGCAGGCGCAGTTCCAGGCCAGGAGCGCGCATGTGAAAATCGAGACGCATGTCGTCGCCGGCCATGCCGTGCCGACCATCATCGACTTTGTCGAGCGTGGTCGATTCGACCTGCTCGTTGTCGGCTACATGGGCCATTCCGCTCTTTATAACCGGCTGATCGGCAGCACCACCGACCGCCTGGTGGAACTCGCGCCGTGCCACGTCTTGGTGATCAAGTAACAGGAGGCGGAGACATGCCGGGACGAGCTGTCAAAGCCGAGCGACAACGGCGACCTCCTGTTGCAGATCGGGCGGCAGAGGCGTCGACCGCATCGGTCCTGCAAGCCGTTGAGGCACATGAGCCCGCACCGGAGGATTTCACGAGCATCCTCGGCGGCATGCCCAAGACGCAGGCCGATGCGCCTGAGTTTTTCGTGGACCTCAACCTTGACCAGATCGTCGATGCCGTGACTGCGGGCCGCGCCGAATACGACCTGAAGCCCTTCTTCCATGTCTCGCTGCACGATGCGGACGCCGTCCGCTTCCGACACGAGGTGTTTGGCCTGCACCCGGTTCCGAAGACACCAAGTTAGGTGTTTTAATGGAACGGGAGGTGCGTCATGGAGCGTCGAAAATTTACGCGGGAATTCAAGCTTGAGGCTGTGCGGCTGATCAAGGAGCGCGGC